>OCHB01000001.1_pt1:0-482500 | contig 484344 bp, 385 predicted proteins | sample 1538731 | NCBI WGS metagenome assembly OCHB01 (sample SAMN04571721, study PRJEB22368) | human gut metagenome | biome: human gut; material: stool | host: Homo sapiens | place: Luxembourg | collected 2012-09-20 | reverse complement strand
GTACGAGAGGACCGAGTTGGACGAACCTCCGGTGTATCGGTTATGCTGCCAAGTGTACTGCCGAGTAGCCGCGTTCGGTCTGGATAAGCGCTGAAAGCATCTAAGCGCGAAGCCATCCCCAAGATAAGTCTTCCCTTGAGGGGCGTAGGAGACGACTACGTTGATAGGCTGCAGGTGTAAAGACAGTAATGTCAAAGCCGAGCAGTACTAATTACCCGAGAGGCTTTTTTACAAGATTCTTTATCTCATCTCCGAAGTATGTCAACTTATACCGGGTGCGACGGATTGCAGCGACTAAAAGGCTGCTCGCACTACTTCGATAGCATGGAGCATGTCGGACTTCGTCCTTCGTTTTCTCCACACGACAAAACAAACAGGTTTGCTTTGTCCCGGTTTATCGAAAACGTTCTTTTAGGTGGTTATAGCAGTGAGGTTCCACCTCTTCCCATTCCGAACAGAGAAGTTAAGCTCACTAACGCCGATGGTACTGCGGTTTTCCCGTGGGAGAGTAGGTAGCCGCCTCTTCAAGGTCAGATCGTAAGGTCTGACCTTTTTTTATGCCCTTTTTCGCGTGAGGTAACACAGCCTTGCGCCCAGGCTTGTCCCTTTCCCTATGCCTTCCTGTGCCTTATTCTTCCGTGTGGCGCGGGGTGTTCTGTTGGGATGCCTGGCACAGCCCTCCCATTGCGAAGGAGCCCCCGTTTGAGCGTGGTGTCTTTTTCGGATCTTCCGGGCGTTTGGGCTTCTGCTGCCCGCCCTTCCTGGTATGGCTGGCCGGCAACGGAACCGGCTGACGGAAAAAACGGGGGCTGCGGAGATGAGATAAAGAATCTTGTAAATCGGTGGCTTGCCCCGAATAGGCTTGGTGCTTGGAATCTTTTTACTATCTTTACTCCAAAGCACAGACTATGATAGAGATACCCGAGTCCCGCACCTTGGCGAAGCAGGCGGCCGATGTATTGGCCGGTCGGACGATTACCGATGTTTTCAACGCTACCCACCCGCATAAATTTACATGGTATACCGGTGACCCGGCTGCATACAAGGAGTTGCTCGCAGGAAAGAAAGTCCTGTCTGCCGCAGGCTACGGTGCATTTGCCGACTTGCTGTTGGAAGACAAGGTGCATGTTGCGCTTTCGGACGGGGTGCACATGCGTTACTGTCCGGCCGGTGCGGACATCCCGCCCAAATACCAGTTGCTGATAACATTCGATGATGACAGTTTCCTGGTCTTTACGGTGGCCATGTATGGCGGGATCAATGCTTTCCGGGGTAAACTGGACAATCCCTACTACCTTGGTGCTTTGTCGAAGCCTTCCCCGCTCGACGACCGGTTTGATTTCGCTTATTTCGACCGTTTGGTGGCCGGAGCCAAGCCTAATCTTTCCGCCAAAGCGTTCCTCGCCACGGAACAACGGATTCCCGGCTTGGGAAACGGCGTCCTGCAGGATATTCTTTTCAATGCTCGGATCCACCCTAAACGGAAGATGGCTGCGTTGGGCGGGCGTGGGTTGGACGCGTTGTTCGGTGCAGTGAAATCTACGCTGGCGGAAATGGCGGCAGCAGGTGGCCGGGATACGGAAAAGGATCTTTTCGGCAATCCCGGCGGGTACAAGGTTGTGCTCTCGAAAAATACATATACGGATCCGTGCCCTGTATGCGGAGGTGTGATCGTCAAGGAAGCCTATCTGGGCGGGGCGGTTTACTATTGTCCGCATTGCCAGCCGTTGAAATAGCACCGGGTTTACCGGGGGCTGTCTTTCAAAGATGTCCGGCCTGCGGTTCCGCCGAAAGGATGAACGGCAAAAGCCGGGGATTTCCCCGGCTTTTGCGTAATTGTGCGGCAGATAGATTATTGGCCGCATTGGCGGCCGGATAACTGGGCGGACTCTTCCCTGTGCGACTCTGCCCCGGGAGCCCGTATTATTCGGTGTAACTTCTGCTGTTGTTGCGCAGCCACGCGTGCGTTGGCGGCTTTCTCTTTCATCCGGGCGGCGCGCTTCTCGCTGTCGGGGTGCGATGAAAACATCTTCTGTACGGTCGATGCCTTGACGCCCTTCGGAAGTCCTGCCAGTTTGTTCTGCGAATTGCCCGTCGCATAGAGGCTGAAACCGTGTTTTACGGAGAATTGAAATCCGTATTTATCCGGCTTCCTGCTCCTGTTTCTGCGAGAATTGCGCCGCGGTGAACGTTACGAGTTCGCCCAGCTGCGAGCCGCGCAGCTGGGCCAGCGTGCTCCCCTCCGCAGCCCGGCGTCATTGCGAGCTGCGGATGCCAGACAGGCGTTTTCCATCGTATGCTTTGTGTCCGCATGGATCCGGGCGGAGATCGGGCGTGCCGTGTCGTTCGCGGAAAATCGGGAGTCTGTTATTTTTCCGACTTTACGAAATCGAGGATCGCCCGGGCCGTGGTTTCCGGCTCTTCGAGGAAGCCCATGTGTCCCGAGTGTTCGAGCCACACGACCCCGGCCTGGGGATGCTCGGCAACCATCTTTTCGGCGGCCTCGGGCGGGATGTAGCCATCTTTTTTTCCGAGGATGAACAGTTGCGGAACATCCGACGAGCGCAACATCGCGTTCTGGTCTTTGCGGGTGACCATGCCTCCCAGCAGTGCGACGATCCCTTCGTCTTCGGTAAGGAAAACCTGCTCGGTCAGGTCTTCGATATACGCTTGCATCCGCGTGCGGTTCTCCTCGGCAAAGCCTGCTGCCGGAGCTACCCGGGCGAGCATGTCCTTCTTGCCTGCCTTTACGAGGGCGATCTCCCTGCGGCGGTTTTCGGCCTTTTCGGGAGTATCGGGGTTGGGGGTGGAACTGAGCAGGACGAGCCCGTCGAGCATCCCGGGATGACGCTCGCAGAATGCCAGTGCCACGTAGCCTCCCATGGAGTGCCCTACGAGCGTACAGCGCCCGATGCCCAGAGCCGTGAGGGCGTCGGCTACCGTGTCGGCCAGGAAATCCATCGTATGCACTTCGCCTGTGACGACCGAAATGCCGTGACCCGGCAGGTCGAGCGTCACTACGCGTACCTCTTTATATAGGTAGGGGACGAAATCCTCCCATACCAATGCCGATTCGAGATAGCCGTGCAGCAGCACGACACACTTGTCACCGACCTGCGAATCGCAGACATGCAGGGCCGTAGACCCTGCCATTATAAATTTTTCGGTCATGTTCCGGGAATTATTCCTCCTCGTCATCCCCTTCGTCGAGGTAGTCGAGTACGGATTCGCGCCGCGTCGTGCCGAGGAGATCCTCGTCGTCCTCTTCGTCGATCGAACGGTAGAGCGAGTGCCGCTCTTTGCCGCTCTTGCGTATCGGATCGAGGCGTTTTGCCTTTCGAAGTTCGTCCGCGTCGTGTTCGCGGATTCCCTTGGGTGTTTTCATGGGTGGGAGAGGATTGGTTTTAGAAATTGTCGGTTTCGAATACCCCGCTGAAAACCCTGCGGGCAGGGCCCGTGAGCCTGATATTCGTATAATTCTGTGTCCCGGCCTCGTGCGTGAAGTCCACGATCAGCTCTCCGCCGGGAACCTGTATCCGGTATTTTGTCGTTCCGTGCTGCAAAGCATAGTTGGTTATGATCGCCGCAGCCGTGGCACCCGTGCCGCAGGCCAGCGTCTCGTGCTCGACGCCCCGTTCATAGGTGCGCATACGGATCGCTCCGTTGCCCGTGACCTCGACGAAATTGACGTTCGTACCCTGCGGGAACCGCCCCGTATCGTAACGGATACCCCTGCCGCGCCCGTTTACGTCGATGCCGTCGACAGCATGTACCATTTCCACGTAGTGGGGAACCCCCGTATTGAGGAACCACCAGCCGTCGCCGCTGCGGATTTCCGATACATTTATCATGCCCAGCTCGATTTCGCCCGCGGGGCCCTGCGCACGCCGGATGTGTGCCGTATGCACGCCGTCCGTCGCGTCGAAATATTTGGTTTCCCCGCCGATGCCCAGATGTTCGGCGAAGAGCGCGAAGCAGCGGGCGCCGTTGCCGCACATCTCCCCTGCCGACCCGTCGGCGTTGTAGTAACGCATCGAGCAGTCCAGCCCGGCGCTGCGGCGCAGGGTCATCAGCCCGTCGGCGCCGATGCCGAAATGACGGTCGCACAAGGCGGCGATATGTCCTGCATCCGGCCGGAATGCCCCCTCGCGGTCGTCGATCAGGATGAAATCGTTGCCCGCCCCCTCGTATTTGACGAATTTTACCAGCACTTCCGATAGTGGTTATATCATCGCAAAAATAATAAAACTTCTAAAAGTTTTACTACTTTTGTGGAAAATATGCGTATTCGCCGCTACCGGCAGGCGCCCGTATTGTTTTTTCAGAAAACCTATAAATACAATTCCCATGAAAAGTGTGCTTTTCAAGCATCGTTCGATACGTAAGTTCCGTTCCACCCCGATTCCCGAGGACGTGCTGCACGAGATTCTCGAAGCGGCATCGCGTGCTTCGACATGCGGCAACATGCAGCTCTACTCGCTGGTCGTGACCCGCGATGCCGCTTTGCGCGGGAGGCTCGCCCCGTGCCACTTCAACCAGCCGATGGTGACGCAGGCTCCGTGCGTGGTGACGGTCTGCGCCGATGTGCACCGCTTCTCGATGTGGTGCCGGCAGCGCGATGCCGACCCTGCCTATGACAATTTCGCGTGGTTCCTCAATGCCGCGACCGATGCCCTGCTCGCCGCCCAGAACCTGTGCGTCGAGGCCGAACTGAAGGGGCTGGGCATTTGCTATCTCGGAACGACGATCTATACTGCCGGCGAGATCGCCGACATTCTGGAACTGCCCAAGGGCGTCATTCCGCTGACGACCGTCGTCGTGGGGTATCCCGACGAGTCGCCCGGGCTGACCGATCGCCTGCCGCTCGAAGGCGTGGTGCACTATGAGAAATATACCGACTATACGGCTGCCGAAATCGACGAGTTGTGGGCCGAGCGTGAAGAGTCGGAGCTCACCAAACGCCTCCTCGAGGAGAACGGCCTGCCCAACCTGGCGCAGGTCTTCACGCAGCGCCGCTACGTCCGCAAGGACAACCTCGCGATTTCGAACTCCTATTTCGCGCTCCTGAAGGAAAAAGGGTTCTTTAACAACTGACGCTGGGGTGCGGGGGGCCTGTCGTATATTCGTTGCCGTCATGCTGGGCCTGATCTGCTCCGCATGCAGCGTCACACGCAAAATCCCCGAAGGCCAGTACCTGCTGCAGAAGGTGAAGATCGACGCCGACAAGTCGACGCCCCGCAAGGAGCGCATCACTGCGGCCGATTTCGAGAAATATGTGCGCCAGACCCCGAACAAACGCTTTCTGGGTACCAATTTCTATGTCTGGCTCTACGAGCAGGCCAATCCCGGCAAGCAGAACTGGTGGAACAACTGGAAGCGCCGGATCGGGCAGGAGCCCGTATTGCTGGACATGGGCCTGACGGAGCGGAGTGCCCAGAACCTGAAGATCTTTATGGATTCGAAGGGATTTCGCGCCTCGCAGGTGACCTTCGAGGTGGATACCACTTCGCGGCGCAAACGCGCCAGGGTCACCTACCGAACCCGGCAGGGCGAGCCTTACCGGATCGACTCCGTTTCCTATGAGTTCCGGGACAAGTTCCTCGAACAGATCATCCTTCCCGATACCGCCAATACGCTGCTCCGCAAGGGCGGCATCTTCGACATCACGGTACTCGACCGCGAGCGCGAGCGTATTGCGGCCTACCTCAAGGAGCGGGGGTATTACAACTTTACGGTCAACAACATCGAGTATGTGGCCGATACGCTGGGCGGCGGCCATAAGGTCGGGCTCGAACTGGTTGTCAAGCAGAACCTTACGGGATATGACGAGCGCGGCCTTCCGGTCATGGACAACAACATGGTCTACCGTATCGACCAGATCAACGTCTTCCCCAATTACGACCCTACGGTAGCCCGAACCGATTCGACCTTCCTGCAGCGGCTCGACACGCTCTATTACCGCGGCCTGAATATCGTCTACGAGAAACGCCCCAACCTGCGACCCGCGATCCTGCGGCAGGCGGTGCCGCTCTACCCGAACTATGTCTACAATTCGGCACAGGTGAACCGCGCGTATACCGACCTGATGTCGCTCGGGTATTTCAAGAGCGCCAAGATCGAATTCGTGGAGCAGCCCCAGAGTGCCGAGGTCACCAACTACGTCTCCTTTATCGGGGCGTCGGCCGATTCCACGCAGACCCGTTATACGCGGGAAGGGTACCTGAAATGCAATATCCTCTGTACCCCGACCCTGAAACAGAGTTTCAAGGTCGATCTGGAAGGAAGCACCACGTCGAGCTTCTACGGACTGAAAGCCACCGTCGGCTACCAGAACCGTAATATCTTCCGGGGTGCCGAGGCGTTCGACGTTTCGTTCACGGCCGGCTATGAGTTTATGAAGGCGCCCGATGCCAGGAAGAAGCGGGCCACGGAATTCGGCATCACGACCGGGTTGACTTTCCCGCGCTTCCTGATGCCCTGGCGCACGCGGCGGTTCCGTTCGGTCAACCAGCCCAAGACCAAGGTCGAGTTGTCGGTCAATTTCCAGGATCGCCCCTATTACCGGCGCACGCTATCCAGTGCGGGCATCACCTACCAGTGGACGAACAACCGTTACTCGACGTTCTCGCTGCGGCCCATCGACATCAATGTGGTCGATGTCAACAACCTCGACGAATCGTTCCTGATGATAAACAAGACCGATTCCGCGGGGCAGCAGGAACTCACTCCGAACAAGTACCTGCTCGAGAGTTTCCGGACGCAGTTCATCGGCGGGCTGACGTTCGGCTATTCGTACAACAACCAGCGCAAGAACCTTGGGGGCAATGCGACCAATATTCGGTTCAATTTCGAGACGGCGGGCAACCTGATCGACGCCGTAGACCGCCTGTTCTACGCACGTCCTAAAGACGGAAGCCCGGCCAAGATTTTCGGGATCGAATACTCGCAGTATTTCCGTACCGACCTGAGCATCAGCCGCAAGATCATGCTGGGCGGCGCCACGGCACTCGTCGGCCGCATCTATGGCGGCGTGGCGATGGCTTACGGCAATTCGGCCTCCGTTCCGTTCGACCGCCAGTTCTATTGCGGCGGTAGCAACGGCATGCGCGGCTGGGCGCCCCGTACGCTGGGGCAGGGTTCGGTGCCCGACCCTCACAGCTCCTTCCCGATACAGACGGGCGATGTGAAGCTGGAGGCCAACCTCGAACTGCGTTTCCCGGTATGGGGCATGGTGCATGGCGCGACCTTCTTCGACCTGGGAAACATTTGGTATATCCGCCAGAGCTCCGACTACTCCAACGATGCGGTCTTTCATTTCGACAAGTTTTACAAGCAGTTGGGTTTCAATACGGGGATCGGCCTGCGGCTGGACATCAAGTTTGCGGTACTCCGCCTCGACTGGGGCGTGCAGCTCCATAATCCGAACAATCCCTCCGGCGAAAAGTGGATACACAACCTGCGCTGGAAAAATACGGCGCTCAATTTCGGCGTGGGGTATCCCTTCTGATCCCCGCCCTTTCCTTTTTTGCCGGCGGAGGATTACCCTCGGAGCCCGACGCATAAAGCCTCCCCGGCCGTATGGCCGGGGAGGCTTCGTTGTCTGCGGCAATGCCGTGCCGTCAGTTCTGTGCCTTGTACTGCGAAGGCGACATGCCCGTATTGCGTTTGAAGTAGCTGCCGAAGAACGATTGGTTCGGGAAATTGAGGTAGTAGGCGATCTCCTGAATGCTCATGGTGGAATATTTGAGCAGTGTCTTGGCCTCGATGATCACGTAGTTGTCGATCCACTCCGAAACCGACAGCCCGCTGATCCGTTTGATGAGCGTCGTGAGGTATTTGGGCGTGATGCAGAGTTGGCGGGCATAGAATCCCACGCTGCGTTCGGTGCGGTAGTGCTCGCCCAACAGGTGCGTGAACTGCTTGAAGTACTCCTCGGCCCGGTTGTGTATCGGGTTCTGTACTTCGGGATGCTCCGAGAGGTAGTTGTAGAGGACGTCCCCGACCTTGTAGATCGTTGCGGCGATCAGCCCGTTGATGATGTCGTGCGTGAAATGGGTCTCCTTGCCCCGGGTTTCACGCTCGATCTGCGCGATGAAACTGCGTATCGAGTGGCTTTCCTCGTGCGTGAGCGTCAGGCAGGGGTTGGCCGCGAATTGCAGGAAAAGCTGGAGCAGGTTTTTTGTGTCGATGTTGATGCGGCGCAGGAAATCGGGCGAAACGACGATTACGTCGGCCCTGAAATACTCCTCCGACTTGACCTGGAGGATATTCTTCGGGCTGAAGATGAAGATCGAATTTTTCTTCAGCCGGTATTCGTGCAGGTTGAGCGATACGCTGGTCTCCCCTTCCGTGCCGACGCCGATGACGAAGGCGTCGATGCGGCACGGGAACCGGAAAATTTCCATACGGTTGTCGCTGCTGGCCGTGAAGCACTCCCTCATCAGGCCCTGGCGGTTATCCCCGGACATTTCGATGAGTTGCGACAGCGTGAATGAGTTGATCATAGTTTCTGTGTGGTTTCTGTTCATTTCATCCTTTATAATCGGGCGAAATATAGCAATAAAATGGTAATTTAAGTTTATTATGTTCGATATTCGAACGAAATGAACAATTTAAACTCCTTTCCGTATTTCCCCGGTCGCGATGTCCGGTCTGGATATGAAAAAAGTGCCGGGGTTCCGGCACTTTTCAAGTCTTTATTTTTGGAGTTTATTCGCCACTCCTTATTTTGCAGCAGGAGCAGCGGCTGCGGCAGGCGCGGCTGCCGGGGCGTCCGTGATACCCAACTCCTTCTTCACGGCCGGGGCGAGGTCGGTCAGCATGGCCTCATCGAAATAGGCCAGCGACCCCGTCGAGGTATCGAAGACTGCCAGGTAGCTGCCAGCGCTTGCGACCTTGTCGATAGCAGCCTTGGCCTTGTCGATGATCGGGGCCAGCAACTCGTTGTAACGCTTCTGGAGATCCTGCTGTGCAACCTGTTCGAAATCGTTGCGGCGCTGGATGAGGTCATTCAGTTCCTTCTCTTTGAGCTGGCGTACGGCGTCCGACATGGTCGAGAAATTCTTGTTGAACTCCTGGTACTTGTTATTGTATTCGACGACAATGTTCTCCATGCTCTCCTGAAGATCCTTACTGTAAGCTTCGATGTTGGTCTGCATCTCCTTCATTTCCGGCATCACCGAGATAACTTCCTGGGTGTTGATGCGCCCGAATTTCTGTGCGAAGAGCGATGTGGCGCCCATCACGAATACAACCGCAAGGGTTAGTTTGATTGCTTTTTTCATAAATTATCAGTTAATGTTTTGATGATCCTATTTTTTGAGGACGTCGATAACCTGCTGCGTACGGTCTACGCTGGGGTTCGAGTAGAGCAGTGTCGGGTTATTGGCCGAATCGAGCACCACGTCGGCACCTACCTGCTTGGCATAGGCTTCGATCGCGGAGAATACCTTTTTCTGGATCGGCTCGATCATTTCGACACGCTTTTTCATCAGGGTGCCGTCATTGCCGAAGAGTGTTTCCTGATACTCCTGTGCCGCTTTTTCTTTGGCCAGGATGTCGTTTTCCCGAGTTTGGCGCGTCGCGGCCGTGAGCGAGGCTTTCTGGTTCATGTAATTGTTGTAGAGCGTCTCCACTTCGGCGAACTTCGCGTCTACCATATCCTGATATTGTTCGGCCAGTTTGTCCAGCGTGGAAAGCGCAGTGTTGTAGGCGTCGATGGACTTGAAGACCTTTTCGCTGTTTACGATTATGTAGTTCTGGGCAGCCAGTGTGCCAGCCGAGAGAACGAATGCCGCTATTAAAATCAGACGTTTCATAATCCTTTGTGTTTTAAGTTAATATTCAGCCGGTTTCCCGGAACGGTGCTATAAATATAACTATTTTCTTTCAAATTTATTGCCACACTGCGCTTTATTTGCGCTTCCCGTATGTTTGCCCGGAAAGCCGGCTGGGGAGTTGCCCTCCCGCTGGCCGCCCGCCGTGCCGCGGTTTAGAACTGCTGCCCCAGTACGAAGTGGAACTGGCTGCCGCTCTTCTTGGTCGAACCTGCCGGGGCGTCGAATCCGTAACCCCAGTCGATACCCAGCATACCCACCACCGGCAGGTAGAGGCGGACACCGAAGCCGGCCGAACGCTTGATCTTGAAGGGCGAGAACTTCTTCCACGATTCGAACGCATTACCGCCTTCGAGGAAGCCCAGTACATAGATCTGCGACGAGGGTTTCAGGATGACCGGGTAGCGCAACTCGGCCGTGTATTTGTTGTAGCCGACTGAATAGTCGCTCGTGGGGTCGAGTGCCCCGTCTTCGTAACCGCGCATCGAGATGATGTCGATACCGTATATATTATACCCCGACATACCGTCGCCGCCGACCTCGAAACGCTCGAAAGGCGAAACCTTGTGTTTATTGTAGTTGCCCAGGTAACCCATCTCGGCCTTGAGCATCAGCACCAGGTTCGAGTTTTTCGTCAGCGCCTGGAACCACTGTGCCTTGAACTGCCATTTGTGGAACTCTACCCAGCGGTAACGCTCCTGGTTGGCCTTGTCGGCGGTCGTGCTGTTCGTGCTGTTGGCCAGTTGTTCGAGTTTCTTATAATCCTTGCCGTCCCAGAGCGAGTAGGGGGGCGTGAACTGCACCGAAGCGCTGAACTCCGAACCGCGGCGCGGATAGATCGGCTGGTCGACCGAGTTGCGGGCGAATACGAGTTTGAGCGAAAGCAGGTTGGCCGCACCGTTGGTCATGCCGAACGTATTCCAGTTCTTGAGCGAGAAACGTTCGTAGCTGGCCTCGCCGTAGAGCGTGAAGTAGGGGTCGGGCCAGTTCAGACGCTTACCCAGACCGGCTGCCACGCCGTACGTGCGGAAATACTGCGTACTCTTCTGCCATACGTAGTAGGCGTTGTTCTGCTCGGAGAAATGCGCCGAGATCGTGAACGAGTTGGGTTTCTTGCCGCCGAGCCACGGGTCGGTGAAACTCAGGGCAAAGGCCTTGTAATAGGTACCGTTGGTCTGGGCCGATAACGACAGACGCTGGTTCTGTCCCATCGGGTAGGGGCGCCATGCGCCTTTTTTGAAGAAATTTTTGACCGAAAGGTTGTTGAGCGTGATGCCGACCGAACCCACGAACGTACCGGAACCCCAGCCGCCCGCGATGTTGAACTGGTCGGATGCCTGCTCCTCGAGCGGCCAGTTGACGTTGACAAGCCGGTCGGATACCGGTTTGATGTCGGGCATGATCGTTTCGGGGTTGAAATGCCCCATCGAACCGAGCGTGCGGATGGTCTGCATCAGCAGCGAGCGGTCGTAGAGTTCGCCCGGAAAGGTGCGCAGCTCGCGGCGGATGACCTCGTCGTCGACGCGCTGGTTGCCCGTGATGCCCACCTCGTTGATCTGGAACTGCTTGCCCTCGAATACCTTGACCTCGATGTCGATCGAGTCCGGGCCGATGATCGTCTCGGCGGGTTCGATCTGCGACATCAGGTAGCCGTTGTTCTGGTAGAGCGACGAGACGGACATCGCCTCGGGGTCGGTTTCCTTGCCGATGCCCAGTCGTTTGTGCATCGACTTTTTGTCGTAGGTGTCGCCCTTGCTCACGCCGAACATCTGCTGCAGGTCGTTGGTTTCGTAGACCGAGTTGCCGACCCACGATACGTTGCGGATGTAGTATTTGTTGCCTTCCGAGACTTCGAGGTCGATGCCCAGCCGTTTGTCGTTGATCGGATAGATCGAATCGCGTACGATCGTGGCGTTACGGTAACCGCGCGAGTTGTAGAAGTCGATCAGGAGGTCTTTGTCCTCTTCGTAATCGTTTTCGTTGAGCTTCGCCCCGCGGAAAATGTTGATGCTCTTCTGGTGGGTCTTCTTGAAGGTACGGCGCAGACGTTTGTCCTTGAACTGTTCGTTGCCCGTGAAATTGATCTTGCCGATCTTGACCTTGTTCTTGCGGTCGATGAGGAACGTGACGTTCACCATCTGCGGGCGCAGCGTGTCGTTGGTGATGCGCACGTCCACCTCCGTATTGCGGAAGGCTTTTTCCGACCAGTAGGCCTTGATGAGTTTTTTGTTCTTGTCGATGATATAATCCGACAATTCGCTGCCCCGCTTGAGTTTGAGCTTCTCCAGCAGGTCTTTCTTCTTGCCCTTCGAGATGCCTTCGAAATCCCAGTTGTTGACACGGGGACGCTCCTTGAGGAAAACCTCCAGGTCGAGGCTGTCGCCTTCGATCTGGGCACCGATCTTCACGTCGGAGAAGAACCGCTGGCTCCACAGGCGCGAAATGGCATTGGCGATGAAATTGCTGGGCAGGTAGATCGAGTCGCCTGCGATCAGTCCGGCCGAGGATTTGAGAATGTCGGAATTGAGGTACTGCACACCGTGGATATTGATGTCGCGGATGTAGTAGAGCTTCTGGGGGTCATCCTGCCGCATCATGGGGGCGTTTTCCGGGAATGCGGGCTTCGACGAGGCCGCGGTGTCTGCAGGATTCTGTTCCTGGGCGAATATATTCGTGCAGCATAACACGAAGGTCACGGCTGCCGTGAATATCTTACCGAAATAATTCATCTATTTTAATCTAATCTTTACTTCATCTATTTAACCAGCCCGAAACGTCGGTCGCGGCGGGCGTATTCCTCCATTGCCCGGTCGAACTCCTCTTCGGTGAAATCGGGCCACAGCACCTCCGGAAAATAAAGTTCGGCATAGGATGCCTGCCAGAGCAGGAAATTGCTCAACCTGCATTCGCCGCTGGTGCGGACGACCAGATCGGGGTTCGGGTAGGGCGCCGTGTCGAGCGAAGCGCTGACCGTCCCCTCGGAGATCTCCTCCGGGGCGAGCTCTCCGGCTGCGACCCGTGCGGCGATGCGCTGCACGGCGCGCGTGATCTCGCTGCGCGACGAATAGTTGAGCGCAAGGATCAGCGTCAGCGTCTTGCCCCCGGCCGTCCGTTGCTCGGCCTCGCAGAGATAGCGCTGCACCTTCTCCGAAAATCGTGTGCGGTCACCGATCATCCGGATCTCCACCCCCTGGCGGATCAGTTCCGGGGTCTCGTTGACCACGCTCTTGCAGAAAAGCTCCATCAGCGCGTCGACCTCCTGTGCGGGACGCCCCCAGTTTTCGGTCGAGAACGCATAGAGCGTCAGGTACTTGACTCCCCAGCGTGCCGCTGCGCGCAACGATGCCCGAACAGGTTCCACACCTGCAACATGGCCTTCGTAACGCTCCTTGCCGCGCAGCTCGGCCCAGCGGCCGTTGCCGTCCATGATGATGGCGACGTGTTGCGGTATGCGATTCTGCTCGCTCATATTAGGGCACAAATATAGGGAATTAAAATGAAAATCTACCTACTTTACTGAACAACTTTACACCGATTTGAGACAGGGGCTTCAACTGCGGATGTCGATGCCCCACATCATTTTATTCCGTAACGTGTCATAAAATGATATATTGTGCGGTACGGCCAAAAAAATCTTCTGTTCGGCGCGTTTTATCGTGAATGCCGCCTCCTGTCCGATGGCGTATACGCGGCTGTCGAGGGTGACGAATGCGTCGGAGCGCCGGGCGTCGATGCGGAGCGTGATCGTGGCCGAGTCGGGGATGACCACGGGGCGCATCGTGAGGTTGTGCGGGGCCAGGGGGGAAATCACCAGGCAGGCGCATGTCGGGGCTACGACGGGGCCGCCGGCGCTGAGCGAGTAGGCCGTCGACCCCGTGGGGGTCGAGACGATCACGCCGTCGCCGTGGTAGGTGGCCACCATCTGCTCGTCGACGTAGGTTTCGACCGAGATCATGCCGGCGCCGTGGCGCTGTACGGTGAATTCGTTGAGCCCCAGCTCCGTGTCGGGCTGCTCGGCATAGTCGCCCGTGGCTTCGATCATCGAGCGGGGCTCGGTGGTGAGGCGCCCTGCCGCGACCTCTTCGAAGATCAGGTTCAGCCCGGCGCTCGGGGCGCTGGTCAGGAACCCGAGGTGCCCGGCGTTGATGCCCATGACGGGGATCGGGGCGCCGCAGAGACGGTGTACGCCTTCGAGCAGCGTGCCGTCGCCGCCGTAACAGACCATCAGGCTGTCGGCGGGCTGCCGGCCTACGCAGTGCCCGTAGACCTTTTCGGGCGGGATCTGCATGCCCGTGAGTTCGGTGACGAGGGGGGCGAACTCCTCGTTGACGGCGTAGTCGAACCCGAAAAGGCGGAGTGCATCGAACAATTGGCATATCTCGGCTGCGGTGTGGGAGAGCTGCCTGCGGGAAAAAAGTATGATTTTCATCGGCGGAGTTTCGAAAAAATAAGTAACTTTACCACGTCAAGACGACATCCGGGAGCCGTTCGTGCCCCCGTGCGGATCGGCCGGCGCGGTCGGGTTCAACATCGGGACGGCATGGTTCGTGCTCCGCCTGGGGCTTTATACAAGCGGCTTGTGCCGTCATTACGTGCAAATATAGCGAATTTTATGACAAAGTTAAGTGTAAACATCAATAAGATTGCCGTGGTGCGCAATTCGCGGGGCGGCAACATGCCCGATGTGGTTCGCGCAGCCCTTGATATCGAGCGTTTCGGCGCCGACGGCATCACGGTGCATCCGCGTCCCGACGCCCGGCATATCCGTTACGACGACGTCCGCGACCTGAAGCGTGTGCTAACCACCGAACTCAACGTCGAGGGCAACCCCATTCCGAGTTTCGTCGACCTCGTACTGGAGGTCGTCCCTGCCCAGGTGACCCTGGTGCCCGACGCGCATGACGCCATTACGTCGAATGCCGGGTGGGATACGCTCGCCAACCGGGATTTCCTGACCGGGATCGCGGCGCGGTTCCACGAAAAGGGTATCCGTGTTTCGGTCTTCGTCGATCCCGACTCTGCGATGGTCGCCGGTGCGAAGGCTTGCGGCGCCGACCGCGTGGAGCTGTATACCGAAGCCTATGCGCGCGAGTACCCTGCGGGTGCCGATGCTGCGCTGGCACCCTACCTGGCTGCTGCCGAAGAGGCGCGCCGCCAGGGGCTGGGGCTCAACGCCGGGCATGACCTCAGCCTGGAAAACCTGCGCTTCTTCGTCGGGCGCATCCCGTGGACGGACGAGGTGTCGATCGGCCATGCGCTGATCTGCGATGCGCTCTACTACGGGCTGGAAAACACCGTGCAGCTTTATAAACGTGAACTCAAATATTAATAATAAATAGAAGCCGGATATGAAAAAAGTCATCCTCCTTGCCGCGGCTTTGTTCGTCGCGGTCGCATCGTTCGCCCAAAACGAATACAACTATCAGAAACGCAGTCTTTTCGAACAGTTGCCGATCCGGGGTAACGACATCGTTTTCCTCGGGAACAGCATCACCGACGGCTGCGAGTGGGCCGAGTTGTTCAACAACCGCCATATCAAGAACCGCGGTATCAGCGCCGACCGTTCAGGGTGGCTGCTCGACCGCCTCGACCCGATCGTCAATGGCCATCCCAAGAAACTGTTCCTGATGATCGGCACCAACGACCTGGCGGCCGGTGTGTCGCCCGAGGAGGTAGCCGCCAACATCGGAAAATTACTCGACCGCTTCGCCGAGGAGTCGCCCTGGACGAAGATCTACGTACAGAGCATTCTCCCCGTGAACGGCGTGGATACCAAGGCCAAAGCCAAGAATCACTGGAAAAAGGGTGCCGAGATCATCGAGGCCAACAAACTGATCGAAGCGCTTTGCGAAGGCCGCAAGAATGTGCTCTACATCGACGTCTATTCGGCCTTGGTCGACCAAAAGGGGATGCTCGACAAACGCTATACGAACGACGGGCTGCACCTGATGGGCGAGGGGTATCTCGCCTGGAAAGAGGTCATCGAGAAATACGTGAAATAGCCGCGTGCCGCTGTCGAACCCCATATTCCGGAAAATTTCGCGTATCGCCGGCGAGCAGGGTGTGCGGGCCTTTGTCGTCGGCGGTTACGTGCGCGACCACTACCTTCGCCGCCCTTCGACCGACATCGACGTCGTCGTCGTGGGGAGCGGGATCGCCCTGGCCGAAGCGTTGGGGCGCGAGTTGCATACCAAAGTGTCCGTTTTCAAGACTTTCGGCACGGCGATGCTCCGTGCCGGGGGAATCGAGGTCGAATTCGTGGGCGCCCGCAAGGAGTCTTACACGCACGATTCGCGCAAGCCGCAGGTCGAGGCCGGGACGCTGGAAGACGACCAGCGCCGCCGTGACTTTACGATCAATGCGATGGCGTGGTCGCTCGATGCCGATTCGTTCGGCGAGTTGGTAGACCCGTTCGACGGGATGTACGACCTGGAGGAGTGCATCATCCGTACGCCGTGCGACCCCGACATCACCTTCTCGGACGACCCCCTGCGCATGATGCGTGCCGTGCGTTTCGCCTCGCAGCTGGGCTTCACGATCGAGGAGGAGACCTTCGATGCCATCCGCCGCAATGCGCCGCGGATCGGGATCGTATCCCGGGAGCGCATTGCCGCCGAACTCAACAAGATCGTCCTGTCGCCCGTCCCGTCGATCGGCTTCGAACTGCTGGAGGCGACCGGGTTGCTGGAGCGGATATTCCCCGAGCTGCATAACCTCAAAGGGGTCGAGAAACGCGGCGCCCATGCGCATAAGGACAATTTCGTCCATACGCTCAAGGTGCTGGACAACGTCGCCCGGCACAGCGACGACCTGTGGCTGCGCTGGGCCGCCGTGCTGCACGACATCGCCAAGCCGCTGACCAAGGCCTACGACCCGAAGGCCGGCTGGACGTTCCACGGGCACGAGGTCGTGGGATCGAAGATGGTGCCCGGGATTTTCCGGCAGTTGAAACTGCCCCTGAACGAGCATATGAAATTCGTGCAGAAGATGGTTTTCCTGCACCTGCGGCCGATCATCCTTTCGGAGGATATGGTCACCGACTCGGCCGTGCGCAGGCTGCTGTTCGAAACCGGGGACGATGTGGAAAAACTGATGACCCTGTGCGAGGCCGACATCACGTCGGGCATCGACGCCAAGGTGAAGCGCTACCTGGCCAATTTCGGCCTGGTACGCCGCAAGATGAAAGACCTCGAGGAGCGTGACCGTATCCGCAACTTCCAGCCTCCGATCACGGGCGAGGTCATCATGCAGACCTACGGCATCGGGCCGTGCCGTGCGATCGGCGACATCAAGGAGGTCATCAAGAACGCAATCCTCGACGGGGAAATTCCCAACGACTACGACGCGGCCTATGCCCTGATGGAGCGGCTGGCCGCGGAAAAGGGATTGACCAAAGCCGCGGCCCGGAACCCGTAGGAACGCTGCCGCCCCGTCGTTGTATTAAAATAAAAAAGGTCGAGTTTTCCGCTCGGCCTTTTTTATTCGCCGGATTATATTTTGGCTGCCGGGTCGTAAGCCCCGGTGGCGATTATTTCGAGGGCTTTTTCCAGGATTTCGTCGCGTCCGGCCTGTAAGCCCGGGACTGTGGCATAAACCGGGACGTCGATCCGAACGCCTGCGCGCTGGGTGTTCGTGCCGTCGGGATAGAGGACGCCCAGCCCGGAGAAATATCCGAAATCGCCCCCGGGCATTACGAGTGCCGAAATGTTGCCGTCGGCGCCTGCCGTTTGCGTGCCGACGACCGTGCAGCGCGGTGTGGCCTGGAATGCCATGGCAGTATATTCTGCCTGGCTTTGGGTCGATGAGTCTACCAGCACGATGACGCGCCCTTTGTAGTAATCGGGATTCTCCGCGACGGCGGGATTGTCCGGGTTTACGAAGAGGGAGTCCTGCAACTCATGGAATACTCCGGGCAGTGCGCCGGTCGGCGCAAGCCAGATGACGTGCGGCGACGTACGGGGCATGAAGTAGCGGCCGATGAAGTCGAAGATCATGAACTCGCGGGGATAGCAGCGCAGATCGACGATCAGGGCCTTCGTATCCCGGAATTTTTCCATAATCCGGGCGCCGTCCGCTTTGGTGTAGTTAACCCCCGTCATGTAACCTATGCCGTCGGCAACCATACGTATGTTGGCGGTGTCGAGCATGCGCTCCGTGATGTAGGGGCTCCAATCCATGACACTGCGCGTCGCAATCCGTTCCGTCAGCCGCCGGCCGTCGCGCACCAGCTCCACGGCGGCCGTATCCCGGTGGGAACAGACCATACACATGGCCGTCATGTAGTTGCGGTTCTCGGCGTTGGATGCGGCTTCGAAACGGGCAAGCCCGTCGTGCGTGCTTTTCCATCCGCGGCCGTCGATCGAGAGGATTTCGTCGCCCTTGCGCAGCGGGCCGTCGGCGATTACGAAGACCCGGTCTTCGGCGTTGCGCACCTCCGCCGGAACGGTGTTGTACCCGAACATATTGTATCTGACCAAGGCTGAATGCGAATCGCACAGCTCCCGCAGGAGCATGGCCTGGTTCGGGTTGCCGGGTGTTTGCCCGGGTATGAAAAGCGGAATGTATTTTTCCGGGATTTCGCTCCACGGGGTATCGGTAAGGTTACGGTTGGGGGAGAAATATTCGATGACGTTCCAGAAGCGGAACAGGAACAGCATCCGGTAACCGCAGTCGTCGGACGAACCGGCAGTGCTTTCGTTTCGCATCACGAAATTTCCTGCGTTTGCTGTAAAATCCGTGTAGCGGTTTGCTTCGCGTTTGGCGTAGCGCAATTCCCGCAGGAGGCGCGGGAGGGTGTTGCCTAACCGTGCCGTGTCGTCCATCCAGAGCAGGTCGGCTGTCCGGGTGCATTTCACTGTTTTCAGGGCTTCGTCGTATTCCGCCTTGTCGGTGCTGAACCGTCCGAGCCCCTTTACCCATTCGGAAAGGACTTTGTTGCGTTTGGCCGGGGTGGCTTTGGCGACTTGCGGCAAGAGCCCGAAAAGCTCATAATCGACATTGAGGGTCGAATCGGCGAAAACGGGATGGTGGTACTTGACGTAACCCCATACACGGCAGGTGACACCGAGGTTTTCGATGACCTGCGGATCCCGGGCGTCGAGGGAGTCGAGTGTGAAGCCCGAAGAGACGGAATAGTCGGGGTAGTGTTTGGGCTGCATGGAAGAGCAGCATGCACAACAGATCGTTGCGGCGAGGAGCAGGAGGGATTTCATGTCAGTGAGAGGTCGGTTTCCTGCAAAACGGGAACAATCAGTAATTTAGTATTTTCGGCAGCCGGTTTTTTATGCCCGGGGCCGATTTTCCGGAGCCTGTCCCGCCGCGGCCCTCTCCGCATCCAGTTGTGCCCGCGATTTCGACTTGGTAACCAGCCATACCCCGGCGAAGACGCACAGGGCGGCGACGCCTTTCGTAAAGCCGAAGGTGTCGAGCCCGACGGCGACGGTGAACAGCACCGCCACGAGGGGCTGCACATAGTTGTACATCGACACGACGGTCGGGCGCAGGTAACGCTGCCCGATCGGCACCATGAAATAGGAGAGGAAGGTCGAGCAGACCACCACATAGCCGATGCCTGCCCAGGTGCGGGGTGCAAGCGCGGCGTAGTCTACCCTTGCGAGCGGCCGGTAGTAGATCGCCACGGCGGCGACGGCGGCGAAGAGGAACATCCATTTCATCGTCGTCACGGGGGAATACTTGACGATCACGTTGCGGAATGCCGTGAGGTAGGTGGCATAGCTGACAGCGCTGATGACGCACAGTACGTCGCCCGCCACGCTCGACGTGCCGCCCGTGCCGTGCCTGCTGACGAGGATCAGCAGCAGCGCCCCGCCGCAGCCGAGCAGTACGCCGCCCGCCTTGAGCCAGGTGATCGGCTCGCGCAGGAACAGCGTCGCCAGCACCATGGTGAGTACGGGGACGATGGTGGCGATGATCGAGGTGTCGATGGGCGAGGTGAGCGAAAGGCCCCAGAGGAAAAGCATCTGGTTGAGCTGGATGCCGAACACCGAGGCGAACAGCAGCAGCACGATGTCGCGCGGGGCGACTTTCTCCCTGGGCAGGAAGAGCGATACCGTCCAGAACAACAGGCAGGCGCCCAGCATACGGTATACGCTCAGTGCGAACGGGCTGACTCCCTGCGGGTGCGTTTCCGACCAGAGTACGCTTTTACCGATCGGTGCGTTGAGGCCCCAGATGATATTCGCGACCCAAAGGGCCGCATGCCCTTTCAGTTTTCCGTCCATACGTTTGCGGGATTGACGCGGCAAATATAGGTAAAATTTGGTGTAATAATTGCCCGGATGGATCTTTGTGAGTAAAACGCGCTATAATCTCGACCTGGTATTTGCCAACATCTTTTTCGGGGCGAACTTTTCATTCTATGTCTCGCTCACGCGCAATTACCTCGATTTCCAGCAGATATTCATGTTGCAGGTGCTTTCGGGCGCGATTTTCTTCATCCCGTTCGCCCTTTTTTCGAAGCAGTCTTTCCGCATCCGGTGGCGCGACGCGGGCAACATCCTGGTCGTCACCATGCTGATTGTCTACGGTTGGATGTACATGCTGCTCTGGGGATCCTCCTACACCTCGCCCATCGACGCCTCGATCATTTCGACGCTCGGCCCGGCCGTGACGCTGATCATGGATCACATCATGCACCCGCGCAAATATATCAGGTCGCGGGTCGTGGGCGTCTTCTGCGCGCTGGCGGGGGCTGCGGTGCTGCTCTTCGACCACGGCTTCGTGCTCACGCACGGCAGCCGCGCCTACGGCAATGCGCTGGTGCTCGTCGCGGTGGTGGCGATCGCCATCAATACGGTCATTATCAAACCCCAGCTCGAACGGCTGGGAACGCTGGTCGTGATGGGGTGGTATTACATCGTCGGGCTGGCCGTGACGGCGCCGTTCTTCTGGAAATACATCGACCATACGCAATTCCTGCGCCTGCCGTTGCAGGCACAGGCCGAACTGGCCTACATCCTGATCCTGGGGACGGTGTTGCCGATGTACCTGCTTTACCGGGGCACCGAGAAACTGACTTCGGTGCATACGGCCCTGTACCGCTATATCCAGCCCGTCATCGCCGGCATCCTGGCCCTCGTCCGCGGGCAGGCGGTGTTCGATGCCGCCAATATCGTGGCGCTGGCCTTCATCTTCGCGGGGGTCGTCCTGGTGGTGATCGGGTATAAATACTATGTCCGCCACGGGCTCCCGCCCGTGGGGCACGACGGGCGGCTGCGCACTTAGTCCGCGAGCAGCCTCGTGCGCCATGCCTCGGGCACGGGCATGCTCAACTGCCTGGCGAAGTCGAAGGCGACCATCACCGAGCGGCTCTCGCTGCGCACCCGGCCGTCGACGACGAGCTGCTGGAACAGCGTGAGGCTTTTGTTGCCGATCTTCTCGCAGGTCGTGGTGACGCGCACCCGGTCGTGGAGGCGGATCTGCCCCATGTAGGAGGTCGACGTCGAAACGGTGATGATGCGCAGGTCGCCCAGCAGCACTTCGTCGCCGAGCACCTGCTCGTAGTATTCCATCTTCCCCACGTCGAAATACATCTGCTGCGAGACGTTGTTGACGTGCTGGAACGGGTCTACGTCCGAAAACCGTTTCTGGATCTCTGTTTCGAGTACCTTTGCCATTTGTCGTTATTCGCGGATGATTTTCACTTCGCCGCCCTCGCCGAAGGCGATGATCGCCGAAGCCTTTTTCGTGGGCTTGCCTTCGAAACGGGGGTTGACGACGAAATCGACACCGTCGACCACCTCGCGCGACACCCCGGCGAGCCCTGCGGGCGTCGCTTCGCCCGAAATGTTGGCCGAGGTCGAAACGATCGGCCTGCCCAGCCCGCGGAGCATCCGCTGGCAGAAGGCGTGGTCGGGGATGCGCACGCCCAGTGTCCCTTCCTCGGGGATCAGGTTCCCGGCAACGCCCACGGCACCCGGGAGGATCGCCGTCAGGGGGCTGGTCGCCAGTTCCATTACCTCGAAGGCGATGCCCGGTGCCCGGTTGACGTAGCGCACGACCATGTCGGCCGAGGCGCACAGCACGAGCATCGACTTCTTGTTTTCGCTCCGCTTGAGTTTGTAGATGCGTTCCACGGCCTCGGCGTTGGTCGCGTCGCAGCCCAGTCCCCAGACCGTATCGGTCGGGTAGAGGATGATGCCGCCCTCTTTCAGCACGCGGACAGCCTCGTCGGCCTCGCGCTGCAATTCGTTGTTGTTCTGCATGTCGGTTATTTTGCGGGCAGGATTTCGATCCAGTAGTCGTCGGGGTCGTTGATGAAGTAGAGCCCCATCTCGTGGTTTTCGTAGCAGATGCAGCCCAGCGCACGGTGGTATTCGCGCACGGCGTCGTAGTCGCCCGCCACGCGCATGCACAGGTGGCTCTCGTTCTCACCCAGTTCGTAGGCCCCGGTGTGGTCGCGCAGCCAGGTCAGTTCGAGTCGGAATCCCGTCTGCCCGTCGCCCAGATAGGCCAGTACGAAACTCCCGTCGGCAGCCTCCTTGCGGCCGGTCTCTTTCAGCCCCAGGGCCTTGCCGTAAAACTCCAGGCTCTTCGCGAGGTCGGTGACGTTGATGTTGAAATGGTCGAATCGGCTCTTGATTTCCATGGTTCCCAAATTTTGTACGCTGCAAAATTACACAATTATCGTGAAATCCGCATACGCCCCGCGTATATATAAATTTTATCTATAATTCTTATTTTTTAATGCTTAATTTTATACCTTTGCACCACGAATAAAATAATAACGAAAAATTCATATGGGAAGAGCATTTGAGTATCGCAAGGCGCGTAAACTGAAGCGCTGGGGACACATGGCCCGCGTGTTTACCAAGATCGGTAAGGAAATCGAGATCGCCGTCAAGGCCGGGGGCCCCGACCCTTCGGGCAATACCCGCCTGCGTATCCTGATGCAGAACGCCAAGGCCGAGAACATGCCCAAGGAGAACGTCGAGCGTGCCATCAAGCGTGCCACCGAGAAGGATGCCGCCGATTACAAGGAGGTGATCTACGAAGGCTACGGCTCGCACGGCATCGCCTTCCTCGTGGAGACTGCGACCGACAATACCAACCGCACGGTAGCCAACGTCCGTATGTATTTCAACAAGTGCGGCGGTACGCTGGGCAACAGCGGCAGCGTGGCTTTCATGTTCGACCATAAATGCGTCTTCAAGTTCCATGCGGCCGAAGGCGCCGACATGGAGGAGCTGGAGCTCGAAATGATCGACCTGGGTGTCGACGAGTTCTATCCCGAGGAGGACGGTGTGACGGTATACGCTCCTTACGAATCCTTCGGGGCGATCCAGAAGTGGCTCGACGACAAGGGCTACGAAATCGTGTCGGGCGAGTCGGTCTACCTGCCGACCGACACCAAGGAGCTCGATGCCGAAGGGCGCGAGTCGATCGAGAAACTCGTCGAGAAGCTCGAAGAGGACGACGACGTGACCAACGTATACCATAATATGAAAGAGGTGGACGAGGAGTAGCCGCCGTTTCATGCCCGATATCTTTTCGCCCCGGAAGCCTGTTTTTCCGGGGCGGATTTTTTTTCGCCGCCGCTTTATTTCCTACCTTTGCGCACGGGGAGGCCATAAACGGGCTCCCGGAATGAGATGGAAAACAGGATCGGTATGGATTTGCACATCCACTCCGCATACAGCAGCGACGGCGAAATCCCGGCTGCTTGCATTGCGCAGCGATGTGCGGCTTCGGGAATGACGACATTCTCGCTGACGGATCACAATTGCGTGCGGGGGCTGGACGAAGCCGCCGGGGGCGCGTCGAAGGCAGGGCTGGGGTTTGTGCCCGGCATCGAGGTCGATTGCAATTTCGAAGGCACCGACCTGCACCTGCTGGGATACGGCATCGACTGGCGTTCCCGGGATTTCGCGTCGTTGGAGAAGGACGTTGCGGCGAAGGTCACGGAGGCATTCGGGGAGACGGTGCACCGGCTCCGCAAGCTGGGGTTTGCGGTCGACGGCGCGGCGGTGCTTGCGGCTGCGGGCGGGAAGCTGCCCACGCTGGAACTGGTCGCCGAAGTGATGCTGTCGGATGCGGCGTACGACACGCCGTTGCTGGCTCCCTACCGCGAAGGCGGTGCGCGGGGCGATATGCCCTACATCAACTTTTACCTGGATTACGGGGCGCAGGGGCGGCCTGCGTTCGTGCCTGTCGATTTCATGGATTACCGGGATGCCGTCGCCCTGATCCGGGACAACGGCGGCGTGCCTGTGGTGGCACATCCCGGGCTTAATTTCCGTGGCAGGGAACGTGTGGCCGAGAGATTGCTCGACTTCGGGGCCGAGGGGCTGGAGGTCTTCAACAACTACCACGATACAACGCAGATCGGCTATTTCGCCCCGCTGGTTCAGCGGCGCGGTGCGCTTATGACGTGCGGAAGCGATTTTCACGGCAAGACCAAGCCGTTGATCGGCATCGGGCAGTTCAGGTTCGACGACCGGTTCGAATCTTACCTCCGGGCATCCGCCGCCCGGCTTCCGGTGCTTCCGTAAAGTGGCGGCAGCCCCTCCTTTCGTGGCTGTGCTGCGGTTCCGCCACGCCCCGGTGTCATTTGCGGTTCCGGCCTCCGGCTCCATCCTCCGGTGCCATCCCCCGCCTCCACTCCCCGATTCCACTCCCCGATTCCATTCCCCCGATTCCATCCCCCGGTTCCGTCGGCTGCGGTCGGTCGGCGCGGCATGTCTGCCCCCCCCCATGTGCAACTCGCTGCCGGCCGTATAAGTGCCTGTATCACTCTCCGATGCGGACGAACTCCCGGCCGTCGGTCAGGCATTGCGGACAGAACGGGTCGCAATATTCCGCTGCATAGATATTCCCGCAGACGGGGCATATCCGGTAGCCGGTTTCATGCCCGGTCTCGCCTGTGGCAATATACCTCGCCATCAATGCCCTATGGCGGACATCCCCCGCCTTTGACCAGATCAGCACCCGGGCCGCATAGCGGTTGCCTGCGGCGAGTGCCCGGTCGATCTCCCCGGTGTGCAGCGCGTCGGGCGGGCGGCGTTCGTAGTCGATGCTCCGTTGCAGGTTTTGGTCGGTCGTGCCGCGGAAAACCGTGACCTTCTCCGGCGGGGTGTAGCGGCCGCCGAGCCGCACGATCGCATTGGCGCAGTTGTATTCCTGGAGGCGTGCCGAGAAGGCCATCGCCCGGAACAGATGTTCCGCGCCGGGCCGCTGTTCCGTCCGGGCGGTCTCTGCAAAATGGTCGTACTGCCTCGATTTGATGTGTTTGTGGCGGCAGCAGGCGTCCAGGTCGGCCAGCGTCTCCGTCCATTGCCGGCGATGCGGCGCCCGCTGCCCGCGCAGTGCCGCGAAGTATATCCAGACGAGGATGCCTGTCGATACCACGAACAGCAGCAGAATCAATAACGGACGTACTTTCATAATTTTACGGTGGGGGTGATGCCCGTACCGGGCTGATTGCCCGGGTGCATTTTTTATGCCATACCGTTCCTGCGTGCCCTCCCGTCCGGTTTCCGGGGCAAAATAAAATGCGGAACCCCGTGCGAGGTTCCGCATTTCCATAATCCGGGGCTGTTTACAGCCGTGCTTTGATGGCTTTCGATGCCTCCTCGTAGCCCGGCTTGTCCAGCAGGGCGAACATATTTTTCTTGTACGCCTCCACGCCGGGCTGGTCGAACGGGTTTACGCCGAGGATGTAACCGCTGATGCCGCAGGCCTTCTCGAAGAAGTAGAGCAGCGAACCGATGGCGTGTGCGTCGATTGCGGGAATTTCGATGCGGATGTTGGGCACCCCGCCGTCGACGTGTGCCAGCTGCACGCCCAGCTCGGCCATGCGGTTGACCTCCGAAATGCGTTTCCCTGCGAGGAAGTTGAGGCCGTCGAGGTTTTCGGCCTCGGCCTCGATAACCACCTCGTGGGCGGGTTTGGCAACCGAAATGATCGTTTCGAACAGCGTGCGTTCGCCGTCCTGAATGTACTGTCCCATCGAGTGCAGGTCGGCCGTCAGCGTGACGCTGGCCGGGAAGATACCCTTGCCCTGCTTGCCTTCGCTCTCGCCGTAGAGCTGTTTCCACCACTCGTTGATATATTGCAGCTTGGGCTCATAGGAGCCGAGGATTTCGACCTTCTTGCCGCCGTTGTAAAGTTCGTTGCGCACGGCTGCATAGACCGCCGCCGGGTTCTGTCCGAAAGGCGTGCCGTCGGCCGTCGCACGCTCCATCTCCTGCGCACCGCGCACCAGTGCCGCGATGTCGACGCCGGCGGCGGCCAGGGGCAGCAGGCCTACGGGCGTGAGCACCGAGAAGCGGCCGCCCACGTCGTCCGGGATGACGAACGTCGGATACCCCTCGTTGGTGGCAAGCGTTTTCAGAGCGCCGCGCGCCTTGTCGGTGATCGCCACGATCCGTTCCGCAGCCTCCTTTTTGCCGTAGCGCTTTTCGATCTCGGCCTTTATCAGGCGGAAGGCGATGGCCGGTTCGGTCGTCGTGCCCGATTTCGAAATCACGATGGTGGCGATCGAGTGCTCCTTTACGGCTTCGAGCAGTTCGTAGGTGTAGTCTTCCGAAATATTCTGGCCTGCGAAGAGCACCACGGGAGCCGTCTGCTCCTTGTGCAGGAATCTGAACGGGTCGCTCATGGCTTCGAGCACGGCCTTGGCGCCCAGATACGAACCCCCGATGCCGATGCAGATGATAACCTCGGCCTTTTCGCGGAGTTTCGCGGCTTGTTTTTCGATGGCTTCGATTTCTGCCGCCGAGATCGACGACGGGAGGTGTACCCAGCCGAGGAAGTCGTTGCCCGCGCCTTTGCCCGATTCGAGCAGGGCGTTGGCGGCCTGTGCTTTGGCCTGCATTTCGGCCGAGACCGCAATGCCGGTTTTGGAGATGTCTAATTTAATCGTTTCCATGTTATCGTCAGATTAATTTGGTTGTCAGTTCTTTCATGCACTTGCGGGCCGATGCGCCTTCGTAGAGGACTTTGTAGACCATGTCGGCGATCGGCATGTCGACTTTGTGGCGGGCGTTGATGTAGCGGATGCAGTCGGCCGCGAAGTAGCCTTCCGCCACCATCGTCATCTCGTTGAGGGCACTTTTGACCGTGCATCCGTGGCCGATCAGGAGCCCCAGCCGCCGGTTGCGGCTGTATACCGAGTAGCAGGTCACCAGCAGGTCGCCCAGGTAGCCCGATACGAGCGTGTCGCGTTCCGCGGGGTAACTCTCCTCCAGGAAACGGCGCATCTCGCCCGCGCTGTTGGCGATCAGTACCGCCAGGAAGTTGTCTCCGTAGCCCAGTCCCACGGCGATGCCGACCGACAGGGCGTAGATGTTCTTCAGGATGGCGGCATATTCGATGCCGTAAAGGTCGGTGGAGTAGCTCAGGTGTATGTAGTCCGTGGCGAATTTTGCGCCTAACGACCGTGCGTTTCCGGGATCGGTGCAGACGACCGTCAGGTAGGAGAGCTTTCCGCGCGAAACCTCCTCGGCGTGCGACGGGCCCGTGAATATGCCTATCTGTTTGTAGGACAGCCCGTAATGGTCGTGGATATACTCAACGATGGTCTTGTAGTCGCCCGGGACGATGCCCTTGATGGCCGAAACGACAAACTTGTCCTTGAGCGAAACGGTCAGCGGTTCGAGGAAGGTCTTGAGGTAGGCCGAGGGGGTGGCCAGGATGAGGATGTCGGCTTCGCGGACGATCCCGTCCAGGTCATCGGAGGGGGCGATGCGGTCGCGGTCGAACTCCATGTCGCTCAGGTACCGGGGATTGCGGCCTTCGGTGAGCAGCCCTTCGAGCACTTCGGGATTGCGGACATACCAGCCTACGCGGGTTTCGTTGGCCGTGAGCAGTCCCACGATGGCCGTTGCCCAGCTGCCATAGCCTATCACGGCGCAGCGGGCCTCATTTCCGATTTTATATTCCATGTGCGGATCGATTGTTTCGCAGGACAAATGTAATCAAAAAAAATAATAAAAAAATGTAAAAATATCCCTTGCTTTTTGCTACCTTTGTCCGGATATGTAACCTTTTCGAGCCGGTTCGGGCAGGGAGGGGTTTATGGAGTTGATTATAAAATGATTAGGAAAAATAATAGTTGGGTGTGACATTATGGGACTTTTTTCACTGACACAGGAGCTGGCCATCGACCTCGGAACGGCCAACACGCTGATAATCTATAACGGCAAGGTCGTTGTCGACGAACCGTCGATCGTGGCCCTCGACGTGCATACGGGCAAGGTGGTCGCCATCGGCCACCAGGCGCGCCAGATGCACGAAAAGACCAACCCGAACATCAAGACGATCCGGCCGCTGAAGGACGGCGTGATCGCCGATTTCAATGCCACGGAGCTGATGCTGCGCGGCATGATCAAGAAAGTCAAGACCTCGGGCAGCCTTTTCGCCCCCTCGCTGCGGATGGTGATCTGCATCCCATCGGGATCGACCAACGTCGAGATACGTGCCGTGCGCGATTCGGCCGAGCACGCCGGAGGCCGCGAAGTCTACATGATCTACGAACCGATGGCCGCGGCGCTGGGTGCGGGCCTCGACGTCGAGGCGCCCGAAGGCAACATGGTCATCGACATCGGCGGCGGTACGTCGGAGATCGCCTGCATCTCGCTGGGCGGCATCGTCTGCTCCGAGTCGATCAATACGGCCGGCGACGTCTTTACCAACGACATCCAGAGCTATGTCCGTCAGCAGCATAATATCCGTATCGGCGAACGCACGGCCGAAGCCATCAAGTGTTCGATCGGTGCCGCTGTCTCCGACCTGGAGGAGGAACCCGAGGATTTCGTGGTCACGGGGCCCAACATGCTGACGGCCTTGCCGCAGACTGTTTCGCTCAGTTACAGCGAGATCGCCTATGCGCTCGAGAAGTCGCTCACCAAGATCGACGCGGCGCTGATGAAGGTGCTCGAATCGATGCCCCCCGAGCTGTATGCCGACATTGTGAAGAACGGTATCTACCTGGCCGGCGGCGGCGCCCTGATCAAGGGGCTCGACCGGCGCCTGGGCGAAAAGACGGGCATCCCGTTCCACGTCGCGGAAGACCCGCTGCGCGCCATTGCGCGCGGTACGGGCATCGCACTGAAGAATATCAACCGCTTCTCATTCTTGATGAAATAGTTGCGGCCTGTCCCCGCTTTGCCGGGACGGGAGTGTGTAGTCACATAAACGGATTGCGGGCCCAGTGTCCGCAATCTCAAATTAACGAGAAACCTTGCGCAAGCTCTTAGAGTTTATCCGAAGCGTCTATGTCGTGGTGCTGTTCGTGGCGCTCGAGGCGATAGCCATCAGCTATTACGCCCACTCGACCTACTACACCCAGGCACGGTTGCTGGCACGTTCCAACCAGGTGGTCGGGGGCGTCCACGGGGTGTTCGCGGGTGTCCGGCACTACTTTTCGCTCGGGCGCGAGAACCGCGAGCTGCTGGCGCATGTCGCCCGGATGAAGGAACGGCTGGCACTGTACGAAGAGGCCGAGACCGCGGCCCGGCTCGACGGCTACATGCAGGATATCGGGGTTTCGAAATACCGCATCATGACCGCCTCGGTGACATCCAATACGGTCAACCGGGCACAGAACCTGATCGTGCTCAACCGCGGCCGCCGCGACGGGGTCGCCGAAGAGATGGCCGTGCTGTCGTCCGACGGGGCCATGGCGGGGTATGTCGTCGACTGCACGGAGCGCTATGCCGTGGCGATGTCGGTGCTCAACACCTCGTTCCGGGCCAGCGGCAAGCTCGCCGGCTCCGATTATTTCGGCTCGATCTACTGGGACGGGGGCGACCAGCATACGGTGGTGCTGGACGAGTTGTCCAAGTATGCCGACCCGCAACCCGGGCAGGAGGTCGTGACGACCGGGTTTTCGCAGTATTTCCCGGCCGACGTGCTGATCGGCTGGGTCGAGAGCGCCCATCTGAACGAGACCCGTACGGCATACCGGGTGCACGTGCGGCTGGCGGCCGAGATGACGCGCCTGACGGACGTGATCCTCGTCGAGAACCGCGACCTCACGGAGGTGCGCGAATTGCAGAACAGTGAGAAAGTAGAACAACATACCCGACAGAACAGATAGATGCACAGGACGCTCCCATATCTCGCACTCTTCGCCGTTGTGGTGCTCTTGCAGGTCTTCCTTTTCGACAACCTGTCCATCAGCATTTACCTCAATCCGCTCGTCTACGTGGCTTTCATCGCGCTGCTGCCGCTCGACACGCCGCCTGTCGTGCTGCTGTTGTCGGGGCTGGCCACGGGTGTTACGATGGACTTGGCCATGGGGGCTGCCGGTGTGAACACCATCGCCACGCTGCTCATCGCCTTTGCCCGCCCGACGCTGCTCGGGCTGCTGTACCCCCGTGACGATATCCGGGAGGGAGGCATCCCCAGTACCGGACGGCTCGGGAACCGGGTCTTCCTGAATTACCTGATCGTGCTGGTGCTGGTGCACCATGCCGTATTTTTCTCGCTGGAAGCACTTTCGTGGGCGCATATCGTGCGCACGATAGTGCGTACCGTGGCGAGCGGTGCCGTGTCGGTGGCCTTCATCTGGGTCATCGCCCGCATCTTCACCGCCAAACTCCCCGTCCGCATATGAAAAGTTCCGAGGGTTTCGTGCGGATGCGTACCTTGCAGGGGGTGGTGCTTTTCATCTTCCTGCTGATCGCCAGCCGCCTGGCCTATATCCAGCTTGTCGATTCGAAATACAACGAACTGGCCAAGGCCAATGTGCTGCGCCATGTGGTGCAGTACCCGCCGCGCGGCGAGGTGTTCGACCGTAACGGCGAATACCTGGTTCAGAGCCGCGAGTGCTACGACCTGATGGTGATTTACAGCGAGATCGACAAGCATGGGTTCGATACCGTGCGCATGTGCGACGTGCTGGGACTTTCGCGCGGGAAACTCGAAAAAGAGCTGGCCAATGCCCGGATGCGCCCCCGTGCGCCCCGCGTCGTGACCAACTATATTTCGAAAGAGGACAAACTCCGTTTCGACGAGTGCAATTTCCGCGGTTTCTATACGGTTTACCGCACCGTCCGCCGTTATCCGCGTAAAATCGGCGGTAACCTGCTGGGGTATGTGAGCGAGGTGAATGCCGATTACCTCAAGCGGAATCCCGAATATAAGATCGGCGATTACGTGGGCATGGGCGGCGTGGAGTCGGCCTACGAACCGTTGCTGAGGGGAACGAAGGGGGTGAAGATCCAGGAGATCGACACCCACGGGGCCATCAAGGGCTCCTACATGAACGGCGTTTACGATTCGCTGCCCGAGCCCGGCAAATATATCGTCAGCACCATCGACGCCCGCCTGCAACTGCTGGGCGAAGAACTCATGCGCGGCAAGGTCGGGGCGGCCGTGGCGATCGAACCTTCGACGGGGGAGATCCTGATGATGGTTTCCTCGCCGACGTACGATCCCGACGAACTGGTGGGGCGCGAGCGCGGTAACAACTACATGAAGATGCTGGGCAACAAACGCCAGCCCTTGTATAACCGTGCCGTGAGGGCCAAATACCCGCCGGGTTCGACCTTCAAGCTGGTGCAGGGCCTGATCGGTTTGCAGGAAGGGGTGCTCCGGCCTACGGATCTGCATGTCTGCCACGAGGGATACCAGGCGGGGCGACGGCGTATGAAGTGTCATTCGCACGCTTCGCCGCTCGACCTGCGTTTTGCCGTGGCGACTTCTTGCAATGCCTATTTCTGCTATGTCTTCCGCGATATCCTGGACAATCCCAAATACGGGAACGTCAAGGAAGGGTACGATGCCTGGAAAGAGTATGTCGAGAGCTTCGGTTTCGGCCGCAAGCTGGGTTCCGACTTCCTCGACGAGCGCGACGGGTATGTTCCCGACCGGGGCTGGTACGACCGCCAGTACCGCGGGTCGTGGAATTCGCTGACGGTCATTTCGCTCGCCATCGGGCAGGATGCGCTGGGCTGCACGCCCTTGCAGCTGGCCAACCTCGCGGCCATCGTCGCCAACCGCGGTTATTACTACATCCCGCATATCGTCAAGAAGGTCGAGGGGCGGGATTCGCTCGACCGCCGTTTCTACGAGCGCCATTATACGAAGGTCGACCCCAAGCATTTCGAGCCGATCGTCGAGGGCATGTGGCGGGGCGTCAACGTCGGCGGCACGTCGATGCTGGCCCGGCTCGAAGGGCTCGATGTCTGCGGTAAGACCGGTACGGCCGAGAACCCCCGCGGGCGCGACCACTCGACCTTCCTGTCGTTCGCACCGAAGGACAACCCGAAGATCGCCATTTCGGTCTATGTCGAGAACGGCGGGTTCGGCGCCTCGGCGGCGCTGCCCATCGCCAGCCTGCTGGAAGAGTATTACCTGACGGATACGATCCGCCGCCCGGCATTGCTGGATTATGTCAGGAACATGACCATAAATTACCCTGCGTATGACCGCTAACCGCCATAACAGTATCTTCTACGGTGTCGACCTCTGGACAGTCCTGCTGTATGTCCTGATCGTGATGGCGGGGTGGGTGTCGATCACTTCGGCCTCGTACGACAAGGGTACGGCCGATGTCTTCTCCTTTTCGCACTTCTACATGAAACAGCTGATGTGGATCGGCGTGGCATGGACTACGGCGGTCGTCGTGCTGTTGCTCGACGATCGGTTTTACCATATGTTCGCCTACCCGGCCTATTTCGCGGGCCTTGCGCTGTTGGTCGGTGCATTGCTGTTCGGCCGCGAGGTCAACGGGGCCAAGGCGTGGTTCGAGTTCGGGTCGTTCCGCATGCAGCCGGTCGAGTTCGTGAAGATCGCTACGGCATTGGCGCTCGCCCGCGTGATGAGCGCCTATTCGTTCTCGATCAACCGGCCGGGCGACCTGTTCAAGGTCGGGATGGTGATCTGCGTCCCGCTGTTTATCATCATCCTGCAGAACGATACCGGTTCGGGCATCGTGCTCGGGTCGTTCCTCTTCGTGCTCTACCGCGAAGGGCTCAACAAGTGGCTCTGCATCCCGGTGCTGCTGATCGCCGCGCTGTTCATCTTCTCGTTCCTGCTTTCGCCCATGACGATGCTCGTGTCGATCATTCTGGTCTGCACCCTTTCGCAGGCGATGATGAACGGCCACTGGCGCCAATGCTTCGTTTACCTTGCCGCGCTGGCACTGGGGAGCATCCTGCTCTGCATGGCGATGGGGCTTGTCGCGCCGGGCTTCATGGATCTGCATGCCTGCCTCTTGACCGTGACGCTGCTGTCGCTGGTCTGGGTGGTGGTTTATGCCTACCGCACCAACCTGAACAATATCTTCATTACGGTCGGGCTGTTCCTCTGCACGGTGGTTTTCCTGCCTACGACCAACTATATTTTCAATTCGATCCTCAAACCCCACCAGCAAGACCGTATCCTGAGCTTCCTGGGCATCATCAGCGACCCGCTGGGGACGGACTACAACGTCAACCAGTCGAAGATCGCCATCGGCTCCGGCGGCTTTCTGGGAAAGGGCTTTCTGCAGGGTACGCAGATCAAGTACGGGTTCGTGCCCGAGCGGCATACCGACTTCATCTTCTGTACCGTGGGCGAAGAGTGGGGCTTTGTGGGGACGATGGTCGTGCTGGCGCTGCTGTGCCTGCTGATCCTGCGCCTGATGCGCATGGGCGAGCGGCAGCAAGAACCTTTCGGCCGCATTTACTGCTATTGCGTGGCGGCCATCCTGCTGTTCCATGTGCTGGTGAACGTGGGGATGACCATCGGGCTGATGCCCGTCATGGGGATCCCGCTGCCGTTCATGAGCTACGGCGGCTCGTCGCTCATTGCCTTTACAATACTGTTGTTCATTGCCGTACGGCTCGATGCGTCGACGCGGCAATTCTCCCTGAATAATAAATTCTGACACACATGATCCGTTACAATCCCCGGGGTTTGTCTCCGAACGAGGTCGCCGAGAGCAGACGGCAGCACGGCGACAATGTCATTACGCCGCCGAAGGACGATTCGGTATGGAAACTGCTGGCCGATAAGTTCCGCGACCCGATCATCCGCATCCTTCTGCTGGCTGCGGTGCTCTCGCTCGCCATCGGTTTCGTGCATAAGGATTTCACCGAGTCCATCGGTATTATCTGTGCGATTATTTTAGCCACTTGCGTCGGTTTCTGGTTCGAGTGGGATGCCATGCGGCGTTTCCGGCGGCTGAACCAGGTCAACGACGATATTCCGGTCAAGGTGATGCGTGACGGTGCGATGCACGAAGTCCCGCGCCGCGACGTCGTGGTCGGGGACGTGGTCTACATCGAGAGCGGCGAGACGGTGCCTGTCGACGGCGAGTTGGTCGAGGCCGTGTCGCTGAGGATCAACGAATCCACGCTCACGGGCGAACTGGAAGTTGACAAAACGGTGGACGAGGCGCACTTCGACCCCGATGCCACCTATCCGTCGAACGTCGTGCTGCGCGGCACTACGGTCGCCGACGGTTACGGCGTGATGGTCTCGACGGCCGTGGGAGATGCGACCGAAGCCGGGCGCGTTACCGAACAGGCGACCGTCCAGAGCGAAGAGCAGACGCCGCTCAACCGCCAGCTGACACGCCTTTCGAAACTGATCGGCCGTGCGGGCATCGTGCTTTCCATCGCTATTTTCTGCGTCATGCTCGGCAAGGCGATCTTCATCAACGGGTTGCTCGAAGGCGACTGGCTCGCCATCTCGCAGCACGTGCTGCACATCTTCATGGTTTCGGTGGCGATCATCGTGATGGCCGTTCCCGAAGGGTTGCCCATGAGCATTACGCTGTCGCTGGCCATGTCCATGCGGCGGATGCTCAAGACCAATAACCTCGTGCGGCGCATGCATGCCTGCGAAACGATGGGGGCGGTGACGGTGATTTGTACCGACAAGACCGGTACGCTGACTCAGAACCGGATGCACGTGCAGGAGTTGGTGCGCTACGATGCGCTGCCGATGCACGATTTTGCCGAGATCGTAGCCGCCAATTCGACGGCCTTCCTCGATGTTTCGGGTGCCGTGATCGGCAATCCGACCGAAGGGGCGCTGCTCGAATGGCTGCACGCGCAGGGCGAGGACTACGAACCTCTACGTGCGGGCGCGAAGATCGTCGACCGGCTGACCTTCTCCACCGAGCGCAAGTATATGGCGACGATTATCCAGAGCGGTATTTCGGGCCGCCGGATCGTTTGTGTGAAGGGTGCGCCCGAAATCGTGCGTGCGATGTGTGCGCCGGACGGGAAAGACGAGCAGGTGGCGGAACAGCTGCTCGGGTTCCAGGGGCGGGCGATGCGTACGCTGGCCGTGGCATGGGCCGAGACGGCCGAGGACGATTGCCAGCGGGCTGTCGCCGCGGCGCAGCTTCATTATGCGGGTGTGGCGGCTATTTCCGACCCCGTGCGCGAGGATGTCCCCGAAGCCGTCGGGCGTTGCCTGAAGGCGGGGATCGACGTCAAGATCGTCACGGGCGACACCCCGGCTACGGCGCGTGAGATCGCCCGCCAGATCGGCCTGTGGAACGACGCCCGGGATACCGACCGCAACCACATGACCGGTACGGAATTCGCCGCGATGAGCGACGAGGAGCTGCTCGGCCGCGTACAGGAACTGAAGATCATGTCGCGTGCCCGGCCGCTCGACAAACAGCGGCTCGTGCGCCTGTTGCAACAGTGCGGCGAGGTGGTGGCCGTCACAGGCGACGGCACGAACGACGCCCCGGCGCTGAATTTCGCCAATGTCGGACTTTCGATGGGTTCCGGGACGTCGGTGGCCAAGGATGCCAGCGACATCACGCTGCTCGACGACTCGTTCGCTTCGATCGCCACGGCCGTGATGTGGGGACGCTCGCTATACCGCAATATCCAGCGTTTCGTACTGTTCCAGCTCACGATCAACTTCGCGGCGATCCTGATCTGCTTCGTCGGCGCCGTGTTCGGTACGGACATGCCGCTTACGGTGGTGCAAATCCTGTGGGTGAACATCATCATGGATACCTTCGCCGCGATGGCCATGGCCTCGCTGCCGCCGAACCCCGAGGTGATGCTCGAAAAACCCCGTCCGCGCAATGAATTCATCATTACGCGCGCCATGGCGCGCACGCTTTTCACGTGCGGCATTATCATGGTCGCGGTATTGCTGGGCATGCTGTTCTGGTGGACGATCACGACCGGCGGGCTGACCGTGCGCCAGCTGACGGTCTTCTTCTCGACGTTCGTATTCCTGCAATTCTGGAATATGTTCAACGCCAAGGGTTTCGAAACACGCCATTCGGTCTTTTCCTGCCTGCGCGGGTGCCGTGAATTCTTCCTGATCCTGTTGGCCATCGCCGTGGGGCAGGTGCTCATCGTCGAATTCGGCGGCGAGGTTTTCCGAACCGAACCGCTGGCATGGCGGGAGTGGGCAGTTATCATCGGCAGTACGTCGCTGATTGCAATCGGCGGCGAGATCGTCCGGGCCATAGGCCGCAAGCGTTGACCCACCCCGATCCCACATATGAAGAAATTCTTTTGTTGCTGCTTGCTGGCGGTGGTTGCGTCCGTCACCGTATCGGCACAAATCACAGACAGCCTCGGGAAGGTTTGTCTTGTCCCGGCTGCCCGGGAGGGCGGTTTCGCCCGTTATATCGACCGGCGCACCTCCACGAAGGGCTACCGCATGACCTTCATTGCGGCTCCGCTGATCGTGGGCGGTGCTGTGATGTCGGTTTACGACACCGATTTCCGGCGACTGCGCAACGGCTACGTAAAGTCGTTCCACCACGATTACGACGACTACCTGCAATATGCACCCGCTGCCGTGATGCTCGGCTTGAAGGCTTTCGGCGTCAAGGGGCGCAGCTCCTGGGGCCGCATGCTCGTCTCGGATGCGTTCTCGGTGGGGCTGATGGCCGCAGCGGTCAATTCGCTGAAATATTCGTTCCGTGTGATGCGTCCCGACGGCTCTACCCGCAATTCGTTTCCCTCGGGGCATACGGCCACGGTTTTCATGACGGCGACGATGCTCCACAAGGAGTACGGGCACCGCAGCCCGTGGTACAGCATCGGAGCCTATACCGTGGCGACGGTCACCGGCGTTACGCGCCAGCTCAATAACCGCCACTGGATGAGCGACGTGATGGTCGGCGCCGGTATCGGTATCCTCGCCACGGAGTTCGGCTATTTCCTCGCAGACCTGATATTCAAGGACAAAGGGCTGCATGTCGGCGAGACCCAACTTGTGTACGACCGCTTCCGCCGGCCTTCGTTCCTCAGTTTTACGGTCGGTGTGACCACTTCGCCCGGCTCCTATTTGCCGTACCCGGGGATGAGGACTTCGTTCAAGGCCGGGCCTACGGTCGGGGCGCAGGGGGCATGGTTCGCCTCGCCCTATGTCGGCGTGGGCGGGCGTTTTGCCGTGACGAACCTCGAGATGACCGTCAATGGCGTGCCGCAGGACGATAATCTGGAGAGCGGCTCGGCGGCTGCCGGCCTTTACCTGTCCTATCCGCTTTCCGTCCGGTGGCTGGTCGGGTCGAAACTGCTCAGCGGGTACGGATACTATAAATCGTGTAACACGGATTTGCAGAAATTGGGTGATCGTGGCGGCTTTGTGCTCGCGACCGGCATCTCTTCCACCTACCTTGCCTCCCGGAATTTCGGGATCCGCTTCTCGACCGACTACGACATGGCGCCGCCTTTTGCGAAGGATTCCCGCCAGCGGTTGCATATGCTGACGTTTTCACTGGCTGCATGTGCCGTATTTTAGGAGGGAGTCCCCGGTTTCAGGATCCCGTCCCCGAATAAAAAGCGGGCCCCTCTTTCCGGGAGCCCGCTTCTCTGTGTATTACGGTCGGTTTTTACAGGACACCCTGTTCGACCATCGACTTGGCAACCTTCATGAAGCCGGCGATATTGGCGCCCTTCATATAGTTGATGTAACCGTCCTTCTCGGTGCCGTATTCGAGGCATGCGTGGTGGATCGACGACATGATCTGGTGCAGCTTGGCATCGACCTCCTCGGCCGTCCAGTTGAGTTTCTGTGCGTTCTGCGTCATTTCCAGACCCGACGTGGCGACGCCGCCGGCATTCACGGCCTTGCCCGGGCCATAGGGAATCCTGGCTTCGATGAAAGCGTCGATCGCCTCGGGGCGGCAGCCCATGTTCGAAACTTCGGCCACGACCTTCACGCCGTTGGCCAGCAGTTTGCGGGCATCCTCGCCGTCGAGCTCGTTCTGCGTGGCGCACGGCATGGCGATGTCGACCTTGACTTCCCACGGCTTCTTGCCCGCGAAGAACTGGGATCCGGGGAATTTCTTGGCGTAGGGTTCCACGACGTCGTTGTTCGATGCGCGCAGTTCGAGCATATAGGCGATCTTTTCGGCGTCGAGGCCTGCGGGATCGTAGATGTAGCCGTCGGGGCCCGAAATAGTCACCACCTTGGCGCCCAGCTCCGTAGCCTTCGTCGCCGCGCCCCAGGCCACGTTGCCGAAGCCCGAGATGGCGATGGTCTGGCCCTTGATGTCCATGCCGGCTTTTTCGAGCATCTGGCGCAGGAAATAAACGGCACCGAACCCCGTGGCCTCGGGACGGATCAGCGAACCGCCGTAGGTCATGCCCTTGCCGGTCAGTACGCCTGTGTTCTCGCGTGCCAGTTTACGGTACATGCCGTAGAGGTATCCGATTTCGCGGCCGCCCACGCCGATGTCGCCCGCCGGGACGTCGGTCTGGGGCCCGATATGGCGCCACAGTTCGACCATGAAGGCCTGGCAGAAACGCATCACCTCACGGTCGGATTTGCCCTTGGGGTTGAAATCCGAGCCGCCTTTCGCACCGCCCATGGGCAGCGTCGTCAGCGCATTCTTGAAAATCTGTTCGAAACCGAGGAATTTCAGGATCGAGGGATTCACCGAGGGGTGGAAACGCAGGCCGCCCTTGTAGGGGCCTATTGCGTTATTGAACTGGATACGGTATCCGATGTTGACCTGGACATCGCCCTTGTCATCGACCCAGACCACCTTGAAGGTGAAGATACGGTCAGGCTCCACGATGCGTTCTGCAATGCGGTTGGCCTCGAATTCCGGATGCTGGTTGTAAGCCTCCTCTACCGTCATGAGAACTTCGCGCACGGCTTGCAGGTATTCGCTTTCGCCGGGGTGCTTGCGCTCAAGTTCCGCCATCAATTTGTTTACGTCCATATTGCCTGAAGTTTTAAAAGGTTGTTTCTTTATTACAAATATAATATTATTTCTTATAAATTGTAACTTCGGGGCGAATTTTTCCGCGGAATTATTATTTATCGCCCTCTTCCTTGACGATACCCTTGTTCGAGCGCCCGTCGATGCAGACCCACAGGGGTTTTTCGAAGCGCACCTGCCGCAGGAACGTCCCTTCGTAGACCGCGCGGCGGCCGTCGAGTTCCCCTTCGCGGAAAATACCGTCGCCGCGGAAGGGGTTGATCGTCAGGTAACCCACGCCCAGCGAGGTGACGTTCTGGAAAAAATGCGTGCCCTGCGACGGTTCCACCTCGAACTTCTCGATGCCGCATTCGACGATCACCTTTGCCTCCGAGATGTGGTTCCATTTCACGGGGACGCCCAGGAACGGGTCGGAAGAGCCCCAGCGGCCGGGGCCGACGAGGATGTAGGAGCGTTTTTCATCCTGCATACGGTTGTTGAATTCGAGCAGCTCTTCGGCGATCTTTTCGGTCGAGAGCGAGTCGAACGTATCGCTCTTGATGTAGATGATGTCCGCGATGTCGCCCATCATGCCGATCCCGAGGGCGTTCTCGCCGTATATCAGCGCGTCGGAGACATCCACCTTGCTCCAGTCGATCGGGCGGTTGTCCTGGTTGTCGATGATCGGGCGGATCTGGAGCAGGTTGAATATCTGTTGCTGTCCGGCCTGTACGTCCATGTTGACTGCGAATTCGACCTCTACGGGGCAACGCATCTCCTCGGCTCCCAGCCTCAGGATGTCGCTGATGATCTCTGCGAGCGGGAAGGTGTTGTACTTCAGTATGTTGTTGAACGTGATGACTTTGCGCCCCCGGTCGAACGGGCTGTCCGAGATGCGTTCGTTCTCGCGGTCCCATACCGAGCAGACGAACCGCGCGTTGCGCAGGCCGGCGATCCGGGCGATGTCCAGCCTGTGCAGGTTCACCGCGTCGTCGATCGACGTGCGGAATTCTTCGGGCTTGAGGCTGAGTGCCAGCACTTCGTTCTGTGTGTCGCGCAGCGCCAGTTCGGGGGTCGAGGTCTGGAGTACCTTCTGCGGGTAGCGGGGCGAGAAGCGCAGCGTACGGCCGCCGTCGACGACCAGTTTGCCCAGCCCCATGGCGATGTTGCAGACGCCGTCGGCCGGGGCCTCGTCGCCGATGGGGTAGTAGTTGATCGACCGGGCCACGCCCGAGAAGGTCGGGAAGAAGAGGCCGTCCTGCTCGGTGCCGCATACCTCCTGGATGATGACGGCCATTTTTTCCTCCGAGATCAGGTTTTGCGACGAGGAGAGGTAAGCCCTCGACGTGGCGAAATAGACCGAGGCGTAGACGCTCTTGACAGCCTTGAGCAGCAGTCGGAGCATCTGATCCCCGTTGTCCACGTAGGGGATCATGTAGGTGGAATAGATGCCTGCGAAGGGCTGGTAGTGCGAATCTTCCAACTTCGACGACGAACGTACGGCCAGCGGCGTGCGGACGGTCTGGATGTAGGCCTTCAGCTCCTGCTGCAACTTGGCCGGAACCGTCGAACTGACGAATTCCGAGAGTATCTCCTCGTCCGAGAACTCCTGCGAAATGATGTATTTGAGGCCGTTGAGGCGGATGAAGTCGTCGAAATAATCCGTGGCGATGACCACCGAGCGGGGGATCATGATGCGCACGTTGGCGTGCTTGTCGTAGAGCCGGTGCTTGAGGATCATCGAATTCATGAAGGCCAGCCCGCGGGCCTTGCCGCCGAGCGAGCCCTCGCCGATGCGTGCGAAGGCCACCGCGTCGCTGTAAGTTTCCGGGTCGAAACGCGCCACTACGCCCTGGCCGAGCAGCGTGCGGTAATCCTTGATGAGGTTGACGATGCGCTGGCGATGTTCCTGGGTCGAAGCGAACTGGCTCTTGTTGCCCCGGCGGATCGCCGCCGCCAGCGGGAATAGCCCCCGGGAATAGAGCCATTTCGAAAGGTGGTTTTGCGACGTGTGATATTCGAATGCCTTGTCGGGGATCGTGGCGATCATCTCCTGCATCTGCACCAGGTCTTTGGCCTTGCCGATGACGGCACCCGTGTCGGGGTCTTTGAAGAGGAATTCGCCGAAGGCAAACTCCTTGTCGATATATTCGTGCAACTGCGTGAGCAGCGTTTTGGAATTCTTGGCGATGAACCCCGCTCCGAGCTGGCGGGCCTGTACCTCGAACTCGGTCTGCGACGATTGCAGCAGGACGGGCATCAGCGGGTTGTCGGCCTTGATGCGGCGGCAGAGGTCGATGCCCGCGTCGCGTTTCTCGCTCTCGGGCGGGTCGTTGCGGTGCAACACGAACCCTACGTCGGAGATCACGCCCAGGATGTTCTTCTTGTAACGGTCGTAGAGTTCCACGGCCTCCTCGTAATTGGTGGCCAGCAGGATTTTCGGCCGGGCACGCTTGCGCAGAATCTGCTGTTGCTCGTTGAAGGCGTCCTTGAGGAATTCGGTGTTCTGCAGCAGGATCAGCTTGTAGAGCTCGGGCAGGTAGGTCGAGTAGAAACGTATCGAGTCCTCGACGAGCAGGATGGCCTGCACGCCGCCGTCGGTGATGTCCTCCTCGGCGTTCATTTTATCCTCGACCAGCTTGATGATGGCCATGATCAGGTCGGTATTGCCGTGCCAGCCGAAGATGTAGTCGAGCCCCGAGCGATCCTGCTCCTCCAAACGGCGGTAGATGTCCTTCGAGAAGGAGGTGAGCAGCGCGACCGGGATCTGGGCGTGGCGTTCCTTGACGATCTTGGCAAACGAGAATACGTCCAGCTCCCCGACGTTGTACATCGTCAGGATGAAGTCGAACGAGTCGTCGCGGCCGAGCAGCTCCAACGCTTCGCGTGTGGAGCTCACGCGCGTGAACGACGGCGGGTTCGACATGTTCAGGTCGAGGTATTCCTGGTTGATCTGCGATTCGATGTGTCCGTCCTCTTCGAGGATATACCCGTCGTAGCTGCAGCAGACCAGCAGGATCTTGTGGATTCGGTATTTCATGAACCGGTACTGGGCCTTGTTCCCGTCCGGCAGGTATTCTTCGAGATTCTTGTTCATCGCGACTTCGTTTATTTCAACAAAAATAGGAAAAAATCGCCAACTGGGAAAAAGAAACTTTCCGCCGGCAGGTATTGCCGGCGGACGAGGGGGTTGCCGGGGGCGTCCGGGTTCAGACCCTGGCGCTGAAAACCATGTGGCGCCAGAGGTAGGGTATGCGTCCGGCGCCCGTGAAGGCCAGGTGATGGTATCCCGCCTCCCTGAGCAGGATGGCGAGTGTCCGGCGCGACCAGAACTTGATGTGGCCGCCTTCCCACAGGGCGCTCAGGTGGTGATCCATCTTGTTGGCCGCTGCGATGGTGAGGTTTTTCAGGTAGCCGTGGTAGGGTGTCGTGACGATGAACTGGCCGCCGCCGCTGGCTTCGAGGATGCTGCGGATGAACAATACGAATGCCCGCGGTTGGTAGAGGTGTTCGATGACCTCCATCGAAATCACTGTTTTGAAGGGAATGCCGCGCAGTTCGGACGGGAGTTCGCCCGAGGTTACATCACAGACGAAAAACCGCTCCGGATTTCCCCCCCCCTCATTCGGTTGGCGATCGCTATGCCCTGTTCGGAGGCGTCGATGCCGTAGACGCAATAGCCTTTCTCCGCCAGGTAATTGGCGAAGTAACCGTTCCCGCAGCCTACATCCAGAATCGGAGAACCGTCCGTAGGCAGTAACCGCTCGATGTATTTACTGAGCAGTTTGTGGTAGAACATCGGCTGGGCGTCGCGCCATCCGAATTCGTTGTAGCTGGATGCCGTCATGGTGTCGTGGGATTTGAATACGCAATAACGGACAAATGTAGGTATATTTTTCATCGCACGCAAGCGGAACGGCGTTTATTTACAGGGGCTTTCTTTTGCCTGTCAGCGACTTTCCGGGAGGGCCTGCGCGATTTTCGTTTTTTATTTCTATCTTTGTTCTCATAAAAAAACGATTCGCAATGAATACGGACAAATATATCCTTCAGGAAGTCACTACCTCCGCACAGGAGCGCGAATGGCTCGATTTACCCAAGAAGATTTACAAGGGCAACCGCAACTGGGTCTGCCCGCTGGATCAGGACATAACCGAGGTTTTCGACCCGGCGCGGAACGAACTCTTCGCCGAAGGCGAAGCCGTCCGGTGGGTGGTGCGCAACAGGGCCGGCGAGGTCGTGGGGCGTATCGCGGCGTTTTACAACCGCGAAAAGGCGGCCATCGAGGAACAGCCCACGGGCGGCTGCGGCTTCTTCGAGGCGATCGACGATCAGCAGGTCGCCGACATGATGTTCGATGCTTCGCGCATGTGGCTCGCCAGCCGCGGCATGGAGGCGATGGACGGGCCGATCAACTTCGGGCAGCGGCGCGACTGGTGGGGACTGCTGGTCGAAGGCTACGAATTCCAGCCGCTCTACAAGAATCCCTACAACCCTCCATATTATAAGGAGTTGTTCGAGAATTACGGCTTCAAAAACTATTTCAACCAGCACAGCTTTATCTGGCGTGCCAATGTCTCGGAGGCCAGCGAACGGATTTTCGACCGCGCCGAACGACTCCTCTCTACGCCGGGGTATCATGTCGAGAATATCGACATGAACAATCTGGAGGACGCCGCCGAGAATTTCCGGCTGGTTTACAACAAGGCGTGGGCGCTCTTTTCGGGTGTCAGGCCCATGACACAGGAGGAGGCGATGCAGATGATGAAGGCCATGAAGCCGATTATTGACCCCGACATCATCTTTTTCGCCTATTTCAACGACGAACCGATCGGGTTCTTCATCACCGTGCCCGACCTGAACCGCATCATCGGGAAGTTCAACGGCAAATTCGGGCTGATCCAGAAGCTCCGCCTGATGTGGGAGCTGAAAGTCCGTAAATCCTGCGACCGCATCTTCGGCATCATCTTCGGCATCGCCCCCGAGTTCCACGGCAAGGGCGTGGAGTCGGCCATCATGGCACGTTACTGGCATTTCATGATGGGGCAGCAGAGCCGTTACAAGACGCTCGAGCTGGCATGGATCGGCGATTTCAACCCCGTGATGAACCGCATGATCGAGACTTATGTCTGCGCCACGCGCCATAAGATACACACCACCTACCGTTACCTCTTCGACCGGACGAAGGAGTTCCACCGCTGTCCGCGCCTGGGGGTGAAACGCCGCGAGTAAAACCTAAAACCGTACCTATATGAAAACCACAGCATTTACCAAGTACCACATTGCCGCGGGGGCCAAGATGGCCGAATTCGCGGGATATAATATGCCGATCGAGTTCACGGGGATCAACGACGAGCACATGGCCGTGCGCAACGGCGCCGGCGTATTCGACGTGAGCCACATGGGCGAAATCTGGGTCAAGGGGCCCAAGGCGCTCGACCTGCTGCAACGCATCACCACCAACGACGTGTCGAAACTCTTCGACGGCAAGGTGCAGTATTCGTGTATGCCCAACGGGCACGGCGGCATCGTGGACGACATCCTCGTCTACCGTGTCGATGCCGAAACTTATATGCTCTGTGTCAACGCCGCCAACATCGAAAAGGACTGGAACCACATCTGCGAACAAGGCCGGGCGTTGGGTATGGAAGCCGGCCACGGCAAGGAGCTTTACAACGCTTCGGACGAGATCTGCCAGCTGGCCGTACAGGGGCCCCTGGCGATGAAGGTCGTGCAGAAAATGTGCGCGGAGCCGGTCGAGGATATGGAATACTATACCTTTAAAAAAATGAAGGTCGCCGGCTGCGATGCCATCCTTTCGATCACGGGTTATACCGGATCGGGCGGCTGCGAGATCTATGTGGCCAACGAGGACGGCGACAAACTCTGGAAGGCGCTCTGGGAGGCCGGCGGGGAGTACGGGCTGAAGAACATCGGCCTCGGGGCCCGCGATACGCTGCGTCTGGAAAAGGGCTTCTGCCTCTACGGCAACGACATCGACGACACCACATCGCCCATCGAAGGCGGCCTGGGCTGGATCACCAAATTCGCTGAAGGAAAGGATTTCATCGACCGGGCGCTGATGGAAAAACAAAAGGCCGAGGGGGTTACGCGCAAACTCGTCGGGTTCCGGATGATCGACCGCGGAATCCCGCGCCACGGTTACAAGATCGCCGCGGCCGATGGCGAGGAGATCGGCCATGTTACGTCGGGTACGATGTCGCCCTGCCTGAAGGTCGGCTTCGGCCTGGGCTACGTGAAGCCCGAATATGCCAAACCGGGCACGGAGGTCGCCGTCGTTATCCGCGAGAAACCCCTGCGCGCCGAGGTGGTGAAGATCCCGTTCGTTTAACCTGCCCGGCCGGCTTGCACTCCGGCCCGCCCGGTTCGGGAATGTTTTGAAAATTAATGTAATTCTGTGATATGAAAGCAAAATACCTCGGACTCGACCTTTCGAGTCCCGTTGTGGTCAGCAGTTCGCCCTATACGGCGACTATGGCCAATATCGGACAGTGCGTCGCGAACGGCGCGGGCGCTGTCGTCCTGAAATCCATCTTCGAGGAGCAGATCATCCGCCATGCCGCCGCGCTGGATTACTCGTCGCAGGGCATGGGCGATTCGGGCGAATACCTCGAACGCTACATCGGCGATGCGTATAAGGGTGAATTCCTGAAGCTTGTCTCCGATGCCCGTACGACAGGGGTACCCGTCATCGCCAGCATCAACTGCATCGCGGCGGACGACGGGTGGACGGACTACGCCGTGGCCATGGAGGCTGCGGGGGCCGCAGCCCTGGAACTGAACATCTTTCTGCAACCGACCGACCGCCACCGTACGGCGCAGGAGTTGGAACAAGAGTACGCCGATGTCGTGCGCCGCGTGGCGGCTGCCGTGAAGATCCCGGTGTCGGTGAAGCTGCCGATGCGCCTGACCAATGTGCTTGCCGTCGCCGATTCGCTGCTGGCGCGCGGGGCGCGGGGCGTGGTGATGTTCAACCGCTTCTTCGAACCCGATATCGACGTGGAGCGCATGGCGTTCGTCAACGGCAACCCGTTCAGCGAACCTGCGGAATTGCGCAACGTCCTGCGCAGCGTGGCGCTTTGCTCTACGGCCCTCCCGCAACTCGATGTCGCCGTATCGACGGGTGTGCACGACGGCGAGGCTGCCGTGAAAGCGCTGTTATGCGGTGCCAATGCGGTGCAGGTCTGCTCGGCAATCCATGAGAAGGGCTTCGGGGTCATTGCCGACATCAACCGGTTCATCGACCAGTGGGCTGAGCGCCACGGTTTCGAATCCCTGGGCGAGTTCCGCGGCAGGATGAATTACGGCAATGCCGAAAGCGATGTTTACCAGCGCGTGCAGTATATGAAATATTTTCCGCACGACGCTGAATAGGCGCCGGCGCCTATTGGAGCGATACCCCGCAGGCCGACGGCCTGCGGGGTATCGCTTTTTCGGGTTGCCTCGGCCGGTATCCTGTCTTTGCAGCCGGGTACCTCCGGGCGGGGCGTTGTCCCGGGGTGCGTACGGCTGACCCCGATCCGGTTGTCAGTCCCGACAAACCTCTCCCCAAATCCGCCCGAAGGTCTCGTGCAGCCGTGCCGTGTCGCGGATCAGCTCACGCAGTTCCGCCAATTTGCGGGCGTTGTCCGATTCCGGTATCCAGAGCCTCAGGTAGCCGCCTTCGGCATATTTTCGTTGCAGGTGTTCCACGCAACGGTCGAACTGCCCTTTGCGGCTGAGCGCAGGGTAGTGCGCCGTGCCGTATTGTATCGTGCGGCGGATTACGGTTTCAGGGTCGATGCAGCGGTCTGCCTCGGCTACGATCCGTCCGTAAATCGTGCGCGGGGCGTGGTCGGACGAGGCCCGGTGGTCTTCGATGGCGTCGCGCATCACGGCCATCTGTTCCTCTGTGAACCGCTGCCGCATAAAAGAGTCCCCGAGCAGGATTTCTCCCGAGCGGATATGGTGCGACTCCCGTCCGTATGCCAGCCCCGTGTCGTGGTAGGCTGCGATCGCGTAGACCATGTCGGCATCCACCTCGTAATGCCCGGCAAGCACGAGGCTCTGCGCAATGACCGTGCGTACGTGGTCGGTGCGGTGTGCCGCATCGAACGCCCCGTAGCGGGGAATGATCTCGGCCTCGATGTAGGCCTTCAGTTCTTCGGATGGTTTCATAGGTGCAAAAGTAATATATTTATCCGGATAGCTCGTTTGACCGGGGGATACTGTAAAAAGAAACGGCCGACTGTTTCTGTCGACCGTTTCTTTTCTGTATAAGGATGCTATCCTTGTCGGTTTGTGCTGTTATTTGAACGAACGCGTGTGCTTGTAGTCTGCAGCGTACGTATTGTTCATGTAGATATGGAACGTTGCCTTTTTACCTAAACCTTCCGAGTCGTTTAGCGTTTTCCACGAATCATCCCATTCGCCCAGCTTCGAGTGGTCGAAGCGGTAAATGTTGTAGAAACGGGGTTCTCCGCCCGGATTGTTATTGTTACGGCAGTCGTCGCTGTAATACGCCCAACGCTCCTTAAAACCGTCGACATAGGTGCAGATGAAATAGTAGCGGGTATCTTTATTGGAGCCATCTGTGACGTACCATTCGTAGTCGGAGATACTCCACTCGCCCTTGCCTTCGTAGCTCATTTCCACAGTTTCGGAGAGTTTATTTCCGAACCAGGGCTTGTTCCAGAGTTCCACTTTCTCGATTTCGCGCATCTTGTAGGTCATGGCGTTGAAATCCAGGGCGACCCAGTAGATACCGGCTTTCGAAACGGTGTTCGTTGCCGGGTTTTCAGCGATGGCGAAGGTCATGTTGCTTGCGTCGAGCTTGTAGTAGCGGCCTTTGTCGTCGGTAATGCTGAAATCACCCGAAGACAATTGCGTGAAGCATTCGAAAATGCTCGCTTCACGGCCGACATTCAGATCGTCACTTCCCTTCGCAACCAAAACAGGCAGGGCTTTGTTCAGGGCGATGGCTTCCTGGTTCTCGGTGGCGGAACCCTGCATGTTGACTGCGAGGGGTACTCCGAGCGAACGCTCCAGCAGGAAGAGGTCGTCATCCGTATTGTTCATATGAACCCAGAACGAAACTTTCTTTCCGTAGCCTTCCCTTTCCTTTTCATTCACTTTCCAAGTGTTATCCCACTGGTTGCTGAATGTATGGCGGAAAATGTTGTAGAACAGCGGATTCTTTTCAGCCTCGGACTTCTCCGAGTCACGGCAGTCGTCTTCGAAATGTCCCCAGAACTCGGACGAGCCGTCGGCATAGGTACAGATGAACTTGTGGCGGGAGTCCGTGTTGCCGCCCTCTTTGACGTTCCATGCGTAGTCCATAATGCCCCATACGCCGTTGCCTTCGTACGTGAGTTCGGCCTTGTTGCCCGGACTGGAAATGAAGAGCTCGACTTTCGAGATTTCCTTGAACTTATAGGTCATATTGGAGAAGTTCACGTAGAGCCAGTAAATGCCGTCGTGCTCGACAGTTACGGCAGTCGTCGCTTCGTTGTCCTTGATGAGTTCCATCCTGTTCTTCTCGGCCAGCCTGAAGTTGCGGTTGAGGTCGTCGGTGATAATCAGTTCGCCTGCAGTCAGCTTCGTAAAGATTTCGTAAGCCCCGGCCTCGCGCTGATCCGTGTACTTGCCTTTCGCCGTGTGGATGACGCTGGCAGCGAACAGGGTGAGCTCCTTCTGTCCCTCGGTGATTCCTCCGGAAATCTTGATCTCCGAAGGCATCGGGTCTACGGAATTGATGCGGGTGAGGGATACCGTGCGTACTCCGGCTTCGCTGCCGTAAATCTCTGAGTTCAGGCCGCACCATGCGCGTACCGTCCATTTGACGGTGGCGGTTTCGCCCAGGTCTGCACCTGCCAGTGTGGCGACCGTATTTAAAGTAGAACTTGCGACCTTGGCCGAGGGTTCGTACCCGTTGTTGTCGCTGGTGAGGACATAGAGCGGCTGGCTGAAATCCCCGTCTACTTTATCGAACAGCAGTTCGTAGGTGATATAGCCGTTCTTGCTCGCTTTGGAAACCGCCCATTCGAAGTGGGTGGTGTTGCCGGTCTCCAGCATGATCGTCGCATTATTGCGCGGCAGGTAAAGCTGATCCGCGGGGGTGATATTGCCCGAAGGCGTCGTATCGTCGTCGCTGCAGGCGGCCAGGCCACATGCCATGGCGGCTCCGGCGACCAGCATCATGATAATCTTCTTCATAAATCGGTTGGTTTTGACGGGTTAGAACTTGACATCCTTGATCATCCACATGGATTCGATCGCCTGCGCAGCACTGGTATATGCACCCAGCGAACCGCCTACGTCGCCGTTCATCGACGAACGGGGCTGGTAGCACTTTACACCGAAATAAGCTTCGGGCCAACCTTCCGGCGTCTTGTCGATCGTCGCCCAGTAGTAGGAGGCATGACGGTAGAGATAATCGTAGAGCTCCTTGCGGATTTTGCCGTCGAACGAGTCGACTTCCGTGTCGAGGATCATGCGCGTGAACCAGTGGAACATCACGGCGTGGAAGATCGAGTTGTTCTCGTCCGTACCCTCGTCGCGCGATACCATTTCATAGTTGTAAACTTCGTTCATGCGGGTCGAGGTCATCTGGCCGCGGCCCGCCTGGATGGCCTTGCGCAGGTAGCCCGTGTCGCCGGTCAGTTTCCAGATCAGACGGCCGGCTTCCATGCAGGTGCCCTGCGTGTAGCTCAGCGGGGTGGAGCCCAGCGTGCCGTCGGATGCCATCACGTCGATGTTCTGATCGAAGCAGGTGCAGGCCTGGTCGATGTATTCCTGGGCAGCCTCTTCGTTGCCTGCTGCGCGGCTGTACTGTGCCAGGGTCGCGGCTGCGATGGCTGCAGGGCCGTTCGTGCACTCGTTGGGCCCCAGATCCGACCATTTCCAAGGCAGCCAGCCGGACTGCGTCAACTCGTGACGGGGCCATACGCACTCGTCCCAGGTCTGTTTGGCTGCATCGTAATAGGTTTGGTTGCCGGTTGCGTCGTACATCTGGAACAAGGCGATAATGATCCAGCAGGTGTCGTCGGTGAAATCGTTGCCGAAACCCGTCGAACCGCGCCAGTTCTGATTGCCTTCGTAGTTGTTACCGCGCTTATCGTACCATTTCTGGAAATAGCCCTCGATACGGGCTTTTTCCTCGGCATCGGTCGCCTTGATACGGTTGTAGTACTCTACCATGGCAGCCATGGCGTGTGCTTGCTGCCAGTAGTTGTTGGAATTGGCACTGCCGGTCGCATTGTATTCCCTGTACGAGAACACGCCTTCGTAGCCATTGCGGTTTTCACTGCAGTAGAAGCGCTCGATGAAAGCCGTGGAGCAGGAGTCCGCAGCCTCAGTCCAATCGATCGTGTAGGGCGCGTATTGGGTGTTCCCCGTTACTTTTTCCGGCTTGGTAAGATCCTCGTATTCTTGTTCCGAGCAGGCGCCCGAGACGGCTGCTGCGGAAAGGGTCAGCATGGCAACAGTCCATCTGAATAGAGATTTTCTCATAATTTATAGGTTGATTTTAATTTTTATTCAATACTGTTTTGTTTCCGGTTCCGTGTCCGAATCCGTGCTTCGAATAGCTTTCCGCGCGTGCCGTCTTCCGGACTGCGCGGCAAAGGTTCCGGGCGGCTCCTCCCCGGAGGGAGGAACCATCCGGTATCTTGTTGCTATTTGAAGATGTATTCGTGCCAGAATCCTCCTGCTTGGTTGTCTCCGTTCAGGTAAAGGTAGCAGTCGAAATCACGGCCGCAATCCGAAAGGAGGAAATTATAGGTCTTGTTCCAGTCCTTGTCGCCATCGTTGTAAGTATAGATGTATACTCTCAGATAGTCGGTCGTGTAGGAAGAACCCAGCGAGGACGTCGTTCCGAGGAACCATTTATTGCCGTCGGCAGTCGTCATGTTGAAGCGGTGGCGCGTATCGTTGGAAGAGTTGACGGATATCTCGTTATCGTAGTCGAGCAGCTCCCATACGCCTTTCCCTTTGTAGGTGAGGGTCTTGTAGACGGTCGACATCGAGTTGTCTGCCCACGATGCGGCATAGTATTCGATCATGCTGACCTGAACTGCGGTGTAGGTCATCGCACTGAAGTCGATCTTGATCCAGTAGATGCCGGCCTTCAGCGTGTTGGCGGTCGAAGAGCCGTCGACGATATGCTTGATGCGGCCGTTGCTCTTGAGCGAGTAGTAGCGATCCAGTTCGTCGACTACGGTGAATTCGCCCTCCGAGATTTTCGTGAAGCATTCGTATACACCCGAACCGACTGCTTTGCCGTCGAGGTACGCCGGGATCAGCTTGATGCCTGCGGCATCCTCCACGGCTTCACCCTTCAGCATAACGGCCGTCGGCAGCGGGTCGACTAGGTTGATACGTGAAACGGTGAGCACATTGGCCTGCGTGTAGGTCTGGGCGAACAAACCCTTGCCGGCACGTACCGTCCATTTGAGCTGCCCGGTCTTGGCATTCTCGATTCCCGCCAGGGCAGCCACTTCGTTCAGCTCTTTGGCCGAGATGCTCAGTGAGGCTTTGGAGCCGGTCATCTGGCTGTTCTTAACGGCAAGCGGTGCCGAGAAATCGCCGTCCGCTTTGTCGAACAGCACTTCGTAAGTGATGTATCCGCCGTCTTCGGCAACGGAAGGTGCCCATTCGAAACTGGTATTCAATCCCTGATCCAGATTGACCGATGCATTGTCCGCGGGTGCGTAGAGCTCGTTGCCGGGCTGAATCTTGAAATTCAGATCCTGACCATCCTCCTCACAGGCGGTAAACCCGAGGGTGAGGGCTCCTGCGGCGAACAACATGATATTTTTCAATATGGTTTTCATGTGTTTTTCTTGATTGGTTAGTTAATCTCCTTTACAACTTGGCTGTTACCATCCCGGGTTCTGCGGCAGGTTGGCGTTGATGTCACGCTCCTTCTGCGGAATGGGGAACCAGTATTTCATGTTGTAGGCATTCTGGCACTGGATGTTACTGCCATCGTCGAGGAAGGGGGCACCCGTAGCGCGGGTCGTGAGGTATGCGGCTCCCGTGCTCTTGAGCGACGGATTGTCGAGCAGCGCCCAGCGGCGCAGGTCGAATACACGGCGGCCTTCGAGGGCCAGCTCCACGCGGCGCTCATCGCGGATAACCTGGCGCAGGTCGCTGCTGCCCGGATAGGAGCAGTATGCGGCGTCGAATCCGGCTCGCTCGCGCAGCGGTTTGATCGTCTTGTCCCAGATGTCGGATGTCATTTTGCTCTGCTCGTTCATCGATTCGGCATACATCAGCAATACGTCGGCGTAGCGGATCTCCATGAGCGATTTGTAGGTGTTGCCCTTGCTGTCGACCATGTCGGCGTTGTAGTTTTTCAGGGTGTAATACCCAGTAGCCGTACGATCCTGTGTGCCGTTGTACGAGTCGAAACGTTCGTTGTCATTTTGCTTCTTTTCGTCCTCGGCCCTCGTATAGCAGGTGTAGGAGCCTTTGCCTTTGCCTTCGGAGCCGATGAGTCCCAGCCCTTTTGCGTCGGGAATATCCACGGTGCAGCCGTTGAAGGCGATGGTGGCTTCGAAACGCTTGTCGCGCTTCTCGTAGTCCGTGTCATCGGCGACGCTGCCGTCGAGTTTGCGGTAGGCATCGACCAATTCCTGCGTCGGCGACTGAGTGGTTACACCCTTGTTGCCGATGGACTGGGGAACGAAAGCATTGAAATTGTTCCAGGATCTGACGATGTTGTCAATGCCGCCGAGCGTGGCGAACTCGATCGTCATGATCGACTCGGGGCCGTAGCAGCACGACTGGTCGTGGAACAGTTTTTTATAATCCGATTCGAGGGCGTAGGTACCGTACTCCGTCGAGTTGATCAGCTTGTCGCACCAGATGGCGCAGTTCTCGAAATCGTTGTCGTAAAGGTATGCACGTGCATTGAGCGCCACGGCTGTGCCGCGCGTGTAACGTCCGTTTTCAGATTCCGGAATATCCGTGTTTTTCGGCAGGATCTCGGCTACCTCGGCAAGTTCCGAGTGGATGAACTCCTTGATCGTGGCGGCGGGCGTTACCTTGACGACGCGCGATTCGGGGAGCGTCGGATTGGTCGTGAAGAACGGCACGTCGCCGAACCACGTTACCAGGCGCAGGTAGGTGAAGGCGCGCATCAGACGGAGTTCTGCAAGCATGCGCGTCTTGAACGTTTCGTCGATATTCATGCGATCCTGGGCGTCGAGTGCCGTGTGGATCGTACGCAGTTCCTGGTAGCACTTGTCCCATTCGTCCGAGAAGCGGCCGTTCGAGGTATTGGCCATACCCGTTACGATGCTGGTTTCGTTCGTCGAGTGGCGGCTGCCGTACACGTCGTCCGACAGGAGGTTATTGGCGAAATAGTAGTCTTGATGCCAGCACTGGTTGTACCCCAGGTACAGGGCCGTGCGGACATTGTCCTCGATCGTCCAGAAGGTCTCGTCGGTATAGGAGGTCGTCGGGTATTGCTCAAGGCCTACGCAGCTGACCATACCGAGGGAGAGGACGGCTAATATATTTTTGATTTTCATATTCTTTCCGATTGTTTAATTGTTAGAAAGTCAAGTCGATACCTCCACCGAAGTAACGCAGGGTCGGGTAGTTGCGCACCGAGTTGTCCGCTCCGCCGCTCATGTTGTTGCCGAACGAGGTGGTCTCGGGGTCTACGAACCCGTTTTTGGTCCAGGTCAGCGGGTTCTGCGTGTCGAAATAGATGCGCAGTGCCTCGCAGCCGAATTTCTTCGTCCACTTCTTGGGAAGGGTGTAGCCCAGCTGGATGTTCTTGACACGCATGTATGCGCCCTCGAGCAACATCAGATCCGAGCCCGTGTGACCCCAGTTGTTCGTGTCGCTCACCGAGCCCGATACTCCCAGGCGCGGCCAGCGTGCATCGCGGTTCTGCGGCGACCAGTAGTCGAGCTGGTGGTCGAACATGGTCATCGAGTAGTCGGCGTGGAACGGCTGCACGAGCTCGCCGCGAACCGGGTTCTCACGCTTCAGCACGCCCTGGAGCATGATGCTGAAGTCGATGCCTTTCCACTTGACATTGTAGGTGAAACCGTAGGTATAGCGCGGGAAGGCATAACCCAGGTAGGTGCGGTCGTTTTCGTCGATCTTGCCGTCGCTGTTCAGGTCGACATAGCGCACGTCGCCCGGACGGAGCTGCGAACGGTCGATGCCGGTCGGCAGGGCTGCATCCTGGATTTCATCGTAGTTCTGGAAGAAACCGTTCGTTTTCCAGCCGTAGAGGGCATTGATCGGCAGACCCTCCATGATGATGGTGCCGGCACTGTCGGCAGTTCTGATAGCCGGGGTTCCATAGCGGACTACCTCGTTCTGCGAGTCGGCGAGGTTGAGCGAGAAGTTGTGCTTCCAGTTGCCGCGCGAGAGGTTATAGTTGATGGTAAGCTCCCAGCCCTGGTTGTCGAGGATACCGCGGTTCTCCTTGGCGATCGAGGCGCCGAAGGTTCCGGGGACGATCGGGGAGAGGAGGATATCTTCCGTACGCTTGTAGAAGTAGTCGAAGTTGACGCTCAGGGTATTCTTGAAGAACGTCGCATCCACACCGATGTTGAAGGTCTTGGCGGTCTCCCACGTCAGCAGTTCATTACCCATGGTGAACATCAGGCCCTGAACCGGGACGCCGTTGAAACCGTAAGCGTTGGCCCAAGTGCCGTAGGTGGTCATGAAATCGTAGTCGCCCACATCCTGCTGGTTACCGTTCAGACCGTACGAAGCACGGAGTTTCAGGTCGCCGACACGGTCGCGGTAAGTCTGCATGAAATTCTCCTGCGACATGCGCCAGCCCAGCGATACCGAAGGGAAGAAGGCGCCGTTGCGCTCCTTGAGGAACTTCGAAGACATATCGTAACGGGCGGTGAATTCGAAATAGTAGCGGTCGTCGTAGGAGTATCCGGCGCGGCCGAAGAACGACTGCAATGCACGGCGGTATTTGCTCTGCGACGAGAGCTTGGTGCCTTCCGTGGCAATCGAACCGTCACCCGGCTGGTCGATGCTGTTCATACCCTGGCGGGCGGCCGTGATGTCATAGCCGATCTCCGATTCGTCCGACCAACCGAACAGTCCGGTTACGTTGTGCTTCTCCTTGAACGTGCGGTTGTAATCCAGCATCAGCTGTGCGGTGACGAAAGTGACTTTCTTCGTCCAGTCGTCTGCTTCGCGCTTGGTGTTGCCGCCGGTCGTAGCGGTCGAGATATCCGAATGGGCTGCGCCGTTGTCCACGACATACTGGTAAGTCTTGTGGGAGGTGAAACGGTGCTCGTGGCGGACTTCACCGCCCAGAACGGCACGAGCCTTCAGGCCTTTGATGATCTCGAAATCGGCCGTAAAGGTACCGGTGAGGTATTCGTGGTCGTTTTTGTTGGTACCACCGCCCATAAGGCCGGCCAGCGGCGATACGGAATAGCCGCCGTACTTATAGTTGTTGCCGAAGAAGATTCCGTTCTCCTCGTGGCGGTTGAAGTAGTAGTTCGGGAAACGGACGAGGTCGGCGAAAAGGAAGCCTTCGTTGGCATCCGACGGGGAGTTGATCTCCGAACGGGTGAAGCCGACGTTTGCGCCCAGTTTCAGCCGGCCGAATTCGGTCGTCAGGTTCGAACGCAGGTTATAGCGTTTTACGCCGTAATCGGGGCCCACGTAGTTGGATTCCTGGTCGAAATAGCTGGCCGAAAGCATGTAGGTGGTGGTTTTCGTACCGCCCGTAACGCTTACGTTGTAGTTCTGCTGGAGTGCGTTCTGCATGGCCTGCTCTACGGCAGCCTCGCAGTCCCCGTGGTTGTAGAAATCCTGGATTTCGGCAGCCGTGAAGAGCGGCTCGCGGCCGACGTTGCTCAGGGCCTCGTTACGCAGGATCGCGTTGCGGTAGGTCGGAACGGCCTTGTAGAGGATATCGGGGTTTTCGACACCGACTTTGGCGCTGAAACGGATCTGCGGAGCCATCTCCTTGCGGCCGTTCTTGGTCGTGATCAGGATGACACCGTTCGAGGAACGTGCACCGTAGATAGCGGCCGAACCGGCATCCTTCAGGATGTTGATCGACTCGATATCGTTCGGGTTGAGGTCGTTCATACGGCCTGCGTCCGGCTGGGGTACACCGTCGATGACTACCAGCGGGGTGTTGTTACCCATGGTGTTCACACCGCGGATCGAGATGTTCATCTGGTTGTCCGTCGGGTTGAAATTCTTGGTCTGGATGATCAGGTTGGCTGCCGCACCCTGCAGTGCCTGCTGGATGTTGGCCACCGGGCGGTTCTCGATTGCCTCCGACTTCACGGTCGAAACGGCCGAGATGATGTGGCGCCGCGTCGTCGTGCCGTAACCTACGACTACGACTTCATCCAGGTAGCCCGAATCTTCTTCGAGCGTTGCTGCGATGGAGGTGCGCGTGCCTACCTGCATCGTTACGGTCTTGTAGCCGAGGAACGAAATCTGCAGTTCGTCGTTGTCGGTTACGCCCGAAAGGCTGAACTGGCCGTTGGAATCGGTCGCAGTGCCGTTCGACGTGTTCGAAACCATGACTGTGGCTCCCGCGACGGGCAGGTTGTTCTGGTCGACGACCGTACCCGTGATCGTTCTTTTGGTGTCTTGGGGTGCCGCCTGGACAGCTTCGAGGGCAGCAACGCACAAAAACAACGCAAGCGCCCGCTGCAACCAGCTTCCGGCTGTCATAAAAATGGATAAATTTTTCTTCATAAAGATTGGTTGGTTTTGTCCATAGTAGATGAATGATGATTGAAAATGAAATTCCCCATATGCACGATTCGTACATATATATAATAGAAACCTAAGGGGAAAGGAGTCATTTTGGCATAGGCTTATACGATTTTAGGTTGTTTTTAGGTTTATGATTTGTTAAAAGTATATTTCAACACGTTCAAATTGCAATTCAAATATAGAGGATTCCCCCCCCCGTCAGGTACGAATTTGAGCATTTGTAGTACGTTATTGTGTCCCGAATATAAAACCCGGGGCATTTTTAAGAATCGCCCGCGCAGAAAGTCCGATTCTTGTCATTTTTTAATATTTCGGTGTCAGATTTCATAATTATCCCCTCGTAAGCCGTTTCATATGGCTGCTGAGTGGCTTTTTTTTGAAGTTGCATGGGTATTTCCGATGTATACAGGACGGTATGTACGGCCCTGCCGGAGGCTGTTGTGGGAATACAGATTTATGCCGTGCGGTATTGGCCGGAACGATGCGGAAGGTGGCTGGAGCGGCTTGTAACGGGGCGAATTGCGGGGTGAATGGAATTGCTGCCGCCGCATGTGGGGAAGGGTGTGCGGGTGAAACTGGCTTCGGTGGGCGGATCTTGTTGCGGAATGAAAAAATCGCTCCCGGAAAATCTTATTGTGTTAAAATCTGCATATTACGTGGAAAAAAGTTATATTTGCTTATGAAAAATGATTTTCAACCTATCAAATCTGATATGCAGCAGGAGCGAGACAAGTTATGTTACCTGACGATCGGGGATAAGGACGAGAAATGGGGCGTTGTCGTCACGACGATCGGGTACCAGTTTATTCCGCCGGGGACGAAGTACCCGCTCTCGGCACATCCGGACAAGTACTCTTTCATGCCCCGCGGCGGACGGATACTGAACGAATACCAGTTGGTGTATATCACCAAGGGCTCCGGGTATTTCGCTTCGCAGTCCTGTCCCGAGGCGCCTGTGAAGGCCGGGACGGTGATGCTGTTGTTTCCCGGGGAGTGGCATAGCTACCATCCCGACGATGAGACCGGCTGGGACGAATACTGGGTCGGGTTCAAGGGGTCCTATATCGACGACAGGGTAGCGAACCGCTTTTTAGTGCGCGAGCAGCCGTTGCATAATATCGGGATAAGTTCGGGGATCGTGAGTCTCTATGAGGAGATCCTGCAGTTGGCGTCGGCCGAAAAGGCGGGGTGCCAGCAGATGATGTCGAGTATCGTGCTGCACATCCTGGGCTCCATCTATTACAAGGAGCGGAATAACTCCTATGCCAATACGTTCATCCTCGAGAAAGTCAATGCCGCGCGGGAGCTGATGAAGGATGTGGATAACCCCCGCGATGTCGAGGCGATCGCCCGGGAACTGGGGGTCAGCTATTCGTGGTTCCGCAAGACATTCAAGGAGTACACCGGGATATCCCCCGCGCAGTACCAGTTGCAGCAGCGGCTCCTGAAGGCCAAAGAGATGCTGACGGGGACGGATATAAATATATCGGATATCGCCTATGCCTTGAAGTTCGTGAATACCGGGCAGTTTTCCACCTTTTTCAAGCATAAGGAGGGTGTCACTCCGTCCGATTTCAGGAAACGGAATAGCTGGAAATAATCCGGAGGAACGGGTGTCGCAGGCTGCTGTGTGGAAATGCCGGTGGGTGGGCGGCCTTTGGTAAGAAGGGTGCTGTCCGGCGAAGGGGAGGGCCGGCCTTGCGCCTCCTTGTGGCGGGTCGACTGTCTGGTTCCTCTCTTTGGGGTGTGCCGGACGGGTTGCCCGATACCTCTTTCATGTGAGGAGTCGGCGGGCGGATGTTTCTTACGGCGTGGTGAAGGGCTGGTTTGCCGGATGCCGCGCTTCCCTACGGTGCCGGCAGGGCGCAGGAGCTTCTTTTTTTACGGCGGTAGTGCTCAGGATTGCAGGGTTTCCCGTACTGGAGCGGAACGGGCTGCCGGATTCCTTTCTTTTCCAAGGCGGTGCCCCTCCCCAGCGTGGTGATAGCCGGGATATTGCGCGCGGATGCTGTTCCGGAGAAGCCGTTGCCGCGTGCCGGGGTTTACCGGGACAGGATCGTAGATAAAAAAATCCCTCCGTTTTGCGGAGGGATTTTTACCTGTAATTGATTTGCGGCCGGGCGGCCGTATGCAGTGTCCTGCAGGCTGGGTTCTTATTTCGCGTACGAGACGGCGCGGGTTTCGCGGATCACGGTGATCTTCACCTGGCCGGGATAGGTCATCTCGTCCTGGATCTTCTTGGCGATATCGTGCGACAGCCCTTCCGACTCCTGGTCGGTGAGTTTGTCTGCACCGACGATCACGCGCAGTTCGCGGCCGGCCTGGATCGCATAGGTTTTCACGACGCCCGGGTACGAGAGGGCGATGTCCTCCATCTCCTTCAGGCGTTTGATGTAGCTTTCGACCACTTCGCGGCGGGCGCCGGGGCGGGCACCCGATATGGCGTCGCAAACCTGGATGATCGGTGCGATCAGCGAAGTCATCTCCACTTCGTCGTGATGGGCGCCGATGGCATTGCATACTTCGGGTTTCTCCTTGTATTTCTCGGCGAGTTTCATGCCGATGATTGCGTGCGGGAGTTCCGGTTCGTCGTCGGGTACCTTGCCGATGTCGTGGAGCAGGCCTGCGCGGCGTGCCGTCTTGGGGTTCAGCCCCAGCTCGGCGGCCATGATACCCGCGAGGTTGGCCGTTTCACGGGCGTGCTGCAGGAGGTTCTGGCCGTAGGACGAACGGTATTTCATTTTGCCGATCATGCGGATCAGCTCGGGGTGCAGCCCGTGGATGCCGAGGTCGATCGTGGTGCGTTTCCCGACTTCGACGATCTCCTCTTCGATCTGTTTCTGTACTTTGGCTACGACCTCCTCGATACGTGCCGGGTGAATGCGGCCGTCGGTCACCAGCTGGTGCAGCGCCAGGCGGGCGATCTCGCGGCGGACAGGGTCGAACCCGCTGAGGATGATGGCTTCGGGGGTGTCGTCTACGATGATCTCGATGCCGGTCGCTGCCTCCAGTGCCCGGATGTTGCGGCCCTCGCGGCCGATGATGCGGCCTTTGACCTCATCGCTTTCGATGTTGAAGACCGTCACGGCGTTCTCGATGGCCGTCTCCGTGGCCACGCGCTGGATCGAAGCCACGATAATCCGCTTGGCCTCCTTCGTGGCGGTCATCTTCGCTTCCTCGATGGTTTCGTTCACATAGGAAGCAGCCTCGGTCTTGGCCTCGGCCTTCATGTTCTCGATGAGGATGTTCTTGGCATCCTCCGAGCTCATGCCCGAGATTTGTTCCAGCCGCATGTTCTGCTCGCGCATCATCTGGTCGACTTCCTCCTTCTTGTGCTCGAGGATTTGCAGCTGGTTCTGCATCTGCTCCTTCAGGCGCTCGTTCTCGCGGAGTTTGTTCTCCAGCTCGCGCTGCTGGTTCTGCAGGTTGCCCTCGATCTGTTTGGCGCGCTGTTCGCTCTGGGCGATCTTCTGGTTGCGCTCGTTGACCTGGCGGTCGTATTCGCTTTTCAGCTGTATGAACTTCTCTTTTGCCTGGAGGATTTTCTCCTTTTTAATCATCTCCCCTTCGGCCTCGGCCTCTTTCAGGGCGGCTTCGCGCCGCTTGCGGATCGAGGTCTTGGCTACGAGGTTCGTGACGACCGCGTAGATTCCGACGGCGGCCACGGCAGAGATGCAGGCAACCAAAATGGTGGTATACATGTTTTTGTTGCTGTTTTGAATTTGTTATTATAGGGTTTGTTGTAGTGCATAAAAAAACCGCATAGGATTCCTTAGTCTTGTTTGACGAATCTGCAGATAAGTCATGTGTGGGGGCTCCGACAATCGCAATCTTCCAACGGTACGCCGTAGCATACACCCCGAAGGGTCAAGGCCTGATTTTGAAGCGCCTTGAGTTGCCCCAATTTAAAAAGTGTTCAGTTTCGCAAAGCTGTAAGGAATCTATGCGGGTAGATTTTTCCTTCGTATGTTAAAGAACCTCGTTTTTTACGGTTTGCCCGGGCAAATCCCGTGCCTGGCCCTCACTCACCGTTGCAGGGTGTTGAGGTAGGCGTCAATCTCTTCCCCGAGCCGCCCCAGATGTTTCAGGTCTTCGTCGCCCAGTTCGCGGCTTTGCCGCATGTCGACGTTTGCAATGGCGAATTTAAGTGCGGCCATCGACAGGTAGTCCTGATCCGTCCAGTTCTTGAAGTTGTTCTGTTTTATCGCCGCGAGGTAGTTGTTCACCTCCCGTTCGGCAAGACGGTATACCTCCTCCTTTTCGCTTTCGATGTTGAGCGAATAGCTTTTCCCGGCTATCTTGAGGGTTATCGCCTGTTGTGCCATGTCGTTTTTTTGTTTCGTTTATCTTGCTGCCTCTTATTCGTCTGCGGCCCGGGTGCTGGTTGCGGCGTTACTGCCGGTTCGCCGTCCCTTCCCGTTATTCGGGCCTTCCGAGCAGTGCGATGCATTTGTCAACCTCCCGCATAAGACGGTTGACGCGCGCCCGCGCTTTCTCCCGGTTGCGGCTTTCACCCGCCAGTCCCTCCGTCAGTTGCATGCGTGACAATTCGCCGTCGAGTTCGCGGATGCGCTCCTGCAAAGTCCTGTTTTCGGCTTTCAGGTTGTCGCGCTGCGCCGTCAGTTCCGCACACGATTCCGACAACCTTTTGTGGTCATCGATGAGTTGCCGGATACGGGCTTCGATATTCGTTATCACGCTTTTTTCGGCCATTGGGTCTCGGGTAAAGTCCGATTTACATTTCAAAGGTATGAAAAGGAACGCTAAAAAACAAATTTTATTTCCTGACGGCCTTTCCGTAAAGGTCGTAATCGGCGGCGCCGTCGATCCGTATTTCGTAGAAATGCCCCCGCAGAAGACGCCGTTCCGCAGCCGGGATCAGTATCTCCTGGTCGACCTCGGGCGAGTCGTATTGCGTCCGTCCGACATAGTAGTCGCCCTGCCGCGAATCGATCAGAACCCGTTCCGTGCGGCCTACGCGGCGCAGGTTGTTTTCGCGGGCGATGTCGTTCTGGAGCGTCATGATGCGTTCCACGCGCTGCTGTTTGACCTCCTCCGGGACGTCGTCTTTGAGTTCTTGTGCCGAGTAGGTGCCCTCCTCCTCGGAATAGGCGAAGACCCCGAGGCGTTCGAACCTCACGTCACGTACGAACTGTTCCAGTTCTGCGAAATCCGCTTCCGTTTCACCGGGATAGCCGACCAGCAGCGTCGTGCGCAGCGCCAGGTCGGGGATCGCACCCCGCAATTTTTCGACCAGCGCATAGGCTTCGGCCTTGGTGTGGCGGCGGTGCATGGCCGAGAGCTGTGCGTCGGAGATGTGCTGGAACGGGATGTCGAGGTATTTGCAGATCTTGGGCTCGGATGCCATGGCTTCGATCACCTCGTCGGGGAATGCCGTGGGATAGGCGTAGTGGAGGCGTATCCACTCGATGCCGTCGATGCGGCAAAGGCGGCGCAGCAGTTCGGCCAGGCGGCGCTTCCCGTAGAGGTCGAGCCCGTAGTAGGTCGTGTCCTGCGCGATGACGATCAGTTCCTTCACGCCTCCGGCCGCGAGTTTGCGCGCCTCCTCCTCCAGTTCCTCCATCGGTACGGAAACGTGCCCGCCGCGGATGAGCGGAATGGCGCAGTAGCCGCATTTCCAGTTGCAACCCTCCGAGATTTTCAGGTAGGCATAGTGCCTGGGCGTCGAGAGGTGCCGCTCAGTGGCCAGGGCCGGGTCTTCGGCGGCTCCCAGCGCCCGGGCGATGCCGTCCCATGTGCGGGCGCCGAAGAACCCGTCCACTTCGGGGAGTTCGGCGCGCAGGGAGTCGGCATAGCGTTCCGAGAGGCAGCCGATGACGAACAGCCGCTCGATCTTGCCGGCATTTTTCGCGGCCGCCGCGCGCAGGATCATGTCGACAGACTCCTGTTTGGCGTCGCCGATGAACCCGCAGGTGTTGATGACTACGACCTTGGCGTCCGTGCGGTCGCTGTCGAAAAGGACTTCGTAGCCTGCCGCCGCGAGCCGTGCCATCAGGTGCTCGCTGTCGACCGTGTTCTTCGAACAACCGAGCGTTATGACGTTGATCTTTTTCATTCCGTATCTGGTTTCCGCTGCAAAAGTACGAAATAATCCCGGATTCGCCGCCTGCCGCGGCGGTTCCCCGTGCATAAAAAGAGGATGCAGCCCCGAAGCCGCATCCTCCTTCCAACTAAATTAAACCAACCTTTACCACATGACGTTTATCGTATAGGCCTCGATGCCGTTTCCGACCGATATCGGGGCAACATCCGTAAAGCCCCAGAAGCGTTCTTCGGCGAGCATGAAGATCGTATATGCGCTTCCGGACGCGACGTTGTAGACCTTGAACGAACCGTCCGTATTCTGTACTGCCGATTCGAGCGCTCCGAGCAGGTCGTTCTTGACCGTGCCGATCATCAGCATGTTCATATTTTCGCGCTTGAGCGTGTTCATGACGCCGTTTTCACCGCCGAAGGCGTTGATCTGCTCGTTCGTTTCGAAGCGTACCGTGCGGAAATTGATGTCGTAGGCGATGTCCACGGTGCCGGTCACGGTGCCGTTTTCATCCTTGTCGGTGCGCGTACCTTCCATCAGCGGGGAGAAGCCCGTGACGTAGCAGCCTTTGCCGCAGGCCGTGGCCTTGACCGAGCGGGTCGGCTGGTTGAAGAAAAGCGTGCTGCCCTTGTAGGTCGTCCTGTCGGTCAGCCCGTTGAAGGCGAAGGCCGTCCAGCGGTAGGTGTTGATCGAGATCTGCATCACCTTGTCCAGGTTGGCGTTGTCCGAACGGTCGAAGACCGTGAGCCATGCCTCTTCGCGGCTTTTGAGCGTGTTGACCATATAGTTGTTGAGAGCCGTGTAGTCGGCATCGCCCGTAATCAGCGCCCCGTCGCTCAGGCGGCTGACGAACTGGATCCTGGCGTTGAACTTGTCGGACGGCTTGGCGACCACCGAACTGAGCGAATACTCGTAATCGTCCGAACAACCGGTGAATACCGGGGCTGCCATGGCGAGCGCGAGCAGTGCTGCGAGATATTTTTGTATGTTTTTCATATTTTCGACTTTTGTGAATTAGACGAACTGCTATTTAAGTACCAAGGTGGCTGTGATCGGGTTATGGTCGGAGAGCGATGCCTTGCCATTGGCGGCAGGGCAGGAATGGGATTTGAAATCGTGGCCCGTCCATCGACCTTTGGGGAAAGCAAAGATGTGGTCTACCCAAGACACCCCGATGTGGTCGCCTAAATTTCTGAATTCAGGAAGCACGTTTGTTCCCCATCCGACGTTCAAGTCTCCCATCAGGATTGTCGGGTATTCGGGATTGTTCAGCCCGGCTTGTGTTACAACATTTTGTTCCTGCTGTTGGATGACCTGATCTATTCCGCAATGGTCGAAATGCGTACAGATAATGCGCACGATCTGTCCGTCCGAATCGGAGGTCGGTACCAGAATGTCGATGTAGCCCATACTTCGCTGGTCATAACCATACAGATAATATTCATAGCCTGTATTCCACTGGTAGTTGCCCTCGCCTTTGGCATGTTTGTAGGGATGCAATGCGGAGAAGGAACTTACGATCGGGTATTTCGAGAGGATGCCGTTGCCGTAGAACCCTACGTCCTTGGGATAGGACATGATGAAGTAGGGGTACATGTCCAGGCGGGACGCCAGTTCGGTCAGTTTCTCCTTGCCCATACGGCTGGTGCCGGTCTCGAGCTCGTTGATGCAGACGATATCGGGATTCTGGGCCTTGATCAGGTCGACGTACTCGTCGACGATGAAGTCGATCTGGTTGGACTTGTCCGTCATTTCGAACGACAGCACGTTCCAGTCCAGTACTTTCAGTTGTACGGTTTGCGCCTTCGCCGCAGCCGTCGTAAGGAGCAGGCCGCATAAGGCACCTGCGCGGATGATATGTTTTAACAGTTTCATATTCGGTAATGATCTTGGTTGTTTACTAATAACCTTGGTTCTGGGTCAGGTTCACCGTGCCGTTGAATGCCGTTACGGGGATCGGGAAAACCTGGTTGATGACGGGATCGAACGTGCGCCCGTTGTCATAGTTGCTCGGCGCGTCGATGACCACCTGCTGCAGGTCGTAATCCCAGTGCGAGTTCACGCGCTGCGTGGGTTTGGCATAGGCCTCCTTGGCGTCGCCCCAGCGAACCATGTCCAGGTGGCGGCTCGGCATGAACTCGAACGCCAGTTCGCAGCGGCGCTGGTTCTTGAGTTCAGCTTTGGTCGCCGGGCTGTTCTCCGGGAGACGGGCGCGTTTGCGGATGCGGTTGAGCAGCTGTTTGGCTTCGGCGTCGCCTTCGCCGTTCTTCCAGATCAGCGCCTCGGCTTTCATCAGCAGGACGTCGGCGAAGCGGATGAGGCAGGTGCCGAGCGTGTTGCTGGCGTTGTCGCCGTTGGAATTCACCTCCTTGCCTTTGCAGTCGGCCTCTTCCCACGGGGAGAGGAATTTGCGGAACGACATGCCCGTATCCGAGGAGATCGAATAGGAGCTGCTGCCGAATACGATGTCCCGGCCCATGAAGCGGATCGTCTGCCCGGGGTAGATGATCGTCGCGTCGCGGCGGGTGTCGCCCGATTCGAATGCGTTCCACAGGGAAAGGGTGGGCTGGAAATAACCCCAGTGGTTATACAGGCCCCAGCCGCCGTTCTGGAAGGACATGCCGTGGAATTTCGGGCCGTCGACCGCGCTGCCCAGCAGCGAGAAGATATATTCGCTGCCGAAATTCTGCTGCTTGCGCCAGAGGTTTGCGAAGGCCTTGTCCGTGCCGTCGTCGAACAGCTCGCGCTTGTCGGCGCCGGTAAGTCCCATCACCTTGTCACACATTTCGATGACCGTGTCGTAGTATTTGGCGTCGAACTGGGCTGCATAGAGGGCTGCGCGTGCGGCGAAGGCCCAGGCTGCGGCCTTGTGGGGCATGCCGTACTCTTGGGGTGCGAGCTGCGAGAAGAGGGGCAGGCGTTCGCCGGCTTCGCGCAGGTCGCTGATGATCTGGTCGTAGTTCTGCAATACGGAGGCCGGGCGCGGGCTGTCCATGGCTGCGGGCTCCGTCGTGTCGAGGATGATCGGAATGCCGCCGTTGGGGCCGTTGTCACCGTAGTAGGGCGAGAGCCACAGCATGGCGAACCCGCGGAAGAAATATGCGGTGCCGGTGGCTTTGGTCTTGAACGCGTTGTCGAGGTTCATCGTCGGGACGACCTTGATGATGTTGTTGGCCTTGGCGTTGACCTCGTACATGATCTTCCAGTTGTTCTTCACGTCGCGGCCGTTGCTGGGCGACATGCGGAAGTTGCGGATGTCTTCGGCTTCGCCCTGGGGGCGGCCTACGGTCATGTCGTCGCTGCAGCATTCGAACCACGTGATGCCGCGGCCCGTGACGCCCTCGGCGTCGTTCGTGTTGAAGGAGAAGAGGGCGACGAGTGCTTTCTCTACGTCTTCCTGGGTCTCCCAGTCCGTCTTGGCTCCGTATTTCTTGGTGTCGAGGAAGTCTTCGCAGCTCGCTAAGAGGGAACAGCAGAGGGCGAGGCTAGCTATTATCAATATCTTTTTCATCGCTATTGTAGTTTGTGTTGGTTAGAAATTAATGTTCACACCGAAATTGAAGAAACGCGATACGGGGTAAACACCGCGGTCGATACCGTAGTTGCCGACCTCGGGATCGACGCCCGAATAACCGGTGATCGTGCATACGTTGTCGACGCTCATGTAGACGCGCAGCGAACCGTTCTCCATCCCGACGAAGCGGCTGACGCTCTTGGGCAGCGTGTAACCCAGCGTGATGTTCTTCAGGCGCAGGTAGTCGCCGTCTTCGAGGAATATGTCGGAGAATTTGCTGTAGTTACCGTTCGTATCGCTGCCCGTAACCAGGCCCAGGCGGGGGTATTTGCTGCCTTGGGGGTCGAAGTCCCAGCTGTTGAATACGTCGGAAATGAGGTTGCCGTAGTCGTTGCGGCCGTTCATGGCCATCTGCTTGAGGCCGTTGTAGACCTTGTTGCCGGTCACGCCCTGGAAGAAGAAGCTGAAGTCGAAGCCTTTCCAGTTGAGCGAGCCTCCGAACGAGAAGGTGTTCTTGGGGGTGTAGGAACCTGCGAAGGTCTTGTCGTCGTCGTTGATCACGCCGTCGTTGTTGGTGTCGATGAAGATCAGGTCGCCGACCTTCGCGTCGGGCATCAGCAGTTTCGCCTCGCCGGTTTCGGGGTTCTTGTAGATGTACTTGTTGATTTCGTCCTGCGAACGGAAGATGCCTGCCGTGCGGTAGACCATGAACGAATACCAGGGTTGCCCTGCATCGGAGAAGAGGATCGGGTTGCTGTTCAGGTTGGGCGAGGTGTGCATCACGGCGCCCTGGCGTACCCCGTATTCGCGTACGTAACCCTTGTTCGTCGAGAAGTTGCCCCAGACGTTGTAGGTCAGCTTGCCCTGTGCCGCACTGCCGTTGTAGTTCACCGAGAACTCCCAGCCTTTGTTCAGTACGTTGCCCATATTGCCCATGGGAGGATCCGCCACACCGATCTGCTCGGGCGTGGGAATGTAGTCGATCAGGTCTTTGGTTACCTTGTGGTAGTAATCCACGCTGATGTTCAGTTTGTTCTTGAACATCGTCAGGTCGAGGCCCGCGCTGGTCTGCTCGGTGGTTTCCCAGCGGGCGGAATAATTGGGAATCGTGTTGAGGTAGGTTCCCTGGAGCAGCTGGTCGAGGTTCTGGCCGAAGATGATCGGGTATTGGTAGTTCAGGAGCTCAACGGTTGCCACATTGTTCGGATAGAGGTCGACATTACCGATACGGCCCCAGCCTGCGCGGAACTTGACCAGGTCGAAAACCTTGTCGAGGCCTGCATTCTGGAAGAATTTTTCGGACGAGAGTTTCCACGATCCCGATACCGAGGGGAACCAGTCATAGTTCTTGCTCGTGGGCAGTTTCGAGGATGCGTCGCGGCGCACGCTGCCCACCAGGAAATAACGGTCGTCGAACGAATAACCCAGGCGGGCCAGGAACGACACCATGGTTTGTTCGTATTTGCTCTCCTTGGGCGTGTTCGAAGTCCAGTCGTTGGCCTGATCCCAAATCGAACTGTTGATATCGTTGTCGGGATACCCTCTCGAATAGACTTCCCGGCTGTGCAGCCTCTTGAAATCGGCCGTGAAGCCCGCCATCGCGCTGATGTGGTGCCGGCCGAATACCTGTGCGTAGGTCGCGATCGTCTCCGAGAGCCAGTGGTTGTCCCGGTCGAAGAACTGTTCGCGGTAGTTGATGTCGCGCCGCAGGCCTTTCTCCGTCATGGTGGGGTAGAACTCGTCGGACTCTTTGTTGCGCAGGTCGATGGTGAAGTCGGACTTGATCGTCAGCGACGAGATCGGCTTGATTTCGATCGAGGTCGTCGAGAAGATCTTATGCTCGGGGTATTTGCGGTGCATCCTTTCGAGGTATGCTACCGGGTTGTAGAGCATCGGCGTGCCGTTCACGTCCGCCCACTCGGGGCTCGTACCGCCGTAATAGCGGTTGCCCTTCTCGTCGCGGGCGTATGTCCCGTCCTCGTTCATCTCGTAGACCGAAGCCGCGCGCGGGTACCATATGGCACCCATGATCGGGCCCTGGTGGCTGGTGTCCACGTTGCCCTGCCCGTTGGATACCACGAACGACGCACGCTCCGAAATCTTGAGCCAGTTGGTGAGTTTGAAGTCGGTCTGCAATTTGCCGTTGAAACTCTCGCTGTAGGTGTTGAGCAGCACGCCGTCCTTCTTGTCGTAGGATACCGAGAAGATGGACTGTACCTTCTCGCTGCCGCCCGAGATCGTTGCGGCGTAGTGCTGCGTGAAACCGGTCTGGAAAATCTCATCCAGCCAGTCGGTGCGGGTTACGTTGCCCCAGGGGTATACCTCCGGGTTGGAGGCGCTGGGAAGCTGGCTGCCGGGGTTCTTCTCCACGGTTTTTGCCCACACTTCGTTGTACTGTTCCGCCGTGAGCATCTTCGGCAGGTTGGTCACCTTCTCGAAGCCGAGCGAGACATTCACGTCTACGCGGAGTTTGCCGCTCTGGGCCTTCTTCGTCGTGATGAGGATGACGCCGCTCGAACCTACCGATGCGCCGTAGATTGCAGCCGAGGCGGCATCCTTGAGCACGGTGATCGTCTCGACGTCCTCCATCATGTAGGGGGCGTTGGGCACGCCGTCCACGACGACAAGTACGCCGTCGCCCGAGGTCGGGTCGTCGTCGTTGCCTTTCGATCCGCGGCCGCGGATGGTGAACGAGGCGGGTTTCATCGGGTCGCCGGTCTGCTGTACGGTGACGCCCGGCATACGGCCCTGGAGGATGGTCGCCAGGTTCGAGGCGCGGCTTTTGGCCGCTTCGTCGAGCTTGACGGTCGTCACGGCCATCGAGAGGTCTTCCTTGCGCTGCGAACCGTAACCGATGGCTACGACTTCGCCGATCATCGTGGCATCCTCCTCCAGCGTGACGTCGATCACGGTGCGGTTCAGGACTGCGATGCTCTGGGGTTTGTAGCCGATGAACGAGAAGCCGAGGGTCGCGTTGCCGCTTACGGAGATCTGGTAGTTACCTTCCGTATCGGTCGTAACGCCGTTGGTCGTCCCTTGTTCTATGACCGAAGCGCCGATGAGCGGTGCGTGGCTGGTGTCGGTCAGACGCCCTGTAACCGTGACGCGGTCTTGCGCTTGGGCCGGATGAATGAGTAGGCACAGCAGCATACTCATCAGAAGAAAGCGGACGATGCCCCTGTTCTTCTCCGAAGTAGTCAAATTCATTTTCATAGAGTTAAGGTTAATATTAGTATTATTGGTATAGAGGCTCGGTTTGCACCGAATAGGTTGGCTTGATTTATTAAAATAATTTAAATAATCACGGACGTTTGTCGTCGATTTGTAATATGTGGAAATTCGATATTCAAAATTATGTATATCGAAATTCTTGCTGGGCGTGGTTTGCGTATTTGAATCCTCAGATTGCGTATAATTGACTTCCCTACACGGGCCGTTCGGTTGAACCGGACATAAAAAAGGCGACAGGCTCCGATTTCGGAGCCTGTCGCCTGATACTTATATTGTTACTGTGTGTCGTCCGTTGTTCCGGCGCAAACCGGGGTGGTCTGGTGTCCCTGTCCCGGCTACTCACCCGCGGCCGGGACGTCGGGCGCGCTTTCGGGGGCGGTGTCCTTTGCGGGTGTGCCGCCCGTGAGTTTTTTCGCCCAATGCCCGGGGGAAGCCAGCATGGTGAACGGGTAGCTGACATCGAACCAAACTTCCGAGATTTTGGAGTCGGATGTGTCCAGCGGTTCTATGTCGATCTTGTCGTAGGGAATGCCGTCGTCTTTGCGGATGAGCTGCTGCCCCAGGACTTGCCGGACTCCCATGTAATCGTACATGAAGGTATATTCGTCGCGGACGTTGACCACGACCGCCGGGTACTGTTCGCTCCCGTCCCCGAGCAGGCTTATCCATGTCAGCAGGGCGTAAAGCCGCCATTCGAGCCGTTGCACCTCTTCGTCGGGCCGTCCGAGTTCCCGGGCGATCCACAAAGCGTCCGACAGCGCGTGGGGCGTTGCCGGGGCTTTCTTCAGCGCGGAATTCAATGCGTCGTATGCCTCCGTATAGCGCTTTTCCTTGGTTGCTTCGTTCCACGAATCCCGGCCGTCGCTTCCTGCCATACCGAATCCTGCGCGAAGGGGTCGTCGGCTGTCGGTGCTGCCAAGGCGGATGTGCCGGCCTGTTCATCGGCCTGCATGCGGCAACTGTCTGCCACGACGGGTTGCTGGGCTTTTCCCGGAAGGCTGCATCCCAGTGCGAGCAATAAGCCCCAGAGGATTGGTTTCATAGGCGTGGGGGCGCTTTATTTCGTTTCGTGGCCGAACAGGGCGTTCACGAACTCCCTGCGGTCGAAAATGCGGAGCTGGTCGATGCCTTCGCCGATCCCGATGTAGCGCACCGGGATGTGGAACTGGTCGCTGATGCCGATCACCACGCCGCCTTTGGCCGTGCCGTCGAGCTTGGTGATGGTGAGCGAAGTGACCTGCGTCGCCTGCGTGAACTGCCGTGCCTGTTCAAAGGCATTTTGTCCCGTGGAGCCGTCGAGCACCAGCATTACCTCGTGCGGGGCTCCGGGGATGACCTTGCCCATGACATTGCGGATTTTGGTCAGTTCGTTCATCAGGTTGACTTTGTTGTGCAGGCGGCCTGCCGTGTCGATCAGCACCACGTCGGCGCCATTGGCCTTGGCCGACGTCAGCGTGTCGAACGCCACCGATGCCGGGTCGGATCCCATCTCCTGGCGGATCATCGTCGCCCCGGCGCGGTCGGCCCAGACCTTGAGCTGGTCGATGGCGGCGGCGCGGAACGTATCGGCGGCACCGATCCAGACTTTCAGCCCGGCCTTGGTCAGCTGTGCCGCGAGCTTGCCGATGGTGGTGGTCTTGCCCGCGCCGTTGACGCCGACGACCATCACCACGTAGGGTTCGCCCTGCCTGGCGTCGAGCCCGAAATGCTTCTCCGAGCCGTGCGACTCCTCCATCAGCGACATGACCTCCTCGCGCAGGATGGACTGGAGCTCGGACGTATTCATGTATTTGTCGCGCGCCACACGCTCTTCGATGCGCCGGATAATCTTCACCGTGGTTTCCACGCCCACGTCCGACGTAATCAGCACCTCCTCCACGTCGTCCAGCAGGTCGGCATCGACCGTCGAGCGGCCTGCTACGGCACGGGCGAGTTTCGAGAAGATTCCGGTCTTGGTCTTTTCGAGCCCCGCGTTAAGCTCTTCCTGCTGCTGTTGCCGGCTCTCCGGAATGTCCGCTGCGGCGCTATCCTGTTTCTTTTTGAAAATATCGAAAAATCCCATACTTATATTTATATATCCTGACAAAGATAATAAGAAAGTTTGGAAAAAAACGTTATATTTGCGCTATATACATTTCCTGCAATGATGAAAAAAACGATCCTGCTGCTGTTGGCAGCGTTTTGCGGCGTACTGACTGTCGCAGCCCAAGACCTGATAATCAAGGCTGACGCCTCGAAGGTCGAAGCGAAAGTGACGGAGATAACCCCCGAGTCCGTTCGTTACAAGCGTTTCTCCAATCCCGACGGCCCGACTTACGTCCTGCCCGTGTCGGAAATCAGCTATATCCAATATGCAAACGGCGAGAAGGAGTATTTCAAGGCTGCCGCGAGCATTCCTGCAACACCGTTGACCCCGGCCATCCCGGCCGAGGAGCCCGCTAAGGTTTCCGCCGCTCCCGCTGCGGCCGAGGCGCCTGCCGCCAGCCCTGCCGATGGGGTGAAGTATGTGGTCAAGGAGTACGAGATCGGCGAATTCTATAACCAGGACGGGATCAAGGGCGTCGTGTGTATGCTCTCCGACGACCGCCAGCACGGGCTGGTAATCTCGCTCGATGAGATTTACCTGCACTGGAGCGAGTTCCGCAAGCCCGACCTGCGCGTCATTGGTACGGACAACCGTTCCGACGGCAGTGTGAACATGGAGAAAGTTGCGGCCTACATCGCCGAGAACAACCTTTCGTGGGACGATTTCCCGGCATTCAAGTGGTGCCGCGAGAAGGGTGAGGGCTGGTACCTTCCGTCGATCGACGAACTGCTGAACATCGGCCATAATTACAGCGGCGGGACGCGTGTGCAGTCCAGCCGCCAGGCCCGTAACCGGTTCAACAACGCCCTCAAGAATAACGGCGGCAAGCGTATGGATCGGCTGGTTTACTATTTCTCCTCGACCGAGAAGGACGAGAAGTCGGCCTTTACGTCGCATATGGGTATCGAACCTCCCTATGTCGTCGAAATTCCCAAGTATAACAATTTTCTGGTGCGCGCCGTGCACAAGTTCTGAACCGCCGGGAGAGAGCCGGAGAAACACAAAGGGCATCCGATCGGATGCCCTTTGTATTTAAGATTAGCTCTTAAAATACTTATTTCTTCTCTTCGAAGAATTCCTTGACCTGGTCGTTGGGAATGATGCCTTCCTTGAACATGTAAGCACCGGTCTTGTCCGACTTGACCATCTTGATGCACTTCGTAAAGTTCTTACCCGTGCCGGTTTTCAGTGTTGCGACTACTTTCTTTGCCATAGAGCTTCAAAACTATTTAATTTCACGGTGAACGGTGACCTTCTTCAAAAACGGATTGTACTTTTTACGCTCCAGACGGTCGGGGGTGTTCTTTTTGTTTTTCGTCGTGATGTAACGGGACATTCCCGGAACTCCGCTCTGTTTCTGTTCGGTGCATTCGAGAATGACCTGAACCCTGTTGCCTTTCTTTGCCATTTGTTACTTCGGTGTTTTAGTAAACGGACTTGGGTGCGGCAGCCTCGCGCAGTGCTACTGCAAGACCCTTCTTGTTAATTGTTTTCATTCCGGCTGCCGACACCTTCAGGGTGATCCAGCGGCCTTCCTGCTCGGACCAGAAACGCTTGGTTTTCAGATTGGGGCTGAATTTGCGTTTGGTCTTGTGGTGCGAGTGCGAGACGTTGTTGCCCACGATCGCTACCTTGCCTGTGATTTCGCAAACTTTCATTGTTGTTTTCGCTAAATTTGTTCGTTATTCCCGTAAGGGAGTGCAAATATAAGGAAAAAATGAGAATTAAAGATTAATAATTCATATTAATTTTCCAGTGTATGGTCTATTGTGTTGGTTTTTAGTGTTTAACGTAGCGGTATCGAAAGTACGAAACGTGCCCCTCCGCTGTAGTCCGTGTCGAGTTTTATCGTGCCGTCCAGGGCTGAGGCGATCAGCCGGCATACCGTCAGCCCGAGCCCAAGCCCCTGCGAGAAGGTGTCGAGTTTGACGAAGCGGCCGAAAATATGCTCGGCCTCGGAAGCCGGGATGCCGGGGCCCGAGTCGGTTACCGTGAACGTGATGCGGCGGTTGCCGCCGTCGAGCGTGTAGGCGAGCGTGATATCGCCGTCGGCCGCGAAGTGCACGGCATTGCGCAGCATTTCGGTGATGGCTTTGGATATCAGCACGCGGGAGGTGTGCAGGTGGAATTTCTCGCATGCCGGGACGAAACGGATGTCGGCCGCCCGGGGGCTGTACTGCGAGACCTTCTGAATGCACTCCAGGCAGCATTCGTTGATCTCGGTCGGCCCCATGACAGGCGGGGTTTCCGACGATTCGAGCCCGGCGACGTAGAGTACGTCGTCCACGAGTTTTTGCAGGTAGCCGCTGTTTTCCTGGATGATGCCGATATAGGATTGCCGTTCGGCGGCATCGGCATCGTCCGAGGCTGCGGCCAGCTCCGCAAACCCGACGATGGAGTTGAGCGGCGTATTGATTTCGTGTGTGATGTTGCGGATGAAGATGCCCTTCATCCGGTTGCTCTCTTCGGCGGCCCGCTTCGCGCGGGCGAGGTGGCGGTTCATGCGGAGCATCACCGCGATGAAGACGGCGGCCAGCAAGAGGATGCACGCCAGGCCGATGGTGCCCAATTGGGTGCGGTGCAGGCGCTCTTCCTGCGCCTGCTGGTGCAGTTCGGCCTTTTCCACGTTCAGCCTGTTGACGTCGAGCAGCGTGGCGAATTCCCCGAGCGTCTTTTCGTTGTCGTCATTGACCCGCTTGTGATACAGGTCGATGAAGTGCTGCAAGTCCTCATAGGCGGGCCCGAAGTTGCCGAGTGCTGCGTAGGCGTCCGCGCGGGTTTTGTAAATATAGTAGAAATACGATTCCGCGTAGCCTTCGTTCCCGAACAGTCCGATCAGTCTCTCGATTGTTGCGAGCGCCTTGGTGTATTCGTGCGAGGATTTGTAGATCGCCAGCTGCATTTCGGTCAGGTTGATATCGGTGAGGTAACCGCCGTGTCCGGCCTTGATCTCTTCGAACAGGGCTTTGGCCTTGGCGATCTGGTCGGTCTGGAGAAGCAGGAGCACTTCCTTTATTTTCAGCGACCAGATATACTCAGGCAGGGGGATGCAGGCCTTGCCCTTTTCGATCGCCTCCGCGGCTTCGGGATAGCGTCGCAGATCCATCAGCATGGTCGCGAGTTCCGAATAGAGGTTCGAGAGCTGGAATTTGTCGAGCCCGTTCTGGATCATGAAGTCGATTGCCTTGCGGTAGTATTCCACCGATGCCTCTTTCAGCCCCCGTGTGCGGTAGATGTGCCCGAGTTGTTTGTATGCATCGGCGGTTGCGGGCTTGTAGTTGTCCTTTTCGGCCTGCGACATATACTGCTCCAGCTCGTATTGGGCGAGCGTGTATTGCGCCTGCTTGGTATAATAGAGGATCAGCCGCGACCATGTGAAGTAATAATATTTGAGCTGGTTGTGCTTGCGGGCGAAATCCTGCACGCGGGGAATCCATGCCTTGAGCGAATCGAGGTCGTTGTTGAAATAGTAATGGTCGGCTTTCATGCTCAGCGCAACGGCCTGCATCCGGATGTCGTGCTTCTCGCCCGAGAGCCGGAACAACGTGTCCGCCTTGCTGAGGACGGCCGTGTCGCGTATGTTGTTGTTACACCAGCGGTAATAGGCGTAAAGCGTACTGTCAACTTGTTGGTGGCTTTCGTTTCCAGCATGGGCCGTAACGAGGAGCATACCGAACAACACCGACAGGAATAAGGTTCTTTTCATTTTGCATCGGGCTGAATTGATGCAAAAATAAGCTAAATTGTTTAGAAAAACAAGGGAACAGCCGATGAATTGAAACTATTTGTCCGGTTGTGCGGCGAGCAACTCCTCTTCGAGCAGTTCGATGGCGGCCGTTCCCGCTTTGCGGATGATCTGCGTGCGGTCGCCTTTGGCGTGGATCAGCCGGGCCGTGGTGCGCAGCGGCGAACTGACGGCGATCCATACCGAACCGACCGGGTATTCGGGGGTGCCGCCCGTGGGGCCTGCGATCCCAGTCGTGGCGATGGCATAGTGCGCATTTGCCAGATGGCGGACGCCTTCGGCCATCTGGCGTACGACCTGTTCGCTGACGGCGCCGTAGCGGGCTATCGTATCGCAGCAGATGTTTACGAAGTTCTGCTTGGCATCGAGGCTGTAAGTCACTACGCCGCATTTGAAATAGGCCGAGGCGCCCGGCATGGCCGTGAAGCGTGCGGCAATGGTACCGCCCGTGCAGCTTTCTGCCGTGGCGAGGGTCTGGATGCGGTCGGTCAGGAGTTTGTGCACCCGCTCCTCGGGCTGCTGACGCATACAGGAGGTGAGGACGAGGAGTGCACCGATGGTTGAGGCAAGTATTCTATACATGGGGCGAATGTATTATTTCCCGTTGAGTTCATCGCGCAGCAGGCTGATGGCGAAGGCGCTGGCCCGGTCGATGATCTGTCCGCGGTCGGAACCGCACTGTTTGAGGATTGCGGTCGTCCGGTGCGGGGTCGCCACGGCGATCCATACCGTGCCGACAGGCTTTTCGGCGGAGCCGCCCGCGGGGCCTGCGATGCCGGTGGTCGCTATGGCGCAGTCGGCGCCCGAGATCCGCCGTGCCCCTTCGGCCATCCGGCGTGCGACCTCTTCGCTGACGGCGCCGTGGCGGGCGATGACCTCCGGGGCTACGCCCAGGATGTCGTGTTTCGAGGCGTTGCTGTACGAAACTACGCCGCAGAGGAAATAGGCGGAAGCGCCCGGCATGGCCGTGAAACGCGCCGCGATGCTGCCTCCGGTACAGCTTTCGGCCGTGGCGAGGGTCAGCCCGCGCTCGGTGAGCAGCTTGTGCACCAGTTCCTGCATGGTGGCCGTTTCGTACCCGATGATGTTGTGGGGGATGATTTTCCGCAGTGCCTCGAATTGCCGTTCGATCTCCTTCGAGACGCTTTCGCCCTCGACCTCATAGGCCGACAGGCGCAGCCGTACGGCGCCCGGATTGGGCAGGTAGGCCAGTTTCAGGTAGGATGGCAGGGCGTTTTCCCATGCTTCGATCTTTGCGGCGAGCATTGACTCGGGCAGCCCGGCCGTGATCATCGTGCGGTGCACGATCTGGCGCAGTTCGAAATGCGCTTTCAGGCGCGGCATCACTTCGTCCTGCATCAGGTGTTCCATTTCGTAGGGGACACCGGGCAGCGAGACCACCACCTTGCCGTCGCGTTCGAACCACATGCCCGGAGCCGTGCCGTGGGCGTTGAACAGCACCGTGCAGCAGGCCGGAACCATCGCCTGCCCGCGGTTGAGTTCGTTGAACTCGATGCCGCGCCCTTCGAGCATGCGTTTCACATGGTCTGCGACCCGCTGGTCGGGCACCAGTTCGCAGCCGAACATTCCGGCCAGGGTCTTTTTGGTGATATCGTCTTTGGTGGGGCCGAGCCCCCCGGTGATGACGACGACGTTGGAATCTCCCAGGGCGCGTTCCACGCTCCGGACGATCTGTGTGCTGTCGTCGCCGATCGAAACCTTTTCGTGTACGACGATGCCGGCGGCGTTGAGGTGCTTGGCGATGGATACGGAGTTCGTATCCACGATCTGGCCGATGAGGATTTCATCGCCGATGGTGATGATCGTTGCTTTCATGGCAGTATTTGAGGCTCAGGATGCGGGCTGTTTCTTGCGGGTGTCCGGTTCGTTATCCGCAGGTCGTGCCGGGCTGTTCTGTGTTTCCGGTGACGGGTTCGGCACCGATTCTGCAGGTGCGGCGGCCTGCGTTTGGGCTGCCGCGGCGGTTTCCGTTCCGGGTGCGGCCTTCCCGGCTTCCGGTGCCTGTGCGCCGGAAGCCGTCGCTGCTGCGGCTTTTGCCTCAGCGGCCTGAGCAGCAGCCCGGGCCTCTTCTTCGGCTCTCGCTTCCGCGGCTGCCTTGGCGGCTGCGGCCGCTTCGGCATCGGCGATCAGCGAACGGCAGATTTCGCCGACCAGCCCCGGCCCTTCGTAGATGTAACCGGTGTAGAGTTGCAGGAGGTCTGCGCCTGCGTCGAGCATCGCCTTGGCATCGGCGGGGCTCATGATGCCGCCCACGCCGATGATCGGAAAGTTGCCGCCCGAACGGGTGTGGATGCGCCGCACGACCTCTACGGCCCGTTGGGCGAGCGGTGCGCCGCTCAGGCGGCCGCTGCCGATCTTGTCGAGCGCCATGTGGCTCGTATGCAGCCCTTCGCGGCGGTGGGTGCCGTTGGTGGCCACGATGCCGTCGAGCGGCGTTTCGAGCAGGATGTCGCTGATTTCGTCGATGACTTCGTCCGACATGTCGGGCGACACTTTGAGCATGATCGGCCGGTACTGGTTTTGCCCGCGGCGGAAGTCGAACAGCGGATCGAGTATCTGGAGTATGTGCGTGCGCGTATGGGTGGTACCTTCGCGGCAGGAGTTGTCGCAGCTGATGTTCACCGTGAAATAGTCCGCATACTGGTAGAGGTTGCGGAAGAGCCGGAGGTAATCCGCGGCCGCATTTTCGGGGGGCGTCACGGTGTTCTTGCCGATGTTGCAGCCCACGATGAACCCTTCGTGCGGGCGGCGCAGGTGGCAGATCGTCTTGTCCAGGCCGCGGTTGGAGAGCCCGATGCGGTTGATGATGGCGCGGTCTTTGGGCAGCCGGAACACGCGCGGGCGCGGGTTGCCTGCCTGCGGGCGCGGGGTGACGGTGCCTATCTCGATGAACCCGAACCCGAGCGCCGCCAGTTCACGGTAGGCCTCGCCGTTGCGGTCGAAGCCCGCGGCCAGGCCGATGGGATTGGCGAATTTTACACCGAAGACCTCGCGTTCGAGCGCCGGGTGCCGTACGGTGTAACATTTGCGCAGGAGCCACCGGCCGCCGGGTATGAGCCCGATGATGCGCAACAACAGAAGCGCCACATGGTGTGCCCGCTCGATGGTAAGCGAGAAAAGTATGGGCTTTATGATTCTCCGGTACATATTCTTAAGGGCATTGTCCGTGGCCGCAAAGGTACTAAAAAAGAATTGATTTCGCTAAAAGTATTCCCTGCGGTAGCGGTAGTGGTCGCGCATGGCCTCGAAATCGGCGGGCCGCGCCTTGAGGCGGTGGCTTTCGGCTTCGATGTCATAGGCGTCGCGGATGGTCGTGCAAAGCTCCTGCCACGGAATCGGCCGCGGGACGGAGGGGGCGGCTTCGGAGGGGTACCAGCCCCGGAGCGGAAGGCCGAAGAAGCCGGCCAGCGTGGCCACGGACATGGCCGTGGCCGTGGCTTTGCCCTGCTCGGAGTAGCCGGCGACGTGGGGCGTGGCGAGCAGCGTGCGGTCGAGCAACTGCGGGTCGAGGCGCGGTTCGTGTTCCCAGACGTCGAGTACGCAGGGATGGCCGCTCCGCAGCAATGCGTCGCCGTCGACCACTTCGCCGCGCGAGGAGTTCATCACTACGGCGCCCGGTTTCAGGCGGGCGAACAGTCCCTCGCCGGCCATGTGCCGCGTCGAGGCGTCGAGCGGCGTGTGAAAGGTGAGTATGTCGGCTTGGCGTGCGACCTCGTCCAGCGGCAGGAATCCGCAATGCTCGCGCTCTTCGCGCGGCGGGTCGCAGCAGACGACGCGGAAGCCCCACAGGCAGGCGTATTCCCGGATGAGGGATCCCACGTGCCCCACGCCCACGATGCCCAGCGTCCGTTGTGCGGGCTCCCATCCCTGTGTACGGGCGAGGTGGGCCAGTACGGCACCCGCCCATTGCAGGACGCCGCGGGCATTGCAGCCTGCGGCCGTGGCGACCCGTATGCCGTGCGCCGCGCACCACGCCGTGTCGATGTGGTCGAACCCGATGGTGGCCGTGGCGATCAGACGGACGCGCGAACCGGCGAGCAGGCGTTCGTCGCAGCGGGTGCGGGTGCGGATGACCAGGGCGTCGGCGTCGCGCACGTCCTCCGCGGCGATCCGGCTGCCGGGCAGGTAGCGTACCTCGGCCCACGGCTCGAGGACTCCCTGCAAAAAGGGGATGGCACTGTCGGCGACGATTTTCATGGATGGTTGCTTTTTCCTGATTTCTTTTCTTTCCGGGAAGCAAATATAGGGAAAAAATAAAATTTTTGTACCTTTGTCATTTAAAACAAACGTTTTCATTGAGCGGGGCAGAGGCTGTATGCAGACTGTGCCGGGCGCAGGAGATGAAGAATGAAACTCATCCTATGGAACTAAAAGCCTTCGATCCCGACGGGGTCGGCGTGGATAACGGAACCTATTTCGGGCTTCCTTTCGAGCCCGGGACGGCCGAGCTGGTGCTGGTTTCGGCTCCGTGGGACGTGACGGTGTCGTACGGAGCCGGGACGGCCTATGCGCCCGACGCCGTTATCGAGGCCTCGACACAGCTCGATTTCCACGAGCCGCTGGCTCCCGGCGCGTGGCGCCGGGGGATCGCCACGGCCGATGTGGACTATGCGTTGCTGGAGGAGTCGCAGCGCCTGCGCGGCGATGCGGAGAAGGTGATCGCCCACCTCGAAGGCGGGGGCAGTCCCGAGGACGACTATGTGGTACGCAAGGTGCGCCGCATCAACGAAGGCTGCCGTGCCATGAACGCCAACATCGGGGCGCAGGCCGCACGGTGGCTCGACGCCGGGAAGACCGTGGGGCTCGTCGGGGGCGACCATTCGACGCCTTACGGACTGATCCGTGCCCTGGGCGACCGCCACGGGGAGTTCGGCATCCTGCATATCGACGCCCACTGCGACCTGCGCGATGCCTATGAAGGCTTCGAGTTCTCGCATGCTTCGATCATGTTCAACGTCCTGCGCGACGTGCCTTCGGTGAAGAAGATCGCCCAGGTCGCCGTGCGGGATTTCAGCGGAACGGAAGCCGCCTTGGCCGCTTCGTGCGGTCGTATCGCTACCTTCGACGACCTGTCGCTCGCTGCCGCGATGTTTCGCGGTGAGACCTGGGATGCGCTGTGCCGGCGAATCGTGGATGCGCTGCCGCAGGAGGTTTACGTGAGCTTCGACATCGACGGCCTCACTTTTGAGAACTGTCCCCATACGGGTACGCCCGTCAGCGGGGGGCTTACGTTCAACCAGGCCGTGTGGCTGCTCGATACGCTCGTGCGTTCGGGGCGCCGCATCATCGGGTTCGACGTCGTGGAGGTCGCTCCGGCGCCTGAAGCGAAAGTGGATGCCATCACCGGGGCGCGCATGCTCTGGAAATTGTGTAATTTGACATTAAAATCAAACGGACGGTAAATGCGACTATTTTCGATGTACCGCTGGGTACGTGAGCGTCATATGATCGGTATACGCGGCCGCAATTTTCTGGAAGCCCCCTGGGCGGGAGGCGTCGTACTGCTCGGTTGTGTGATCGTAGCCATGCTGCTGGCCAACCTGCCCGGGACTTCGCTCTATTACCGCCATCTGCTCGAAACGGATCTTTCGCTGATGGTGCACAGCCCCGATGGGCTGATCGACTGGGTTTTCCCGCGCGGAATGACCGTCGAGAAGCTGATTAACGACGGCCTGATGGTGATTTTCTTTTTCGCCGTCGGACTCGAAATAAAGCGGGAGATCGTTTGCGGGCAGCTTTCGTCGGCACGCCAGGCCATCCTGCCTGTATTGGCGGCCGCAGGCGGCATGCTCGCCCCTGCGATCATTTTCCTGTTCTTCAACCACGGCACCATAGCGGCCAACGGATGGGGTATACCCACGGCCACGGACATCGCCTTTGCCATCGGCATCCTTTCGATGCTGGGCGACCGCGTGCCGGTTTCGCTCAAAATATTCCTCACGGCACTGGCCATCGCCGACGACCTGGGGGCAATCCTGGTCATCGCGCTCTTTTACGGGGGGCAGGTGCAGATAAGCTGCCTGCTGGCGGCATTGGTCATCATGCTCGCGGTCTACTTCATGAAGGAGATGGGCGAAAAACGCATGTTCTTTTACCTGGTGCCCGCCGTGGTGATCTGGGGGTTGTTCTACTATTCGGGCGTGCATTCGGCCATTTCGGGCGTGGCGATGGCCATGCTGATCCCGATGACGCCCCGTTACAGCAAGGAGTATTTCGCCCATAAGATGCGCCACCTGAAGGAATTGATGCTGGCTGCGAGAACGTCGGGCGATGATTTTCCCAACGAGCACCACCGGTTCTACATGCGCCGCATGCGTTTGCTGGCGGCCGACTCGGTGGGTATGAGCTACCGCCTGGAGCATTCGCTGGCGCCCTATGTCACGTTCCTGGTGATGCCGATTTTCGCACTGGCGAACGCCGGTGTCGAGATCACCTCGCCCGAGTACCTGAATATTTTTCACTATTCGTCCGAGATCGGGTCGATCGGGATGGGTATTTTCTTCGGGCTCGTGGTCGGTAAGCCTTTGGGTATATTTCTTGCGAGCTGGGGTGCCGTGAAATCCGGCCTTGCCGTGATGCCCGAGGGGGCTACATGGCGCCTGTTGCTGGCCGTGGCCTGCCTGGGCGGTATCGGCTTCACGATGTCGTTGTTCGTCGACGCGCTGGCCTACACTGAACCCGACCTGATCGACCGGGGCAAGATAGCGATCCTGATGGGCTCGACGGCCGCGGCCGTGCTGGGAAGCCTGCTGATTTTGGTTTTTTCGAAGAAACGGAAATAAATAATATGCGTAAAACATTTTTTGCCCTGACAGCCATGGCGTTGCTGGCCGGAGCCTGCTCCAGGAAGTCGGGCGGGGGCGTGAAACTCAAGGCCGACACCGATTCGGTAGCTTATATCATCGGTATGAACGTGGGCATGAACCTGCTCAAAATGGATTCGACGCTCAACGTCAATGCCGTATGCGAGGGTATCCGCGACGTGTTCCGTGCCGGGGCGAAACTCTCGGCGGACGATGCCGAGGTCTATTACCTGCGTTACATGAACTATGTGCTGCCCGAAAAGGCGCGTGCCTACGAGGAGCAGTTCCTCGCGGACTTCGCCAAATCGAACCGCAGCTATGCCCGCACGCCGTCGGGCGTGACCTACGCCGTGGAGGTGCTGGGCGATCAGGAGCAGATTCCGGTTTCCGACCGGGACAGCGTTGCGCTGCGCTACATCATCCGCACGGCCGACGGGGCCGACGTCTACTCCTCCTACGAGCGCCGCGACACGCTGCGCACGTCGCTCGGCAGCCTGAACAAAGGGATGAAGGAGAGCGTGAAGCTGATCGGCAAGGGCGGGAAGATCAATGCATGGATGCCTTCTGCGGTTGCCTATGGCTCTGCGGGGGACAAAGAGCTCGGGATCCGGCCCAATGCCACGCTTTATTACGAAATCGAGCTTGTCGATCTCGACAAATATACGAATTGGTCGCGGCGCAATAATTTACGCCGGTAATTTGGGGCGATATCGTAATTATTTTATAACTTTGCGCGGGTGAACCCCGAACAGGCTCAAACGATTAGACTAAACATATTCAAAAAACGATGAAAAAGATTCTTTTTGCCGCGGCGCTTGCGGGTGCCGCAATCCTGACCGCCTGCGGAGACAAGGGCGGCGGTGTCCGTATGGGCAGCCTTTCCGAATTCGACTCGCTGTCGTATGTGCTGGGTGCGAACATTGGTAACGGTATAAATTTTGAAATGAGGGACATCCCCTTCGATTTCAAGGCCATCGACAAGGGTATCAAGGAAAGTGCGATGGGTAAGGCTACGCAGGAGCACGACAAATCGCTCGAAATGCTGCGCGAGTACTTCATGACCAAGCGCGGCGAGCGCGCCCAGGCAATCGCCGCCAAACGTGCCGAGCAGGACAGCATCCGTCTGGCCGGAGGCGACAGCACGAAGGTCGAATATCCCACGGCCGACCCTGCCATGTTCGAGAACGAGGAGGAGCGCGCCGAGATTTCGTATGCTTTCGGTAACGACATCGGTTACAACATCAGCCAGAGCGGTATGCCCATACAGCTGGTTTGGATCGGTCAGGCCATGCAGGACGTACGTGACGGCAAGGCCAAGATGACCGAGGACGAGGTAAACCAGTACCTGCAATATTATTTCATGGTGAAGCGCCCTGCCGAGAATGCCGCCGCATCGAAGGCATGGCTGGAGAAGACCGAGAAGAAGTCGGGCGTCAAGAAGACCGAGTCGGGCCTGCTCTACAAGGTTACCAAGGAGGGCGACGCTGCCAAGATGGCGAAGGATCCCCGCGATGTGGTTCGGGTACACTATACCGGATATACGCGTGAAGGCAAGGTGTTCGACACCTCGATTTTCAAGAACCGCTCGAAAGAGCAGCAGGAGATGATGCGCAAGCAGAGCCCCGATTCGTTCGATGAAAAGGGTGCTCCCAAGGAGGCTGACGAACCCGCCAAGTTCCCGCTGAACCGTGTCATCAAGGGTTGGACGGAAGGTCTCCAGCTCGTGGGCGAGGGCGGTAAGATCACGCTTTGGATTCCGAGCGACCTGGCTTACGGTACGCGCGGTGCAGGCCGTGACATCGGCCCCAACGAGGCGCTCCAGTTCGATGTGGAAGTGATCGAAGTAATCCCTTACGAGGAGCCCGCACCGGCCGATTCGACCGCGACGGCTCCTGCACCGGCACCTGCAAAATAAGCGGGATGCATTTCCGGAAGATATTTGGAAGCGGGCTCCGAGCGGAGCCCGCTTCTTTTTTATATGAATAGGTATTCCATCGGTGTGAACCGGATACCGTCGACGGTGCGTTCGTCGCCGGTCGTGCGGAATCCCAGCCTGCGGTAGGCTCCGACGGCATAGGGCGAGGAGTTTACCGTGATCCGGGGCGTGTCCGGTGCCGTGCGGCAGTGGTCGCGCAGTGCGGAGAACAGGGCACGGGCGATGCCCTGCCGATGGCAGGCTTTCTCCACGAAAAGCAGGCACAGGTGGCTGCGTCGCGTCAGGGCGATGATCCCGACGAGCCTTCCCCGCCGGAAAGCGCCCCACGATTGCATCGACCCGTTGCGGTGCTGTGCCGCGAGGGCTTCCGGTGCGACAAAGCGGAGGAATGCGCCGATGCCTTCGGGGCTGTATTCCGGGGCTTCGAACTCGGCGAAGACGCGCCCAGCGAGGGCGGATGCTGCCGGCAGTTCCGTTTCGTGCAGGGGGCGTATGGCGGTGTCGGTAGGTTTTTCCATGTTTATGCGTATAAAGCAACGGCGGCCGGAAATCGCTCCGGCCGCCGCTGTGTATGGTGTCTGCCCGTTTTAGAACGGCAGGTCGTCCACTTCTGCCGGGGAAGAGGCGTATGAGGGCTCTTCGGGAATGGGCGGCATGTCGGGCATCGGGGCGGCGGATTCGGCCTGCTTGGGTTGGATGCGCCATGCGCGGATGTCGGTGTACCAGCGGCCGTTGTATTCGCGCGACTCGATGTTGACCGAGACGGTGTAGGCGGCACCCTCTTTCAGCCGGGCGACGTCTTCGGGCTTGTTGAAGAACGTCACGCAGATTTTGCGTGCGAACGAGCCTTCGTTCATCTCGAACACTACGTCCTGGCGCTGCCAGTCGCCGCGTGCGGAGGTGCCTTTCGTCACGGGCATTATTTTGTAAACGGTTCCTTCGAATTCCATGGTATCGATGTAAAATGTGTTGATAGATTTGTTTGTGACAAAGGTAGGAAAAAAATCGGGACATTCGGAGCGGGAGCGGCTGAAAAAGCCGTAAGAATTTTTTGCCGGGCGGGACACGACATCCGAATTTTTTCCTGATTTGCAGTCCGAAAACCGAAATTCGAAGCTGCAACGCCGCGCATCCTGCATATTTCCATTGTCTTCAGTGCCGCCAATGCCGGGATGCACAGTGTTTCGGTCGCTTGTCTGGTCGACCAGTGCAGCCGGGTAAAATGATCTTGTGCGATTTCCGCCCTGCCCGAGGGGCGGGTTTTTCATTTTTGCACGCTGCATGCCCGGCTGTCCGGTAGCTTGGATATTGTGTGCTGCCTGCCTGATATTCGGTTGTTTGACGAGCTTTGGCGGCAGGCCGGCAGCCCGTGCGGGAATAGTACCTTTGCCGGAAAAGTTCGAAATATGATTTATTATATTCGAAAAATGACTTTTTGGATTCGTATTTTTTGCAAGAGCGTGTAAAAGTAAAATAAAAACATTATTTTTGGCTTCAAAGGAAATTAAAAACAACCTGAAACGAAACCAAATCTTAATGATTATGAAAAAACTATTACTATTGTTCCCATTGCTGCTAAGCTGCCTGTGGGGCATTGCCGCAGATGAGTTTCGTGTGGCGGAACTGAGGTGTGAATACCGGGACAACCCGTTGGCGATCAATACGCTGACGCCGCAATTCAGTTGGCAGACGCTTTCCGTCGGCCGCGGATTCCTGCAGGCCGGGTATCAGATTCAGGTGGCGTCCGACCCCGCCGACCTGGCCAGGGGCCGGAAGCTGTTGTGGGACGAACAACGCAAATCCGATGTCTCACTGCATGTGCGCTATGCCGGGCGGACGCTGAAGCCGGGGCAGCGCTATTACTGGCGCGTGCGGGTGAGCGATGCTGCGGGGAATTATTCGCCGTGGAGCGAAATCCGGTCGTTCGCGGTCGGCCTGCTCGACGGCAGCGATTGGGACGGAGCCCGGTGGATCGCCTTCGAGGAGCTGCCCGACAGCCTGCGCGTGGTGCCCGGACAGGAGTTCAACAAAATAAAGATCGGCGACAGGAAAACGGCGCTCAACCGGCTGCCGCAGTTCCGCCGTGAAGTGAAGGTTACCAAGCCCGTCGAGCGGGCGACGGTCTATGTCAGCGGCCTGGGACAGTTCGAGCTGTTTCTGAACGGGGCGAAGGTGGGCGACAATTTCCTCGACCCTGCGTGGAGCGACTACGACAGGCAGGTGTGCTACCAGACGTTCGACATCAGCGAAGAATTGCAGCCGGGAGGCAACGTGTTCGGTGTGATGCTCGGCAACGGCCTCTACAATGTGCCGCGCGAACGCTATTTCAAGGCGCTCATCAGCTTCGGTTATCCCAAGATGATCTTCAAGGCCGAGATCGAGTATGCCGACGGGACGCACGAGACTATTGTCAGCGACCGCGCCTGGCGTGTGACCGAAAGCCCCGTGACGTACAGCAGCATCTTCGGCGGCGAGGATTACGATGCGACGCGCGAGCGGACAGGATGGATGCTGCCCGGCTACGACGCTTCGGCCTGGGCCGAGCCGCTGGTGACGACCCAGCGCGGGAAGTTGGTTTCCCCCGTCGCCGAACCCGTGCGGGTGATGGAGGAGTTCCCCGTGGTCTCGATCCGCAAGACCCGCCACGGCAAATGGCTGTACGACATGGGCCAGAACTTCTCGGGGACGGTGCAGCTGGAAGTCCGCGGCAAACGCGGGCAGAGCGTGCAGCTCAATACCACCGAGCTGTTCAATTTCGAGTGCGACTCGATTACCGAATGCGGCGGCTACCGCGGTGAATACAGGTTGACCTACACCCTGCGCGGCGACGAGGTGGAGACGTGGCGCCCCCAGTTCACCTATTTCGGACAGCGTTACGTGCTGGTGAGCAATGCCGTCCCGGCCGGGGAGGAGAATCCCGAAGGGCTGCCCGAGATCGTTACCCTTCGTGGCCTGCATACGCGCAACGCCACCCGGATGGCCGGGACGTTCCACTGTTCGAATGACCTGCTCAACAAGACCGAGGAGCTTATTGCGTGGGGTATCAAGGGCAATATGGTGAGCTATTTCACTGACTGCCCCCACCGCGAGAAGCTGCCGTGGATCGAGCAGCTGCACCTGATGTTCGGGTCGCTGCAATCGAAGTTCGACGTGTATACCCTCTACGATAAGATGCTGACCGACATGGAGCTCGCGCAGACGCCCGAGGGGCTTATCCCCGATATCTGCCCCGAATATGTCACTTTCCTCGACGGATTCCGCGATTCGCCCGAGTGGGGCAGCGCGTTCGTGCTGGCACCGTGGCTGGTCTACGAGTACTACGGTGATTTCCGGTTGGTCGAGCGGCATTACGAGGCGATGAAGCGCTATGTGGATTACCTCAGTTCGAAGGCCGACGGGCATATCCTTTCCCACGGGCTCGGCGACTGGTGCGACCTGGGGCCCAAATACCCCGGCCGAGCGCAGCTCACCTCCCTGGCCGGAACGGCGACACCGATCTATTATATGGACGCCGAGACGATCCGCAAGGCGGCCGAGAAGATGGGGCGCAAGGAGGATGCCGCGAAATACGGGAAGCTGGCACAGGATATCCGCAAGGCCTACAACGAAAAATACTATCATCCCCAGACCGGGAGTTATGACAAGAACAGCCAGGCCGGCAATGCGCTGGCGCTCTACTCGGGCATTTGCGAGCCGCAGAACCGCGATGCCGTGCTGGCGAACCTGGTGCAGGACATCCGCAGCCGCGGCAATGCGCTGACGGCGGGCGACGTGGGATACAACTACGTGCTGCGGGCGCTGGAGCAGAGCGGGAATTCGCAGGTGATCTTCGACATGAACTCGCGGTACGACGTATATGGCTACGGTTATATGCTCGCCCAGGGCGCTACGGCGCTGCCCGAATCATGGCAGGCACTGCCCCGCAAGTCGCACAACCATCTGATGCTGGGACACCTGCTCGAATGGTTTTATACCTATGTGGGCGGCATCCGCCGCGACGATTCGGTGCAGGCCTATAAGAAATTCATCGTCAGGCCCGAGATCGTGGGAGACCTGCGCAGCGCCGAGGCCTCGTTCCGCTCGCCCTATGGACTGATCCGCAGCGAGTGGACGACCGAACAGGGCGGTTTCGACCTGTTGGTCGAGGTGCCGGCCAACACCACGGCGCGGATTTACGTCCCCGCCCCTGCCGGCAGCCGGGTTTGCGAAAGCGGGCTCGAAGTCGCGCAGTGCAAGGATGTTGAAAGCATCGGTACCGAGGACGGGTTCCGTGTATTCGGCGTGGGGTCGGGTATCTACCGCTTCAGCGTGCGATAGGCGATCCGGTTTGGAAAAGGGGGCCGTACTGCGCAAGTGCGGCCCTCCTTTTGTTTTGCCGCCGCGATGCCGTCAGGACGTCTCCGCAGAGTCTCCGCAAGGTTCCTGCATTATTCCCGCAGGCTTCCCGCAAGATGCCCGTATTCCCCGCAAGCCGTTGTGCCGCCGCTGCTTCCCGTGTCACCGATGTTTCCGTACCGCTGGTGCTTCCGGTGCTGCCGTGCCTGCGCCATCTCACCGCCGCCTGCGGATTTCGCCGGGACGGGGCGTTTTTCCGGCGGACAATGAAAGAAAAGTGGGATGGTTGTAGTTTTTAATAATATTTACTATCTTTACGCCCAGGTTGTTAGGTGGAAATATCCGGCATGGGAAGCTGGCTGTGGGACGATTCGGTTACGGATCGTAACTTTACGCCGTGGAATTTTGCAAATGCCGAACCTATCCGATAATTTAAATTATAGAATGATGTGTGATCCGATTAAATCGATCGCAACCCGTTTGCGCGGATTGCGCGAGGTGCTCGAACTTTCGGAGCAGGAAGTGGCGGACAGTTGCCGTCTGTCGGTCGACGAGTACAGGGATATGGAGAGCGGTGATGCCGATATTTCGGTCAATGTGCTGCAAACCATAGCCCGCCGCTACGGGATCAGCCTGGATGTGCTGATGTTCGGCGAGGAGCCCAAGATGAACTCCTATTTCATCACCCGTGCCGGCACGGGTGTATCGGTCGAACGGCGTGCGGCCTATAAGTACGAGGCGCTGGCCTCGGGTTTCCGCGACCGCAGGGCCGACCCCTTCATCGTGACGGTGGAGCCTTCGGCCGCCGATGCCCCGATGCACCTGAACTGCCACACGGGGCAGGAGATGAACTACGTGCTGGAAGGGCGCCTGCTGATCTCGGTCAGCGGCAAGGAGCTGGTGCTCGGCGTGGGTGACAGCCTTTATTTCGATTCCGGCCTGCCGCACGGCATGAAGGCGCTCGACGGCAAGCCGGTGCGTTTCCTGGCGATAATAATGTAGGCGTATGGTGGAGAAATTTTTATCCCGGACGGTATTTACCTCCCAGGAGGACTACATAAGGAATTTCCGTATCCGCGTCCCCGCGGATTTCAATTTCGCCTATGACGTGGTGGATGCCTATGCGGCGGAGGAACCCGACAAGAAGGCGCTGCTGTGGACGGATGACCGGGGCGGCGAGATCCAGTTCACCTTTGCCGACATGAAGCGTGAAACCGACCGCACGGCCTCCTATTTCCAGAGCCTCGGCATCGGCCGGGGGGACATGGTGATGCTGATCCTCAAGCGCCGCTATGAATTCTGGTTTTCGATCCTTGCCTTGCACAAACTGGGAGCCGTGGCCATCCCGGCGACCCACCTGCTGACCAGGAAGGATGTCGTTTACAGGTGCAACATGGCGGGTGTCAAGGCGATCGTCGCCGCGGGCGAGCCGGTGATAACCGGCCATATCGCCGCGGCCATGCCGGAAAGCCCTACCACGAAGCTGCTGATAAGCGTCGGCCCCGAGGTTCCCGAAGGGTTCCTCGATTTCCACGAGGGCATCCGCCATGCAGCGCCTTTCGTGCGGCCGCAGCATGTGAACACCAACGACGACATCATGCTGATGTATTTCACCTCCGGCACGACGGGCGAACCGAAGATGGTCGCCCACGATTTCACCTATCCGCTGGGGCATATCAGCACGGGGTGCTTCTGGCACAACCTCCACGAGGGCAGCCTGCACCTCACCATTGCCGACACCGGGTGGGCGAAGGCCGCCTGGGGCAAGTTGTACGGGCAGTGGCTGGCCGGGGCCAACATTTTCGTTTACGACCACGAGAAATTTACGCCGGCCGATATCCTGCACAAGATCGGGCAGTACCGGATCACCTCCCTGTGCGCGCCGCCCACGATCTACCGCTTCCTGATCCGCGAAGACCTTTCGAAATACGACCTTTCGTCGCTCGAGTATTGTACGACCGCGGGCGAGGCGCTCAACGGAGCCGTTTACGACACATTCAAGCGCCTGACCGGCGTCCGCCTGATGGAGGGTTTCGGGCAGACCGAAACGACGCTGACCCTCGCCACCTTTCCGTGGATGGAGCCCAAGCCCGGCAGCATGGGCGTGCCCAACCCCCAGTACGATATCGACCTTTTGACGCCCGACGGCCGTTCGGCCGAAGACGGCGAACAGGGGCAGATCGTGATCCGTACCGACCGGGGGAAGCCGCTGGGGCTTTTCAAGGAGTATTACCTGAACGACGGGATGACGCACGAGGTCTGGCACGACGGCGTGTACTATACGGGCGACGTGGCATGGCGCGACGAGGACGGATATTTCTGGTTCGTAGGGCGTGCCGACGACGTAATCAAGAGTTCGGGCTACAGGATCGGCCCCTTCGAGGTGGAGAGCGCCCTGATGACCCATCCGGCCGTCGTCGAATGTGCCATCACTGGGGTTCCCGACGAGATCCGGGGGCAGGTGGTCAAGGCGACGATCATTCTGGGGGAGAAATACAGGCCGCGGGCCGGGGAGGAATTGATCCGGGAGTTGCAGGATCATGTGAAGCGGATCACCGCGCCTTACAAGTATCCGCGCATCATCGAATTCGTGGACGAACTGCCGAAGACCATCAGCGGTAAGATCCGCCGCAAGGCGATCCGTGCCGACGACGAGAACCGGTAGCCCGCGCCGCCCGGGCGGTAGCTATGTCCCTGCTCCGCATACCGCCCTGTGCGGGAGTTTTTGCCGGGGAGGGACGATACGGCGCCGGCAGAGGGCGATGCGGCCGGATGAACAAACGAAGGCGGGAGGCTGCGATGTTCGCAACCTCCCGCCTTCGTCGTGGACCCAGAGGGGCATGATCCCACGACCTTCGGATTATGAGTCCGCTGCTCTAACCGACTGAGCTATGGGTCCTGCATGGCGCATGAGCGCTTTTTGCGTTGCAAAGATAAAAAAACAATTCAGATTGCGCAACCATTCGGGGCACCGTGTGCGAAAAAAATGATGCGCCCTGTGTCCGATTCCGGCCGGGTGGCGGTGTCCGGCTGCTCGGATCCCGTAAAAAAATATGAGCGGGATGTTGTTTGTTGGAAATAAATTAGTACCTTTGTCCCGCTTAAGCATCAATTAAAAACAAAAACAGCGAAATGAAAAAGGGTATTCATCCGGAGAATTATCGTTTAGTGGCGTTCAAGGACATGTCCAACGACGTCGTGTTTTTGTGTCGGTCCGCCGTTTCGACAAAAGAAACCATCGAAGTGAACGGCGAAACCTATCCCGTGTATAAGATGGAAATTTCCAACACCTCGCACCCGTTCTACACCGGTAAGATGAAGTTGGTTGACACCGCTGGTCGCGTCGATAAGTTTATGAGCCGTTACGCAAAACGCTACGATAAGAAGGGCGCGAAGTAAGACTTCCCTCCCTGCAAGACTAAAGGCCGTACCGGAAGGTGCGGCCTTTGTTTTTGCCGTTGCCGAGCCCTTTGTGCCGGGATGCTCCGGCACGGATAATGCTGATTTTCCGGGTGCCGGGAAGATTTTTGAACAGGGTATCGTTTTTATATTTATATTTGCCTCCCGAGAAGCAAACAATACCTTAAATTTTAGAAAGTTATGAAGTATGTTACGGTCATGGCGCTGGGTGCGGCATTCGCCCTCGCATCCTGCGTGAGCAAAGGGACGGTCGTCAGGGTCGAAGACCAGCGGGACTCGCTCGTTTCGGTCGTCAGCGCCAAAGATTCGCTGATAAATGCTGTTTTCGAGGACATCAATACGATTTCTGAGAACCTGATGCTGATAAAGACCCGTGAAAACCTGATTTCTGTGGCGGGCGGTAGCGAAGGCGGCCGCCGTCCCATCGAGGAAATCAACAACGATATTGCGGCGATCGACCGCCTGTTGCAGGAGAACAAGGACAAGATCGCCTCGTTGCAGCGTGCTGCGGCCCAGCTGCGCAAGGCTAACCTGCGTATCGACGGACTGGAGAAAATGATCGGGGATCTGAACGCGCAGCTTGCCGAGAAGAAGGACGAAATCGCCCGTCTGCGGGAGAGCCTGAACAAGATGGGTGTCGAGGTGGAGACCCTGACCGAGCAGGTCGCCGAGCAGAATGCCCGGGCGGAAACCCTGAATACCGAAAAAGTCGAGCTGGAGAACCAGCTCCACACGGTCTATTACATCGTCGGTGCCGAAAAAGAACTCCGTGAGGCGCAGATCATCGACAAGCAGGGCTTTATCGGGCGCACGCTGACGGTGAACAACATCAGTAATCTGGAGAGTTTCACGAAGGCCGATTCGCGGTTGCTGTCGGAGATTCCCGTGGGTCGGAAAAAGGTGACCGTCGTCACGGCGCAGCCCGAGGATTCCTACCGGCTGGTTACCGGCGGCGAGAAGGATAAGATCGTCACTAAATTGCTCATTACCGACCCCGTACGTTTCTGGGAGTCGTCGAAAATACTGATTATAAGCTATAAGTAATGGCTGCTGCCGGCGTTTGCCGGCTATGCAAAGCCCGGGAGGCGTCGCAATTTATTGTGGCGCCTCCTTTTTCCGTCCGGTCGGGAGGGCCCGGTTTTCCTGCATGAAGGCAAGGGTTTTTCCGAAATTCGGACTGTTTTGTGCGAAAATGCGATGAACGACCGTTTATGGCCACCCGGATATCAGCCTTAGAAAAGTGTGATTTTTGAGTTAATGTGCTTTTATATAGGTTGCTGCACGCTTTTTTGAAGGCGGGAAGCCCCGGCGCCCTATGCCCCAGACGGAGGATTTACGGTAACGGGATGTTTTTTGTATGCAAAAAGGGTGGACGAAAGTGTTTGTTTTTTGTCGGTTATGATTTTTTGTGTAACTTTGGACAATTAAATTATCATCGAATATATGGATCAGACCAAACCGCAGTTTGTGGAGCTGGCATTAAAGGAGAATTGTCCTGCGGATTGTAGTAGTTGTCCCACGTTTCCTGCGCCGTTCCGCCGTATCGGCGATTCGAATTATTGCCGTTTTGTACAGATGACCCTCACACCCGGCGAGGGCGTGACCTTCCCAGCCGACCGTATGGTGCGTATCCTTTTCGTCATGTCGGGGTCGCTCATGATAGAGCATGGCGAAACGGTGCGCCTGGTGACTTCGAGGCAGTACGTGTGCCTGGCACGCGGCGAAAGGTTCGTTGCGACGGCCCAGGACGAGGCGAATATTGTCGTGCTGTCGCTGATCCACAGGATCGAATTCTGCGAACAGGACATTTTCGACAAGGTGATGCCCTATGATACGGTCATTCCCAATGAGGACGTGCCCAAGCTGGCGATGCATCCGTCGATCGAGCGGTTGCTCGAAGGGCTTTTCATGATCCCGGAGATGAGCGGTTGCTCCCGCTACCACAAGATGAAGGCTACGGAGCTTTTCATGATGATCAAGGTGCTTTATACGCCGACCGAACATGCCTATTTCTTCCAGTCGATGATTCAGCCGCAGGACAATTTCCGTGTCTTCGTGTGCAACAACTACGACAAGGCACAGGGTGTAGCCGAGTTGGCTGCCCTAGCGGGCATGAGCCTTTCGGTGTTCAAACGTCGTTTTGCCGAACATTTCAATGACAGCGTTTATCATTGGATGATGCGCCAGAAGGCACTCAAGATTTTCGCGGACATACGCGACGGCGAAGACAGTACGAAGGCGCTGATGAATAAGTACGGGTTCCGTCACTATACGCAGTTCAGCCGTTTCTGCAAGAATTACCTGCAGGCGACGCCCGCCCAGCTGATCGCTTCGATCAAGGAGGGGTAGCCCTGTCGGTCGTCCCGGCCCGGACTGGGACGAGGCTGTGCCGGCAGCGTGGGTTTGTTGTCGGGAGTTGGAACCGGGAGGGAACGCCTTCCCGGTTTTTTGTTTCAGGGGCGCGGCAGCCGGTATACGTTGAGGTCGGTGAATTCCCCGTCGGCGAGCTGCTCGCCGCGTACTTCGATGCGGTCGAGCCGAAAGCCGAGGCGCAGCGGGATCCGGTTGCTCCGCAGGTTGCCTGCGGCGCATTTGATTTCGACATTCTCCATGCCCATTTGCCCGAAGGCCATGCGGCAGAGCGTTTCTGCAGCTGCGGTCATGAGTCCCCGTCCCTGGTATTCGGAGCGAAGCCAGTAGCCGATCTCGATGGTGCGGGTGCGACTGTCCGCCGATTTGAACCCGATAAGCCCCGCGAAGGCATCCCCGACACGCAGCGTGAAGACCGGGTTGGCCGGGTCGGCCAGCATGGCGGCGACCACTTCGCGGGTCTGTTCCACGCGGTGCGTCGCGGCCACGAACGGGAGCCAGCGCCCGAGGTGTTCGCGCTGCGTGTCTATGGCCGTGAAGATGTCCGGGGCGTCGTCCGCACGGAGCGGGCGTAACCCGAAGCCGTCGGGTAGGGGTGTCGCGTTCATGGCATACTGTGTTTGTCGGGCCAAAGATAACGAATTTTCCGTGATTTCTATTATTATAAATAGGTGTGGCGGCTTTTGGTCAAGGCTTGTGGTGCGGGACGGTGCCTTTCCGGGCGGGACGGTGGCAACCTTCGGCCGCCGGGGTGATATTTTTCGGATAAGCTGTTGTAAAATATAAAACTTTTCCTATCTTTGCACCCGATTTCACCCCTGAAATAATGGCGGCTGAATGACGTTCTTTGAGAAGAGTAAAAAAGTAGAAAATTTATCGGGATTTATTTGGCTGGTAAATTTTTTATGCCTACTTTTGCAATCCAAAACGGTTGATTTTGCCGATGTAGCTCAGTTGGCCAGAGCAGCTGATTTGTAATCAGCTGGTCGGGGGTTCGAATCCCTCCATCGGCTCGGAAAGCCGACGCGAGGGAGGGGAGAAATCCCCGCACAAACCGGGCAGTGGCAGGACGAAAGCCTCAGAGGGGATTCGGCGCAATGCGGGATCCGTCCGTTCGGGGCAGACAATTTGGGAAGTTACCAGAGTGGCCAAATGGGGCAGACTGTAAATCTGCTGGCGTACGCCTTCGGTGGTTCGAATCCATCACTTCCCACTAAAAAGTGCCGGTTGGAGTTGCAAGATTTCCAGTGGTGTCCGCCTGCGGGCATCGCGGAGGGAGAGGGCTGACTCTGATACGGTATATTTTTGCGGAAGTAGCTCAGTTGATAGAGCATCAGCCTTCCAAGCTGAGGGTCGCGAGTTTGAGCCTCGTCTTCCGCTCCAGACGCAGACGCGTGTGATACGGATGACCCCAGCCGGCGTGGCGGGGACGTTTGTGTCGCCCGCTTGTTCTGCGAAATGAATTTTAAAACTTTAAAGCAATTTTTAACAATACTTTAAATACTTAATACTATGGCAAAAGAAAAATTCGACCGTTCGAAACCGCATGTGAACATCGGTACCATCGGACACGTTGACCACGGTAAGACCACCCTTACCGCCGCAATCACGACCGTTCTGGCAAAGAAAGGTCTGTCGGAGCTCCGCTCGTTCGACTCCATCGACAACGCTCCCGAGGAGAAAGAGCGTGGTATCACGATCAACACCTCGCACGTCGAGTACCAGACGGCTAACCGTCACTATGCTCACGTGGACTGCCCGGGTCACGCCGACTATGTGAAGAACATGGTTACGGGTGCCGCCCAGATGGACGGTGCCATCCTGGTAGTCGCTGCAACGGACGGCCCGATGCCCCAGACCAACGAGCACGTGCTGCTCGCCCGTCAGGTGAACGTGCCGCGTATTGTAGTTTTCCTGAACAAGTGCGACATGGTCGACGATCCCGAAATGCTCGACCTGGTCGAGATGGAGGTGCGCGACCTGCTTTCGAAATACGAGTACGACGGTGACAACGCGCCCGTTATCCGTGGTTCCGCACTCGGCGGCCTGAACGGCGAGCCGCAGTGGGAGGACAAGATCATGGAGCTCATGGATGCTGTCGACACCTATATTCCGATCCCGCAGCGTGAGAACGAGAAGCCGTTCCTGATGCCTGTCGAGGACGTATTCTCGATCACCGGCCGTGGTACCGTCGTAACGGGCCGTATCGAGACCGGTATCATCCACGTAGGTGATCCCGTTGAGATCGTAGGTCTCGAGGAGAAGACCCTGACTTCGACCTGCACCGGTGTCGAGATGTTCCGCAAGCTGCTCGACGAGGGTGAGGCCGGCGACAACGTAGGTCTGCTGCTCCGCGGTATCGATAAGAAGGAGGTTAAGCGCGGTATGGTCGTTGCCAAACCGGGTTCGATCACTCCGCATACCGAGTTCGAGGCTGAGGTCTACATCCTGAAGAAAGAGGAAGGTGGCCGCCACACGCCGTTCCACAACAACTATCGTCCCCAGTTCTATCTGCGTACGATGGACGTAACGGGTGAGGTTCATCTGCCCGCAGGCGTTGACATGGTTATGCCGGGTGACCACGTAACCATCACCGTGAAACTGATCTACCCCGTAGCTATCAACGAAGGTCTGCGTTTCGCAATCCGCGAGGGTGGCCGTACGGTAGGTGCCGGTCAGATCCTGAAGATCGTGAAATAATTTTCACAACCATAGGGAAGCGGTGTTCCGCACCGCTTCCCGCTTTTAGGAGCATAGTTCAAGGGTAGAATAGCGGTCTCCAAAACCGTTGATGGGAGTTCGAATCTCTCTGCTCCTGCCAAAAGTAAAAGAAGAAGATATGTTCAATTACGTTAAAGAATCCTACAACGAGCTTGTAAACAAGGTGACGTGGCCTACGTTCCCGCAGCTCCAGAACTCTACGATCGTCGTGATGGTGGCTTCGGTCATCTTCGCTGTCGTCGTATTGGCGATGGACTTGTCGTTCGAGAACCTGATGGCTGTGATTTACAAGGTACTGGGTGGTTTTGGCCGTTAATTGTTGCTGAAACGATGAGCGAGATTAAAAAACAGTGGTATGTCGTCCGTGCCATCGGCGGTAAGGAGAACAAGGTCAAAGAGTATATCGAAGCCGAGATTCGCCACAACCACCTGGAGGATTACATATCTCAGGTACTGATTCCCACCGAAAAGGTCTATACCATCCGCAACGGAAAGAAAGTCTCCAAGGAGAAGGTTTCATATCCGGGCTATGTGTTGGTGGAAGCCGCGTTCGTAGGTCAGATTCCGATTATAATTCGTAATACTCCCAATGTGCTGGGTTTCCTCGGCGATACCAAGGAGGACAGCCGCAAGATGAATGCCACGCCCCTGCGTCCGCAGGAGGTGGCGCGAATCCTCGGCCGCGTCGACGAGATGAATGCCATGGAGGAGGAAAACGAAGTTCCATTCTTTGTCGGCGAGACCGTCAAGGTCACCGATGGCCCTTTCTCAAGCTTCCAGGGTACCATCGAGGCCGTCGACAACGAGCGCAAGAAACTCACGGTATCGGTGAAGATATTCGGGCGCAAAACTCCTATGGAGTTGGGTTTCACACAAGTAGAAAAAGAATAATTAACCAAGGAAAACTATGGCAAAAGAGGTTGCTGCATTTATTAAATTGCAGATCAAAGGTGGTGCCGCCAATCCTTCGCCCCCGGTTGGTCCCGCATTGGGTTCTAAGGGAGTCAACATCATGGACTTCTGCAAGCAGTTCAATGCGCGTACCCAGGACAAGGCAGGAAAAGTTCTTCCGGTCATCATCACGGTTTACAGCGACAAGTCGTTTGATTTCGTTGTAAAACAGCCGCCTGTAGCTATTCAGCTCAAGGAAGCAGCCAAGGTGCAGAAGGGTTCCGCACAGCCTAACCGCGACAAGGTCGGTCAGGTGACGTGGGATCAGGTGCGCGAGATTGCTCAGGACAAAATGCCTGACATGAACTGCTTTACCCTGGAAGCTGCTATGCGTATGATTGCTGGTACCGCTCGTAGTATGGGTATCAACGTCGTCGGTGAATTTCCTAATATGTAATCGAAGATGAGTAAGTTGACAAAAAATCAAAAGATCGCCTACGCTAAGGTGGAAGCCGCTAAGGCTTACAAGCTCTCGGAGGCCGCCGCTCTTCTGAAGGAAATTACGTTCACGAAATTCGACGCGTCCGTTGATATCGACGTCCGCCTGGGCGTTGACCCCCGCAAGGCCAACCAGATGGTGCGCGGCGTCGTGACGTTGCCCCACGGTACGGGTAAGCAGGTGCGGGTGCTCGTGCTCTGTACTCCCGAAAAGGAGGCCGAAGCACAGGCTGCCGGCGCCGATTACGTAGGCTTGGACGAGTATGTCGACAAGATCAAGTCCGGCTGGACTGACGTCGACGTGATCATCTGTACGCCGAACGTAATGGGTAAGGTCGGTGCGCTGGGCCGTATTCTGGGTCCCCGCGGCCTGATGCCGAACCCCAAGACCGGTACGGTTACGATGGAAGTCGGCAAGGCCGTTCAGGAGGTGAAATCGGGTAAGATCGACTTCAAGGTCGACAAATTCGGTATCATCCACACTTCGGTAGGTAAGGTTTCATTCTCGGAAGACCAGATCGTGGAGAACGCGAAAGAGGTGCTGGGCATGATTCTCAAACTGAAACCGGCTGCTGCTAAAGGTTCTTATGTGAAGAGTATTTATCTCTCGACCACGATGAGTCCCGGCTTGCAGATTGATTCCAAATCAGTAGAACCCAAATAGAAGGAGGAGAGAAGAGATGACAAAGGAAGAAAAACTGGTCGTTATTAACGCCATCGCCGAGCAGCTCCAGGCTTATCCTCACTTCTACATCGCCGACATCGAGGCACTGAACGCCGAGCAGACCGCTGCCCTGCGCCGCAAGTGCTACGAGAGCGACATCAAACTGGTCGTAGTGAAGAACACGCTGCTGGCCAAGGCGCTCGAGAAGGTTGAGAAGGCTGACGCTGAACTGGTAAAAGTATTGGAGGGTCCCACCTCGATTATGTTTGCGAACGTAGCGAAGGCTCCTGCGGTTCTGATCAAGGAATTCCGCAAGAAGTCCGAGAAGCCCGTCCTGAAGGCGGCTTTCGCCGAAGGGTGCGTTTACGTGGGCGACAATCAGTTGGACGTTCTGTGCAACATCAAGTCGAAGGAAGAGCTTATCGGCGATATCATTGCCCTGCTCCAGTCCCCGGCGAAGAATGTTATTTCTGCATTGCAGGCTAATGCAGGCCAAAAGATTGCGGGTATCGTGAAGACGCTCGAATCGAGAAACAACTAATCACAACCAAGAATTAAAAACGAAATTTAATAAGCTTACAACTATGGCAGACGTAAAGAAACTTGCTGAAGAACTGGTAAACCTCAAGGTTACCGAGGTAAACGAATTGGCTACCATCCTCAAAGAGGAATATGGCATTGAACCGGCTGCTGCCGCTGTTGCCGTTGCAGCTCCCGCTGCCGGCGCAGGCGAGGCTGCTGTTGCCGAGAAGTCGACTTTCGACGTGATCCTGAAGACTGCCGGCCAGGCCAAGCTCCAGGTTATCAAGGTCGTTAAGGATATCGCCGGCCTGTCGCTGGGTGATGCGAAGGCTCTCGTCGACGGTGCTCCCAAGGCCGTCAAGGAGGGTGTCTCCAAGGAAGAGGCCGAGTCGATCAAGGCTCAGCTCGAGGAGGCTGGTGCTGAAGTTGAGCTTAAGTAGCATTGCTGCTTAAGTCTGCTCAGACGAATCAGGTATAGGGCTTACCGGCGTGTAAGCTCTATGCCTTTTCTTGGTCTAAAGACTGGAAGTGCCGAACAGGAGCTGTGTCCACTCTTTGGAAATGGATGCTCCCGGGGCGAATTGCGCCTGCAAACGGGGGCATTGGCGGGATAATCAGATGCCCAGCAATTCGGGGAGCGTAACCCACCAGAATTACACTTCAACATAATTTGGATTTTACGATGTCCACAGCAAAAACACAACAAAGAATTAGCTTTTCGACAGTCAAGAACCGGGTGCCCTATCCGGATCTGCTGGAGGTACAGCTTAAATCATTCCGGGACTTTTTCCAAATGGACACCACGGCCGAAAACCGCAAGAGCGAGGGGCTGTACAAGGTGTTTCAGGAGAATTTCCCCATTACGGATACCCGGAACAATTTCGTTCTGGAGTTCATCGACTACTATATCGACCCGCCGCGTTATTCGATCGAGGAGTGCCTCGAGCGCGGCCTTACGTACAGCGTCCCTCTGAAGGCGAAGCTCAAGCTTTACTGCACGGACGACGAGCACGAGGATTTCGGTGTCGTCGTTCAGGACGTGTACTTCGGTACGATTCCCTATATGACAGAACGCGGTACGTTCGTCATCAATGGTGCGGAGCGTGTCATCGTATCCCAGTTGCATCGTTCGCCGGGTGTGTTCTTCGGCCAGAGCATGCACACCAACGGCACGAAACTCTATTCGGCGCGTATCATCCCCTTCAAGGGTTCGTGGATAGAGTTCGCTACGGACATCAACAACGTGATGTATGCCTACATCGACCGTAAAAAGAAGTTGCCCGTCACTACGCTGCTGCGTGCCATCGGTTATGAGGCCGACCAGCAGATCCTCGAGATTTTCGACCTGGCAGACGAAGTGAAGGTCACGAAGGCCAACCTCAAGAAGGCCGTCGGCCGCAAACTCGCCGCACGCGTCCTTTCGACCTGGGTCGAGGACTTCGTGGATGAGGATACGGGCGAGGTGGTTTCCATCGAGCGTAACAACGTGATCGTAGACCGCGAGACTGTCCTCCAGGAGGAGCACGTGGAGCAGATCCTCGAAAGCGGCGCCAAGACGATCCTCCTGCATAAGGAAAACCTCTCGGGCATCGATTTCTCGATCATATACAATACCCTGCAGAAAGACCCCTGCAACTCCGAGAAGGAGGCTGTCGTATATATTTACAGGCAGCTGCGCGCTTCGGAGCCGCCCGATGAGGCTACGGCACGCGACGTCATCGAGAAGCTGTTCTTCTCGGACAAGCGTTACGACCTGGGCGACGTTGGCCGTTACCGCATCAACAAGAAGCTGGATCTGGATATCGACCCCGCTATCCGCACGCTGACGCGCGAGGACATCATCGCCATCATCAAATACCTGATCCAGCTGATCAACTCGAAGGCCGACGTCGACGATATCGACCACCTGTCGAACCGCCGTGTCCGCACCGTGGGCGAACAGTTGTCGAACCAGTTCTCGGTGGGCTTCGTGCGCATGGCGCGTACGATCCGCGAGCGCATGAACGTACGTGACAACGAGGTGTTCACTCCGGTCGACCTGATCAATGCCAAAACGCTGTCGTCGGTGATCAACTCGTTCTTCGGGACGTCGCAGCTCTCGCAGTTCATGGATCAGATCAACCCGCTGGCCGAAATTACGCACAAACGCCGTCTGTCGGCCCTCGGCCCCGGCGGCCTTTCGCGCGACCGTGCCGGTTTCGAGGTGCGAGACGTACACTACACGCACTACGGCCGCCTCTGCCCGATCGAATCGCCGGAAGGCCCCAACATTGGTCTGATCTCGTCGCTGTGCGTTTATGCGAAGATTTCACCGATGGGATTCATCGAGACGCCTTACCGCACGGTGGAGAACGGCCGGATCGACCTGGACAACTCGCACATCCACTACTACTCGGCCGAGGAGGAAGAGGGCAAGATTGTGGCGCAGTCGAACATGCCGATCGACGACGAGGGCAATTTCCTGCAACCCGAGCGTATCAAGGCGCGTCAGGGAGCCGATTTCCCCGTGGTTACGGCGGACGAGGTGAACCTGATGGACGTGGCTCCGAACCAGATCGCTTCGATTGCGGCCAGCCTCATCCCCTTCCTCGAGCACGACGACGCCAACCGTGCGTTGATGGGCTCGAACATGATGCGCCAGGCCGTGCCCCTGGTGACATCGGAAGCCCCGATCGTCGGCACGGGTATCGAGAAGGATATGATCTCCGACAGCCGCATCCAGATTGTGGCCGAGGGCGACGGCGAGGTCGTTTTCGCCGACGCTACCAAGATACAGATCAAATACGAGCGTACGGAAGACGAGGTATTGGCCTCGTTCGAACCGGAAGTCACGACCTACGAACTTCCGCGTTACCGCCGTACGAACCAGAATACCTCCATCACGCTCAAGCCCGCCGTACTGACGGGTGACAAGGTCGTGAAGGGGCAGATCCTGACCGAGGGTTACTCGACGCAACACGGCGAGCTGGCCCTGGGCCGCAACCTGAAAGTGGCGTTCATGCCCTGGAAGGGTTACAACTTCGAGGATGCCATCGTGATCTCGGAGCGTATCCAGCGTGAGGATATCTTCACGTCGGTGCACGTCGACGAGTATATCATGGAGGTGCGCGACACCAAGCGCGGTGTCGAGGAACTGACCTCGGATATTCCGAACGTAAGCGAAGACGCCACCAAAGATCTCGATGCGAACGGTATCATCCGCATCGGTGCCAACGTACATCCGGGCGACATCCTGATCGGTAAAATCACCCCCAAGGGCGAGAGCGACCCCTCGCCCGAGGAGAAACTGCTGCGTGCCATCTTCGGCGACAAGGCCGGCGACGTGAAGGACGCTTCGCTCAAGGCGCAGCCGTCGCTGCACGGCGTGGTCATCGACACGAGGCTTTACAGCCGTGCGAACAAGGAGGGTAAGAAGGGCAAGAGCGCCGAGAAGGCGCAGCTCGAGAAGCTCGACGAGAAGTTCGCAGCCGAGATTTCGGAACTGACGAAGCGTCTGGTCGCCAAGCTGTGGACGCTGCTCCAGGGCAAGGCCACGACGGGCATCACCGACTACTTCGGCGTGGAACTCTATCCCGCAGGCACGAAGTTCTCGCAGAAACTGCTTGAGGAGATCGCCCGCAAGTCGACCGACGAGAAGACGGGCGTGGTGATGGGTTACCTGAACCTCGGCTCGTGCAAGTGGACGGGCGATGCCCATACCGATGCGTTGATCGAAGCTACCATTAATAATTATACCATCGAGTGGAAGAAGGCCGATGCCGTCATCAAGCGCGAGAAGTACAACATCACCAACGGTGACGAACTTCCGCAGACCGGCGTTATCCAGATGGCCAAGGTTTACATCGCCAAGAAGCGTAAGCTGAAGGTGGGTGACAAGATGGCCGGCCGCCACGGTAACAAGGGTATCGTCGCCCGTATCGTGCGCGACGAGGATATGCCGTTCCTCGAGGACGGTACGATCGTCGACATCTGCCTGAACCCGCTGGGTGTGCCTTCGCGAATGAACCTGGGACAGATCTACGAGACCGTGCTCGGATGGGCCGGCCGCGAGTTGGGCCTGAAGTTCGCAACGCCGATCTTCGACGGTGCCTCGCTCGATCAGATCAACGAGTACACCGCCAAGGCGGGCATCCCGCACAGCGGCCGTACGTACCTCTACGACGGCGGCACCGGCGAGAAGTTCGACCAGCCGGCTACGGTGGGCGTGATTTACATGCTCAAACTGGGTCATATGATCGACGACAAGATGCACGCCCGTTCGATCGGCCCGTACTCGCTCATCACGCAGCAGCCGCTCGGCGGTAAGGCCCAGTTCGGTGGACAGCGTTTCGGTGAGATGGAGGTTTGGGCGCTCGAAGGCTTCGGCGCCGCGAACATCCTGCAGGAGATTCTGACCATCAAGTCCGACGACGTGATGGGACGTGCCAAGGCTTACGAGGCGATCGTCAAGGGCGAGAACCTGCCCAGACCGGGTATTCCCGAGGCCATGAACGTGCTGCTGCACGAGTTGCGCGGCCTGGCCCTGTCGGTCAAACTCGAGTAAGGTGTATTTAGGATAAGAAAAACGAAGAACAAATATGTCAATTTCCAAAGACAATAAGACGAATAATGGTTACAGCCAGATTTCGATAGGCCTGGCCTCCCCCGAGGAGATCCTGGCACAGTCGAGCGGCGAGGTGCTCAAGCCCGAAACCATTAACTACCGTACCTACAAGCCCGAGCGCGACGGTCTGTTCTGCGAGCGTATCTTCGGCCCTGTCAAGGACTACGAATGCCATTGCGGCAAGTACAAGCGCATCCGCTACAAGGGAATCGTCTGCGACCGCTGCGGTGTGGAGGTAACCGAGAAGAAGGTGCGCCGCGAACGCATGGGCCACATTTCGCTGGTCGTACCGGTGGTTCATATCTGGTATTTCCGTTCGCTGCCGTCGAAAATCGGCTACCTGCTGGGTATCCCGTCGAAGAAACTGGAGGCGATCATCTACTACGAGCGTTACGTCGTGATCAACGCCGGTGCCGCTGCCGAGCAGGGTATCGAACGTCTGGCAACGCTTTCGGAGAAGGAGTACCTCGACGTGCTGGCCGCCCTGCCCAAGGGCAACCAGGCGCTCGACGACAGCGACCCCAACAAGTTCGTCGCACAGATGGGCGCCGAGGCGGTCTATACGCTGCTCAAGCAGGTCGACCTCGACACGATGTCCTATGCACTGCGCCACAAGGCTTCGACCGAAACGTCGCAGCAGCGTAAGAGCGAAGCGCTCAAGTGCCTGAACGTCATCGAGTCGTTCCGTGCGTCGGAGGGCAAGAACAAGCCCGAATGGATGGTGCTGAACGTCATTCCGGTGATCCCGCCCGAGTTGCGCCCGCTGGTGCCGCTGGACGGCGGACGTTTCGCCACGTCCGACCTGAACGACCTCTACCGTCGTGTCATCATCCGTAACAACCGTCTGAAGCGCCTGATCGAGATCAAGGCGCCGGAGGTGATCCTGCGCAACGAGAAGCGTATGTTGCAGGAAGCCGTGGACTCGCTGTTCGACAACTCGCGCAAGAGCAATGCCGTGAAGAACGAGTCGAACCGTCCGCTCAAGTCGCTCTCCGACTCGCTGAAAGGCAAGCAGGGACGTTTCCGCCAGAACCTTTTGGGTAAGCGTGTCGACTACTCGGCGCGTTCGGTCATCGTCGTCGGCCCCGAGTTGAAGATGCACGAGATGGGTATTCCGAAGGACATGGCGGCCGAACTTTACAAGCCGTTCGTGATCCGCAAGCTCATCGAGCGCGGAATCGTGAAGACGGTGAAATCCGCAAAGAAGATCATCGACCGGAAAGACCCCGTGATCTGGGGCATTCTGGAGAATGTCATAAAGGGACACCCCGTGCTGATGAACCGTGCCCCGACGCTGCACCGCCTCGGTATCCAGGCTTTCCAGCCCAAGCTGATCGAGGGCAAGGCAATGCAGCTCCACCCGCTGGCATGTACGGCGTTCAACGCCGACTTCGACGGCGACCAGATGGCCGTGCACCTGCCCCTGGGCAATGCCGCCATCCTGGAGGCACAGCTGCTGATGCTCGGTTCGCACAACGTCCTTAACCCCGCCAACGGCGCACCCATCACCGTGCCGTCGCAGGACATGGTACTCGGCCTCTACTACATCACCAAACCCCGCAAGGGTGTCAAGGGCGAGGGCCGCGCATTCTATGGCCCCGAGGAGGCGATCATCGCCTACAACGAAGGCCAGGCCGACCTGCACGCCATTGTGAAGTGTATGGTGGACGACATCGACGCGGACGGCAACCCGGTACGCGAGCTGAAGGAGACGACCATCGGCCGAATCCTCTTCAACCAGGTGGTACCCAAGGAGGTGGGTTACATCAACGAGATCCTTACGAAGCGTTCGCTGCGTGACATCATCGCCGTGGTGATGAAGAAGGCCGGTGCCGACAAGGTGGCCGCGTTCCTCGACGACATCAAGGACATGGGTTACCGCATGGCATTCCGCGGCGGCCTGTCGTTCAACCTCGACGCCGTGATTATCCCCGATGCCAAGGAGAAACTCGTACAGGAAGGTTACGAGCGTTCGGACGCCATCATGGAGGACTACAACATGGGTCTTATCACCAACAACGAGCGTTACAACCAGATCATCGACGTTTGGACGAACATCAATACCAAGCTGACGAAGGTCGTGATCGACACGCTGATCAAGGACGACGACGGTTTCAACCCGGTATACATGATGCTCGACTCGGGCGCCCGCGGTTCGAAGGAGCAGATCCGTCAGCTGAGCGGTATGCGTGGCCTTATGGCCAAGCCGCAGAAGTCGGGTGTCGAGGGTGGCCAGCAGGTCATCGAGAACCCGATCCTCTCGAACTTCAAAGAGGGACTTTCGGTGCTCGAGTATTTCATCTCGACGCACGGTGCCCGTAAGGGTCTTGCCGATACCGCACTGAAGACGGCTGACGCCGGTTATCTGACACGCCGTCTGGTTGACGTCGCACAGGACGTGATCATCAACGAGGAGGACTGCGGTACGCTCCGCGGCCTGACGGCTACGGCCATCAAACGCAACGACGACGTCGTGCAGACCCTCTACGACCGTATTCTGGGCCGTGTCGCCCTGAACGACGTAATCCATCCGCTGACGGGCGAGGTCATCTGCAAGGCGGGCGAGGAGATTACCGAGGCGATTGCCGAGGCGATCGAGAAATCGCCGCTCGAATCGGTTGAGATCCGCTCGGTGCTGACCTGCGAGGCACGCCGGGGCGTATGCGCGAAGTGCTACGGCCGCAACCTTGCCACCGCACGCATGGTGCAGAAGGGCGAGGTCGTGGGTGTCATCGCGGCGCAGTCGATCGGCGAGCCGGGTACGCAGCTTACCCTCCGTACGTTCCACGTCGGTGGTGTGGCCGGAGGCTCGGCGGTCGAGACCAATGTCGTTTCGAAATACGAAGGCCGTCTGGAGATCGACGAGCTGCGCACCGTGAAGGGCAAGAATGCCTCCGGCGAGGCGATCAACATCGTCATTTCGCGCCAGTCGGAATTCCGCATCGTCGACCCGAAGACCGAGATCGTACTCTACACGCACAACCTGCCTTACGGCGCGACGCTTTTCATGGCGGACGGTGCCGAGGTCAAGAAGGGCGACCTGATCTGCGAATGGGATCCGTACAATGCCGTTATCATCTCCGAATACGAAGGTAAGGCCGTTTACGACAGCGTCGTCGAGGGTATTACCTACCGTGAGGAGCGTGACGAACAGACCGGCCTTTCGGAGAAGGTGGTCATCGAGTCGAAGGACAAGACCAAGAACCCCGTCATCAAGATCGTAAACAAGGAGGGCGAGGAGGTCAAGCAATACAACCTGCCCGTTTCGGCGCACGTCGTCGTGAAGGACAACGCCAAGATCAAGGCCGGCGATATCCTGATCAAGATCCCGCGTGCCGTCGGCAAGTCGGGCGGCGACATCACCGGCGGTCTGCCGCGTGTGACCGAGCTGTTCGAAGCCCGTAACCCGTCGAACCCGGCAATCGTGTCGGAAATCGACGGCGAGGTATCGTTCGGCAAGATCAAGCGCGGTAACCGCGAGATCATCATCACCTCGAAGCAGGGTGACGTGAAGCGTTACCTCGTGCCCCTGTCGCGTCAGATCATCGTGCAGGAGAACGACTACGTGAAGGCCGGCAGCCCGCTGTCCGACGGTGCGATCACCCCGAGCGACATCCTCAATATCCTCGGCCCGACGAAGGTGCAGGAGTACATCGTCAACGAGGTGCAGGAGGTATACCGCATGCAGGGTGTGAAGATCAACGACAAGCATTTCGAGGTCATCGTCCGCCAGATGATGAACAAGGTGAAGATCGAGGATCCCGGCGATACCCGGTTCTTCGAAGACCAGGTGGTCGACAAGTGGGAGTTCATGGATGTGAACGACGAACTCTACGACAAGGTGGTCGTCACCGATGCGGGCGATTCGACGTCGCTCCAGCCCGGGCAGATCGTTTCGCTGCGTAAGCTGCGCGACGAGAATTCGAGCCTCAAGCGCCGTGACCAGAAACCCGTGCAGGTGCGCGACATTGTGCCCGCTACTTCGACGCAGGTGTTGCAGGGTATTACCCGCGCCGCGTTGCAGACTTCGAGCTTCATCTCGGCGGCTTCGTTCCAGGAGACCACCAAGGTGCTCAACGAGGCTGCGATCCAGGCCAAGGTCGATCCGCTGGAAAACCTCAAGGAAAATGTTATCTGCGGTCACCTGATCCCCGGCGGTACGGGCCTGCGCGATTACGACAACCTTGTGGTCGGTTCGAAAGCCGAGCTGGAATCGCTCCAGCAGGCGCAGTAAATCCGAGGCTGCATATACGATTCGAAAGAAGCCGTTCCCCAGGGAACGGCTTCTTTTTATTTTGACCGGATTCTCGATTATCTTCAACCGTCATTGTCCCGATGGTTAGCTGGAATCGAAATAGTTCGCTCTCCCGGCGGCACTCCCGGCCGTGCTTTTATCGGGCGGGGTGTTTCTGTATGGAGGGGATGCGCAGGCAGGGAGGCCGGCATCGCTGACTTATGGTGCCGTAGCCCGGATCGCCGCGCAGGAACTCGAATACGAGGGTGATGCGGCAGGTGGGGCGGTCGACCGAATTTTTAGACGATGCCGCCGGACGGTTGGCTCGAACCGATGCGGTTCTACGGGAACCCGGAGTAGAAGCCGCCTGTGTCTACGATTCCGGGGGACGGCTTGTGGCACGCCGGGAGACAGCTCACAATTACGATGGTGCTACGGAGCGGAGCTAAAGCTATGAATATGCGGATTCCGGCGCACGCGGCGACTGGACGGAGCGCAGGGCGACTGTGCAAAAGACAGCCGTGCAGCCGTTCAAAGGGCATGAACACGAGCAGTCGGAGGTCATTCGCTATCCGGATGCTTATCGGTCTGAGTTTTGGAAGATTCCCTGTTCCGAATTGCGAAAAATCCCGGAGCACAAAAAAACACGGTTCCCCGCCGTAAGAATCCTGTCCGGATTATTTCTTGCCGTTATAACGCTTGGCGAGGCCTCCTTCGGAGGTTTCCCGGTAGAGGCTCGGGAGGTTATGCCCGGTTTCGTTCATCACCTCCACGACCCGGTCGAAGCTCACCATGTGCGAGCCGTCGGAGAGCGTGGCGTAGGCGTTGGCATCGAAAGCCCGGGCTGCCGCAATCGCATTGCGTTCGATGCAGGGCACCTGCACCAATCCGCATACGGGGTCGCAGGTGAGCCCCAGGTGGTGTTCGAGCCCCATCTCCGCGGCATATTCGATCTGCGAAGGGGTGCCGCCGAAAAGCTGGCATGCCGCGGCGGCGGCCATGGCACATGCCACACCGACCTCGCCCTGGCAGCCGACCTCGGCGCCGGAGATCGAAGCGTTGGTTTTGGCCACGTTGCCGAACAGTCCCGCCGTAGCCAGGGCGCGCAGGATGCGGATGCGCAGGAAGTTGCGCGAATTGGCCAGGTGGTAGAGCACTGCCGGAACCACGCCGCAAGACCCGCATGTCGGGGCGGTTACGACGATGCCGCCGGAGGCATTCTCTTCGGAGGTCGCCAGGGCGTAGGCGTAGATCTGGGCGCGGGATTTCAGCGAGTCGGTGTAGCTCTTCGACTTGACCCAGTAGGTGCTCGCCTTGCGGGCGACCTTGAGCCCTCCCGGCAGTACGCCGTCGTTGTTCAGGCCGCGCTGGATCGTTTCGCACATCACCGTCCATATCCGGTCGAGGTAATCCCATATTTCGGGGCCTTCGCAGTCGTTGACATACTCCCAATAGGTTTTGCCTTCGTGGTAGCACCAGTCCTTGATCTCCGAGATGGTCGTCAGCGGATAGATGCTGGCGGGTATCTCCAGGCGCGAACTCTCGTTCGCCAGGGCACCCCCGCCGATGCTGTATATCGTCCAACTGTCGACGACCTTGCCGGCTTTCAGCCCCTCGAACAACATGCCGTTGGGATGGAAGGGCAGCACGACCTTCGGTTCCCAGACGATCTGGGTCGGGGCGATGGGCTCCAGCACCGAAAGGATCGCCACGTCGGTGAGGTGTCCCTTGCCCGTGGCGGCGAGCGATCCGTAGAGTGTCACACGGTATGAATCGACGTCGCGACTACGTTCGGCAAAACGTTCGGCAGCCTTTTTGGGCCCCATCGTGTGGCTGCTCGACGGGCCGTTGCCGATCTTATATAATTCTTTGAGTGACTCCATAAACTGGCTTTATATGTGAGGCAAAGATAATGTAAATTGTCGGATGTTCCCTTTCCCGGCCGGAGATTTAAGCTGCTCCCGTCCGGGCGGAACGAAAAAAGGAAAAGGTCGGAACCTTTCCCTTTTCGTAGCCTCACCGCGACTCGAACGCGAATTTAGGGTTTAGGAAACCCTCGTTCTATCCCTTGAACTATGAGGCCGGATAAAAATTGCGGCGCACTTTTCTGCAAAGCGCACCGCAAATATAATAATTTTTCCCGGTTTTAGAAACTGAACCCTACGCCGATCGAAAATGTGTGGGCCCGGGCGGTGTAATTACCCGAAAAATCGGTGACCGGATTGGTGAGCTGGCTTTCGGGAATGCCTGCTGCCGCCAGTTTTTCGTTCACGATGCCCAACACCGAGTTGGTGTAGGGATAGGAACCCGTACGTTCGGGATCGGCCGAATTGACGTAGCCGTATGCGATGTCGATATTCATCCATTTGACCGGGCGGAAGGTGACGCCGGCCGTATAGGCGAGCTTGGTCATCGACGGGGTCTCGGGATTGAGGTAGTCGCTGCGCACGGGGCTTTCATCCACGTACATACCCATACGGGCGGTCAGCCAGTCGAGTGCGTGGTACTGGCCGCCGAAACGGAACGCCAGCGTGTTGGAGTATTTTTTATCGCTGACCGGGATGTTCAGCACGGGGGTGTTGCTGCTCGGTTCGAGAATCTTGACGTCGAGTTTGTCGTAGGCACTCCAGAGCACATATTGCAGGTCGACGGCGAACTCCCATTTCGGAACGGGACGGAAGCTGACACCCCACGTCAGCGATGCCGGCAGGGGCAGCTCGGTCTTCACGACGGCCGACGTGAGCTTGGCGGGGTCGAGACCCAACTGGGGCAGGAGCTGTCCGATGACCTGGGCGATTTGGGTATTGTCGATCATACGCAGGTCGATCGAACCCGAATCCACCTTCATTTTGAGTTTCGAACGGTAGGTAAAGCCCAGCGACCACTGTTCGTTGATGTCCCACATCACACCGAGGTTTACTCCGACGGCCATTTTGGCTTTGCCTTCGAGCCCCAGCGAGATCAGGTTCTTGTCCCCGGCCATTTCGAAGAGGTCGGGCATTTGCGGGTTGAGCATTTGCAACGCACCCATGAGCGCTTTGTTCTGCGGATTGTCGGCTCCGATGGGCAGCAGCGAGCGCGAAAGGTCGAACTTGCCCCAGGTCATCATCAGACCGCCCCCGATGGAGAGGTGTTCGCAGAGTTTGAACGAGACGGTAGGCTGGAGATTGTAGGCTTTGAGGTTGATCGACTGGACGAGTTGCGCCCCCGGCCAGTTGTCGCCCCAGTCCATCGAGGAGCCGAACGGCGTGTTGAAAGCCAGGCCGACCGACATCCAGTCGAGGGGTTTGTAGTTGAAATAGGCGTAGAGCGGGGTCGCTATGCTGTTGTCCGAGGTGTAGTGCAGTGGTTTGGCTTTGCCCGTATAGTCGGGGAGCGACGTATAGGTGGCTTTCGAAGCGATGCCGGTGATGCCGACCGAGATGTCGAACCGGGAGTTCTGAAACGAGGCGGCGGCGGGGTTGAACCAGATCGACTCGGAGTTGAGCTTCATGGCCGTACCCACGTGTCCCATACCGTTTTGCTTCGAAGAGAGGTTGTTCACTTGATATCCTTCGGCGTATGCTCCCGAGGTGACGGCAGCGGTGGCCAGAAGAAGGAAAAGTTTTTTCATAACGTATTGGTTTGGTTTATACTATACGCCTGTTGCGGCGTGTAAAAATCGAGGGCAAAAGTAGGAAAACTATCTCTGCCGCCCAAACTTTTTGGCCTAAAATTCCTGAAAATTGACCTATATGGTATAGGATTGGCCGAAACGCCGGGTGGGGCCGGACACACCGGCTTCCAAGAAAAAGTGCGGCACAGATAGTGCCGCACTGCGTGTCCGAGATTGCCGGTCGGGCTATTTCCGGTTGTTATATGCTTCGAGCGCTTTGCCCAGTACGACCAACGCCCGTTCGAGGTCTTCCTTCTTGAGTACGTAGGCGATGCGGACTTCGTTGCGGCCGCATGCCGGATCGGAGTAGAAGCCCGATGCGGGGGCGAGCATTACGGTTTCGCCCTGGTAGTCGAAGTCGGAGAGGCACCATGCGCAGAAATCGTCGCTGTCCTCAACCGGCAGCCGTGCCACGGTATAGAAGGCGCCCATCGGGATCGGCGAGTAGACGCCCGGCAGGCGGTTCAGCCCGTCGATCAGGCATTTGCGTCGTTCGATATACTCTTCGTAGACTTCGGTGGCATACGATTGCGGCGCGTCGATCGAAGCCTCGGCGACGATCTGTCCGATCAGCGGCGGCGAGAGGCGCGCCTGGCAGAATTTCATCACGGCGTTACGCAGCGTCCGGTTCTTGGTGATGAGCGCCCCGATACGGATTCCGCATTCCGAGTAGCGTTTCGACACCGAGTCGATCAGCACCACGTTTTGCTCGATGCCTTCGAGATGGCAGGCCGATATGTAGGGCGACCCGGTGTAGATGAATTCGCGGTAGACCTCGTCGGAGAAGAGGAACAGGTCGTATTTTTTGACCAGGTCGCGGATGCGGTTCATCTCCTTGCGTGTGTATAGGTACCCCGTGGGGTTGTTGGGATTGCAGATCAGGATGCCGCGCGTGCGGTCGTTGATGAGCTTTTCGAATTCCGCGACGTCGGGCAGTGCGAATCCCTGCTCGATCGACGATACCACGGGACGTATCACGGCCCCCGCGGAGATGGCGAAGGCCATGTAATTGGCGTAGGCCGGCTCGGGGACGATGATCTCGTCGCCGGGGTTGAGGCACGACATGAAGGCGAACAACACGGCCTCGGAACCGCCCGTCGTGACGATGATGTCGTCGGGCGAGAGCCTGATCTGGAACTGTTCGTAGTAACCTACCAGTTTCTCGCGCAGCGAGCGGTACCCGTCGCTGGGGCTGTATTCGAGCACCGTACGGTCGATCTTTTTCAGGGCGTCGAGCCCGGTCTGCGGCGACGGCAGGTCGGGCTGGCCGATGTTCAGGTGGTAGATCTTGGTGCCGCGTGCCCGGGCGGCTTCGGCCAACGGGACGAGCTTGCGTATGGGTGAAGCCGGCATCAGCTCGGCGCGTTGTGAGATTTCTGGCATGTGTGAAAAAAGTTAAAAAACGCAGTGGAAATTACTCGACCTCGGCCGTGGGGCGGAACTTGATGGCCTTGCGCGGCGGGATCTTCACCGGGGCGCCCGTGCGCGGATTGCGGCCCATACGTGCGGGTTTCTGCTGCACGCTGAATGTCCCGAGCCCGGTGAGGGTAAGGCGCTCACCCTGCCGGAGACTGTGTACGGTCACCCGGATGATGGCATCGACCGCTTTGCGCGCGTCGACTTTCGAGATGTTAGCGTCGAGGGCTACCGCCTCGACCAGCTGCGATTTGTTCATGTTCTATAATGTGTGAAAAGTTGCGACCTTACCTAACTTGTTGACAAAGATATGGAATTTTCCTAAAAGTCAAAAATAATGTCCTTAATTTGAAGTCCGGCTCCGCCCGGGCGGAAAATAATCGGGGTGAAGATTTGGCAGAATGGAAAAACCGTGCTACTTTTGTCCCCGGAAAGATGGCAGAGTGGTCGATTGCGGCGGTCTTGAAAACCGTTGAGCTGCAAGGCTCCGGGGGTTCGAATCCCTCTCTTTCCGCCGAATGTATGAAGAATCGACAGCAAGAGGGGCTATCAGCCCCTCTTGTCTTATTCAGGTGTCGGGGTGGCCTATTGCGTGCCCAGTTCTTTATAGAGTTCCAGCCGCAGGCCGCAGTAGTTTTCGATTATTTCGGCAGCCTTTTGAACACGCCCCATGTGCATCTCCAATTCCTGCGGAGCCATGTAGAACTCGGCGCTGTAAGGCGTTTTTAACAGCACCTGTTTCAGGCATGGCAACGTGAAAATGTTTTCGATATGGTTGTCGTCGAATACCAGCATTAGTTTTGTCGAAAGCATCCGCATCCGGTCATGCATCACGACCGGATCATGGATGTCGAACTCCATACCGTGATAGACATAGTAGAGCGTGTGGTAGAAATAGACGATCGCCTGCGCCGAGAACTGTGCCGCCAGCCGCACGTTGCGGCCCCCGGCAAACGCATCCTGCGCCTGTTCGAGCAGGTCGTTGCCGAGCGTGCGGAACGTGTCGAAATGGAATTTGGCGTCGGCATAGGCTTTGGCAAAGTCGATCGGGTGCTTCGGGCGGCGAAACAGATAGTGGTCGCTGCAATGCAATAGTTCACCCTCGGCATGGGCAAAGTAGAGGAACGGCGTCCGATGCGATTCGACATAGTTCAATGGCAGGATATAGGGATTGATGTAGGTGACCTTCCGGTGGCGGTACGGCATCCTGTACCGCAGGATGCGTTTTGCCCGAATCCAGTCGTATTCGGGCGTTTCGCGCACGACGATCAGCAGGTCGTAGGCCACGGCATCGCTGTGGGGCGTGCCGCCGGCCAGCTTTCCGAAAAGCAGGACGTATTCCGGGTCGAAATAGCCGTCCGTCAGGTGGCGGATCATCTGCGCCGTTTCGTCGGGGTCGTAGAGCAGTTCGTCGGGTCGTCCGGGTTGCGGTTGCGGTTGTGGTGCCGGGGCGGGTTGCGCGGCAGATTGTGCGGCGGGCTGTGCCGGTTCCATGGCGGGAGCGACGATCTGTTCGATGTCCGGCTGTTGCGCGGCCTGCGTGGTTTGGGGAACCATGGGTTGCACAGGCTGTTCCTGCGCGGGGTTTTGATTCGTTTCCATTTTGTTTGATTTTAAGATTGCAGACGAAGCCTGCGGGGTTTGAAAACATGCGCAGCGTGTTTGCAGGCCTTCGCCGGGGAAGGCTTCGGCCTGCCGCTGCCTGTGGCAGCGGATACGACGTGCATAAAAAGGGCTGTCCTTATCGTGCAACAGGGCACAACAAAGAGAATAAAGGTTTGGTTAGCAGTCGTTTGCTAATCGGACGGGTGAAAATGGAACCGGATCGGGAGGTTGCACGGCGGAAACCGCCTGCGGCTGGCCTTGCGGCGTGTCTGCGTCGGGACGCTGACGATAGACTGTGTTCGCATAAATAAAAAATGTGTGCAGCTGCGAACACAATCTATCACCTTGTGGGTTCAGGACGGTGCCATTCGCGGGTAATTAGCCCCAACGGCTCTGCACATACTTTTAGCATGAGGTTCCGTCCAGAAACCAGTTTACAAGGTTTGTATATAAATTATGTTCGCAAGAGCAAAGATAGAAAATAATTTTGAAGTTTCTAATAGATATGTTATATTTGTATATCATATTGTAATGATGTTTTAAACTATGAATGAGGAAATTATAAAGGTAGCACCTGAGGTTGTAAAGACAACATTACCTCAATTAGCCAACAGTGTTTATCAAGATTTGTTAAGTCCTGCAATGAAAAAAGCAGGTCAAGCACTTGGGAATGTTATTGATTTCGCGACTTTATCGTTTATTCCTTTAGAGTATGTTAGTGCAAGAATCCGAATGAATATCGATAAGAATTTAAAAAATTATCAAAAGAAATTAGACGCAGTTCCTGAAAATGAAATTCGGAACGTAGAGCCTGAAATAGGTGTTCCGATTGTAGAGAAATTAAGCTATACTACATGTGAAGAAATTGCCGAGATGTATACAACTCTTTTGGCAAAAGCATCGACTACAGCTACAGTTAATCAAGCGCACCCAAGTTTCATCCAATTTTTGGAACGAATGTCTGTGGATGAAGCAAAAATTTTGAAGTTTCTTGATGGCAAAGTAGATTTTGTCTGCGTTCGGCCAAAATATTATAGAGAAGAAAATGGCGGGTACATTCAAATTGATGGTGATATTACTGAGTTAGACGATAACGTTTCGTTGTTATTTCCTCAAAACATAAATTCTTACATAGACAATTTATGTAGTATTGGTGTGCTGATGAGGAAATCTGGCTGTTATAAAATAGACGAGAAGCTATATGAATCGGTTCTAAAAAAAGGCCAAAGTCGTATTGAAGCCTATAAATTAGTTGGCTTAAATTTCATAAAAGTCGAATATGACAAGTCATTTTATGAAATCACGACATTGGGAAAGGCTTTTATAAAAGCTTGTTTAACTCCAATATTACAAGAATAAAGAATATAGGTGATAGTATCTTTATGATATAATAAATTTGTGCCTAATATTAAATATAATTTTACGATCTTTGTCTTAACCAATTGTAACACAGTATAAACCGCTGCAAATCAGCTGTGGACTGTTCGATGTACTCAAATTGAGGTCAAACTATAACAGACTGATATACGGAGGAATACGGGAAAGGTTCATTTTCCTCTCCTTCCGCCAAACGAAACGCGGTTGCAGATATTCTGCAACCGCGTTTCGTGGTATATGGGCGGACGGAAGAAAAGATACCGCCCGGTGTCCTTTCCGGAACCGTTATTTCCGTTTCTTGCCTTTGGCGGCGACCCGCTGGGCGGCTGTGACCGCCTTTTTCGGGGTCTTGCGGACGCTTTTGGTCGCTTTGCCCTTGCCTTTGCCGTTCTCGTCGCGTCCCCATGCCGTGCCTTCGTCGAATTTCATAAATGCCGACCAGTCGAAACCTTCGTTCGACATCTTGCTGAAATCGGGGATGTCCGGGTGGGGCTGGGTCTTGGTTTTCAGCTTCCGGCGCGGCGATGACGTTGGGTCATATGCCGTTTGGTCGTGTGAGGGTTCTGCGTGTACCGTTTCGTCGTGGGCGGGCGCCGGGTCGTACGCCGCCGGGGTTGCCGGGACGGGCGTTGCCGGCTTCACGTTCCGCGCCGGCTTTTTCGGTGCCGGGGCGTATGTCTGCCCGGCGGTCTGGTAATCCTCGGTTTTTGTGCGGCGGGGTTTGCGAACCGGGGCTTCCTGCGCCCCGTTTTCCCCGTCGCGGGCGATCTCGGCCATCGGCCGGCGGCCGCGGTTCAGCCGGTTGAGTTTGCGGACGACCTCCTCGGCATCGCGGAACGGGACGCTCACGAACGAGAAGTTGTCCGAAATCTGGACGTCGTTGATATATTTGTCGCGCAGGCCGCATTTGAATTTGAGCATGTCGACCAGCTTGCGTGCCGTGTAGCCGTCGCGTTTGCCCACGGCCAGGAACAGCCGCGCCGTACCCTTGCGGTCGACCGAGAAGGAGCGTATTTCGGGGTAATTGTTCTGGTCGAGCTCGCTGCGGAACGCCAGGCGCAGCAGCGCACCCAGGGCTATGTCGGGGGTGTATTCGGCGAGCAACTCTTCGGCGAATTCCTTGTAACCGTCGTAGCTTTCGTTTTCGACGATCTCCTGCATCTCCTCCTTGATCTTCAGCCGTTTCATCTCTACGATGTCCTGCGGCGAGGGGAGGGTTTCGCGTTTGATCTCGACCTTGATGTCGCGCATCAGGTTATTCAGGCCGCGGAACTCCGAGGGCGAGACGAACGTGATGGCCGTTCCCTGCTTGCCGGCGCGGCCCGTGCGGCCGATGCGGTGCACGTAGCTCTCCGAGTCCTGCGGCAGCGAGTAGTTGATGACGTGGGTCAGGTTGCCCACGTCGATGCCCCGGGCGGCCACGTCGGTAGCCACCAGGATATTGATCGTGCGGTCGCGGAATTTGCGGAGTATCTTCTCGCGCTGCGCCTGCGACACGTCGCCGTGCAGCACCTCGGCTGCGTAGCCGCGCACCGTCAGGCGCGAGGCGGTTTCGTCGGCGCCGATCTTGGTGCGGGCGAAGATGATGCCGTAGAATTCGGGTTCGACGTCGATGATGCGGGTCAGGGCGTCGAACTTGTCGGCCTCGCGTACCTCGAAATAGATTTGTTCCGTGAGGTCGGCCGTGATTTGCTTGTGTTCCACGCGCACGATCTCCGTGTCGCGCATGTAGGTTTTCGAAAGCCGGATGATGCGCTCGGGCATCGTGGCCGAGAAGAGCAGCACGCGCCGCTCGTCGCTGGTGTGGCTCATGATCTCTTCGACGTCCTCGACGAAGCCCATGTTGAGCATCTCGTCGGCTTCGTCGAGCACGAGGTAACGGACGTTTTCCAGTTTCATCGTGCCGCGGCGGATGTGGTCGAGCACGCGCCCCGGTGTCCCGACGACGATGTCGATGCCTTTGGCAAGGCGACGCAGCTGTTCGCTCATCGCCGCACCGCCGTAGATGGCCGTGATCGAGAGTCGTTTTTCGCGGTTGTAGGAGAGCAGTTCTTCGGCCGCCTGGAGTGCGAGTTCGCGTGTCGGTACGAGGATGATGGCCTGTATCGGCCCGCGGGCGGGTTCGAGGGTCTGGAGTATCGGCAGTCCGTAGGCTGCGGTTTTGCCCGTGCCGGTCTGCGATTGCGCGATGATGTCGTTGGGTTTTGTGAGCAGGTGGGGGATGGTGAGCTTCTGGATTGCGGTGGGCGTCTCGAATCCCTTGGCGCGTACGGCTTCGAGCATCTGCTCGGAAAGCCCCAGGGCGCTGAAATCGTCTGTAATGGTCATGTGCATGTTTTATTCGGCACAAAGGTACGATAAAAAGCCGAAAAATGTGTAAAACGTGAAAAAACCGTGATTTACAACCCGTGTTTTGGTTCGGGGACATGCCGTTTGCCGCGGTTTGCAGGGACGGCGGTTCGCCCGTTTCAAATATTTTTGTTATATTTGCCCGAATTTTTAATCTAAATAGGATGGCATACAATTTATTGAAAGGCAAGAAGGGCCTTATTTTCGGAGCACTCAACGAGCAGTCGATCGCATGGAAAGTGGCGGAACGCGCCGTTGAAGAAGGGGCCGAAATCGTCCTCACGAATACTGCCGTATCTATTCGCATGGGTACAATCGGCCGGTTGGCTGAAAAATGCAATACGATCGTCGTCCCGGCCGACGCTACGAGCGTCGAAGACCTGGAAAACCTAATCGACAAGACGATGGAACATTTCGGGGGCAAGTTCGACTTCATGCTCCACTCGATCGGCATGTCGCCCAACGTCCGCAAGGGGCGCACATACGACGACCTGGATTACGATTACCTCTCCAAGACGCTCGACATTTCGGCGATCTCGTTCCACAAGGCGATCCAGGTGGCCCGCAAGAAGGACGCCATCAACGACTGGGGGTCGATCGTGGCGCTCTCGTATATCGCGGCACAGCGTACGCTCTACGGTTATAACGACATGGCCGATGCCAAGGCGTTGCTGGAGTCGATCGCCCGCAGTTTCGGGTATATCTACGGCCGTGAGAAGCACGTGCGCATCAACACCGTGTCGCAGTCGCCGACGCCGACCACGGCAGGAAGCGGCGTGCTGGGAATGGGCGACCTGATGAATTTCGCCGAGAACATGTCGCCGCTGGGCAATGCCTCGGCCAACGACTGCGCCGACTATGTGCTGACGCTTTTCTCGGATCTTACGCGCAAGGTGACGATGCAGAACCTCTACCACGACGGCGGTTTTTCGTCGATGGGTATGAGCCGCCGCGCCATGAAGACCTACGAAAAGGGGATGCGTTTCGAGGACGTGCACCAGAACCAGTACCCGTTCGGCGAGGAGGGGAAATAACGCCCGTAGGATCCCGCAGAATATAAGGCCCGTGGGCCGTGAGGTTTACGGAGAACCGCTCTTTGGAGCCGGCAGCAGGATATTCGTTATCCGGCAGCCGGCTCCTCGTAATTCAGGCCGGGGGAGCGGTTCCTGCCGGCACCGGTTGCATACGGCGGCGGATATAAATTCCTATTTCGTCCGGGGCGGTTGGGCGGGACGTACCGGGGTGCCCGCCGCGTTGTGTTTGGCGGCTTCGAGTATCTCGACGACGGTCACGTTGTTTTCGAGCGCCGAGAGGTCGTACGGCGCCATCGTTATTTCTCCACGAACCAGTGCGGCAAGGTAACGGAACGAATCGTCGTAAGGAGCCGGCAGCCGTTGCGGGGTGAGGTGCGTTTCCCTGCCGCCGGTGTACAGGCGCATGTCGGTCGCGGTGTCCTGGTAGATATATCCGCGGCTGCCGTAGATATGCATGTCCTTGCGGTTCATGGGCCAGTTCCACGATGCCATTATCTCTACGGTTGCCGTCGGGTATTCGAGCACTATCGTGGCGTCGTCGTCCACCTTCGGGTAAATGTGCGGCTTCTGTTGTTTGAGCACGCCGGAAACCTTCAGCGGCTTTTCGCCGAGGAACATCTTCGTGGCGAGGTTGGCGCCATAGCATCCGAAATCCATGACTGCGCCGCCGCCGTTCAGTTTCGGGTCGGTCAGCCATGCCAGGAACTCGGGGCCGCACCCGATCTCGACGGGCCCCTGATGCCCGTCGAAAATATTCATTCGGGTGATTTCGCCTATTACGCCCGCCCGTACGAGCCGGAACGCCTCGTCGTTGGTGGCGTACCATGTGGTTTCGTAGTTCGTCATTACGATGATGCCGTAGCGGCGGGCCAGGTCGGCGATGCGGTGTGCATGCTCGACGCTGACCGCCAGCGGTTTCTCTACCATTACGTGAATGCCCCGCGGGGCGCATGCTTCCACTACCTGCAGGTGGTCGTAGACTGGCCCGAACGCCACTACGGCTTCGGGTTGCGTCTGGTCGAGCATTCGGTCGAGGTCGGCATAGAACAGCGCCCCGTCGACTTTGTCGTGCAGGTGCGTGGCGGCACGGAGACTGTCGTTTGCCTCCCATACGCCCACGACCGTGAAATCTCCGCGGTGGGCTTTACTTATCACTTCGTGGATATGCCCGTGCGACACTCCCGCAACACCTATGCGGAGCGGTTCGGCAGCCCGGAGGGCGGCCGGTGCGCACAGGACGGCCGCCATTATCAATATGCTGGTTTTCATGCTCTCCTTTTATTGTTCCCACGTAGGGATCGCCGCCTGCCGTTTGCCGATGCGGGCTGCGGGTTTTTTATTCGGGCGGTTCCGTGTCCCGGCCGGGTTCAGTATTGGTGGTCGTCCCCGCGGATCTCTTCGCGGGTGATCGGCTTGCGGTTCATCGCCCGCCATGCGTACCAGATGTAGGCTGCGACGAAGGGGATCAGTAGCGAGACGATCGACATCACCTTGAGCGTGAAGAGGCTCGACGAGGAGTTGTAAATCGTCAGCGACGACTGCATGTCGGCCAGCGACGGGTAATAGGCCGTGTCGTTCCATCCGGCGCAGAGCAGCAGCGCCAGTACCGTCAGTACCGTACCCGCACCGCCGAACCAGATGGCGTTGCGCCGGCCGCGCCAGCCCAGTCCGATGCTCCACAGTACCGCCACCACGCCGAGGAGCAGCACCACGGCGAGGTAAGGCATCTCGATGAAGTTATGCAGGTACTTGTACGGCTCGATGGAGATCCGGCCTGCGGCATCGATCGCCCGGCCGTCGGCGAAGAGCAGCATGCAGAGCCATGCTACGAAGAAGAACACGAAACAGACGGCTGCGGGGATCATCCGCCGGCGGGTACGTTCGAGGATGGTCTTGTCATCGATGTTATTCATGAAATACTGGCAGGCCAGCGTTGCGGCGAGGAATGTCACGGCAATGCCCAAAAAGACGTTCGAGACATCCGTAAGTGCTTCCAACCCGTGCCACGGGGTTGTCCACTGCGAGATCACCGTTGCGCTGCCGCTTCCGGCGCCGTTGGCCAGGTTGAGGCGGTCGACCGTAAAGTTCGCGCCCGTGAAAAGTGTTCCGACGGCCGTGCCCAGCAGCAGCGGCCCGGCGATGCCGTTGATCATCAGGAATACGTTGAATGTCTTTTCGCCGAAGACGTTGCCCGGTTTGCGGCGGTATTCGTAGGCCACGGCCTGGATGACGAACACCAGCAGGATCGCCATCCATACATAGAACGCGCCGCCGAACGACGTGGAGTAGAAGAGCGGGAACGAGGCGAAGAATGCGCCGCCGAAGGTCACGAGCGTCGTGAAGGTGAATTCCCATTTGCGGCCCAGCGAGTTGATCAGCATGTTACGTTCCTCTTCGGTCTTGCCGATGTCGTAGAGCAGCCCCTGTCCGCCCTGCACGAAGAGCAGGAAGACCAGCAGCGCCCCCAGCAGGGAGATGATCAGCCACCAATAGTGTTGCAAGAGTGTTAGGGTATCCATAGTCGTTTATTGTTTTTCGTTTTCGGGCCCGATTTTGATCTGGCGGAACATGATGCTCAGTTCGGCGATCAGCAACGCCGTGAAGAGTGCGAGGAAGATGAAGAAGGTGGCCGATACCGACCCGGGGCCGATCTTCGAGGCCGCGATGCCCACGGGCATCAGATCCTGGATGGCCCACGGCTGGCGTCCGACCTCGGCCAGCACCCAGCCGGCCTGCGAAGCGAGGTAGGCCAGCGGGATCGACCATACGGCGACCCGCAGCAGCCAGCGCCTGTCCGCCAGTTTATCCTTGCGGTTGAGCCACCAGATGACGCCCAGCAGCAGGATGAAGAAGCACCCGGCACCGACCATCACACGGAACGAGTAGAAGAGCAGCGGTACGTTGGGGACGATCTGCTGCGGGGTGTCGAGGTAGCCGTACCCGAAATAGGCGAAATATTCACGCAGGAACTCCTCGCCTTCGGGCTTCGAGGGGTCGAACTTGGCGGTGATTTGGTCGATCACCGCCTGGTCGCCGGCCTCGAGTGCCGCCCGGTAACGGGCCAGTTCACCCACGGCGACGCGGCCCCGCTCCATCTTCTCCGCGGCCGACATCACGCCGTATTTCTCGTTGCCGTTCACCAGGTCGTTGATGCCCGCCACATAGGCGTCGGCGTCGCGGAAACTCATGATCGAGAGCAGCTTCGGGATGTCGATCTTGAAATAGAATGCGTCCTCGTTCGAGGTGCGTTCCGCCTCCGGCCTCACGATGCCGATGGCCGTCAGGGGCGCACCCTGCTGTCCGTCGTAGAGCGCCTCCATGGCCGCGAGTTTCATCGGCTGCACGCGGGCGATGACGGCGCCCGACTTATCGCCCGTCATCGCCGTGACGAGCGCGAATACGAAGCCGAAGGCCGAGGCGATGGCGATGCTCTTGCGGGCCATCTTCTGTTCGCGGTGCCGGAGCAGGTACCAGGCGCTGACGCCCACGACGAACAGTGCCGCCAGCACGAACGACGAGGTGATGGTGTGGAAGAACTTGTTCATCGCCACGGGCGAGAAGAGTACCTCCCAGAACGAGGTCATTTCGTTGCGTACGGTTTCGAGGTTGAACGTACATCCCACGGGGTGCTGCATCCAGGCGTTGGCGACCAGGATCCACAGTGCCGAGAGGTTTGCGCCGATGGCCGTGAGCCATGTCGCCGTGAGGTGGAAGCCTTTCGAGACCTTGTTCCAGCCGAAGAACATGATGGCGATGAAGGTGCTCTCCATGAAGAAGGCCATGATGCCCTCGACGGCCAGCGGGGCACCGAAGATGTCGCCCACGAAATGCGAGTAGTTCGACCAGTTGGTGCCGAACTCGAATTCGAGGATGATGCCTGTTGCCACGCCGATGGCGAAGTTGATGCCGAACAGGCGCATCCAGAATTTGGTCGTGCGCTTCCAGAACGGGTCGCCCGTACGGACGTAAAGGGTCTCCATGATGGCGATGATGAACCCCAGCCCCAGCGTGAGCGGGACGAAAAGCCAGTGGTAAATGGCCGTCATGGCGAATTGCGCACGCGACCAGTCGACTGTTTGTAGATAATCCGATAACATAAGCGATGGTTATTTGTCGGGGGTTAGTTCTTTCATGACCGAACGGCTGCGCTCTTCGGGGCTCTGCCCGGCCAGGAAATCGGGAAAAAAGAATACCTTGAGGATTGCGAACAGGATGAACAGCTTGACCAGGATGATGGCCCACAGGGTTTTGCCTACGGTCATGCTCCGGAACCCGTCGAGGTAGAACCGGAAGATCTTTTTGATTGTCTGTGCCGCCATATCCGTCGCTATGTTTTACCAAAATTAGATAAAATTTCGGAAATAAAAAACAATGCGCCCCGAAAAGTCGCACTCGCATATCTTCCGGTCGGAAATGGTTATCCCCGGTACCGGGTGTGCGGATATGTGGTAAGTTTTTCGTATTTTTGCCGTCCGTATGGTTAATGGGAATCCGGAATCGGGAAAGAACGCGGTGAAGCTGCCTTCGCCGTGGGTGTCGGTGCTGCCGCTCGCGGTGCTGACGCTGCTGCTTTACGTGGTCATCCGCTGTTTCGGCGGGGACGCGATCAACGGCGGCAGCCAGATCGCGCTGCTGTCGGCCACGTCGGTCTGCGTCATGCTGGCCATCGGCATTTACCGCTGTAAATGGGCGGTCTTGGAAGAGGCGATCATCGACAATATCCGGGCTTCGGCTTCGGCGATCATCATCCTGCTGCTGATCGGCGCCATTGCCGGGTCGTGGATGGTGAGCGGTGTGGTGCCGACGATGATCTATTACGGGCTGAAGATCCTGCACCCCTCGTTCTTCCTGGTCGCCTCGTGTGCCATTTGTGCGGGCGTGTCGCTGATGACCGGCAGTTCGTGGACGACGATCGCCACGATCGGCGTGGCGCTGATGGGCATCGGGCAGGCCATGGGTTTCCCCGAGGGGTGGATCGCGGGGGCGATCATCTCCGGCGCCTACTTCGGCGACAAGATCTCGCTCCTGTCCGATACTACGGTGCTTGCGTCGTCGACCGTCGGGGTTCCGATTTTCACGCACATACGTTACATGTTGTATACGACCGTCCCGTCGTTCGTCATCGCGCTGGCGGTTTTCGTCATCGCGGGGCTGACGCTCGACCATACGGGCGGCACGCATGCCGGGATGTATGCCGATTCGTTGCGCGGGACGTTCCGCATCACGCCCTGGTTGCTGGCGGTGCCCGTGGCGACGGGCGTGCTGATCGTGCGTAAACTCCCGGCCATCGTGACGCTCTTCTGCGCTGCGGTTTTCGCCTGCATAGCCATGCTGCTGGCGCAGCCCGAACTGGTGGCGAAGGTGGCCGGAGTCGGAGGGCTGGATTTCATGTCGGGGTTCAAGGGCGTGCTGATGAGCTGCTTCGGCCCGACGGCGATCCCTACCGGAAGCCCGCAGCTGGACGAGCTGGTTGCGACGCGCGGCATGGCGGGCATGCTCAATACCGTATGGCTCATCATCTGCGCCATGTGCTTCGGCGGTGTGATGACCGGCAGCGGGATGCTGGGGGCGCTGACCTCCGTTTTCCTGCGCTTCGTACGCCGTGCCTTCTCGGCCGTGGCTTCGACCGTCGGCGCGGGCATCTTCTTCAACCTCTGCACCGCCGACCAGTATATCTCGATCATCCTTTCGGGGCGCCTTTTCCGGGAACTTTATGCGGAGCGGGGGTTCGAACCGCGGCTGTTGAGCCGCTCGGTTGAGGATTCGGCCACGGTCTGCTCCGTGCTGGTGCCGTGGAACTCGTGCGGCATGACGCAGGCCACCGTGCTGGGTGTTTCCACATTCGTCTACATGCCTTACTGTATTTTCAATATTGTCAGTCCCCTGATGTCGCTGATGGTGGCGGCCATCGGGTGGAAGATCAAAAGAGCCGCAGGCACTGCGGCGCATCCGCATTAAATTATGGAATATAAGATGGATACCGGACTTGTGATATTCGACCTCGACGGCACGCTGCTCAATACGATCGGCGACCTGGCTGTCGCATGCAATGCCGTGCTGGCCATGCGCGGCCTGCCGCAGCATACCTATGACGAATACTGCCATTTCGTGGGCAACGGCATCATGCGGCTCGTGGAGCGGGCGTTGCCCGAAGAGCTCCGCACGCCTTATACGGTCGCGGCCGTGCGCGCGGATTTCGTGAAATATTATACCGAGCATATCGACGTTTATACGAAACCCTACGAAGGAATTCCGGAGCTGGTTGCGGAGATCGCGCGGCGAGGTGTCCGTATCGCCGTGGCATCCAACAAGTTCCAGACCGGAACGGAAAAACTGATCCGGTTGTTTTTCCCCGGTATCGAATTCGCCGCGGTCTTCGGCCAGCGCGAGGGCGTGCCGCTCAAGCCCGACCCCGCGGTGGTGGAGGAGATACTTGCGCTTACAGGCGTGGCGAAGGAGCGGGTGCTCTATGTCGGCGACTCGGGCGTGGACATGCAGACAGCCGCGGCCGCCGGTGTCCGCTCGGTCGGAGTGACGTGGGGGTTCCGTGAGCGCGCCGAACTCGAGGAGGCCGGGGCGCGGCACATCGTCGACAGCCCGGCCGGGATATTGGAGCTGTTATAGTCCGGAGGCTCTCTGTTTGCCCGGCTGTCCGGATCCTTTTGAGGATTCTTCCGAATTTTATGCTGAAAATGTAAATTTTTCCCGAAAATTGCATTAATCCGGGAAAAAGATGTATATTTGTTCCCGAGTAGTAACATATGGCGAAGAACAACAATACCGAACGTGACCGGGATGCTACCGAACAGCGTATGCTGAAGGCGGTGGGCGAGATGATCCGCAGGGATGGCTTCGAGAAACTCGGGGTCAATGCCGTCGCGGCGCATTGCGGGGTCTCGAAAATCCTTATCTACCGCTATTTCGGTTCGCTGGACGGACTGCTGGCCGCCTATATCCGGCAGCACGATTTCTGGATCAATTTTCCGCTCGACATTCCCGGCCGCGCGCATTTGCCCGAATTTCTGAAAAAGACGTTCCGCACGATGATCGGACGTTTGCACGGCGACCCTACGCTGAGGCGCCTGTACCGCTGGGAGTTGTCCTCGAAGAACGAACTCGTGGCGGCGCTCCGCAGGCAGCGCGAGCAGGCCGGGCTGGAGTTGATCGCCCGGGTGTCGCGGAAAACCGGGCTGCCCGAATCGGAGGTGGCCGTGTTGGCTACTTTCCTGACGGCTTCGGTAACCTACCTTGTGCTGTTGGAGGAATATTGCCCGGTTTACAACGGGATTCCGATCGGAGAGGCTGCCGGCTGGGAACAGATCGTCCTCGGGATAGACCTGCTGATTGACAAGACTTTCAAGGAATGACCGGCCCGCGGGGCGGGAAGGTATATATATTTTTTATAACGAATGTTACCAATAGGTAACAAATTGAAAACCAAAAACAATGAGAAAGATGGTAATGGCATGGATTTTACCGTTCGTATTGCTTGGTTCCTGCGATAAGGAGCTGGTCGAATACGAAAAGGGAAGCGTGGAAATTGTCGTGGAACGGGGCGACGCATGGCTGCATGATTTTCCCCTGTTCCTGGGGATTAAAAGGAAGAACCCGCCGCAGATCGCGGTCTGGATCGAAGATGCGCAGGGGCGCTACCTCTCCACGGTTTATGCGAGTTCCAAAATCGCCACCCAGTCCTGGCTGGCGGCGGGCGGAAACCGCCGCAGGGAGGCGCTGCCTCACTGGTGCCATAGCCGGGGTGTGCAATATGCCGACGGGCTTTACCTGCCGACGAAAAGCGAACCGCTGGCGGACGGCATATCGGGTGCCACGCCGCGCGGCAGTTTCGACCTGAAGCTCTCGCCCGGGGCGGGGCTCGATCGGTTCGTCGTAAAGGTCGAGGTGAACCATTCGACCGATTTCAACGAAACCTATCCCGAATCGGCCAAGGAGGGGGAGCCCGGTTACTCGGGCGGGCGGCACGGGAGCGGCCAGCCGGCCGTGGTCTATGCCGCCGACGTCAACCTGTCGTCGGGCAGGGAGCAGTTCGAAGCCGTGCTGGTAGGCCACAGCAGTCCCGACGGAAGTTCGGGCGGGATAGACCCCGATATTTCGGGGCTCACTTCGGCGCTCCGGATCGTGGAACGCATTACGATTCGTGTCCGATGAAGGGGCGATCCCGAGTATTGGCCGCGGCGCTGTGCGTGCTGCCTTTCCTTGCCACCGAGGTGCCGGCGCAGGAGTTTCCCCGCTTTTCCTGTTCGACGTCCGTCGGGACGGGCTTCGGCCTGACCCGCCCGTCGTCGGTGCCCGTCGTCTGGCGCGTGACGGGTCATTACAATGTGAGCCGCCGTTTTTCGGTCGGTGCCGGAACGGGGGTTTCCTGCTATGAAAAAACGCTCGTGCCGCTCTTTGCCGATGCGAAGTTCCTGCTTACGCGCCGCCGCAGCTTTACGCCCTATGCCGGGTGCGCCGCCGGATATGCTTTCGCACCGCGCAGGGATGCCAACGGGGGACTGCTGCTCAATCCCGAACTGGGGGTGCAGTATGCATTGCGCTGCGGGGTGCACCTGTTCTTCGCGGCGGGCTATGAGTTGCAGCGGCTGGAGCGGCTCCGGAAATACGAAGGCTGCTGGTTCTCCGCCGAATTTGCCGAGCAGCTCAGCCACGGCACCCTCCTGCTGAAGGTCGGGGTGCTGTTCTGAGCCTCGGTCAGCAGTAGGCCTTGACGTCGGCGGGGGTGATGCGCTCCTCGCTGAGTATGATGAGCCGCTCGATGACGTTGCGCAGTTCGCGGATATTGCCGCTCCAGGGCATCGTTTGCAGTTCACTAAGCGCTTCTTCTTCAATGCGTTTTGCCGGGATGTGGTATTCGGCACAAATTGTGTGTATGAAATGGTCGACCAGCAGCGGGATGTCCTGCGCATGTTCGCGCAGCGCCGGGACGCGCACGACGACCACCCCGATGCGGTGGTAGAGGTCTTCGCGGAAATTGCCCTTCCGGATCTCCTCGCGCAGGTTCTTGTTCGTGGCGGCGATTACGCGCACGTTGACCTCGATGTCCTTGTCGCTGCCTACGCGGCTGATCCTGTTTTCCTGAAGCGCCCGCAACACCTTGGCCTGCGCCGCCAGCGACATGTCGCCGATCTCGTCCATGAACAGCGTGCCGCCGTCGGCCTGCTCGAACTTGCCCCTTCGCTGCTTGATGGCCGAGGTGAAGGCGCCGCGCTCGTGGCCGAAGAGTTCGCTCTCGATCAGTTCCGAGGGGATCGCCGCGCAGTTGACCTCGACGAACGGAGCCGCGGCGCGGTTGCTTTTGGCGTGCAGCCAGCGTGCGACTAGCTCTTTGCCGGTGCCGTTTTCGCCCGTGATCAGCACACGCGCTTCGCACGGCGCGACCTTGTCGATCAACAGGCGGACGTGTTCGATCTGGGGCGAGGTGCCGATGATATGCTCCGTTTGCGCACAGTGCCCGCGGCGGGTGCGGCGTGCCGGGGCCGCCGCGGGGGCCTGCACCGGGGCCGGGTCGTCGATCGTGCGGTGGATGGACTGCAGCAGGCGGTTCATGTCGATGGGTTTGGTCAGATAGTCCTGGGCACCGTTGCGTACGGCTTCCACGGCCGAGTCGATCGACACCTCGGATGACAGCACGATGAACGGGACGCCCTTGTCGGGGATTTTGCACCCGGTGTCCGACAGGATGACGTCGAACGGGATTTTCTCGCACATGACGGAGGCCGCCTCTTCGTCTTCGGCGGCCTCCGTCGAGAAACCTTCGTATTCGAGCCGCTCGCGCAGCGTGTTTCGCATACTTTTTGATTGGTCTAAAATTAAAACCTTTGCCATAGCTTGTTTTTCCTGAAATTTTACCTACTTTTGTCCCAAAGTTATGACTTTCTGCGGTGTAAAACCAATCTTGTAGGGTCTTGCCGGATGGGGTGGAAAGTCGGAAAAAACGTCTTGAATCGGTTTACCGCAACGGGCTTGCCGGACGCTCCGGCGGACGGATTGAAACAGTGCGGAAGACCACAAATACAATATGAAAAAGAATTATAACTACACACGACGCAAGTTGTACCTGCCCGAGTATGGGCGTCATATCCAGGAGATGATCGACTCGTTGCAATTGATCGAAGACCGCCGCGAGCGCAACCGCCAGGCGCGTGCCGTGATCGCCGTGATGGGCAACCTGAACCCCTTGCTGCGCGATACGGCCGACTTCACCCACAAACTGTGGGATCACCTTTTCATAATGTCTGATTTCCAACTCGATGTGGATTCCCCCTACCCGCAGCCTTCGCGTCAGGAGCTGACCATTACGCCGCGCCGCATGGCCTACACGCAGGGGCGTATCTCCTATAAGCATTACGGCAAGTATGTCGAGCAGATGATCGCCGGGCTTTCCGGGGAAAAAGACCGGCGTACCATGGCGCGCACGGTGGACAACCTGGCCCGGTACATGCGCACGAAGAGCTACGAGTACAACCAGGAGCATCCCAACAACGAAGTGATCGTAAAAGACATCAAACGTATGTCCGGCGGAGCGATCGAAATCGATGAAGTGGCATTAAATAATCTCCGAAGTGACTATAAACAGCACTTTACGGCACGTCCCCAGAAGGGGCCGCAGCAGCGTCAGCAGCAGCGCCCGCAGAAAAACCGCAACCAGCAGCACGGGCGCAATTTCTCGAAAAACAACGGCGCACACCGCAATTCGTCGAAATAAAAAGTGCGCATATCCGGAATTTTGCTATATTTGTAAGCATTTAACTGCGATAACAAGGATAAATGAATAAACAAACGCTTTTCGTGTCCCTGACCACGGCCGTCATGCTGTGCGCATGCCAGTCGTCGAAGGTGAAGATTTCGGGTCGCTTCGTTGGTAACGATGCCAAGGATGTTTATTTGGAACAGGTATTGCCCCTGACGCAGTCGGTGATCGACTCTGCGGTGCTCGACAAGGACGGTAACTATCGTTTCGAGTTGAAGGGCGTGACGAAGACCCCGTCGCTTTATAATGTAATATATAACGGCGAACGCATTCCGCTGTTCCTCGCCGCCGGCGAGAAACTGTCCTTGAATTCCGTGGGGAGCGTCGTACGCAACTATACGGTCGAAGGTTCGAAGGAGTCGGAACTGCTGCGGCAGTTCTACCAGGCTTTCGTTTCGGGCGCGCAGCGGCTGGATAACATCGCGTCGCAGTTTGCCAAGGCAACGCTGTCCGAGGAAGACCGCCAGGCGCTGGTAAAGGAGTACACGGCCGAATACTACCGTATCCGCCGCGAACAGCTGCGGTTCATCATCGAGAATAAAGCGTCGCTGGCGGCGGTCTATGCCCTGTACCAGCGGTTGCCCGGGGACACTTACCTGTTCAACGGCGACAGCGACGTGGTTTATTACCGCACGGTGGCCGAGGCCATCGAACAGACTTATCCCGAATCGCCCTACCTGCAATCGCTCATGGGGGAGATCGCCCGCATGGACGCCCGCATCAGTCTGTCGTCCCAGATTACCGAGGCGGGGTATCCCGACCTCGAGCTGTCGGACATCTACGGCAAGAAGGTACGCCTCTCGTCGCTCGCGGGGAAAGTCGTGCTGCTCGATTTCTGGTCGGCCGAGCTGGGCAACAGCAATACGCTCAATGCCGAACTGAAGGAGGTCTATAAGAAATATGCCGACGCCCCCGTCGCATTCGAGGTCTACCAGGTTGCCATCGACACGTCGAAGCCCCTGTGGATTTCGGCCGTGCAGGAGCAGCAGCTTCCCTGGGTTTCGGTGAGCGACCTGCGCGGGCGCGCATCGTCGTCGCTGGGACTCTACAACGTGCAGAAACTCCCGGCCAATTTCCTGATCGACAAGGAGGGGAATATCGTCGGGAAGGATATTTACGGCAAGAGCCTCGAACAAAAACTCGATGAACTGACCCGTTGATGTACTATTTCGCATCGGATATCCACCTGGGCGCAGGCGGCGAGGCGTTTGCGCAGCAGACCGAACGGCTCTTCGTGCGCTGGCTCGACGATGCGGCGCAGGATGCGGAGGCGATTTTCCTGGTGGGCGACGTCTTCGACTTCTGGTTCGAATACCGGGGCGTGGTGCCCAAGGGCTTTGTGCGGACGCTTGGCAAACTGGCCGAACTGACCGACCGCGGTATCCGGGTGGTATTCTTTACGGGAAACCACGACATGTGGGTCGGCGATTACCTCGCCCGCGAGTGCGGCGTCGAGATCCATACCTCGCCGCAGCAATTTCGCCTGAATGGTAAAAACGTCTACATCGCCCACGGCGACAACATGAACATCGACGGACAGCCGGTGCTCAAATTCCTCAATACGGTATTCCGCTCGCGGACGTTGCGCTGGCTCTTTTCGTGGCTGCTGCATCCCGACCTGGCGATGCGCTTCGGGCACTGGTGGAGCGGCAAGTCGCGCAAATCGCACGGTGCCGAGGAACTCGACGTTTCGCTTACCGAGCCGCTGATCGAATATGCCCGCCGGTATGCCGCCGAGCACGACGTCGACCACTTCGTCTTCGGGCACATGCATTTCCCGCGCGACTACCGCGGGCAGGGCCTGCATGTGATAAATCTGGGGTGTTGGGAGAAATACCCTTCGTGCGCCGTGCTGGACGCATCGGGCGGAATGACTTTAAAAATGCTGGAGAGATGAAACAATACCTCGACCTGCTGCGGCGGATCAAAGCCGAGGGCGTCGTCCGCGGCGATCGTACCGGCACCGGCACCAAAGGCGTCTTCGGACACCAGATGCGTTTCGACCTCTCCGAAGGCTTCCCGCTGCTGACGACCAAAAAAGTATTCCTGAAAGGCGTGATCCACGAATTGCTGTGGTTCCTGGCGGGCGATACCAATATCAAGTACCTCGTGGACAACGGCGTCCATATCTGGGACAACGACGCTTTCCGCTATTACAACGAACTCTGCGTGCGCCATGGCGTGCTGCCCGTCGACCGGGATACGTTCCTGCGTGCGGCACAGGACGGTGTCGAATCGCCTGTCGAAGGGTATCGGTTCGGCGACCTGAACCATGTGTACGGCTATCAGTGGCGCAGTTGGCCCAAGCCCGACGGGCGCTTCATCGACCAGATCGCGCAGGCGGTCGAACTGATACGGCACAATCCCGAGTCGCGGCGCATCATCGTCTCGGCCTGGAATGTCGCCGAGATCGGGGACATGGCATTGCCGCCGTGCCACGTGTTGTTCCAGTTCTATGTAGCCGGAGGGAGGCTCTCGTGCCAGCTCTACCAGCGCAGTGCCGATACGTTCCTCGGCGTGCCGTTCAATATCGCTTCGTACGCACTGCTGACGCTGATGACGGCGCAGGTCTGCGGCCTCGAACCCGGCGAGTTCGTCCATACGCTCGGCGACGCGCACCTCTACCTGAACCACATGGAACAGGCCGACGAGCAGTTGTCGCGCGAACCGCGGCCGCTGCCCGTGATGCGGCTGAACCCCGATGTGAAATCGCTCTTCGATTTCCGCTACGGGGATTTCACGCTCGAAGGCTACGATCCCTGGCCGGCGATCAAGGCGCCGATGTCGTTCTGAACCATTTCACTCCCGTCAGGAACGGTGGCGAATTTCTCTGCGCACTGATCCGCTTGAACTGATGAAACAACAGGCGTCCCTGCTTCAGAGACGCCTGTTTCCACAGACAGTTATTTCTCGACGATCTTGATTTTTCCCGGTTTCTTGTATCGGTTGTTTTCGATGACGACCTGCTGCGAGTTCCGAATGTCGATCGTCGGAAGGTCGTTGTAAGGTTTGTATTTCTCCGATAATTCGATGGTATTGTCTCTGAAAATCAGTCCTCCGACGGATTTCGCCCGAAGCAGTTGTTCGTTGAATGTTCGGAAAAGATTGCCTTCGATCGTGATGTTGCGTTCGTAGGGATGGCCCGGAACCTCTTTTTTCTGGTGCGGGTTGATGAATATCGTCGGGAAATCGGCGCCGCCGTATGTGCCGTCGAAGAACTTGTTGTTGCGGATCGTTACGTCGCGCACGGCTCCCGACTCGTACCAGTGATCCATGTCTCCTTCGAACAGAATGGCGGACATCATGGATGAGAATGTATTGCCTTCGATGATGACCTTCCGGGGCGTGCTGACCAGAATACTTCTCGCCCGGTTGTTGCGCACGACGTTGTTCCGGAAGATCAGTTCGGGGTACCACGACATGTTTTCCAGCCCGTCGCCGACCGTGAGTCTGCCTTCGACGGGTGAGGTGAACGTCAGCCGGATGTAATGGGCATTGATGCGTTCCGATTTTTTCACCTGCAGGGTGTGTTTCGCAAGCAGGGTCTGCCCGTCCACGACGTCGATTTCGTCGCCTTTCCCGGCGAATTCATACCCGGCCTGCTGGGGGTGGTTAATGCGGGCGATGACCTGATTGGGCGCCGTGATTCCGGTCACGCGGACGTAGGAGCCGTGTACGTTGGTCGCGTCGTCGAGCATGTTCTCGAAAATGCACTCTTCGATCAGTACGGTTCCCCGGCAGTTGCAGAAGTGCGTGGCGTCCGCCGTGGTCGTTATCATCCGGGGGCTTCCTTTCCGCAAAACCACCTGCAGCCTGCGGACTGTTACGTTGTCGGTCTTTTCGGCGATCAGTCCCATGCCGCCGCAGTGGTGGATGGTTACGTCTTCGACCAGTACACCGGACGAGGCGGTCGCGTGGATCGCAGGCGAATGCCGGTTCTGGGTGAAGACGCCTTTGAATGTCAGGATCGTTCCGACGGGCGGTAAGGCGCGTACGAACCGGGTTTGGAGTTCATACCGGCCGGGGGCCTTCGGCGTAACCCGTATGTCGAAATTGTCCGGCTTGGGAATATAGTAGTCGTCGCTGCGGTAGGCGGTGGCCATGGTGTGGGGGTCGAAAACGATATTTTCGCCCAGAATACGTTCTTCCCAGCCTTCTGCCCGCATGATGAGCTTACCGTTTTCGAACGCATGGCCGAATTCGTCCGGAATCTCGATTTCGATACGTTGCCGTTCCGGATCCGCAGCCGTCACCTTTCCTTCCAGCGTGAACGGAATTTCCCAGTCGACGGTGAAATTGCGCAGCGTCACGCCGTGCGAATCCTCGATCAGAAACGGGATGATCCGGCCGTGGAAGATGAATTCCGAGCCGCCGCCGTCGATCTCGATGTTCCGCCGTCCTGTCAGCGGGAATGCGAAATGCCGGTATCCATTGTCGTGGTTGGTGATACAGTGGTATTTCCCGGCGGCGAATTCCGGCCAGAAATGGTAGGTGCCTTCGGGGAATACCAGTTTTACCGGGTTGTCCGCCGGGATGTTTTCGAGCAGGGTGTAGATGAACGGGGTCATGTCCTGCGTGTCGTACCGGCCTTTATAGTCTGCGATGTCGATTATTTTGCTTTGGGCATATGCCGTACCGCAGACCATACTCATGAAGAGTATGACGATTCCCATGGGTGGTTTTATACGCATGGCTATTTCTTTACGTTGTTTTTTTCCCAGATTGGTGCACCCGTGTCGGCGCCGTACCGCTTTCCGTGGTTACGCGTCACCTCTTTTGAGTTTTCGACCTCGTTGTCCGACATCTTCAGCCCGTCGACCGACGTGACGACGATTGCCGGGTAGGGACAGTCGGTTACCTTGTTCTTTTGAACGGTGATGTTCATGAATGCGCCCGGATCCGCGACTTTCGCGTCGCCGGTGATGTAGAAGAGCGACAGCGCTCCGGGAGGCAAGCGCGGATTGCCGCGCTCGAACATGCATTCCTCGATCGTATTGCCGACGATCTGTACGTTCGAGGAGAAGCCTCCTCCCATCCATTCGATTTCGGGCGACATGAGTATTCCCTGCATGGCGCATCCGGTTATCTTGTTCGAAGACACTACTCCGTCGATACCCTTGATCAGGATTCCGCGCGAACGTACGTGCCCCACTTCGTTGTCTTTGACGAGGAATCCGCTGCCGACCGCATCGGCATTGAAAACCACGTCGCCGGGGCCGATTTCGAACGGCATCTGCTTCACCTTGAGCCGGAACCCGAGTTTGTAGGAGGGTTTCGACAGCAGCGAGGGATAGCCCCTCGTCACGGCGTTGCGCTGCTCTTCGGTCGGGTCGAAGCGGTTGATCGAAACCAGCCGGAGCTCGCCTTTGCGTTTTCCATCGTAACCGACTACAACCAATCTGTCGCCGCGCCGGAATACGGGGTGAGTTTCGCGTGTCACTAGGTCGATCGTCCTCTTTGCGGCATCCGCCGATCCGACCGGGAATGAGCGTCCGCAGACGATGATACAGTCGTCGCCGTTATGGCCCACCTTGCACTCCGTGACGGTCGGGCCTTTTCGGGCCTGACTGCTGTGGATGCCGTCTGCGTTGCCTGAACGCAGGCGGGGTGCGATGCCCTGTGGCATGGGGCCGCGATCGACAACGCAGTTCTTGTATTCGTTGGCGTAACCTTCTTTCTCGAAGAAAGAAAAGGTATTGGATCCGTATACCGTAACGTTTTCGAGTTTGGTGTTGTAGCACTTGTTGAGCATGATGGTATGGACGCCGGCATTTGGTTTGTCCGTTTTGACGTCCATGACTACCAGATCCCCGACCTGCTCGCCTGCGCTCCACGTTCCGTTCTTGACGGCCCGGAAGAGGTTGTGACCGAGCTGTTTTAGCTCGGAGTAGTTGCTCGTGTAGGTGGTGATGCTGTTGCGCTTGAGCAGGCGTGTCTGCGGATCGTAGAACTGCACGCGGTTGGCGGCCAGACCGGTTACGGGATACCCCTTGTCGATCCGGACGTCGAACCAGCTTCCGTCTTCGGCCACGGCCGTAATTTCGCCCTGCGTAAAGCAGAGCGGATCGTAGTCGATGGTCAGGTCGCGCAGCTCCACCCGCACGCAGTTGTAAAAGCTGAACGCCTGCTCCTGATTGTTGCAGATGACCGTCGATCCGTTGCCGTTAATGTGGACATCGGTCAGGTTGTGGAACTTGTACGGCCCATTGTTACGCACGTCGAGCGTATAGGTGCCTTTGGGTATTTCGATGAGGCTCTGGCCTTTCTGTCGGTCGAGGATCTCGTATAGATCCGGGTAATTCTGTGCTGCCGCAGATGTCGTGAGGCATGCGACAGCACAGAAAACAGTCAGTTTGTTCATCTGAATAGGGTTTGTTGTCGGAGTTTACCCGCAGGAATCGTCAGATCGTCTGCGAGTACCCCGGATTTTGGCTCAGGTTTTTGTTCACTTCGCGTTCGCGCTTGGGTACCGGCATCCAGATCTTGTACGGTTTGTAATTGTTCTTGATCGGCTCCATCTGCGGGGCGAAGTAGTAATATTTGTTGCCGGTGTCATTGACGGTTTTTATTCCGCCGATCACCTCCGTCATTTTGCCCGTGCGGATCAGGTCGATGCGTCTCCAGCCCTCGACGCAGAGTTCGCGCGAACGTTCGTCTAACAGCTCTTCCATAAAATCGGTCTTATAGTAGGCCGAATTCATGGCGTTGAGCGCCGATTCGTCGAGTTTCCCCTCCGTGTCGGTGCAGGCGCGTTTGCGCACCTCCTCGACCAGTTCGCGCGCAAGGGATTCGTTGCCTGTTTTGTAAAGCGCTTCGGCGTACAGTAGTACGATGTCGGCAAAGCGAAGCATCGGGAAGTCGATATTGCTTGCCCACGTCGGAATGCCCTGCGACGTTCTGACTGCGGGATCTGACTGGCGGAACTTACCGTGGCAGAGGTTGGCGCCCGATGCGTAAAGCGCCACGGGACTGAAATATTTCGCTCCGTTGACCGTCGTATAATCGGTGACGTTGTTACCCAGACTGCCGCAGAGGTTCCAGGCCATGCGGCTGTCCTCGGTCACGTATTTGTCCGACAACTCGCCAGTCGGGCGTATCCAGCCGTAACCGCCTCCGTTCGTGCCGACGTTACCTTGCGGCCCGGCCCAGTAGGCGAAGAGGAAATATTCGTTCGAGCCGCCTGCTCCGGTTTGCATGACCATCATGCATTCCTCCTTCTGACTGCTTTTGGTGTCGGCCAGAAAATTGTAATGGTAGGGCCTGATGAGCTTATAGCCGCTGTGGGCATAAATATCTTCGGCGATGGCCGCGGCTTTTTTCCAGCACGCTTCGGCATCTACCCAGTCGAAACTGTTGATCGGTGAGCCGAGTTCCTGTCCTGCGCGGTTCTCCTTGCAGGATGCCAGATAGGTATACATCTTGAGCAGATAGCTGCCCGCGGTCCATTTGTTTACGCGGCCGCTTACATTATCTACCCAGTCGAAACTGTTGATCGGTGAGCCGAGTTCCTGTCCTGCGCGGTTCTCCTTGCAGGATGCCAGATAGGTATACATCTTGAGCAGATAGCTGCCCGCGGTCCATTTGTTTACGCGGCCGCTTACATTTGAATTGCGGTCGGGAAGTTCCTTATAGGCTTTGTCGAGATCTTCCTCAATGCAGGCGTAGACCTTGTCGAGCGGTTCGCGCGGAGCTTCGGCCGACGAGTTGGGCGTATTCGGCAGGGGGACTTCGCCCCAGAGCCACGCCTGATAGAGCCGGTAAAGGCCGCGTAGCAACTTAGCTTCGTTGACGATTTCGTCACGGCGTTTGGGATCCATGTCGATAGCCGGAACTTTCTGAATGATGTGGTTGGCACGGTCGATGCCGACGAAGAGTCCGAACCATGCCATCGAGACAAAGTCAGCCTCTTCATTGTAACCGCAGCTGGCGATGATCTGATGGTGCGGGTCACTGATGCCGTTGGGGGCGATCTCGTCGCCGAGCATCATCAGGTAGTGCATGCCGCGTCCCCAGAGGGGCTGGTTGCCGGTTCCCTGAATTGATCCTGCGTTGAGTATGTCGTATACGCCCGTGAGGGCCAGCTCCGCATTCGCGGCAGTGGTATAGAGGTCGTCGCCCGAAACGAACGAATAGGTTTTTTCGTCGAGAAAACTGGTGCAGCCCGCCATCGCCGTGCAAAGCAGGAACGCAGTCGTGTATTTTAGTGCTTTCGAATAGAACGTTTTCATATCGCTGTTTTAGTATTTGATTGAAACTCCGAAAAATACGGATCGTGCACGCGGATAGTTAGTGTAGTCCAGTCCGGGAATCAGACGATTCCAGAACGATACTTCCGGATCATAACCCGAATAGCCTGTGCATGTGAAGAGGTTTTCGGCCGTGACGTAGACCCGCAGGTGGGAGAGTCCGATTTTCCGCGAGATGTGTGTGGGCAGCGTATAGCCTACTGTCAGGTTTTTCAGGCGGAGGTAAGAACCGTCCTCAACGTAGTAGCTCGACATTTCGGTCTTGCCCTCGCCGTTGAGCGACGGATACCTATTGCTAGGACGCTCCTCCGTCCAGCGGTTGCGCCAGTAGTCCGTCGAGACGTTGTTGTAGCCCACGAAACCCTCGTAACGGTAGCGGCCGATGTTGATGATGTCGTTGCCGTAAGACCACTGGAACATGAAACTGAGGTCAAAATTCTTGAACGTAAAGTTGTTGGTCATGCCGCCGAAGTGCTTCGGGTCGCTGTTCGCAATGACCGTTTTGTCGTTGTTCGGGTCGATGACGTTGTCGTTGCCCGCTATGTCCTTGAACTTCATGTCGCCCGGCTTCACGGTGATTCCTGCGAATGACGGCACGCCCTTTTTCAGGTTCCCCTGTTCGTCGAAGTCGGATTTCTGGTAAATGCCGTCGAAGACGTATCCCCAGCCCGAACCGATCGGGTGTCCTACCATGACGCGGCCTACTTCGGTGATGTGTCCGCCGGCGACCTTGACCGGGATCGAGCTGACGTCGCCCAGCGATACGACTTTGTTGCGGTTGAGGTTGAAATTCAGGCTTGTCGACCATGTGAAGTTGCGTTTCTGAATATTGACCGTGTTGATCGTAAGCTCGAAACCTTTGTTGTCCACCTGCCCGATGTTCTGCCACTGACGGTAGGAACCGATCTGGCTGGGAACGTCGGCATGCAGGAGCATATCCTTGGTCTTTTTGTAGTAAACGTCGGCTTCGATGCTCAGTCGATTGCGGAACATGCTGATATCCAGACCTCCGTTGAGCTGATAGGTCGTCTCCCACTTGAGGTCGGGGTTCGATATCTCCGAAGGCGACAGACCCAGCTGTACGGAGTTGTTGTCCCCCGAATAGTAGGTCTTGTCGGTACGGCTCAGCGACTGGTAGGCCGGAATGCGGTCGTTACCCGTCACGCCGTAGCTGAGCCGCAGTTTCATGTCGCTGAAAATCTTTTGCTGCTTCATGAACTCCTCCTTGCCGATGCTCCATGCGAAAGCGGCTGAGGGGAAGTAGCCGTACTTGTTGTTCTTGCCGAACTTGGACGAACCGTCGCGTCGAATCGAAGCCGTGAAGATATACTTTTCGGCGAGGGTGTAATTCAGGCGCAGGAATTCCGATTCGGAGGTGTTGCGTTCGCGGTTGGTTTGTACGTTCTCGGGGAATACGGAGCCCTGCCCGATGTCGAACGCTCCGTTGAAGCTCTGGTTTTCGAATCCTTCGGCGCGGGTGCTGAGACGTGTGGCGGTGTAGCCGCGTAGTTCGAATCCGAGTACGGCGTTGAAATAGTGTTTGCCACGCGAGATGGCATAGGTCAGCGTGTTGGAGGTTTGCCACGATTCGGCGCCACTCTCCGCGACGACGGCCATGCCGTTTTTGGAGTAACCCCACGAGGTCGTCGAAGGATACCACTCTTCGGTCTTCGAATTCAGAATCGTACCGCCGCCGCTGATACGCAGCGTCAGGTTGTTGAGGATCTTGTATTTGAGGTAGAGATCTCCGATCGTACGGTTCTGGGTGGAAGCCTTGTAGGAGTCGTTGATGAAGGTGATGGGGTTCGTCAGGTTGTAGTTCTCGGGGTTGGATGCTTCGTCATCGTCGTCGCTCACGAAAATTGGCTTGTAGAGAACGAAACTCTGCACCAGTCCGTTGTACGAATTGGCACCTGCATTGGTGACGGCTCCCTTGGTCACGATGTGGGAGAAGTTGATCGTACCGCCGATGGTGAACTGCTTGCTGAGGTCGCTGTCGAAACGGATGCGGCCCGTGAAACGTTCCATCTGATTCTTCTTGACGATGCCTTCCTGATTGAGGTAGCCTGCCGAAGCGGCCACTTTGGTCTTCGCGCTGCCGCCCGAAGCGACGCCGATGTTGTAGCTCTGGATGATACCCGTGCGCATGACCTCCTCCTGCCAGTTGCGGCTGTGGTAGTCGGAGAAGTCCCTCACCTGATCGGGCAGGCCGTCGCCGTTGGTGTCGATACCCCACGCATCACTGGTCGGGAACTTTGCGAAACGGTAGTCCGCGAATTCCTGTCCCTGAAGCACATCGATCGTATTCGACATCCGGGCCAGGCCGACGCTCATGTCGAAATCGACTGAGGCTTTTTCGCCGCGCCCGCTTTTGGTGGTGATGATCACGACACCGTTGGCTCCGCGCGACCCGTAAATGGCCGTTGCCGACGCATCCTTGAGGACGGTGATCGACTCGATGTCCGATGGGTTGATGCCCGCCAGCGGATTGTAGCGCACGTTGGCCGACGTGTAGCTGCTCGTGGCGACTTCGTCGGCATTAACGTCAATCTGTACATCGTCGATGATATACAGCGGCTGTGTTCCAGCATTGATCGAGTTGCCTCCGCGGATCGTAATGTCGATGCCCGCGCCGGGTTCGCCCGAACTGGAGCTGACCTGCACGCCGGCCATGCGGCCCTGGAGCGCATCCATAAAGCTCGTGCCTTTGGATTTGGTGATCTCTGACGTGCTCAGCACGCCCAGCGAGCCGGCGACATTTTTCTTCTGGGCGTCGCCGTAACCGATCTGCACGACGACGTTTTCGATCTGGGTCACATCCTGCTGCAACTCGACCCGCAGATCGGTGCTGCTGCCGACCATGATGTTCTGCGGTACCATACCAATAAACGAGAAGGTCAGGACGGATTGGTGGTTTTTGACGCTTATGGCGAAACGGCCTTTGGTGTCGGTCGTGGTTCCGTTGGTGGTTCCCTGCTTGATCACGCTCGCGCCGGCCATCGGTTCGCTGGTCGCGGCGTCCAGCACGGTGCCCGTTACTCGGAGCTGGGCATAGACGCTGCCGTACGTAAACAGGGTCGATAATAGTAAAAGTAGTACACTTTTCTTCATGGTTATATTCAGGTTGGTTTTTACTGGATGGTATGTCGTGGATCCGATGCCCCCGGAGCCGCCCGTGTCCGGGACGGCTCCGGAGATGTCGGATACGGAATTATCTCATTTCGGCGGACTCTTTGTCGAGCGGTGTATGGCGGATGCACCGCACGGAGTAGGCGTTGGTTCGCTGGTAGTTGTTCAGGTATATGCTGGTGCCGTTGAGCATGATGAAACGCGCCGCATTGGTGAAGATGTTGCCTGCGCCGGCGATGATGGGCATGTTCGTCCAGTAGACGCCGCGGCCTCCCGATACGGTTCCCCCGACGACCGCCTGTCCTGCCCACGGCATTTTGAGCGGGCTTCGGGCGAATACGGCAGCAAGATCGGTCACCTTGTAGGAGGTGTTGCCGTAAACCATCGTTTCGAGTCCGGTGACGGCTTTGGCCATCTCGATGAATTCGTTCACCGTCGGTACGCGGTAGCCCGGAGGGCAGGGATTGTTGTCCTGCGTGGCGGCATCGAGCGGCGCCGCATACGTCTTGTCCTCGAAGCGGCCGCCCCAGAGTCCGTCCCGGTTCGACGTGTCGTCGCGCGCCCAGTCGTGGGGCTCCTTGTTAGTTGGCATGAAACCTTCCCGACCCGACTCCCGGCGGTCGGCGGTGGGAGTGTTCAGCGGTGCGAGGGCATTGACGAATGAACCAGCCGTGGCAGAAGTCCATTTGGTCTTTTCGTGTCCGTCGGCTTTGCGCGACCACTGGAAGAGCGATCCGAAGGCCGCATAGTCATTGGATGCGGCGGCGATGCTTTTGGCACCGAGGTTGCGGTCGAGCCATGTTTGTTCCGTCGCCTGGCCGTTCTCGTCTTTGACGGTGATGTTTACAGGGAAATAGATGATCTTGTAATAGTCGTCATCCGAATCATAGTTGCGATCCTTTACTCCGATCACGGTCACTTCGCATTGGGCGGTTTTCTTTCCGCCGTCGGTGGTCGAGACGTGGATGGTCGTTTTGCCGTGCGATACGGGAACCAGTAGGCCGTTTTCGTCGATTTCGGCGACGAGCGGATCGTCGGAGATCCACTTGAGCTTTTTGTTTGTGGCGCTCTCCGGCAGGATTGTCGGGGTGAACTGGAAGTATCCGACTCCCGGATCAGTTGCGAAGTCGAATGTCTTGGACGTAGCGTCGAGCGTCAGGCTTTCAATGGGAATGCTGTTGTCCACGTCGTCGATCGTGAGGTGGATCGCGTCGTTGACGTGCATGTCGTTGGCTTCGGCTGTGAGCGTCACCTCGCCGAAAGCCAGCGCTGTGACCAGGCCGTTCTTATCCACGGTGGCCACGTTCGTATTGGAGCTGTACCATGCGATTCTCTGGTTGGTGGCATTTTCCGGCGTGATCGTAACCGAAAGCTGATATGTCTTACCGGGATTGAGGTGGAGTTCCCGAACGTCGATACTTACTTTTTCGACATGGATGAATTGCCCCTCGTCATCTTTGCAGCCGGAATGGACAGCAGCGATAGCGGTGATTAGAAAAGCGTAAAGAAGTTTTTTCATATTTTAGGGTTTGTTTGTTGGTTGCATACAGCGGATAAATCGCCTAATCTTATAAGCAAAATTATCAGAATGAATATTTTTTGAATCTCGTGTCGTGAAATAAATTAACGGGAACGGTTTCGGGAACGGTTTGATTAGCCGGGAGCGTTCCCGGAAATGTCTTCAAAAGTGAGAAAACCGCCCTGAAAAAACTTTTTCAGGACGGAATCGGGACTGATTGTATTATTTTCGGGATGCTCCTCCCGCTTCGCCGAATGTGCGTGCCGCGCTATTGCTGCGGCCTTATGTCGGTGGATTCGCGGATGTTGATTCGCGCGTCGAGTACCACCGTGCGGTTCGGGGCATCGGGATTCTTGATTTTTTCCAACAGCAAGTTTGCCGCCGTTTCGCCGATCAGGTCGAGGGGCTGGGCCACGGAACTCAGCTGCGGTTCGGTCAGTAGGGCCGACTGCGATTCCGAGAAGCCCATCACGGCGATTTGCTCCGGAATGCGGTAACCCCTCTTTTTGATGGCCTTGAGCGCTCCGATAGCGAGTTGGTCGTTGAAACAGAACACCGCGTCGGGAATACGATCGCCGTCGAGTATCATATTCATGGTCTCGAAACCGCATTCGCGGGTGATGCCCTTGCATTGGATGAACGTATCGGGTGCGGGGGCGATGCCGTGTTTACAGAGGGCGTCCTTGTAACCCTGGTAGCGTGTGGCTGAGTTGAAAATCCCTTTCGGTCCCATCAGGTGCAGCGGTCGGGTGCGTTTGGTTCTGTTGGCGTAGAGAATGTGCTCTACGGCGAAAAATGCCATCCGGAAATCGTCGATGACCACTTTGCTGGCTTCGACTTCGTTGCTCGGACGGTTGAAGAAAACGATCGGGATTCCGTTGTTGATTAGCCTTCGGTAATATTCGTCGTTGCGATCCTTTTCGGTGACGGAAAGGATGATGCCCTCCACCATGCTGTTTTCCAGCAGATGCAGGTTCTTGAGTTCGATCTCGGCGGATTCGCCTGACTGGGTGATCAGGACATTGAAACCCTCTTTCTCGAAGACTTTCTGTATCTGGATGATGATGCGCGGGAAAAACGAATTGACGAATTCGGGTACGACGACGCCGATGACCTTCGAGCGTCTCCGTATCAGGTTCTGAGCGTATGGGTTCGGCCGGTAGTTCATTTTTTCGGCCATTTCGAGCACCAGCCGTTTGGTCTCGGGCTTGACGTCGGAATGATCGGCCAAAGCGCGTGAAACTGTGGATTTGGATATGCCCAGAGCTTGGGCGAGATCCTTTATCGTGGCATGTTTTATCATTTCCAGCTTTTTCACGCAAAATAGTATTTTTTTTACAGTTTACAAAAAATAAAGATTCCCGGTTCCCGGAAGATTATTCGAGCACGACGATAAATCCCGCATTCTCCGGCAACTGCATGACGAGTGGTTCCGGCGCCGGCAGTGAGACTTCGGCCGTTTGCAGCGAACCGTCCGCCGCGTCGCGGACGATCTGCGCCTTTCGGGCCGTCGCGGGGATGAATCCGGCGGGAATCGTCACCGCGGCGGGAGCGGTGTTCACACCGGCGATGTACCATGTGCCGGCCTTGCGGCGGGCGATGACGGCCAGCCGTCCGATCTCGCTTTGCGGTAATACGACTGTTTCGTCCCATACCGTCGGCAGACGGCGGATGATGTCGAGGGCAGGGCGGTAACGCTTGTCGCCGGAGAGGACGAACGGATTTTCAGCGATCGTCAACAGCGGCGAGTCGAGCAGCAGAGCGAACGCCAGCTGATGGGCGGCCGTCGTGCCGCCGGGCATGGTGAATGCGACCGGAGTGTAGTCCGCGGCGCCCAGTATGCCGCGTGTGAAAGGCAGGGCAGCATTGTGGCTGGCCGGAATGTTCTGGTTTTCGTCGCCGGGCACATAGCGGTTCGGATTGGGGGCGTGACCTTCGTCCCGCATCCGTTTTTCGTAGTTGGCCGTGATGCGGTTGAGTTCAATGCCCCGCACGCCTTCGCGGGTGATTTCATTGGGGTAGGTGCGGATTTCGCCCGTCGGCTTCTGGCAGCCGTGGAGGTTGACCAACAGTCTGCGTCGTGCCGCATTTTTCAGCAGGTGGGTATTGAAGTCGATCTGGCGTATGCCCTCGCCGTTCATGAAATCCACCTTGACACCCTTTATGCCGACCGCTGCGACCGAGTCCAGAAAGCCGCGCATCTGGCGGTAGTCGTCCGCCGGGTCGTTGAGTTTCTCCCAGTGGCGCCATACGAATAGCCCCACGCCGCGGGATTCGGCGTATCCGGTCAACTCCTGCAGGAATTTCCATTTGTCGGGACGTTCTTCCCAACCGTCGTCGATGGTGCTGTATTCGATGCCCAGAGACGATGCGGTGTCGATCACCCGCTTTTCGCCTTCGAGGGTCATGAAGCGGCCGTCGATGCCGCTCCACCAGCTCCATAACGAACGTCCGGGCACGATCCACGACGTGTCGGCGAAAAGTTCCGGATCGGGAGCCGGATTGAGACTCGTGATGATGTCGGTGTTTACCAGTGCATCGAGGTCGCGGGCGATGATCGTGACGCGCCATGGGGTGACGATGTCGCCCGACAGCTCGAATCCCTCCTGCTCGGTGAAGTCGGCACGCAGGCTGGCTCCGGCTTCTGCCCGCAAACGCATGCCGCTGTAGCCGTACAGCGCGGCTTCTGTGATCATCACGTATTCGTCAGGGGTTTGGTAGAGCAACGGCATGGTCTGCACGGGCCCCTGTCGGGAGACGATGTGCAGGCTGTCGGCCGTTGTGGATATCCATTCGCCGGCATAGGTGAGCAGTTTCCATTCCGAGTTCCGCTCGGCGAACCATACCCTGCTCCGGTGGGGTGGCCGCCATTGGGCCGCTTCCCCGTTGACGATCCGTTTGCCGTCTCCCGGCAGAATGAACCGGTAGGCGAAGCCGTCGTCGTAGAGACGTGTCTGGAGCTGATATGTATAGCCCGAAGGGCGATGCGTTACGTCGAAAAGGTATTCATTGCACCGATTCTCTGACACGGCTTTGCGTCCCGTGACGGAATAGGTTTCGTTGATTTTTCGTGTGCCTGCCGGGCGCAGAACCGCATCGCGGAACAACTCCGTCCCGTCGATGGTTACACCCATGGCCGATGTATCGATGATCGTGCGGCCGTCATGAGTTACGCTGTAGCTGAGACCTTCCTTGTCGGCGAATACCTCTGCCCGGATATTACCCGAAGGACTTTTTTGTGCGCTACTGCCGCAACTTGCGGACAGAAGGGCCATGAAGGCGAAAAATGCTGTTTTTCTCACGTTGCGTTATTTTTTAAGTTCCAGAGTTTCCCATTCGATAATTTCGCCCTGCCGGGTAAGGGCTTTTACCGCTATCTCCGTCCGCTCTCCGTCGATGGCCGCCGTATGTTCGAACGGATAGTGGGTGTCTTCGGTCTGCCGTCCGTCGATGGTGAACCAGACTTTCTGCAACTGCGTGTCGTCTTTGGTTAGATAGACGAATACGTTGTTTGCAGCCCGGCCGAAGCTGATCCGCATGCAGCGTACGGCGTCATCCTGCGTCGCGGCGTAAGAGGTTTGCCACTGTTTGCCAGCCGTGAAGAGTGCGGCGAGCTGCGGCCGAATCGGGGTTGGGGTTTCGATCCTGACTGCGGCGATCCCGTTTCCGGTGACGCGGATCGGAAAACGTCCGTCGACGAGTGGCCCCGATACGCCCCTGCCACCTATGACCTGTGTCCTGTAATGCCGGCCTTTCGAATGTCTGCTCAGGGCGTAATCCAGCGCGACCTCCGTTTCGACCGTTTCCGGAGACTGGTTCATGAAAACGATGTACAATGCGTCGTCGTCGACGGCCGAAATGTAGTTGAGTTGCCGGTCGGCCGGTGCCGCCAGCCCCGTCGGCATCCACAACCGGGCTTCGTGGCCGTAGACCGTGCCGGGGAGGTGACCGTAGAATTTGCTTTGCAGATAAGCGTATCCTTCGATGAATTCACCCGGGAAATTCACCTGTCCGTCGCTTCGGTACAGGGCCTGCGTGACGAGGAAGTCGTAAAGCAGCGATATGTGCGGCATGATGTGGTTGTAGTGGAAGGAGTTGGCGCCCAGTTCCATGTGTTCCCGAAGCGGGTAATCCGCCTTTTCGTATACGGTGGTGCGGGCCGTGTTGATGTGGTAGCCCGGGAAGTTGCGGTAGCGCCCTATGACGGCGTGATCCGCCGTGCGGGCCAGGAATTCGTCGCCCGTGTAATGCGCCAGCCGCAGCATCCATGCGGCATAGTTGGCCATGAAGATACCCCGATGCCCGGTACTCGTGCCCGAGGATTCCGGGGTGAGTCCGATTTCCGAAAGCCGCCATGCCGGAACCCGTTCGGCGGGAGCGTCCATCTGCGCATGCCCTTTCGATTTCAGGTATTGGTAGTGCGGGGCCTTCCCGTCGGGATTGACCAGAATGTTCCGATCCGGGACGGCTGGGGAATACCAGATGTACTGCGTGTAGAGTTTGGCCCCGCGGTGGGCGGCCCGGAGATAGGCTTTGTTACCCGTCAGTTCGTACATTTCGAGCAGGTCGATCCATTTCGGGGCAAATCCCGTCCAGAAGAAAAATCCTCCGGCTTCAGGATCGCGGAAATCGGTGGCCGGCGTGTCGATGCGTCGGCGGATGTATCGGTCGGCTCCCGCAACGGCTTTTTTCAGGTATTCGGTCTCTCCGGTGGCCCGGTAAAGGTGTATGGCATTTTTCCATGTGCAGCCTTCTTCGACGACATCCAGATTGCGAATGCGCGTGGAGCCGTACTCCTTTTTAGCGAAGGAGAGCAGGTAAGGGGCGCTGCCTTTCAGAATGCTGCTGAGCGCCGTCAGTTCCGAAACCGGACAGCAAGGGCCGTTCATACGCCGGGAAGGGTACTGGATGTTCTGTGTCGAATCGGCACAGAAGAGCAGCTTTTCGCGCGACAGCACGTATTCGTATACCGGCAGCGCCCTTTCGAGAAGCATTTTCCGGTTGTCGTTCAGGGCGGCGATTTCCAGCGGATTGAGACTTGAAACGTTTTTCACTGCGCCCGGAACATCCGTCGAATAGGTGCAGCCCTTTTCGTTGTCCAAAAAACGGCTGTAAGGGCTGAGTACGTAGGAGATCATGTTTTCGATCGTCTCGTTGAGCGAACCGAGCGCATTGTTTCGGTTGGTTGTAAAGCCGAACAGGTTCTCTGCGACATTCCGGAGCGCATCCGTGGTGTCGCCCCGCTGTCCGCAGAGCAGTGCGGAAAAAGTGAGTTCCCCGCCTGGGGCAGTTTCGGAGCCGATGCCGCCCGGAACCGGGGCGAACAGCATCGGTGATGCCAAGCCTTTGCGGTCGCGCACGGCGACGCCGAAACGGCTGTTGGCGGCTGTCGGCAGCGGATCGAACGGAAATTCGGCAGGGTGGGCCAAAATGCCGTATGTCGTATTGCGGGAGGTGATGAACGCCGAAGGGACGGGACATCGGAATGCGAGCGTGAGGTAACTTTTGTCGGGAAACCGTTTCTCCTGCCAGATCAGCGGCTGCCAGATTTCGTCGGTTCGCTCCGGCTCTGTTCCCGCGAAACCGGTGAATCCGACCGAATACCAGCCTCCGGTTTTCGCCGTGAGACGGTAGGTGAGAAGGGGATGTCCCGTCGTGGTGTCGGCCGTCAGCTCCGCTGTGATGCGGAAAAGGGCGTTTTCGGGGTAGCCGAAAGTGACTTTGTGCCCTCCTTCCGCACGGTGGGAGGAGGGACGGATGACGATGATGCGTCCTGAATTGAAAATGTCGGCCGTCCGCGATTCGACGGAACCCTCGAGTATCTCATCGTCGAAGCCGTCGCCCGACTGATCGGCCCTGCGATCCGTGCGGTTCATATCCGGGCAGTCGCTGAGCCATGTAGCCACATTGTACTGTACGTCGGGGATGCCCGCCGGACGCATTTTCAGCTGCGGATCCGTAGCCGAAAAGAGGACGGTGAATTCCGGCAGGTAGTCGGGCAGGAGGTGCTGTCCGCCGAACACGACCGTATGATCGGGTTTCACCCTGAATTCCTGTGCCTGTGCCGGGCGGTATGCTCCCGCCGCGGCCAGTATGATCAGCAGTATGCAGCCGGCTCTTGTCATGGTTCGAGGTCGAATTTCAGGGTTTGTATTCCGCAGCCCGGAAGGGTGATGCCGAACGTTCCGTCGTTGCCCGGCATGATTTTACGGCCGGTTGCGGGATCAGCGGCCGAAGCGGTGTCGATGCGCCTGCCGGGAATGGCCGCGGGATGCACCGTCAGCGTCGTATGCTGTTTCCGGGGCGTGCTGTTCATCAGGATCAGACAGAGTCTGTTCCGATCCGTCGTTATGGCCGACAGAACTTCGATGTCGGTATTGTCTGCGTCGAACAGTCCTTTGACCATGGCCGGATTCGCCAGCTCTCCGTATACGGTTCCCGGTTTGAATCCGAAGATCCGCTGCGGCCCGACTTTCGGGGTCATGAAACCGCGGGGAAACGAAATTTGGCGGCCGCTCCGCATTTCTGCTTCGGCGAAGACGTAATCGGCGATCCATCCCAGTTGCCACCATGCATGGTGCGGGAAGGGGCCGGGCCCTCGGTCGAACTGGCTCCAGTAATAGGTTGCCATATGCGTGTCTGGTGCGAGGTGCGCTTCGCGGGCTGTGGCTGTAGCTCGCGCGAGGTCGAGGAAAAGCCGATCACCGGTCTCTTCGTACAGCCTTACGAACATGCCGCAATGGCTGGTGAGCAGGATCGGGCCGCTCTTGACCGCCGATCCTGCACAGCCACCGTGCTCGAAGCAGAGCCCGACCTGACTGATCTGCCATTCCTGCATCTTCCGCCCTTTGTATTCGATTTCACGGTCGCTCGGTGTCGGGTGTGTATAGATTGACGTGGTGTACATCCGGGCCGTGCGGAGTGCGGCCTCCCGGTATTTGGCCTCTCCGGTCAGGTCGTGCACGTCGAGCAGGGCTTGCACGGCCTGTCCCGTGGCGAAATCATTGATGAAACGCGCGTCGCCGCAGACGCCGGTGAAGGCTCCCTTGTCCACGGCGTTGCGGACGAACCAGTCGGCGCCCCGTACCGCGGCATCGAGGTATTTCCGTTCTCCGAGCAGTTCGTAGGCGACGACGAAGCCGTAGAACGTGGGGCGAAGGTCTTGCAGGTCGGTGAACAGCGGTTTCCCGTCGTGTTTGCCGTATGCCACGGCAAAACCGCCGTCGGCCTGCTGCAACGACAGCAGCCGTTCGGCTCCGGCTTGGAAGCTGTTGCGCAGCAGCGAGTCGTCCCGCTCGAAAAGCAGGATGTTTCCCAAGTCCATGAGCGTATAGTACGTGATGCCGATAGGTTCGATATGGTCACCCCATTCTTCGACGAACTTTTTCTTTTTCCACAGGTAATACTGTCCCATGGCCGCGCCGTAGTTGGGATCGTCCGCCGGGGCCTGCTGCATCAGTTTGAAGTTGCGCATGAAGGGGAGCCGCTCTTCGGTCAGCCGTGGATCGCCAGTCATCGAGGCGAGCATCCACGATGCGCCGATGTCGGAATTCTTCATGGCGTCGCGGTCGGATTCGACGACTCCCCCCAGATAGTCCTGCGCTCCGATGGTCAGCCCCTTGTAATCGGCGGTTCGCCAGAAAGAGAGCGAATCGTCGAGAATGTAGTCCCAGATCGCTTTCATGCGCTTGTAGAGAGGAATGGCCGTATGTTTGAGCGCGAGCGAGTTTCCCAGACCGTAAATGTCATAAACGGCGTGTTTGTGCAGTTCATACCATCCCTTGTCCGTCATGCTGACGCGGAATCCAAATCGGACGGAGTCGCCTGCCTGCCTTTCTGATCCGTCCTGTCCGAGCACCGGATAGTAGAGCGTCGGGGAGAGTTCTCCCTGCCGGTTCATGTGCGAAAGGCCGCACCGCCATGAGATGCCGTGCATGCGCTTGTCGCCCGTATATTCGGAACGGGAGTAGCCACTGTCGGGAATTAGCGCCAGTGTATTTCCCCCTTTTTCGGTCATGGACGTAATCATCGTGGTGACCGTATTGTCGTTGCATACCACCGGAAGGTGGGGCAGCCCTTGTCCGTACATGTAGGCGAGGTGGAATACGGGCTGGATGTAGTCGCCTTGGAAGAAACCCGGAACAACGCTCCAGCCGAGCCGCTCTTCGGGAAGTATGGCCAGTGTGGGTGTGCTCACCGAATAGTATCCCTTGCGCGTTGGATAGAATACGCTTTCGACGCGTATGTCCGCCGGATAATCCGGGTCGGGACTCCATGTCGTGCGCAGGCGTCCCAGTTCGTTTCGGGCTTCGAAGCAGACGGTGCGTCCCTTCTTCCAGCCTTTTTCGGGGTAAAAGCGCAGTGCTTCGCCCGCACGGTTCATCGGCACGGAGGAGGTCGCCTTGTTGAAATCCTTGGCAATGTAATGGAACCGTGCAATGTCGAAGTCCATGGTGTCGCCGCTGCGGTTGGTAATCGTTTCCGGCTCCGTCGAGGGCTTTTCGTTGCTGAAGAGTATCGTATACGCCCCGTCGGGCAGTCCCCAGCAACGGCCTTGGCGGTCGGTAATCCGTGAAATTTTCCATCCTTCCGCAGTCTGCTCCCAGCGAATTTCCAGTTCTTTGTTCCTGACGGTCAATTCGTCAGAGGATGTGCAGGCGGTCGACAGCAACAGGACGAATGCGGAGAATATTTTGAAGTGCGGTTTCATGGCGTCGGTTTCTGATTCGAAGTTGTACAATTTATTCGACAAGGATACCCATCAGGGCCTTGTGTTTTCCGGGTTCGGAATCTTCCGGCCAGAAGCGGATTGAACGCAGCCTGTGCGGAGTGTCCAATGCGATCGTATTGCAGCTCTGGTGGTTTCCTTCCGTGTGGGACAGGAGGTTTCCGTTGCTGTCGGTAATGCGGTATTTGCGGATACATTGGGGCATCACCGAATCAAAATGCTCCATTTGCACGTTTTCCAGCGCGTGGTCGAAATCGGTGTCGAAGAACAGCCGGATTTGTTTGATCTCCCGCTCTTCGCCGAAATCGATGCGGATCGACGGCGTTTCGTCGTCGGGAGCCGGGATCCAGCCGTTGGGCTGTATGTAGGGACGGAAATAGCCGTTGAGGAGATTCTCCGCCCCGAAGCAGGTCAGCGGCGCGGAGAATTCGAGTGCGATGTTTTTTCCTTCGGGACGGCGCTTGGGACACCAAAATTCGAACGCATCGACTCCGATGTCCTCTGGCGGAACCTGCCTGCCGAAATTGGAGACCGCGGGATTGACGGTATTGAATACCGAAGTCAGGCCGGAGACGATCTCCGAACTCATCGGAATGCTAACGTCGGGATTGGCCATGAAGCAGATGAAGACGTATTGCGGTGCGTCGTAGCGCATTCCGAAATTGACGGTCAGCCTGTTTTCTCCTTCCCGGAGGTCGAAATCGAGCCGCTTGTCGGTCGTGTCCGGGGTGTAGTTGCCCCTGCGCGACGAACTGCGCAGTTCGACCGTCAGCCGGGTCGCCTTGTCTGCTTTTACGGTAAGACTGATGACCGGAACCCGGGCGCTGACCGGGATAAGCTCGGCGGCGGAGCAGTCCAGTCGGAAACAGGTGCCGTCGGGGTGCAATTCTCTGAGCGCAAACTCGCTGGATGCGGTAATCCGGGCTGTCGGGGGCAGCATGCCGCGGCCGAACCGCTCTCCCGGCAGAAAATGCCCGGTTCGGAGCAGTGCGGACTGCAGTTCGCCGATGCGTTCCTTGTCGATAAGGTCGGACGGTTTGAGTTTGTCGCGCAGGGCGATTGCGGCCGCCATACCGATCGCCTGACCTCCGTGTGCGGCAGTGCACATGACGCGCGTGGAGCCGTTGGCTACATGGCTGACGCTGATGATGCGGCCTCCGATGAAGAGGTTGTCTACGTCGGGCGTCACCAGACAGCGGTAAGGAATTTGATAGATGCCCTTGCTGTGCCACTGGTTGCAGGCCCGTCCTGTGCCGTAAACGCCGTCGGCGGGGTGAAGGTCGATCGACCAGCCGCCGAACGAAACGGCGTCGTATTGTTCATGCTGTTCGATTATGTCCTGCTGGGTTAGCATGTAATAGCCTTTGAACCGCCGGCTTTCGCGTTTGCCGGGGAAAAGCCCGACCCATTCGAGCGTGTAATTCTCCATTTCCGGGAATTTGCCCGAATTTTTGATGTGATTCCAAACGCCGTAGACGATTTTCCAGAGTTCGAATTTGATTTTTTCGGTATCCCGGATCGTGTCCAGCCGCCCGCCGTACTCCAGCCACCAGTATTTGCAGCTGTGCTGCGAGGTGTTGAAATATTCCGGATTCCGGAGCCGAGGGATCAGCTCCTCAACCTCCTTCAGAGCGAATTCGGGAGCTTCGAAGCGTACGGGGCAGCCCGTGTCCTTGATGTAGAACAGGATGCTGTGTCCCAGCAGTTCGCCGTATTCGTTTTTGTCGGGTGCGAACTTCTCCCCGTATTCTTCGCGGTCTTCGGCTCCCATGCGATATTCGGCTCCTGCCATGTAGGCGAGCGCGCCGTCACCCGAACAGTCGGCGAAAAGATCGCCTTCGATCGTGTGGTACGTTCCGGTTTGCGGGTTGAACGCCGTGACCGATCTGACGGTGTGGTCGGATATCTCGGCGTCGTATACGCATGTGTTGAGGTAAAGCGTGATGTTCGGCTCGGAGAGCACCTTGTCGATGAGCACCATGTCGAACAGGACGGGATTACCTTCCCGGTTGCGGAACGTGTTCTCGACCAGTATTTCGTCGATGACGCCCCCTTCGCGTGACCAGCGATTGTTATTGCCCATGTGCGAGGTGGCCCCCAGTGCCCACAGGCGGACTTCGCTCGAAGCGTTGCCGCCCAACACGGGACGATCCTGAATCAGTGCGACGTCGGTGCCCGCACGGGCTGCGGTAATGGCGCAGCATACGCCGGTAAGGCCTCCGCCGACGATCACCAGACTATGACGGCTGCATACTTTTGCCGATTTGCGTTTTTTTTCGAATTCTCCGATAAACATATGTTTATTTGTTTTTTGTCGTGAGGAAAATCAGGCCGCCCAATACCGTCAGAACGATACCCGTCGTGAGAGGAACGAGGGTCTCACCGCCGGATACGAGCGCGATAAGGGAGATGAAACAGCCCGAAATCGCCGCTCCGATGCCGATGATGCGGATGCTGTTGTTGTTATCCGTCCCGGCGTCCTCGGCGGCGGGTGCCGCAGTACTCTCTGCCGCAGGCATCGGGACGCAGATGCGCGAGCCGGACAGTTTATGATAAATTTCATAGCCGGCCAACAGCAGCGCAGGGAAGAGCACCCCGACCAGCATCTCTTCTGCCCGGCTGAGCGAGAAGCCGACGGTGGTGGGTGCGATGAATTTGAGTAACGCATTGACGGTCAGACTGGTGACGGTCGTGCTGAGGATCGCCCTGCCGTTCAGATTCTTGGAGAAAAGGCTCCAGATCAGCGGCAGATAGAGGGGAACTCCGGTAAGGGCCGCCACGCTGATTACGACATTGACGATGCCGCCCATCTTGGGGATAAGCAGTGCCACGGCGATGGCCAGCACTCCGAAGCCGAGTGTGGAGATGCGGGCGACTTTCATCAGCGTCGTCTCCCCGGCGGAGGGACGTAGCCGTTTGAATATGTCGTTGGTGAAGACGCCTGCTGAGATATTCAGCGTGGCATTCAGCGAGCTTGCGGTTGCGAAGATCATGCCGCCGAGCATGAGTCCGAGCATGCCGGCGGGCATCGTCTGTTTGCACATCAGCAGGTAGGCGTTTTCGTTTTCGAGTCCCGAGAGTCCGGGTTCGAAGACGCGGTAGATCATCGGCGGAAGCATCCACAGGATCGGGCTGAAGGTATACAGCACGCCGAATAGCATGCCTACCTTCTTCGCATCCTTGGGTGTGCGCACGCTCGTATATCGCTGGACGTAAGCCCAGTTCCCGCCCAGAAAGAAGAGGTTGTAGAGCATGAATGCGACAATGAACACCCAGTTGTATTCTCCTGCAAAGACGGTGAAGAATCCCTCCGGAACCCGTGCGAGGAATTCGGTAACGCCGCCCACTTCGCCGAACGCGAGCGGAATGACGATAATGACCGCGGCGAAGAGGATGATGAATTGCAGCACATCGGTTACGACCACGGCGCGAAGGCCGCCGAGTGAGACGTATATCATACAGAACAATCCGAGTATCAGGATGCTGGACGAGAGCGGAATCCCGGCGGCCACTTCGATGATTTTGGCGATCGGATAAAGAGAGGAGCCGGTGGTGAAGATCGAGATGAAAAGGAAAATGTAGGTGTAAAGCTTTTGCGTAGCGGTTCCGTAGCGGCGTGTGATGTATTCGGCGGCGGTAAGGCAACCCGTTTTGTTCCAACGAGGGGCGATAAGCAGGCCGACGGCGAATCCGGCCACGGCCATCGTGAGTTGTATGGTGACGGCGACAAAGCCCATTGAGTAGGCGATCGACCCCCATACCACGAATGTCCCGGCCGAAAAGAAGCCCATGAACAGCGACAGTCCGCTGATCCACCAAGGGACATTGCCTCCTCCGGCGAAAAAACTCTTCATGTTTTTGCCGGTCGAGGAGAACAGCGAACCGACGAACATGATGCCCGCCGCAAAAACGGCAATGGTTATGTAGTCCAGAATTTCCATAGCTCGGGTTGTAGTTTACGAACAAAAATAGAATATGCCGGAAGATATTCCGCACAATCGGCAAATAAAATCTTCGGGAACGATTTCGGGAACGATTGCGATTGCCAGGAGCGGTTGCGGAGCTGCCGGCTGCAGGACAGGGCGGTTCGCAGGCGAGTCCATTGCACCGAACCGATTTATTACTATCTTTGCAGGGCGGCCGGACACCTCAGTCAGACGCTGCGCCGGATCGTGTTAATAAATTATATATGGTAAGCATCATCGTTGCCGTGGCCGAAAACGGCGTGATCGGGGATAAGAATACGTTGCTCTGGCATATTTCCGAAGACCTGAAACATTTCAAGGCCGTCACGACGGGGCATCCCGTGATCATGGGCCGCAAAACCTACGAATCGCTCGGGCGCCCGCTCCCGAACCGTACCAATGTGGTCATTACGCGGCAGCAGGCGGAGATTGCCGGTTGCACGGTGGCGCATTCGCTCGGCGAGGCCCTCGCGCTGTTCTCCGGGGACGACGAGGTCTTCGTCATCGGCGGCGCGCAGATTTATGCGCAGGCCCTGCCCCTGGCCGACCGCTTCTACCTGACGCGCGTGTTCCGCGCTTACGAGGGCGATACGCATTTCCCCGAGTGGGACGAAGCGCAGTGGCGGCTCCTGTCGTCCGAATCCTTCGCATCGGGTGCCAACTACCCTTATCCTTTCGCGTTCGAGACCTACGAGCGCCGGCGAAATTAGGTATTTATACCACTGCACGGCTCGCCCGTATTCCCTACCTTTGCACTGCAAAGGTTTTTTTGTTGCATCCGGGACGGTTTCGTGCCCGGAGAAAGGTGAGATTATGGGAAAATATTTCGATATGCTGATGGAGGACGTACGGATGAAGGAGGGCCTTCACTCGTGCATGAACTGCGGTGTCTGCACGGGCGTATGCCCCGCGGCCGAGTTCTACAACTACGATCCCCGTCAGATCGTCAATATCGTGCAGACGCGTGACGACGATGCCATCGAGGAGTTGCTGAAAAGCGATACGATCTGGTATTGCGGCGAGTGCATGTCGTGCCGCCCGCGCTGTCCGCGCGGCAATACGCCGGGGTATGTGATTCAGGCACTGCGCACACTGTCGCAGAAGCTGGGTTTCTTCGTCGAGAGCGAGAAGGGGCGCCAGCAGCTGGCCCTCAAGCGCATCATCGGCGAAAATATCCTCCGCACGGGCTACTGCATCGTACCGCGGTTGGTGAAGCCCGAGCTGCACCCCGAGCAGGGAACCGTGTGGCAGTGGATCTACGATAACGACAAGGAGGTCTACGGACAGTTCACGCCCGTATACATGCGCCACGGCGCGGGTGCCCTGCGCCGTCTGGACGAACAGTCGCTCGAGGAGATCAACAAGATCTTCGAAGTCAGCGGCGGCAAGGAGATGTTCGACTCCATCGAAGAGCATTCCGACCGCAAGGCCCGGGAACTGGGCTACGGGGAGGGCGCCGACCAGCAATACATGATGGATGTCTTCCTCCATAACAACAACGAACATTATTGACAGATGATAAAGCGAAAGAGTTGGCAGGATTACCAGAAGGAGATTGCCGACGACCACTATTACTATGCCCGCAGCTGTATCCGGCAGAATTTTTTTCCGGGCAGCGAAAAACTGTTCATAGACATGCTGCGCAACGACTTGGGGCGGGATCTTACGGATGACCCGCTCCACTCGTCGTGCACGGGAATCGGTTACCATTCGGATATCGTGCCGCTCGAAACCATCATGACGGTCGTGGCGCGGCAGTTCGCGCTGATGACCGAGGCGGGCTATGAGAATTTCGTGACCTCGTGCATCACTTCGTTCGGTGTCTATTCGGAGATACTGGCCACGTGGCACGAGTTCCCCGAGACCGAGGAAAAAGCCCGGGAAAACCTGTTTAAAGCCACGGGGCGCGAGTTCCGCAAGCCCGCGAGCCTGGCGCATACCTCGGATGTCGTTTTCCATTTCCGCGAGCAGATCGCCGCCCGGGCAAGGCATAAACTGGTAAACGTCCAGACCGGAGAGCCGCTGCGCGTGGTGGAGCATATCGGTTGCCACTACGCCAAGATATTCCCCAAGTCGGGCATCGGCGGTTCGGAATTCCCCTATGTGCTGGCCGGCATGGTCGAGTCATGGGGCGGCGAATGCGTGGACTACCCCGAGCGGCGGCATTGCTGCGGGTTCGGGTTCCGCAACTACCTGGTGCAGGCCAACCGCGGCTATTCGATCGCCAATTCGCACAAGAAACTCGAAAGCATGGCGCCCTACAAACCCGATTTCATCGTGGCCAACTGCCCGGGGTGCGCGATGTTCCTCGACAAGTGGCAGTATGCGATCGCCGAGATGGAGGGTACGACCTACGGCGAGAACGGTCACGGCATTCCGGTGCTGACCTACGAGGAGATGGCCGGGCTGGTGCTGGGCTACGACCCGTGGGTGCTCGGAATGCAGATGCACCAGGTCGACGTCGAACCCCTGCTCGACAAGATGGGCGTCGAATACGACCCCGCGGCCAAATACCTCGGCCGCAACGGAAAATATATCGGTAAACCCGCGTCGGCTGTGGTCAATTGCTGCCCGACGGACACAATATACGACATCAGAGAATAATGAAGCGAGTTGCAGTCATAGGCGGCGGCGTAGCGGGCATGCAAACGGCCCTGCGCCTCGCAGAACAGGGCGTCGAGCCCGTAATCATCGAAAAGGAGGCCGAATTGGGCGGCAAGCTCCGGGGATGGCATGTGCTGTTTCCGTCGTTCACCCCGGCGTCGGAGATACTCACCGAACTGCGCCGCTGCATTGCCGAGCGCGGGATCGAGGTGATGACCCGTACCGAAGCCAGGGGGTTCAGCCGCGAAGGGGTTCAGCTCCCGGACGGGCGTATGCTGGCATGCGATTCGGTCGTGGTCTGCTCGGGCTTCACGCTTTTCGATGCCTCGATCAAGGAGGAATACGGCTACGGCATCTACGACAACGTTTTTACGACGGTCGACATCGAGCGGATGCTCAACGAGGGCCGCGTGGCGAAAGCCGACGGTTCGCGCCCTAGGCGCATCGCTTTTCTGCACTGCGTGGGCTCGCGCGACGAGAAGGTTTGCCAGCAGCATTGCTCGAAGGTATGCTGCATCACGGGGGTGAAGCAGGCCATGGAGATGCGGCAGATGTTTCCCGAGGCCGACGTGTTCAATTTTTACATGGATATCCGCATGTTCGGCCCCGGTTACGAGGAGATGTACCGCGAGGCACAGCAGAAATACAACATTCATTTCATCCGCGGGCGTATTTCGGAGGCGAGCCCGATGATCGACGGACGCGTACAGATCAAGGCCGAGGATACCCTCACGGGACGTCCGCTGCGCATGAGCGTCGACATGCTGATCCTGATCGTGGGGATGCGTGCCAACGATGACAACGCCGCTTTCGCCGAGGGTGCCGGGCTGAACCGTGCGCCGAGCGGCTTCATGGCGCCGCGCGACATGTTCCTCGGCAACGTGAAGAGCAATGTCGAGGGTATTTTTTATGCCGGGACGGTCACGGCGCCGAAGAATATCGGAGAGAGTCTGAACGAAGGGACGGCCGCCGCCGATGCTGCGGCCCGGTATGTAGGGGTTTAGCATATGGCAGCGATCAATTTCGGATATACCATCTCCAAGCCGCGGGCGATCGACATCGACCGCAACAATCTGCGTAAGAGCGACGAGATATTGCGCGAGATGCCCGAGTTGCAGGCCTGTATCGGTTGCGGCGCCTGCACGGCGGTCTGTACGGCGGGCAATCTCACGGAATTCAACTTCCGCAAGGTACATACGCTGGTGCGGCGCGGCGAATACCAGGGGGCTTACGAGGAGATGAACAAGTGCATGCTGTGCGGCAAATGCCGTCTGGTATGTCCGCGCGGGATCAATACGCGCGGCGTGGTGATGCTTATCAAACGTAAACTGGGGGACTTCTGACGATGACTTTTTTCGCACCATTCTGCATACCTTTCATGGTCGGCGCCGCGGTGATGTTCATCGTGTTGCTGTGGAAGTGGGGCCTGTGGCTCTACCGCCTGCCGCTCGCCGACAAGAAACGGATCCTGTTCGGGCTGCCGACCCGCCGTACCTTCTCGGCGATAGGGGAGGTCGTCCGCGAATCGCTGCTCCACCGCAGGATCTTCAGGGTCAACCCGCTGTTGGGCTACATGCACATGAGCCTGGCCTTTGGCTGGTTCCTGCTGATCGCCGTGGGGTGGATCGAGACCGTCGCCTACCTCGGGTTCCGCTATGTGCCGTTGCAGGGGCATGTCTTCTTCAAGTACTTTTCGACGGGGCTCCAGCATAAGCCGGTCTTCGATTTCCTGATGGATCTGTTGCTGCTGTTCGTCCTGTCGGGCGTAGCGCTGGCCTGGGGCAAGCGCTTTTTCTCGAAGAGGATGGGCATGCGCCGCACGACCAAGCATGTGCCGGGCGACCGCATTGCGCTTTCGGCCCTGTGGTTCGTATTCCCGGCGCGCCTGATCGCCGAAAGCACGACCTGCGCCCTTTATGGCGGCGGGGGATTCCTCACCGGTTCGCTGGGCGGATGGATGGCTGCGCACATGAGCACCTTCGTGCTGATAAACCTCGAAAGCGTGGCGTGGTGGTTCTACTCCTCGTGTCTCGGTGTTTTCTTCGTGGCGCTGCCGTTCTCCCGTTACATGCACATCTTCACGGAGATACCCTTGATCTTCCTGCGCCACTACAAGCTCCGCTCGACCGAAAAGGAGGGGTCGTTCGACAACTTCCAGGTCGAGGCCTGCTCGCGCTGCGGCATTTGTATCGACCCCTGCCAGTTGCAGAGCGTGCTGGGCATCGACAACGTGCAGTCGGTCTATTTTCTGCGCGACCGGCGATATAAGATGCTGCGCCTGCAGGTGGCCGACAATTGCCTGATGTGCGGACGCTGCGCCGAGAAATGCCCGGTGGACATCGACCTCAATACGCTGCGCCTCAATTCCCGCGATACGCTGCGCAATGTCCCCGACGAAAAGCGCTACGGTTATTTCAAAGGGTTAGACCGCTCGTCCGGCGAGGGGAAGGTGGGCTATTTCGCCGGGTGCATGACCCTCCTGACGCCCCGTACGATGTCGGCGATGGAAAAAGTATTCCAGGCCGCCGGCGAAGAGGTCTGGTGGGCCGACCGCGAAGGGGGCGTCTGCTGCGGACGCCCGTTGAAACTGGCCGGTGAGACGGATTCGGCGCGCAAGATGATGCGCTACAATACGGAGTTGTTCCGCAAGCACGGCATCACGACGCTCGTGACCTCGTGTCCGATCTGCCTCAAGGTTTTCCGTGAGGATTATGCGCTCGAAGGGGTCGAGGTGCTGCACCATTCGGAATATATCCTGCGTCTGATGAAGGCGGGCCGTCTCAAGGTCGGGCACGGCTCGACACGTTATACCTACCACGACCCCTGCGAATTGGGACGCGGCAGCGGGATTTACGACGATCCGCGTGCCGTGATCGGGGCTGTCGGGGAATTGCTCGAACCCGCTGAAACCCGCGAAAACGCCCCCTGCTGCGGCTCTTCGGTCGCCAATACGGCGAGCTCCGACGGTCAGCAGGTGCAGATCGCAAAATCCGTGGCCGGGCAGTTGGAAGCTACCGGAGCCGAGGTGATCGTCACGGCCTGCCCGCTTTGCAAAAAAGCCATCGGGCGCGGTACGAAAGGGGAAGTCCGCGACCTGGCGGAGATTGTCGCAGCCAATATCCGCTGATTGGGAATGACGGTGTGTGTTGCGGATGGGGTCTGCAGACGGTGTGTGCGTTTTCATCCGGCCCTGTTCCGGGTGGCAGGAAATCTGTGGAAAAATCAGCGTGGGGCTAACCTGCGAAAAATAATAAAATATTTTTTTTGCGGCTGATAGATAGTACGATAAGCGGTGTACGGAGGGAACATGCGCAGAATTATTTGTAAAGTCCGAATATTTGTCTTATCTTTGCACACGCAAAAGCGATAGTACAACACTGAAGATATATCGCGGGATGGAGCAGTTGGCAGCTCGTCGGGCTCATAACCCGAAGGTCGGAGGTTCGAGTCCTCCTCCCGCTACTTAAAGGCCGATAACGAACTGAATTTTAGTTAGTTACGGCCTTTTTTCTAAAATAACCGGGACAATTCCGGGACAAAATATTTGTCTGAATTGGCTTGAAAATCAACATTCTACATTTTTGCGTCGGGTCGCTGACCGCGAAAATGTAAAAAAAATGTTGCCTGTAAAAACTGCGCGAAATTCTGCGTTAAACGAGATCCTCTCGTACACCTATCCCCGTTTGCATACGGGCGCTTGCTGGTTTATCAGCTTTTACGCTTTCGACCCGGCAAAGGGCGAAATGCGTCGAAAGCGGATAAAAATCAATTCCGTCGGGACGGCCACCCAGAAGCGGCAATATGCCGCGCAGGTATGTCACCGATTGTCTGCAAAGCTGGAAGCTGGCTGGAATCCTTGGATAGAAGCGGATGCCGATCGCTCCTACAAACTATTTTCTGACGCGCTGATTCATTATCGAAATTACATCACCAAACTCTTGAATGACGGAGTCCACCGGGCATCAACGCACCATGATTATATCTGTTTTGCTCGCATAATGGAAGAATGGAATGATAATCAGCGGGTGTCTATACGGTATGTTTATCAATTCGACCGGGCTTTCTGTGTTCGTTTTCTGGACTATGTCTATATTGAACGGGAAAATTCGCCACGCACACGCAACAATTATTTGGCTTTCCTTCGGTCATTCAGCGCCTTTTTGGTGCAACATCTGTATATCAAAGAAAAACCGACGGATGGGTTGGTCAGTATTGGCAAGGCATTGCTCAAGAAAGAACGCAAGGTTATTGCCGTGGATGATATGCAACGCCTGCATGATTGGCTCCAAGAGAATAACCGCCACTTCCTTTTGGTTTGCTACTTTCTGCACTACATGCTTATCCGTCCGAAGGAGATTGCCAAACTCCGGCTGCGTGATATATCCGTCAGTAAACAGACGGTCTATATTGACGATACAATCTCGAAAAACAAGCGCTCGGCATGTGTCACTATACCCCAGAAAATTATCGAGTTGATGGTCGAACTTGGATATTTTGACGCTCCGGGTACTTACTATATATTTTCCAAGGATTTCAGACCGGGGCCGGAATGGGTAAACGAAAAGACTTACCGCGACTTTTGGAGCCGGAAAATCCGTCCTGCTCTCCGCTTTCCCAAAGAATACAAATTTTATAGTCTGAAGGATACCGGAATTACCGCGATGCTCCGTGCTGGGTATGATACCCTTTCGGTTAAAGAACAGGCGCGGCACTCGTCTTTATTGATGACTGATGTATATACACCGCAGGATATTCGGGATGCAAATCCGCTCTTATTGAACTATCAAGGGGTTTTGTAGCAAAATCCCCACCGATTGTCGGTGGGGATTCGTATGTTCAGGGAAAAAATTTCCCTGAACATCATTTGAAATATTTGTTCTTGAGTGCGACCAGCTTATCCCAATAGGTGACAATCAAGCCGTCCATGTGATAGTGGTATTCCCCGGCATAGTTGGGCACGCCTCCGAGCCGATTTGCCGACCTTTCGGTGTAAAAGTGGTAGTAATTCGCCGCGCGGCAGAAAAGGTTGTGCAGGCCGCTCGGAATCGCGAATACGGGCAACCATAGCCAGCCCCAGCGCCGCGACTGTCGGACGTGGCCGAACTCATGGTCGTAGACCGGTTCCCGGTCGATGTTCCCCGGCGCGATAAAGACGTACCGCCCAAGCGTCATTCCTCCCCGGACATGCTTCGTCGCATAGAACACGGCCCCGCGTTGCTCGGTGATTTTCACGCGGTCGAAACAGAATGCCAAGTACGCAAGGCCGATCAGGTTCTGCGGGAGCTGCCACATGAAGAGTAGTACCGCCCATGTTGTTTTCAGAAATTTCTTCATCGGTTTCGTTTTTTAAGTTCGATATAATCAGTGTATACGATTCGCGTATGCGGGTTCGACGACATGACCTCCTGCCGTATCGCTTTGGTTCCCCAGCGGATGAAGAGGAAGCGCCGCGGCACCCGGTGTACGACCTGCCGGAGGGTATCGATGCTCTCGACGCGGCATGCGACCGAGTCGCGCTTGATCAACCCCTCGACCGTCACCCACGGATCGCGCCAGCGAAATGTCCGCATCGAGTCGATAATGACCGCCCCGGCCGGGGTCTCCCGGACGATGGCTGTGTCCCGGAGCTTCGCCCGCAGCTCTACGACGGTCGCCGTCGCGGTCTTGGCCGTGGATTCTACCCGGCGGAGTTTGATGCCGAGGTCGCGGATGCTCTCGGCATCTGCCGCCCGGAGCCGTTCCAGCTCCGAGACGCGGAGATTCAGCACCATGTTCGACGCAGCGGCCTTGCCTGCCTTTGTCCGGTAGATTTCGACATCGGACATCAGCGCGGTCTGGTTCGACTCCAACCGACGGCGTTCGCGTTTTTCCGAGCGGAGCCGCGCACTCTGCACCCACAACAGGCCGCCCGCTATAAGCAGGGCTATGAGCAGGAAGCGTTTCATGCCTTTTCGAGCGTTTTGGAGATTTTGAGAATCAGGCCCGCATAATCCGCCGGCTTGGCTGTACAGTAGCCGCAGGCTGCAACCCGGTAGGCGAACTGGTACACGTCGTCCTTGTACGGCATCGCGGGGGCATAGCGTTCGGTCAGCAGAATTCGGGAGTGGTCGGTCAGACACTCCCTGACAGACGTATAATCTCGGAAGGCGCGATCCACGACATATTTGTAGCGCCCGTCCGGCATCCGCGTAATGGAGTGTACTTTGGGGAATCGGTGGCCCTGCTTGTCGTCGTCGAAATACTCGAACGTCCGCACGTATTTCACCGCCCCGCGCCACTTCTTCGTGGCGGTTATGCCGAACAGGTTGTGCCCGATGGCGGACTTCCCCCAGCCAGTTTCGAGCGCGGCCTGCGCGGCCACGAAGAGCGGGTTCAGCCCGGTTTCCTCGCAGGAGGCCGCGATGTCCGGCCAGTAGGTTTTCTTAAATTCTTTCGGTGTCATGATCTTGGTCGCCTTTATAATTTTATATGCCGCGGTCTTCCTATTCGTCCTTTTACATTGATCACGAGCGCCTCGCGGCCACCAGCTGCCGAGATAATTTTCGCTCCTTTTACAATATCCGGGATATTGATTGCCGAGCCGACCTGATAGCCGTCGCACATCAGGAGATAAGTGGCGGCAAAACCGTCTTCTGTTTCCACTTTCTCAAGGGTGTAATTTGCTTTCATGGTAGTATGGTGTTTGAGTGGTTTTTACTCTTCGTCGTAAATATCCGGGTTCGGCATGAATTCGGGGCCGGGGGCTTGCTCGCTTCTGGCCGGGCCGCGGGGGCTGCCGGACTGCCGACCTGCCCTCTCCATGTACTCCAGCACCGCGGCCACGATGCCCTGCGTCTCCCGGTTCTTCAACGCCGATCCCAGTGCGGCCGCCGCATCCGCGATCTTGGCCTTTTCCTTATCCTCGGACTTCTCATATACGCTCTTCAGCTCGATGAAGCCGATGAACATGGCACCCAATACCGTCAGAATCGGAATCAGCGGCAGGCGGCTCGCGGTCTGCTCGTTGATTTGCCATACGGTCAGCATCTGCACCGCGTCGATGGCCGTCACCACGAAAATCAGGTTAAAATACTTGGCGATCTTCTCGACGGTCTTGCGGTAGCCGAGCGATGATCGCAGCTCCCCGCGTTTGCGGGCTTTCCGGATGCCTGCCCATAGGTCGAGGAAAATCACGAACAGTACGAGCAGGTAAACGATCGTGAGGATGATGAGCTGCGGACGTATCGCCGCGAAAATATGGTCTATCATAGTTCAGAAATTTCAAAAAAAGTGACGAGTAAGGTTAAGTAAATCCCCAGTGAATGAGTCATAATACAACCATCTCCCGCAAAGGAATATTTGTTATCGGTCACACCCCGTCAAAAAAGTTATACATGTATTATCGTTGCTGTTTCATCGTAGTTTCGGGCTATTACTCTGAAATAGGCGCGTGCCCCCTCGGTTCGGTATTGAGGATTACCCGTAAACAATACTACTCCTCCGTAAAATGAAACCTGCATCCTGCGCTTTCCGGAAGGCTCCAACTTTCCGCCGCGGTCGCCTATATTGGTGCCGCGATGCAGCTCGAATTTCCCCCCCCCACGAAACCGCGGTCGGCAATGCACACGACCCACCTTTCCAAGAGGTCTGCAACGGAAATTATCGGCATCCAGCCCGCGGCGTTTACCTTCGTTGCGTCGAACGGTACGGGATTGATCCGTACTGACGTCCAGTTTACCTCATCCCGCGAGAAGGAGTCCTGTACGAGCTTGAACCCCGCATTCAGAGGACGGTTTTGTGTCTGCCCGGTTTGAGGATTCCGGCGGTATCGCTTCTTCGCGTTTTTGTAGTGCAGGATGCCCACGAAACATTGCTTCAGAATCGGATTTTTCAAGTCCGTGGCAGGCTTTACGCAGAGCATTCCGCCCTGTACTTTCCACGTAACCGCTGGGACGGCTTCGGCATTCATGGGATAGGGTAATTCCGTCCACTTATTCACTCCGTCCCCGATCTTATGACGACCCGTGTCTGATTCGTAGACGACCTCGCCATCGAGTAGTAAGGGATTGGCCGCTTTGAGCGCCGCTGCCGTATATTTCGGGTGTTGTATTCTTCCAATCATAATTGCATCTGCTTTTCTGCCTGCGTCTTGCATTGCTCCGCGTATTCGAAGTATGCTGCGAACTCGTCCGGCTTGGTGTCGCGCTGGCGGAGAATCGCCAGTTCATCGGCGATCGAGTACTGCTCGCGGATCAGCGTCTGCACTCGTTCCTCATAGGTCATAACCGGGGATGTTTCGACACATTCCGTCAGAACGGGGCGGCCTTGCTCGTCCTCGGTTATCATCTTACCAGCATTCTGCCCGTCGATCAGTTCCTCGAACCTCTCGTTGGTGATCTCTATGGCTCCCTCGATGGGGGTTTCGTAAAATCCTTGCTTCCAGTATTTCATAGCTTCCTGTATTTTATTTCCAGCGTCCGATCACCAGCCAATGGACGGTTTCGGTAGAGGATGCGAGACCTCCGTTCTTGTCGGTGAGGTTCGCCCAGCGCGATTGGTAGCGTAAATATTGGGCGGTCAGTTCCACATACGACGCGGCTGTGATGACGTTGCCGTTGCCGTAATAAGCCGTCAGAAAGCATCCGAACGGCTTTGCGATGAATGCAGGACTGAAATAGTACTGATACGCCCCGCCGGGGGATATCCCCCATTGAAACATCAGCCCGTCCGGTGCTTTGTAGTAACCGTTGGATGAGAGCGCTTTTGTCAGCGTTACGTTCGACAGGTCTTTGGCGGCCTTATCGCCCCACGTCTTTTTCTCGCTGTCGGTCACGAAACGGTGCGTTGCGTCCGTAGTGATCTGTGAAGCGTGAATACTGCCTGCCATTTCACCATCCGACTCGTAGGGGAGAGACTTCCATGCGGTAACACCGTCGCCGATTTTCCGCCTGCGTGTGTCGGATTCGTACACGACTTCGCCTTTGAGAAGCACCGGATTTGCGGCGGCCAGTGCGGCCGCCGTAAACATCGGGAATTGAACCCGCCCGGTTATCTTTTCAGTAGCTGCCATAGCGTCAGTTCATTCCGGGGATGGTACACTGAATGACGAACGTACTCGCCTTGAACTCGTCGATGGCCGCTTTTGCCGCTGCCTCTCCGGCACCCTTCGGGTCGTAAAAGTTGTCGTATGACTTCTTCAAGTCGGCCGCCAGTTTCAACGACAGCACGGAGTAGTTGAGCTTGATTACGTTCGACTCCGTCACTTGGATATACTGGTCGTCGCCCGTGTAGACATCGACGAGATCCTGCACGGGCAGGTACTGCGGGGTGTTGTTGTTCTGGAAGAGGAACTCGATGTACTTGTCGCCGACCTTGGCCCCGGAGTAAGGCGAATTGGCCGTCACCACGGTCTTGATGGATGATCCGCGCAGCACCTGATCGAGCGGGATGTTGATCGGCACGCCGATACGGCTGCCGTTCCGCGTGAGGTAGTAGGTCGCGGCGAACCCGCTAACCGTCGGAGCTTTCTCCGTGCTGTATTCGGGCAGGGCATCTTCCATGACGATACGCCCGGTGTAAGGGACTGCCGCCGTCGTCACGGTGCCGTCGGACTTGAACGTGATGGAAGCAGTAGCGAGGAATACCGTGCGACCGCTGTCGTCCGAAGCCATGCGGATAGTATCGATTAATCCGGTAACGGCCGATGCGGAAACCTCGGTGATGGAAACGAATCCGCTCACAGAATCTTCGATCTCCTGCACGGTGACATTTTGTGCGACCACAACGCATTTTTTATTCGCATTGATCGCCGCGACGATGTTTTTTGCGACTTGTCCCTGCGGGTTGAGTCCTCCGGTCGGCGGGTTCAGGTAGCCTTCGTAGTTGAATGTAAACACGTCCGCTTTCTCATTCCACCCTGTTTTTTCGGCATCGGTCACGAGCCGATGCGTTGCGTCGGCCGTGAGCTGGGCAAGAGAGGTGACATTGCCCCAGCCGAGCGCCGACCATGTCTTCGTGCCGTCGCCGACCTTGTATTTCAGTGGCGAACTACCCCGGATAAGTCCGTACTCGCCGTCGAGCAGGACGGGATTCGCTGCCGTCCATTCGGCTTCGGTGCCCGTTACGAATTTGATGCGGGATTTGAGCAGGATTTCCTGCAATACCGCTAAAGTTTGATTTTCTGCCATGATATTGTGTATTTAACTGTTGCTCTTCAGGTCGGCCGGGCTGTATCCGCCGAGGATCAGGCGGTCGTTTTTTTTGATGTAGTCGCCCGCGGATGCCACTGCGGGGAATCTATCGTATCGTTTCCTTGTTACAACGCCGTCGGTTCTATTTACCAGATAGTAGATTTGGTAAATTTTGATTGTTCCGTCTTCCTCCGATGTTTCGAATATTCCTGTAAATAATTGATAGCCCCCGTCTGCTTTTTGAACTTGAATAATAGATTGTTGGGGGAGTTCTGCCCTTTCTTTTATGTAGATATTCGCCGTAATGCCTTTTTCGAGCTTTTCCATAATCTTGAGGCAGGTGGCAGGATATGCAGAACTCGTGAGGTCGATAATATCGTATGAGGCATTGATTATCGTGGCAATTATCGCCTCTCCGTAGGCTGTCTGCTTAAAATTGTCTGATGGGCCAAACCAAAGGAATAGCCCTGTTTTGGCGGGGAAGCATATGCTTTTTATCTGATTTAAAAAATTATCATCGGGGATTGTCAAGGTGAGTTCCCGGCGAAGCTCTCCTTTGCACATGCGCCTGCGCGATAACGGGATGAATACTTCGAGCGAGTATTCATCAACCTGACGGCAGTCTTTGTAAACTCCGTCAATGCGGGACGCTTTGAAGTGGGTTGCTCCATCTGTAAAATAGTCGATGGTGAAATCGATTCCCGCGTCCGGAATTGCCGCTTTTACAAGAGTACCGTCACTTTGCCGTTCATAGAATGTTTCTATGTAGGTAAGGTCGGTAAGTATGTTCCAGCGTCTATACGATGTCATGGTTCTTGTTTTATGCAAAAATATTTGATTGCTGTCGCTGCGGAAAGGACAACTTTATTCCCGCCGTATTGATGGAATTTGCCAGAAATCGGTCGGGAGTTCAGGTTCCGGAAGTTCTGCCCGGTCATAATAATTGGCTTCATCTTTTTCTGACAAATGGTATTTGAAGGTGTAGCTGTTTAGGGCGGCCTCTTTGTGTTTGACTTCGTACTCCGTGACGATTATTTGTTTCCACTCCCCGTCTGCGTATAGGTAGCGATTGCTGGAGTGCAGAAACTCCTGCCATTGCCGGGCTATGCTGCTCGAACTGATGTAACCTGTGTTTTGCTGCCAGATTGATGTGTAATCGTTGCTTAATTCCGCTTCGCGGCCTTGATTGATGAACGTGTCGACCTCGCCTTCTGGAAGTAATGTCGAAAGTCCGGATGCGATTATCGTGTCGAATCCGCCGAGCGAGTTTTGGAATAAGAAACAGCGGTCTCGAAAGTTGCCCGACCGCAAAATATATCGCTGGGCGAAAGGGTAGTTCTTTGCACCTGCCGTATCGGGTTCAGAGACGGAGTTCGCTCCCAATCCGTAGATGTCGTATGCAATCGGTGTCAGTTCTTCCGAAACGCAGATATTACGCCAGAGTAGCTCGAACGAAACGTTGATCCGGACGATGCCTTCTTCGGATGCTGTGAAAATGTCCTGTGTGCGCTCGATTCCTTCGGCTGTATATAGGCGCGACTTGATTCGCAGAAATTGCGGATCTCGATTGAGTTTTACCACCGATAACCATTGCGGTTGCCATGCCGGCATGGTGACGATTTGCCCTTGCCAAGTCAGAAAGTTTCTGGCCCACCAATCCAGCCCTACTTTGCGAGGAGCTGCAACCCCGCCGGCAATGACCTGAAAACGATATGTTTTGGTTGTCGCCGTGTCGGTCAGCGTTATATACAAATATGTAAAGTCGGTAACGCCGGTTTGTCGTGGAAATTCACATTCCAGCAGGGTATGGACGATGTCCCGCAGGTTGATCGTTATCAAACTCTCTGCATCGTAATAAAGCGTCAGTTTGTCACATATAGTTGCATCATCAAGTCTTACTGTCATGTAAATACAAGTCAGGCTTGAATTTTTGTTCCTGATGATCATTTTCCCCAAATTCTCAGAAAACTGACAAATTTCGGGCTTCTCGATTATTTCGAAGGTATCTACCATTGGCTCGGCTTCTATTCTCGGACAAAAATATCTACATGACGCGCGGACTGAAAGGACATTACACTTCGACCAACTCCGCATTCGAGTGAAGGATATCGTGAGTGGTATTACCGGTTATTTCAAGGGTTTTTATCAAATAACGCACGTTGAAGACCAACACTTTGACCCAGAGGCGTAGGTTTGCAATATCTGATGCGGTCAGGTTGAGATCGACTTTAAGCATTTCTTTGTCCCGTGCCAGCCACTCCGCGTAGGGTTTATGGAATCTGTTGTACAAACCATTTTCCCCTCCAATTGCAAGGGAGTACTCGCTTCGGTCTTCGCTGCCAGCAGAAAGATCGGGAATACCGCCCTCGAAATAATATCCTTTATCCGAAAAATTATTTTTGATCAGCAAGCCGATATACACTTCTGACGGGCGATTGCCGCCTGCGGTGGGAAAATCTACAATAGGAGTTATGGCGTTCAGTCCAATTGCTTCTTCGATCGATCCGTCAGCATGTATTTGCTTTGACGGGTATACGGCCAAAGGAACGCATTTCGGACATGTGAAGTCGATCGAACAGTCGTAGTTCTGATCTTCCGAGTCGGCAGCCGGTTCCATTTTCGTAAACCCGGCTTGATGTACGATATCCAGAGTGGCTATTGGTGTCGTATATTTGTTCCATGCGGCACCGCGTCCTGAATAATAGAGCAGAGCGTCGATTTTCTTACCTGAATAGATATCCCCGGTTTGGGCCAGTCTGATATTTTTATAGTCGGGAGACACCCTGTATTTGTTGATGATGTCCTGCAGAGAATAGCTTTCGATAATCTCATCAGTTGGCTCTTGGCCCAAATCCTCTTCGTAGGACTTGGTGTAGTTGTCATCCTCGTTACGGAATGCGAGGGTATAGCCTTTCTTTTCATAGGCGGGGAGCGAATAATTGTCGCTGACTTTGGCCGTCCAGTCTACAAATTTATTGCTTGCGAGAATCGACTTGTTACTCATCAGGAAATACTTTTTCCCGGAAAAAAACAACGTGCAGCAAGGTATTTTGAGTAGACTGATAAGAAAATCGCTCAAGTCCATGTCCGGCATCGAGTCGGCAAGATCGAGCGTACATTGGGTAGGATATAACCCCGGCCGGGCACCGGGCGATGTATCTTTTACCCCGTATCGGTTGTCGTATTCGGAACTTTTGTAAAGTCCGAGGATCGCTAACATATTGAGGAGTTTTTCGAGTTCCGGTTCCCCCAGCTCTAACTCCGGAAGGATTTTATCGAGGATATAACGTACCTTGATTGCTGGGACAACATAAGGCCGGGTGGTGTAAAGCCAGTTCGCATATTTATCGACCGTTGAGCATTCTGCTTTCGTCGGCCCCGACGTCACATACTCGATCGAGGCGCTCATTGCCTTGCGCATAATCTGGGGCAGGCCGAACTCGTCATATAGTCCTTTACGGGCGTTTTCTACCATCGTCGAGAATTTGATGTCCTCAAATCCGGAGAATGGGATGTCGGTCAGCTTTCCTGTGACGATGTGGTCGAATTCAGCCCCGACGAATGAGTATTGTAAGGACTTATCGGAGTAGTCGTCATATTTCAGTTCACCCTGAAATGCGACTATGCCATTGAATAACGCCTCGCAGGCGGCAGTCTTGCGTGACGGCCGCCGCCGGATGCCGGGTGTGAATCCGAAAAATTTGCAGTTTTTCGGCGACAGTTTGAATTCAACATTCGTGGAAACGGCCACTGGCACCCTGTCATCTTCAAAGATTGGATTGTCCAGTGTAAATGTCACATCCTGATCAGGCTGTACATCGAGGATTATGCCCTCGGATCGGAATTGTATCATCGTTTTTTGCCTCCAATTTGCCCACGTTCCCGCGTGCGGTTGTACTCTTTCATTTTCGCAACGATCCCGTTCTCGCCCAGCATTGTCACGTAGGCAAGAATCGGATTCTTCAGCACGTCGCATAGACGATCGACGGCCGCGATGAATTTGCTGGCCGTGCCTGCGTCCAAAGAGGAAAGCCCCGTGTCTGTTGTGTCGAATGACGGGATATCTCCTGTTGGGCCACCGGATACGAATCCGGGTACCGGTGTATTTTGCCGGTATACGGCATTGAAATCGAAGCTGCCGAGTGTCCCCTGTCGGCGGGCCGCTTCGATCGTGTTCAGTACGGGAATCAATGAGGGGTTATCCATTGCGGCCGCTGGAACGACATACTCCTTCCCGTTTTCCGATACCAGCACCGTCGGCGATGAGATGAAGCCTCGTTTATCCGGAGAATAACGGGCGTTGAATTTCTTGCCGTCCTGCATCCGCTCGATGACTCGACCGCCCTCTTCGGCACCAGTAGTTATTGGGGTTGATGCAATCATAGCGATTTGTGCGGCCCCCATTGCAGCGGTAATCGCGGCCATAATATAACCAGCAGGTGGTGCTACTGTTAAAGCTGCTGTAACTCCCAGAGCGGTGTTTACAATAGCGTTAGTAAGGCTCATGGCCTTTTGTCGTTTTGCCTGCTTGAGTTGTAATTCCTCTTGTTTGGCTTCGAGATTTGCGGCCATTCGATCCTCCTCTGCTTGGGCTTGCTCTTCGGTCATCAGTCCTGCTTTGACACGTTTTTCGTTGGCTTTTTTCTTCTTATCCTGATTTTTCTGATATTTCTTTAATTCAGCATTCTCCTTTTTTGTCATCATATTGTCGTAGGTAGTATATACCTGCAGCGCCGTTTCCGTAGCTGCGCCAATCGCTGTCATGGCAGCATGTACCGCCTGCAACGCTTCTTCGGTAGAGGCGGCGCCGTTCTTCAGCACGTCGAAAAATTTCATCCAGTCCGATTGTGGTAGCCCCATGAACGTTGGGTCATTGCCCGCAAAGGAGAATGTTTTCTGCTGCCCGTCGCCGAGAACTTCCAATACGCCGATGATCGCTGTCCTGACATCTTCGAAACGATTGACGAGATTTTGCTTCTCTTGGGCCGAGAGGAGTTGCGTGTCGAGCTGGATGCCGTCGAACATTCCGGACTCGATGAGCGTTTTAAGTTGCGCAGAGAGTTGAGTCAGGTGTTCGAGTTCCAATCGGGACTCTTCTTCCGCTTGGGCTTTCCGTAGCTGTTTGCGTTCAGCGGCCGAGCCTTGGAAGTCGAGGAGTTCCTGCTTGTGGCGGTTCTTGAGCTGTTTCTTTTGCAGCTCATAGGTCTCCTCTTCCCGCTTCAGTCGATCGTCGATCTCGTCGAACCTGATTTTGGTGATGTTGCGCTGGTGGGCTTTCTCCAGAGCTTCCAGTGCCGCGGCGTTACCTGCGTACTTCTTTTTCTTCAGTTCGTAGTCGGCGTTCTCCCGCTTGATCCGATCGGTTTCCGACTGCTGGAGAAGTTTGTTTATCTCCTCTTCTTTGGCTGCGGCCGCCTTCTTCTGCTCAAGTCGTTTGTCGGCGAGTTGGTTCTGGATTTTGAGCCGCGTAGCCCCTTCATCGATATTTTTCGCAAGGCGTTTTTCCAATGCCGCAATTTCCAGTTTCAGCAGCTCTTCGTTGAATTGGGACGCGGATACGATTTCTCCGTTCTGGTATTTCTCCTTGAGTTTCAGTTTCGCGGTCAGGAACTCTTTGTCTTTTTCGAGCGACCATTTGCCTGTATCGTCCGGGTCGGTGGGCGTTGTATTTGTGGTCGTGGTGGTGTTCAGATTGAGAGGGGTGGCGAACTTACCGTAGAGAGTGTCCAGCATCGAGAGAGCCTGCTGGCCTTCGGTCACGGTATTGCGTAATTCTGTGGTGATTTCTTGTAAGGCGATATTTCGGCCTGCAGGATTCCATGCCGATCCGGTGAGGTTCAGCCCCAGATTTCGTAATTCCATATTGAGGTCGGAAACTGCCTGACTTTGTTTTGCAGAATCGTTTCCGGCCGCTTTTATCTTACCCGTGAAATCGACAACTGCGGCGGCGATCAATCTCTGCTTATCGGCGGTGAGCGACGATTCGTCTCCCCATTTTTTATATTTGTTTGTGATTTCGTCGATCGCCTTTTTCGTGGCTGTCATCTCATCGTTGGCGATGCGTTCCGCTTCCTGCTGCCTGAATTTGAGCTTGATATTTTTTTCCAATTCGCTGTTTACCGACTGAAGCGCAATGGCGATATCCTCGTTGCTACTTTTCTCGGTAAGCAGGTTCGGAAGGTAGTTGCCGTACCGTTCATTGATGATTTTGATTGCTTCGGCTCGTGCACGGCTCCCGGAGGCTGCGCGGGTCGCGGCCTCCTGCAATTCGTTGAGTTTTCGTTTCTCGTTGTCGATTTCGACCGCGGCTTCGGCGGCCATGTTCTTGACCTGCTTGTGGGTTTTGAATATTTTGTCGCTGAACAGGGTTACTGCGCCGATGGCGACTGAAATCGCTGTCACAATCCAACCCCACGGCCCGGCTTTGATGACGTTGTTGAATACCTGTGTTACCAGCGTTGCCTGCTTCGTAATGGCGATATACGCAATATGAGCTGCTCGGTAAATCACCATCGCCTTGTGTGCAGCAAACATTATGGTTTTGTAGGCTGCGACGGCCGCAACGATTGGGATAATCGCTCCTTTTGTCTGGTATAAGAATTTCACAAGACCCGTCAGCGCCTTCAGAAAGGTTACGGTGATCGAGGTTGTCGAGGTGAATGCCGGATTCAGTGTTTCGCCGAGGATTACGGCCTGTTCATGGAGTGCCTTCTTCTGTTTTTCGTATTGGGCCGTGGCACTTTCGTTTTTGGTGTTGAACTCTTCGATGACAGATGTGCCGGTTTCGAATGCACGATTGGCGATTTCCTGCTGCCGACGCAGCTCGTCGGTATTGGCCGCCAGAACGCCCAAGACCTGCACGCTACGTTGCCCGTCGAGTTTCATTGAGTTCAGGGCGTTCACGATCGACTGCATACCTTGGCCGGACTTACCCATACCTTCCAAAACGCGGATAAATGCCTCGTTCATATCTTCGCCCATGAGCTTTTGGAATTCGCTGAGGCTCATTTTGGCAATTTTTGCAAAGACCTCTGTCCGCTTGTACATGGCGGTAATTACCTGCCCGTAGGAAGTGCCTGCCGTTTCTGCCTGCTGCCCCAATTTGTCGAGTGTGCCGGCGAGGCCGAGGACGGACTGAATCGAGATATTTACATTCGGCGCCGTACCGGCCGCCCTTTTTGCGAAGTCAACGACAAAGCCCTCGGCCGCCGTGGAGGCCATGCCGATTTCGTTGATTGCCGAGCCGACCTTGAGCATACTCTGCTCGATGCCGTATTGTTCTCGGAGGTGGAAAATATCGACGAGTTTTCCGATCTGTTGGATGGCCGCTTCGACATTTCCGCCGAGGTCGCGGGCCAGCGAAACTCCGATTTTATCGCCTGCACGGGCAAATTCGAGCAGGTTTTGTTTACCTTCGATACCGAGTTTACCTGCGACTCGCACAATGTCAAGCAGTGAGTTGTGGGTGGTGCGGGTGTCTATCTTCTTCAGTTCTTCCGATACTTCGCGGATCTCCGTTTTTGTTGTTGAAGTGGTCTTCTGGGCATCGGTCAGAGCTTCGTCATACTCCAGAAAGGCGGCACGGGCTTTCTTGGTGCCCATGACTGCAAACGACATTGAGGCGAATCCGGCCGTGATCGCGCCGAAGAACTTGCTGAACCCGCCGGCCATCCGTTGCACGACATTCCCCGTGTCGCGTGCTGATCCTTTGAGCGCCTTGATGCGGACATCGACCTGACGCAATTCCATGCGAAACTTCTCCCATTGTTCTGTATGAGGAACGGCATTGCGGAAAGCGTTCATAGTCGCTCTGTGGTGCTGCTGCAATTCCCGCAACGTCATCTTTTCAAGAGACTGCTGTCGGATCAGGTTCTGTAGACGGGTCTTTTGATCATCCAGTGCTTTGCTCTGTTTGTCGATCTCTGCCGTAAGCGCACGATATTCCGGGGTGTTCTTCTTCCCTTGTGCTTCCAGTTGTTTCTGGGAAGCGATAAGTGCATCAAGAGCGATCTTCCCATCGTGGGTGGATCGTTTGAGGTCTTCGATACTTTTGCGTCCGGCGTCGCCGTTGATGATGATATTGAGTCTTAAATCTTCATCCCGAAGTGCTTTTGCCATATTCCTAATCCGTCAGTTGTTGCTTGATTTCTGCAACAACATCGTCGGTCAGGCCGTACATCAAGCGGGAAGCAATCGACTCGTAGTGTCCGTAAGCGAAACGGGTGTGAATCTTGCGGGCACGCCGGACGATCTTGGAACCATAGCGCAGAACCCGCATGTCGAGGAAGCGTTCTTCGATCGTGTGCTGATAGGTCATTGTCGCCGACATCTCTCCCTGTTCGGAAACAGACATCGAACGCTCATTGACCAGTCGGCCGGTGCGGGAGTGGAGCTTCGTTGCCAGCACTGTTTTCTGGTTCTTCAGCCAGCGGTTCGACTCGTCGAGCAAAGTGCGCCGTATGTACTCTCCTTTGACAGTCATTTGTTGCAGTTTGCAACAAAAGTAGCCGCCCGAAGGCGGCTACAAAGGACAGGGATATGTGAGCGAAAAAGTTACTTTTTCACCTTTGGCGAAGATGAAAGATAGCTGGCCAGCAGCCACGCGAAAAGTAAACCTATGCCTATTGCTCCGAACATATCAGATCGAGATTTGTGTTAATTTATGTCCGAGGTCGTGCAGCGCGGCCTCGATCTCCTTCGCACGTTTTTCCGAGGGCTTGGAGTACCCGCATATATACTTTGCAAGTAGGGTTTCATTGATACCCATGCGGCGGGCCATCTGGCGGACGTTGATTTCCGGGAACTGAGCGAAAGCCATTGCGACCCGGTTGTCCGACGTTTCCGCCGGCTGGTCGAAAAAGCCCTCGAAACTTAAATCTTCGTCCAGTTCGGGCCAATGAATACCCGACCGGGATAATTCGTATTTCATGCGCTGCTCATCGCTTGCCCGTGCCAGACGGGGGAAAGCGCGGAGAAGCAGACTGCCCGTCCGGCCGTCGTCGGTCGTCAGGAAAATCCGACCATTTTCGAACCATATCTTTTGCGCTTTCATATTCGTATTATTTATCGAAAAACTCCTTCCACCGTTCAATTATCACGTCTTTATTCTCCTCTATGCCCATAAGAGCGTGTTTTAACTCCCGTGGCTTCAGACCGAAATTTTCTATCAGCTTTATCTCTGGTTCGATCATGAATTTTGCGTCACATTCTCCGTTGCTGACGTGTACGTGAACTGGTTCGTGATCGTTCGAGTAAAAAAAGAACTTCAGTCCTAAATAGTAAAAAAGTATGGGCATTGTGCAGTTGTTTGGTTTCTGGTACAAATATAGGAATAAAATTATTCCCTTGCAAATAAAAAGGAATATTTTTATTCCTACAATTATTTTGCCGGAGTTCAGAATTCAATCTCAATCATCCAGCCGACCCAGCTCCCGAATACTTTGTATACCGGAACCGTATTTGCAACCTTGATTGTCATGCCGGCCAAACGGGGACAGGCGTTATATCCCAGAGTGTCCGCCCGTAACGTTTTCAAAATCATATCGACCGTAGCGAGCATCGACAGATATTGTTCGAGTTCATCTTTATCGGTACGCTGTCCGGCCATTGCCTTTTCGAGGACGAAGATGGCGGCCGGGAGTTGATCCTGATAGGAGTTCGATGTTTCTCCTGTTTGCCGTAGTGATGGATAGGCAATCACGACCTGACGGCCGTCGGCGCTCTTGAGCCGCTCGGTTCCGTGCGTGTCATCGACAACGGGGATTACCTCGTTCTCCGTTACACGCATATTGACCAGATATCGTAGTAGGTTAATGAGTTTTTGCATTGCGTTTTGCTTGCTTTACGTTGTGGTGTAGAATCTGGAATATAGTATATAGGCCCTCTTCGTCGATGTCGTTCAGCGTGCCGAGTGCCCGATCCCGTGCCAGTTCGTAGGCTACATCTGTCAATGTGAACTTCGGGCCGGTATCGTGGGCAGTTTCCTCGCTGCTGAAGATCGTGCGCATGTCGATCTGTTCCCCAGCCACAACTATCGTCCCGGTCTGGAGAAATTTGACGCAGGCGGAGAACCACATGAGAATCGTCTGTTTCTGCCACGGAGCTATCCGGCGGGCATGGCATACGTCCCGCTCAAAGGTCTCGTGACGGATGGGGACGATACACCGGCCGGCCCGGTTGGCTTGCTTCGAAGGCTGTCGATACAGGAAAGCGATCATCCGGTCGAGGGCCGCGGGTTGCCGGGTGTTCAAGAATTCGTCGCGGGCGATCAGGGCATTCCGAAATTCCACGAGAATCAGGTCTTGCAGAGCGTCGGCCGGCCCACGCAACCGATGGCGGCCGATATGGATTTCGGGCAGCGGATTCTGTATCGTGTCGAATGTCGGGAGCAGACCGTCCTCGGTGTCGGTAAACAGCCAGCCGAGGAGGTTTTCGCAAAGCAGAAAAATGTTGGCATTCTTCTGTTCGGCAGCGGCTCGATTGAGTTTTTCCCACATTACCGAACGCCATGTCCGTTTGATACCGAGGAGAAGATAGAGGACGCGCACATGAAACTCAAGCGGAGATATGAGGCCGGATTCCATATCCCAAAGCAGGCGCATCGTAACGCGGGCTTGTTCCGGTGTCATCTCGCTCCATTTCGAGGGGATTTCCCTGCATACGCCGATAGCGGGTATTTCGATCGTATTCATTATTGAACAGAAAAGAATTTGTTTCGGGGATCGTTGTCCGGTAGAAGAGAGTATTTTTCCGCAGTAGCCGATAAAGCCTCGTGAAACTCTTCGAGGGCGGTTGCTGCTTGATGATCGAGGGCTGAAAGGTAGAATTTCAACGCATCAGTGGAGGGGGTCTTTCCGGCCCCTTTACCCTGAAATGAATCTGCAAACCGCTGCGAGATCCCAATCGGGAATACGGACACCGAAAGTCTCTGGACGGCTATCACCATCGCCTTCAAAGCTACAAAACGCCGCGCTGCAAGAGCCATGTCTGAATCTATGTCTGACAGGAGCGACATATAACGATCTCCGGCAATCGGCCTCACAAAGCGCTGCTGCACTTCGAGGATGAAGGGTATAAGCGTATAGAAGGTGTAGAACGAGCCATCGAGCGGGTAGATGCTTTCGAATTGGTCGAGGGTACGGAGAATCGACTGTTGTTGCTGGGTGCGCAGCGGTGAGTCCTTCCACTCTTTGATGTCCGTTTGCTCAAGGAAGAGATACAATTCGTCGAGCGTTCGGAAGAATGTATCGCGCAGAACCGCATCGTCCTTCTCGATCTGCCATGCCCACGGCAGTTTTTCGTTTTCGCTGATTTTTACCTTTCTGCCGCTGTCCTCATGGCTCACGAGGTTTCGCTGGTAGAAGTGATGCATGGCTTTATACGCCACCGGCAACTGCACCCGCCGTACGAGCATGTCTTCTGGATCATCGGATGACACTTCCGGATCATATTCGTCCGTCATATACCGGGAGTGTGCCCGGTCGAATGTAGCTTTCCCGATCAGTTTGATAACTTCGTTTTGGGCCAGCACGATATCCTCGCTGATCCCGGTGAAGTCATTCGCCTTGTACCATGTGCCGGTGAGATTGTATAGCTCTGCGGAGCCTTTTTTCGTTTTATTGAAAATCATGGCGTCAGTTTTTTATGCGGTCATTGGGGGATGTCTCGCTTTCGGTCAAAGGTTTGCTGTGATAGAAGTCGAGTTGTAAATCAGTGTCGGGGAAATTAAAGCGGATGGCTTGGTTGATGGGTTCCAAAATGTCGTATGTGGGTTTGGCGGTGTTCGACATCATGAAGAGTTTGTAGGCGTAAAGCATTTCGGAACCGGATGCGAGCTTCCCGGCAACCATGATGTTCGACAGAGATGCATGCAGACCGAGGCCGGATGTGATTGCCGAGCTGGCCGCCTCCATGACTTTGAGTTGCGATTCGATGAAGTCTTTAATTTTCTGGTCTATCGCCTCTACCTTCCAGATGTTGGTTTGTTGCGAGAGCGGGTCGAAAACATCCACTGTGTGGAAGAATTTTCCGGCATTCTTGGCCCCAGATAACACTTCGGTCAGCTTGGTAAGCATGGTTGCCGTGAGTTTGCCGATCTCCTCTTCTACCTGTTTATCACTCCATGCCGGATTGTTCTTGCGGATGTACGTGCGCTTCTTCTCCCAATATCCGTCTGGAGAATGAACATGATACGCAGCGTTGAACCCGTTGTCGGTAACGTATTTGAATATGGCCGGAACTTCGGAGCCTCGCATGATCCAGCGCAGAGTTCCCCAATATTCCGGAATCGAATAGAAATCTCGTGCGAACGAGTAAGACGAGTTGTAAGCTGCCGAAGCGGGGTATCTGGCCGGGTTGCTGCTGTCGAATACCGGGTAGGTTTGGATGCCGGTGTCGATGCAATCGTTCTCGAAGTTCCCGACGAAAATGTGCCTTACGTCCTCAAGACGACGGGTGTCGGCCCATTCGAGGCGGGCATTTTTCGCAGACACAAACTCCAGAGCTGCGATTCGCGGCCTTTGGCCGGAGATCCGTCCGCGGCGTTCGAGCAGCTTGATGTCAAAAAATCCTTTGAGATACAAGTAGTCGGTCATCGCCGCGTCGATGTACTTCAGGTAGTCCCAATCTTTCAACCATGCCATTATCTCCCTATCATCCTTGAACTCCTTCGTTATCTCGCCATTCTCGAAACGCAGGCTGCGCAGAAAGGGGCCTTCGCCGTACAGCAATCCCTTCTGACGTGCAAGAATACCGGGGGCGAGATTGTTTTCGTCCATAAGGTCACGGATTTGCACTGGCAGGCGGTTGTTGTTTCCGTAGGGTACGATCTTTTGTCCACCGACATACTGCGGCATATATTCCCAATTCTCCCGTTCTGCTTGCCATAGCAGAGTGTCGAGGTTGTTCGCTTGAGCCGTTGAGATCGTATAGACACAGTCATCGACCGGCAGGGCATATGAAAAATCCGAAATCTGGGTGGCTTTTCCTGTTTTATTCATTGCAAAATTACTTTTTGACCGTTAAAACTCATCAGCAATGGCTGATAAAAGCGCCGAGCTTGGCAGGTGTCGAGGTCAAGATATGCCTCGACGAATTCGGCATCTCGATGGTTCTCCTGTTTTTCACGTTTCAGCAGACGGGCATGCCGAACTTCGATCACTCCTTTGCTTGCGCGAGCCGTAGCGTCGTAGGACATGAACGTAAAGCCGAACGGAATCCCCTCGGCGGATAAGCGGCGCATCTCTTTTATTGCATCCCATAAATCCATAGCACAAAAATAGATTGTAGACCTGCGAAGCAAAGGACAAAGGCCCGGAGTGCCGGGCTGGAATGATATTGATTGCAGAAAGTTCGGAATGAAAGTCGAAACGGCTGATTGTAGATTGAAAATGCCCGATTTTTGCCTCTCTTTTCGGGGTGTTTTTATGATATTCGGTTGATATAGAGCATAGTTTGTCCGGTCGGATGAAAAACGATTTTTGTTGAGAGAAATTTAAGGCCGTCCCGCCCTCTCGACGAGTTGCGATTGCATGACCCTCGAAAAGGCGATATATGACAAAAGGCCTGCCGGGGTGGGGTTCGGGGCGGGGAATGGTTGCTTGCGGCTGGGCTGGGAGGTGTGGCTGGGGTACAGCCGATCGCAAACCATGTACGGCCGATAAGAGAAAGGCCGACCCTCTTTCGTAGGGCCGGCCTGATGTGTGTTGTAGAACTGTCAGCGTCGATAAATCATAATGTCCGTGTATCTGGAATTGTAATTCAACTGCGCTCCCATTTCTTTCCGCACTGCGTTAAGGAATGGATTCGCATTGACCTTTGCCTCGGAGATCCACTCGCATAGTTCAATGATCGAGGATTTGTTGGAGGTGAAATAGAAGTAGGATGTACTCGAAAGCAGGGTCAGCACGTCGAGATAGTCGGATAGCCGCCACCGGCATTTATATACCCCTACCTCGGTCGATAGGTAGGGTGGATCGACAAGGAATACGACACCGGGGATATCCTTGTATTGATTGAACAATTCCCGATAATCGGCGTGAACAACCTCGATCCCGTCGAGATATCCTTCACAGGTGTAGTCTGATGCCCGCAGGTTATTATATAACCCAGCATTTTGAAGTTCCGTATAGTCTGTCACGTATTTGGATGAGAACAGCAGCGAAGACGAAAGTGTTATATAATCGACATAGCCGGTCTTTTCGGCCGACCGTACTGTGTCGAGTATCGTTGTTCGCATTTGAGGCGTCAGTCTCTTGGCCGTAGGGTAATCACCTACGATCGAACGGATATCATGGAGTAGTGCGTTTGTGCGTTTGATGTTCTCCAGACGTACATGGTAGTCGTCGAAGTCGTTGTAGATAACGCGGGCATCAGGTCGCTCCCGTTTGGTGACATGCGAGAGTAGGCCGCTGCCGCCGAAGAGATCCACGAATACCGTAGCGTGATCGAACTCCCGGAGTGCCTTGCGGAATTCGCGGATAAAGCGTTTCTTTTGGCCCATGAACGGCAGAGGGGCCGATGTGTAGTTTTTCATAGCTGAGTGAATTTTCAAGCCGCGAAGATCGCATGCAGAATTCATCCCGCAGCCGAAAATGCTGGGATCACACTGAAATATCCGTACAGTCCTTTTCAAACCGGGCGATGATCAGGTATACTTGCCGTTCGCACACTCCGTATTTTTCAGCCAGAACGGCCGCTATGTAGGTCATTTTACCCCCCCCCTCGCGGAGCTTACGATAGTCTTCATAAAGATCAATGTATTTGCAATCGTCCAGTCGGATACCGACGGACGATAGGCGTCGCAGGAGTTCGCGGTTGAACGATATAACCTCATAAAGTTTCATTGCACTCTGTTTTTTATTACCTTTGTCGTCTCACCTGCATACTGAAAGCAAATGCGTCATAAACGCGACAGAAGACTATCCAGCCCTCGGTCGTGCGTTTGTGGCGCATGCTTGCGTAAGTATGTAGGTGAGATGACTACTTGCGGCCGGGGGCTTTATTTGTACCCCCGAAACAGTTTGCAGGTTTGAATATAATGGCTACCTTTGCCATTGCATAGGATTGAGAAATGAGAATTTCTCTATTCCGGCGGAGGCGGAGACGTCTCCGCTTTTTTTATCCGAAAGTCGGTTCGTAGATAATATCGCTCCTCGGTGATCCTTTGACGATTTGGATCAACGGCGGCGTCATCATCAGGTACTTGAAAGAGTCAGACGGGTTGGTAGACCGCATCGGCAGCTCGGCGACCGGGAGATGCTCCGACCGTTTATCTTTACAGATTTTACCTTTCGAGACCCGTGTCCGAGCATTTTCGAGCGAAGCCTTGAGCGGTTTGCACTGGTAAGCATCGATGAGCACCTGCGGCAGATATTTATTGTGTCCGGCCAGCAATTCCTGCATGAAGATGTACTCGTCGCCCTGCCCGATATTCCCTTGGCCTATGGACATCAACTGTACACTCCAACCCGTAGGATGCTCGTTGCTGTCGAATTCGATCGCGTGTTTGAGCTGCGACGCGGTGTCGGCACCCATTTTCCGGTAGTTGTTGCCTGCGCGATCGTAATACAGCATCACGTATTTGTTCCTGTGGTGCGCGAAATAGGTGACGAATTTGTCTGCCAATTGTCGAATCGACTCTGGGGAAAGGGTATAAATAAACTTCAATACGCGCAGTATCCTCGGTTCTTCTTGGGCGACACACATCGAACACATATTACCGAAGTCCACGCCGAGCGATAGCGTCCGCTGTGGATTGCAATATCGCAAGACTCGGCTGTCCTCTTGCTCCAGCAGTCCGAATCGCTCGTATGCTTCTTCATCGATTCCATCGTAGTAAAAGTGCCGTTCTCCGAGGTTGGCATAAAATCGCTCTCCGCCCTCCAGAGTCGGTTTCATCGAAAGAATCGCGGCCTTATAGTCGCTGAACTGCTCGGCGAAGGCATCGTCGAACCACTCGGCAGTCAGGATATCGACGTTGATATAGCTCGATGCAAGCATAAAGAAGGTCGCGGTTTCCGGAAGTCGGCGCAGCTCTACCCAGCGGCTCCGCCAAAGACGTGCCGTGCGTAGTTTGTTTTTGTACTCACGTTCGGCTTCCGGTGTCCGGGTTCGTTGCCATTCCAATTTTGCGGCGACATATTCATGAAGGGCTTGATTGTATACCAACCCAGCCTGCATGACCAGTGTCAGCCGCTCGGTATTCATTGCCGAGGCTCCTTTCAGTATCCAGTCATATTCCCCGATGTGGGATACATCGGGCATATCCGTGGTGAAGGAGTAGCCACGGTAAAACGGAGAGTTTCCATATTGCACGCTGTACCCGCGGACGGCTTTCATCAGGTTGGCGATCTTCTCTTCTTTGAAATACTTTACCTCGTCTCCAAACACATAGACATACGAGCTGCCGGCCAGTGTCGAAGGTCGATCGAGGGAGCCGAATCGGATATTTGTACCGGTATGAAAAATGATTGTACGCTTGTAGGATACGAGACGGTTGAATGGCTTCCAAAAATGCGGTTTGAGCCATGTGGGCAGGTGTTCTTTCTCTTTTTCCGTGTATGTCGGCGGTTCCTTTTCGATTACGTAGTGGACGCCTTCATGCAGTCCTTTGCGTTCGAGGCCCTCAAGCACACCGGGCAGGATATTAGAGGTGAGGTTCGAGAAGGTATCGGCCACCCATACCAAAGGGGCACCCGGCATGTCGAAGATAATCTCCGCGAGTCGTTCGGCTTGAAAGTCCGTCGTCTTGGCCGAGCCGCGGCCCAAGACAGCGCGGAGCTTTCGCGGCATCAGCAACGATGCTACTTGGGCGTACAGGTTCTGATATTGTACGTCGATGCAGGGGCTGTCCCCGGCGTTAATTCTCTTCCTGTGCGACATTGATAATTTCGATAAAATCCACATCTTCGATCCCCGCTTCCATGCGCAGACGTTTTTTTACGGCATCCGGTGCCAGTACGGAATCGATCTGGCGCGATAGCGCGTCTCTGTTTGCCGGCGGGAGGCTGACATCCGAAGAGTCGAGGGATAGAAGACGAATCGGTTTGATATATTGTGAGGATGGGAGTGGTTCCGGGTCGGGTTGATCGAGACGGAGGATTTTTGCGGCCTTTGCCCGCATGTCTGCCGCCACGGCATAGTCGGCGGCACAGGTCGCTCTTTGGGCGACGATGCTCGACCATGCTTCGAGGTCGTCGGCGTATTTTTGCCGAAGCGCCTCTTTCGTTACGCGCCGGTTCGAGTAGAAGAGATTCACGGCTTCGTCATAAATATCGACGGCACGTGCATAGGAGAGTTTGAAGGGCGGCTTTGTCAGGAACTTGATGACATTTCGGCGGTCATGTTGTTTGGAGAGGGAGAATACGAGATTCAACAAGTCGATATATAACTGTTCCTTTGCCGAGAGATCGTCTTCGCAACCTTTGTCGATGTAGTCCATGATGCGCTGGTAGGATTGCTCGTCGGTGAATCCTCCGAACACATCCAGCTTCGTCATTTCAAACGAACGGTCTCGTTGTACTTTGTAGAGTTGTGTCGTCGCCGGAATGTTTCCGCCGAGAGCCTCATCCATGAGCCTTATTTCGAGTAGTGCGCGTTTCTGCAAGAGACCACGGGCTATCAGCACGGCAACGCGGCTGTTCGGGTCGTTGTACTCCTGCGTAAACTGCTCGACGTTCGCGTTGATGCTGCGGGCGATATCTTCCGGCGGCCAGCCGAGCGCACCGAGATCGACCAACCTCTGCTCCTCTTCAGGCGCGAGGTTTTCACCGATGCTCTTATGGTCGGATAGTTCGTTCATATTCTTCGATCATTTTATTGACGGCTGCAAGCTCGCGTTCTTTCGCCTTCAGACGGTTTCTTCGCTCGATATCCAGATGGGGCTTGCTGCCGCGGGTTATCTCGTGTTTGATCCGCCAGATGCTTCCTTTGAGATTCTTCTGTCTGGCGACAAGGGCAACAGGCCCCATTTTACGCAGGGTCGCCAGTTCCTGCATCTCCCTGAAGATCGAGTGCCGGCCGAGCAGCGCATGATGCTCGGCGTAGTATGTGAATTCGTAGAGAATTTTTCGATTTTCGGAAAAAGATTTTATAAGATTTTCGGCCGTCGCAAAACATTCGTCCAGTGTGGTACAATCGAATAGCCGCCGGTGCGCATCTACGTAATCTCGATAGGCTGTAATTTTGTCGGCTGCCAGAATTTTCAATTCGGGCGGACAATCCGGTTCAGAGAGAAACGCCCATTGCTCCCGGAAGGCCGGGCGGGAGCTGGGCGGGGGCGTCGTGAGCGGAGAAGTCCCCGCTGTCTTGCACAGCGTGTCGATAAGCAACGATTTGTACCGATCGGGACGCGCTGTTACGAGCTGGGCGAGATGCTCGTTCTTGGCGTAAAGAGAGAGGAGCCGAAGCCCTGCTTGGACTTCGGCTCCGGACTCTAACCACTTTTGAACGGCATCTCGCATTACGACCGGATTTTGGTGAGCAAGGGGGATACCGCATTCCAGCCTTCGGCAGATGCTGCAATGAACTTACGCTGACAGAGTCCGGCGATCACGACGTTCTCGCAGGGATTGCTCCGCAGGACGAGTGTAACGAAGTTGCCGAAATCGTGCGAAACTTCCGTAGCACGGACACCGCGGCGATACTCTTTTGCATAATCCGCGACGAGGGTTTCGTTGTCGGCATCCTCTTGCATCGTTCCGCAAAGTTCGACCAGAGCCACTTTGTTCAGGAGCATCGGCAGACGTTCTGCGTAGTGTCGGGAACCGTCTTTGCGAACGTATACCTTGAGTTGTGCCAGATCTGCAAAATCCACCGGAGCGACCGGAGCGCAGTTGGCCGGGACAAACACGAATTCGTCGGGGATAGAGGCATCCGCAATCAGAGCGGGGAATTGCTTTGCGAAGGGGGCATCATCAACGAATACAAGCGTACAGTGTCCGGGAGCCGCCTTCTGCCACAGAGCCTGCAACAGGTCTTTCGTGCCGGGGTAGGCCGCGATAACGATAACGGAATCGTCAGCCGGTACTCCTTCAGCATCCGAAGAGGCCGGTGCGGGGGCGGCATCCTTTTCCGGAAGGGGCGAAAGAGGTGCCGGTTCCGGAATGGGGGTTTCTTCTGGAGTGTTCCTATCGGGGCTTACGACTCCCGCATCTGCGGCTCGTTTTTCAACTTCGGCCGTAGGTGTGGCCGAAACAGCCGGAGCGCCTTTGGCCCCGGTCTGTCTTGCGGTGTTATTATTTCCCATACTATGCCCCCTCTTCCTCTGTCGGTGCCGATGTAGCCTCGTCGGCGAGTTCCGGCATCTTGCCTTTGTAGATGCTTGCCCCGATCAGGTCTCGCTGCTCCTGCTTGAACGTGAGCTTCCGCTTGCGGGCATCCTTGTTGTTGGTGTACTCCGTCGTCAGGAAGAGCGGATTGCACTTCGAACCGCGATATTCCGCCGTATTGCCGTTGGCGCAATCACGGTTTAATGCGATGAACCCACGGTTGCGTGCGTACTCAGTGAAACCGGCAATCTCGGCCGAATCGCCCGGATGCTCGAAGGCGATGCCGACTTTGACGCCGCGGGCGTCGGGATCTCCTTCAGACTCTTCGGTACATTCGATCGTACTCGGCGTAGCGTAGATGCCGATTGCTTTCTTTTCTGCGATCAGTTCCAGATCGCTTTTCATGACGATGTCTCCGATTTCCCGCGTCGGTTCCGCAGCGACGAATTCGACAGGGACGAGGATTATTGTCGGGTTTTTGGGACGAGGGCAGCCTGCGCCCTCGTCCGTTTTCAGAATTGATACAGGGTTATACATGATAATCGGTGTTAAGGTTTGATACTATGCGCCCTCGTGGGTGTCTTCCACTTCAGCGGCAGCGTTGGTCTTTTTCCAGAAGTCGGTCGAGCCGTCATCCGAGATTGCGGCCTGCGGGTCGTAGTCGGCCGGAACGGAAGCGAAGAGCATTTCGCCGAACGCGAAGCCGACACCGAGCCAAAATTCGCCGTAGTAGCGGACTTCGTAATCGACCTTCTGGATGTCGGTGATCACCTGCGGCTGGTTCAGGTTCTGCAGCATGATGAAGTTCGACTTCGGCGTGCAGAAGATGATCGGCGAGCCGTACAGGCAGTCGAGTACCTGAAGCGAGAAGTTCGTGAAATCGACACGGTCTTTGCCAAAATCGGGATTCTCCGTGCCGCTGCCGGCTCCCCACTTGTCTTTGTAACCTCGTTTGTATTTCACGTAGAGATCGGCAGACAGGAAGATATTCATCTTCAGGGACTGATACTTCGCCAGAATCTTGTGGGCGAAGTCATCGATGTACTCGACGACTTCGGCATCTGTTGCTGTGCGCAGATCCTTTGCGTTCGGGTAGAAATTGATACCCTTATCGCCCGACTTGGCCGCTTCGACGAGCAGCGTTTCGATGCCGTTCATCGACTCTTCCGGCTTGCCGGCATCGGTCGGGTTCTCCTTGGCCTTGTACTTGCCTTTGCCGATCATCTTCATCTCGATGTCCTGAAGGATCGACGGCAGCAGAATCTTCTGCACGATGTAGCGTGTGATCGGCATCTGATCGGGGGACAGACGCTCGTTGTAGAGTGACAGCAGCCACGAGTTGGCGACGTCGGCCGGGACGATCGCAAAGTTGATCTTGTGCCGGTAATTCTGGATTTTGATGGCAGTGAACCGTGCATCGCCAGACGGAGTCCACTTGGCCGAGAACTCCTGTACGACGGACGTATAGTCCGAGCGGACGGCTTTGTAGGTTTCGATCGCACGCTTCGGCGTCATGAACTTCGCCGAGGTGAACCCCCGGTAGATGTCCTGCATGAGTTCCAGACTGTTCCCCTGCGACGAATAGGTGCCCAGCTCCTTTTTCAAATCATCCACGTCAATCGTGGCTGCGGAGAAAGTCGGAAGCTGGCCCGTGGCCAGAGCTTCGAGTGCGAAGCGATTGTGGGATGCCTTCGCGTCGATCGTGAAGGTACGGCCTTCGCTTCTCCCGAATACTTCTGTTGCGGCAGGCTTATCTTCGCGGGCTTTGGCGAGTTTCTCCTTCTCCTGCTGTAAGATCGTCATCTGGGCAGACATCGACGCGATTTTTTCTTCTGCTTTTGCCAGTTCCTGCCGTAACTTGTCTTTGTCGTCGCCGCCGGAGCGACCGATGGCATCGAGGAAGTTCAGCAAAAGCTGTTCTTGCTGTGCGTCGTCATTTGCATCGCTGGCGGCGTATGCGTCGTAGTGCTGCAAGGCTTCCGGGCCAAATTTCTGTTCGAGAATCTTACGCTGATCAGCAGAGAGTACCTCATGCCCTTCTGCATCACGCGAAAGATTTTCCACCCCGACAGTTCGGGCGAAGATTTTCGAAATAAAGTTCCAGTTCAATTTCATGTTCGATATAATTATGAGTGAATACTTGCGCGGATAAAGGCGTGATCGACGCATTCCTGTAAAGTGGCGATGCCGTCGGCAAGGCCGTTTTCGATAGCCTTGTCTGCGAAGAAAGTCGCGCCGGTCAGTACTCCCGGCGCGTCGGCCCGGAGGGCTTGCCGGCCCGCTTTGACGTCGGCATGGAACGCGGCGACCAAATGAGACAGGCGCATGCGGATCAGCGTGTACTCTCCGGTGAGTGCTTGGCGGTATGCGAGGTTTTTGTCGGATGACTCTTCCGCGTATATCTCGTGAACCTTTTGTCCGGACTTCTCCAATGCCTCTCGGTCATCGATGAAATATGTATATGCGCCGATTGACCCTACTTCCGATGTGATGGCGTTGTCGCAATAGACTGCGTCGCATTGTGCGGCGATCCAATAAGCTGCTGACGCGCAAAAATCGGCATGTGCGAGCAGAGGCTTCCCTGTGGCTTTGAATTTGCGGATCGCATCCAACATCAAGGGAACAGCCGTCGAATTCCCGCCGCCGGAGTCAATGTCGAGAACGCAGGCAACGACGTTTGTGTCAGCCGCAGCAGCGAGAAGGGCCTGTGCATATGTGGCAGTTCCGATCGTTCCGCAGGAGTCGTATTTGGTAATCGTGCCGGATATTGGGATCACAGCAACGCAGGGGTCGCCGCTTCTGGCGGCATTCGCGGAAACGGCGCGGGCATCTACATCGTAAAGCATGATGTCGAATTCTCGCTCGGCAGCTTGGAGTAGAATGTCCTGCTGCTGAAGCAGCGAAATGGCCGTTGGTATGAGAGTGGAAATATCGTGAACGAGCCAACGACCGCGGCGCAGTTCGAGGGCCAGCTTGACGTTGTTCTCCGGGGTGATCAGGCGTTTCATTTCTTTTTTATGCAAATCTACTTGGTCGCAGGCCGCATAAAAAGGACGGCATTACCCCTTTACCGCTTCGATTGATGTCTGGTATTTGCAGGTGGCAACGAGGGTTTCTTCCTCGGTCAGTGTTAGCAGGGCCGGGATGTCCTTGCTGCCGAAAACAAGGGAGCCGCCGCGCCATTTGACGCGGACGATTGCAGGCTCATGCAGGAAAGCATCGTCAGAACGGAGTGTTGCTGTCAGAGTAATCGTCAGGAGTTCTCCTGCATCTTCACGGGTCGTTGCCGTTTTGAGATTGCCGAACGGACTGATCAAGGGAACCCGCCGAAACTCGGCGGCAGGGCATGCCGCCGGTTTTAAGGCGATAGAGGTGATAATTTTAAGCATATTATCAGTGAATTTGTAGAAATAATTACGATTTTCGGTTAAACTTTTTTCGGCTCATCGACGAGCGATTCGATGTAGTATGCACGGCGGGTCAGTTTCCGCTTCAAGGCTTCCAGCTCCTTCAGTTCCCGACGATAGGCCCGCTTGTGGAGGGATTCAAAGTATTCAGCCGAGAACAATTTACGGGAGAGGATGAACGCTTCGATAATCTCCTCTTTGCGTTGGCGGAGGGCTTTACGGCGCTGCACGAACTCCCAAAAGTCGAGTTCAAAGTAGGCGCGCAGGGAGATATTGAGCTGCTTGGTCGCTTGGGCCGAAAGGTAGATGAACTTATTTTGAAAGTTCTGGGTGGCCTCGTTGATAGGCAGTATAAAAGTCACTGCGAATTTTCCGCAGGCTTCTTTGGGCGGGAGGCTTGCAGCTTGAGTGTGCCCGATGATCAGTTTCCCGAAGCAATTTCGGGCTGTCACGATATAAGCGCCGGAGGTGTCCCGCTCGAAGAGATAGGCGAGATAATCCATGTGTATTCGGTCATCTACATCGAAGGTGAGTCTCATTTCCATATTCGTTTGTCAATTCCGGTTTTTAAGGTTCGTACATACATAGGATCGAGCCTGATCAGAGAATCGTCTTTTATGTCGATAAAGCAGCAACGGTTTCCGAAATCGTCTATCCAGTCGAACAGCCCGTCGTTACACATGGACTGCACGGTTTCAATGAACTCTTCGGGATTGCCTGCGATAGCCGCAATCTGCTGCCAGCGGTAAGGTGGCAGGCGTGAGAGCTGCGCTACCAATAAACGAAGGTACCTCAAGAACTCTTCGTCGGAAAGGTCATAGTATGTTTTCATAAAAAGGATACCTATTTTGGGCAACTACACGAACTACAATAAACTACATGTTGAAAATCAGATGTTTACAAAACTACAAAAGTAGCTTTTCATAGTGATTGTAGTTTTTAGAGTTTGAAAGTGAATAAAATGTAGTTTTATGTAGTTTTTTTGTTGTTAAAGTAGTTGTATTTATTTCGTTGATTATTAGCGTTGTAGTTCGTGTAGTTCATGTAGTTGGCATTTTTTCAATCCGTGGCGGTACTTGCGGCGAATACCTGCCAACTTGCGAAACGCCGGACTCCGGCGGTAATGCTCGACGGTTTCGATGATCCTGTTGATTTCAATACATGACGCAGCGGCAGCTTGGGCCGCGGCTGTCATAGACGAGGAGCAGGCCGCAAATGCATGGCCTGCTCTTGAAAGGGAACCCGATATGTCATATAGGTCATTCATACGGATCGCATTTTACGGCATGATTGCTGACGGCAAGCCCCTCGCCGATTAATCCCCGGTAATCGATCAGAAGCGAGTCGAGGTAGTCATAAAGTCGGTGATATGAATAGATAGGGTAGTGTTCGCCGTTCAAATAGCATGCGGAAAAATCCCCGGTTTCCGGCAGATACATCAACTTGATCGCTGGAATGTGCAACGGGCCGAGCCGATAGGCGACACCGATTTCCTTATCGAAGGCGACCTGATCCGGAGAACACTTGAATACGATCGCCGCACACCCAACCAATGGAACGAGTCGATGTCCCCCATGGGTGATCTCGTTACGAACATCATCACCCGGCCGAAGGATCGGTAACTGCTGGCCGATGATTGAGAAGCCGGTTTTGTCTCTTTTCTGCACTTCCATCTTCAATCCAAATGCCGAATATCGACTGATGTAGTTTGTGAGCATTTCTTTCATGATCAAATAATTTTATGCCTTGAGGCGGTTATTTGTGGGCGACCGGGGACTCGAACCCCTAATTTCCGAATGTTCTTCTTATACCAATTTTCCCATTTTATAAGATGCCTGTCGTCGCCCCACTGGTTTTACATTTTCATTGGCACACTCCTTTCTTTTTTCACTTTTCATAAATTCTTCGCTTAGTCCTTATTCGTGAATCTTCCGCCAGCCGATGATCTTATCATCTATCGGAGAACCACACCACGAATCCACCCAGTTCCCATCGTTATCAATATGCCCCAAATCATACGGTATGATAGAGCTTGGATTCCGCTTTACAAGCACAACCCGTCCCGGTTCGGGTGGTTCTTTCGGGTCGTGCCAGCGCGTCAGTAGTTCGTGTTCGCATTTGGCCCCAGAAATGTAGCTTTCGCGGGCAATCTCACACTCGTTTTTTCGGCGACCGTTATCGTCAAGTATTTCATAATTAGCAGCGAAATCTCCGCCTCTTTCCTCAATCTGTTTCATTCACTGTTAGTTAATCAATTATATATTACCAAAACCTACTCCGCCACTTTTGGCGAAAGCAATAGCCCATGCTTCGGCCGTGGTCTTTGGGAAGTCCTGCGAGAAGTGAATGTAACCATCACTCCCTACTTCGAATTTGCAATAACATTTGGCGCACCACTTCCCAATGTTAGACGTACTCACTTCCCAACCACACCAAGGGCACCGAACTATCTCCAGTACGCTGCCATTTCCGGGTACCTTTCGGCATCGGCTATGCTTCCTGCACTTCATCTTCCTTGTTCAGTTTCCGGATAAAATTCCTTCGGTGGTACTCGTAATCCGGTTCGAACTCTCCGTCCTCGCCGTTTTCGAACCACATATCGTCGAATGCACCGATTGCTTTCGCCCGCATCCGCTCCTCGGCCTCCTGCTCGGCAAGTTCGACGGCAGTATAGGCCGTGGAAGCATCGATCATGCGATCTCCGTTATTCATCTGTATTGCATCATTGTCAATGAATGACTTTGCTTTTTCGCTTTTCATAATTTTTGTTGTTTTATTTCGTTTGTTGTGTATATTACGCCGCAAACCGCTGCGGCACGATGTTCAACTCGTAAAGTTTCGCCACCAGCGCCTCGCAGAGAACCCGTGCCATGTTCACTTCGACGGCGTTGCCGATAAATTTTTTCTGCTCTTCCTGCGTGCCGATCAGTACGTAGTTCTCCGGGAAGCCCATGATCCGCATCAGCTCCGGGATGCGCAGCATCCGCATCCGGATGTCCACCAGTCCGTACAGCGCCATGAACTCCTTTATCTGCACCAGCATCGGCGTATCTTCCGGGTAAATCTCGTAAACCAACGTTTCGTCCTCCAGCCTGATGAACGAGGGCAGCTCCTCGCCGTCCGCTTCGGCCGTCACCAGCCGCGGCGGCCGCTTGTCCATGCGGGCGATCAGCGTGAAACACGGCCGATCGGTAGCGGCACCCGCCGAGGCGAACTGCGGGTTCATCAGGTATTGCCATTTGCGGTTGGCAGTCACGGTCTGGGCCGGAGCGTCGAGCGAACTGCCGACGTTGCTGAAGTTGGTGTTCATGATCCACGGCGTGACGAGCCGCTGCTTCGGGTTCGTCATGACGGCCGGAGCCGGGCCGTCCGTTCCTGACGTCTGGCCGCCGCCGGAATAGTAGTTGGCGAAGAACGGACGCACCAACTGAAAGCGATCCTTTGTCGTGACAGTCGGTGACGGCCGCTCGATCGACGAGTTGAATCCGTTGCCGTAGTAGGCCGAGACGAAGGCGTGGTGATCCCGGCAGGTGATCGCGCCCGCGGGCGCATCGACGGCTGTGCATTTCCCCTCCGGAGACCCGCCGAAGTGCTTGCAGAGGTAGTACACCTTGGCTACGCCGAGACGGTTCTGCGTCGCCACGGTCGGGCACGGTTCGTCGATGCCGGGTGCAACATACTTCCCGGACTGGTTCATCGAGTTGTATTTGACGAGGAACGCTTCGCGCCCGCCGGCGACGAACTTCACCAGCCCCGCGTGGATGCGGGCAAGCGATGCCTCGACCAGCGGCCGCTTCCGGTCGAAGATCGACTCGCCCTCGTCCTCAAGGTCGAGGACTTCCCGCACTGGCCGCCACTTGCGAAGCTGCTGGCCGAACAGGTCGCCCTGTGCCGGGTTCTTGGTGTGAGTCGGTTTCGGAAAGACGATCGGAAGGCCGCGGCGGGCGAAGATCCCGAAGAACCGTCGGCGGGAAGTGTACGCCCCGAAGTCGGCGGCGTTCAGGATGCGGTGGCCGAAGTCGTACCCATAGCCCCGCACGTTGTCGACCCATTTCCGGTACAGTCGCCCGGCATCCCTGCTGACGGGCTTGCCCCTCTCGTCCAGATCGCCCCACGACATGAACTCCTCCACGTTCTCGATCTGGATGTAATCGGGGTTCAGCGCCTCGATGTAGCGGAACAGGTGTTCGGCCAGCGTGCGGCTGTCGGCGTCGCGCGGAAGGCCGCCTTTGGCCCGCGAGAAGTTCGTACACTCCAGCGAGGCCCAGAGCACGACGAAGGCGTCCGGATACTGGCGGCGCATCCGGGCCGCATGGGCCGCGAGCGGCCCCAACTCCAGCGTACGGATGTCCTCCGTGTAGTGTAGCGCGTCGGGGTGGTTGGCAGCGTGCGAAGCGATAGCATTCGCATCGTGGTTGACGCAGGCGATCACCTTGGCGCAAGGATCTCCGGCATGCCGCGCAAAGTGTACCCCGGTCGAGGTGCCGCCCGCACCGCAGAAAAGGTCGATGTATATAACTTTGATTGCCATTTTAGAATAGTTCGGGATGTTCGTCTGGTAGCTGCACGCCCATCCGCCGAAGGGCATAGCGTAGCGTGTAGCCGTTGTTGGTGTAGTTCATTGCCATTTGGTAGAGTTTCGGATGTAGAGTGTACAGTATGTGAAAGCGCCCCCCCCCTCCGAGGTGTGCGCCGAACCCGCAGAATACGCAGCCGGTTCGGGTAATGCCCGGTATGTCGTAAATCGGGCAATAGGGTATGTCGAATCTGTGAATGTAGTCCCGGCAGTCCGCGGCAGTCCAGATCGACAGCGGGGCGCTGTGAACCTTGCGGGGATTATCCGAAAAGACGTTGCACCCGCCGCGACGGACATACATGGTTTGCCGCAGTTTGCTTTCGTCGGCCATCGTGCCGACCATCCCAAGGCTCTGTGTTTGGGCGTTGAATTTGCGGAAAGGCCGCTTTTTCAGTATTTCGCAACACTTTTCCGAGGTCATATAAGGCTCACTTATCAGGTAGCGCCATTTTTCTGAGAGTACGCCGGCCCGGCGTACTCCGTCGCCGTAGAGCCTATATGTCCGTAATTTGTCGCTGTTGGTCGTCCGAATATTTCGGACAGCTTGCGCCTGCTCTTTGCTTACAAGAGGAAACCCATATCGGGCCATGACCTCGCGTGGGGGCATGGCCGGGTGGATGATCTCGATGTTATCCGTATGCCGCACGAACCGGACGATTTCCGGGTATTCGTTACCTGTTGAGCAGAACACGCCCTTCATGTTAGGATCGACGAACCGGCGAGCCAAGTCGAGCAGGACGGTTGAGTTTAGTCCGCCGGAAAATGATACGTAGGGCGTGCGGTCGTGCTCTTTGCAGTAGGCAACGAACGTTTCCATGGCGTAGCATGTGTGGTCGATCTTTTGATTGAGCGGCCACGCCTGACGAGTGCGAAGGTCAGATAGAGTAAGCGGTTTCATGTAAAAATAAATTTTGATTTCGAACCGGTATTTCATAGTTGCACCAAATACACTCCTGCATGAGCGTACCGCTGCCATTGACGATGTTAGAGCGGATGTTGTTACGTTTCATCGGGAATTTGATTTTATGCCAATCATCATAGAGATAATCCATAAGCAGGCAATCATATCCACTGACCATTGCGAATCCTTTTATTTGATGAAGTTTCCAAGCCAGCCGTTCGTGATCTGCATCCGTAAAGTCGAACAGGTAGTCTCCACCCTTATGTTTACTCCCGCGGCTTTCCAAAGGATACGGTGGGTCGCAATAAAAAAATGCCTCCGGAAAGTCGAGCTTGTCGATTGCGGCAGAGAAGTCGCTGTTGATGATCTGGAAGTTGCGGCGGATTTCCTGCGCTACTTCATGAAGTTTCTCAACTCCGTTTTTCCATCGGCTGACTGTTTCTCCTCCCTGTGCGTTCACGTGTTGTTTGGACATGTGCCACCCTTTATTTTGTCGTTGCACACCCAGTCCGAAGAACGACTGCCGCACACGGACATAGAACCGTCGAGCGCGTTCAAGGTCTGTGATTCCTTCAGCCCCCCCCCAGCATTTCCGGTATTCGAGTTCAGAGCATGGAGTCAGTTCTAACATCCGGATGAGTTCATCTTCATGTTCGCGGAGCTGCTCGAAGAAGTTGGTTATTTCGCCGTTTATTTCGTTGGCTGTCCGAATGACATTGCCTCGGTAGTTCAATGATACGACCATCGATCCCGCGAAGAGATCGACGAGGTGAGTGAACTTCGGTGGAAAATTCTCGTAGAGATATTCTATAAAAGAAAACTTGCCACCGAAGTAGTTGAAGGCTATCTTTTTGCTATTGTTGCCGCTCATTGTTTTGGAAGGTTGTAGTGCCGACGTTCGGCGGCTGTTAATTCGGTTGTAAATTCGAAGTTATACACCCACACAAAGGGGTTCTTTTCCCAAATTCCGCGATCTTCGAGCCTTTCCATTAGAGTCTGGAAACTGGCGATTGCGTTGCTACAATGCGGATAGCCGTCTACGAGTTCTTCTTTGGTAAAATGTAGTTCCGGGCAATAGTGGACGTAATGCCCCTCGATGGAGGTAAACGGTCGTACTCCCTCTCGCTTTGCAGCTTCTTCGGTGATGTCTTGTAGCCGTTCGCCATGCCGGGCTGTTATCCGAAGGAAGTAGCGGGCCATCCGCGCCGGCATGGATTGCTTATTTCGCCAGAATCCGGGTTTGTCAAGGTATTCTCCATATCCGAGTTCTTGCAGGGCTTGAATGTCTGCCGGATCGTATTTGTAAAATACTCTATCAAGACCCAAAGGGTGCGGAATGTACGGCTCTTTGATAAAGATAACTTCGCCGACCTTGTACCGGGGACGAACGAGACGGCGGCGAGCAAGAAGGTCTGCGCGACTACCATCTGGAAGGATGAAATCGCCGCGAGGATTGAGCAAATAATCGTCTGGCTGCGGGTCTGTCAGCCGACGTGTTTCCGTCTTGTGCCGCGCAACGACTTCGCGCTGCAATTCTTCGAGAAAACCGATGCTTTTCATAGTTTCTTTCGGTTAAAATGTTCGATGATTTCGTCTTTGGTAGCTTTGTGGCACAGTTGCTTCGGTGCTACTGCTGCCATCCATTTAGCCCGGATGTCGCTGGCCCGCGGTATCAGAACCTTGAACCATTCACCGGCCATAATCAGCCGTTCCCCGGTTTCAGTCTGTACGGTATCTTTCAGCCTTTCGAAGCGGATGACGGCGTGAGCGACGAACCATTGCTCGCGGTCGTTGTCTCTGTTCATGGCCGCCAGTGCCTTGAACATTTCGATATTCTCGCCACTGTCGTAGAAGTCGTGCCCGAACCATTCTCTGGCACTCTCATCCAGTTCCATCCATAAGGCGGCGTTCTCGTCGGTATCGGCCACGAGGAAACAATGTTTGCTGTCTCGTCCTCCGCGGATTCTCCAGCCGATACCGTTCATCCATTTTTGAAGTTCGATTTGCTGCTGCTCGTCCCGAACGAGTACCATACACGAGGTTTGAAAACTCATTGTTCCCCTCCTTTCTTTGCAAGTTGCTCCAGTAGTTCATCCACTTGATCCAGCGCGGCGGTCGCCGGAGCTGGAGAGCCTTTTTCGATGAACACCGGTAAAAGATGAACGGCAGCCCATGCACGGAAAGCCTCGCTGTTTGAGGTTCCGGTGTGAGACCACGGCCCGGCAGGCGCATCATCGCGGAGCATCTGTCCGTCGCCCGTCAGCAACCAGAGCTTGTCGATTTCGGGGTAATGTTGGCAGATGCGGGTGGCTACATCGAGCGAGATTCCATTATTTCCCTTTTTGATCTGATAAAGGTTTTCACCGCGGGGCAAGCCGATGTGTCGTGCGAATGCGTTAGCGGTCATTTTCGATTGTTGGATGACCATTTCGATGCGCTGCCAGTTAGTCGGGGTTTCTTTTTCCGCCTGTTTCTGTTTTGATTTGTTGTTTTGCATAGGATTGAATATTAGGTGATTAAAATGATAGTTGCGTAGGGGTGAAAGGTTCCGGATCGTCTTGTTCGTCTGGATTGTCTGTGTAACTCCGTGAGGTGTCGAGGTCGATGCCGTAATTCTCGCAGATCATTTTGTAGTCGAAGAGCATTGCCGTTGTTGTTCGCCCTGTAGCTGCGTCTCCGGCCGGGACGAATCCTGTCGGGTTCTGGATGACTTTGAAACGCTCGGCCTTTTTTGTGCCGAGGAATTCCCGGCTATGTTCCAGATAGTATTTCAGCGAGTCACGGGGTATCTTTTTGCTTTCGGAATCTCGACTTTCCTTGGCGTATAGCTGCGATATACGGAGGAATGATACGGATAGGTAGCGTGCCCCTTCCGGTAGCTCCAGTGGCGTTTTTGATTCTTTAATCGGAATTCCCTTTTTCGTGGACGCTTTGATGTGGTAGTCCACGCCGATCCATATTTTTCCGGATGATGCAAGGATATCGACCGTTTCCCAGAATCCGGCGAGTTCGTTGTTTTCGTTGGTCTTGAGATTCTGCGTTTCGCACATTCTTGTAACCATTGGGAGTATTTCGGTGTATGTGAAAGGCAGGTGAAGCAGATGCTCGATACTGCGGAAAGCCGCGGTGATCGACACCCAGTTCCTGAAGGTGCGATCCTCGATGATTTTGCCTACGAATGCCACGGAGAAGTCGGCGGCGGTTTCGTCGTACATGTGGCGGTAATTACTGCGGAACTGATTGCGGTGCTTGAGCAGCTCCCCAGTTAGGTGGGTCAGGCCGCGCTTTTCGATCAGCTTGAGTTCGTTGTACCTCCTTTTCTCGTCATCGGAAAAGGTCGTCTTGGAGAAGGTGAGAAATACCAGTCGGGAAAAAAGAGCGATGTCTGCTGTCGGCATTTCTTGCCCGCTCAGTATCACGCCGCAATCCACGGCCGTAGTTTCCCGCTTTTTATCGTTGTCCATGTTCATGCGGGAGCGGCCGGCACCGTCCCATAAGCCCTTCAGGAATTCCCGTTTCTCGATGTCGAGCGTGTTTTTGTACTCGTCGATGTGGACGATCGCATTAGACACCTCGGCCACGGCCTCGGCAAGCGCCGCTTTCGTCGTATTGTTGATGTTCGGCGCTATATAGGACGGGATAAAAAACGATGTCAGCGAGTGGGCGAGTTCGGATTTCCCCGAACCTTTGGGGCCGAAGAGGTTCAGAATCGGGAATGATGTCGTGACATTCACGACGAGATCCCGGAAGAGCGACGCGATCAGGAAGCAGAGTCCGACCTTCGCATTATCGCCGAACACCTCGATGAGTCGTGTCGCGTAGTCGTTGAGCGTTATGTCATTGGTAATCGCATAGACGAAGCGCCGCTGAAATTGGTAGCTTTGCGGATCGTCTGCCGTATCTTTGGAACATCCCGGCAAATAGAAAAGCTGCCCGCGGACGTTCACCAAGCCGAAATCATTAGCTTTGACGAAGTGCCCTTCATCCATTGCGCCGTTTCCCCATGCGTATATTTGGTGCCGTTTCTGCCATCCGAGCTGTTTGATTTCGTCGGCTGAGGGAGTCCCGTCGAACAGGTATTTTTTGAGTTTGGTCAGTTCGCCCTGTCCGGCTTCCCAGATGTAGTTGCCTTTCGATTCCGTACGGATGCGGAAGTCGGCAAACGATACGAGCGAACGCTGATCGAGTTTGATGACTGCTTCCTCTCCTTTGTCGTTCCGCATCCGGAACAGACGCCGGGCGTTCTGGTCGTCTTTGACATGGACGATCGGTTCGAGGATGAAGTTCGACCAGCGGACATCGGCATTTCCTCGTCCGGCACCGTAATAACTATTGTGTGAGATATAGAACCCGTATTCCGAAATCATGTCCTCGGAATAGCTTTCTTCCTTTTTTCGCTGCGCTCGTTCCCGTTCGAGTTGGATTTTTTGTAGCTCTGCCGTCCATATCTTGCGGTTCTTGTACTCACGCGCGAACATGTCCAGATACATGTTGACCGTACTTTCGTCGCGGCATAGAGCCAAGAGCTGACAAACTTCGGATATGACGGCGATCTGCTCGGTCTGGGAGTTCTTGCCTTCCATTTTGTGAGCGCAGAGCCACGGGATAAAGTCTGTTGTGGAATTGCTCAACAATTCTTCGTACCCCTTTGAATATTGCCGGAAATAATCGTCAGGGTCTTTGTAGTTGTCTTTGATTTCCATGACCCGCACGGCCAGCCCTTCGCGGAGCATGGTTTCGGCGTTTTTGACAACGGCCTTCTGCCCGGCATCATCCATGTCTCCGATGATGATTACGGTGTCGGCGACCTTCTTTATGAGTTCGATCTGCTTTGGTGTGAGGGCAGTGCCGAGCGGGGCGACCGTATTGTCTACGCCGATCTGGTGCATGCGGATAGCGTCGGGATTCCCCTCGACGAGATTCATTGTGCGGACGGCCGCAGCCTGACGTGCCGACTCGAAGTATGCGAACAGATGCTCACCTTTTTTGTAGACCGCCGTGTCGCCCGTGTTGATGTATTTCGGGAGCTTTTTGGGGTTCTCCTTATCCATAAGACGACCGGAGAAGCCGACGATGTTTCCTGTCCGGTCGCGTATGGTGAACATCAGCCGCCCGCGGAAAGTATCGTACAGGGAGCCGTCGCGTTCGCTTCGGCGGACGAGGTCAGCGTCGATCAGTAGTTGCTCCTTGTACCCTTTTTGTGTGGCATATTCGCGGAATCCGCCTTTGTACGGGGCGAAGCCGATCAGCATATTGTCGATCGTCTCCTCTTTGAACCCTCGCTCCTTTGTTGCGTATTTTTGGGCTGGGAGTGATTGCTTGTAACTTTCCCGAAAGTATTCGAGGGCGACCTGATTGATTTCGAAAATGCGAGAGCGGCGGAACCGGGCCTCTTTTTGCTCTGGAGTCAGCTCCTCGGCCTTATATTCGATGTTGAGTTTTTTTGCCAAATACTCCACCGCTTCGGGGAACGTCATGTTGTAGAGCATCATCACGAAAGATATGGCATTGCCTTTCGCACTACATCCGAAGCAGGTGAAGATTCCCTTTACCGGGGACACTTTGAACGAAGGTGTCTTTTCCTTGTGAAAGGGACAGCAGCATTCGTAATTGACGCCGGCCCTCTTCAGACTTACTCCTTCGCCCCCGATTATAGAGACGATGTCTTTGGATAGTATTTGGTCTATGACGTATTCAGGTATCATTTGCGCGGTGTTTCTGGCGGGACTTTCCCCCTTTGGGAAATCCCCCCCCCGATTTGGTTATAAAGATTCGATGTGTTCGACGATTATGCCGGCCCTGTCGTACTGTTGCTGGAAATCTTCTTTGATTCGCGGGCGTTTTTCCTCTTGTATGCCTTCATACAGACCGCAGCGGTACATTGTGAGCGCGCGGCGTATCGTTTCTAACAGCTCTTTGTCGAGATCCATTATGGCGTAGTGTTCCCGATTGTCTTTGTCGCAATACATGGCTACCAGAGTTTGAGGATGAGCGCTACGGCGACGATTGTGTTCAGGATAAAACAGATGAGGGTGGGGATCAGTCCTTGCCGGTCATCTGCACGGGCTTGCAACAGTGATTTTGCAATGTAGAGCAGAATGAGGAAGTCGAGAAAACCCGTTATACAGGCGAGGATAATCAATATGATAGTTTGCATGGTTCTGTCGTTTAAAATGTTACGTTGATTTGGTACTTCTCGGCGATGAATTTTGCCAACGCCTCGCGCTTGGACAGCGGGATTTGCCGGGCGCCGCACCCGTAGGCGTTGAAAGTCGAGGTCGCAACAAAGAGCATCTTTGCGCCTACTGTCCGGAGTTCTTCCCGACTGTGGATGTCCAGCCCCCGCCAGAACTCGATGAATGTCTTGGTTTGTTCCATATATTTTTTAAATTTTTGATTCGGTGGAAAAAGAGGGCGGCGAAAATCTAATCGCCAGATTAAAAGTTGGCCGCCCTCTGCGTCCGGTACTATCTCACGACAGGATGCGGACACGGTCAGGACTCCGATGCCCTATTGTCAGGGACAGACTTTCGGCGGCCGATGTTATACGCCGCATCTTTTCGATGTCTGTCCCGTTGTAGATGCCCAACAGGCGGTTGCCGATCATCAGGCGGCTCTCCTCCGTGTCGAGGTTCACGACCAGCCTCACGTTGTTGGGGTAGCTCTGAACCATCTTGGTTTCCTTCCCCCGCAGGTAGCGGGTTTCGCATTGCGGCATACTGTACGCCGGGGTTGCAGTTGATTTTCTGTTTTGCATAGGATTGTGTTTGAAATGGTGGAAAATTTCTCTACATTTGTTATTAACATTGTTATTTACAAATGCAAATATCAGTAATTATTAGGATTAATCCAAATAAAACCTAATAATTTTTACACTTAAAAATTAGCCTCAATGTATAGTATTGATATTAGGGAATTTAGACGTGCAAATAAAATGACGCAACAAGAACTTGCGGACTATTTTGGCGTCGTTCAGGGGTTTATCTCCAATATGGAAAATGGGCGTGAAAAAGTGCCCGACAAATACATTAGTAAAATATTAGGTGATCCGAATGTCGATTCTTCAATGGTGAAAGTGGTAGCACCGGAGAACGAGGTGAAGATGCCTCGTGAAGTATTCGATAAATTTTCCCTGCTGCTCGAAACTATTAGTTCCCAGCAGGGGACGATTGCGGATCAGCAGAAGGTGAATGCGGAACAGGGGCGGTTGATTGCTGATATGTACCAGAAAATCGACCGCCTGACATCATCGGGGAGTCGCACTGTCCGCACGGAAGACGATGCCGGATGTGCCGCTGCAAAATAGTTCTCTTTGGTCTCCAGACGATAGTCATCCCCAAATATTAAAAGTATGAAGAAAATTATCTTATTGGTGGTGTTGCTGTATGCATCATCCTGTGCTGTTCAATACAATGAAGCATATTATATGGCTGATTTTAGGCCCTATACAGAAGAGGGCTTTATTATTTCCCCTCTGTCATCGTATGCCGCACCTTATAAACCTTTGGCTACCATTTGCATAGAATTTACTCCCGGTTACGATCGAACCTATGTTAACGAAAAAATAGTGGAGAGTAAGGTAAATGACGATATGTACTTATCGGCAAATGGAAAAAAGCAGCAATGGCGGAGTCCGACGCAGGACGAAATGCTGAAGAAGTTGGTAGATTATGCGAAATCGATAGGTGCAAATGGACTGTTAGACTATCGTTTTGAGGCTGTTCGCCCTGTAAAATCAAATTTTAATCAGGTGCTTTATTATAGATTAACTGCCTTTGCAATAAGTATATAAAATGTGTTGTTCCGGGACAGATTCGGGACAAAAATGCTGTCGAGTGACCCCCGACCAAAATGTAAAGTGTTGATATTCACGGCCACAAAAAAGCGGGAAAAGGATACTTCAAATCCTCCTCCCGCTACCAAAGGGGTCGGATTGAAAAATCCGACCCCTGTTTTTATGTTTGGGATTGGATGTAGTTGATTGATAACCAATGGCTGTTCGGATTTACTATGGGCCTGTACTAAAATCTTTTGTTTATGAATACGCTTGAAGATGCAAGGGCATGGGGATTTGTGGGTTTTAAAACGGTTGCGGCCCTTAAAAAGGAGGTGGACTGTATTCCGCAGACGAAAGGTATATTCTAAGACCCCGGTCTGTAAATTACTTGCTTCGGGATTTCCTCCGATGCTTAATAACCCCCGTATTCGATCGTATACAGCACATCGAATAGCGTATTTGCGAACTCCCCGCGACCTTCGTAAACCCGGCCGTCCCTGACGGTGTAGGCTATGTCGAGGATGAACGAACTGTCCCCTTTGTAAAACTGTCCGTCCCTTACCGTAAACAATACGTCGAACCACGAGGCGAACGTGGCGTTGCCCCGGTATATCCGCTCGCCGACGATGGAGTATGCGGCATCGTAGGGCCAGATGTTGTTGCCCTCGAAAATCCTCCCGTCCCTTATCGTATACAGGGCGTCGAGCGACAGGGTGAACCTGCCGTCGCCTTTGTAGATTCTGCCGTTTTTGAACGTATATATTGCATCCAGCGGGTTGGTGCCGTATCCGCGGTAGATCGTCCCGTTCCCGTCGCCGATATATGTGGCGGCGATCAGCAGCGCATCCGTATCGTCGCCTGCGTTATTTCCGAGGGCGGCCGGCGACAGGAAGAGCACTATCCAGAGTAATATGGTTTTCGGTTTCATGGCAAGCGGTGTTTTCGGGCGACGCGGGAATAACCCCGTGTCAGAATCCGCGTTCGCGCATCATCTGTTTGAAGAGGTTTTTCACGACGAGGACGTGGAACGGACGGATGAGGTTGAAATAGACCACTCCCAATTTGTTGTGGTATCTCACGACCGTGCTCGCGAAGACTTCGCCGCCTTCGATGTAGATGGACATGTAAGCCACCAGGTGCTTGTCGTCCAGGGCGACGATCGTTTCGTCGGCCGTCCTTTCGGCGAGGGACATGAAACCGTAGCTCTCGCCGTTATCGAGGGCTTCTTCCAGTTTTTCCCGGCTGGGCCCCTCCCCGGTTTTCAGCCCGAAGGGCCTGACCAGCAGGTCGCGCAGCCGGAAGAGAAACTTCAGCCATGCCGGGCTGGTCGTCCAGAATGCCGCCATCACCTGATTCGGGGATACTTTTCCCGGATTTTGCAGGCGGCAGCGGAAGCAGTCGCGATAATTGGCGTCGGGGTAGCGGATGATCCGCGAATTTTCAGGGAGAGGCGATTTGTATACTTTCATGATTGTGCGGACGACGTCGGTTAGCGACGGCTCCCATGTCGTAAAGCTAACGAAAATTTGCGGGAATACCGCATTCCCGGAACGGTTTTAAACACCGGCGGCCCGTCCCGATCCCGGGGCAGGCCGCCGGCTGGTGAAACCGTTGCGTCGTTATTTGAATTTCAGCGAGATCTTTCCGTTTGAAGGATGCAGGACGAATATGCTTTCCGCGGAGGTGCCGTCGGTCGCAATGGTGCCCTTCGTGCAATCGAATGCGTAGGCGAACCCTTTTTGGACTGCGGCGATCCGCCTTGCCCCGAACGCCGTGAACGGCAACGCTGCACCGGGTGCTGCGGTCAGCTCCAGCATCCAGTCGGGGCCTTTGCCGGGGACGGCGATCTCCATCCCTTCTTCCGAAAGCAGTATCGTGAGCTGCCGTCCGTCGTCCATCGGCCACTCCACGAGTAATTTGCCCTTGCCCTTTTCCGTTACGGCGGGGGTGCCGCCCTGTGCTTGGGCCAGACTTCCGTCGGCATTGCGCCGCATGACCCGCAGCCCGGCCAGCTTCTCCCGGGTGCTCCACATGCAGCCGTCCACGACGGGCAGCGTCGTGTAGACGCACTGGTTGGTGGTGCCGGCTTTGCGGTAGTAGTCCGACTCCATCCGCTGATCGAACATGTGGATGTCGCGGATGCACAATGCACCGCCCTCCCATAGCAGGTTGGTGCGGTAGTAACGGCTGTTGTACCATACGGTTTTACGATCCTTTTCACGGTAGTCGGTCAGTGCCGTGACGGCCGTCGGGGGCGTTACCGGGAAATTCTCCCGGAACCATTCGCCCGACCGGGTGAGCGTCTCCACACGGATTTCGCCCTTGCGGAAACGGTTTGCCAGCAGCGGGATCTGGATGTTGAGCCCCTTCTCCATGCTGCCCCAGGTGAAGGAGTTTTCCTGCCCGGCCTGCGTGTAGGCGAATGCGAGGCAGGGTTCTTCGAACATCGACCGGAAGAACCACTCGACCCACTGGCGGCTGCCGCCGCTGTCGCCGTAGACGGGTTCCAGCGAAATCACCCCCTGCAAGGCTCCGCCCACGCAGTTGTCGTACTGGTAGATCGGGTCGCTGCCCAGCATGCGGAATACGGGGACGGGGATCTGTCCCTCGCGGGTCTGAGCAGGCATGTAGGCATTGACCCGGCTGGGATAATAAGCCTGGTTCCAGTAGCCGCCCCACAGCGTGTAGCCGTCGGTACCTATCTGGTCTTTGCAGTTGCACGAAGCGACGATGCCGTATTTGTCGTACATGTACCCGAGCGTATAGGCGTCGATGAACCATGACCCGATGGCCGTCGGGTATTTGCCGAATACCTCTTTGAATTTTTCCATGTAGACGTCCACCAGTTTGCGGCGTTCTTCGGGTGTGTACCCCGTTGCGAAGCCCACGTCGGCATGCCAGTCCCACGGGTAGCGGCCGCGCCACTTGAGCCCTGCGGCTTCCACGTGGGGCTGCGTGATCTCCCACCAGCCGCCCACCTCGGTGCCGGGATAGACGTCCTGTGTCAGCAGTTGCCGGTAGCGGGGATTGATCAGCGCGTCGTATTGCAGCAGGAACGTGGCCGGGAGCCCGTATTCGGCGAGCTGTGCCGCCTGCCGTGCGACGGTTTCGTAGAGTACCGTTTCGGTGATCTCTTCGCTGCGCGGTTCGATATTGCGGATGAAGTTGACGATGTTGACGATGCGGGGGGCCTCGGAGCCGGCCTTGCCGGCTGCGGATGCGGAAACGCATCCGCAGCAAAGTGCGAGCAGGAGTAGTTTGCAGGTTTTCATGATTATTTTGTTTCGGGTATACAAATATAATCGGCAGATGCGAACCGAGGCAACTTCGGTGTGCATTTTGCAGGGAAACGTACGTAATATGCCAAAATTCGTACCTATGGAAAACAAAGAGACGACCTGCACGCCCTGCGAGCAGAATTTCGAACGTAAAGTGAATGAGCTGGTCAAGGAGGGCGAAGCCCCCGATACCAAGCAGCGTGCAAAGAAGGAGGCCGAGGTCAAGGCCGCTTTCGACGAACACGGGAAGCCGGAAAAATAACCGTTCCCGATGAGGACTGGGGTGCCTGCACAACGATTGTGCGGGCACCCCTGCGTTCTGGGGCGACCGTACGGCGCGGAATCGGGCGGGCGGATTGCCGCTATTCCGGGGAAATGATTATCTTTACGCGGTTAATTAGGTCGATTTATGGTAAAAAAGAATATTTTGGGTACTATCGGGGGAACCCCGATGGTGCGGATCAACCGGCTTTGCCCCAACCCGAACGTCAATATCTATGCGAAACTCGAAGGTTTCAACCCCACGGGCAGCATCAAAGACCGCATTGCGCTCCGGATGATTGAGGAGGCCGAACAGGACGGGCGCCTCACGCCCGGCAAGACGATCATCGAACCGACGTCGGGCAATACGGGCATCGGCCTGGCCATCGTCGGCATCGTCAAGGGATATCCCGTGGAGATCGTGATGAGCAGCGCCGTGTCGGTCGAGCGGCGTAAAATAATTCGTTCCTATGGTGCGAAGGTGATCCTTACGCCCGCCGAGGAGGGAACCGACGGGGCGATCCGCCTGGCCCGCAGCAAGGTGGCCGGCGACCCCGACAAATATTTCATGCCCGACCAGTTTGCCAATGCGGGCAATTACCTGGCGCATTACCAGTCTACGGCACTGGAAATATGGCAGCAGACAGGCGGCAGGATCGACTACCTGGTCTGTGCGATCGGTACGTCGGGGACGCTGATGGGGCTTTCGCGGTTCCTGAAGGTGATGAAGCCCGACATCAGGGTCGTCTGCGCGCAACCCATACGGGGCCATTATATCCAGGGATTGAAGAATATGGAGGAGGCTATCGTCCCGGACATTTACGATCCTTCGCAGATCGACATGCAGGAGATGGTCGAGAGCGAAGAGGCGATCGCCATGGCGCGGGAGATCATTGCCAGGGAGGCGATCTTCGCCGGCATGAGCAGCGGCGCCGCGATGCTGGCGGCCGTACGCACCGCGCAGCGCATCGAACGGGGCAATATCGTGGTGGTTTTCCCCGACCGTGCCGAGAAATACCTGAGTACGACGATGTTCGATGAGTTCGCGGACTGATGTGCGGACGATGGATGTGAAAAAGCCTGCGACCGGAAAGTCGCAGGCTTTTTTGCTGTCGCAGTGCTTGTTTTTTGTCGTCGCAGCCCTTATTTTTGGGCGTTGTAGGCTTCGACGCCGCTCTTGAGGAATCCCACGAAATTGTCGATGTTGAGGTCGTATCCGCGGGGCGGCACGAGTTGTTTCCCGTTCCGTCCCTGGAGCACGTAGTAAGGCTGGGCATTTACCCCGTAGGTTTTCAGGGCGTAATACGAGTTTATCTTGCCGAGGCTTTTAAGCACCTTTCCCGCGTCGGTCGTTACCCAGTCGCTTTCGGGAAGCACTTTCTTGTCGTCGGAGTAGAGCGCCACGATCACGTAGTCGTTGCGCAGGATGTCGAGCACCTGCGGGTCTGCCCATACGCGGGCTTCCATTTCGCGGCAGTTGACGCATCCGTGACCCGTGAAGTCGATGAAGAGCGGTTTGCCGACCTTAGCGGCATAGGCCTCGGCTTCTTTCAGGTCGAAGAATCCTTCGAGGCCGTGGGGCAGGTGCAGGAAATCGCTGTGCTTGGGTTTCTGTCCCTCGACGGTCAGCAGCATGCGCGCTTCTGTGCCCGAAGGGGCCTGCGCTTCCTTCCCGATCACGAAATCCTGCGTATGCAGCGGCGGCAGGTAGCCCGAGAGGCCTTTGAGCGGGGCGCCCCACATGCCGGGGATCAGGTATACGACGAACGAGAAGGTGACGATGGCCAGTGCCAGGCGGCCTACGCCCAGATAGGGCGTATCGCTGTCATGCGCGAATTTGATTTTTCCCAGCAGATAAAGTCCCAGGAGCGAGAAGGTCACGATCCATACGGCGAGGTATATCTCGCGGTCGAGCAGCCCCCAGTGGTAGGTCTGGTCGGCGACCGAGAGGAACTTCATGCCGAGCGCCACCTCGATGAATCCCAGTACGACCTTCACCGAGTTGAGCCATCCGCCGCTTTTGGGCAGCTTCTTGAGCATCGACGGGAAGAAGGCGAAGACGGTGAAGGGAAGCGCGAAGGCGACGGAAAACGCCAGCATGGTGACGATCGGGCTCCAGAATTCGCCCGACGTCGATTTGATAAGCACCGAACCTACGATCGGGCCCGTGCAGGAGAAGGATACCAGCACGAGGGTCAGGGCCATGAAGAAGATGCCGGCCAGACCTTTCGAGTCGGCTTTGCTGTCGGTTTTGTTGACCATCCACGAAGGCATGGTGATCTCGAACGCTCCGAAGAACGATGCGGCGAATACCATGAATACGAGGAAGAAAAGAATATTGGGCAGCCAGTGCGTCGCCAGCCAGTTGAAGATGTCGGCCGTCACGGCATCGCCCCCGACGATGCGTGTGATGACGATGATCGCGGCTATCGGCAGCGTGTAGAGCGCGACGATGAAGAACCCGTACATGCCGGCGCGGAAACGTCCCATCGCGGGGCTGCCGGAGCTTTTCATGAAGAACGATACGGTCATCGGCACCATGGGGAATACGCAGGGGGTCAGCAAGGCTGCGAAACCCCACAGGATCGCCTCGATGATCAACGCCCACAGCGAGCCTCCGCCTGCGGCGTCTTTCTGCGCAGGTTCCGCTGCGGCCTGTGCCGAGCCTCCGCCGGCATTGTCCGGGGCTTCCGCAACGGCGGCCTTGTCCGCAGTCCCGGCTGGGGCCGTATCCTGCGGCGTGGCGGCCGATGCCGTCGCTGCGCCGGCCTGTGCCGTCAGGTCGATCGTCATTTCCGTATCCTCGGGCGGCATGCAGCTCGTGTCGTCGCAGATCATCCACTCCAGCTGGGCCGTGACGGCGGCCTTTTCGGCCGCGAGCTTCACCCGCTGGGTGAAGAGCGCCTTGCCGGCAAAGGTGCCGATCTCCATCTCGAAGGTCTTGTCGTAGTGGCGCTCGGGAGTGGAGAGTTGCTCTACGCCGCCCTCGAGCGTAGCCCCGGCACCCGCGGTGAAGGTGATCGTCGTGGCATTGGGCCCGCCTTCATAGGGCCCCATGTCATACATATGGTAAGGCGCGGGGATCGAGGCTTCGAGTACGATCCGGTACATGTCGCCGTCGAGGTGCTCCACGGTGCTTTTCCAGCTTACGTTTTGCGCCGAGACCGCCGTCACGGCAAACAGGGCCGCTATGGGCAGCAAAAGGGTACGAAACAGATTGTGCATAGTCGTATCGCTTATAATTTGTGCAAATATAACGGTTTTTTACGGATAAATTGCTACATTCGCACGATGATCCGCCTCTCGCTCATAATCCCGACGCATAATCGTGCCGGGCAGCTTCTCGCGGCGCTCGAATCCGTCGTGCGGCAGGACATGCCCGCCGGGGAGTGGGAGTGCGTGGTGGTGAACAACAATTCGACGGACGATACGCCCGCCCGGTTCGCGGCCTTCGCGGCACGGTATCCGGCGCTCAACCTGCGCATGGTGACCGAGACCGGCCCGGGGGTTTCCTATGCCCGCAACCGGGGGATCGCGGAAACTTCGGCGCCCTACATGGCCTTCATCGACGACGACGAACGTATCAATGCGGGGTTTATCCGGGCGTATGTCGAATTCTTCGATGCACATCCCGATGCCGTCGTGGCCGGGGGGCGCATCATTGCCGAGTATGTCTCGGGACGTCCGGCGTGGATGTCGAAATATACCGAACTGCCTGTCGCCAACCCGATGGATTTCGGCCATGCCGTACGGCCTTTTCCTGCCGGACGTGTTCCCGGGGGAGGCAACATGGCTTTCCGCCGCTCCGCAACCGCCCGATACGGCGGGTTCGACCCCTCGCTGGGACGTGTGGGACGGATGCTGATCGGTGGCGAGGAAAACGATTTCTTCGAACGCATGATGCGCGGCGGCGAGACATGCTGGTATGTCCCCGATGCCGTCATGTGGCATATTATCCCGCCCGGGAAACTCACCGAGGACTATTTCCGCCGCCTTTGCTACAACGTCGGCGTGAGCCAGCGCCTGCGGGCGGGCATCTACCGCCGTTATCCGAAAGCCGTTGTGCTGGAATGTATGAAGTGGGCGGCTACGCTGTTGCTTTCGCTGACGATGTCCCCCCGTAAATCATTGTGGCTGATTCGTATGCGTTACGAGATCAGCCGGGGGCTTTTCTCCCGTGCCGGCCATTGAGCTGTGCTTTAATTGCGTACGGGGATTTCCTTGCCGAAATAGCGGCAAAGCATGATGTAGCACATGTAGAGCGCCAATGAGGGGTGCTCTTCTTCGCATCCGGGCGAGAGGTTGAGCGCCATGTCCGAAAACCGCCCGAAATCTTTTCCGTCCAATTCTCCCGTTTCCCCCAGTATCTGGTAGGTTTCGAAATCGTCCCGCTGTTCCTCGCAGTTCGGTTCCAGTTCGGCTATTTCGAACGAGCTGGCGTTTAGCCGGGTCAGGCAGCAGAACTCGGGTTTCCCGCCGCGCCCCAGGTCGCGGTAAAAGCCGATGACCTCCGTGTGTCCGATCCGGCCTGCGGGGAGGTTGGTTTCTTCGCGCAGCTCCCTCTCGGCTGCGGCTTTCAGCGTCTCCCTGAAATCGGAGTCCGGACGCAAATCGCTGAAGTCGACCGATCCCGATCCCGAAGGAGTCAGGCGGTCTGTCGAAGTGAGGGCCTTGTCGTTCTGGTGGAGGATAATGACATATCCGTCGGTTGTGACGGCCAGTGTCGAAATGCCGATGTGGTCGCTCATGACCGATTTTTCGAGCCGGCGTACCGGGTAGTTGGCAATGTTTGCGGGAGGGGTCATGCCCCAACCGCTTTGGTGGGAGAGTTTTTTCGCATAGATTACGTTCGTCAGGTAGGAGTTGTAGTAACAGCCTTTGCATACCCGGACGTACCATTGGCCGCCGCTTTCCCCGAATTCGGATGCCATGCACAGTTTGCGCTCGTTGTAAAAACTGCCATTCCTGTTTTTCATTTCGTGCCATTTGCCATTGAGGAACGGCAGCAGGATGTCCCGGTAATTCTTTATGTATTTCAACACCCGCTTTTCCTTGTCGGTGCATAGTATCGCATGGATGGGGCGGTCTGCTTGCAATAAGCGGTCTATGTTGTCGCTGTGCCGCAATACGGTGCCCGGGAAGGCGATCGGGGCGGCGGTATAAATCTCATCCAACTCGTCGGCTGCCTCCGGAGTCTTGTGCCGATAGATGTCTTGGAGGTTGTAGTACGCCGTCTTATGCGTGTAGGCGTAGAAATCCTTTACGAAACAGATCGTCTGCCAGATAAGGGTCGTAAAGACCAGGAACAGGAAAAGGAACAGGTTGCCGGTTCGCATCAGCGTTTGGTAGTCGATGGCCGAATAGAGCAGAATGGCGAGGTCTATGACGATCGCGACGATATTGATGTAGCCGATTCGCTGGCCGTAACGGATAAAGTCCAGCCGGTTCTTGATTTTGACTTTGGCCGAAGTCCATATTTTGTCCATGCCGCCGGTGTTTTGTGTCGTAAAAATAACAATAAATTCCGATTTTATGGGCGTTGCAGGTTCGGTTCCTGCCTTTGGAATAAAGAAAGCGGCCTTACGGGCCGCTTTCTTTATTCCGGTTTTATGGATCAGAACAGGTATTTCTCGTTCCTGACCTTGTTCACCAGGCGCGAGATGTCCTCCCAGGCCTCTTCGCCGAAGGTAGTCCCGACGACCTCGATGACTTTGCCCGCCGTGATGGCGCCGATCGTGCCGCACTGGCGCAGCGAGAGGTTCTCGCAAAGCCCTGCGAGGAACCCCGCGGCGTAGAAATCCCCGGCACCCGTCGTGTCGACGCGTTTTGCCGCAGCCAGGATGCCGACATGCACCACTTCGTCGCCGTGCTTGATCATGGCGCCCTTGATGCCGATCTTCACCACGGCCAGTTCGCACATCTCCGAGATGCATTGCAGGGCGTTCAGCGGCTCCGCCTCGCAGGCGAAGGTCTTGGCTTCGTCCTCGTTGGCGAAAACGATGTCGACATAGTCCCTGACGAGGTTACGCAGGAATTCGAGGTTTTCGGCCACGATGTTGAAACTGGCCAGGTCGATGGCGACCTTCAGTCCGCACTCCTTGGCCGTGCGGGCAGCCTTGCGGATCAGGTCGTGGTCTTGGACGATGTAACCTTCGATATAGAGGCAGTCGTACCCGTCGAAGATCGCCGGGTCGATCTCCGCGGCGGTCAGTTCGAGTGCCGCGCCGAGGTAGGTGACCATCGTCCGCTCGCCGTCGGGCGAGATGAGCGACACGCACTTGCCCGAACGTTTCGAGCCACGGAAGATTACGGGTTCCACGCCCAGGTTTTCGAGTGCCTGGACGAAGAAGTCGCCCGTCGTATCCTGTCCGACCTTGCCGATGAACCCGACCTGGCAGCCCAGTTTGGCCATGGCGCGGATGGTGTTGCCGGCCGAACCGCCGAGCGAGAGCGAGTAGGGCAGTCCTGCCACGGATTTCGAGATTTCGGTCTGCAGTTTGGTATCCACGAGGCTCATCGAGCCTTTGGCGAGTTTGAAGCGACCCAGCACGGAGTCTGATTCCAGGTTGACCAGCATGTCCGTCAGGGCATTGCCGATGCCGATAACACGTTTCATTCGGTAAGTTCGGGGTTGTCTGTTGTGAAATTATATGGAGAGTATCTTTACCAGGTCGAGCGAATTGCGGTCGATGCCCTTGTTGTGCATGGTCGCCTTGGCGAAGGGGACGTAGACGATCTTGCCGTTCTGAATGCCGATCATCACGTTGCGCTGTTCGTCGAGGAACGCCTCGATGGCGGCTTCGCCCATCCGCGAGGCGAGGATACGGTCTACGGCCGTCGGCGACCCGCCGCGCTGGATATGCCCCAGGATCGTGACGCGGGCGTCGTACTGCGGGAACTCCTTCTTGACACGTTCGGCCAATGCCGTGGCGCCGCCCGTCTTGGGGTTTTCGGCCACGATGACGATCGCCGAGTTCTTGCTCTTGCGGAAGCCGTGGTTGATGAGTTCGGCCAGCTGGTCGACCTCGGTGTCCATTTCGGGGATGATAGCCGCTTCGGAACCCGTGGCGATGGCGCTGTTCAGTGCCAGGTAACCCGCCGTATGTCCCATCACCTCGACGAAGAAGAGGCGCTCGTGGCTCGATGCCGTATCGCGCAGTTTGTCGACCGCCTCCACGATCGTGTTCAGCGCCGTGTCGTAGCCGATCGTCGAGTCCGTACCCCCGAGGTCGTTGTCGATCGTCCCGGGAAGCCCTACGATGGGCACGTTGTACTCCTGCGCGAAAATCCCTGCGCCTGTCAGCGAGCCGTCGCCGCCGATGACCACCAGCGCGTTGATGCCGGCTGCGACCATGTTGTCGTAAGCCGCCTTACGTCCTTCGGCCGTGGTGAATTCCTGGCTGCGCGCCGTTTTGAGAATCGTGCCGCCCAGTTGGATGATATTGCTTACGCTCTGGGATTTGAACTCTACGATCTCGTTGTATACGAGACCTTTGTATCCGCGCATGATTCCCTTTACCGTAAAGCCGTTATAGATTGCGCTGCGGGTTACCGCACGTATTGCCGCATTCATGCCGGGGGCGTCGCCTCCCGATGTGAGAATGCCGATGCATTTGCTGCCAGCCATAGTTTTTCGTTTAAACACAAAATCCCTCAAAGGTAGTAATTATTTTAAATTTTTCAAAAAAACGAGGGCGCTACCCGTGGGTGCGCCCTGCGTTCCGAAAAAACTTTTTATTTTACCTAACGCCTGTGGCCTTATTCGGTCTGCTGTCCCTGCGCAGCAGTGTCTGCGTCCGCCTCTGCGGCTGCCTGCGTGCTCTGGCCGGCCTTTTCTGAGGAAGCCTTGCGGCTTTTCCCCACCTTCACCCGATTGCCGTCAGCCTTCACTTCCAGCCCGGCCTTGTCTTTGTCGATCGTAATGTCGATCGATTTGTTCGGGATACTGATGTGCAGTGTCTTCTGGCCGTCTTCGATGACGTTCTGGCTTTCGTACTCCTTGAGCAGCTTTTGTACCGTCGTCGTGTCGTTGTCGATCACCACTTCGGTGTTGAGCACCTGTTCGATCACGTTTCGCTTGGCGCGGAACCGGTCGCCCACATCCTCGCGGATGGCGATGCAGGCGCATGCGATGAAGCTCGCGAGCCACAGCAGGAAGATGATCAGCACGGTCGTGCCTCCGGGCTTGCGCGAAGCGATGAGGCACATCAGTACATAAATGAGCAGTATGACGGGAATCAGTACAATAAATATGCCGAGAATAGGTACCCACAGCGTCATGCCCAGCGGGAAGAAAGGCGAGAGGATGCCTCCGCCGCCCACGACCAGGGCGAACAGCCCGATAATCAGGGCGCAGGCTCCCATGATAAGCCCGAATACGAGCAGCCCGGCGAAAAGCTTGAGCAGGATCAGCACCACCTTGCCGAAGACCGAGACGGCCTCCGCCACGATCGGCTTGGCCCTGACGTCGGGATCGCAGCCCGCGGTGGCTTCGGTGGTCTCGCGGATCGACTGTGCGGTGATTTTTTCGCCGTTCATTTCGAGCTTCTGGCGTGCCGTGCGTGCCGCCGGTACGGCGAACCACATGATAACGTAGCAGATGACGAAGATGCCGAACAGGTTGCCCATCATCGGTCCCGTCCAGTCCATGAACGGAATCCAGTGCAGGAAGCTCAGCAGGATCGGCAGGAACATGCCCAGCCGGATCCATACGGGATCGACGTCGAAGTACTTGCCGATGCCGGCGCATACGCCGCCCAGCTTGGCATTCTCCGTGTCGCGGTACAGGCGGCGCGGGATGCGCGGCTCTTCGGGGGCTTTTTTGTCCGAACTCTCCTCGGAGATGTCCTCGACCGAGCCCATCTGGTGGATGATATTCAGGATCAGGGGTTTCTCGACCACGCGGGTGTTGTCCTGCGTGGTGAGGATCAGTTCGGCGATGCGGGCTTCGATGTCAGCGACGATCTCGGCCCCGTCGGGCGTATCCTTGTAGGTCTTTTTCAGGCTGTCGAGATATTTCTCCAGCTCCTGGTAGGCATCGGCGTCCATGGTGAACGCTACGCCCGATATGCTGCATTTTTTAACCTCTTTCATAGTTGTGCCGTTGGGGAATTATTTCCTGCTTACGCTGCCTCCGCTCGATTTGCTGATGCTGGTCTTGCAGTCGCCCGTGTAACGGATCGAACTGCCGCTCGAAGCGGCGGCGCGGAGTGTGCCCGTGCAGTTGACCGTAGCCTTGGCGGCGCTCGACGTGTCGACGCTGCAATCGGTGACCGTGAATTCGGCGGCCGAGAGTTTCGAGGCCGAGCTCATGTCGATGCTGCATTCGGCGGCGGAGCCCTTCAGGGTGATCTTCGATGCGCTCGATGCCTCTACCGTGCAGGTGCCGGTTTCGATGGCGGCGTCGATGTCCGAGGCACTCGATGCGGCCACTGCGCAGGTGGTCGATTTCACGGCCGCGTCGATCCTGGCGGCACTCGATGCGTCGATCGAGAATTTGTCGGCCGTCAGCGTGACGTCGCTCGTGATCCGTGCGGCGCTCGATGCGTCGAGTGCGCGGATGCGCCCGTTGGCCGGGACGGTCACGGTCACGTCGGCGTTCGATACGTTGTTGACCGACTTGTCGATGGTCGCCGTCAGGCGTCCGCCCTTGGCCTCCACCACTACGTATTCCATAATATTGTCGTCGGCTTGGATCGTGATTTTATCGGTCGCCTTGCCGGTGATGACGACCTTCACGGCGCGTGCCGCATCCACACGGTCGAAATCCGGGGCGTCGATGGTGCGCGTGACGATGTTGCCGCTGCCTTTGATGCCCTTGCCGAAGAGTACCGACGGGGCTGCGATGCAGACGAAATATGTGGTTGCGGTGATCATGGTGCCCAGCAGGACTGCGATCAAAAGTATTCTTTTCATGGTTGTAATTATTTAAGGGTTGATTTTTTATTTTCCGTGGCGAATGACCTGTATCTGCCCTACGAGTTCGTCCCATGCCTCGTCGAGCGTTTTGAGATAATCACGCCCCTTGTCGGTCAGCGTGTAGTATTTGCGGGGCGGCCCCTGCGGGGATTCTTCCCAACGGTAAGTCAGGAGCCCCGAATTTTTCTGCCGCGTGAGGATCGGGTACAGCGTACCCTCGACCACGATCATCTCGGCCTCTTTGAGTTCGGCGATGATCTTCGGAGCATACGAATCTTCGCGGGAAAGGATGGCGAGGATGCAATACTCCAGGATTCCCTTGCGCATCTGCGCTTTTACGTTGTCTTCAGCCATAATGCTTTATTCAGTTAATCGCTTCGGAGCCTTCGGTACGATCAGCCAGAGGATGATGTATACCCAGAGCGAAAGCCCGCCGAAGAGTATGAGGATGAGAGTTGCGATGCGTATGAGCGACGGGTCGAGCCCGAAGAAGTCGGCCAGTCCGCCGCAGACGCCAGCGATGATGCCGTCGCGTACCCGGTACAGTTTTTTTGTTTTGTCCGTTGCCATGGTTTTATCGGTTTTTACGGTTAATATTGAATTTTCGGGCGGGTTCTTCGGGGATGATGATCCAGAGGATGATGTAGGCCCAGATCGAAAGCCCGCCGAAGATTATCAGAAACAGCATGATGAGCCGCATGACCGTCGCGTCGATGTGAAAAAAGTCTGCCAGCCCTCCGCAGATACCGGCGATCGAGCGGTCGGTGCGCGAGCGGTAGAGCTTGCGGGTTTCCGGCTCGGCCTCCTCTTCCTCCTGCGGGGCGGCGTTGCCGCGGCGCTCGCCGAAGTCCGAGGGTGCCCCCATTTGGTGCATCGCCGCGCGCACCGTGTCGAGGGTGATGACGCGCATGGGAGAGGAGACGATCTCGCGGAATATCTCGGCGATGCGTACCTCGATGTCGCCCATGGTTTCGGTGTCGTATTCGGGCAGGCGGCTGCGTATGTCGTCAAGATAACTCCTGAGTACACGGTAAGCATCTTCGTCGAGGGTGAAAGCCTGCGAGCCGATATTTACGTTTACTGTCTCTTTCATAGTCGTAGAGGTATTTTAGGGTTAATATTTCCGGTTTACTACTACTTTGGTATTGCAAATATAATACGTATTTTAGTATTATGCAATACAAAGTACTAAATTTTTTCAAAAAATATGCATTTTTTTGCCATACCTATATTATAAGAACTCCGGAACGGTGCCGGAAAGGCCGCCTTTGCCGGAAAAATTACGATCATTGCCGATCCGGTGTTGCGTTTTGCCCGCCTGCTTCGTCTTACAAATACAATGAAGGAATTCGAATTCATCGGTTACGTTGTGCCGCTCCGCAACCGTATGTTCCGCTATGCACAAAGCCTGCTGCTTTGCGCCGACGAGGCCGAGGAGGTGACGCATGACCTGCTGGAGCGGTTGTGGACGAGAGGGGGGGGGCCGGATTGGCATGGCTTTCCCGGGCGGCCGTGCAGTCTGCGGGGGCGTATAGACAAATTTATATAATGAATTGACAATCTTATATATTTTTTTGTGAGGGCGATTGCGATGAAAAGGATGAAAAAGAGTAGCTTTGTCCCATTTCAGAAGCGTATTTTGCAGTAACTTTAACCCTTTTTATCTAATTATGAACAAACTCTATGCTATTTTAGGAGTCCTGCTCCTGACTGTTTCCTCCGTGTCGGCGCAAAAATCCGGGACTGATAGCCGTCGCGCTTCGTCCGGGGAGAGCGTGGCTATCGAAACAATTACGCGCGACTCGCTGGGTATCGACACGCTGCGGCGTATCGACGCGGTCGACAACGGCCTGCTGACCCTGCGCAGCGGCGGTCGTGACGGTAGTATGATGCTTGAAGTGGCCGGATTCGGGCTCAGGCTGGGGCAGACCTCGATGCAGAAAATGGAAACGAAATTAGCTCCGTTCCAATTCAAGGCGATCACCGACATGGAATTGGGTTTCACGCAGTTGACCGGAGTCGATTATGCCGGTTATACCCCTCAGGAAGAGGGGTTCCTCGACCAGAAACTCGGATCGTCGTTCCATTTCAGCTTCTCGGTCGTGCAGATGCGTTTGCTGCTGAACCGTAGTCGTACGCTCAGCCTCGGCCTCGGACTGCAATATACGCTCGACAACATCCGCTTTGCCGATTCGGGCATCACGCTCGACAATGTTGGCAGGCGCCTTATGCCGGTGGTGCTGGATGAACCTGCCGACAAGTCGAAGGTCGTCACTTCGTCGCTCGGTATTCCCGTGCGGCTGGTATACGAGCCTGTAAGGCACTTCCGTATTTCGGCTGTCGCCTATTCCGATTTCATGTTGGGGGCGGATGCCATCTATAAGAAGCCTAAGGAGAAGCACAGCCTGTCCGGATTCCGTACGTACCAGTTCGGTGTCGGCGTTTCGGTTTCTTACTATGGATTGGGTTTCTATACGCGTTACGGCATCACGCCGCTGTTTAAGAGCGGTGCTGGCCCCGATTGCCACGCTGTTTCGTTTGGAATCGTATGTTTATTATAAGAGTGTAACCAGAAAACCGAATAGTCATGAAACGAATATTGCTGATAATGACCCTCAGTCTGTTCCTGCCGAACCTCGTGTCGGCACAAAGCAGCTTTATGAACGATTTTTTCAAACGCTATGAGACTGCCGAAGGGTTTAGCAGCGTGTCGCTGGGGGCGAAGATGATGCAGACGATGAGCCGCCAGGCCGCAGAGCACGGGGATAAGGGGCTTGCCGTATTGCTGGAGGACATCCAGTATATCCGTATCGTCGCCCTCGCGGGCGGGGACGGCGAACAGCTGGTGCGCGATGCCGAAGCCGCAGTCGCTTCGGAGCGGAAATTCCGGGAAGCAGCCTCCACTACGGAGGACGGGCAGACCACGAAGTTCTATATCCGGGAAACTGCCTTGGCGGTCAAGTCCGAGCTGGTGATGATTACCTATGGTGCGAAGGAAACCGTCGTGGTGAACATCTATGGCGTGTTCGACCTCAAGCAGATAGCGCGGCTTTCGTCGATCCGCCCGCAATAAGGGCTGCCGGTTCTCAGGCTCCGCTTTATTCCCCGCCCGGATCGTTCCGGTACCCTTCTTCGTCATAGATCGGTCTGTCGCCCTCTTCGGTCTCCCGGACGGCACCCGGGATCCTGTCCGCCAGCGGGATCTCGGTTTCCACGAGGTTTTCGTCGATCAGGGTTTCGTCGCGTTCGTCGCCTGCGAACCCGTTGTTTTCGGTGGAGATGACGGTGCGGTCGGTCGGAAATTCTACAATTCTTTCCATGGCATTGCGGTTTTGTTTTTCATCCGTCGCCGCAAAAATGATACCGCCTGTTTCCCCGCGCCCTGCATTGGAGCGAGACGACGGCCGGGGATGGGCGGGGCGCATATTGAGAACCGGAAGCGGAGTTTGCATAACGATACAATAAAAAAGGGGAGGGACTGCATTGTCCCTCCCCTTTGTCTGCCCGGCATTTCCGCATAGCGGGGAAAGCCGGGTGCATATGATCGCTTAGTCCTCGAATTTTGCCGAGAGGAATTCGCGGTTCAGACGTGCGATGTGCGCGATGGAGATCGACTTGGGGCACTCGGCCTGGCAGGCACCCGTGTTGGTGCAGTTGCCGAAGCCCAGTTCGTCCATCTTGGCGACCATCGCCTTGGCGCGGCGTGCACCCTCCACGCGGCCCTGCGGCAGCTTGGCGAGCGACGATACGCGGGCAGCGACGAAAAGCATGGCCGAACCGTTCTTGCAGGTTGCGGCACAGGCTCCGCAACCTACGCATGCTGCGGCATCCATCGACTCGTCGGCATCGGGCTTCGGAATCGGAATGGCGTTGCCGTCGGGCACCGAGTTGGTGCGTACCGAAATGAAACCTCCCGCCTGCAGAATCTGGTCGTACGACGAACGGTTCACCACGAGGTCTTTGATGACGGGGAACGCCGCCGAGCGCCAGGGCTCGATGGTGATGGTCGCACCGTCCTTGAACTTGCGCATGTAGATCTGGCAGGTCGTGACCGCCTGGCTCGGGCCGTGGGCATGGCCGTCGATGTGCAGCGAGCACATGCCGCAGATACCTTCGCGGCAGTCGTGGTCGAATGCCACGGGCTCCTTGCCCTCGTGGATCAGGTTGTTATTCAGGATGTCGAGCATCTCGAGGAACGAGGTGTCGGCCGAGATGTTTTCGACTTTGTAAGTTTCGAAACCACCCTTTGCTTTAGCGTCCTTTTGACGCCATATCTTTAATGTAAAATTCATAATTTCAATTTGTTATTAAAGTGTTACAACGTCAAACGGTTAGTCTTTGTAGTTGCGCTGTGCGGGGTGTACGAACTCGAAGTTCAGCGGTTCTTTCGTCAGCTCGGGGGCTGCGTCCTCGCCCTTGTACTCCCATACGGCGGCATATACGAAGTGCTCGTCGTCGCGCTTGGCCTCGCCTTCCTCGGTCTGGTGCTCCGTGCGGAAGTGACCGCCGCACGACTCCTCGCGGTTGAGTGCGTCGCGGGCCATCAGCTCGCCCAGTTCCAGGAAATCGGCCAGGCGGAGCGCCTTTTCCAACTCGACGTTGAAGTCGTTTTCCTTGCCCACGACCTTCACGTCCTTCCAGAACTCCTTGCGCAGTGCCTGGATCTCGGTGATCGCCTTTTCGAGCGACTCCTTGGTGCGGGCCATGCCGACGTTCTCCCACATGATGTGGCCGAGTTTCTTGTGAATATCGTCCACCGATTGCTTGCCGCCTATCGAGAGCAGTTTGGCGATCTTCTCCTTGACTTCCTTCTCAGCCTGGTCGAAGGCCTTGGTGTCGGTCTTCACCTTCGGAGCCTGGATCTTGTGCGAGAGGTAGTCGCCGATGGTGTAGGGCAGTACGAAATAACCGTCGGCCAGACCCTGCATCAGCGCCGAGGCGCCGAGGCGGTTGGCACCGTGGTCGGAGAAGTTGGCCTCGCCGATGGCATACAGGCCGGGGATGGTGGTCATCAGGTTGTAGTCGACCCAGATGCCGCCCATGGTATAGTGCACGGCCGGGAAGATCTGCATCGGCTGCTCGTAGGGGCTCACGTCGGTGATCTCCTCGTACATGTCGAACAGGTTGCCGTAGCGCTGCTTGATGATGTCCTTGCCCAGACGCTCGATGGCGGTCTTGAAGTCGAGGAATACGGCCAGCCCCGTTTCGTTCACGCCGAAGCCTGCGTCGCAGCGCTCCTTGGCGGCACGCGAAGCCACGTCGCGCGGCACGAGGTTACCGAAGGCCGGGTAACGGCGCTCCAGGTAGTAGTCGCGGTCTTCTTCGGCGATGTCCGACGGTTTCTTGGCCCCCGAGCGGATGGCCTTCACGTCTTCGAGTTTCTTGGGAACCCAGATACGGCCGTCGTTACGCAGCGACTCCGACATGAGTGTCAGCTTCGACTGCTGGTCGCCGTGTACGGGGATGCAGGTCGGGTGGATTTGCGTGAAGCAGGGGTTGGCGAAGCCGGCGCCCTTGCGGTAGCACTGGAATGCGGCCGAACCGTTCGATGCCATGGCGTTGGTCGAAAGGAAGAATACGTTGCCGTATCCGCCCGTGGCGATCACCACGGCGTGTGCACCGTGGCGCTCGATCTCACCGGTGACGAGGTTGCGGGCGATGATACCCTTTGCCTCGCCGTCCTCGATGACGATGTCGAGCATTTCATGGCGCGGATAGCTTTTCACCGTGCCGGCTGCGATCTCCTTGTTGAGTACCGAATAAGCGCCCAGCAGGAGCTGCTGGCCCGTCTGGCCGCGGGCATAGAACGTGCGCGATACCTGTGCGCCGCCGAACGAGCGGTTGGCCAGCAGGCCGCCGTATTCGCGTGCGAAAGGTACGCCCTGGGCCACGCACTGGTCGATGATGAGGTTGGAAACCTCGGCCAGGCGGTATACGTTGGCTTCGCGTGCACGGTAGTCGCCGCCCTTGATCGTATCGTAGAACAGGCGGTATACCGAGTCGTTGTCGTTCTGGTAGTTCTTCGCAGCGTTGATACCGCCCTGTGCGGCGATCGAGTGCGCGCGGCGGGGCGAATCCTGGATGCAGAATACCTTTACGTTATATCCGAGTTCACCGAGCGAAGCGGCGGCGGAAGCACCGCCCAGACCGGTTCCGACGATGATGATGTCGAGCTTGCGCTTGTTTGCGGGGCTTACGACCTTGATAGCTGCCTTGTGGTTGCTCCATTTTTCTTCGAGGGCGCCGGCAGGGATTTTAGCATCTAATTTTAAAGCCATATCTGTTGTGTGTTTATTGTTCTGGATAATCGGTTAGCAGGCGCCTGCGCAGCAGGGGCAGATGCTCTTGATGAAGTAAACCACCACGACGGCGGCAAAGCCGAGGAAGATGATCGTCGCTACGATATTGGCGATGCATTTCAGGCGGGGATACCACGTGTCGTTGGCCCAGCCCACGGTCTGGAACATCGACCATACGCCGTGCGTGAGGTGGAACCAGAGGGCGAAGAACCATACGAGGTAGATCACCACGTAATACCACTGCGAGAAGGTGTAGGCGATCAGCGAAGCGCCGTCGGCAGCGCCGAAGCCCAGCGAGTTCTCGTGGCCGCCCATGATTTCGACGAGCTGCATTTTAGCCCAGAAGTTGAACAGGTGGAGGGCCAGGCCGCCCAGGATGATGAAGCCCAGCACGAGCATGTTTTTCGAAGCCCATTTCACACCCGGCTCCACGACCGTTACGGCGTAACGCTGCGAGCCGCGGGCTTTGCGGTTTTCGAGCGTCAGGATGACGGCGTAGATGAAGTGGATGACCACGCCTGCCGCCAGTACGAGGGTGCCTGCCAATGCATACCAGTTGGCACCCAGCAGCGCGCAGATCATGTTGTAAGCCTCGGGCGAGATGATCGCCACGATGTTCATGGACATGTGGAAGAGGAGAAAGAGCACGAGGAAGCACCCCGTCACGCTCATCACCAACTTCTTGCCGAGCGAGGAATTAGATAAAAAACAGCTCATAATGATTTAAATTTGTTTATATTTGTTAAGAATTTGTGTTCCGGACGCAAAGATAGCTATTGTTTGCGGAATAACAATGCAAACGGGCGGGAATTTTATGCCGAAAAGGAGGGTTTTATGACTAAAAAAGAGCTGCGTGCAGCGATGAAAAAAAAGAACTTGTCCCTCTCCCCCGAAGAACGTGCGGCGGCTTCCGGGCGGATCTTCCGCCGGGTGGCGGAATCGGGGCCTTTCGGGACGGCGCGGTGCGTGGCGTTTTTCTGCGCCCTGCCCGACGAACCCGCGACGGAGGAGGCGCTCGTCCGGTGGGGTTCGGCCAAGCGGATCGTCGTCCCCCGGGTCGGGGGCGACGCGATGCGGTTCTTCGATTACGCACCCGGGGCACTCCGTGCGGGGGCATTCGGGATCGCCGAACCGGACGTGGACGCTGAGCCGTGCGAACCGTCCGAAATAGATTTGATCGTCGTCCCGGGGACGGCTTTTACGCAAGCCGGCGCCCGCATGGGCCGCGGCCGCGGGTATTACGACAAATACCTCTCGCAGCCCGGGTTCCGGGGCGTGAAAGTCGGGGTTTGCTATGCCCACCAGCTGGTCGGGAAACTGCCCGTCGAACCGCACGACGTATTTATGGATTATGTAATTACAGACGGATGAATGCCATGCAGACAGGAGAATTTATCGCCGCTTTCCGCGAGGCTTTCGGCCCGGTGCCGGAGCTGCCCTTGCTGTTCCGCTATACGGACGAACCGCTGCGCCCCGTCGAAAAGGTCGGCGGGTGTTTTTTCAAGGTGTTGGCCCAGGCGCGGGGCGGGCAGCCCGTGGGGCTCAACGCCTCGAATATCGGTTGCGGGGGCGGCAAGTTCTATACGGGTTTCAGCCCCATGCCGGAATTCGTTCCGCAGTTCGTCTCGCTCAGGGAGCGCTATAAGCAGACGCCCGAAATGGTGCTGGAATTCATCGCTGCGCTCGACCTGCGGCCGGCGCCGAAGGCGTGGATTGAGTTCGTACGTGTGGATGCGGCGGGGACGTTCGAAGGGGCGGAAGGCGTGCTATTCTTCGCTACGCCCGACGTGTTGGCGGGGCTCGTGACATGGGCCGGGTTCGACAACGATGCCCCGGATACCGTTGCGGCGCCGTTCGGCTCGGGATGCAGTACCGTGGTGTCGCAGGCCGTGCGGGAAAACCGCAACGGCGGCCGCAGGTGTTTCCTGGGGCTGTTCGACCCTTCGGTGCGCCCGTGGGTCGGTGCGGACGAATTGTGTTTCGTCATCCCGATGTCGCGTTTTGCCGGGATGTGCGGCACGATGCGTGCAAGCTGCCTGTTCGGAACCCATGCGTGGGATAAAGTCCGCGAGCGGATTAACAACGTGAATTTATGAAAAAAAGAAGAGCTGCGCTGGTGCTTGCGGGCGGCGGCGCGCGTGGGGTTGCCCATATCGGGGCGATCGAGGAGTTGGAGAGTCAGGGATTCGAGGTGCATGCCGTGGCCGGCACTTCGATGGGTGCGTTGGTCGGGGGCATGTATGCTTCCGGGCATCTCGAAGCGTTCAAGGAGTGGATGTATACGCTCGACAAGTATAAGGTTTTCGGGCTGGTCGATTTTGCGCTGAGCACCGAGGGGCTCGTCAAGGGCGACCGCGTGATGCGGGCCATGAAGGAGCTGGTGCCCGACGTGAAGATCGAGAAGATGCCGCTGCCGTTCGCCGCGGTTGCCGCCGACCTGCTGACGGGGCGCGAAGTCGTGCTCGACAGGGGAGGCTTGTACGATGCCATCCGGGCGTCTATCTCCATCCCGTCGGTATTCCGTCCCGTACGCCGGGGGAACCAGGTGCTGGTCGACGGCGGTACGGTCAATCCGCTGCCGTTGAACCGGGTGCGCCGTGAACCGGGCGACGTCCTGGTCGCCGTGGATGTGAGCGCCCCGTTCTCGGAGGAGATGGCCGTCCGCAACAAGGCTTCGCTGAACTATTATAAGGTGATTACCGCCTCGTCGGAGATCATGCAGCAGCATATCGCGCGCCTGATGTGTAAGATTTACAAGCCTGACCTGCTGATAGAAATGCCTGCCGACCGTTTCGGGATTTTTGAATTCTACCGTGCCCGGGAAATTGTCGAGGCCGGGCGTTTGGCGACGCGTGCCGCACTGGAGCAAAGCCTCGTCGAAGCGGGATAGACCTTATCCGGCGAAAATCGGATGGGTTGTGGTATGGTTTTTGTCTGGTGATAAGATAAAAAGATTGCGACGGCCCGTGATTTTTGAAGAATTCAAAAGTAGTGACGCAACTTCACACAGATTTGAGGGGCCGTCGCAATATTTAAACGCAAAAACATCCGGGGCGGGAAATGATTTCGTCCCCTGTGAATGTTTTTTATTCTCTACATTGCAAAGATAAATAAAGTTTCCGATAAACCAACGCTGTTGCCCGATTATGGTATGGGTGCGCCCAAAATATAGAAAGGGCGGATGCGTTTGTAGTCGAGGGCTGTCTTTTTTGCGTACTGCAAGTGTCTTTATGCCCGGTTCGGCAGAATTTTCGGGCATCCTGACAAGAAAAACCCGGCCTTTTCAGGCCGGGTTTTTCCGTTCGTTCGTTTACCGCCGATCCTTGTCGTACACATAGGCCGCGATACGGTGGCTGCGCCTGCCGATCGGTACGCCGATGCCCAGTGTGACGTTCATGATGCTCTGCTTGATGGGGATGAACTGGGGCGTATGCTTGGCCGTGACGATGTCCGTGGCAAGGTAGAAATTGATCCAGCTGGGGTTCAGGTTCAGCGCCAGCCCCACGGCGCCGCCGCGGTTGTCGATCACCGAATAGCTGCCCGTGACGGTGAACCAGCGGATCGGGTGGAAATTGACCGACCCGGTGATGTTGTGCAGGGTCTTGTACTCCTACACGCGGGCCGTATACAACAGGCCGATGCCGATCTTATGGCGCCATACTTCGTATTCGAGGCCTGCGTTGATCGAGGCGCGCAGCATACGCGATACGCTCTTGGCCGCGCCCTTGTGGAACTCCAGTACGTCGATGTCGAAGTCGGGCGACTCGGTGCCGTCCTCGGTGACCGTCACGCCCGTGAAGGAGAGCTCCTTCGCCGAATAACCCGTTACGTTCTTGTTCTTGCTCCAGCTGATGAAGCCCAGGTCGTTCACCGCCAGCGATGCCTGCAGGTTGGGCAGGATGTCGTACGTAGCCCCGAGGTCGACCGCGAAGCCGTAACCGGCGGGAGAGGTGGGCTTGAGGTTGATGTCGTCCATCTTGTAGACCTCTTCGCCGTGCTCGTTGAGTTCGGTCGTCACGTCGAGTCCTGCGGCCGTGATGTCCAGCCCGCCGGCTGCGTTGATCAGCCAGCGTTCTTCGTTGTGCGACACGTTGAATTGCGAGAAGTACATCCGTGCACGTGCCACGCCCATCAGGAATTTTGCCCGCACACCGATGTATAATTTGTCGTCGAGCAGCGGGAAAGAGTAGTTGAACCCTGCTTCGAGATAGCTGTCGGCCGTGATGCCGATGTCGCTGATGTCACCGCTGTTGCCGCGCTTCAGGAAGTCGAAGAGCGAGTAGGGCAGGGTGGCGTCGGTCGTGACGCGGGCGTTGAGGTCGAACGACCAGAAATTTTTGTGGTTGCGGGTGAAGGCGCCGAACCCGATGAGGTTCACGCGCGTGTCGAAACCCAGGAGGTTGTCGGCTTTGAGTCCCGAAAGGGCGTCGGCCGTCGATACGGAGCTGTCGAGCAGCGTGACGAGTTTTCCGTTGCGCGGATAGAGTATTTTGTCGATCGAGAGGTTGCCGCTCACGTTGATGTCCAGTCCGCCCAGCCCGGGGATGTTGACATAGCCGCGTAAGGGGGCGAAGGCCGGGTTGAGCTGGCTGCGGAGGGTCGACCCCTCCATGAAATATGCCGTCGGGTTCTGTGCCGCGGCGCCTGATGCCAGCAGCAGCGTGAAGAGGAATGCGTATATTTTTTTCATGTTCTGTGCCGGATTAGAGGTTGAGCTTCAGGCCGCCGCGCTTGATCAGGCGCAGGGTGATGACGATTTGCTGGCCGGACGAGAAATCATAGCCCGGATAGTATTTCTCCAGCGAGACGGGGAGGATGATCTCGGCACCCTCGATGATCTGCCGCAGGTCGCTTTCGAAAAGTTGCGTCTCCCTGATCTCGTTCGTCCTGCCGGGTTCGACCGTTACGTCGAACCGGACGTTCGTAGGCGAGAAATAGGGCACTATCCGCAGGCTCACGGGCAGGGCGCTCGTGATGCTGCCGTAGAGGTGCAGCGTGTTCCTGGGGTTGGGGGTGCCTTCGCTGTCGAGGTTCTCGCAAAGCATGTCCACCACGTCGCTGCCGATGTCGATCTTACCGATGTCGTAGGTTACATCCTGGACTTTGAGGTCTGTCAGGTAGTTGCCGGCCAGGGATTTGACTTCGTTCGAAAGCCGGTCGTGCAGCATCGGCATATTGCGGAACGCCTCGATGAAGACCGGTTTGAAATTTGCCGGATCCGTGTCCGGGGGGAGCAGGGGCAGGAAGGTCGAGAGGTATTTTTCCGCCAGCAGGTCGGCGACGGCGGCGATCTTGGCATCGTCGTCCATCATCTGGTCGATCAGTGCTTGGAGCAGCGGTGTGATTGTGTTCGGGTTGTTTTGGAGTTCCCGGAGGTCGACGTATGCGGCGTTTCCGGGCAGGGGCGAGGGAAGCCAGATGTCCGCTTCGTCGAAGAGCGTTTTGATGTCCGCGCCTCCTTCCTTCAGTTCACTCATGCTTACGTATACCGTGGCCAGCGGCAACCGGTATTCCGAGTCCTCGTCGCCGATGGTGACATCGTCCGTGTTCACGTTCGACAGGTCGTAAGCGTTGTCGATACAGGACGATGCGAGTGCTGCGGCGAAGAGAAAAGGTAAAAATTTTCTCATAGGGTTTGGGTTTGTTTTCAATGCGTCGCAAATATATGCCGTTCCGACGAATAAAACAAAAAATCGGACGTTTTAGTTTATGCGTATGTCAAATGCGGCCATCCCTGCGTGCGCCGGAGGCATGCCGCAGGGGATGGCGCGTTTTGTGAAATAATTGCTACATTTGCATTGCGATTAACGCTATGGTGGGAACCGAAAAAAACAACCTCAGGGAGCAGGTGGCGATGCTGCCGCTGTCACCGGGCGTCTACCAGTTCGTAGACCGCTCGGGGACGATCATCTACGTAGGTAAGGCCAAGAGCCTGCGCAAGCGGGTTTCGTCCTATTTCGTGCAGAGCAAGGAGCACAGCCCTAAGGTGCGCGTGCTGGTGAAGCAGATCGCCGAGATCCGCCATATCGTCGTGGACAGCGAAACCGACGCCCTGTTGCTGGAAAACTCGCTCATCAAGACCCTCCAGCCGCGGTACAATATCCTGCTCAAAGACGATAAGACCTATCCGTGGATCGTGGTGCGCCGCGAGCATTTTCCGCGCGTGCAGTCGACGCGGCAACTGAACCGCGACGGGTCGCAGTACTTCGGCCCCTACGGATCGGTGATGATGCAGCACAGCGTGCTGGATTTCATCCGCGAGGTGGTTCCCTTGCGTACCTGCAAACTCAATCTCGCTCCCGAGCAGATCGCCAAGGGAAAATATACGGTCTGCCTGCAATACCACCTGGGCAACTGCAAAGGCCCCTGCATCGGGGCGCAGGGCGAAGAGGAATACGGCCGGCTCGTCGACATGGTCGTCGCGGTGCTCAAGGGCGACCTGCGCCCCGTGCGTAACTACCTCGAACAGGAGATGCAACGTGCTGCCGGGGGATTGAAATTCGAATTGGCGCAACGCTACAAGCAGCGCCTCGATGCGCTGGACAACTATGCGGGCAAGTCGGTGATCGTCAGTGCGAAGATCGTCGACGTGGATGTTTTTTCGCTGCTTCCGGACGACGATGTGGCCTATTGCAATTTCGTGCGTATCCGCCACGGGTCGGTCGTGGGTGTTTATACCGTGAAGCTCAAGACGGGTGTCGGGGGCGACGAACGCGACATGCTGACGCTGGCTATCCAGCATGTCGTCGAGCATATTGCCGGGACGCTGGCCCGGGAGGTCGTCGTGCCGTTCCTGCCCTCGACGACGCTGCTGTTCGACGGTGTGACCTTCACGGTGCCCAAGCGCGGCGAAAAACTCGAACTGCTCGAATTCTCGCAGAAGAGCGCCCGTATCTACCGCGCCGAGCAGCTCAAGAACTTGGAAATCAAGAATCCCGAACGATATACCGAGCGGTTGATGAATGCCCTGCAGAAGGAACTGCGCCTCGACCGCCAGCCGCGGCACATCGAATGCTTCGACAACTCCAATCTGCAGGGGGCCCATCCGGTAGCCTCGTGCGTGGTGTTCCGCGACGGAAAACCCGCACGCAAGGAGTATCGTCATTTCAACATCAAGACCGTGGAGGGCCCCGACGATTACGCTTCGATGCGCGAGGTCGTCTTCCGGCGTTACAGCCGCCTGCAGGAGGAGGGGGCCGAGCTGCCCGATCTCATCATTGCCGACGGCGGAAAGGGGCAGATGGGTGTCATTCACGAGGTGCTGGAGTATCTCGGGCTGGACATACCTGTCGCCGGGCTGGCCAAGAACGACCGCCATCGCACCTCCGAGTTGCTCTGCGGATTCCCGCCTGTCCTGGTCGGCATCCGTCCCACTTCGCCCCTTTTCCACTTTCTGGCGCACATCCAGGAAGAGGTGCACCGTTTCGCCGTCTCATTCCACCGCCAGAAACGCAGCAAGGCCTTTATCCATAGCGAACTGGAACGGATCGAAGGCGTCGGGGACAAGACCGTCCGTACGCTGCTGCAACATTTCCGCACCGTGGCCAAGGTCAAGGCGGCACCGTTCGAGGAATTGACGGCGCTGGTCGGCCCCGCCAAGGCGAAAAAAATCAAGGCTTTCTTTGAAAAATAACCGGATTTTTTGAAAATTGCGAAGAATCGACTATCTTTGCCCTCCCGATTCTACGGAAGAGGCTTGCCCGGATGGCGGAATCGGTAGACGCGTTGGTCTCAAACACCAATGACAGCAATGTCGTGCCGGTTCGACCCCGGCTCCGGGTACGCTTATAAAGCCCCGCTGGTTTGATTGTCAAGCCAGTGGGGTTTTTGTTTCTTCTGGGGTGGCAGATACGGGGCACTTTCTGTCATGCCTTAAAATATATGCACCGATTTTTTTTGCGCCAGAAAATACCATATTGAATTTTATTTGTATATTTGCCGTCGCATAGGTTTCCAAATCACACCCGCCGGGCCGTGATGCGGAATGAAAAGGGAATGCAGTGAAAATCTGCGACAATACCCGTTGCTGTGAGTTCCTGCCCCGACGAGGGGCGCAAGACGTTTCACAATCTTTGCCACTGGCCGTAAGGCTGGGAAGGCGTGAAACCGGAACAAGTCAGAAGACCTGCCGATGCTTTTATTGGATTTGCTGCCTGCGGGATTACGGGTGAAAATCAAAACTGCGATTTCCCTGTTGCCGGCATTCCGGTACGAAAAAAGGCATTGGATGTTTTCGAAGGTGTAAATCCGTTTTGAATTTCTGTTGCGCCGTATCCCGAAAGGATACGGTTGATTTTTTATTGTCCAATCAAAATAAAGCAGAATGAAGAAACTATTTACCCTTTTGACAGTAATGCTGCTCGGCGTTTCGACGTGGAGCTGCTCGTATGACGACGATGACTTGTGGAATGAGATCGGGAATATCAAAACCGAACTGGCCCGGATCAACAAAGAGGTCGGAACGTTACAAACCCTTGTCGATGCGCTGAATCAGCAAAAAACGATCACCTCTGTCGAAGAAACGGCGACGGGGTACACGATTACCTTCAACGATGGCAAAACCGTCGAAATTAAAAACGGCACGAATGCACCGGAGGTCGGTATCGACCTGTTCGAAGGCGTTTACTACTGGACGATCGGCGGCAAAGGCAACTGGCTGACCGATGCGGACGGGAACAAAATCCCTGTCGCCGGCAAGGACGGCTCGAAACCCCAAATGGCCGTCGATGCCGACGGCTACTGGACTGTGGACGGGGTGCGTATTAAAGATGCCGCAGGCAACGATGTAAAAGCTGCGGGGAGCAACGGAAAAGACGGGGACTCGTTCTTCGAATCGGTGACGGACGGCGACGATGAGGTGACCTTCACGCTGACCGACGGCACGACGATCATCATTCCCAAAGCCTCGGCTGCCGGCTTCGCATTCGTATTTCCCGCGCAGCTCCCTAAGGGTGGAACCGACGTGGACAACTACTACCTGTTTGCTTTCGGCGAAGAAAAGATACTCGCGTATACCGGAGATATAACGGCCGCCGACTTGATGAGCATCCCGCAGGGATGGGCGGCACGGATCGACCCGGACAAGAAGACCGTCACCGTGACGGCCCCGGCGTTCGCGGGTTCATACTATACGGAGGGTATCCTTTCGCTCGTCGGCATCGACGGCAAAGGGAAAACCCAACTTGCATCCGCACGCATCTGCGCTGTGGATTATTCCGATCCCGAAGGCACGTTCGTACTCAACGAGGGCAACATGTCGTCGGATAACGGGTCGGTCATCTATATCACAGCCAACGGCCGTTTAATCAACTATGCCTACTGGCGGATGAACGGTTCCGAGTTGGGCAATGTGGGGCAGGATATGTTCATTGCCGACGGTAAGGCTTACATCATCAGCCAGAACGGCGGAAACGACGGCATCCTCGTCGAGGCCGATGCCAGGACACTCAAGCGCACTGGCAAGTTCGGCAAAAGCGACCTGCCCGGACTTTCCATGCCGTCGCATGTGGCCGTAATAGGCCGGACGGCTTATATCCGCGACAATGCAGGCGTATACAAACTCGATCTCGATACGAAAGCGCTCAGCTTCATCGAAGGTTCGAAAGGTGCATTGAAAAACCGCATGGCGGTCGTCGGCAACAAAGTGTTTGTTCCTGCGGGCAAATCTATCCTGGTCTTGGAAAACGGGGCCGTGGCCGAAACGATCGCGATGGATGGCACGGTGACCGGTGTCGTCAAATCCGATGAAGCCGGTTACCTGTGGATATCCTGTTCCGCCAGCCCCGCCCAAATCATCAAGTTGGCTGCCGGCGATTATACGCAGGAAAAACATACGCTGACCGCCGGCGGTGTCGCCTCCGGCTGGGGTGCGACGCCGGGTATCACGGCCAAGGGCGATGAAATTTATTTCTGCAACAATTCCTCCACGATTTACCGCCATACTTTCTCCTCGAATACGACGGAAACGCTGGGCGATGTAAAGTCGAATATCGCCAATTGGGGAATGATCTACAACATGCCGGCCGTTCATCCTGTAACCGGCGAATACTACTACAATACGATTCTGGGATACGGATGGAGTTTCCTCACCAACGATATTTCGGTTTATGACCTGGGTTCGGGTACCCCCAAGATGGTTGCCGACTACCGGAATTATACGCATTTCCCGGCCGGGATATTCTTCACTGCCGGATTCTGAGGACACAGGAAGGGGATCGGGATTCCCGGTCTTCTTCCTGATCTTTAGTTGAATACCATAAAAACAAATACTTATGAAAAAGCTGTTTACCCTTTTGGCGATTGCGCTGCTCGGCGTTTCTGCGTGGAGTTGTTCGTATGACGACGATGATTTGTGGAAGGCGGTCGATGACCTCGATTCGCGCATGGAAGCCATGGAGCAGGCCATGAAGAGTGCCAACACCGATATCGACGCACTCCGGAAACTGGTCGATGCATTACAAAAGAATGTAACCGTGACCTCCGTCGTCAAAAATAATGACGGATATACGATTACATTCTCCAATGGTGAAACCGCCACGATCACCGACGGAAAAAACGGAATCGACGCTCCCGCTGTCTCGGTGAAAAAAGATGACGACGGACTTTATTACTGGACGCTCGGCGGCGAATTCATACTGGTCGACGGCGAAAAGATCAAGGCGCAGGGTGAGGACGGCGCTCCGGGGGCGAGTGCCGTGGCTCCGAAGCTGCGCATCGATACCCAAACCAAGGAGTGGGAAATGTCGGTCGACGGCGGTAAAACGTGGACTAAGATGGGGGTCAAGGCTGAAGGCAAGGATGGCGATTCGATGTTCGAGTCGGTGGATACGGCCTCGAACCCCGGTTTTGCGGTCTTTACGCTTGCCGACGGAGGCAAAATCGAAATTCCCATGCAGAGTGCGTTGAGCATCGCGATTTCCGCAAAGAACGGCATATTCGTCTACGATGAGACGCAGACCTTTACGATCGAGAGCAAGGGTGTCGAACGGATGACCTGGACTAAACCCGACGGATGGAAAGTTTCGGTCGAAGGCAATGCACTGACGGTCGTGGCACCTGCCAAAGCGAACAGCTATGCAGAAACGGAGGGTGTGATCGCCCTGATCGGAATGGCCGGAAATTTCTCGTGCATGGCGGAACTCCAAGTAAGTGCGGCGGATACGCATAGCTATACGGTTACCTTCGAGGGTAGCGACTGGGCCAAATGGGTCGCCTGCAACTATGACCCCGAAAAATATTCGACGACCCAATTGGGGAGTCCCGACGATTATGTCTGGGTCGATGAAACCACGCAGCTCACTACCGGCCGTCCTACGGGCTTCATCAACGGATGGGGATACCCTTGGTTCGTATGTTCCTATAATTCCAATTCGCTGGATCAGGGTAAATACGGCGGATATTTATACGATTTGTATGTGTATAATCCCGATGGAACGGAGGACAGCATGACGGGCGGAGGCTGCAATGGCTCGGATAATTTCCTGACGACGTTCGGCTATCTGGATTTAGATTTTCCGTACGGTGACGGTCGCCCGATTCTCAAATTCGCCGATGGCAAGGCACGTACGGTCAAGAGCATCCATGTCAACTCGACCTGCTATTTTTACTCGGTCGCGATGTCCGGCAACGGCCTTTCGCCGGCATTGACCAAGGATGTAACCTACTACGCCACGGGTTACGATGCCGACGACAAAGAGATCAAGACTATTACGATGACCTTTGCTACTCCCGAAGCCGTCACCAAAGAGTGGACGAAGTGGGATCTTTCCGAACTCGGTGAGATCGTATCCCTGCGCCTGAATCAGGCTGGCGGCGCCGATAACGGTTACGGTTATTCGCTGCCTGCGTATTATGCGGTGGACGACATTACCGTCGAGTGGTAGCGCCGCTGCCGCAGTTATCCATTCGAAGCCTATCAGCATATTATCCTATTTTATATGAAACGACTTTATCAAATTGCAATAGCAGTCGCCTTCCTTTCGGCGGCGTGTTCGAAAGGGGAGAACCCCGATCCTCTTCCCGACCCGCCGGTCATCACGCTCGACAGCCCGACGGCCATCTATCCGGCCAAAGCCGGCCGCGAGATCGAAATCCGTCCGTCGTATGAACATGCCGAGGATGCGACGTTCGTTTGGACACTCGACGGCGAACGGATCGGCAGCGAACCCGCACTGCGGTTTTCGTCCGAGAAGCCCGGGCAGTATTTTATTACGCTGACCGTTACCAACAAAGGCGGTATGGATGAGGAGGAGTTGCGTGTCGATGTATTTGAGCTGACTCCGCCGACCATTTCGCTGCCGGGGGCGGACAAAGGCTTTACCCTGTTGTTGGGCTCGGAACTCGAACTGAAACCGGTCGTCGCTTCGTCGCTCGAAACCACTTACAGTTGGACGATCGACGGCAAAGAGGTGTCGAACGAACCTGCCTATACTTTCCGGGGCGATGCGCGCGGCGACTTCGCATTCGCCCTTACGACCCGTAACGAGGACGGTGAGGATGCCGTTTCGTTTATGGTCGGCGTCCGTTTGCCGGAGGAGGTGGATTTTTCATGGACGATCGAGCAGAGCACCTGCAATGTATCGCTGGGGCGCACGATCCTGCTGCGGGCCGTTGAGATTGAAAATGCGTTCGACGCCGTCTACACCTGGTCGGTCGACGGGCAGGAGGTGCAGCGGGGCGATAAGGCCGAATATGCGTTCACGGCATCGGAAGAGGGGGCGCACACCGTGAAACTCGAAATGCAGAACGAGTATATCCTGGTCTCCCACGACTTCACGGTAAACGTATGCCCGAAAGAGGGGACTTATTATCGGGCCAGGACGGCGGCGAGCAATGCGGCCTGCAATAAAGTTTACGAATTCCTGCCCGCGCCGGGACAGTTTGTCAACGAAAATTATACGGCCGTTACGATGGCCGAAGCGTGTGCTTATGCGGAAAACCGAATGGCGCAGACGGCCTATGTTTCGTTGGGCGGATTCGGGGGCTGCCTGGTCGTGGGGTTCGACCACAGCATCGACAACGACGGCGACTACAACATCGCCGTCACGGGCAATCCGTTCGACGGTTCGTCGGAACCGGGCATCGTCTGGGTGATGCAGGATGAGAATGGCGACGGGCTTCCCAACGACACGTGGTACGAACTCAAAGGATCGGAGTACGGCAAAGAGGAGACCATCCGGGATTACGCCGTGACTTATTACCGTCCTTCGGCACCGAAGATGAATGTCGCATGGACGGACAACCGTGGCGGCAGCGGCGTCATCGAATATCTCGAAGCATTCCATCAGCAGGACTATTACTATCCGGCGTGGGTCGAAGCGGACAGCTACACGCTACGGGGCCCCTGCCTCAAATCGCGCAGTTACGATGCTTCGGGCAACGGTACTTACTGGGTGAATCCTGCATTCGACTGGGGATATGCCGATAATTTCAGTCCGATAGACCGCCTGACGGACGACGACAACTACAATGCGGCACCGGCCGACAACCACTTCAAAATCTCGAATGCCGTGACCTTCGACGGCAAGGATGCGAATCTCAAGTATGTGGATTTCGTTAAAATACAGGTGGCGCTCAACACGCAGTGCGGCTGGATCGGCGAGGTTTCGACCGAAGTATTCGGCGTGAAGGATTTTAACATGACGAAATAGTACAGTGGATACGGGTAAAAAACGAATTCGGAGATTGGTATTTACCGTAGTGTTGTGTCCGGCCCTCTGCCTGGGGCCGGGCGCAACCGCTGTCTATGCGCAAAAGGATTCCTCCCGGCTCTCCCAAATACAGCGGATTGATTCGGTGGTCGTCCTCGGCAGCCGCCGTCCCGAAAAAATCATCCCGGCGCAGGTGCTCGACGGCGCGGAGTTGCAGCGGTTGAGCGTCCATTCCGTAGCCGATGCCATTCGTTATTTTTCCGGTGTGCAGATCAAGGATTACGGCGGTATCGGGGGACTGAAGACGATCAATGTGCGTAGTATGGGCACACAGCATGTAGGCGTGTTCTACGACGGGGTGCAGCTGGGCAATGCCCAGAACGGACAAGTCGATCTGGGTAAGTATTCGCTCGACAACATGGCTGCCGTGACGCTTTACAACGGGCAGAAGAGTTCCGGAGTGCAGTCGGCGAAAGACTACGCTTCGGCGAGCGCCGTCTACCTGCAAACCCGTACCCCGGAGTTCCGGGCGGGCAGGCGGCATAACCTCAAACTCACGCTCAAGGGCGGTTCGTTCGGCACCGTGAATCCGTCGGTTCTCTACGAACAGCGTCTCGGCGAACGGATGTCCAACTCCCTGAACGCGGAATTCCTCTATACGACGGGCCGTTACAAGTTTTCTTACGTCAAGGCGGACGGTTATGATACCACTGCCGTGCGGCGTAACGGCGATGTGCGGGCCCTGCGTATCGAGAACGGACTTTTCGGCCGGATCAAGGATGGGAGCTGGCGGGCGAAAGTCTATTTCTACAACTCCGAACGGGGCTACCCGGGGGCTTTCGTGCGCGAGGAACCCGGTAAGTTTAAACACGAAGACCGCCAATGGGATACGAATTTTTTCCTGCAGGGCGCGTTCAGCAAGGCGTTCGCGCCGTGGTATCGCCTCTCGGTTCATGCAAAATACGCCTACGACTACCTGCATTACCTTTCCGATCCCCGTCTGGACGTGACCACGATGTATGTCGACAACCATTATTATCAGCAGGAGGCATATGTTTCGGCGGCACAGGAATTCACGCTGTTCAGTTGGTGGGATGTCAACCTGGCGGCCGATTTCCAGTATAACATGCTCGAAGCCGACCTGGTGAATTTCGTCTATCCGTCGCGGTTCACTTCGCTCACGGCATTGGCCACGTCGTTGCGTTTCGGCAAGATCGACGTGCAGGGCAGCTTGCTCTACACGTTCGTCGATGATTTCGCGCGGGAAGCGGGTGCGGCCGCCGAAAGCAAGCATGTCCTTACGCCGACCGCCGTGGCGCAGTACACCCCGTTCAACGACATCGACCTCTCGCTCCGGGCATTTTACAAGCGGGTTTTCCGCATGCCCACGCTCAATGACCTCTATTACACGTTTATCGGCAACAAATACCTCAAACCGGAATACACGACCCAGTACAACGTCGGCCTGGCTTACTCCAAGGAGTGGCCGTCGTCGCATTTCCGCCGTCTCGATGCGAGTGTGGACGCCTATTACAACCAGGTCGAAGACAAGATTATCGCCATGCCCACCTCCAATCAGTTCCAGTGGACGATGGTCAATCTGGGGTATGTCGAAATCCGCGGAGTGGATGCGACCGTGAGCGGCGCAATGCGTTTCGGAAAGTTCGGGGCCGATTGCCGCGTGACTTACACTTACCAGAAAGCCCAGGATTTTACCGATCCCGCGAGCAAGTATTACGGCGACCAGATACCTTATATTCCCTGGCACAGCGGCTCGGCGATCATCGGGTTGAATTACGGGACTTGGAGCCTCAATTACAGCTTTATCTATACCGGCGAACGCTACGAAGCGGGGGCCAACATTGCTGAAAATTATGCGCTGTCGTGGTACACGAGCGATCTGTCGCTGTCCAAAATTTTCAATTTGAAGCGCTCGCAATTACGGGCGGCCGTGGAAGTGAACAACCTTTTGAATCAGCAGTACGAAGTGGTGCAGTGTTACCCGATGCCCGGGACAAATGTAAAAATAATTTTCAGTTGGACGCTATGATACGATTACCGAACATATGCTTATGCGCCGTCGTTATTACGATGGTGGTGCTGCTCTTCTCCTGCCGCAAGGAGGAACAGATCGTGCCGTCGACCTCGACGACCGTTACGGGAGGGGAAAGCGGTGAGATCTGCGGCTTTTTCCTGCTGAACGAAGGGAATATGGGCAGCAACAAGTCCACGCTCGACTATTTCGACTACCAAACGGGGATCTATACGAAAAATATCTATGCCGAACGTAATCCGGGCGTCGTGAAGGAGCTGGGCGATGTGGGAAACGACATACAGATTTACGGCAACAAGCTCTACGCAGTGGTCAACTGTTCGCATTTCGTCGAGGTGATGGATGTGCGGACGGCAAGGCATATCACCCAGATCTCGATTCCCAACTGCCGCTACATCGTTTTCAAGGGACGCTATGCATACGTCAGTTCCTATGCCGGGCCGGTTCAGATCGATCCCAACGCCCGGTTGGGCTATGTGGCCAAAGTCGATACGGTTACCATGTCGGTCGTCGGAACCTGTACGGTCGGCTACCAACCCGAAGAAATGGTTATCTCGGGCAACAAACTCTACGTCGCTAATTCGGGCGGCTACCGCGTGCCGAACTACGACTGCACGGTGTCGGTCATCGATCTGGATACGTTCCGTGAGGTTAAGAAGATCGACGTTGCGATCAACCTGCACCGGCTCGAACTGGACAAGTACGGCCAGATATGGGTCTCCTCGCGCGGCGACTACTACGATACGCCGTCCAAAACATTTGTGATCGACAGCAGGACGGACGAGGTAATCGACGAACTGAAATTGTTGCCCAACAGCGAAATGGCTGTTTGCGGAGATTCGCTCTATGTGTACAGTACCGAGTGGAGCTACCACACGCATCGCAATACGATCAGCTATGCGATCGTCAATGTCCGCACCAGGAAGGTCGTCACGCGAAATTTCATTACCGACGGAACGAACGAACAGATTGCCATACCCTATGGTATTGCGATAAACCCCAATACGCGCGAATTTTTCGTGACGGACGCCAAGGATTATGTGACCCCCGGTACGCTCTACTGTTTCAATCCCGACGGTACGAAAAAGTGGTCGGTCGAAACAGGTGACATTCCGGCGCATATCGTCTTTACGCGCCGGAGGCTGCAGCCGTTGGAATAACCTGCGGCGGCGGTGCTCTCAATCGCAGTGAACCATTGCAAACATTCCTGTAATCAGCGTTGCCGCCGCAATTTCGATGGCCGTCGGCGGGATCCGGAGCATTTAGAGATTAGTTTAGCGTTGTCTGCCATACAACGATTTACTCCGGTTCCTGCCAGACGGTCATTCTTTTTCCCTGCCGCCCCTTTAGCTGCCTGCGTGTCGGGCGTAACGGGCAGAATCCTTTTCTTTGGTGCCGGATGCACCGGTATCCTCCGGTTACTCCTCGCGCCTGGGACTGCCGGGAATTGCCGGGGTGTTTCGCCGCGTGCCCGGGGTTTACAATGTCGCGAGCAGCCCGAGCAGCCGCTGCGCATGTTCCACGGACTTCGCTTTCTGCGCTTCGACCTGTTCTGGCGTCGTCCGCGCACCATAGCTCACCCCGCCGGTGAAGACATATCCGGCAAACTCCATCCCGCACAGTTTGCAGGTGGCCTTGTAGCAGGGTAGGAATTCGTCGATCGTGTAGCCCATTGGCCCTTCGTGGGAATACATTTCCGCCGGGGCGCCCGTCGTGAACGAGAGCACCAGTTTCTTGCCTTTCAGTTTGTCGCCCGTGCTTCCGTGCGAGAACCCGTGCCGGAAGGTCTCTTCCATCCAGCGCTCCAGCAGCGACGGGGCGCTGTACCAGAATACCGGGAACTGCAATACGATGACGTCGGCTTTCAGCAGCCGCTGCTGTTCGGCCTGCGCGTTGATTTTGAAATCCGGGTAGAGGCTGTCGAGCCGTACGATCTCCGCCTGGGGCAGTCGTTGCGCAATCGTTTCGAGGATCGTTTTGTTGGCCACCGATGCCGAAAGATCGGTATGGCCGGATATTACGAGTGTGTTTTTCATCTCCGTTTAGTTTTTAAGAGTTTTTTGTCATAAAGGCACCGGATTCCCGGCCGGGGTTGTGCCGAAGTTCGGGCCGCGCGGTGTTTTTTGTCTGTCCGGGCAATCGGACGCAATGAAATTGCGTCGCTGCATCGCAGGCAGCTTAATCCTCTATGCCGAGGATCTCCTTCATCTTCGGACGGAAGGCGTCGCCCCAGGTTTCGAGCTGCTTGATTACAGGGATCAGCGACCTGCCGGTGTCGGTGATGGAATATTCCGAATGGGGCGGAAGTTCCGCGTAGATCTTTTTCCGGATGGCCCCGTGTTTTTCGAGCTCTTTCAGTTGTTGGTCGATTACGCGCGCATTGGCATCCGCAAACAGCCTGTGTAACTCGCTGGGGCGTTTGGGCCCGTTGTCCAGTTCGAGGATGATGCAGCTTTTCCACTTGCCCCCGATGACCTCCATGGCGATCTTTATTCCGCAATCGATGTCGAAAGGTATTTTCTTTTCGTACATATGGATATCCGGTTTGTGCAAAAATAATCATTTTCCAAAGACTTTGCATCATATCCCCGTAATTTGTCTGTACCGATAAATTTATCGGTATATGAATAATTTGCGGGTACTTGCAATATCCGGGGCCACTCCGTATTTTTGCATATCCGACGAAAAAGGTGAATCCGGACATGAAAGGAATTTTATTGGCTGCCGTTTTGGCCGGCGGAATGATTTCTGCCGGTGCGCAGGAAAAACTATCGACAAACCGTAAAACTATGAAAACACACACATCTACGATCCGCCTGATCTACCCGCAATGGCAGGGCGGCAATGTCGCGGCAATGGTGCCCGAGGTAAAGGATCCCGACGATGCCGCACGGGGATATTACCTCGGGGCGCAGCTGCTCGACTTCCTGGCTCCCTGCGGCGGGCAGGAAACGCTCACCGTTCCCGTCTCCATCCAGATCGGGGAACGCAGGGTGACGGACGGTGTACTCGACCGCGACGTCATTCTCCGGCAGACGAAAGCCGCGCTGGAGATGCTGCGGGCGAGCGATCCCGGCAGGATCGTGACCCTGGGCGGGGATTGCTCCGTGAGCGTGGTGCCGTTCACCTACCTTGCCGCGAAATACGGCGGCGACGTGGCGATGGTATGGATCGACGCCCATCCCGACATCACGCTTCCGGGCGATCCCTATCCCGGCTACCATGCCATGGCCGTGACGGCCTGCATGGGGCACGGCGATGCGAAGATCGTGGCGGAACTGCCCGCCGCATTCGACCCGTCGAAAATCCTGTTCGTAGGGTTGCGCAACTGGGAGCGGGGCGAGATCAAGGCCCGCCAGCATCAGTACGGGATAAAGCATCTTACCCCCGAAGAGGTGGCTGCGGACAGCGATGCGCTCCGGGCCTGGCTAAAATCGTGCGGGGCGTCGAAGGTGGTGGTTCATTTCGATATGGACGTGCTCGACCCGGCGGAGATCGTTGCGGCGGTCGGCACCGATCCCGACGGGATGAAAATAGAGGCGGTCGTCCGCGTGATAAACGATATTGCGGCCGAAAAGGAGCTGGTGGGCCTTACGGTCGCCGAGCCGATGCCCCGTACGGCGATCCGGCTCAGGGATATGCTGGGCAGGTTGCCGTTGCTGTAATAGCCGCCTTATGCGATACGCCGTCGAATCCCCGGGAGTTTCCTTCCCGGGGATTTTTCAAATCTTCGTCCTGCTGCACATCGCGCCTTTCCCCGGTTTACAGCCCTGTCCCGTTCGCAACGAGGATATAGGCGTTGAGGTAGGTGGCGAAGAGGAGCCAGCAGAGGTAAGGGACGAAGAGCCATGCGGCAGCGGCGCGTACGTTTGCACTGCGGACGAGATAGAGGATCACCAGGACATCGAGCACCACGATGTCCGCCATGCCCAGCAGCGGGCTGCGGCAGACGAAGAAGAGTATGCTCCACAGGAAATTGCACCCTAACTGGAAAAACCACAGCCTCACCGCACTTTTACGGGCGGGGGCTCCGGAGGTCAGTACCAACCCGCCCGAGATGCCCATGCAGAGGTAGATGATGCTCCATGCGATCGGGAAAACCGCATTGGGCGGTGTTAGCGCCGGTTTGTCGAGCAGCGGATACCATTCGTTGATCGCGTCGTGCTGCAACCATCCGGCAAGTCCCCCCAGAACGAAACACAGCACCGTCGGGAGGATATAGGCCCATATTTTTTTCATGACGATATTGTTTTATTCCGAATTTACAAAAAAAATGCCTAAGGCTCCGTTCCCCGGAAGAGGAAGTTGTCCGGTATCGGGTCTTTCGCTATACGATTCCGGATTCAGCAAGCCGGGGTGGCGGCACCCAGCCATTTGCCCCGCAGCAGCCGGACGAGGAAAATCGCGCCGCGGAAACAGAGTTCGATGCACATGGCGATCCATACACCCTGCAATCCCATCGTCGGGGCGAGCAGCGCGGCCAGCGTGAGCCGTACGGCCCAGATGCTGAAGAAATTCATGCAGCTCGGGACTACGGTGTCCCCGGCACCGATGAAAGCCCCGTAGGCTACGATCGAAGCGGCGAACATCGGCTCGGCGAAAGCCTCGATGCGCAGTGCCATGATGCCGAGCTCCCGGATCTCCGGATCCGGAGTCATGATGCCCATCATCAGCGGGGCGGCGACGTACATCACCAAACCCATGAATGCCATGACGACCATGCCGAGCGACACGGTCATGCGGGCGAAACGCTGCGTGAGCATCCGCCGCCCGGCGCCCTTGCTCTGCCCGACCAATGTCGTGGCGGCGTCGGCGATTCCGTAGCCGGGCATGTAACAAAGGCTTTCGGCCGTGATGGCGAAGGCGTTGGCCGCGATGGCGGCGGTGCCGAGCGGCGCGACGATCACCGTAGTCAGGATTTGCGCCCCGCAGAGGATGACATGCTCACAACCGATCGGAAGGCCGATGCGGACGGCTTTGCGCAGGCATTCGGCCGTAGGCCGGAAACTTCCGCGTTCCTTTCCCAACGCCAGTTCCGGCGAGCGGAACCACAGGTAGCAGGTCATCAGCCCGGCCGTCGCTATGACTGCCAGCGCCGTTCCCAGCGCGGCTCCGGCCACGCCCATGCCTGCACCCGGGAACACCACTTCCGCGCCGCCCCAATGCACCGTCCGCGTCGGGAAGATCAGCAGGGTGTTGAAGATCACGTCCAGCACACACATCAGGACGCTCAGCATACTTGGGACACGCATGTTGCCGCTGCATCGCAGCATGCTGCCCGACAGGTAGTTGACCTGCAGGAACGGGAGTGACAGCGCATAGATCAAAAAATAACGCGAAGCATCCGGGGCGATGGCGTCGTTCCCGCCGAGCCATCCGGGCAGCGACCCGCTGACGGCGCATCCGACGGCCGAGGCGAAAAGCCCGAAGAGCAGCGTCGCGGAGAATGCCTGCCGCAGGACGTTCCTCGCGCCCGCCGGGTCGTTGGCGCCGATCAGGTGGGCGACCTGTACCGAGAATCCCGTGGCCGCCGCCGTGCATACCCCGCTGAAGAGCCATGTGGTCGTCGACACCAGCCCGATGGATGCCGAGGCGTTTGCCCCGAGGCTTCCGACCATCGAGGCGTCGATGTAGAGCATCACGATGACGGACAGCTGTGCCAGAATGGAGGGAATGCTCAACCGGACGATCAGGTCGAGCCGCTCGCTCCAGGTCATCGGCTTGCCGGTGCGGATCAGCTCCAGCAATTCGTATTCTCGCTTTTTTCCTGCATCCATAGACGGTCGGCGGTGAAGATGGCTGCAAAAATAGTGTTTTTTATCGGGCCAGCACTTTTCGCAGCCGTTCCAGCCCCTCGCCAAGCGTCCTTTGCGGACAGGCGATGTTCAGGCGGATGAAGCCTTCGCCGCCGGGCCCGTAGAGGGTGCCGGGGCTGACCATCAGCCGTCCCTGATCGAGCAGCCGTTCCGCGAGCCGTTCCGAACCCGTACCGGCGGCCCGGCAGTCGATCCATGCCAGATAGGTGCCTTCGAGCGGCAGGACGGCGTATTGCGGCAGGTGTTCCTGGAAATACCTCCGCAGGAAGCGGTAGTTTTCCCGGAGGTATGCCCGCAAGGCGTCGAGCCACTCCGCCCCCTCGTTGTAGGCGGCCGTCAGTGCCGCTACGCCCAGCGGGTTGACGTCGCAGACTTCGTTGTCATTGATCGCCCGGTCGATGCGGCGTCGCACCCCTTCATCGGCGGCGACGATGTTGGCGATCTGCATCCCGGCCAGGTTGAATGCCTTGCTGGGCGAATTGCAGGTGACCGAATGCCGCAGGAACTCTTCGGACAACGATGCGAAAGGCGTATAGTCGTGTCCGTCATAGGTCAGTTCGCAGTGGATCTCGTCCACCACGACCAGCACGCCGTGGCGCAGGCAGATTTCGCCCATGCGTCGCAACTCTTCCGGTGTCCAGACCCGTCCGACGGGGTTGTGCGGGTTGCATAACAGCAGGAGTTTCGCTTTGGGGTCGGCGGCTTTCGCCTCCAGGTCTTCGAAATCGACGGTGTACCGGCCACCGCGGTACGACAGGCCGTTGGAAGACAATTCGCACCCGTTGTTGCGGATCGACGAGAAGAAGCAGTTGTAGGCGGGTGTTTGTACGATCACCCGGTCGCCGGACTTCGTCAGCGCCTTGATTACGGCCGACAGTGCCGGGACGACGCCTGTCGTGCAGACGATCCATCGCCGGTCGATCCGCCATCCGTGGCGTCGTGCGAACCAGCCTTCTATCGCGTTGTAATAGGCATCGGGCACCTTCGTGTAACCGAAGATGCCGTGTGCCACGCGCCGCTGCAACGCCTCGATGACGGCCGGGGCCGTGCGGAAATCCATGTCCGCCACCCACATCGGCAGCACGTCTTCCTGCGCGGGGGTATCCCACTTGCAGGAGTCCGTGCCCCGGCGGGGAATGACGGTATCGAAATCGTATTCCATCTATGCGCAGCTGCTTTGGTCGTTCCACGTTTCGATACGGCAGTCGCCCGGTGCCTTGATATTCCCGTCGAGGATGATCTCCCCGTAGCTTTCGGCCGTGACCGAACCGCTGCGGGGGTTCTTCATGCTGCGGACGGGGCCGTCTATGGCGGCCTGCAATGTCGAGTATTCGAACGCCAGGTCGCAGTCGTCGGCCATCGTACAGTTTTCCAGTACGAGATCCGTGGCGTAACACAGGGGCTGGGTGCCCGATATTTTGCAGTTAACCAGCCGCAGCCGCTTCGAGTGCCAGCCCAGGTACTCGCCGTTGATCTCGGAGTCGTAGACCGTCACGTCCTCGGTGTTCCAGAAAGCGTCCTTCGAATTGATGACGGCGTTGCGGATCACCACGTTGCGGCAGTATTGGAACGAATAGTTGCCTCTTTGCGCGTAATCCTCTATGCGGATGTTTTCGCCGTGCATGAAGATATAATCGCCCTTGTCGACCTGTACGTTGCGCAGCTGCACGTTGCGGCAGTGCCAGAGCGTTTCCTGTGCAAAAGGCAACTGTACGTTCTCCAGCCGGATGCCGTCCATCTCGCGGAACATCTTGGGGGCTTCGACCCGCGTGTCGCTCATCGTAAGGTTGCGCGAATACCACAGCGCCGCGCGTGCGCCCTCGGTGAAGAGGCAATTCCGGACGACGAACCCGTCGACGTGCCAGAAAGGGTATTTGCCTTCGAAACGACAATCGACGGCTTCGATATCCGAGCACTCCTTGAGTGCCGATTCGCCTGCCTGGATGGTTACGTGCTCCATGCGCAGGCCGTGCGAGGCGAACAGCGGGCGTTCGCCTCCGTAGGTGGTGTTTTTTATCTGCATCGTTCTTGTTTTTTAGTTTGAATTTACATGGCCGTATATCCGCCGTCGACGGCTATTGCCTGTCCCGTAATGTAGCTCGCTCCGGGGCTGCAAAGCCATACGACGGCTGCTGCGACCTCTTCCGCCCGGCCGAAACGTCCTGCCGGGGCGAATTGCAACGCTTCGGACACGACCAGGTTCCCCGTGCGGATCATGTCGTCGACCATCGGCGTTTCGATTGTCCCGGGACATACGGCATTGACCCGGATACCCTTGCCGGCATACTCCAGCGCTGCGCATTTGGTCAGCCCCAGCACCCCGTGTTTGGCTGCGTGGTATCCGGCGCGGCCGGGTGAACCGACCAGCCCGCCTATCGACGAGGTGTTGACGATGGCCCCGTGGCCTTGTCTGCGCATTTGCAGTAATTCGTACTTCATACAGAGCCAGACCCCTTTCAGGTTGACGGCTATCACATGGTCGAATGCCTCTGTTTCCGTATCGGCCGTCTCTACCCGCGCAGGCATGATCCCTGCGTTGTTGTAGGCGGCATCGAGTTTGCCGAACCTTGCCACCGTCTTTTCGACCATCGCTTTGACCTGGGCTTCGTCGGTCACGTCGCATACCGTGTAGTCGGCCTCATATCCCGATGCTGCGAGTCCTTGTACGGCCGCTTCCACCGCCGTCCCGTTCATGTCGGCCAGCATGACCGAATAGCCCGCTTGGGCGAACATCCGGGCGGCAGCTGCTCCCATGCCGCTCGCAGCCCCGGTGATCAATGCCGTTTTATCTTTCGTTTCCATCATGTCGGATTTTGTGCGCTATTGTTTTCCGGTGTTTCCTGTCGTTGCCTTTCTAACCGGACGCTAAGCGAGCCGGGGATGCTGAGGGCTTCGATTCCGTTGCCGTCGATGCGCCCGATCCGGATCAGGTCGTTGCTCCTCGATCCGTTTTTGTAGAATATGGCCACATTGCCCCACGGGACATAGATCGTGATGTCGCCCGGTGCAGGGGTGCAGCCGCGTGCGACCTCGGAGGTCGTCAGCGCCGGCGAGGGATAAAATATTTTCTCGGCGTTGCTGTAATCCGACAACGTCACCTCCAGCGGCAGGCGCGAAAGGAAATCCCGTGCGGCGGCATTGTCCTCCATCGTGGCGGTAATCGTGCGGCTGCCGACCGTGATGCCGATTTTCAGCGATGTTTCGCCCGGGTCGCCGCCCTCGTTTCCGCCGGGCGTCTCCGGTTGACCGGGGTGCCCTCCGGAAGGGGCGGGGTCGTCGCCCGATTCCCCGCATGCCGCCGGCAGTACCAGCGATAGCAGCATGAACGGCAGTAACAATAATTTTTTCATAGTCGTTCTTTATTGGTTTTACAGGTTGGTCGATCCCGGGTACGCGGGCGCCGGACAGGTGCGGCATCCCGGTGTGCTTCCGGGACTGTTGCCCGCGCAGCGGGATTATTTCAGCGCATCCCTGAAGAATGTTTCCAGTTTCCCGAACGGGATCAGGCCTGTCCGGTCGTAGAGGTCGACATGCCCTGCATCCGGCACGAGGTAAAGCTCTTTCGGCTCGGCAGCCAGGCGGTAGGCCTCCTCGCTGAACTCCCGCGAATGGGCATTCTCACCTGCGATGAAGAGCAGCGGTCGCGGCGAGATGGTCTCGATGTCGGCGAAGGGGTAGAAGTTCATGAATTTCACGTTGCTGGTCAGTGTGGGGTGCGTAGTCGTGCGCGGCGTGGCCCCGTCGGGGGTGAACTCCCCGCGCGGCGTACGGTAAAATTCGTAGAATTCGCGCTCGATCGGCGTGGATTCGGCCGTCAGTTCGTGTACTGTGCCGCCGGTGTAACGGGGTTCCCCGCCCAGGAATTCGGCATAACGCTGTTCGGCAGCCTGGGCGATGATCCGTTTGCGCTGTTCGGGCGACAGGGCGTGTTTCAGCCCGTTGCGGCTGGCTGCCCCCATGTCGTACATGCTGACCGTTGCGATGGCTTTCAGGCGGGGGTCGATCTTCGCAGCGCTGATGGCGAAGCTGCCGCTGCCGCAGATCCCTACAACGCCGATACGTTCCCGGTCGACAAAGGGGCGGGTGCCGAGGAAATCCACCGCCGCGCTGAAGTCCTCCGAATAGACATCCGGCAGGACGGCATTGCGCGGTTCTCCGTCGCTTTCACCCCAGAAGGAGAGGTCGAGTGCCAGCGTGACGAACCCGCATTCGGCCAGTTTCGTGGCGTACAGACCGGCGCTCTGTTCCTTGACTGCGCCCATCGGGTGCCCGACGATGACGGCGGGGTATTTTCGCCCTTCCTCCAGCTCCTTGGGCAGGAAGAGCCGGGCGCCTACTTTCATTTTGTATTGGTTGGAAAAGGATACTTTCTCGGTGTTTACCGAATTGCTTTTGTAGAAATTGTCTGCATCGCCCTGTGCGACGGATGTGTTCGTGCCGAGTATCATAAGTATGGCTGTTGTCAGAATTAATGGTCGTTTCATGATCGTGTCGTTTTTTCGGGTTATTTATAGGCGGCCCGGTAGATAGCTGTGCATTCGTCGATGCTCAGCCTGTGGCGGTCTGATTCGAACAGTCCGGGCATTGTGTCGAATGCGTTGAACGTCATTTGCTGTAACTCTCCGGGGGTGATGCCGTAGTCGGACATCCTCAGGTCGGCGACGCCGCATGCCTGTTGCAAGCGGGTGAGCGCCGTGATGAAATCCCCGGGCTGTGCGGCCTGCTCCATCCCCATTGCACGGGCCATCCGTACGAAACGCTCGTCGCAGACGTGCCGGTCGATGAAGAACGAGAAGTAAGCCCTGCTGAGCATGATCAACCCGGCGCCGTGGGGCAGATCCTGATGGTAGGCCGACATGGCGTGTTCCATCGAGTGCTGGCTGGTCGTCGCGCTCAGACACATCACCACGCCGGAGAGGGTGTTGCCGAAGGCCACGCGGGTACGGGCTTCGAGATCGTCGCCATTGGCCACGGCGCGCGGCAGGTTGCGGGCGATGTGCTCGATGGCGGTCAGTGCGTACATGTCGCTTGCGAGGTTGGCGAATTTCGAAATGTAGCTCTCCACGCTGTGGAACAATGCGTCGAACCCCTGGTATGCCGTGAATTTCGGCGGCACGGTGAGCATCAGCTTCGGATCGACTACGGCCAGTACGGGGAATGCGGCTTCGACGCCGATCTTTTCATGGGTTTGTTCGTTGGTTACGACGCCCCACGGATCGACTTCCGACCCGGTTCCTGCCGTCGTGGTTATTGCGATGACCGGCAGCGGTGCGTGTTCGGCCTGCTGTTCTTTGCCCGTCCCGCCGAATACATAGTCCCACAGGTCGCCGTCGTTGGATGCCATCAGGGCTATGGCCTTCGCGGCGTCCATGACGCTGCCGCCTCCCAATGCGACGATCATGTCGCACCCGTGCTCCCGTGCCGCTGCCGCTCCGGCCATGACGGTGGATTTCAAGGGGTTCGCTTCGATCCGGTCGAATACCACGCTTTCGATCCCTGCCAGCCGGAGCTGTTCCTCCGTGGCGCCCAGATAGCCGTTTGCTCGGGTCGACTTGCCGTTCGAAATTGCCAGCAGCGCCTTTTTCCCGGGCATCTCCTGCCTGTGCAGGTTTTTCAGTTCGTCCGCCCCGAAAAGGATGCGGGTCGGGATCCACATGTTGAAATTCAGTTTTGTTTTCATGGCTCTATTGTGTTTGATGTTTTTTCCACACTGCAAAACTACATCCCGCGGGGCATTCGTTTTGTATACGTATTACGGATATATTTACCCTGATTACTGGTTTGGTCGACTGTGAAATATGCTGATGTACAGTAATATACCACTATTACGGATAATATTACCCCAATTACTGTTTCGGCGGCCCGGCATGTGGGCCGAATCTGCAAAAACACTATCTTTGCAAAAGGTAAAGAAAAAAATATGGAAGAAATCCTGAAAATCGACACTGTCGACCAGTATAACAAACTCTTCGGGTTCGAGACCCGCCACCCGCAGGTCGGCGTCGTTTCGTTCGATACGGCCGAGAGCCAGGGAAACTACCGGATGACGATGGGGTTCTATTCGGTATTCCTCAAGGAGACGGCGGGATGCCGAATCAACTACGGCAAGACGAGTTATGATTTTGACGACCAGACGGTCATCTGCATCGCTCCGGGGCAGACGGTGGGGTATACCGACGTGGAGGGTATTCCCAAGAAATCGGTCGGGCTGCTGTTTCATCCCGATTTTATCCGCGGTACGTCGCTGGGGCAGAAGATTAAGAAATATACGTTTTTTTCCTATGAGTCCAACGAAGCCTTGCATCTGTCGGAGGAAGAACGTATGATTGTCCTCGACTGCCTGGAAAAAATCCGCATGGAGCTGCGCCACGCCATCGACAAGCATACCAAGGGGCTTATTGCGACCAATATAGAACTGCTGCTCGACTATTGTATGCGTTTTTACGAGCGCCAGTTCGTCACGCGCGGGGACATGAATCTCGATGTCCTGGCACGTTTCGAGCGGTTGCTCGACGATTACCTTACCCAAGGCGCCGCTGCGAAGGAAGGGTTGCCTTCGGTACGCTATTTTGCAAGCAAAATATGCCTGTCGCCCAATTATTTCGGCGATTTGGTGAAAAAGGAGACCGGAAAATCGGCCCAGGAGTATATCCAGCTGAAGATGATCGACGCGGCCAAGGAGGGGCTTCTCGACCCGAATAAAACCATCGGGCAGGTGGCCTATGAACTGGGATTCCAGTATCCGCAGCATTTCGTACGTTTCTTTAAACGCCATGTCGGCTACACCCCCAGGGAGTATCGGTTGCAGAGCTGATCGGAACTGAAAGCGGAGGCGCCTGCAAAATTCTCCCCTGTTTTCTCCGATTTTTCGGAACATTGTCTTATATTCGCAAAATTGATTGCAGAAGACCGATGGGGACTGTTACATGCGGACAAATATTCAAGGGAGCCTCCCGCTCTTTCACTTACCGCCATGAAAGGCTGTGGTACCGGGATGAATTCCCGTACCACCAACATCCCGAATACGAGATTACGGTGGTGCTGAGCGGCGGCGGACGGCGGGTGACCAACGACTTTACGGAACCCTTCCGCGAGGGGGAGATCGTCGTATTGCCGCCCTATTTCCCGCATGGCTGGGTCTATGACAAGGCATTGTGCGCCCCCGACGGGATGATCGAAAACGGTTCGCTGCAATTCGGCGAGGAGTTTCTGGTGCAGCTGTCGCAGCTCTCGCCCGAGTTCCAGCCCGTCGTAGGGTTCTATAAGGAGTTGCGCCAGGCGATCGGGATTACCGGCGAAACGGCGGCCAGGGTGCGTAAATTACTGGCGGGCCTCGAACGCAGTTCCGACCCCGAACAGTTCGTGACGTTGCTGCAATTGCTTTTCCTGATCGCTCAGGACGGGCATTACCGCCCCATCGGGCCCGGGAAATTCCGCGGAGCCAGGATCCATAAGAACAAGCAGCGCCTGCAGGCCGTTTACAAGTACATCGTCGAGAATTACCACCGTAAGATAACCCTCGAGGAGATCGCGTCCTATGCCTCGATGAACAAGACGGCCTTCTGTCTGTTTTTCAAGAAGGCGACCAATGAGTCGTTTGTCGCTTATCTGAATGTCTTTCGGTTGCAGATGGCCTGTACGATGCTGACCCGCTCTTCCAAGAACATTTCCGAAATCTGCTATGCAGTGGGTTTTACGGACATTCCCTATTTCAACCGGGCATTCAAGCAGCGTTACGGCGTTTCACCGACGCAGTACCGGGCTTCGATGCGGAATGCACCTCAGGCGGAGGGGCAGGGCATCTGACCCGGCAGGCCCCTCCCCATAATGACTACGGCCGGGAATTACCCGGCCGTAGTAGTTCGTATGTCGGCAAAAGCCGGCAAATCGTGTGTCGCAGTCCGTTATGCCCGGACAATCTTTATACTCAGCTCATAGAGCAGGTAAAGCGGCAGGAAGACGATCATCAGCGTGAACGGGTCGCCCGTCGGGGTGATGACCGCGGAGAGCACCAGCAGGACGACTACGGCATGTTTCCGGTATTGCCGGAAGAATGTTTTTGTCACGAGCCCCAGTTTCGAAAGCAGCCATGCCAGCAGCGGCAGCTCGAAGACGATACCCATTACGAAAATGAGCATCAGGAAATTACCCATGTAGGAAGTCAGCGAGATCTGGTTCGTGATCAGCGGGCTCAGCTGGTATTCGGTCAGGAACCGGAACGTGAAGGGGAAGACCAGGAAGTAACCGACCGCACATCCGAGGAAGAACATGAATGTCCCGAATGCGAATGCCATCCCGACGCTCTTCTTTTCGTTGTCGAACAGGGCCGGTTGTACGAACCGCCATATTTCGAACGTCAGGTAGGGGAATATCAGCACCAGTGCAAACCAGAACGAGGTGCTGATGTGCGTCAGGAACTGCGAGGCAACGTTGATGTTGATGAGTTCTACCGAGAAGTGGTCGTTGCTGAAATCGGGGAGCAGCGGATTGCCGCCTCCCAGTTTCGACAGCCATCTGTAAAGCGGGAAATCGGACGTGGTGGGAGCCAGTACGAAATTGTCGAACAGATAGGGCATGAGGCAGAAACAGACGACAACGAACACGAATAAGACGGCGACCACGCGTACCAGCGTCCAACGCAGGTCTTCGAGGTGTGCCCAGAACGTCATTTCCTTTTCTTCCATGGGATAGTAGGGTTTATTGCTTGTTTTCCGGAAGGTATCTTTCAGCGAAGAAATATCCGGCCATCCGTCAGACAGCCGGATATCGTCTTCATGCTTCCGGAGGGATTATTTGCTGTACGAAGCCTTTACGAAAGGTGCCTTGAGCAGGTAGTCCAAGCTCAGTTTGACACTCTTCTCGACATCGTAGCTGTATTGCTCGACCTCGACGATGATGTTTTCCACACCGGCGGTCTTGGCATTCTCGAAGATGGCGTCGAATCCGACCATGCCGCTCTGGCCGATTTCGCGGCGATCCTTGATATGGAGCATTTTGAAACGGCCGGGGTATTTGTGGAAGTAATCGACGGGGCTTGCCTCGCCCATCACGGCCCAGTATACGTCCAGTTCGATGAACAGGTTTTCAGGGTCGGTGTTTTCGATCATGTAGTCCAGCATGACAGCCTTGTCCTCGATCTTCTGGAATTCGTGGGCGTGGTTGTGGTAGCCGTATTTGATTCCGGCTTCCCGGCATTTCTTCCCGATCGCGTTGAGGTAGTTGCAGTAGGTCTGCATGTCCTTCAGCGTCTTGGGGACGGGAAGGTACGGGGTCACGATGTACTCCATGCCCGCGGCCTTGTGGGCTGCGATGCACTGATCCCACCATTTCATCGACTCGGAGAAGTCGCCCGAAGCCAATTCCTCGTCGGAGAGACCTTTGCCGCAGTGCGAAGAGAGCACCTTCATACCTACGGCCTCCACGTCGCGCTTGAACTCCTCGGGGGTGTTGCCGTAGAATTTACCGTCGTTGTAACTGGCGGCCTCGATGCTGGTGTAACCCATGTCGGCGAGTGCCTTCAGGACGGGTTTGTAGTCGTGCTGGTTTCTTCCGAAACTCCCGATCAGATCCCTGACCGAGTAGAGCTGGATACCGATATCCTTCTTTGCGTCCTTCTTCGCTTTGGCAAATGCCCCGCAGGGGAGCATTGCCGAAGCGAGCAGGATGCAAACCGCTGTAAACAGTTTACGTTTCATACGTTACCGTTGTTAACGGAATTAGTCGAGCACCTTGATGCGGATGTTGCGGAACCATACATCGTCGCCGTGATCCTGGAAGCCGATGTAACCTTCGCGCTGTGCACCGCCGCAGTTATTCAGCAGTTCGAATGCCAGCGGCCATTTCTCGGGGCTGAACTTGCTCTTTTCGAGCATCTCCGTCCACTGGGGAGTCCAGAGGTGGTACTCGAGCACGTTCTGGTCGTTCTGGCCGTGTACCACGGTGCCTTTGTAAACCATGATCTTCGCCTTGTTCCACTCGCCATAGGGCTTGGCGTTCTGCGGAACGGCCGGGATCATGTCATAAAGCGAAGCCGACTTGCGGTTGCCGTCGACGCCCAGTTTGGCATCGGGATGGTTCTCGTTGTCGAGTACCTGGTACTCGGGGCAGGAGATGTAGATGGGCTCCATCCGCTGCTTGCCGTCCTTGGTCGTGGCTACCTCCTGGCCGAGGTAGAAGATACCCGAGTTGCTGCCTTTGGCAACTTTCCACTCCACTTCGAGCTCGAAGTTCTTGAACTTGTGCGTGAAGATCAGGTCGCCGCCGTCGCCGTCCTGGGCTTCACCGCCGCCCGAACCGTTGAATTTGATCGCACCGTTGTCGATCGTCCATTTCGAGGGCACGTGGTCTTTGCCGTAGCCGCGCCAGCCGTTGAACGTCTTGCCGTCGAAGATCACGTAGTAGCCGTCCTTGTCCTGCGGGAAACCTGCGAGGTCTACCGTCGCATTGTTGATGACCGTGTATTCGGGTACGGCTTTGGTTTCTGCCGCTGCCGTGTCGGCTGCCGCTTTGCCTTTGGCCCCCGGGCCGCCGCATGCCGCCATCGTTGCGGCTGCTGCGATGCATGTCGAGAATAAAATGACTTTTTTCATATTCTTTCCGTTGTTTTAATTTGAGTTGATAATCTTGTCCGTAGATTAACGCGGCATGTCGGGCAGTTTCCAACCGTCGCGGTAGGTGTGCTTGATGAGCTCCTGTGCGAATTGCTGTGCGTTGACCGGATCCGTCCAGGTCTTGTCGAAGGTCGGGTGGCCGTCCTTGATGTGGAACCCGTCCTTGATGACGGCACTGATCGTGGCGTCATCGGGGATGTTCGTGAAACGCATGTTGGGGCCGTCCCAGAGCAACTCGCGGTTCAGGTTCTGCAGGCGGACTGCCAGCACACCCATAACCACCATTTCATTGAACGGGCCGGCTTCGCTGAAGTCCGATGCGCTCGGCACACGGTCGTCGGCATCCTCCTTGCAGGCACGTACCCAGTCCATCTGGTGCGACTCCTTGATCTCGCGCAGTACCTTCGGTGCGTTGGGCACGCGACCCGAAACCAGGTAGGGGTTCACGCCGTAGCAGCCGCAGATCAGCGTATCCTTCGTGCCGTAGAAAATAACGCCGCCGCCGGCCATGTTCAGGTCTTTGCCTGCGGGCAGTCCCTCGGGACGTGCCGGTTTCAGGCCGCCGTCGTACCAGTATACTTCTACCTCGGGCATGGCTACCTTCGGCATGTTGTCGCGTGCCGGGAAGACGAACTTCACCGTCTGCGCCATCGGTGCGGATTCGTTGAGCAGCAGCGTCGAGCTACCCTGAACCTTGGTCGGGTACCCGAGCTTCAGGCCCTTGAATACCGGGTGGAGGATGTGGCAGGCCATATCGCCCAGTGCGCCGGTACCGAAATCCCACCAGCCGCGGAAGTTCCACGGGGTGTAGATCGCGTTGTAGGGACGGTAGGGAGCCGGGCCGATGAAAGCGTCCCAGTTCAACGTCTTGGGGATGCGCTGGTCGTCTTCGGGACGGCTCAGGCCCTGCGGCCAGATAGGACGATCGGTGAAGGTCTCCACTTTGCGGACTTCGCCGATCTCACCGTTCCAGATCCATTCGCAGACCTTGCGGACACCCTCGTCCGACGCACCCTGGTTACCCATCTGGGTGGCTACTTTATATTTGTCGGCGAGCTTGGTCAGCAGACGCGATTCGTATACGGTATGCGTCAGGGGCTTCTCGACATAGACGTGCTTGCCGGCCGTCATCGCATCGGCTGCGATGATCGCGTGCGTGTGGTCGGCCGTGGCCACCATCACGGCGTCTGCCGACTTGAGCATTTCGTCGAACATCTTGCGGTAGTCGTTGTACTTCTTGGCAGCCGGATAGCGCTTGAACACGTGGTCGGCATATTTCCAGTCGACGTCGCACAGGCCGATGATGTTCTGGCTTTCGAGGCCGCGGAGCACCGACGAGCCGCGGCCGCCGATACCGACACCCAAGATGTTGAGTTTGTCGCTCGGCGCTGTGTGCCCGAACTTCTTACCTAAAACTGTACCCGGAACGACCGCTAAGCCGATCGCGGCAGCTGCTCCTTTTTTCAGGAACTTTCTCCTTGACATTTCGCTTGACATGGTTTCTTGAATTAAGTTAGTTGTTTTTGAGGGACTATTTATTTTCGTTGTTGGATTTTTCCGTACCCGAGTTTTCAATGTCGTTCTCGATGTTGTTCATGCCTTCCTTGAAGCTGCGCACACCCTTGCCGAGACCCTTCATCAGTTCCGGGATTTTTTTGCCGCCGAAGAGCAGCAGTACGACCAGGGCTATGACGATGATTTCGCCTGCACCCAGGTTGCCGATAAACAGTAAGTGGTTCATACCGATTGTTTTTTAAGGTTTATAAAGTTTGTTTTAGTCTCAAATTACGGCTCATGCGAGTTTTCTCAGCAATCCGTAGCCGTTCGACATCGTGCGGCGGCGTTCGCGGATCTCCTGCAGCGTTTCCAGGTTCCCGATCGCCGGCAGGTCGTGCTGCCGCGAATCCTGGAGAAACCGCCAGGCATATTCCGAAGCCGTGGCGGCGTCGCGGAACGAGGGGAGTGAAGGGTTGCGTTTCCCGCTTTCGATCGACTCTGCGAACAGTTTGCACAGCACATCGATGTTCTTGCCTCCGTAGGGCTGTATGAGCCGGTGCGTCTGCGTCACCCCGTGCAGTTCGACGATCGCCGTCTTGAAATCGTGCGTCATGCGCGCGATGCCTTTCGTGCCGATGATGTCGATGTATGAATTATGGGTCTGTTTTTCGGCCAGTTGTCCGTATACATGTCCTTGGGTAATGTCGAATACGATGCCGTTCTCGAACGTGCCGTGGCACTGGAGCCACCACGGATCCTTGTAATCCCACATGCGGATGGCCTGTGCGTTCCAGGTCTTGAATTCCGATTCGGCATACCAGCGCGCGATGTCCACGTAGTGCATGCCGCAGTCATGGAACGACGGGCCCTCGAATTCGTGCCCCTCGCCCGGTGCCAGCCCCGGTGTCATGTGGCATACGCGGATGATCGCCAGTTCGCCGATCTCGCCCTGTGCGATAAAATCCTTGATGGTGTTGTGGTACCACGAATTGCGCAGGTAAAGGTTCACCGTCGAGAAGATTTTGGCCTTCTCGGCCAGCGCGACCGTCTGCCACTCCTTTTCCACCGTGTCGGCGATCGGTTTCTCGGCGATGACGTGCTTCCCGCTCGCAATTGCTTTCTGAATCTGCTCCGGGCGGGAATCCGCCAGTGCGAACAGCCCGACCACCTGAATCTCGGGGTCGTTGAATATGATTTGTTCGTCGGATATTACTTTCGACCGGGGTGAGAGCCGCTGGGCCAGTTCCCGTGATGCGGGAGATACGTCACAGATGTAAACGATATCCCAGTTACCGCTTTTTTGCATCTCCTCGAGGTAAAAACCTCCCATTCTGCCAAAACCGATCAGACCGACTTTAATTGGATTCATTTCGTATAAAATAGGTTTAAGTAGGTGTTTACAATCCGATGCAATCCGGCTGCCCGCTGCGGGAGCGGGTGGCTGAACGCTGTGTTTACAAAATTAATCCTATTATATACCATATTTATAGGTTGGGGCGGAAATTGTAGAACCTGTAAAGTATTATATGTTTGTAAATAAATATTTTATCAAAAAAATATACAAAAAAAATGTAGTTGCCGTGGAATCGCTCAAGGCCTGTTTTCGGGCGGCACACCGATTCGCATGACCATTTTTTCGAAGTCCTCACGCGATATTGCGGCCTTGTTCCGGGCTTTGGTGCGGTAATTATATACGGTGCTCAGCGAGCATCGCAGGAACGAGGCGATCTTGACGCTGTCGGTGATGCCCAGCCGCAGCAGGGCGTAAATCCGGAGTTCCTTGTTCAGCAGGTCTTCCGATTTGAGCACGATCCGTTCGTCCTCGACCAGCAGGGCGTTGAAATCCGCGACGAACGACGGGTAGAGGTTCAGGAATATGGCGTCGAAATTCTTATACAGTTCATCCAGCTCGTTCTCCATCATCGACGTGGATTTCAGCTGTTTGTATAACTCGTCGATCTGCCGGTTCTGCGCCAGTTTGTTCAGCGATTTGCGGTAGTCCTCCAGTTTGTCGATATACATCGAACAGAGGTCGAAGAACCTCGCTATGTACTGTTCCTTGATGATGTTCGAGTCGGTGAGTTGCGTGTTTTTCTCATGTAGTTCGTCGTTGAGCTGCATCAGGCGTCCGTTCGTCCGCGACAGCTCCTCCTTGATGCGGTACAGCTTGTGTATCTGCTGATAAACGTAGATGAACAGCAGCACGAGGAACAGCGACAGTACGCTGATCAGGATCAGGTAGTGCTGCAACTTGGATTTGGACTTGGCCTCCTTGGCTTGGTAGATCGAGTTGATGATCGAATAGAACTTCGACATCTGGGTCGTGCGGAACTGCACGTTGCTGAAGACCGCATCTTCGATGGCCGCCTGCGTGTACTTGAAAGCCCGCGAAAGATCGCCCTGGTCGTAGTACATCAGAGCCAGCGTGTGGAACGAGGCGTTCTCCTTCACCGCGCTCTTCGCATCGGCGATCGCCGAGAGCATGAAATATTTCTTTTCCGCCTCCGGGTCTTTGTTCAGCCGGTAGAAACAGCCGTAGGCATAGGCCGTCTCCGCGTAGAGCGGCGTGTCCTTGCCGACCTCTTCCAGCAACTCGTCGAGGATCGCCCTGGCTTCGTCCATCTTGCCGTTTCCCATGAGTTTGTAGCTCAGGTGTATCCTGTACCGGAACGATCCTGGGTCGGAAACCATCATCAGCGAGTCCCGGTAGATATTCATTTCGTGCAGGTGGCTGCGCTGGCTGCTCAGCGTGGCATAGTGCTGGAAATAACGGTTGTTGGCCTCGTAGTAGACGGGAAGCAGGTCGCGCGGGAGTTCGGACGATCGGATGGAGCGGAGTATCTGGTTCGCCTCGACGCACATGCCCGAAAAAGAGTAGAGCTGGGCGAGGTACATGTTCGACAGGTAGGTCAGCCTTTTGTTGTCCAGCTGCCTGGCGATTTCGAGGTTCCGTTCGACGTAGCGGATGGCCGAATCCAGCTTGTATTTCCTGAATTCTTCGTACAGCTTCGTATTGATCTCGTATTCCTGTTCCGGGGTCAGGTTGCTTACGCCCAGCAGGTTCCTCAGCCTGCTGATCCGCTCTTCCTTTTCGGCTTCGAAAATATGCTTGTTCTCGATTACATAGTCCAGGTATTCCGAGAGGGATTGCGTCTCGTTCTGCCGGCACGACGCTAATGCCAGCAGGCCGGACAGCAACAACAGTAACCTTATCGGACGTATGGAATTTCGTAGTTTCATGGCCTCTTCGTATGCAGCCTTTCGTAGCAAAAACGGCAGGTTGCGGGCTGCCGTAAAAAGTTGGTATTTTATGCTACGAAGTTAAGGCTATTTATAGGATAAATATTGTTTCTTTTTATGTATTTATTGTCTGATATTCGCATTTTATAAGACGCCTTTGGCAATGCCCGCGCTTGGAAAGCCCGGGGTATTCCTCCGGATTCTTTGCCGGGGCGTGATGCCGGATTTGTGAGTCAGGCATCTGTAATCCGTTGTGTCATTGTCTGAAACCCTTTTTTATGGACTTCCAAATATGTAACATGCCGCAGGTGCTTTTCCCTTTTGCTTTCATTGCGGGCATGTGGCTGTGGGACACGGTATTGTCCAAGATTTTCGCCGAAGGGCTGACCCATACTTTTCCGGCATTTCCGTTTCCTCGTCCGCAATTCCTTTCGTCTGCCGCCGTTTGTCGGCCTCGGGTATTTTTGTCGGTTGCCGTATCCTGGGCATCGTCCCGGCAGTTGTCCGTCCCGCTGTCCGTGCCGTTGCTCCGCTTGGTCATTCCTGCCGCAGTCCCGATTGCCATTCCGGGTATCGTCCCGCCCTGTCATTACCCTCGTTCCCATTTTCGTTCTCGTCCGGGCGCCGAACCGGCGGGACGACGTTCCGTAACAGCGGCCCGATGTTACAGAAACGTTTTTTGCACCGGCAAAGTGTGTCCCTACGGGCTGATTTTCGCAAAAGCAGTTCCGCCAGCCCCTCTCTTTCGGCCGGGGATGGCGCAAAAACGATAAATTTTGCTACCTTTGTCGCTTGTATGAAGGCATCGCTCAAAAAGATTTATGCTGCGCTCGGCGCCGACGGCCTGGTGGTTTTGTGGCTCGGCGTATGGTGGGTGTGCAACCTCCTGCAGGCCGGTTTCTCCGAACTGGCCAACGACGAGGCGTACTACCATATGTTCGCCGAAAACCTCGCCTGGGGATATTTCGACCATCCGCCGATGACCGCCTTGCTGGTCTGGCTCGGAGAGCACCTTTTCGGGGGCGAACTGGGCGTGCGGTTTTTCTTCACGGTGCTGCAACCGCTCTACCTTTATATTTTGTGGCGTATAATCCGTCCCGCGGATGCCGACCGGCGCGATGTGGCGCTCTTCGTCGTCCTCTCGGCCTCGACGCTGATGTTGCAGCTCTACGGCTTTATCGCCGTGCCCGACGGCCCGCTGATGATGACCACTGCGCTGTTCCTGCTGACATTCAAGCGGTTCTCCGAAAACCGCCGTTGGGCATGGCTCTGGATGGGGGTTGCCATGGCGCTGATGGCTTACAGCAAATATCACGGGGCGCTGGTCGTGCTCTTCACGCTTGCGGTGACCCCCCCCCGTGTGTTCCTGCGTCCGACCCTATATCTCAGCGGTGCGGTAGCGCTGTTGCTGCTCGTGCCGCATTTCATGTGGCAGGCCGGGCACGACTGGGCCTCGTTTGCCTACCATCTGGCGGGGCGTAATTCGGTCTTCCGGCTCAATTATGTCGCCGAATACCTGCTCAACCTGCTGGTGATTTTCAATCCCTTCTTCGTGCCGCTGTACGTGAAGGCTTGGATCACCGTGAAGCCGCAGAGCGCCGTCGCACGTGCGCTGAAGTTTATCCCCGTGGCGTTCATCGTCTTTTTCCTGCTCTCGACATTCCGCGGCTACGTGCAGCCCCAATGGGTGATCGTTGCCGTTTTCGGCCTGATCTATACGCTTTTTACCTATGCCCGCCGGCATCCCCGCACACGGCGTTATCTGATGTGTGCCGGGCTGGCGACCATCCTCCTTGCCGGTCTGGTGCGCCTCGAAATGATCTTCAATCCGCTGGGTCTGCGTTTCGAGGTCTTCGACAATCCTGCCAGCTACGGCCGGATCGCCGGGATCGCCGGCGGCCGCCCCGTCATTTTCCGCCATGGCTATGCCGTCGCGGCCAAATACGCCTTTTATACCGGGGAGGAGGCCTACTGCCAGCCCAATATCCGTTACCGTACGCACCAGTGGCAGTTCCGCGATGACGATACGCGCTTCGCAGGACACGAGGTGCTGGTCGAAACGCCTTACGACGGGGCGGATACCACGGGCCGCGTCCGGAGCGTCGTGTTGCCCAACGGCAAACGCTTCACGTGGTTTGTCGACCCGCATTTCCATCCGACGCGCCTTGTGGATATTACCTTTACGGGGCTGCCCGAACAGGTCGCCGCGGGCGATACGCTGCGTTTGACGCTGCGGATATCGAATCCTTACCCCTATGAGATCGGGGTTTGCGGCGACAGGGCGCTCGTGATGCTTTGGAAGCACGGCCGCTTCCGTGTCGAGGAATTCGATACGGGGGAGCACTTCGAGATCCCGGCCGGGGATACAATCACGCGCGAGATGCGGTTCGTCGTCCCGGGGCAACTCTCCGGCGCCGATTTCGATGCCGGTTTCGCCCTGCGCCGCGAAGGGTACACGAATTGGTTTAACGGAAAACCCCTCCGCACGGAGGTCGTCGCACCATGATCCAGCAGTTCATCAAATTCTGTGTCGTCGGCGGTTCGGGGGTCTTCGTCGATTTCGGGGTCACTTACCTCTGCAAGGAGTGGCTGCGCCTGAACAAGTACCTGGCCAATTCGCTGGGGTTCCTCTGTGCATCGACCTCGAACTATGTCCTGAACCGCATCTGGACGTTCCATAATGAAAACCCCGACATTGCCGGGCAATACCTCCGTTTCCTCGGTATCGCGGCCGTCGGACTTATGGTCAACAACCTCACGATCTATCTGTTGCATGAACGCTGGAAGCTGAATTTCTACCTGGCTAAATTGTTTGCCATCGGGGTCGTCACCTTCTGGAACTTCTTCATGAACTATTTCTTCACGTTCTGACTCCCGGAGCGTTGTGGCTCCGCGGTAACGCCAGTTCGCATGAAAGCCGGCCTCGCGGGGAGGCCGGCTTCCGTATTTTTGCCGGATGGCCGTCACTGGTTTTTCGCGCTCCTGATCGAACGAAACGGAAGTCCCAGCACGCCGAAGAACGCTTCGCGGAAAATGCCGCCGCTCATCTTCGAGGTGCCCTCGCGGCGTTCGACGAAAATGATCGACACCTCCTTGAGTTTCAGTCCCAGCCGCCATGCCGAGTATTTCATCTCGATCTGGAACCCGTATCCCTTCATCTTCACGGCGTCGAGGTCGATCGTCTCCAGCGCGTGGCGCGAGTAGCAGACGAACCCCGCCGTTGCGTCGCGCAGGGGCATGCGGGTCACGATGCGTACGTACATCGAGGCAAAGTAGGACATCAGCAGGCGCGACATCGGCCAGTTCACGACGTTCACGCCCTGCACGTAACGCGAACCTACCACTACGTCGTTCCCTTCGGCCGCAGCCTGGTACAGCCGTAGCAGATCGTCGGGATTGTGCGAGAAGTCGCAGTCCATTTCGCAGATGTAGTCGAACCCGTTGTCCAGTCCCCAGCGGAACCCCGTCAGATAGGCCGTGCCCAGCCCCTGCTTGCCGCTGCGTTCCAGCAGGTGCAGCGTCGCGGGGAATTCCTGCTGGCGCTCTTTGACGATCGCTGCGGTGCCGTCGGGCGAACCGTCGTCGATGACGAGCATTTCGAAAGCCTCGGGCAGCGAGAAGACCTTGTCGATCATCGCCGAAATATTCTCTTTCTCGTTGTATGTCGGGATAATTACCAGTTTGCGCATAGGGGCTCGTTTTGGAATTTCTTACACAAAGGTAACATTATTTTGCAAATCTGTGCCGTGCGCCCTGTTTTTCTGCCGGGCGCCGTCGCCGGGCTGCCGTTTTACCGTCTGTCGGTTGTTTTGGGGCCTGTCCAGGCCGTTTTTCCGCCTGCCCGGCCGTTTCGGTGCCGGGGCGCGGGTTCACGGCGGCCCGTGAAGTTGCCTGTTTGCGCCGTTTCATGGCGCGGATCGCCTGTTTGTCCGTGTCGCTCACGCGCAACGATTCGACGATTTTTTGCAGCGATTTGTTGAATGTCCAGTCGTCGAGCGAGCAGCTGCCGAGCCACTCGTGTGTCCGCTGCGGGAATTTTATGTAGCAGACCGACACCGCCCATGCCACGGCCATACGGGCGTAGTAGGCTTCGTGGCGGACGCCGTCGAGCAGTTGCAGCAGTGCCTCGAGGTGCTCCCCGTCGACGAAATTCCCCAGCCCCGTCACCACGGCGAAACGCACGTCGTATTCGGCTTCGGATCGGAAATAGGGCTGTATGAATTCCCACATCGGCTGCCGTTCGGCCGCCTTCAGGCGCCAGCAGAAACAGTCGCAGACCGCCCAGTTGTCGATTTTGGGCACGAAGCGCGCCACATGCTCCAGCTTCTCGGCCGGCGTGCAGCGGGCGCAGCCGATCACCAGCCCCTGCAACATCCGCTCCTCGAAATAGAAATCCTCGGCTTCGGCCAGGTATGTGCGCCAGTCGCCTGCGGCGATCTGGCGGGCTATCTTGCGCAGTACCGGCAGGCGTATGCCCAATACGTTTTCCACGCCCGGCATCAGTGCCGCGGTGAATTTCATGTATTTCGGCTCCTGGAGTTCGAGCAGTTGGTCGCGGAGGGTCATCGTTTCCGGGATTCGGGGCTATGCCGCCACGGGCAGGGCGGGTCGCCGTGTGCGGTTATTGTTTTTTCGTGACGGTGCGGTAGCAGCCGATGCCGCTCACCTCGGTCGATACCTCGCCGATCAGGGGCGCTTTGGCATTCACCCCTGTCTGCACCATGATGAAGTCGACCTGTGCGAGGTTGGCCGGGGCGCCATCGGCCGTTACGGCGTCGCTGATCCGCAGGCGGTTGGTCATGCCGGTGCGGTCGGAGGTCGAATAATTGTCGGCGTAACCCCATGCAAAAGGCTCCATCGTCCATTTTTCCCCGGCTTTTCCGATATTGTCCGGCAGCCGTGTCCCTGCGAATGTGATTTCATTCTCCACGATCCATTCGGGGTAGTAGGCCTGTGTATGTTCTTTCACACGGTCGATCGTGCCGTTGTCGTTCTGGTTGTCCTTCCATGTCACCTCATCACCCGCCTCGGCTGGGCGGATATAGGTGATTTTGTAATCGCGGATCGTTTCGGCGTTGTCGTATTCGCTGCCCCGCAGTTCGTACCATGTATCGTTGGGCGCTCCGTCTTCGTTGGCGTCCTGCGACACCCACACGATGCCCGGTTCGGACGACGTGTCGAACTGGTTGCCTTTGACGTAGAGGTCGTATCCGCCCGTGTTGGGTACGGGTTCCGCGAAGGCCGCCACGATGCGGCCTCCCCAGCCGCCGAGCGAAACCCAGTTATTCGAAGCGATGCGGTTCGCAGCATAGCTGCATGCGTCTGCCGCCGATGCCACATGGTCGAACCCGGCCATCGTGCCGTTGATGAACTGGCCCGGTGCCGGGGTGTATTCGAGGATCGTGGCGACGGGCTCCTGAATCTGTGTGGTCGTGGTCTCTTCGCCGGAATTGCAGGCGGCGAAAAGAAACGCCGCGAGCGGGAATGCATATTTTTTCATGTTTTCCATAATTTTTTACGGTTTCGGCCGGGATTCGGCCCGGGTATTTCCCGGGCTTGCCGGCGCCCGGGCTCCTGCCCCTCTCCGGGCATTTTTTCCGCGCCGGAGGGGGGGCTGTCCGCAACTGCACCGGTCGCCTGGCGTACGATCCGCCGCAGGGTGGCACGGGGCCGCGTCGGGGTGTCGGTTTGCCTGCCTGTCCCGAACGGGACAAAAGTAATCTTTTTTCGGCATATGGCAGCCGGGATACGGGCAAAAAGCCGGGGTTTCGAAAAAAAGATTAACTTTGTGAAAAATATCCGGGAAACATGGCGGTCGAAATAGAGTGTGTGACAGAGGTATCCGACGAACTCGCCGAGGCGTTCGCAAGGCTCATGCCTCAGCTTTCGCCCCGGCTGGGGGCACTCTCCCGCGAGGCTATGGAACGTGTTGTGTGCAGCGATGGCGCAGCGCTGTTCGCCGCCCGGCTGTATGGCCGGATCGCCGGGGTGCTGACGCTGGTGTGGTACGACGTACCCTCGGGCCGGAAGGCATGGGTCGAGGATGTGGTGGTCGATGCCGCAGCCCGCGGCTGCGGTGCCGGCGAGGCGCTCGTGAAGGCTGCCACGGAGCATGCCGCCCGCATCGGTGCCGCGAAGGTGATGCTCACCTCGAACCCTGCGCGCGAAGCTGCCCGGGCCCTTTACCGTAAAATCGGATTCGAAGAGGCGGGGACTACGGTTTTCGTCTTTAAAACAGATAGGAAATGAAAAAAATCGTGAAGATTGTGGCCATTGTCGTGGCCGTTGTTCTGGTGGCGGCTTTTGTCGCCCCGATGTTACTGAGGGGGAAGATCGCCCAGATCGTGAAGCGCGAAGCCAATGAGATGCTCGACGCACGGGTCGATTTCGAAAAACTCGACATCAGCCTGCTGCGCCATTTCCCGCGCGCGTCGCTCGACCTGAAAGGGCTGACCGTCGTGGGCGCGGGGCCGTTCGAAGGCGATACGATCGTTGCCGCGAACCGCATATCGGTCGTCGTGAACCCGATGTCGCTGTTCGGCGACGACGGGTTCGAAGTGACGAAGGTCATCCTCGCCGAACCGGCGCTGCACGCGCATAAACTCGCCGACGGCAAGGTCAACTGGGACATCGTGAAGGCTTCGGGGGAGGAACCCGCTGCCGGGGAAGGAGCTTCGGAGGAGGGTTCTTCGTCGTTCAGCCTCTCGATCCGCGATTTCAGGATCAGCGACGCGACGATCCGCTATGAAGACGATTCGACGGGCATGCGTTTTTCGACGGCACCCCTCTCCCTCCGCCTGCGGGGCGACATGTCGGCCGACCAGACCGACCTCGACCTGCGGCTTACGGCCGGTGCCGTGCGGCTGGTTTCGGGCGGAATTCCGCTGCTGAGCGACGCCGAGGCGGAGCTCGACGCCGTGATCGCGGCCGACCTGAAGAACAACCGTTTTACCTTCTCCCGGAACCGTCTGCGCCTCAATGCGATCGAGCTTACGCTCGACGGCTGGGCCGAAATGAAGGACGATGCCGTGGCTATGGATATTACGGCCGGATGCGACAAGGTGCAGTTCAAGGACGTGCTTTCGCTTGTGCCGGCATTCTATACCCGCGATTTCCGCAACCTGTCCGCCTCCGGCGAACTTTCGATGGCGCTGTGGGCCCGTGGCGAGATGCGCGGGGCGGCGCTCCCGGCCTTCGAACTCAAGACCGAGGTGCGCAACGGCAGTTTCCAGTATTCGTCTTTGCCCAAGGCGGTCGACGGAATCAATATCGCCGCACGGATAGCCAACCCCGGCGGCGTCATGGACAAGACCGAGGTAGACCTTTCGAAATTCACGCTCCGCATGGCGGGAAACACGCTTTCGGCATCGCTCTATGCGACGAACCTGGTCAGCGATCCGGTATTCCGTGCTGCGGCCGACGGACGGGTAGACCTGGGGGCGGTGAAAGAGGTTTACCCGCTCGGTGAGGATGTAGCCCTGAGCGGACTGATTAGCGCCGACGTGAAGGTTTCGGGGCGTATGTCCGATGTCGAGAAGGCCCGTTACGGACAGATCGGGGCCTCGGGGACATTCGTCGTCGAGAAACTCGGCCTCTCCATGCCCGGTCTGCCCGCGGTGCATATCCGCCGTGCCGCGGCTACGATCACCCCGGCGTCGATGACGCTGGGCGAGTTCGGCGTGACCGTGGGTAAGAGCGACCTTGCGGCCAACGGCCAGCTTACGGGGTATATCGGCTACCTGCTGCGGGGCGACAAGCTCTCCGGGCGCCTTTACGTGAAATCCGACCTGCTCGACCTGAACGAGATCATGGATGCCATGCCGGCCGACGAAGAAACCGCCGGCGGGGAAGCTGCTGCCCAGGCGCCCGCCGAGTCCCCTGCTCCCGCGCAGGCGCTCGAAGTCCCGCGCAACCTCGACCTTTCGCTCAATACCGAGTTGCAGAAGGTGTTGTTCCAGAAGATGACCATCGGCGGCATCACCGGCGAAATGCGCATGGCGGACGGAACTTTGTCGCTCAGCCGCCTGCGTATGCAGCTCTTCGGAGGTACGGCTACCGCATCGGGCAGCTACTCGACGGCCTCCGATCCGCAGCGCCCGGCGCTGAAACTCTCGCTGGGGCTTTCGGGGGCATCGTTCTCCAAGACCTTCGACGAGTTGGAGATGGTGCAGAAACTCGTCCCGGTCTTTGCCAAGACGGGCGGCGACTATTCGCTTTCGCTCGATATGTCCGCGACGCTCGATGCGCAGATGTCGCCCGACCTGCAGTCGGTCAACGCCACGGGCGAGATCAAGTCGGCCAATATCCGCATCCAGAACATTGAGGCGTTCGATGCACTGGCCAAGGCGCTCAATAACGACAACCTGCGTAAGATCGAGGCCAAGGACGTGGCTATCCGCTTCGCTATCCGCGACGGACGTATCGCTACGGAGCCTTTCGACCTGAAGATGGGCGACATCAGGATCAACATGTCGGGTTCGACGGGGCTCGACCAGACCATCGACTATACGGCCAGGGTAGCCCTCCCGGCCGGTTCGACGGGCGGTATCCTGCAATCGGTCAACGTCGGTATCGGCGGCACGTTCACCTCGCCCAAGATCACGCTCGGCGTGAAGGAGGCTGCCGAGCAGGCCGTGAAGAACGTCGTCGACCAGCAGATCCAGAAGCTCACGGGCAGCGAGTCGCTCGGCGAGGAGATCCGCAAACAGGCCGACAACCTCCGGGCCGAGGCCAGGAAGGCGGGTGAGAAACTCGTCGAGGCCGCCCAGGCGCAACGGACGAAGCTTATCGACGGTGCGAAGGAGAAAGGTGCGCTGGCCAAGCTGGCTGCCGAGAAGGCCGGGGACAAACTGGTCGAGGAAGCCCGCAAACAGGCCGACAAACTTGCGGCCGAGGCCGATAAACAGATCGAAAAACTCACGGCGAAGCAGGAATAAACGATGCTTGTCATTTTTGCCGTCATCATTGGAGGAATCATTACGGGGCGCCTGCTGTCGAGCTGGCGCCTCGTATTCGTCTCCCGTATGATCACCGTGATTATATGGCTCCTGCTGTTCCTGCTGGGACTGGAGGTCGGTTCCGACCCTGCCGTCGTGGGCGGTATGGCGACCCTCGGACGCACGGCCTTTGTCATCTTCGCATGCTCGGTCGCGGGCAGCATCTGTATGTCGTGGCTGTTGTGGCGCTGCGTCCGGCGCCGGGACGCTGTGCCCGACGGAGGCGGTACGGAATCGCCGGGACTGCCTGCCGCGGCTGCGGATTTCCCGCGAGGGGCGGCAGGCGGCCAGGCCGCAGCTGGCGGGGACACCCGACCCCTTTCCGTATGGGGCGCCTTGCGGGGGAGCCTCGTGATCGTCGCCTTTTTCGTCGCAGGGTGTCTGGCGGGGTTGTTCTCCGCCTTGCCGTTCGACGTGGCGGGGTCGCGCCTCAGCACCTATGTGCTCTATGCCCTGATGTTTTGCGTGGGGATCACCCTCGGCAGCGATACGGCCCTTGCGGGGCGTGTGCGGCGGCTCGATCCGCGGCTGGCGCTGCTGCCCGTGATGACGGCCGTCGGTACGCTGGCCGGCGCTGCCTTGTCGACACTGCTCTTGCCGCCGCTTACGGCCGGGGACACGATGGCCGTCGGCGCTGGGTTCGGCTACTACTCGCTTTCGAGTATCTTCATCGCCGATTTCCGGGGCGCGGAGCTGGGAACGGTGGCATTGCTCTGCAATGTCATGCGCGAGCTGTTCACACTGTTGGCCGCACCCCTTGTCGCCCGGTGGTTCGGGCCGCTGGCCGCCGTCTCGATCGGCGGAGCCACGACTTTCGATACCACCCTGCCGATCATCACGCAGTCCGCAGGGAAACCCTATGCCGTGGTGTCGATCTTCCACGGCTGCGTGCTCGATTTCAGCGTCCCGTTCCTGGTGACGTTCTTCTGCACGATGTAAATTCGGATACGGATGCCCTTCCGGAGCGCTTTTGCCGCTGTCACGGCAAAAAGTCCCCGCCACAGCGGGCTGGGATGGACGGCAATAAACACGGCGGAACGCCGTGGACGTTTTGTGGTTATCTTTTTATGTAGGTCTGCAATGCCGCGACGTATTCGGCGAAGGCATCGCGCCCGGTGTCCGTGATGCGGCAGACCGTGCAGGGCATCTTTCCGCGGAAGGTCTTTTCGATTTCGATGTAATCCGCCTTCGCCAGCTTGTCCAGCTGTACCGAAAGGTTGCCCGCCGTGGCTCCGGTCTGCTGCCGGATAAAGACAAAGTCGGCGCTCTCGACCCCGATGAGGATCGACATCACGGCCAGTCTCAGTTCCGAATGCAGCAGCGGATTCAGTTCTTTGAACATTGCTTGCGGGTTATGTGGCGGAGGATAAAACCGGGTAGCAGTACGAGCAGTATGCCATGGGCGGAGAGTTCGAGCATCCACGTCCCGCCTTGGGCGTCGAACGGCGCCCGGAACGTATAGTTGAAAGCCATGATGAGCTCGAAGATCGAGAGCATCAGCAGCGCTGCGAACGACCCCGATTGCTGGGAGCCTTTCCCCCGGTAGAATTCGGCGGTGATAGCCAGTGCCGTGCCGAGCAGCAGCTGCATGACGCCTACGGGGTTTATCGTATTCCCGGGGATGGTTACGGCATAGACGATCGCGGCGGCCGAGATCATCGCCGGCATGCCCCATATCAGGATCAGCAGGTCGTCGAACCCCGTGCGGACGAGGGCCTTCCGCCGCGAATTGCGAACCGTCCAAATATAGCCGCAGACCAGCGGTGCCAGCCAGCTCCACAGTACGCGCACGTCGCCTGTCCAGTGGTAAAGCCCGTATTCGGCCAGCGCCGTGAGGCTGAGCAGCGCTCCCCAGAAGATGAACAATTCGCCCCGCACGTAATTCATGCGGCGCATATTGCGGTCGAAGACGCGGGCGATGATGTCCAGCGCTTCCGTTTCGGATATTTTCTGTCCGTTCATTGCGTTATCCGTTCGTATGGTTCGACTTGTAGTTGAGGATATGCCCCGGGATAATCATCATCACGACGAATCCGACGGCGAAGAGGGTGGGCATCCAGTACCCGCTCACGATGAGCGAAACGGGAGCCAGGACGATCGCCGCCGCACCGCCGGCGGTCGCCGGGCGGAACCGGATGATCAGCCCCGTGATCGTGGTTCCCATGCCCATCGTCAGCAGGATGATGAACAGGATCGGCAGCCGTATCTGGCTGAATAGCGTGAGCATACTGACGAACCACGCCGTAAGGCCCGTCACCATCCATACGTTGTTGATGACGCGGTCGACGAACGTGCTGACTTTGCCCTCGGTATGCTTGTCGCGTGTCAGCCACATCAGCAATGCGCCCAAAACGGGGAGCACCATCCACAGGATATTCCATTTCGGATCCTGGAAATAGTATACCGCACCCATGACCAGGAGCGTCGTGAAGACGGTCACGTAACCCCAGACCAGGAACGGCCGTCCCGAGTTGCGCACCATGCGGTTGCGGGTATTGTCGATCATGCGGCTGATGAGCGCGATGCTCTCGGCGGCATTCAGTTGCTTGTCTTCCATAGCGATGTGTTTTTGCGTCCGTTTCATGTCGTTTCAGTTGTCTCCGTTTGTTATCCGCCCTTCGTCCGCATCGCGCCTTACCTGCCGCCTGAGTGCATAGCCGGCACCCGTGAGCCCGATGAGGATCGCTGCGGCGAATTGCAGCAGGTTGTAGTCGGGGTCGGCATTGAGCCACGAGTCGCGGGTAATGCCGAAGCCGATCGGCACGACGATGCATGACGCGTAGTACATGTATCTGTTGCGGATCACCTGCCCCGAGATGAAGAGGCCGGCGCCGATCAGCAGCAACGCGGGAAAGAGCGGGTCGACTGTCCGGGTGTCGTACCCTAAGACCAGGATCGCCGACAGGACGATCAGTGCCGCTATGCAGCCCCATATCTGTTCCAGCAGCCGGTCGGTGTAGCTTTTGACCTGCGGGGCGCGGGACTTGTTGTGCCACCGGGTCACTATGCCCCCGGCCGCTGCGGCTGCCAGCCACAGCCACTGCCAGGCGCGGCAGTCGGTGGTTTTCAGCAGGACGAAGATTCCGATGGCGGTTGCGGCCAGCAGGTATCCCCACAGGAGGAACAGGTTGCTGCTGCCGAATGAGAGCCGGCGGCGGGTGCCGCGGATCATTTGCTGGATGAGTTCGATGCTCTGGTTTGCGTTGAGGTTTTTGTCTTCCATGGCGGACGGTCGGTTACGGGGGATAAAGTTACGAATTAATTTTTATTGTTCCGTGCTTTTCACGAGGCGCTTGCGCTGGGTTTCCGCTGCGCTTTCGACGGTGCGGGCGCGGAACTTTTTGCCGGCGCGGAAATTCCAGGCCGCACCGGCTTTCCACAAACGCCCCGACCAGGCCTGCCGTGCGTCGATCGTGCGGCGCATGCCGTCGGTCAGGGATGCGAACTCCCAGTCGCAGCCGGTGATGTTCGACAGGGTGCAGAAAAGCGTCAGGCGTTTGCCGAAGAGCTGTTTTTTGACGGTCGCCGAGAGCGTGTGGCGCGGCCCGACCTCGCTGTTGCCCGAGTAAAGGCGGCTCTGGGCACGGTAGGCGGCTTCGGCGAAGAATCCGGCCGGCAGCGTGAACGAGCAGGTGGCGTCGGCGAACATCAGGTAGTGCGTCGCCGGGCTGTCGGTACTGTTGAGCCGGATGCGCTGCATCACCCCGACGGCATTGACCGAGAGGTTCCACCAGCGGGTGATTTTCGCCGGGACGCTCGCCGCCACGAACCAGTGGTTCTCCGTGTAATGGTTTTCGGGACGGATATATACGGCGTCCGGGTCGGTTGCGTCCCTGTGTGCGATTTCGCGGATCAGGTCGTGGTGCAAGTTGCCGCCCACGGTGAGCGTGTAACGGTATTTCCATACGGCCGTGAGCGAAAAACGGTGTATGTAGGTCGGCCGCAGCGAGGGGTTGCCCGACTGCCAGCTGTAATCCGATATGCGGATCCGTGCGGGGTTCAGCGCCGGGAATGCCGGGCGTTCGATGTTGCGGCTCCACTGCGCCACGAGCAGCCATGTGCGCAGGGCGTTGAGCGCGCGGCTGACCGAAACGTTTGGGAACAACCCGAAATAGGAGCGGCCGAAGGCCTGCGATGCGACGGAGGTGTATTCACCGCGCAGCCCGGCCGAAAGCTCCCACCGCCCGGCGCTGTACTCCAGCGAGGCATAGGCCGCGCCGATCTGCTCGGTGTAATGCTGGTCGTAGCCGTATTCGGGCAGTGCCTGCCATGTACCCTGCATCTGTGCCGCGTAGCGGCTGTCGTCCGCCATGCCGTTGCGGGTGTAGCGCAGTCCCGCGCGCAGTGTCAGGCCGTGCGGCAGTTTGCGCGTAAGCCCGGCGTCGGCCGTCAGGATGTCGTACACGGAACCCGTGGCGGATTCGTAGAGCGAGTCGCGCAGGGTTCCGGGTGCGCAGGTCGTCGTATGGTAGCTGTTGTCGCCGTGGGAGGTGTAACGCGTGTAGTCGGCGATCAGTTTGAACTGCGATCCCAGCGTGTCGATCTTCCAGATGTAATTGGCGGTTGCGGTCAGGGTATTCCCGCCCATGTGCTGGCGGTAGCGGCTGTCGCTCTGGGTTTGTCCGAGTGTGGTGCGCGATAGTGTCGGCATGTGGGTGCTGCGTTCCGTGTATTCGATGTCGAAACCTGCGGTGTGTTTCGGCGTAGGGTCGAATACCGCGGAGAAATGCCCGCGCCCGTAGTTTGTGCGGCTCTTCGAATCGCTCCTGCCGGCGAAGGGCAGCGGCTGCCCGGCCTGCCCGCGGGTCTCCGTGAAGCGGCTTAGGGCAACCGGGGTGAAGCTTCCCGACCCCGAGGCGGTGAGTGTCCAGCGCCCCGTGCGGATGCCGATGCGCCCCGTGGGGGTATAGCCCGCTATCCGGTTGCTTTGCACCGTGGAGAATTGCAGGTTGCCGTCCATGCCGCCGTCGCGTCTGCGTCGCAGTGTGATGAGGATCACGCCGCCCCGGCTGTCGGCGGTGAACTCGGCGCCCGCCAGCGGTACCACCTCGATGCGGGCGATGTCGGCTGCGGTCAGGCTGCGCAGGTAGGAGGTGGTTTCCTCCGCCGAACCTTTCAGCTCGCGGCCGTCCACGTAGACTTTCGTACCGCCGGCGCCGTTGAGCGAGATGCCGTCCTCACCCAGCCATACGCCCGGCGCCCGTGCCAGCAGTTCGGTGCCGTCCTGTCCCGCGAGTGCGGGCGTATTCCCGATACTGACCACAAACCTGTCGGCCTGCCGCGCCACCGTCTCGGCGGTCACCGTCACCTCGCTGATTCCGAGAGGTGCAAGGGGTAAATCACCGAGGTCGGTATCCGCTGCGGCGACGCATACCTCCTGTTCGAAGGGGCGGTAGGCGACGTGCCGCAGTACGAGCGTGTAACGGCCCGTATCCGCCGTGAGCACGAAGCCCCCTGCGTCGTCGGTCGTCGTACCCGCTGCCTGGCGTCCGTCGCGCAGCAGCACGGCCGTGGCGTAGCCGACCGGGCTGCCGCCCTCCAGAGCGCGCCCCCGGAGGGTATGTTGAGCCGCGGCCGGGATCGTCGCGGCGAGCAGCAGTGCGGTGAGCAGCGGGCGGTACATGCGCCTATTCGTTTTCGGTGGCAGGATAGTAGAGCTTCAGCGTGGCCGTGTTGTGCTCGGCGGGAAGCTTGCATTTTCGGGTGGCGTAGCCTTCGGCAGGGCCGCGGTCGCCCATCTTCAGCTTGTAGTCGCCGTCTTCGTCGTGGAAGAGCGAAAGCTCGGCCGCATCAGCTTCGATGCCTTCGAGCGTCACGACGACTTTGCCGGCCTTTGCGGCCGCCATGCCGTAGACGGGCTGTTCCTGCCCGGCGACCTTGGCCATGACGAGGATGTTGCCCTTGTCGTTGCGAATGTCCGATACGGTGACTTCGAGCGTTTTGGCCGAGACGGCCGTGGAGGCCAGCATGAAGCTGGCGGCCAGTAACAGGTGTAAGGTTTGCATAACCGGGATTTTTATGGGTTTGACGTTAATCTTTGTCCTCGTCGCAGCCCGTCAGGTACCAGACCAGCGAGAGGATCAGGTTCAGCCCCCAGCCGGCCATGACCCATACCACCCACCAGTAGTGGGGCGAGGTGTACCAGTTGACGAAGGTGAGGAACGCGCATACCGCGACGTAGGTGGTGATGCGGCGGGCGAACCAGCGGCCGAAAAGGCGGCGTTTGTCGGTGGTGTTTTCCAGAAGTTTCATAGGTTTGCGGTGTGAAATGACTCTCTTGGTTTATAAATCTATTGCGAATATAAAGTAGTTTATAGAATAAACCAAATTTCCGGACAGGAATTTTCGAAAAAATTCGATACCTATATTAACAGCCGGGTCGTTTTTATGCGCGCGGGGTATTCCCGGTTGCCGGAAAAAATGTAAATTTGCGGGAAATTGATACCTGCCCGATATGAAGAAACTCATTTTGTCCCTTATTTGCCTTGCCGCCGCATGGGGTGCCGCGGCCAAGGTCGAACTGCCCGAGATCATCGGCAGCGACATGGTGCTCCAGCAAAATGCCCAATGCCGCCTCTGGGGCTGGGCCGATCCCCGGGCCACGGTGCGGATCGAGACCTCGTGGGGTGCCGAATGCACCGTGCGAAGCGATGCCGACGGCCGTTGGTCTGCCCTGGTGAACACCCCGGCCGGCAGTTATGAGCCGCAGCAGGTGACGATCGTAAGCGGCAATAGGGTCGTGCTCGACAACGTACTGATCGGCGAAGTCTGGTTCGCCGGCGGGCAGAGCAATATGGAGATGCCGCTCCGCGGGTTCAATAACTGTCCCATCGCCGGGGCCAACGAGATCATAGCCCGTGCGGGGAGTATGCGCGACAGGCTCCGCTACGTGAAAATACCCCTCACGGCGGCCTATACGCCCCAGGATCGGGTTCCGGGGAAATGGAGGCCATGTACGGTGGAGACCGCGCCCGATTTCACCGCCACGGGTTATTTCTTTGCCGAACTGCTCAGCGACGTGCTGGACGTGCCTGTCGGCATTGTCGACTGCACGTGGGGCGGAACCCGCGTCGAGGGCTGGACGAACCGCGAGATACTGGAAACCTATCCCGATATCGACCTGACGGAAAAAGGCATCGAGGCCACGACCCACTGGCTGCGCCCGATGGTGATGTACAATGCCATGCTGCATCCGGTGGCGGGGTATACCGTCCGCGGCTTCCTGTGGTATCAGGGCGAATCGAACGTAAACCAGTATAAGGACTATGCTGTCCGCCTTTCCAACATGGTAGGGCTGTGGCGTTCGCTCTGGAAGCAGGGCGATATCCCGTTCTATTACGTCGAGGTCGCCCCCTTCGCCTATGGCAGCGGCAACGGCCCCTATCTGCGCGAAGCGCAGTGGGAGGCACGGGAACTCATCCCCAACAGCGGCGTGATTTGCACGAACGACCTGGTGGAACCCTACGAGGCAACCAATGTCCACCCCAAGAATAAACGCGACGTAGGGCACAGGCTGGCCTTCATGGCACTCAACAAGACCTACGGTTTCTCAGATATCGCCTGCGAAAGCCCGCGGTTCAGGTCGATCGAGATCCGCGACGGCAAGGCTTACGTTGCCTTGTCCCATACCGAAGAGGGGTTCAGCCGCATGGAGGATATCCGCGGGTTCGAAGTGTGCGGCCCCGACCGGGTATTCCATCCTGCCGATGTGGCGGTGGACAGGCGGAAACTGCTGCTGGTCATCTCGTCGAAGGAGGTTGTCCGCCCGGTTGCCGTGCGGTACGGGTTCCGCGATTTCATGCCCGGCAACCTGGCCAACATCCGGGGTCTACCGGTCGTGCCGTTCCGCACGGACGATTTCTGAATGCTTGTGATACCGTAACAGGAAACCCGCCTCCCGGCGGGTTTCCTGTTTATTTGGCGGGTATTTCTTTCAGTACCACGTCCACCCATTCGGGATGGCGGCGGATATATTGGGCGACGAAGGGGCACTGGGGGATCATTTGTATTTTCTTGGCGCGCAGATCCTCCAGTACGTCGTGCACCAGCTCGGCGCCGATGCCCTGCCCTTCGTATTTTTCAGGGACTTCGGTGTGTGTCAGGATAATGAATCCCTGGGTTTTGATGTATTCGATGATGGCGATGTCGTCGCCCAGGTCGAATTCGTAGCGCTTTTCGTCGGCATTGTCGACCAGCGAGTGTTTTCTTTTTTCCATAACCTTGTGCTTTAGATAGTGGCTTTGCTTCTTCAAATATAGTTCCTAATCGGGAAAAATGTTACTTTTGCATCCGAAAGATGGAGAACATTTCCGACATATTGCTATCCTGGTTCGCCCGCGAAGGCCGTGACCTGCCCTGGCGTCGCACGCGCGACCCTTACCGGATATGGCTTTCGGAGGTTATCCTGCAACAGACGCGTGTGGCGCAGGGATTGGAGTACTACCTGCGCTTTACGGAGCGGTTCCCCGACATCGCCGCGCTGGCAGCCGCGCCCGAGGACGAGGTGCTCAAACTGTGGCAGGGGTTGGGCTATTACAGCCGTGCCCGTAACCTCCATGCTGCCGCGAGGCAAGTCGTGTCTCGGTTCGGCGGGGTGTTCCCTGCCACGTACGGGGAGGTGCGCGCGCTGCGCGGCGTGGGCGACTATACTGCGGCGGCCGTCTGCTCGATCGTTTACGACGCCCCGTGCGCGGTGGTCGACGGGAATGTATACCGGGTGCTGGCACGGCTTTTCGATATCGGGATCCCGATAGATACGACGGCCGGGAAGAGGGCGTTCGCCGAGTTGGCACAGTCGCAGCTGGATACTTCCCGTCCGGGACTTTACAACCAGGCGATCATGGATTTCGGGGCCCTGCAATGTACCCCCGCGCAGCCCCGGTGCGGGGATTGCCCCCTGGCTGGACGGTGCCTCGCCCTGGCTGCGGGCACGGTGGGCGTGCGTCCCGTAAAACAGGGGCGCGGGAAGATGCGCGACCGTTGGTTCAACTACCTGCACGTGACCTGCGGCGGGCAGACGCTGCTGCACCGTCGCGGCGGAGGAGATATCTGGCAGGGGTTGTATGAATTTCCGCTTATCGAAACGGACAAGGCTGCGGATTTCGCGGAGCTGGCTGCAACGGCGGCGTTCCGCGAATTGCTCGGCAACGGCAGGTGGCACCTGCGGCGCAGCGTCACGATGCCCGGGCACCAGCTTTCGCACCAGCTTTTGCATGCGGTTTTCCACCGCATCGAATGCGACGCCATGCCTGCTTTCCCGTCCGTGGAAACCGCCGCGCTGGGCGGCTATGCCCTGCCGCGGCTGATCGACCGTTACCTGACCAAATACCAGATGTAAGCGATGTAAATCGCCAGGAAGATAGCGCCTTCCCACCGGTCGAGCTTTTTGCTGCGGAACGTGAAGGCTGCCATGAACAGCAGCAGCGAACTCAGCACGACCACGAGGATGTCCGTCAGCGTGATCCCGCCCATCGTCAGGGGGTGGATCGTGGCGCTGATGCCCAGGATCAGCAGGATATTGGCGATGTTCGATCCGATGACATTCCCGAGCGCCATTTCGGCCTTGCCTTTGAGCAGCGATACCACCGACGAAGCCAGTTCCGGCAGCGACGTGCCGCCCGCCACGAGCGTGATGGCGATGACCGATTCGCTGATTCCGAGCGTGCGGGCGATCGCCGTAGCGCTTTTCAGGAACATCTCGCCGCCGAAGATCAGTCCCGCGAGCCCTCCTGCGATCATCACCCCCGCCAGCCACAACGCCATCGGTTTCTTAGTCCCTTCGGCCTGCTTCACCCCGTTTTTTACGATGGCTCCGGCTTCAGATGCCGGGGTTTTCGTCCCGCCCGCTGCACCGGGCATGCTGCGCTGGCGTTTGGTTGTGCGGATCATGTACCACATCAGCCCGATGTAGAGCGCGAGCATGACGATGCCGTCCGGGCGGCCGATTCTGTCCGTTGCCCCTGCGCATACCAGGCGGTCGGAAGTGACCGCCAGCAGCACGAGCGACGCGGCCATGCCGAACGGGATGTCGCGCCGGATGTTCTCCTTCGTAAGCACGAGCGGCCGGATCAGCGCGCAGATTCCCAGGATTACGAAGACGTTGAAGATGTTCGAGCCGACGACGTTGCCGATCGCCACGTCGCTGTTGCCCGCCGCAGCCGAGAGCACCGAGACCACCAGTTCGGGCATCGAGGTGCCGACGGCGACGATCGTCAGGCCGATGATGAATTCCGGGACGCGGAAACGCTGGGCTACCGCCGCAGAGCCGTCCGTCAGGAAATTTGCGCCGCCGAGGATCAGCCCCAGGCCGACGAGTAGTAACAGGATGTCCATTGTTTTATCCGAGCATTATGAGACTTACGGCCATCAGTGCCATGCCGGCCACCACGCCGTAGATCGAGATGTGCGCTTCGCCGTATTCACGGGCCGCTGGCAGCAGTTCGTCGATCGAAATGAATACCATGATTCCCGCCACGCCTGCGAGGATGCAGCCCATCAGTGTCGGCGTCATGAAGGGCATCAGCACAAGGTAGGCCAGCACCGCCCCGACAGGTTCCGCGAGCCCCGACAACAACGAAAGTTTGAAGGCTTTTTTGCGGTCGCCCGTGGCGTAGTAAACCGGGATCGAGACGGCAATGCCTTCGGGGATGTTATGGATGGCGATCGCCGCGGCGATGGCAACGCCCAGGGCCATGTTGTCCACGGCCGAGGTAAACGTGGCGATACCTTCCGGAAAATTGTGTATGCCGATTGCCAGTGCGGTCATTACGCCCATGCGCATGAGCTTCGGGTTGCGGGGCTGCTTGTCCATCTCCTCGACCATGTGTGCCTCGTGGGGGTTTTCGAACGAGGGGACGAGCCGGTCGATGATGCCGATGAGCAGTATCCCGGCGAAGAAGCTGGCGACGGTGACGATGATCCCCGTCTGTGCGCCCCATTCGTCTGAGAGGGTGGTGTGCGCCTGCTGGAACAGCTCGACGAACGATACGTAGATCATCACGCCGCCTGACAGGCCCAGCGAGAACGACAGCAGCCGCTTGTTGGTGCGGCGGGCAAAGAAAGCGATGGCGCTGCCGATGCCGGTGGCCAGTCCGGCGCCCAGCGTCAGCAGCAGGGGTATGAGGATATTGTGTTCCATAGGGTTTACCGTTCGTTTATCTGGCTCTATCGCCGCGATGATGGTGCAAACGGGCGGCAAGGGAGCTTGCTCCCAAATGCCCGGGTGCAACTTATCTTCTGCAAAGATAGTGCTTTTCCGGTGAACACCGTAAAAAACCGGGCCCTTGCGAGCCCGGTTTTTCTGATAGGAGTATAACCTCCGCCTATTCGGAGTGCTGTTTCCGACAGGCATTTGTGCGCCCAAGCGCTGATATGCCGATGCGGCGATGCGGCGGTGCGGTGCTGCCGGTCTGCCGGACGGCATGCTGCGTCCGGTTATTTGCCGTGTGCTTCGCGGATCAGCGCGCCCAGCACTTCGATGCTGTCGGCCGTGATGTGCGGCTGCGGGTCGGCCTTGTCCGCCACGTCGAGCGTCGTTTCGCCCGAGAGCACCAGCACGCCCATGGCCTTGGCATTGTGCGCCATCGCCACGTCGGTGTAGATGCGGTCGCCGACCATCGCGATCTGGTCGGGTTGCAGGCCGTGGCGCGAGAGTATGCCCGAGAGCATGTTGGGATCGGGTTTGCCGAGCGTGATGTCGGGCCGCCGTCCCGTGGCATGTTCGATGCAAGCACAAATGGAACCGCAGTCGACCAGTACCGTCGGCTGGTCGGTGGGGCATACCCGGTCGGGGTTGGTGGCGATGTAGGGTACGCGCTGCGACACCCACCATGCGGCGCGGCACAGGCGGTCATACTGCAGCGTCATGTCGAACGCCGCGACCACCACGTCCGGCACGTCGTCCGCCGAATCTGCGGCCGATTCGAAACCTGCGGCCTCGAATTCCGAGATCATGCTCGGCGTGCCGAGCAGGAAAAGCCGTTTGGCCGCAGGGTAATGCTCCCTGATGTAGTCGATCGTCGCCAGTGCGGTGGTGTACATCTCGTCGCGTGTCGCCCGTATGCCCAGCACGTCGAGTTTGTGCAGGTAGTCGGCGATCGACTTCGACGGGTTGTTGGTCAGGAACGAATAGCCGATGCCCATCTCCTTGAGCCCCGCGAGGAACGGCTTGGTGTAGGGAAAGAGCGACATGCCCATGTAGATCGTGCCGTCCATGTCGAGCGCCACGTGCCGGATGCGGCGCAGGTGTTCCATCAGTTCGTCGTGCGTGTAGACCGAGCGATATTTTTCGAATGCAGCCATTTGTTTACTTGCGGTTGAGATTAAGGTTCTGGAATAAGTAGGGGTAGTCGGTTTCGATGACGTCGCAACCCGTCGGGATTTCGAGTTCATAGCCCTGTATCTTCTGCGCGTCGGTGGCCCTGCGGTCGTGCGTCGGGGCGAGCGAGATCATGCACATCACGCCGTTGCGGTGCAGGTTGTCGTAAAGCTCCTGCTGGTCGGGCAGCATCATCGTGCCGACGTAGGCCATCACCTGCGACCAGGGAATCCGCTCCCCGACGTATTCGTTGAACTCCTTCATGTTCTTGCACCAGCACGAGAACATCGCCTGCGGGTCGCGGTCGAGGTACGTGCGCGCCTGTTTGGCGTTGCGCACGGTATACATCACGTTGGCCGGTGCCAGGCGGTTGATGAATTGCGACATCACTTCGAGCGGGACGTCCTTGATGTCGAGGTTGAGGATCGTCTTGCCCTGGCTCCATGCGATGCACTCCTCGAGGGTGGGGATCTTGTAGGTCGTGACGTTGCCTTCGCGATCCTTGAGGAAGAACTGCTGCAACTCCGCGTAGGTGTAGTCCGAAACCTTGCCCGTGCCGGTCGTGGTACGGTCGATCGTGGCGTCGTGCATCAGCACGATCACGCTGTCTTTGGTCATGCGCGGGTCGATCTCGAAGAACGAGGGCATCATCGTGAGCGTCTTCTCGAACGACTCGATGCAGTTTTCGGGGAATCCCGTCACCATGCCGCCGCGGTGGCCGCTGATGACGACCGGCCGCTCGGGCGAATAGCGGAACCACTCGTGCAGCTGTGTGCGGTCTTTGATGTCGATGTAGTAGGGCCCTTCGGCCTTTTGCCCGCCCGGGGCGCATCCGAGCAGCAGGGCGGCGGTGGCGAAGGCGGTCAGTAGTCTGGATGTTTTCATATTGCGTTTTGTTGGTTCTCTGCGGTTTGTTCCAAGAGCAAAGGCGCCCGGAAGCGCCTTTGTCCCTGTTCTGTTTCCTTTCAGGCGGTTACTTGTCGATCCGGTGGCGTTTGATGACCTCGCCGCCCGTGTTCACGACGTCGATGTCGATTCCCCTGCGGTCGGCCTTCACCACGAGCTTGTCCCGGTTCGAATTTACGAGGATCGGGAAGTTCGTGCCCCGGCTCCCGTCGTCGATCCACTGGTAGCGGTGGTAGTGCCCGCATAGCATGATGTCGACCGAAGCTTCGTTGAGGATCGGTACGAGCAGCCTGCGGAGTTCCTGTTCGCCGTGCCAGCTGCTTTTCCCGCCCGGGATCATGTGCAGCACGACGATGTGCAGGGGTGCCGAGCGGTATTCCTCGCTTTCGACCACGCCCTTCAGCCAGCGGGCTTCCTGTTCGCGGTAGGCGTCGGTAGTCGACAACCCGTAGTAGCGGATGTCGCTGTCGGGCTTGTCCTCGCCGCAGTCCAGCACGACGAAATAGGCCGGGCCCTGCCGGAACGTGTAGTATACCTCGCCCGTGGAGGTCGGGAAGTAGTCGAGGAATCTCGGGGAGAAGGAGCCGCGGTTCTCGTGGTTGCCGCGCGTTGCGAAGATCGGGATTCCCGCGGGTGTCAGCAATTCGGCCGCCGAATTGAGATAACCCTCGAAAAGCTGTTTCTCGGACTCCATCGAACTGAGCATGTCGCCGTTGAAGCAGACGAAATCGGGTTTGGCCTTCCCGACGCCTTCCAGCAGCAACCGGAAGATCGAATCCTGGGCGTGAATGTCGTTCACGACCCAGAATTCGGTTTGATCCTTCTTTTCGTCGAGCGTAGTGGCCGTATAGGGCTTGTGTTTGAGGATGTCGCTCCCGTAACCTTCGCCCAGGACTACCCGCTTGTTGCCTTCGTCGCAGAGCACGCCCTGCTGCATGATGCGGTAACGGTAGGTCGTCCCCGGAGCCAGCCCTTCCACGCGTACGCGGTGCAGGCGGCCTATGCGGCGTTTGCCGATGTGCGAATCGTAATATTTCGGCCGCTCGGCGGCATAGAAATGCGATCCGTCGTCAGGGGCTACTTCGACCCACGACGCGGCGTCCATGGTCGTCGTCCATACCACGGTGAAGCCGTCGTCGGTGACCTGTTGCAGGTAGGGCCCGTGGGCAATGCGTACCGAGGGCTGTGCGCAGGCAATGCCCCAGACCGACAGGGCGACGAGTATCGAGATCAGTCGTTTCATTTCGTTTCTGCTTTTGAATCGCAATTTACAAAGTTACGAATTTTTCCGTAATAACCTACTCGCCGACCGGGAAATCCTCGGCAAGGCCCGTAGTGAATTTCGACTGGCTGTAAGTCTGGCCGAATTTATCCGTGGCGCGGACTTCGACCGAAGCCGTGGACGATTGGAGCGTGTAGTAGTACAGGTGGCTCGTGTTGGTGCGGTCGTAGTTGCTCGGGGCGCGTCCCTGTACGCCGCAGTGGTAGCCTGATGCCCATGCGTCGCGTTTGGTCGCATTGCTCTCGTAGGGCTTCATTTCCCCGGTCTTGGTGCCGTTTTCATAGACTTCGATCTTCCAGTCCTTGTCGGCGTTCCAGATGTTGGCCACGATCTGGTCGTCGCCCTTGTAATAGAACTGGTACGAAGGCGTATACCCTTCCATGAAGATGTCGCTGCCGCGGTAGAGGCGTATCTGGAAATCGGGGTCGAAGCCCGTGGCCTTATAAACCCAGTTGTCGATCGTCGCGCCCTTGACCTTGTAGATCGCATAGCCGTTAGGCGTTCCGTCGGTATTGATCGTCGAATGCCACCATGCGCCGCAGGCTGCGCCGTGCACGTGTTCGTAGTGGCTGTCGTAGGTGTTGTTCTCGGCATAGTGCGTGTGTCCCGACATGATATGCACCTCGGCGAACGGCTTGAGCAGTTCGAGTACCGCCTGTACGTTCTGGTTGTTGCTGGCGCGCATGGGGATGTGTACGCAGAAGATCACCATTTTGTCTTTCGGAACATAACTCAGATCCTGGCGGAGCCACTCGACCTGGTCGTCGCGGAATCCGAGCGAATAATCCTTGTGGCTCGGGAAAATGATATTGTCCATGGCGACGATGTGCACGTTGCCGCGGTCGAACGAATAGTTTACGGGGCCGAAGATGTATTCGAAATTCCGCTGTGCGGCGATGTCGTGTGCCACGGTATAGTCGTTCTTGCTGACGGCGATCACCTTGTTGTCGTGGTTGCCCATCAGCTGGAAGAGCGGCAGCCCGACCTTGTCCATCTGCATGGCCTTTTTCATCAGCGGGAATACGTCGTTCGTGTAGTCCGTATTCTCGGTGTTCCAGCCTATGTCGCCCAACGTGATGCCGTAACACGGCAGCGTCGAGGCTGCGACCTGCGCGGCGATGTCGGGTACCGTTTCGTTGTTGAAACGTGCGATGTTGGTCGTGTTCTGGCACTGGGGGTCGGCCACGCAGAAGAGGTTGAACTCGTTCTCGGCACCTCCGGCCAGCGGGGTCAGCGTGAAGTCGTAGCGCTTGCGCCCTTCGGTCAGTTTCTGCCAGAAGCAGGGCAGCCCTTCGGACATGGGGACTTCGTATGCCGCGGGGATCGAAAGGTACACCTGATAGGAGAATTCCCCGGCCGTAAGCTGGTAGACGCCGTTCTCGTCGGTGGCTGTGCAGGTATATCCGTCGCTTACGACGATTCCCTGCAGTCTGTTCCCCTGGTTGTCGGTCACCACTCCGTAGATGTCGGTCAGCGGATCTATGGGGGTCTTTACCGGGCGGTCGTCGTCATTCGAGCACCCGGTAAAGATCAGGGCGGTGAGTGCGGCGATGATAAATATGTATCGTTTCATTGTATGCTGAATTAAGGTTTATATCGGGATGCGCGCCCCGGGAAAATCCCGCCCGGGGCGCGTTTCCTCCTTGTTTATCTCCAGTAGTAGTTTTGTCCCAGGTCGGGGTTGATGTTCAGCGCCGTCTTGGGGATGGGGCGCAGGTAGCGCTTCTCCTCGAAGTTGCGGCCCACGGTATAGAGCAGACGTCCGGTCGTGCCGTTCTCCAGCGAATATTTGCTGTCGTCGAGTACGATGTACGTTACGCCGGGTTCGTTGCCGGCTTCGCCCGAAATCACGCAGACGTCGTTGATGCCGTCACCGTTGAGGTCGTAGGAGGTATCCATGGCCGGGATGTAGATGCCGTACCACTGCTTGTTCAGCAGTTCGCCCGCATGCCAGCGCATCAGGTCATTGTAACGGAACCCTTCCAGCAGCAACTCGATGGCGCGCTCGCGGCGGATCTCCAGCAGGTCGCTGTCGCTCAGCCCGTAGTACTGTTGCAGATAGGGGTCTGCCGACGTCGGGCGTTTGCCGTCGACGCCTGCGCGCTCACGCAGCGGTTTGATGGTCTTGTTCCAGATGTCGTCGCTGAATTCGCCCAGCTCGGCCTTTGCCTCGGCGTAGTTGAGCAGTACCTCGGCGTAACGCATGATGGGCAGCGAGTTGTAGGAAACCGATGCCGACTCGTATGCCTTGTCGTCGATGTTGAACTTGATGACCTGGTAGCCGGTCAGCGTCACCGTGAAATCGGGGGGTGTCGCGGTCGAAACGCCGCCCACCAGCTTCGTGTAGCCCGGCGTGATGATGCTCTGCGAGAGACGGTAGTCGCGGTTTTCGACTTCGGTCGTGAACTCCTCGCCGGTCGCCGTGTGGCGCGAACCGTCCAGGTTGAGGTAGGTCTTCACGAAATCCTGGTCGAGCGACCAGCGCTGTCCGTAGCTGCCCGACGTGTAACGCCACGTCAGGTCGTGGAACGTGGTCATGCCGACGCTCATCTGGCGTGCCCAGATCACCTCGGTCGTGTTGACGGCCTCCTGCGTGAAGAGCTCCCGGTACTGGGTCTTGACGTTGGCGGGGTTGTTCACGATGCTGTATACGCCGGCCGCCATCAATTCCTCACATGCCTCGGCGCATTCGCGCAGGAATTTTTCCGAAGCCTGCTTGTCTTCCCACGCCTTGCCCGTCGACGGGTCTACCGAATGGTATTTGCGGTAGGTGCCTTCGAACAGGCAGACGCGGGCCTTGTAGGCCAGGGCGATGTACCGGTTGATGCGGGCGCAGTTGATCCACTCCGACGACGTGTAGCAATGTTTGCAGGCGAAGTCCAGGTCTTCGAGCACGCGCTCCATGACGTATTCGCGGCTGTCGCGCGGTTTGTAGAGTGCCACCATGTCCTCGGGGTCGATCGGCTCGTCGTACCAGGGTACGGCGCCGAAGGTCTTGACCTTCTCGAAGTATTGCCAGGCGCGCCAGAAACGGGCTGTGCCTTCGTAGTGGTTGTAGGTAGCTTCGGAGAGCCCCTTCGCCTCGCGCATGTGCACCAGGAAATAGTTGATGTTGTAGATCGGCGTCCAGTTGCTGATCGACCAGCCGCTCTGCAGGTCGGGTGTCCACGAGGCGTTGGTCAGGAACGTGAACGACTTTTCGGTGGCCATGATGTCCGAGTACCCGTCGCCGTAGCCCAGGTCTGCTGCGCTGGGGGTGTATTTCTGGATGAACCCGTTGGTATAGGTCAGCAGGGAGCCTTCGTCCGTGAAATAATCCCCGGATCCGACCTTGGCGTCGGGATCCCTGTTAAGGAAATCCTCGCAGGACGTGAGCAGGAAACAGGCCGAAAGCAAAATATATGTTATCTTTTTCATTGTCGTCCGTAATTTAGAAAGTTATGCTCAAACCGATCGTGTACGATTTCATGACGGGATAACCGTCGCCGTCGCCGAAGTTGTCGCTACCGAACTTGTTGGTTCCGTAGTCCGCATCGCCGGCGTAGATACCTTCCGGGTCGTAGTTTTTCGCGTACTTCTTGAGCGGTGAGAAGGTCAGGAGGTTCTCGCCCGACACATAGATCTTGAGTGCCTGGAGGCCGATCTTGTTGACCAGCTCCTTGGGGAAGTTGTAGTCGATGGTGAGGTTCTTCAGGCGGATGTACGAAGCGTCCTGCACGTAGCGCGTGTTGGGCTGCGCGAGGATCAGGCCCGAGTCGCTGGCCGAGTAGCCGACCAGGCGCGGCCAGTAGGCGCCGCGGTTGGTGGGCGACCAGCGGTCGCTGTTATGCCACGGGAGTGCCATGCTGTACGGGCGGCCGTACTGTCCCCAGAAATAACCCGATTCCTTGGCCGGATACCAGTCGCGTTTGCCGACGCCCTGCCACATCATGCTGATGCCGATGCCGTTCCAGCGCACGCCGCCCTGGATGCTGTAACTGTAGCGGGGCGTAGTGTTGCCGATCTTCACCAGGTCGCCGTGGTCGTAGATCGTGTTGTTGCCGTTGTTGACGTATCCGTCGCCGTTCAGGTCGAGGTAGCGCGGGTCGCCGGCCTGCCAGGTCGCCGAACGGTTGGTGAACTTCGAATAGTTGGCCCATGTCTGCGCCTCTTCGTCGCTCTGGAACAGCCCGTCGCACTTGTAGCCCCACATTTCGCCGAGGGTCATCCCCTCGTAATAGTTGATCGAGTAGTTGGTCGGGAGCGTGCCTGTTTTGGCCGTATAGCGGGTGATCTTGCTGGTGTTGTCCCATACGGCGACTTTGATATTGTAGCTCAGGGTCTTGCCCGCAACCTTGTGGCTGTCGCGCCACGAGAGGCTGGCCTCCCAGCCATCGGTGCGCATGTCGGCGTAGTTGCCCTTGGGGGCGCTGTTGCCGAATACGGCAGGCAGTTCTTCGCCCACCACATACATGTCGGTGGTCTTCTTGCGGTAGATGTCGGCCGAGAAGTTCAGGCGGCCGTTGAATGCCTCGAAATCCAGGCCGAGGTCATAGGTCGTGGCCTTTTCCCATGTCAGGCTCTTGGGAATGGGGGAGGGCGCCTGCGTGTAGTTGAACACCGAACCGTTGTTCAGCAGGCTCGACTGTGCGATCGACATCGTGGAGAGGTAGGCGTAGGCATCGCTGATGAGGCCGTTGCCCGCCGAACCGACCGATGCGCGGATCTTCAGGTTGTCGAGCCAGTTGGCGTTTTTCATGAAGTTCTCTTCCGAGATGCGCCATCCCACCGAACCCGAGGGGAAGAATCCCCAACGCTGGTTGGACGGGAACTTGGAGTTGCCGTCGTAACGGCCGCTGGCTTCGAGCAGGTATTTTCCTTTGTACGAGTAGCTTACGCGGTAGAATGCGCCGACCAGCCCCCAGTCGTAGCTGCCGTTGTCCTTCAGGGTCATCGCTTCGCCTTCCAGCAGGCTGAAGTTGGGCTTGCCGGGGATGATGATGCCTTCGCGGCTCATCAGGTTGCTCTTGTAGGTGTAATCTTCGATGTTCCAACCGCCCATGATGCTCAGCGAGTGGTTGTCGCCCAGGCGGGGCGTGTAGGTCAGCGTGGCGCTCGAAGCGACCTTCTGACGGTTGTAGGAGCGTTCTTCGTAGAGCGAGCCCGAGGGACGTTCGCCCGAGCTGTCGGGCCCGGTGTAGTAGGTGTAGCTGTTCACGGCCTGCCGGCGGTCGGTCTGGTTGAAATAGAAGCTCACGTCGGCTGCGGCGACGAGCACGTCCTTCAGCAGGTCGATCGTGACCGCCGTGCGGTTGTTCATGTCGAACTTGCGGTCTTTACGCCACGAGTTACCCTCGACGAAGCCTGCCCAGCCCGTATATACGGCCGCTTCCGTCCACGTACCGTCGGGATTGGTGACCAGGGCTACGGGGTAAGCCTGGTGGTTGAGCATGCGCGATACCGTCATCGGCGTCGTGGAGATGCCCGTGTGACCCGTCGGCTGGTGCGAATAACGGTACATGAAATCGGTGGTGTTCTCCACGCGCAGCCACGGCTTCACGTTGACGATGCCTTTGGCTTTGACGTTGAACTGCTGGTATTTCTCGTCACCGGCGTTGTAGATGCCGTCTTGCTCGAACATACGGCCCGAAACGTAGTACGATGCCACGTCGCCGCCGCCCGTTACGCTTATGTTATGCTGGTGTCCGGTCGTATAGTCCTTGTAGAATACGTCGTACCAGTTGGTGTTGCCGAAGTATTCGTAGGTATTGCGGTTGTTGACGCGCCATTTCTCATACGACGGGTCGTTGTTGCGGCGTGCCAGTTCGTCGTACCAGGTGCGTGAGAATTTGAATACGTTGTTGATGTTCGAGGGATCCTTGCCGAATGCGTTGACATAGGATTCCAGGAACGAGGTGGTATAATCGTAGCCGTTGGTGACCATCTGGGGCTTGGTGGCGCGCTTGTAGAAGGTGAAGGTACCGTTGTAAGTCACCTTGGCACTGCCTTTCTGCGGCTTCTTGGTGGTAAGGAGGATCACGCCGAAGGTACCGCGGGCACCGTATACGGCGGTCGAAGAGGCGTCCTTGAGCACCGTGATCGACTCGATGTCGTCCGGGTTTACGGTCGACATGTCGGTTTCGACGCCGTCGACCATCACCAGGGCCGAACCGCCCGAACCGATCGAGTTCTCCGCGCCGCGGATGCGCACCGTCGCGCCGCGGTTGGGCTTACCGTCGGAAAAGGTCATCGTAAGGCCGGGGATGGCGCCCTGCAACGAGCGCGAAATGCTCATCGACGAACCCATGCGCTCTTCGAGGCCCTTTGTCGAAAGGGTTTCGACGGCACCTACGATGTCGCGGCGCTTCTGTACGCCGTAACCGACGACGACAACCTCTTCGAGGCTGGTGTTGTCTTCGCTCATGGTGACGTCGATGGTGGATTGGTTGTTGACGTGGATTGTCTGGGTTTTGTAGCCCACATAGCTGAAATTCAGGCTTTCGGAATTGTCAGCATTGATCGTGTACGTACCGTTGGCATCGGTAGTCGTGCCTTTCGTGGTACCGGGGACGGTGACGGTGACACCTATGAGGGGATTTCCCGTGTCGTCTTTAACGATACCCGAGACGGCCTTCCCCCCCCCTTGTGCCGAGGCCGGGAGCGCAAATGTCACATATAAAAGAGTAACCGTCAGGAGCCTGATGTACGAGCGTATTTTGCCCAGTACGTCAAGTCCGGTCAGCGTGTAACATTGTTTCATTTTACATCAGTTTAAGTTATCAATCGGTTCGTTGCCGGATCCCATACCTATTATTATATAAGAGGCCGGGTTTTTCCGGGGATTTCGGCTGGTTGCAAGTCATTCCCGATATAACTTCTGCTGGAGAGTGTAAAAAGTAGTTAGGTTTTCGTGTGTGTCAGGTTTGTGTGTTTTTAATTATTTAATAAATAAGGTTCTTCTGATTTTGCTTTCAAATATATGTTTTTATTTTCTTTCGTGCAACTATTTAGTTTAAAAACTTTGCAAAAAGAATAGCCAAAATTGTTTGATTCCGGAGTATTTTTATATTTATACATTGTAACTATTTGTAAATCAATTATTATTGTTCGTATTTTATCGGTTTTGGTTTGTTGTGTCTTATTCTTGTCTTTCGTGTGGTAAAGTTCACTTATTAGTGTTTCATGAGTGTTAAAAACTATTTAAATAATTACTAAAGGAAATAATTTGCATTATAATACTATTTTTTGACTGTGAAAATTTGCAAAAAAGAAAAAATGTGCTTATGTTTGTCCTGCAAGTTGTTCCGACATATCTCTTGAGAGTAAGGACGTGCCTCCGAGGCGCATCCGCTTTGCTATTTCCAGTAATAGTTATTACTCTAATCAAAATGTTATGAAACTTATGAAAAATTGGATAAAGACGATGCTCTTCGTATCGGTTCTCTGTCTGGCGGCTTGCTCCGACGATCCGGATGTGGCTCCGCTCAAACGGGATACCGATGCCGTCGAGCTGGCGTACAATTCTGGCGCTACGACCCAGATCTCGGTGCGCTATGCCGGTTCGTGGTCGGCACGTGTCGAGTGTACGGACGGAAGCGGGACTCCGGTGAACAACTGGTTCTCCATCTCCCCGGACAATGGTGCCGGCAATGGCCGCGATTACCAGTGGGTGACCGTTACGGCCGAGCGTAATGCCGGCGACAAACGCACGGGATACATTTATCTGAAACCGGCCAACGGCGAAGAGATCAAGATCGAGGTTGCACAGGCCGACGGCCATTTCTCGGTGAAAGACCCCGTGATTTCAGGGTCGCTCAAGTCTAATACGGAATCCGCTGCGACGCTCGAAATCGCCTATGACAAGGCTTTCGGCGAAGAAATCGTGGAGATCGAAGCTACGCTCGACGGCCCTGCCGCCGAGGGGCTCAGCATCAGCAGTCCGTATCAGTCCGTGATCGAACGCGAAGGCAGCGGTACGATTTCGGTGCCTATCACCGGTGTCCCCGTGGCGCTGGGCGAGATGGTTTGCCATGTGACTTTCAAGCTCGACGGGGTCGTGAAGTTCCAGGGCGATGTCTCGGGGAACGTAAGCTCGTCGAACGAGGTGTTCAGCATGGGCTTCGACTTGTTCAAGTGGGGCGGCGATTACCCGAACAACAAGAAGGGCCCCGGCCCGAACGGAAGTTCCGGTGCCGGCAAGGATTTCGATGGTTCGGAGCCTGCGGAGCCCGATATGATTACGGCGGGAATCGACGGTACGAGCGACGTCTTCAATACGATGGGCGATACTTACCGCCTCAACCGCGGCGTTGAAAAATGGTCGGGTCTGCGTGTATACGAGCATCCGGGCTATGTAAAGCTGGGTGTAACGGCCAATGGCGGCTGGATCATGACGCCGGAGCTCGAAGGCCTTTCGGCGGCACCCGAAACCGTATCGGTTTCGATCGACTTCCTGCGTTTCGATAACGAAACGGGTACCTACATCGTTTCGGCCGAAGGCGCCGGGGTCGTAACCAACGGCGAAGTGAACAATACCGTGCTCCCGGCGCAGACTTCGGCTGCCGGCCGCAAGTGGAAGACGCTGACTTTCACCGTCCAGGATGCTACCAACAAGACGCGCATCAAGATCGAGGCACAGACCTACAACCAGACGGGGTACCGTATCAATATCGACAATATCGTCGTCATGGCCGCCGACAAGGTGGAGGTGACCGAGAAGCTGCCGGCACCCGAACTTGAAAAGATTGCCTACACCCCAGCCGAGACCTCCATCGCATTTGCGTGGGAAGGCGTGAAGGGGGCTACTTCCTATGAGGCTTCCGTGGCGCAGCAAACGCGTCCCGACTTCAGGAAAACCGTCGAGACGGAGGATTCGAACTGCGAGTTCGCCGATCTGGAACCCGGCCTTTATATCTTTACCGTCAGGGCGCTTTACGCCGGGAATGCGGAATTCAATTCCGACCCGACGCAGAAGGTCGTGGGGACTTTGGGCTTTGCGGCTGAAAAATTAGCGACGCCAACAGAATTGGCGGCTGCCGACGTGACCTCCTCGGGGGCCAAGATCAGCTGGGCCGAAGTGAACGGCGCCGCCAATTACCGGGTCGTGGTCAAAACGACGTTCGATGGGCAGGAGGTTGCCTCGACGATCGTCGGCGCCACCAGCTATACGGCTTCCGGGCTCAAGGCCGGTACGGATTATACGGTTTCGGTTCAGGCGCTTGTCGGCGACGGCTCCGTGGCGAATGAATTCGATTCGGACGTGGTGGCGGTTCAGTTCGTGACCACCGATCCCGTGCCTATGATTGCTCCCACTGCGCGGATTTACGCGAAGACACACGGCCTTGCCGTGCTGGAGTGGGAGCTGTCCGCCGCAGCGTTGGAGCAGCAGCCCGTAGGGTCGACCGATACCTATGATTTCCGGGTGAAGGATGCCGGCGGGAATGTGATCCGGTCGATCGAGAACTTCTCGAAATTCAATTTTACGAAGTATAAATATTACCGGCTCGTGTGGGGCGGGCTGACGCCCGGGGCGACCTATACACTGGAGCTCCGCCGCAAGTCGACGGCGAATAAGGAGGCGCTTCTCGATTCCGAGTGGGCTTCGGCTTCCGTTACGACCGACGCGGCTCCCGACAAGTCCGGATACCTCCTCTATAAGGACTTCGAGAATCTTCCCGGAGGCGGTCAGCCCTTCTATGGTGCCTACGGCTTCAGCCTGGGCAACACGACCGATTTTTCCGATCCGGATAAGATATTGATTACGACGGGCGATGCGAACTCCATCTATTGCCAGGGCGTGAAGGATAATGACTCTTATTTCAGTGCATACCTGCCCGAGTGGGATCGTGCGGATTGGAAGGCTAACAGTTCCAATGTCGGGCTTGCCGCCGGATATATGAAATTCGGTGGCGGCAAGAATCCCGCATGGCTGACTTTGCCGAAACTTTCCTCGTTGTCCGGTGCTACGGAGATCGAGCTGGAATTCGATGCGTGCCCCTATTATGAGCCCAGTACGAAGGGGGATATGATGGCGCCCTCGAACACCGATATTACCGAGTATTTCGGGGTGACGGTGACCGGAGCGACGATCGTGAGCGTAACGGGCGAGACCTCGGCCGATGCTGTTATCAGTGACGGCGGTGCCACGGTGACTTTACGTAACGTGCTTGTGGATAAAATGATCGAGGAGGGACTGAAGGATACGTACCGCTATACGAATCACAAAGTGAAGATCACCGGCGTTACGGCCGATACGCGCATTAAAATCTATTCGGCTCTTGATAAAGATGGTGAAAACCATCGTATGTGGCTGGATAATCTGAAGGTTAAGAAGGTTAATTAGTTTTGGTGGATATGGTGAACCGGGGGCTGCGGGTGTCTGCAGTCCCTGGTTTTTATCGACATTGGAGATTAAAAAGAAAATAAAGAGATAGTTATTTGTTGGTATTTTGTTTTCTTATATTGCATAATAAAGTAAAATATGTTAACTTTGAGGCATGAAAGGGAAAATTCTTGCGTCTTTATTTTGCTTTAGGATGGCTTATCCCCTTTTCCGGATGGTAATAAATTAATTTCGTACTATGAATAAAGTAGAAAGTGCCCTGTCGCGCACGACCGACACCAAGGCGTTGGTGATCGGAACCGATACCCTTCCGCAGGTTGCGGATATGTTCAGAAAACTGTTCCCGGATAAGCGGGCGCTTGTCGTGGCCGATGCCAATACATGGCGCGTGGCCGGCGATGACGTGCATAAGATACTGGCCGGAGCGGGTGTCGCGCAGGATGAACCATATGTCTTTACCGACCCGAAGCTCTATGCCGAATGGGCGTATGTCGGGGAGTTGGATACCGTGCTTGCCGAGACCGATGCCGTGCCCGTAGCCGTCGGTTCGGGGGTGATCAACGACCTGACGAAACTCTGTTCCAGCCATAACGGACGCCGTTACATGGTCGTGGGTACGGCCGCTTCGATGGACGGTTATACGGCTTACGGGGCTTCGATCACCAAGGACGGCAACAAGCAGACTTTCGATTGCCCGGCGCCGCTGGGGATGGTGCTCGACCCGAACATTGCCGCGGCTGCGCCTGCGAAGCTCTCCGCCTCGGGCTATGCCGACCTGATCGCCAAGATCCCGGCCGGTGCCGACTGGATGCTGGCCGACGCCGTAGGGTCGGAGTTGATGGACGACTTCGCATTCTCGGTGGTGCAGGACGGCCTGAAAGAGGCGCTCTGTGATCCGGCGGGCGTACACGCGGGGAATGTCGCCAAAGTCGAACAACTGGCCGAAGGGCTGCTACTGAGCGGTTTTGCGATGCAGGCCACTCAGTCGAGCCGTCCCGCGTCGGGGGCCGAACACCAGTTCAGCCACCTGTGGGACATGGAACACCTCAAATACAACGGGGCATCCGTTTCGCACGGGTTCAAGGTGGGTATAGGTACGCTTGCGTCGACGGCATTCCTCGAAATGCTGCTTGAAACCCCGGTCGAGGAACTCGACGTCGAAAAGTGTGTCGCAGCCTGGAAATCATGGGAAGAGACCGAGGCGGACATTCGCCGGATTTTCGATAACGATCCCGAATTCGTGGCCCGCGGACTGGTGGAGACCAGGGGCAAATATGTCGATAAGGAGGGGCTGCGCAGGCAGTTGCTGCGTCTGAAGAAGTCATGGCCCGAGCTGAGCCTGCGTATCCGCCGGCAGATCATCCCGTTCGGGGAAGTCCGCCGCCGCCTTGAGCTGGTCGGTGCGCCCTACGAACCCGAGCAGATCGGCGTATCGCGTGCCAGGTTCCGGGCAAGTTTCGAAAAAATACCTTACATGCGCAGTCGTTTCACGGTCATCGACATCGCTTTCCGTTGCGGTTGGATGGAACAATGGCTCGATAAACTTTTCGGGAAAGGCGGAATTTGGGAAATAAAGTAGTATATTTGCAAACTGAAACTACTAAACTTTCATTCCGAAATGACTCCTGAACAAACCAAACGCTTCAAGTATTGGCAGACGCGTACCATCATCGCCACGATGGTGGGCTATGCGCTCTTTTACTTCGTGCGTAAAAACTTCTCGCTGGCGATGCCCGGCCTGGAGGCCGACCTGGGGATCTCGAAAACCAGCCTGGGTATTTTCCTGACCCTGAACGGTGTGGTCTACGGGCTTTCGCGTTTCGTGAACGGTATCCTGGCCGACCGCATGAACGCCCGCTGGTACATGGCCATCGGGCTTGCGCTCTGTGCGCTGGCCAACTTCGCCTTCGGATTCGGCGAGGATGTCTCCTACTGGATCACGGGGCAGCACGACGGTTCGCAGTTCACCAATACGATGATCCTCTTCATGGGGATCATGTGGGTGATAAACGGCATGTTGCAGGGGACGGGATTCCCTCCCTGCGCGCGTCTGCTGACCCACTGGATTCCGCCTACGGAGCTGGCGACCAAGATGTCTGTGTGGAATACCTCGCATTCGATCGGTGCGGGCCTCGTGGTGATCCTCTGCGGTTATATCATGGGTACCGTGGGCATGAACATGACGGCCGACCCCGACGCCGTGGCGACGATCGCCGCCAATCTGGGCGTTGCCCCCGACGATGCCGCCGGGATGGAGCGCGTCATGGCTTCGGCTGCGCATGTCGGGGCGTGGAAATGGTGTTTCTGGGTGCCTTCGGCCATCGCATTCGCCGGGGCGATCGGATTGGTCGCCTTCCTGCGCGATACGCCCTCTTCGGTCGGGCTTCCCGAACTGGAAGGCACCGAGGTGAAGGAGGTGAAGAAGGAGACGAAGAGTGCCGAGCACCGCGCTTTCCTGATGAAGCACGTGTTCAGGAACCCGCTGATCTGGATCCTGGGCTTCGCCAATTTCTTCGTATATATCGTCCGTTTCTCGGTGCTCGACTGGGGGCCTTCGCTGCTGAGCCAGTCGAAGGGCGTCAGCATGTCGCATGCCGGGTGGCTCGTGGCGATGTTCGAAATCGCCGGTATCGTCGGCATGTTGTTTGCCGGCTGGGCTACGGACAAATGGCTCAGGGGCCGTGCGCACCGCACCTGCGTGTTCTGCATGGCGGGTGCTGCGCTGTTCGTGTTCCTGTTCTGGCAGTTGCCTGCCGATGCTCCCGTGTGGTTGCTCTTCCTCACGCTGTGTGCCGCCGGGTTCTGCATCTACGGCCCGCAGGCGCTGATCGGCATTGCCGCCGCGAACCAGGCTACGAAAAAGGCAGCCGCGACGGCCAACGGGCTTACCGGCCTGTTCGGTTATGCCAGCACGGTCGTTTCGGGCGTGGGGCTGGGCTTCGTGGCGCAGCATTACGGTTGGAACTGGGCTTATGTAGGGATTATCGGCGTTGCCGTCGTCGGCATGCTGGTATTCCTGATGATGTGGGGGGCGCGTGCCGACGGTTACGATGCCGAGCCGGAGCGGAATTAAACCGGATGTTCCTATTTTAGATGATGATACGGGTCTTGCGGCCCGGGAGTATCCGAGCCGGAGTGCGGTTTCGGATACTTTTTTTGATAAAAGCGAAAAAAATAATTATATTTGCTCCAATAACTGCTAAAAAGACAGAGAGATATGCTGAGCATTGCCGAACGACACAAATATATCCTCGACAAACTGAACAAGTACGGTTTCGTGCGCATCACCGACGTGGCGAACGAACTGGGGGTTACGAAGGTAACGATCCGCAAGGATGTGAAAATCCTGGAGAGCAAAGGGCTGCTTTACAAGGTGCATGGCAGCGCCCGCCCCGCCAATCCCCACGTCGCCGACCTCGACGTGCATGTCAAGGACAATATCAACCGCGATGCAAAGCGTCTTATCGCGCAGCGCGCCGTCGAGTTGTTGGACGATAACGATTCGATCATCATCGCATCGGGATCCACGATCTACGCCTTCGCCGAGGAGATCAAGATGCGCCAGTGGCACCACCTGAACATCGTCACGCCGTTCCTGCGGCTGGGCGTGCTGCTCAACGAGGCGGAGAACGTCAATGTCGTGCAGCTGGGCGGTACGGTGCATAAGAAGTCGCTTTCGGTGCTGGGCGAGGAGGCCTCGCGGTCGCTGGACGACTGCATTTGCTCGAAACTCTTTTTCGGGGTGGACGGCATCGACCTCGAACACGGCATCACCACCTCGACGCTCGACGAGGCGAAACTCACGCGCAAGATGATGAAGGCCTCGTCGCAGAATATCGTGCTGGCCGACTCGTCGAAATTCGGGCAGCGCGGTTTCGGGCGCATCTGTGCGTTGGAGGATATCGACGTGATCATCACGGACGACGGGATTCCCGAACAGATGGTTACCATCGTCGAAGAGGCGGGCGTCGACCTGTTTATCGTCAAATAACGCTGCCCGGGGGCATTCCGGGCTGTAAAGCCGTTGCGGGGCGGTTGGCGTTTCCGGCGGCGGGGGCGGTGTGGATTATTTGTTGAAAATTTTCCGGCTAAATTTTGCATGCCCGGCAAAAAAGCCCTACCTTTGTGCACAATTATAGTGATCCCGAGAACCTATGAATTGTAAACCCAGCATATTGTCGGCGCAGGCTTCCTGGCAGCAAGACTATTGGTCGGGCGACGTATTTCCTCCGGTTTTCGGCGATTTTGTTTTATTAGGGTAACTGTTTCAGTTGCCCTATTTTTTTACGCTTACGCAGATGAAGACGCTTTATACCAATGCCGTAATTTATGACGGCGGCCGTTTTGCGGCCGGGGAGTTTGCCGTCGACGGGGGGCGTGTCGTGCCCGCCGGGGGCGTTGCCGACCGGGTCGTAGACCTCGGGGGGCGCCACGTGGCGCCGGGGCTTGTCGACGTGCATGTCCACTTGCGCGAACCGGGGTTTTCGCAGAAGGAGACCATTGCGACGGGTACGGCGGCCGCGGCCCGCGGAGGCTATACGACGGTATGTTCGATGCCGAACCTGAACCCTGCGCCCGACACTCCGCAGACGCTCCGTGCGCAGACCGACATCATCCGCCGCGATGCCGTCGTGCGCGTAGTTCCCTACGGCTGCATCACGATAGGGCAGCGCGGCTGCGGCCGGCTGGTCGATTTTGCGGCGCTGGCGCCCGAGGTCGTCGGCTTTTCGGACGATGGCCGCGGCGTGCAGTCGGACGGCCTGATGGAAGAGGCGATGCGCCGCGCTGCACAGGTGGGGAAGCCGGTCGTGGCGCACTGCGAGGTCGACGACCTGCTGCGGGGCGGCTATATCCACGACGGGGAGTACTGCCGTGCGCACGGGCATAAGGGCATCTGTTCGGAAAGCGAGTGGCGGCAGGTGGAACGCGATATCGCGCTTGCGGAAAAGACCGGCTGCCAGTACCATGTCTGCCATGTGTCGACCCGTGAGAGCGTCGAACTGGTACGCCGCGCCAAAGCCAGGGGCCTGCGCGTGAGTTGCGAGACGGCCCCGCACTACCTGCTGCTCTGCGACGAGGATCTGCAGGAGGACGGGCGCTTCAAGATGAACCCGCCGCTGCGCAGCCGCGCTGACCGCGATGCCCTGCTTGCGGGGATCACGGACGGCACGATCGAGGTGATCGCCACGGATCATGCGCCCCATACCGCCGCGGAGAAGTCGCGCGGCTTGGCCGCAAGCGCCATGGGGATCGTGGGGTTGGAGTGTGCTTTCCCGCTGTTATATAAATATATGGTGTTGCCGGGCATTATCACGCTCGAAAAGCTGATCGCGCTGATGGCTGTCAATCCCCGCCGGATATTCGGCCTGGGCGGCGGGCTGCATGTCGGCGACCAGGCCGACTTTACGGTGCTGGATCTCGATGCACGGTACAGGGTCGACCCTGCGACGTTCCTTTCGATGGGCCGGGCGACCCCGTTTGCGGGCTGGGAAGTACAGGGCCGTGCGGCGATGACCGTCGTGGGCGGCAGGGAAGTGTTTACGGACGAAGTGATGAAAACCAATAGATAAGAATGAAACCATTTACGAAGAAAATTGTTCTGGAAAACGGCCGGGAGTTCTACGGTTACGGCTTCGGTGCCGACCGAGAGGCTATCAACGAGATCGTCTTCAATACCTCGATGGTGGGGTATCAGGAGATCATGTCAGACCCCTCCTACACGGATCAGATGGTCGTGATGACCTATCCGCTCATCGGAAACTACGGTATGACCGACGAGGATTACGAAACGAAGAATCCGACCATCGGCGGTATGATCGTGCGCGAGTATAACGACTCGCCGTCGAATTTCCGGTATACGAAAACCCTGAACGAGGTGTTCGAGGAGTACGGCATCCCGGCGATCTGGGGCGTAGATACCCGCACGCTGACGCGCATTATCCGCAACGAGGGCAGCCAGAAGGTCATCGTCACCGATGCCGCCACGCCCCGTGAGGAAGCGATGCGCAAGCTCGCCGAGTATCGCCTGCCGCACGATATGGTTTCACGTGTGAGCTGCAAAAAGCGCTGGATGTCGCGCGTTCCCAACCACAAGTACGACGTGGTGGCCGTCGACTGCGGTATCAAGCACAATATCATCCGCCAGCTCAACCGCGTGGGCTGCAACGTGACCATCGTGCCCTACGACTCGACGGTCGAGGAGATCATGGCCTTCCATCCCGACGGCATCGTGCTGTCGAACGGCCCCGGCAACCCCGAGGATGTGACGCCGGTGATCGGACTGGTCAGGCAACTGCGCGGCAAACTGCCGATTTTCGGCATCTGCATGGGGCACCAGCTCATATCGCTGGCCTATGGCGCCAAGACCGTGAAGATGAAGTTCGGCCACCGCGGCGGGAACCACCCCGTGAAAAATCTGGAGACGGGACGGATCGAGATCACGAGCCAGAACCACAGCTATGCCGTGGACATCGACTCGCTGGCTGCCACCGACCTCAGGCTGACGCACGTAAACCTGCTCGACGGCACGGCCGAAGGCGTGGAGTGCGCCAGGGACGGTGTCTTTTCGATGCAGTACCACCCCGAGAGTGCCTCGGGCCCGCAGGATAGCGGCTATTTGTTCAAGAAGTTTACCAAAATAATGGAGGAGCGTAAAAATGCCTAAGAGAAAAGATATAAACAAGGTAATGGTCATCGGTTCCGGCCCGATCGTCATCGGCCAGGCCGCGGAATTCGATTATGCGGGTACGCAGGCGTGCCTCGCACTCAAGGAGGAGGGATACGAGGTAATTCTGGTGAATTCCAACCCTGCGACGATCATGACCGATACGCATATCGCAGACAAGGTCTACATGGAACCCCTGACGCTCGAATACGTGGCCAAGATCATCCGTTTCGAGCGTCCCGACGCCATCGTGCCGGGGCTGGGCGGCCAGACGGGTCTGAACCTGGCCGTGCAGCTGGCCCGCAAAGGCATCCTGAAGGAGTGCCAGGTCGAGATTCTGGGTACCTCGTTCGAGTCGATCGAACGCGCCGAAGACCGCGAACTTTTCAAGGAGCTGTGCGAGTCGCTGGGCGAACCGGTGATCGAATCGAAGATCGCCATGTCGATCGAGGAGGCCGTGGAGGTCGCCGCCCAGATCGGTTATCCCGTCGTGCTGCGTCCCGCCTATACGCTGGGCGGTACGGGCGGCGGGTTCGTCGACAACGAGGAGCAGCTGCGCGAAATGATGCGCCACGCCCTGTTCCTCTCGCCCGTGCACCAGGTGCTCGTCGAGAAGAGCATCAAGGGCTACAAGGAGATCGAGTTCGAGGTGATGCGCGACCACAACGACACGGCCATCAGCATCTGCTGCATGGAGAATATCGACCCCGTGGGCGTGCATACGGGCGACTCGATCGTCGTGGCGCCGTGCCAGACGCTTACCAACAAGGAGTTCCAGATGCTGCGCGACTCGGCGCTGAAGATTATCCGCGAGCTGAAGATCGAGGGCGGTTGCAACGTGCAGTTCGCACTCGACCCCCTGTCGTTCAAATACTACCTGATCGAGGTGAACCCCCGCGTGTCGCGCTCGTCGGCCCTGGCGTCGAAGGCCAGCGGCTATCCGATCGCGCGTGTGACGGCCAAGGTCGCCGTAGGGCTTACGCTCGACGAGATCATGCTGGCCAATACGCCCGCCAGCTTCGAGCCGACGCTCGATTACGTGGTCACCAAAGTCGCCCGCTTCCCGTTCGACAAGTTCAGCGATGCGTCGAACAAACTGGGTACGCAGATGAAGGCCACGGGCGAGGTGATGTCCATCGGCCGCACGATGGAGGAAAGCCTCCTGAAGGCGATGCGCTCGCTCGAAACGGGCGTCTGCCATATCTACCACAAGAAATTCGACGACTGGTCGGACGCGCAGCTGCTGGAATACATCAAGGACGCTACGGACGACCGCCTCTATGCCATCGCGCAGCTGATCCGCAACGGCATCGACCTGGTGCTGATCTACGACAATACGAAGATCGATATGTTTTTCCTCGAAAAGTTCAAGAACATCGTCGAATTCGAACGCGAGGTGAAAGCGCACCCGATGGATGTCGAAACCCTGCGCGACGCCAAGCGCATGGGATTCAGCGACAAGTTCATCGGCCAGTTGTGGGGCATCTCGCAGTATGACGTTTACCGGCTGCGCGAGAAGAACGGCGTCTTCCCCGTATACAAGATGATCGACACCTGCGCCAGCGAATTCAGCTCCTACGTGCCCTATTTCTACTCGACCTACGAGGACGAGAACGAGTCGGTCGTGAGCGACAAGGAGAAGATCGTGGTGCTCGGCTCGGGCCCGATCCGTATCGGCCAGGGCGTTGAGTTCGACTACTCGACCGTGCATGCCATCTGGTCGATCCGCGAGGCCGGTTACGAGGCCATCATCATCAACAACAACCCCGAAACCGTGTCGACGGACTACACTACCAGCGACAAGCTCTATTTCGAACCGCTGATGGTCGAGGACGTGATGAACGTCATCCACCTCGAAAAACCGAAGGCGATCGTCGTGTCGCTCGGCGGACAGACGGCCATCAACCTGGCCGAGCCGCTGGCGCAGCTGGGCGTGCCCATTATCGGTACCGATACGCAGGCGATCAAGAACGCCGAAGACCGCGGTTGCTTCGAGAAGATCATGGAAGAGCTGCGCATCCCGCAGCCCGAGGCCGAGGCCGTCACCGATATCGAGACCGGCGTGAAGGCCGCCGCCCGCATCGGCTACCCGGTGCTGGTGCGTCCGAGCTATGTGCTCGGAGGCCGTGCCATGCAGATCGTTTCGAACGAGGAGCGCCTGCGCCACTACCTGCAGACGGCCGTCGAGGTCAACGAGGATTCGCCGGTGCTGGTCGACCGCTATATCATGGGCAAGGAGCTGGAGGTGGACGCCATCTGCGACGGCAAGGACGTCTTCATCCCCGGCATCATGGAACATGTGGAGCGTACGGGTATCCATTCGGGCGACTCGATCAGCGTCTATCCGACCTTCAGCGTCAGCCAGAAGGCCAAGGACAAGATCATCGGCTATACGGTCAAACTCGGCCTGAGGATCGGCATCGTCGGCCTCTATAACATCCAGTTCATCCTCGACGAAAACGACGAGGTCTATGTCATCGAGGTCAACCCGCGTTCGTCGCGTACCGTGCCGTTCCTTTCCAAGTCGACGGGCGTGCCCATGGCGCACATCGCCACGCAGGTCATCCTGGGCAAGACGCTCCGCGAGCTGGGCATCACCGAAGTCTACGGCAAGGAGAAGAAACGCTGGTACGTCAAGGCCCCGGCTTTCTCGTTCGCCAAGATCCGCGGTATGGATTCGTACCTGTCGCCCGAGATGAAGTCCACGGGCGAGGCGATCGGCTACGACGACAAACTCACCCGCGCGCTTTACAAGGCGTTGCAGGCCACGGGCATGAACGTCTCCAACTACGGTACGATCTTCGTCACGATCGCCGACCACGACAAGGAGCAGGCGCTGCCCCTCGTGCGGCGTTTCTACGACCTGGGCTTCAACATCGAGGCCACGACCGGGACGGCCGAGTTCCTGCGCAACCACGGCATCCGTACCCGTACGCGCCGCAAGCTGAGCGAAGGCAGTTCGGAGATCATCGACTCGCTGCGCCAGGGACATGTGAGCTACGTCATCAACACCATCGACGTCAACCAGCATAACACGCGCCTCGACGGGTACGAGATCCGCCGCACGGCCGTCGAGAACAACGTGACGGTATTTACGGCGCTCGAAACGGTGAAGGTGCTGTTGGACGTGCTGGAAGAGATTACGTTCGGGGTTTCGACCATCGACGCGAAGTGATTTCGGGTTTTATGCCGCACCTGCGGCACATCGGGACAGAAAAGCATGTATAAAAAAGGCATCTATAAAATCCTTGCCAACGAACCGCTGACGGCGACCGTATGGCGCATGGTGCTCGGGGGGGATACGCAGTGGATCACTGCCCCCGGGCAGTTCGTCGACATCGCCCTCGAAGGCCGTTACCTGCGCCGTCCGATCTCGGTCTGCGACTACGACGCCACGACGCTCACGCTCATCTACAAGGTGGTGGGCGAGGGAACCGCACAGATGAGCCGTATGGCTGCGGGCGGGGAGCTCGACCTGCTGACGGGGCTCGGCAACGGGTTCGACGTGCACAATGCCGCACAGCGTCCCCTGCTGGTGGGCGGCGGCGTAGGCGTGCCCCCGCTCTACAACCTGGCCAAAGTGCTGCTTGCGGCAGGCAAACGGGTCGGCGTGGTGCTCGGGTTCAATACGGTGGACGAGGTTTTCTATGCCGACGAATTCCGGGCGCTGGGCTGCGACGTCGATCTGGCTACGGCCGACGGTTCGGCGGGTGTCAGGGGTTTCGTCACGACGGCCATCGCCGAGTGCCGCCCCGAGTTCGACTATTTCTATGCCTGCGGGCCGCTGCCGATGCTGCGGGCATTGTGCGACGCCGTGCAGCAGGACGGGCAGCTCTCGTTCGAAGAGCGCATGGGCTGCGGTTTCGGGGCCTGCATGGGCTGTTCGTGCAAAACCAAATACGGCAACAAGCGCATCTGCAAGGAGGGGCCCGTATTAACGAAAGGGGAGGTCATATGGTAAACAAGCAGTTCATCGCACAAAACCGGCCCGCGGAAAAACCCGCCGCGGATATGTCCGTCAGCCTGAGCGGCCTGAGACTGGATAACCCGGTCGTGCCGGCCAGCGGTACATTTGGGTACGGCAACGAGTTCCGGGATTTTTACGACATCAACATCCTCGGGTCGTTTTCGTTCAAGGGCACCACGCGCGATGCGCGCTTCGGGAACCCCACGCCCCGCATCGCCGAATGTACGGCGGGCATGATCAACGCCGTGGGGTTGCAGAACCCGGGCATCGACGCCGTGATCGCTGAGGAGTTGCCGCGCCTGAAGACTTTTTTCCATAAACCCGTGATCGCCAATATCAGCGGCTTTTCGATCGAGGAGTACGCCTATTGCTGCGAGCGGATCGACCGCGAGCCGCAGGTCGGCATCATCGAGGTCAATGTCTCGTGCCCCAACGTGCGGCACGGCGGCATGTCGTTCGGCACGTCGCCCGAGTGTGCCGCCGAGGTGACGCGCGCCGTGAAGGCCGTGACGACCAAACCCGTCTACATCAAGCTGTCGCCCAACGTCACGGACATCGTTTCGATCGCCCGGGCGTGCGAGGAGGCGGGCGCCGACGGCATCTGCCTGATAAATACCCTGCTGGGGATGCGGATCGACGTCAGGAACCGCAAGGCAGTCATCGCCAATACGATGGGCGGTTTTTCGGGTGCCGCGGTCTTCCCCGTGGCCGTGCGGATGGTCTACCAGGTTGCCAAGGCCTGCAAAATACCCGTCATGGGGTGCGGCGGCGTGACGACGGCCCGCGACGTGATCGAGATGATGATGGCCGGCGCTACGGCCGTACAGGTCGGCGCCGCGAACCTGGCGAACCCCTATGCCTCGAAGGAGATCGTCGAGGCGCTGCCTGCCGAGATGCAACGGCTCGGGATCGGGCGGCTGAGCGACATAATCGGAATTGTAGAATGAACGTAAAATCGTACGATATGCAACATGACGTAATTATCGCCTGCGACTTCAAGTCTGCGGAAGATACCTTCAAATTCCTCGACCTGTTCAGGGGCGAGGCACGCAAACCTTTCCTCAAGATCGGCATGGAGCTGTTCTATGCCGAAGGGCCGGAAATCGTGCGTGAGATCAAGCGCCGGGGGCACAAGATTTTCCTCGACCTCAAGCTGCACGATATTCCCAATACGGTGAAGAAGGCGATGGCCGTACTGTCGCGGCTGGATGTGGATATGTGCAACGTCCATGCGGCGGGTACCATCGAGATGATGAAATATGCCCTCGAGGGGCTCACGCGCGAGGACGGTACGCGCCCCCTGCTGATCGCCGTGACGCAGCTCACCTCGACCAGCGAGGAGCGTATGCAACAGGAGCTGCTGATCGCATCTTCGATCGGCGACACGATCGTGAAATACGCGCAGAATACCAAGGCCGCAGGGCTCGACGGCGTGGTATGCTCGCCGCTCGAAGCGGGCATGGTACACCAAGCCTGCGGAAAAGAGTTCCTCACAATCACGCCCGGCGTGCGTTTTGCAGACGGTGACGTGGCGGATCAGGTGCGTGTCACCACGCCTGCCCGTGCGCGGGAGATCGGCTCCGACTTCATCGTCGTGGGACGCCCGATCACCGCCGCGGCCGACCCTGTGGCAGCCTACCGCCGCTGTGTGGACGAATTCTGCGGATAATCCGCGAAGTTACTTTTTAAACAGTATAGTTATGAAACCGGTAAAACTTTTCTACCTGAAAAACTGCCCCTTCTGCAAGAAGGCGCTGCGTTACATCGAAGAGGCCAGGGCGGCGCACCCCGAGCTGGCTGCCGTCGGGATCGAGATGATCGAGGAGTCGGAGCAGCCTGCGCTGGCCGACACGTTCGACTATTACTACGTGCCGACATTCTATGTCGACGGCGTGAAGGTGCACGAAGGCGGGGTTTATCCCGAGGAGGTGGAGAAGATTTTACGCTCGGCACTGGAATAACCCTCCGGTCGGGAAGAACCGATCCGGGGAGCCGATTCATACGAACCTGCCCGATGAAGACCTTGCTGCGAATGTCGCTGGCGGCTACGGCCGTGCTTTGCCTGCTGTCGGCCGGGGCACAAACCCCGGCAGGGAACGCTGTGTCCGATTTCGGCTATGCCGTCGGTGTCGTGGAACGCGCCTATGCCGGCTATCCGGACAAGACCGCGGGCCGCGAAGCGGAGTACGCAGCACTGAAAGCGCGGCTGCAAAGCGAGATTTCCGGCGACCGTGACGTCTATGATGCCATTGCCGAATACCTCGGCTGGTTCGACGATTCGCACCTCCAAACACCCGGTGCCGAAGCCTACCGGGCTAAGTCGCTGCGCCGCGATACGGACTATGCCGGGCGGATGAAGCGTTACGACCCGCAGTTCATGCACTGCCGCGTGGACGAAGATACGTATTTGATCCGATTCCCGTCGTGCGACCTGACCGATGCCGAAATCGCCGGAGTGCGGGCCGCTGTCGCGGTTTACCGCGCCTCGGGCTGTGAGAACCTTGTCGTCGACATCCGCGGCAATATGGGTGGGAGCGACAATGCCTATGAACCCCTGCTCAAACTGCTTTACGACCACGAAGGTACGGAGGATGCCATGGAGTACCGCGTTTCGGATATCGCCATCACCCACGTCCGGGAGTTTGCCGGGAATACGGAGCGGGGACGCAGGAAGGTTGCGTGTATGGAGCGAACCCCGGCCGGGGAATTTCTCGAAGAGGGCAAAACCTACCGTATCCGTTACGATTCGGTGTCGCCGGTGCCCCGGCGCGCCGCGCTGATCGTCGACGGACGGGTGGCTTCGTCGGGCGAGCAGTTGGTACTCGAAGTACGGGCTTCGAGCTGCCGCACGACCGTCTACGGACAGGACAACACGCTGGGGTGCCTCGACTATTCGAACTGCGAGATACTTTATTTCCCTCGGGACACGGCGCGTTGGATGATCGTGCCCGTCACCCGTTCCAAACGGATTCCCGCAGGGCGCGGCATCGACCGGGAAGGGGATCGCGCCCGACGTGCGCATCCCGTTGCCGCTGCCCGCGACGCTCGCCGACAACGTCGACCCGTGGGTCGAGTGGGTGGCCGGGGAACTGAAAAAATAACCGAAAAACGAAAATTACCATGGAGAAATCAATTGCGAAAGACCTGCTCTCGATCGGCGCGGTATTCCTGCGCCCCGAGCAGCCGTTTACCTGGGCCAGCGGTATCAAGAGCCCGATCTATTGCGACAACCGCCTGACGCTGACGGCACCTGTCGTGCGCGGACATGTCGAGGCCGGGCTTGCCGGGATCGTCCGCACCAAATTCCCCGGTGCCGAGGTGCTGATGGGCACTTCGACCGCCGGCATCGCCCATGCGGCCATCACGGCGACGATCCTCGACCTGCCGATGGGTTATGTGCGCAGCGGTTCGAAAGACCATGGCCGCGGCAACCGGATCGAAGGCAAACTGGAGCAGGGGCAGAAGGTCGTCGTGATCGAAGACCTGATCTCGACCGGCGGTTCCTGCATCGAGGTGGTGAACGCCCTGCGCGAGGCCGGTGCCGAGGTGCTGGGTGTGGCTTCGATCTTCACCTACGGCATGAAAAAGGGGCTTGAGCGCCTGAAAGAGGCCGGCGTCGTCAATTACAGCCTTTCGAACCTCGATGCGCTGGTGGAGGTCGCCGCCGAAGAGGGGTATATCGAGCCCGGGGATAAGGCCCGGCTGCTGAAGTTCCGCGACAACCCCTCGGACGAAAGCTGGATGGACAAATAGTTCGCTGCGGCCGCGCATTCCCGGCCGGGCCTTTCCTGCCGTGCGGGGATATGCCCGTTCGCAGCCGGGGGGCAGGGCATGCCGATAAGGACTACGTAACCCGAAACCGAAACAGAGAAGAAAAATATGCGACATTTAATCGATCCGACCGACCTGACGGTTGCCGAAACCGAACAGATCGTTGCGCTGGCGGAGGACATCATCGCCAACCGTGCCAAATACAGCGAGGCGTGCAAGGGAAAGAAGCTGGCGACGCTCTTCTACGAACCGTCGACCCGTACGCGCCTGAGTTTCACCTCGGCCATGATGGAGCTGGGCGGCAGCGTCATCGGTTTCTCGGACGCCAACTCGTCGTCCGTGTCGAAGGGCGAGACCGTGGCCGATACCGTACGTGTGATCCGCTGCTTCGCGGACATCATCGCCATGCGCCACTTCAAGGAGGGGGCGCCGCTCGTGGCCTCGCAGTATGCCGGGGTGCCGGTCATCAATGCCGGCGACGGCAGCCACAGCCACCCGACGCAGACGCTGACCGACCTGCTGACGATCAAGCGCGAAAAGGGGCGTTTCGACAACATGACGATCGGCTTCTGCGGCGACCTCAAGTTCGGCCGCACCGTCCATTCGCTCATCAAGGCGCTGTCGCGCTACTCGGGCATCAAGGTCATCCTGATCGCCCCGCAGGAGCTGCGCCTTCCCGACTACATGCTGGCCGAGATGAGCGAGAACTCGAAGCTGGAGTTCCGCGAGGTGGAGACCATGGAGGAGGTGATGCCCGAACTGGACGTTCTCTACATGACGCGCGTACAGAAGGAGCGCTTCCTCGACGAGGAGGAGTTCGACCGCGTGAAGAACAGCTTCGTGCTCAACCCCGAGAAACTCGGGACAGCCAAGGAGGATATGATCATCCTGCATCCGCTGCCGCGCGTGAACGAGATCACGCGTGCCGTGGACAATGACCCGCGCGCGGCCTATTTCCGGCAGGTCGAGAACGGTAAGTTCGTGCGTATGGCACTGATCCTGACCCTGCTCCGCTGGGCCGACCGGAACAAGCCGTTCGAACGGACTCCGGTTTTCAACGGCGAGTATGTGGTCAACGAGATGGAGTGTTCCAACCGCCGTTGCATCTCCGCCACGGAGGATGTCGACCAATTGTTCTACCGCACGGCCGACGGCACCTGCCGCTGCGCCTACTGCGAGGCCAAAGCCAGGTAACGGGCTGGCAATTCGGGCTGAAAGCTCCCTTCGGGGAGCTTTTTTTATGTCTGGTGCGGAAAAAACGGTTTTTTGTCAGGGATTTCCCGCGCTGGAGTGTTATTATATAAATGGCAGGGATTTATGGAATAAATTCTGTTGCGTTGCCCTACCCGGAGTTTGGCGCTGGCGGGTATGGCCGTTTATTTTTTGCGTTTTTAGGGCGCGGATATTGCAACACTTTCCTTATATTTGTTTATCAATGAATGAGTGTATGGAGTTGCAATCCGAGACGATTCTGGATCTGAAGGCGTTCAACCGCCTGTTCGGGGAGTACCAACAACGGTTTATCCGTTTCGCGGGCACTTATGTCTCCGATGCAGCCACGGCCGAGGATATCGTCATGGAGAGCTTTATGGCCGCCTGGGAAAAACGCGATATGCTTTCCGCCTCCGCCTTCCCTCCCTACGCGCTCACGATCGTCAAGAACAAATGCCTGAACCATCTGCGTTCGCAGGGCGTCCGCCTGCGTGCCGCCGAGGATATCCACTCCCACGGTGCGCGCATGCTCCGAACCCGCATCTCGACCCTCGAAGCCTGCAACCCCGAGGAACTGTTCAGCGAGGAGGCGCGGCGGTTGGTGAACGAGACGCTGGACAGACTTCCGGAAAAGACCCGCGCGATTTTTATCCGCAGCCGCTTCGACGGCAAAAGCTATAAGGAGATCGCCGCCGAAATGGACGTTACGGTCAAGAGCGTCGAATTCGAAGTCTCGAAGGCGATGAAAATCCTGCGCGTGGCACTCAAAGATTACCTGGCTTTTTTTATTTTCTGGTTTTATATCAATTGATAATCATTCGTTTAACTTGCTTCATCCGGACTTTCCCTGAAAAAAGTGCGATTTTTTTCAGGGATTTCCCCGGCTGGGGTGTTATCTCTATGTCATGGAAAAAGAATTACTACACCGGTTTTTTGACGGGCGCGCGTCCGTAGAAGAGGAAAAACAAGTCCTCGACTGGATCGACCGTGATCCGGCCAACCGCAGGGAACTGCTTGCCGAGCGCCGTTTGTTCGATTCGATGCTGATGCTGGCCGACCCCGGACGCACGACACGCAAGCCGAAGGTTTTGACCCTGCCGCGCTGGACACGCGAAGTCCTCAAATATGCTGCGGTCATCCTGGTCGTTGCGGGAGCGGGGGGCATCTACGTCTCGCGGATGTACGACAAGTTCCTGTTGGCGGGCAATACGATCACCGTCCCGGCAGGCCAGCATATCGACGTGCAGCTGCCCGATGGCACGAAAGTCTGCATGAACGCGCTTTCCGAACTGCATTACCCGACCTTCTTCATCGGGCGCGAGCGTAAGGTGCAGCTCAAGGGCGAAGCGTTTTTCGATGTGTCGCATGACCGGAAGCATCCTTTCGTCGTCGAGACCTATGCCTGCGACGTGGAGGTGCTGGGTACGAAATTCAACGTCAAGGCCCGCTCGGAAGACGGGGAGTTCGTCGCCTCGCTCGTCGAGGGTAAGGTGCGCGTGACGGATCGTTTCAATTCGAACAACCAGGTCGAGCTGCGCCCGCGCGAACAGGTGACGCACCTCAACGGACGGCTGATCCTGGGGCGGATACCCGAACACGAAGGGTTCCTGTGGCGCGAGGGGCTGATTGCCTTCCGTGACGCTTCGTTCGGGGATTTGCTCGATGAGTTCGAGAAATATTACGGCGTGAAGATCGAGGTGCGGCGCCAGGATATACCGACCAACCTTTTCACCGGGAAGATCCGTATCTCCGAGGGTATCGACCATGCCCTGTGGGTTTTGCAGCAGAGCGCCGATTTCCAGTATACGCGCAACGAACTGAAAGACATGATTTATATACACTGACCAACCTAACCTGATTGTAGTACCTAAGCCCAGATTTATGTGAAAAATTGCCCCAGACCTTAGACGAATGATGAGGCGTGCTCCGGACAGCGCCTTTAACAACCCCTCCCCCGACCAGGGCAGGGGATCCGGAAAAACCAATAACCTAATTAACTGACCAACGTATGAAAATGAAAAACCAAGCGAGAGTTAGGTTTCTCTTGCCTGTTTTGACACTTGTATGCTGCCTTTTCGCGGGCACGGCAAGTGCGCAGTCCGTACCGGTAACCCTCCGGGTTTCGGACGCTCCCCTTGAGCAGGTGCTCAGTGCAATCGAAAAGCAAACCACCTACCTGTTCGTGTACGACAAGAATGTGGACGTGGCGCGCCGCGTGTCGATCGATGTGAAGGATACGCCGCTGAACAATGTGCTCAATACGCTTTTCCAATCCTCCGATATCGCTTATGCCGTCGAGAATACGTCGATCGTACTCTCGCAGAAAGCTCCGGCCGCACAGCCCGGCCAGCCTGTCACCGTGACGGGCAAGGTCGTCGATGCTTCCGGTATGCCGGTGATCGGCGCTGCGGTCATTATCAAAGGGACTACGATCGGTACGAGTACCGGCGTGGACGGCGATTTCTCGCTGCAAGTTCCCCCCCCCTCGGCTGATGCTGTATTAGAAATCAATTATTTAGGCTACGAACCGATCGCACAGGCCGTAGGCAGCCGCACCAACATCACCTTTACGCTCCGGGAGTCGGCGGTGGATGTGGACGCGGTCGTGGTTACGGCCCTCGGTATCAAACGCTCGGAAAAGGCGCTGTCGTACAACGTGCAGCAGGTCAATTCCGAGGACATCGTAGCCAACAAGGACGTCAACTTCATCAATTCGCTCAGCGGCAAGGTCGCCGGTGTGACGATCAACTCGTCGTCGGGCGGCGTCGGCAGTGCCTCGAAGGTCGTCATGCGCGGTCAGAAATCGATCTCGCAGTCTTCGAACGCCCTCTACGTGATCGACGGCGTGCCGATGTTCACGACGGCCCGCGACGGCGGCACGGAGTTCGCCTCGCAGGGTACGACCGATCCCATCGCCGACATCAACCCCGAGGACATCGAGTCGATGTCGGTGCTGAACGGTGCGGCCGCTGCGGCACTCTACGGTTCGGATGCCGCCAACGGTGCCATCGTCGTCACGACCAAGCGCGGCAAGGCGGGCTACACTTCGGTGACCGTTTCGAGCAGCACGGAGGTGATGTCCCCGTTCATCCTTCCCGATTTCCAGAACCGTTACGGTACGGGCGACCTCAATTCGACCGAGAGTTCTTTCGTCCGCAGTTGGGGCAACCGCCTGAACAGTTCCAACTACATGGGCTACAATCCCCGCGACGACTATTTCCAGACCGGCGTAACGGGTACCGAGAGCGTGTCGCTCTCGACGGGTACCGAAAAGAACCAGACCTATTTCTCGGCCGCGGCGGTCAATTCGCGCGGTATCGTCCCCAACAACGGTTACGACCGATACAACTTCACGTTCCGCAATACCACCTCGTTCCTCAACGACAAACTGAAACTCGACGTGGGTGCCAGCTATGTGATGCAGAAAGACCGCAACATGACCAACCAGGGTACCTACAACAACCCGCTGGTCGGCGCTTATATCTTTCCGCGCGGCAATGACTGGGGCGATATCGAGATGTACGAGCGTTACGATCCCGCCCGCCGTCTCTATACGCAGTACTGGCCCGTGGGTGATGCCGGCATGACGATGCAGAACCCCTATTGGATCAACTACCGTAACCTGCGCGAGAACAACAAAGACCGTTACATGCTGAGCGCCGCGCTCTCGTACGACGTGCTCGACTGGCTCAATGTCTCCGGCCGTATCCGGGTCGACAACAGCAGCAACGACTATACGGAAAAGTTCTATGCTTCGACCTTCACGCAGCTGACCGAGGGCTCGAAAAACGGTCTTTACGGCATCACGAAGACCAAGGACAAGCAGGTCTACGGCGACGTGTTGGTGAATATCAACAAGACCTTCGGCGAGAACTGGTCGCTCCAGGCTAACGTCGGAGCCTCGATCTCGGACATGCGCTACGATGCCATGAAGGTGCGCGGCCCGATCCCCGACGGCGAGATCACCGACGAGAAGCCCTTGCTGGCCAACGTCTTCAACGTGCAGAACCTGAGCAACACCTCCAAGACCAAGCGGTTGCAGGAAGGGTGGCGCGAGCAGACCCAGTCGGTCTTCGCTTCGGTCGAGGTCGGCTTCAAGAACACCTATTTCCTCACGCTGACCGGCCGTAACGACTGGCCTTCGCAGCTGGCCGGCGAGCACTCGGTGAAGAGCTCGTTCTTCTATCCTTCGGTCGGCGCTTCGGTCGTGCTGTCGCAGCTCATCCCCGAGATGCCGAAGAACCTCTCCTACGTCAAACTCCGTGCGTCGTACGCATCGGTGGGTGTGGCCTTCGAGCGCTATCTTGCCAATCCGCGTTACAGCTGGAGCGAGAGCGGCCTGAACTGGAGCACCCAGACCCGCTTCCCGATCTACAACCTCAAGCCCGAGCGCACCAAGTCGTTCGAGGTCGGTCTGACGATGCGCTTCCTGCGCCACTTCAACCTCGACTTCACCTACTATAACACCAAGACGCAGGATCAGACCTTCGAGCCCAATATTTCCACCGGTTCGGGTTCGTCCAAGCTGACCATCCAGTCGGGCAATGTCCGCAACCGCGGTTTCGAGGTCGCCTTGGGTTACAGCAATACGTGGGGCAGGTTCTCGTGGGATTCGAACTACACGCTGTCGGCGAACAAGAACAAGATCCTTTCGCTGGCCGACGATGTGGTCAACCCCGAGACCGGCGAACATTTCTCGGTCGACCAGCTCGATATGGGCGGTCTGGGCGATGCCCGCTTCATCCTCCGCGAAGGCGGTACGCTCGGTGACTTCTATTCGCGCATCGACCTCAAGCGAGACAGCAACGGAGCCGTCTATATCAACGAGAAGGGCGAAATCGCAAAGGAGCCGGTGACCGATGTGGCGAACTACATCAAACTGGGCAGCGTGCTCCCCGATGCCAACATGGCATGGCGCAACGACTTCCGCTGGCGTAACTTCAACTTCGGGTTCATGGTGTCGGCCCGCCTGGGCGGCGTGGTGTTCTCGCGTACGCAGTCCATGCTCGACTACTACGGTGTTTCCGAAGCTACGGCTGCCGCCCGCGATGCCGGCGGTGTGATGATCAACGGCAACGACCTGGTGGATGCCAACAAGTGGTATACGGCTATCGGCGGCGGTAACTCCGTGCCCCAGTATTATACCTATTCGGCTACCAACGTGCGCCTGCAGGAAGCTTCGATCGGCTATACGATCCCCAAGAAAACGCTGGGCGACATCTGCGAGATCACGTTGTCGCTCGTCGGCCGCAACCTGTGGATGATCTACAACAAGGCTCCTTTCGATCCCGAGACCATCGCTACTACGGGTAACTACTACCAGGGGGTCGACTATTTCATGTCGCCCTCGATGCGCAATATCGGTTTCAACCTCAGAGTTAAATTCTAATCTGCACGATGACTATGAAATTCAATATATTAAAACCGGCTCTGGCTGCGTTGGTACTTGTCGGTACGGCCTGTACTGCCAACTACCTCGATATAAATACCAATCCCTACGAGCCGTCGGAGGACGACATGCAGACCGACGGTTATATCATCGGCTCGGCGCTGACCTCGCTCGCGAGCACGGTCGTTTCGACCGACGTCAATACGGCGCAGTTTACCGATGTGCTGCTGGGCGGCCCCATGGGCGGATATTACTCCACGACGGGCAAGTTCGACAATACGATCATGAACTACAACCCGACGGATGACTGGACGAACGTCTTTATGTACAGCGACAAGACGATCCCCGTGCTCTATTCGAACCTGCGCGAGCTGAAGAAGGTGACCGAAGATCCCATCGTGCTGGCGATCGCCGACATCATCAAGGTGGCCGCCATGCACCGTGTGACCGACGCCTACGGCCCGATCCCTTATTCGATGATCGGCGAGAACGGCCAGATCCAGGTGCCGTACGATTCGCAGGAGAAGGTTTACGACAAGTTCTTCGAAGAGCTGGATGCCGCGATCAAGGTACTTACCGAACACCGCACGGACGCCATCTCCGCCAAGGCCGACTATATCTACGGCGGCAGCGCCGAGAAATGGTGCAAACTGGCCAATTCGCTCAAACTGCGCCTGGCCATGCGTATTGTCTATGCGAACGAGGCTAAAGCCCGCGAGATGGCCGAATCGGCCGTGAACAGCGAGGTGGGCGTCATCACGTCGAATGCCGACAACGCCAGGCTGACGTCGTTCGGTGCCGACGGAAACCCGATTTACGTGGCTGTCAACTACAACAAGCCCGCAGATTGCCTGACGGGCGGCGATACACATGCCGCTGCCGACATTATCTGCTATATGAACGGTTACTCTGACCCGCGCCGCGAGAAATATTTTACGAAGTCGGAGTGGGAGGGCCATACCTATGTGGGTATCCGCCGCGGTATCGTGATACCCGATTTGAATTCCGTCGGACGCAAGTATTCGGGCGTCAACATCTCGGTTTCCTCGCCCGTCACGTGGATGAACGCAGCCGAGGTCGCCTTCCTGAAGGCTGAGGCGAAGGGGGTCTTCGGGTTCAATATGGGCTCCGGCGAGGCCGAGGATTTCTATAACGAAGGCATCCGCCTCTCGTTCGAGGAGTGGGGGGTGTCGGGCGCCGACAATTACCTGGCCAATGCCACGGGCAAACCGCAGCTCTATGCCGATCCTGCCAATTCGAATTCTTATTCGCAGGAGTTGTCCGACATTACCATTGCCTGGGATGCGGGTGCTTCGCCTGCCCAGATGCAGGAGCGCATCATCACGCAGAAGTGGATCGCCAACTGGCAGGTGGGCAATGAGGCTTGGGCCGATTACCGCCGCACGGGTTATCCCCGTCTGATGCCTGCCACCGAGAACGGCAACAAGAGCCTCGGGGTCGTCGATTCCGAACTCGGGGCGCGCCGTATGCCTTATCCGGCAGACGAATACACGACCAACAACGTGAACGTCAACAATGCGGTTTCGTCGCTTCTGAAGGGTGCCGACAACATGGCGACCCGTATGTGGTGGGATTGCAACCCCGCGATCAAATAATAACCAACCCGAACGCTAAACGATTATGAAACGAAATATCAAGAAATTTCTGTTCCCGGCCGTAGCCGTTGCAGTCCTCTCTTTTGCGGCGTGCAGCGACTGGACGGAGACCGAAAGCCTCGACATCAACTATCCTATGCTCGAGGAGCAGAATCCCGAGCTCTACAAGCAGTACCTGAAGGCGCTCCGGGATTACAAGGCGGGCGAGCACAAGGTCGTCCTCGTCTCGATGGACAATACTACCTCGGCTCCGGCCCAGCGCAACGAGCACCTGACGACGATGCCCGACAGCGTGGACATCATCTGCCTGATGAATCCCGACAACCTGCATCCGACCCTGGCGGGTGAATTCGCCAAGGTGCGCGAGAAGGGCACCCGGGTGATCTACAACATCGACTATAATGCGATCGAGAAACTCTGGGAGAAAGTCCTCGCAGATGAGGAGGCCAACAAACCCGAAGAACCTGCTGCGCCCGATACGCCCGAGGCAACTCAGGACGAGGGCGGCGAAGGCGGCGGCGAGGGCGAACCGACCCCCGAGGAGGAGCTGGAGCTCCGTTTCCTGGAGTTCTGCAGGCAGCAGACCGTCAGTCAGCTGAACCTGTGTGCCAAATATGGTTACGACGGTGTCCAGGTGAACTATACCGGCCGTGCCCCGCAGGCTATGCAGGAAGAGGAAAAAGCGCAGTATGCCGCACGCCAGGAGGCGTTCTTCTCGAACGTGAAGACCTGGAACGAGGCCAACTCCGGCAAAGTGCTGGTCTTCCAGGGCAATCCGCAGAACCTCATCGACAAGTCCGTCCTGGGCGAATGCGATTATATCGTCATCCCGGCGCTGACCGCAACTTCGGCCGACAAGATGTCGTTCGCCGTGCTGATGGCCGCCGTGGAAGATGTCCCGACCGACCGGTTCGTCATCGGTGTGACGACCCCGTCGCTCACCGACCTGAGCGATGAGAGCGGCTATTTCTCCGGCTACGAGGCCGACGGCAAGACACGTGTGCGTGCCACCAAGGGCGCTGCCCAGTGGGTCGTAAGCCCGGCGTCGGGCTATGAGAAACTGGGTATCTCCATCGCCAACGCGCAGAACGACTATTTCAACCTGACTTTGGTTTATAAAAACATCCGGGAGGCGGTCGATATCCTGAATCCCGCACCTAAAAACTAATGCGACCTATGAAACTCAACAAGTTAAATATTGCTGTCGCGGCTCTTGCCGCCGTCGCTCTGGCAGGCTGCAAGAACGAGGATCTGTCCAGGCAGCATTACGACAATAAACTTTTCATCTCGGCGACGAATTTCACCGACGAGATGCTTATCAAGGCTGCGAATCCCTCCTATGAGCGCGAAATCACGGCCGGTATCGCCAAGCCCGTCGGGCAGGACATTTCGATCGAGTTCGCCGCGGCTCCCGAACTGTTCGACCACTACCGCCAGGCCTTCTACGACGAGGACGTGAAACTGCTCTCCGAGGAGTTCTACCAGTTCGATGAGACGAAGACCAGGATACAGGCCGGAAGCGTGGCGAGCGTTCCCGTGACGATCAGGTTCGTCGACGTGAACCTGCTGGACAAGAACGAGCGCTATGTGCTGCCCGTGACGATCCGTTCGGTGTCGGGTATCGACGTGTTGCCCAGTGCCCGCAGTGTTTACTATATCTTCAAGGGTGCCGCGCTTATCAACGTCGTGGCCGGTATCGCCGAGAACCGTGCATGGCCCGACTGGAAGGATGCCTCGCCCGTAACCAACATACGTACCTTCACGCTCGAGGCGCTGATCAACGGCAATGCGTTCAAGAACCAGATCTCCACCATCATGGGTATCGAGGGCAAGTTCCTCGTCCGTATCGGCGATTCGGGCGTGGATCCCAACCAGATACAGGTGGCTTCGTCGAGGAACCTGACCAATTCGGATCTCAAACTCGATGCCGGCCGCTGGTACCATGTGGCCGTGACATTCGAGTCGGGAAACGTGAAAGTATACCTCGACGGTGCGGAGAAGTGCAGCGGCAACGTCGGTACTTCGTCCGTGAATTTCGGCGTAGCCCATTCCGACGAATCGGACGGCAAGCCCCGTTGCTTCTGGATCGGTTATTCGTATGCCAGCGACCGTTATTTCGACGGCCAGATCTCGGAAGTGCGTATCTGGAACAAGGCGCTGACCCCCGAGGAGATCAATGCCCCCGACCATTTCTACCAGGTGGCCGCGGCTTCCGACGGACTGGTGGCCTACTGGAAATTCGACGAGGGAGCCGGCAAGACCATCAAAGACCAGACCTCCTACGGGAACGACCTTACCGTCGAGAAGGAGTTGAAGTGGGTGAATGTATCGCTTCCCGAGCTGGGTAAATAATCTGCTAACCTTTAACCTGAAACGATTATGAACACCAAGAAATATCTGAAATACAGCATCCTTCCGCTTGCGCTGATGTTGGGTGGCCTGGCATTCACGGCCTGCACCGACGACATCGAGGGCGGCAAGCCTGTCGACGAGGGGGCATACGACGCCGTGAAGCGTGTCGACGGCATGTTGCTCGACGTGACGTCGAACAAGAACGAGTCGGTGATCGAACTGCGCTCGGACAAACACCAGACCGAGGTCTTCTTCCGCCTTACGAAAGCGCCGCAGAAGGGTGTCGACGTGAAGATCGAGATGGATCCCGCTTATCTGGAAACCTATAATGCCGAACACGGGACGGAGTTCGAACTCTTCCCCGCGGCCAATGTCGCCATCGACCGCGAGGGCAAGCTGCTGCTGGCCCCGGACGAGATCCGTTCGGTCGGGGTGGGCGTTACCCTGGCCGCAGGCAGCGAATTGCAGGAGGGGACGACCTATCTGCTTCCGCTCAAGGCAACCTCCTCGACCGAGGGTATCACGCTCTCGGAAAAGGCGCAGCATGCGGTCTATCTGGTGAAAGACCTGCGTGCCCAGGGCGACGCTTACAAGGGCCCCGACGCCGTGAGGAACGTGTGCTATTTCGAGGTCAACGACACCAACCCGCTCAATGCGCTGGAGTTCGTGCTCAAGGACAGCGGCAAGCTCTTCTTCGACGACATCATCCTTTTTTCGGCCAATATCAATTACAATGCGGAAACGGGACGGGTCTATGTGCTGAACAACCCCAACGTGCAGTTCCTGCTGGACAACAACGAGCAGTTCCTGCAGCCGTTGCGCAAGCGTGGCATGAAGGTGATCCTCGGTATCCTGGGCAACCACGATGCCGCCGGCGTGGCACAGCTGTCCGATATGGGCTGCCGCGAGTTTGCCAAGGAGCTGGCCGCTTATTGCAATGCCTACAACCTCGACGGCGTCGGTTTCGACGACGAGTATTCGAACTCTCCCGACCTGAGCAATCCCTGGTTTGCGCCGTGGTCGTCGGCAGCCGCTTCCCGGCTGCTCTATGAAACCAAGAAAGCCATGCCCGATAAAACCGTCATGGTTTACTATCTGGGCGGTATCAATAGCCGGATGCCTTCTGTCGACGGGGTCGAGCCGGGCATGTTCGTCGACTATGCCGTCGCCGATTACGGGGGAACCGCAGCGCCGATGCAGGGCATGACCGTCAAGCAGTGCTCCGGCATGTCGATCGAGTTGAACCGGGGCAGCGGGGATTCGAGCGAGGGCACAGCCCGCTCGAAGAAGGAGGCCGGATACGGCTATTACATGTTCTTCGCACTGGGGCATACCAATTCGTTGGTAAGCGATTTCAGCGACTATCGGTTCCAGGTGAGCCGTTGCCAGTCTGTTGCCCGGGGCCTCTATGACGAGGAACTGCTGATGCCCGAGTATTATTACAAAAAGAACGACGCAACGCGTTATAAACTGCCTTAATCCGATTGTGTGCTGTACTCCCCGCAGCACGCCGCTGCGGGGAGTGCAGTTCGACTGAGAACCTAAAACAACGTAGATTTTATGAAAAAGATATTTATAGCGTTTGTAGCGGTGGCCTGTGCGCTCAGCGCCTGTTCCGACGACGATACGGCGGACGACCTTTCCCGGGCCACGATATCCATTACCCCCGATGCCATCCCCGCCGGGCCTGACGGGACGACGACGCAGGTGACCGTAACCAGTTCGGGAGACTGGCGGCTCGCAGGTGTCTGCGACTGGGTGCATCCTTCGGCCGAAGCCGGGAAGAGCGGCGATGTGGTAACCTTCACGATCGATCCGAATACAAGCGAAGAGAGCCGTGAAGCGGCCTTCAAGTTCTTTACGGGATCGGCTGTCGCTCCCCTGAAAATCGTTTCGGAAGCGGGCTATTCGCTGACCCTTCTTTCCGAGGAGAATATGACCGTCGAAGCATTGAGCACCGATATCCAGGTCAAACTGCATACGAACATTCCGGAATTGGCCGTCGCGTTTTCCGACGGCGGCGGGGATTGGGTCACGTATGTCGGGCGCAACGACGTTTTCGGCAACACGGTCTTGAAGTTTACCGTTGCCAAGAACCCGGATTACGATGACCGTTCGACCGTGGTCACGGTCTCGGGCATGGGGCAGTCGGTCGATATTCCGCTGACCCAGAACCGGATATATGCAATCAATATCGAGGATACGGCATTTGAGTTTGACCTTGCGGAGCGTTCTTTCTCCGTTGATGTGAATGCCAATGTAGATTACAAAGTAATGATTAGCGACGATTGGATCACGCAGGTGCCCGAAACCCGTGGGCTGGAAACGAAGACGCTTACATTCCATCTCGGAGCGGCAACTACCAGTCGCGGAGGTAAGATTACGATTGAGGGTGCTGGCATTACCAAAGAGTTGTCCGTTATCCAGAAAGATCCGAATGCGACACTGATTTCGTTTGTCGATAAGGATTTTGTAAAGTGGCTGCAACAACAGGGCTGGATCGTCGCATTGGGGTCTACTTCCGGAATCATTACGGAGAAAGGGTTGGCCGCCACCGAGTTGTCATATAACCCCAGCTACTATGGTACCCAATGGACATCGCTGGAGGGGATCGAAAACTTCACGAACCTGGAAAAGATCAATGTCATGAGTAATGATCTAAGTGAAATAGACCTTTCCGGTTTGACAAAGGTAAAAGAATTGAATTGCACCAAGAATTATGGGTTGGCCTTGATTAATCTTGGAGACAATCCGATCGAATCGTTGTCGCCGCTGGGAACCGATTATGCGGATGTCGAGAAGTTTACGATGATCGGTAACAAGTTGCTATCGCTGGATCTGACAGTAGCCTCCTACTATGTTTGGTATGACGGGATAACCTCGATCGACGTGTCGGGTTGTCCGGCACTCCAGACTCTTAAATGCGATCGTGGGGAGAAGGTGAAGTCGCTCTATCTCAAGAAAGGGCAGGATATTCCGCACCTGACCAAGAATGCCGCGACGGAGATCGTATATGTAGATTGATTTCTCTGCAGGATTCGATTCTGACGACCGTGCAGTCGCGAGCCGCAAGACCCGCCGGCTGCACGGTCTTCTTTCCCGGGGAATTAAATTGCCGGCCGCTTTAGTAATCCTGCGCCCGAAATTGTATTACTTTACGGATGCAAAGATGATAACCGCCCGGAATACCGATCGCGTGCGGAAAGATTTTATTATCTTTGTGCATCCCTAACCTAAAACCGGAGAAGACCCGATGATTTCGACAGTTAAAAAAACTTCGCCGCTGGCCTGGGTGCCTACGGTCTATTTTGCGATGGGGCTTCCGTTCGTCGTGCTGAACATGGTCTCGGCCGTCATGTTCAAGGATATGGGGATTTCCGACGCCCGGATCGCGTTCTGGACGTCGCTGATCATGTGGCCGTGGACGATCAAATTCCTGTGGAGCCCCTTCCTGGAAATTTTCCGCACCAAAAAATTCTTCGTCGTCACGACGCAGCTCCTGAGCGGCGTGTTGTTCGGCCTTGCTGCGCTGGCGCTGCATATGCCCCATTTCTTCGCCGTCACGGTGGGGGTCTTCGCGGTGGTGGCCTTCAGTGGCGCCACGCACGACATCGCGGCCGACGGCATTTACATGTCGGAGCTCTCGACCGAGGATCAGGCGCGGTATATCGGCTGGCAGGGGGCGTTCTACAACCTTGCGAAACTGGTCGCCACGGGCGGCCTGGTCTGGTTCGCGGGCTGGCTCAGCAAGCGTTTCAGCGATTCCGGGGCGGCGACCTTCGATGCCTATGTGCAGTCGTGGACGGTGGTGCTGGCGATCCTTTGCGGCCTGCTCGTCCTGCTGGGTATTTACCACAGCCGCGAGTTGCCGTCGGGCGGAAGTGCGGCTGACGGACATTCGCTGCGGGAAGGGCTGCGCAGCCTGAAGGAGGTGATCGCGGCGTTCTTCACGAAAAAGCATATCTGGTATTACATCGCCTTCATCGTCTTCTACCGCCTGGGCGAGGGCTTCGTGATGAAGATCGTGCCGTTGTTCCTCAAGGCGGATACCGCGGCCGGAGGGCTGGGGCTTACCAACCAGCAGATCGGGTTGTACTACGGCACGTTCGGCGCCGGGGCATTCCTTTTGGGATCGCTGCTCGCGGGCTACTATATCGCCCACCGCGGACTGAGGCGCTCGCTCTTCACGCTGTGCTGCATTTTCAACCTTCCGTTCGCGGTCTATGCGCTGCTGGCATGGTTCCAGCCGCAGTCGATGTGGCTCGTGGGCGGCGGCATCGTCGTGGAGTATTTCGGCTACGGGTTCGGGTTCGTGGGGCTTACGCTCTTCATGATGCAGCAGGTGGCCCCGGGTCGGCACCAGATGGCGCACTACGCTTTCGCCTCGGGCATCATGAACCTTTCGGTGATGCTCACCGGCGCCGTTTCGGGTTACCTGAGCGACTGGAAGGGCTACGGCGTCTTCTTCATCGTGGTCATGCTGGCGACGATCCCCGCCTTTGTGATGACCTGGTTCGTACCGTTCACCTATGATGATAAACCAACAACCAAATAACATGAGCAATCTGAAAATAATGGGCCCGGCACTGCCGGATATGCCGTGGGAAGAGCGTCCCGCGGGGAGCAAGGAGGTTATGTGGCGCTATTCTGCCAACCCGATCATTGGGCGCGACGCGCTTTCGACCTCCAACTCGGTCTTCAATTCGGCGGTCGTGCCGTTTAAGAAGGGCAAGTACAACTATGCGGGTGTTTTCCGCTGCGACGACACGAACCGCCGCATGCGCATCCACGCGGGCTTCTCGGTGGACGGCATCGACTGGGACATCCGCGAGGAGGACTTCAACCTGGTGGGCGGCGACGCCGAGATCTCGGAGTGGGCCTACGGCTACGACCCGCGTGTGGCTCAGATCGGGGACAAATATTACGTGACGTGGTGCAACGGTTACCACGGCCCGACGATCGGCGTGGCGTGGACGGAGGATTTCGAGACGTTCCACCAGCTGGAAAATGCCTTCATCCCGTTCAACCGCAACGGCGTGCTGTTCCCCCGCAAGATCGGCGGGAAATTCGCGATGCTTTCGCGTCCGAGCGACAACGGGCATACGGCGTTCGGCGACATTTTCTATTCCGAGTCGCCCGACATGGAGTTCTGGGGACGCCACCGCCACGTGATGTCGCCCGCGGCGTTCGAGGTTTCGGCCTGGCAGTGCATGAAGATCGGCGCGGGGCCCGTGCCCATCGAGACCAGCGAAGGGTGGCTGTTGTTCTACCACGGGGTGCTCCGTTCGTGCAACGGCTACGTCTATGCGTTCGGCTCGGCATTGCTCGACCTGGATGAGCCGTGGAAAGTCACGGCGCGCAGCGGCCCGTACCTGATCTCCCCGCGTGAGACGTACGAGTGCACGGGCGACGTGCCGAACGTGACGTTCCCCTGCGCGGCGCTGCACGACCCCGCGACGGGGCGCGTTGCGGTCTACTACGGGTGTGCGGACACGGTTACGGGGCTTGCTTTCGGTTATATCCCGGAGATCATCGACTTCACCCGCAAAAACAATATACGCTGATGCCGCTGCGACGAACGCTTCCCGTTGCGGCGCTCGCCGCAGTCATCCTCTGCGCGCCGCTGCGTGCGCAGGAGCCTGCCGATTGGGTCGACCCGTTCATCGGGACGACCAATTTCGGGACGACCAACCCCGGCGCCGTATGCCCCAACGGGATGATGTCGGTGGTTCCGTTCAACGTGATGGGCTCTGACGAGAACCTCTATGATAAGGACGCCCGGTGGTGGTCGGCGCCCTATGAGTACCGCAACAAGTTCTTCACGGGCTTCGCACACGTCACCCTGAGCGGCGTGGGATGCCCCGAGCTGGGCTCGCTGCTGGTAATGCCGACGGCGGGTGCGCTGGACGTCGATTACCGCAACTACGGCAGCGCATATACCAGCCAGACGGCCTCGCCGGGCTACTATTCGAACCTGCTGACCAAGTACGGCATCCGCACCGAGGTGACGGCCACGCCGCGCACGTCGGCCGAGCGCTATACCTTTCCGGAGGGTACGGGACATATTCTGTTAAACCTGGGCGAAGGGCTTACCAACGAGTCAGGAGCCTGGGTGCGCCGCGTGAGCGACACCGAGGTCGAGGGCATGAAACTGCTGGGCACGTTCTGCTACAACCCGCAGGCGGTGTTCCCGGTCTATTTCGTGATGCGCGTCTCGAAACGCCCCGCGGCCACCGGGTTCTGGAAGAAACAACCCCCGAAACAGGGCGTCGAAGCCGAATGGGACAAGGATGACGGCAACTACAAGCTCTATACGCAATACGGCAAGGACATTGCCGGCGACGACGTGGGCGTGTGGTTCTCCTACGACATGCAGCCGGGCGAGCAGGTCGAGGTGCGCATGGGCGTTTCGTTCGTGTCGGCCGAGAACGCCCGCCTGAACCTCGAAGCCGAGCAGCAGGGGCGCTCGTTCGACGACATTCGTGCGGCCGCACGCCGCACGTGGAACGACGACTTGGGGCGCATCCGCGTCGAGGGCGGTACCGAAGCGCAGAAGAAGGTCTTCTATACGGGGCTTTACCATGCGCTGATCCACCCCAACGTGCTGAGCGACGTCAACGGCGAATACCCCGCGATGGAGAGCGCCGAAATCCGCACGGCCGAGGGCAACCGCTATACGGTCTTCTCGCTGTGGGATACTTACCGCAACCTGCACCAGCTGCTGACGCTGGTCTACCCCGAACGCCAACTGGAGATGGTGCGCTCGATGGTCGGCATGTACCGGGAGTGGGGCTGGCTCCCCAAGTGGGAACTTTACGGCCGTGAAACCTTCACCATGGAGGGCGACCCGTCGATCCCCGTGATCGTCGATACCTGGATGAAGGGGCTGCGCGATTTCGATATGGACGCCGCCTACGAGGCGATGCGCAAGTCGGCCACGACGCCGGGCGCGCGGAACAGGATGCGCCCCGACATCGACCCCTACATCGAAAAAGGCTATGTGCCGCTGGGCTTCTACGCCCGCGACCTTTCGGGCGACAACTCCGTGTCGCACGCCCTGGAATACTATATCGCCGACCACGCGCTGTCGCTGCTGGCCGACTCGCTCGGCAAAAAAGACGACGCGGCGCTGTTCCGCGCCCGCTCGCTCGGCTATAAGAACTATTACAGCACCGAGTCGGGCACGTTCCGTCCGATTACCAGGGAGGGTAAGTTCCTCACGCCCTTCGACCCGCGCCAGGGCGAGAATTTCGAACCCGTCCCCGGCTTCCACGAAGGTTCGGCCTGGAACTATACGTTCTATGTCCCGCACGACGTGGCCGGACTGGCCCGGCTGATGGGCGGCAGGCGCCGATTCATCGACAAGCTGCAGATGGTCTTCGACCAGGGGCTGTACGACCCGGCGAACGAACCCGACATCGCCTATCCTTACCTGTTCAGCTATTTCCGGGGCGAGGAGTGGCGTACGCAGCGCGAGGTGCGGCGTTTGCTGGACAGGTACTTTACGACAGCCCCCGACGGCATCCCCGGCAACGACGACACGGGCACCATGTCGGCGTGGGCGGTCTTCTCGATGATGGGCCTCTACCCGGACTGCCCGGGGGAGCCTTACTATACGCTTACATCGCCCGTTTTCGACAAGGTGACCGTTACGCTCGACCCGAAATACTATCCGGCCGGGGAGCTCGTTATAGAAACGGAACGCTCCGGAGCCGGCGACGTCTACATCGGCTCGATGACCCTCGGCGGCAGGCCGCTGAAGAAATACCGCATTTCGCATGGCGAACTGGTGGGCGGCGGCCGGCTGGTTTTCGGATTACAACCCGAACGCAAATAAAAACAACATATGTCCCTATGAATTTAAAATCTCTCTCAGCTCTCGGCGCAGGCCTGCTTCTGGCGGCCTGCTCGCAGGCACCCCGTACGGATTCGCTGACGCAGTATGTCGACATGCGTATCGGCACGGGCGGCCACGGCCATGTATTCATGGGCGCCAACGTCCCGTTCGGCGCCGTACAGCTCGGCCCCACGAGCATCCCGCAGTCGTGGGACTGGACGTCGGGCTACCACATTTCCGACACGACGGTCATCGGTTTCAGCCACACACACCTGAACGGCACCGGTATCGGCGACCTGTTCGACGTCACGGTGATGCCCGTCGTGGGGCAGGTGACCTATGCCCGCGGCACGGAGGACGACCCCCAGTCGGGCATGTGGTCGTATTTCAGCCACGCCAATGAAAAGGCCCGCCCGGGCTATTACGCCACGCGGCTCGACCGCTACGGCATCGACGTGGAGCTGACCGCCACCAAGCGCGTCGGCCTGCACAAATACACCTTCCCGGCATCGGCCGATGCCGCCGTGGTCTTCGACCTCGAGAACGGCGGCTGCTGGGATGCTCCGACCGAAACCTTCATCGAACGTGCCGACGACCATACGATCAGCGGCTACCGCTACTCGACGGGCTGGGCGAAAGACCAGCGGGTCTATTTCACGGCCGAATTCTCCAAACCCTTCAAGTCGCTGGCCATTTACGAGGGCGGCGAGGACGGCGGCCTGCGCGAAGGCGACAGCTTCAGGGCGGAGCGCCTTTACGGCCGGGTCGGTTTCGACACTTCGGCCGGAGAGACGATCTATGTCAAGGTCGCCATTTCGCCCGTGAGCATCGAGAATGCACGCCTGAACATGCAGGCCGAGCTTCCCGGCTGGGACTTCGAAGCGACGGCCGCAGCCGCCGACCGGGCGTGGAACGCCGAGTTGCAGAAGGTGCGCATCGAGACTTCGGACGACGCCGCACGCCGCATTTTCTATACGGCGCTTTACCACACGATGGTCGCCCCGTCCGAATTCTGCGACGTGAACGGCGACTACCGCGGTTCCGACGGCAAAATCTACCGCGCCGCACCGTTCGTGAACTATACGACCTTCTCGCTGTGGGACACCTACCGCGCCGCCCAGCCGCTGATGACGATCCTCCACCCCGAGAAGATGCCCGACATCGCCAATACGATGCTCCATATCTACCGGCAGCAGGGCAAGCTTCCCGTATGGCACCTGATGGGTAACGAAACCGACTGCATGGTCGGCAATCCCGGTATCCCGGCCCTGGCCGACGCCGTGCTCAAAGGCTACGGCGGCTTCGACTGGGAGCAGGCCTACGAGGCGCTCAAGCAGTCGGCGATGCTCGGCGAGCGGGGTATGGATCTGCGCATGAAATACGGCTATATCCCCTGCGACCTCTTCAACGAGGCGGTGGCTTACGACATGGAGTACGCCCTCGCCGACTGGGCCGTGGCTCAGGTCGCCAAAGAGCTGGGCAAAACTGCGGATTACGACTATTTCCTCGAACGAAGCAAATCCTACCGCCATTTCTTCGATCCGCAGACCCGCTTCATGCGCGGCCTCGATTCGAAAGGCAGGTTCCGCACGCCGTTCAATCCCTTCGCCTCGACCCACCGCGAGGACGACTACTGCGAGGGCAACGCATGGCAGTACACATGGCTCGTGCCGCACGACGTCGAGGGGCTGATCGGCTGTTTCGGCGGCAAGGAAGCCTTCACCGGGAAACTCGACTCGCTGTTCGTCGTCAGCTCCGTGCTCGAGGGGGCCGCCTCGCCCGATATTTCGGGCCTGATCGGTCAGTACGCCCACGGCAACGAACCCAGCCACCACGTCGTCTACCTCTACACGATGATAGGCCAGCCGGCCAAGACCGCCGACAAGGTGCGCGAGATACTGACGACGCTCTACCACGACCAGCCCGACGGGCTTTCGGGCAACGAGGACGTGGGGCAGATGTCGGCATGGTACGTCCTCTCGTCGCTGGGTTTCTACCAGGTCGAACCCGCCGGGGGCCGCTATTTCTTCGGCTCGCCCCTGTTCGACCGGGCCGAGGTGCGTGTCCGCGACGGCGTGCTGACCGTCACGGCGCATAACAACTCCGCCGCGAACAAATACATCCAGGCGGTGAAGCTCAACGGCAAACCCTACACCAAGCCCTATATCGCCTTCGACGACATCGCCGCCGGCGGCAGGCTCGAATTCGAGATGGGTGCCCAACCCGCAGTGTGGTATGAACTCTAAACATCGAAAGACCATGAAAAAAGGATATATCGCTTTTGCCGCCCTCTGTGCCGCCGCACTCGCTTCGTGCACATGCCCTTCGGCCGCAGAGCAGCGCCTCCGTCCTTCGGAGTACGTTTCGACGCTGGTCGGTACGCAGTCGGATTTTTCGCTCTCGACGGGCAACACCTATCCGGCCATCGCCCTGCCGTGGGGCATGAATTTCTGGACGCCCCAGACCGGCAAGATGGGCGACGGCTGGGCATATACTTACGGGGCGCACCAGGTGCGGGGATTCAAGCAGACCCACCAGCCCTCGCCGTGGATCAACGATTACGGCCAGTTCTCGCTCATGCCCGTGCGCGGGGAGGACAAATTCGACGAGGAGTCGCGCGCCAGCTGGTTTTCGCACCAGTCCGAAGTGGCCAAACCCTATTACTATAAGACTTACCTCGCCGACCACGACATCCGCGTGGAGATCACGCCGACCGAACGCGCCGCAATGATGCGCTTCACCTTCCCTGACTCGAAGGAGTCGGGCGTGGTGATCGACGCCTTCGACCGCGGTTCGCAGGTCGGGATGGTCGACGACCGTACGATCGTCGGTTATACCACGCGCAACAGCGGCGGTGTGCCGGAGAATTTCCGCAACTGGTTCGTCGTGCGCTTCGATACGCCGTTCAGCGCCATCGAGCTGACCGATGCCCCCGGCGGATATAAACCCGGCAGCAACCTGCTCTATCCCGAAGGACAGAAGTCCGTCACGGGCGAACATGCCGTGGCCAAGGTGCATTTCGCAACCCGCCGCGGCCAGCAGATATGCGCCAGCGTGGCGTCGTCGTTCATTTCTCCCGAGCAGGCGTTGCAGAACCTCCGGGAGCTGGGCAGCGACGATTTCGAAACGGTGAAGTCCAAAGCGCAGGCACGCTGGGACGACGTGCTGGGACGCATCGAGGTCGAGGGCGGTACGGTCGACCAGTACCGTACGTTCTATTCGTGCCTCTACCGCTCGGTGCTCTTTCCGCGTAAGTTCTACGAGGTGACCGACCAGGGCGAGGTCGTGCATTACAGCCCCTACAACGGCGAGGTGCTTCCCGGCTACATGTATACCGACACCGGGTTCTGGGACACCTTCCGCAGCCTCTTCCCGCTGCTGAACTTCGTTTACCCGTCCGTGAACGCCGAAATCCAGCAGGGACTCGCCAATGCGGCCCGTGAGAGCGGTTTCCTGCCCGAATGGGCGTCGCCCGGGCACCGCGGCTGCATGGTGGGCAACAATTCCGCTTCGGTGGTTGCCGATGCCGTGGTGAAGGGCACGAACGACAAAGACCTCGGGGTGCTCTACGATGCGATGGTGTATGCCACGGAGCACGTGCACCCGACCGTTGCGTCGACCGGACGCTGGGGGCACGAGTACTACAACGAGCTGGGATATATCCCTTACGACGTGAACATTCCCGAGAACGTGGCACGTACGCTCGAATACGCCTACGACGACTGGTGTATTCTGCAGGTGGCGAAGAAACTGAACCGTCCCCAGGCTGAACTGGACAAGTGGGTGGCGCGTGCCCGGAACTACCGCAATGTCTTCGACCCCGAAACCCGTCTGATGCGCGGTCGCCTCAGGGACGGCAAGTTCCAGGCGCCGTTCAGTCCCTACAAGTGGGGCGACGCCTTCACCGAGGGTAACTCGTGGCATTATACGTGGTCGGTATTCCACGACGTCGAGGGGCTCGTCGACCTGATGGGCGGCCGGGAGCAGTTCGTCCAGATGCTCGACTCGGTATTCGTCGTGCCGCCGATCTACGACGACAGCTACTACGGATTCCGCATCCACGAGATCACCGAGATGCAGGTGGCCGACATGGGCAACTACGCCCACGGCAACCAGCCTGCGCAGCACATGATCTACCTCTATAATTATGCGGGTGCCCCGTGGAAAGCCCAGTACTGGGCGCGCGAGGTGATGGATCGCCTCTACTCGGCCCGTCCCGACGGCTATTGCGGCGACGAGGACAACGGCCAGACTTCGGCCTGGTATGTCTTTTCCGCCCTGGGGTTCTATCCCGTCTGCCCGGCTTCGGACGAATACGTCGTCGGTTCGCCGCTGTTCCGCAAGGCCGTCGTGAACCTCGAAAACGGGAATAAGATTGTGCTCGAAGCGCCGGACAACAGCCCCGAGAACCGTTATATCGGAGCCGTGCAGTTCGACGGGAAATCCTATACGCATAATTTCCTTCGCCATTCCGACCTCGTGAAGGGTGCCGGCGTCCGCTTCTCGATGCGTCCCGAACCCGATTACACGCGGGGTACGGAGCCCAGGGATGCCCCTTACTCGTTCAGCCGCGAATAGCACGGACGGGTTGAACCGATGTCAATCCGCCGCGGCCGGTTCCGGCTGCGGCGGATTTTTTGTTTTTGCCGGAATCCCGAAATGTCGATAATTTGTCAATAGAATATGCCCGGGGATTTTGTAAATCGGCTGAAAAGCGCTACTTTTGTAACGTTGTTTTGACAATTGTTAGGTTAATCCGAACACCTCCCCATGACATCTACCGACAGAATCGACCAACGCGAACGTAAGAAACAGCAGGGCCAGGCCGCTGCGTTCTATTCGTCGTCGTGCCGACAGCAGGATCGGAGTACGCAGATGCAAGGGCAGCAGGTGTCCGGGAGCGGAATACGCAGATAGATACCAGACCGCCATGACATACGTGTCGTGGCGGTCTGTCTTTTTTTCAAACTTAAAACCAAAGGTATGAAGGTCGGTGTTATTATGGGCTCGGTGAGCGATTATGAGGTGATGGCCGATGCCGTTGCCATGCTCGGACAATTCGGTGTCGATTTCGAAAAGCGCGTGGTGAGCGCCCACCGTACCCCTGACCTGCTGTGCGAATATGCCAAGACGGCCAAAAGCCGCGGTATCGGGGTGATTATCGCCGGTGCGGGCGGTGCCGCACATCTGCCGGGCATGGTGGCCTCGATGACCACGCTCCCCGTGGTGGGCGTCCCCGTGAAGTCGCGCGCCCTGAACGGGCTGGATTCGCTGCTTTCGATCGTGCAAATGCCTGCGGGCGTTCCGGTGGCGACGACGGCCATCAACGGGGCGAAGAACGCGGCGCTGATAGCCGTGTCGATCCTCGCACTGCAGGATGCGGAGCTGGCTGCCCGGCTCGAAGCGTTCCGTGCGAAACAGACCGCCGACGTACTGGCGGCAGAACTTTAATCCGGCAGGGGAGGCGGCTATGGCAGAGAAAACGAAAACGATCGGTATCATCGGCGGCGGTCAGCTGGGGCTGATGATCGTCGAGCAGGCGCACCTGCTCGGGGCGCGCACGCTGTGCCTCGACCCTGCGCCCGACGCCCCCGCGTTCGCGCTGAGCGACGGGCACATCGTGGCGGCGTATGACGATGCCGCGGCGCTCGAAGAGCTTTGCCGCCGCAGCGATGTGGTGACCTACGAATTCGAAAACGTCCCGGGCAGCGTGCTGATCCCGCTGGAAAAGAAATACAACATCCCGCAGGGTTTCCGCCCGCTCTACGATTCGCAGGATCGCCTGCGCGAGAAGGACAATGCCCGCGCCAACGGGCTGCGGACGCCCCTGTACGCCGCCGTGGACGACGAGGCGTCGCTGCGTGCCGCCTTGGCCGAGATCGGATTCCCGGCGGTGCTCAAGACCCGTACGCTGGGATACGACGGCCACGGGCAATTGGTGTTGAAGGACGAGGCCGACGTGCCGCGTGCGCTGCCGATGCTCTCCGTACCCTGCATCCTGGAGGCGTTCGTGCCGTTCGATTTCGAAGCCAGCATCGTGATGGTCTCGGACGGGGAGCGCGTCATCCATTTCCCCATCGGGCGGAACGTCCACCGCGACGGTATCCTCGACCTGTGCTTCGTCCCCGCCGAGGGGATGGACGACGGCCTGCGCAGCCGCATGGCTGCGGCCGGCGAGCGGTTCATGAAATCCTGCCGCTACCGCGGGATCCTCGCCATCGAGTTCTTCATCCGCGACGGGGAGTTCTATTTCAACGAAATGGCGCCGCGGCCCCACAATTCGGGGCACTATACCATCGAGGGGTGCACGACCAACCAGTTCCGCGAACTGGTGCGCTTCCTGCTGGGCGAACCGTTGCAGGAGCCGCGGCTCGTGGCGCCGACCGTGATGAAGAACATTTTGGGGCAGGATCTCGAAGCGGCCGAGAGGGTTGCCGCCGAAAACCGCCCGGGTGTCCATGTCCACCTTTACGGCAAGACCGAGAGCCGTCCGAAGCGCAAGATGGGGCATATCACCTTCGTCGGGATGGACGCCGGGGAATACGGTGCCGCGTGGGCCGACAGATTCGTAAAATAAGTGCAAACGAAATAACATGGAAAACTACCGGATTTTTGTTGAGAAACATCCCCGTTTCCGGGTCGAGGCCGACAGCCTGCGCCGGGAGCTGAACACCAATCTGAACCTGGACATCCGCAGCCTGCGGTTGCTCAACGTCTACGACCTGTTCGGGTTCAGCCGAGAGCTGCTCGAAAAGAGCCGTTACAGCGTCTTCGGCGAAGTGGTAACCGACAGCGTGACCGATTCGTGCGACCTGGCGGGACGGAAATACATCGCCGTGGAGTATCTCCCCGGCCAGTTCGACCAACGTGCCGCGTCGGCCGTCGACTGCGTGCGGCTGATCGACCCGTCGGCCCAGGTGCGCATCCGCTCGTCGAAGCTGTTGCTGTTCGACGATGCCGTTTCCGACGAAGACCTGGCGCGCATCCGCCATTACTATATCAACGCGGTCGAGTCGCGCGAGAAGAATCTGGACGTGCTGACCGACATGGAACAGGCCGAGGTGAAGCCCGTCGCCGTGCTGGAAGGCTTCACCAAGATGACCGACGCCGAACTGGAACCCTGCTGCAAGCGGTACGGGCTGGCGATGAATGCCGACGACCTGCGCGAGGTGGTGAAATATTTCCGTGCCGAGGGGCGCGATCCCTATGAGACCGAGCTGCGCATCCTCGATACCTATTGGAGCGACCACTGCCGCCATACGACCTTCACCACCGAGCTGGAGGGCATCACGGTCGAGGAGTCGTTCGCAAAGGACGAGATCGAGGATTCGCTGGCCCTCTACCTGCGCATCCGCCGCGAACTGGGCCGCGAGCACAAGAGCATCTGCCTGATGGACATGGCGACCATCGGCGCCCGTTACCTGCGCAAGAAAGGGCTGCTGGACGACCTGGAAGTGAGCGACGAGAACAACGCCTGCTCGGTATACGTCGATGTCGATGTCGACGGGGCGACCGAGAAGTGGCTCCTGCAATTCAAGAACGAAACCCATAACCACCCGACCGAGATCGAGCCGTTCGGCGGCGCTTCGACCTGTCTGGGCGGCGCTATCCGCGACCCGTTGTCGGGGCGCAGCTACGTCTACCAGGCCATGCGTGTAACGGGTGCCGGCAATATCTACCAGAAGGTGTCCGATACGCTCGAAGGCAAGCTCCCGCAGAGCGTCATTTCGAAGAAGGCCGCCGCGGGCTACTCCAGTTACGGCAATCAGATCGGGCTGGCAACGACCCATGTGCGCGAGATTTACCACGACGACTATGTGGCCAAGCGCCTCGAAGTCGGTGCCGTGGTCGGTGCCGTGAAGGCTGAAAACGTCCGCCGCGAAAAACCCGTCCCGGGCGACAAGATCGTCATGCTGGGCGGCCGCACGGGGCGTGACGGTATCGGCGGCGCCACGGGTTCGTCGAAAGAGCACAATACCAAGTCGCTCGAAACCTGCGGCAGCGAGGTGCAGAAGGGTAATGCCCCCGAGGAGCGCAAGCTCGAACGCCTGTTCCGCCGCCCCGAGGTGACGCGGCTCATCAAGAAATCGAACGACTTCGGCGCCGGCGGCGTCAGCGTCGCCATCGGCGAGCTGGCCGACGGGCTGGATATTTATCTCGACCGCGTGAAGACCAAGTACAGCGGCCTGAATTCCACGGAACTGGCGATCAGCGAGTCGCAGGAGCGCATGGCCGTAGTCGTCGAGGCGAAGGACGTCGCCGAATTCATGGGCTACTGCCGCGAGGAGAATATCGAGGCGGTCGAGGTGGCCGACGTGACGGATACGGCCAGTATGCGGATGTTCAACAAAGGGCGCAAAGTCGTAGATCTCGCGCGTGAATTCATCGACAGCGCCGGGGCGAAGCACTATGCCGAAGCCATGATCGGCGAGGTGGAGAACCGCGATCCCTTTGCCCGCGAGGTCGTGGGCGCGACGTTTGCCGAACGCTTCGAGGAGAACCTGCGAGACAACAATGTCGTCTCGCAGCGCGGTCTGATCGAGATGTTCGATTCGACGATCGGCCGTTCCACCGTGCTGATGCCGTTCGGCGGCCGCACGCAGGGCAGCGAAACGCAGGTGTCGGTGCAGAAACTCCCGACCGACGGTTACACCGACACGGCCAGCATCATGGCCTTCGGCTACAATCCCTACCTGGCCTCGTGGAGCCCTTACCACGGTGCTGCGTATGCCGTCGTCGAAGCTGCTGCCAAGGTCGTGGCTGCGGGCGCGCGTTATGACAGGATGCGTTACTCATACCAGGAATATTTCGAACGCATGACCCGCGATCCCCGCTCGTGGGGCAAGCCGCTGGGTGCCCTGCTCGGTGCGCTGAAGATGCAGGTCGAACTGGGCCTGCCCTCGATCGGCGGCAAGGACTCGATGTCGGGCACGTTCCAGCATATCAACGTCCCGCCCATGCTGATGGCCTTCGGCATCACGACGGTGAATGCCGGGACGGTCATTTCGACCGATTTCAAGAAGGCCGGCAACCGTATCTACCTGGTGCGCCATACGCCCAGGGAGAACCATATGCCCGACACGGCGCAGCTGAAGGACAACTTCGGCTTCGTCAGCGAAAATATCGAACGCGGCAGTATCCTCGCCGCATGGTCGGTGGGCTTCGGAGGTGTCGCCGAAGGTCTTGCCAAGATGGCTTTCGGCAACCGCATCGGCGCCGAGGTGGAGATGGACGAGGCGGAACTCTTCGGATACGCCTATGGTTCGATCCTTGTCGAGAGCGCCGTCGAACTGACCCATCCTGCGGCCGGGCTGCTGGGTATGACCGCAGCCGATGGGGCGTTGACCGTCAACGGCGTGAAAATGCCGCTCGACGCCCTCTACAAGGCCAATACCGAGAAATTCGCGGCCGTTTACCCCGACAAGGGGGAGAACCATGCCGGGGTGATGACCTCGGAGCCCGCACCCCGGACTTTCGCCTATCGGGGCGAAGCCGTCGAACATCCGCTGGTCTATATCCCCGTGTTCCCGGGCACCAACTGCGACTACGACACGGCCAAGGCATTCCGCAAGGCCGGGGCCGAGGTGGAGATGAGCGTGTTGTGCAACCTCGGGGGCGACGACATCCTGCGTTCGATCCGCGAAATGAAGGAACATATCCGCCGCGCCCATATCTTCGTACTGAGCGGCGGATTCTCGTCGGGCGACGAACCCGACGGCAGCGCCAAGTTTATCGTCAACGTACTTAACAATAAGGATATACACGATGAAATCCATGCGTTGCTCGACCGCGGCGGGCTGATCCTCGGCATCTGCAACGGTTTCCAGGCGCTCGTCAAATCCGGCCTGCTGCCTTACGGTCGCCTGGGCATGGTGACCAAGGATTCGCCGACGCTGTTCCGCAACGACATCAACCGCCATATTTCGCAGATCGTCTCGACGCGCGTCTCGACGCTCAACTCCCCGTGGCTCGCGGGCTTTGGCCTGGGCGACATCCACTCGATCGCCGTCAGCCACGGCGAAGGCAAGTTCGTCGTGAGCGAAGAACTGGCCGGAGAACTGTTCGCCAACGGGCAGGTGGCCTTCCAGTATGTCGATGACGCGGGACATGCGACGGCCGAGGCGCCGTACAACCCCAACGGTTCGTCGTATGCCATCGAGGGCCTGGTATCGCGTGACGGCCAGATCCTCGGCAAGATGGGGCATACGGAGCGTTACGAGAAAAACCTCTTCAAAAATATCGCAGGCGAGAAGGAACAGTCGCTGTTCCGCAATGCCGTCAACTATTTCCGCAAAAATTAATACAACATAAAACTTAAACTCACAAACACCATGAAACAGCTCGAAATGCTCTACGAAGGCAAGGCAAAACAGGTTTTCCGCACCGACGATCCCGACAAGATCATCATCCACTACAAGGATGCGGCAACGGCTTTCAACAACATCAAGAAAGCCACGATCGAAAACAAGGGCGTGCTGAACAACGCCATCTCGACCCTGATTTTCAAGGAGCTTCAGAAGGCGGGTGTCAAGACCCACTATATCGAGACGATCAACGACCGCGACCAGGTGTGCCGCCGGGTGACGATCATCCCGCTGGAGGTGATCGTGCGCAATGTCATCGCCGGTTCGATGGCCCAGCGCCTCGGCATCGAGGAGGGTACGCAGCCGTCGAACGTCATCTACGACATCTGCTACAAAAAGGACGAGCTGGGCGACCCGCTGATCAACGACCACCACGCCGTGGCATTGGGTGCCGTGACCTACGAGGAACTCGAACTGATCTACGCCATGACCTCGCGTATCAACGAGATCCTGCGCAACCTTTTTGCCAAGATGAACATCAAACTCGTGGACTTCAAGATCGAGTTCGGCCGTACGTCGGACGGGGAGATCGTGCTCGCCGACGAAGTGTCGCCCGATACCTGCCGCCTGTGGGACATGACGACCAACGAGAAACTCGACAAAGACCGTTTCCGTCGTGACCTGGGCAAGGTGCGCGAGGCTTACGAGGAGATTTTGGCACGTTTGCAGAAAATCGTCGGGTAATGGTGATGGGGCAGATTAGCGACCGCGAGTTGCATGAGGAGTGCGGGGTGTTCGGCGTCTTCGGAGTCAAGGACGCTGCGTCGCTGACCTATTATGGCCTGCATGCCTTGCAGCACCGCGGTCAGGAGGGTGCCGGTATCGTGACCGTCGACCGGGACGCGACGTTCCGCCGCATCAAGGGCGGCGGCCTGGTCACCGAGGTGTTCGACGAGGAAAAGCTCTCGACGCTCAAGGGCGACATGGCCATCGGGCATGTGCGCTATACCACCGCCGGCGGTGGTGGCATCGAGAACGTGCAACCGTTCCTTTTCCGCCACAACACGGGCGATTTCGCGCTGGCGCACAACGGTAATATCGTCAATTCGGCGTTGTTGCGTATTTATCTCGAGAACAAGGGGAGCCTGTTCCAGTCGACCTCGGACAGCGAGATCCTGGCGCACCTGATCAAGAAGGAGACCAAATACCACGACCGTCCGCGCATCTATTCGATCATCGACGCGCTGAACATGATCGAGGGGGCTTTTGCATTCCTGATCATGACCGCCAACCGCATCTATGCCTGCCGTGACAAATACGGCCTGCGGCCGCTGTCGATCGGCCGGCTGGGCGACGGTTATGTCGTGTCGAGCGAAACCTGTGCCTTCGACGTGCTGGGTGCGGAGTTCGTCCGCGACGTCGAGCCGGGCGAGATCGTCACGATCGACAGCGAGGGCATCCGGAGCCGCGATTTCTCGCAGTATAAGCGTTGCGAGATGTGCTCGATGGAGTATATCTACTTTGCACGTCCCGACAGCGACATCGAAGGGTGCAACGTCCATGCCTACCGCAAGGAGTCGGGGCGCCTGCTCTTCGGCGAGGCGCCTGCCGAGGCGGACATCGTGGTCGGGGTTCCCGACTCGAGCCTCAGCGCCGCGATGGGCTATGCCGAGGCGAGCGGCCTGCCGTATGAAATGGGGCTTATCAAGAACAAGTACATCGGCCGTACGTTCATCCAGCCTTCGCAGGAGCTGCGCGAGAAAGGGGTGCGCATGAAGCTCTCGGCCGTGAGGACGATCGTCAAGGGCAAGCGCGTGGTGCTGGTCGACGATTCGATCGTGCGCGGTACGACCTCGCGCCGCATCGTCACGATGCTCAAGGAGGCGGGGGCCACCGAGGTGCACGTGCGCATTGCCAGTCCCCCGATGACGCACCCCTGCTTCTACGGGGTGGATACCTCGACCCGCGACGAGCTGATCTCGGCGCGCAAGGAGGTGGACGGTGTCCGGGCGGAGATATGCGCCGATTCGCTGGCGTTCCTGTCGCCCGGGGCACTGCTCAGGGCGGGGAACCGCAAGGATTTGTGCATGGCCTGCTTCACGGGGCACTATCCCACGGCGTTGTACCAGTCGGTCGACGAGGTGAACAAAGACGTAAAATGTTAAGGACTGTTAAAGGAAGATTATAATGGCACAGAGTTATGAGAAGGCCGGTGTGAACCTCGAGGCCGGATACGAAGTGGTGCGGCGCATCAAGAAACACGTGGCATCGACCTCGCGCCTGGGCGTGATGGGCAATATCGGTGCATTCGGAGGCATGTTCGACCTCTCGGCGCTGAACGTGAAGGAGCCGGTGCTGGTGAGCGGTACCGACGGCGTGGGCACGAAGCTCAAGTTGGCGTTCGAGATGGACAAGCACGACACGATCGGCGTCGATGCCGTGGCCATGTGCGTCAACGACGTGCTGGCGCAGGGTGCCGAGCCGCTGGTGTTCCTCGACTATGTCGCCGTAGGCCATAACGAACCCCAGAAGATCGAAGCCATCGTGAGCGGCGTTGCCGACGGCTGCCGTCAGGCGGGTTGTGCGCTGGTCGGCGGCGAGACGGCCGAAATGCCGGGCATGTACTCCGAGGGCGAGTACGACATCGCCGGTTTCACGGTCGGCGTGGTCGAGAAATCGAAGCTCATCGACGGATCGAAGGTCAGGGCCGGCGATGTGCTGGTGGGCATCGCCTCGAGCGGCGTGCACTCCAACGGCTTCAGCCTCGTGCGTAAGATCCTTGCGGATAACTGCCTGGATCTGCACAAGGTCTATCCCGAGTTGTCGAACAAACTGCTGGGCGAAGTGCTGCTCACCCCGACGAAGATCTACGTGAAGCAGGTGCTCGAAGTGATCCGCAGCTGCGACGTACACGGCATCAGCCATATCACGGGCGGAGGATTCGACGAAAATATCCCCCGCATCCTGCACGAAGGGCAGGGACTCGAAATCGAGGAGGGCACTTGGGAGATACTGCCCGTGTTCCGCTTCCTCGAGAAATACGGCAAGGTGGCCCACCGCGAGATGTTCAACATCTTCAACATGGGCATCGGCATGGTCATCGCCCTTGATGCGTCGCAGGCGGGGAAAGCCATCGCCATCCTTGCGGAGCAGGGCGAGAAGGCGGCCGTCATCGGACGCGTCACGGACACCGAGGGTGTCGTAATCCGCTAAGGCCGTGCGACGCCTTGCGGTCTTTGCCAGCGGCAGCGGCACGAACTTCGAGGCCATCGCCACGGCCTGCGAGCGGGGGGAGATCCCGGCCCGGGTGGTGCTGATGGTCTGCGACAAACCCGGCGCCGGGGTCGTGCAGCGGGCTGCGGGGCACGGGGTCGAGGCATTCGTATTCGCCCCGAAAGAGTATGCCTCGAAGGCCGACTACGAGCGCGAGATCGTGCGGCGGCTCGACGAAGCCGGCGTGGAGTTGGTCTGCCTGGCGGGGTACATGCGCATCGTCGGCGACGTGCTGCTGGGGGCTTACGGCGGGCGGATCATCAACATCCATCCTTCGCTGCTGCCGGCATTCCGCGGGGCGCATGCCATCGACCAGGCGCTGGAATACGGCGTCAAGGTCTTCGGTGTGACGATCCACTATGTCGATGCGACGCTCGACGGCGGGAAGATCATCTCCCAGCGGGCGTTCGGGTACGACGGCGACGACATCGCCGAGCTGGAAGCCCGGATTCATGCGGTGGAATATCCGCTTTATATAGAAACGATTAATAAATTATTAAAGGAATAATAACGATATGCGTGCATTAATCAGTGTCAGCGACAAAACGGGTGTCGTTGATTTCGCCAAGGGCCTGCGTGCCCTGGGCTGGGAGGTGATCGCCACGGGCGGCACGATGAAACTGCTGGCCGACAGCGGGGTGGAAGTAATCAACATCAGCGACGTGACGGGCTTTCCCGAGATCTGCGACGGCCGAGTCAAGACCCTGCACCCCAACGTGCACGGCGGCCTGCTGGCGCGACGCGACGATCCCGAACACCTGAAAGCCCTGAAAGATAACAATATCGAATTTATCGACATGGTCTGTGTGAACCTCTACCCGTTCCGCCAGACCATTGCCAAACCCGATGTGAAGATGGAGGACGCCATCGAGAACATCGACATCGGCGGCCCTTCGATGCTGCGTTCGGCCGCCAAGAACTGGGCCGACGTCACGGTGGTCTGCGACCCTGCGGACTATGACTTGATTTTGAACGAGATCCGCACTGCCGGCAATACCGAAAAGGCTACGCGCCTGAAACTTTCCGCCAAGGCATACACCCATACGGCCGAGTACGATGCGATGATCGCGGCCTATATGCGTGCACAGGCCGGGCTTAACGAGAAGCTGTTCCTCGAATTCGACCTCGTGCAGTCGCTGCGCTACGGGGAGAATCCCCACCAGTCGGCCAAGTTCTACCGCGAGCAGACGAAGGTTCCCTATTCGCTGGCTTTCGCCCGTCAGCTCAACGGCAAGGAGTTGTCGTACAACAATATCCAGGATGCCAATGCCGCGCTGTGCATCGTCCGCGAGTTCGATGAGCCGTTCTGCGTGGGGCTCAAACACATGAATCCCTGCGGTGCTGCCGTCGGCAAGGATGTCGTGGATGCCTGGACGAAGGCTTACGAGGCCGACAAGGTGTCGATCTTCGGGGGTATCGTCGCCACGAACCGTACCGTAACGCGCGAGGCGGCCGAGTTGATGAAACCGATCTTCCTCGAGATCATCATGGCGCCGAAATTCGACGAAGGGGCGCTCGAAGTGCTCTGCACGAAGAAAAACCTGCGGCTGCTGGAGGTCGATATGCAGCAGGGGGCCGTCGACCCCAAGCAATATGTCAGCGTCAACGGCGGCCTGCTGGTGCAGGATCTCGACGTGGCGACGAAAACCGTCACGGCCGATATGTGCGTGACGAAGGCAAAACCCGCCGCGGCACAGATGGACGACCTGAATTTCGGCTGGCATATCGTCAAGCACGTCAAGTCGAACGCCATTGTCGCCGTCAGGGACGGCCGTACGCTGGGCGTGGGCGCCGGGCAGATGAACCGCATCGGCTCGGCCGAGATCGCACTCCGGCAGGCGCATGCCGCCGGCGTTACCGAAGGGCTGGTGCTGGCTTCGGACGGCTTCTTCCCCTTCGACGACTGCGTGACGCTGGCTGCCGAATATGGCGTGACGGCCATCGTGCAGCCGGGCGGTTCGGTACGTGACGAGGACTCGATCCGGAAGGCCGACGAGAAGGGCATCGCCATGGTATTCACGGGCGAGCGCCATTTCAAACATTGATTTTCGATTATCGCGGCACCTTTCGCCTCGCCGTGCCCGCTTCGGGCGGGAAACAGGATGCTGTGCCCCGCCCGAACCGGACTTCGCCAAGGTGAAATCCGCTTCCGTGGCGATCGGAAATCGGACGGTATAAATAAAAACTTTTGCCGCTGCGACAAGCCTCTCCCGAGGGAGGGGCTTGGGGAGAGTGCCGGACTTGTGGTCGGCAGCAGGCCGTGCATACATCGTCCGGCGGCATAACGGCGGTGAAAACTGTTAATTCGTATTCGTATGAAAGTTTTGGTTATTGGCGGCGGTGGCCGTGAACATGCAATTGTGGATGCGCTGTCGCGCTCGCCCCAGGTGGAGAAGATATTTTGCGCCCCCGGCAATGCGGGTATTGCGGCGAAGGCCGAGTGCGTGGCTATCCGCGAGACGGAGGTGGAGCGGCTGCGCGATTTTGCGGCGCAGAACGGGATCGGCCTTACGGTCGTCGGCCCCGAGGTGGCGTTGGCGGCGGGTGTGGTCGATGCGTTCAAGGCCGCCGGGCTGCGGGCTTTCGGCCCTACGAAGGCTGCCGCGCGTATCGAGTCGAGCAAGGAGTTCGCCAAAGACCTGATGGCCAAATACGCCATTCCGACGGCCGGTTACCGGGCCTTCACCGATTATGCCGCGGCGATGGACTATGTCGCTTCGCGTCCGCTGCCTGCCGTGTTGAAATACGACGGGCTGGCCGCGGGCAAGGGCGTGGTGATCGCCGAGACGATGGAGGAGGCCGACGCCGCCCTGAAGGACATGTTGCTCGACGACAAATTCGGCGCGGGCAAGGTCGTCGTCGAGGATTTCCTCACGGGGCCTGAATTTTCGTTCATGTGCTTCGTCTCCGGGCATAAGGTATGGCCGATGGTGCTGGCGCAGGATCACAAGCGGGCATTCGACGGCGACAAGGGGCCCAATACGGGCGGTATGGGCGCATATTCGCCCCTGCCGTTCATTACGGCCGAGGACGAACGCTATGCGCTCGAGAAGGTGTTGCAACCGACCGCCGACGCGATGGTCGCCGAGGGCTGCCCGTTCGAAGGCGTGCTTTACGGCGGCCTGATGAAGACCCCGCAGGGGATCAAGGTCATCGAATTCAACGCCCGTTTCGGCGACCCCGAAACCGAGGTCGTGCTGCCGCGCCTGAAAAGCGACATCGTGGATATCTTCTGCGCTGTGGCCGACGGCGGCGATACGCAGCTCGTATGGCACGATTTCGCCACGCTCGGCATCGTGCTCGCCTCGAAAGGCTATCCCGGAGCCTATGAAAAGGGCTGCGAGATCAAGGGGCTCGACCGGGTGGAAGGCGCCCTTTACCACATGGGGACGAAGACCGACGGCAGCCGCATCCTCACCTCGGGCGGCCGCGTGCTGTTCGTCGTGGGCAAAGGGGCCACGCTGGCCGAGGCACGCGCCAATGCGCTGCGGGATGTCGCACGCATCGGATGCGACAACCTCTTCCACCGCACCGACATCGGACATTGGGCATTTGAAAATTAGTTATATATAAGGTATGGTTATCAGCGGAAAAGAACTCTCAGCAAAACTCAAGGCCGAAATGGCCGCCGAAGTGGCTACTTTCGGCGCGAAATACGGACGCGTGCCGCATCTGGTCGTAATCCTCGTGGGCGAAGACCCGGGCAGCGTCTCCTATGTGACGGGCAAGGCCAAGGCCTCGGCCGAAGTCGGCATCCGCAATACGACGATCCGCAAGCCGGAGTCGGTCTGCGAGGCCGAGTTGCTCGGCATCATCGCCGACCTGAATGCCGACGAAGGCGTCGACGGAATCCTGGTGCAGCTGCCCCTGCCCAAGCATATCGACGAGGACAAGGTGATCGCCGCGATCGACAAGGGGAAGGATGTCGACGGCTTCCATCCCCTCAATGTGGCGGCTTTGTGGCAGAAACAGCCCTGTACGCTGCCCTGTACGCCGAAAGGTATCCTCAAGATGCTGCGGGCTGCGGGCGTGGAGATCGCCGGCAAGGAGGCCGTGGTGATCGGCCGCAGCAATATCGTCGGGCTTCCCGTCTCGAAATTGCTGTTGGATGCCAATGCCACCGTGACCATGGCGCACAGCCGTACGCGTAACCTGGGCGAGGTGACGCGCCGCGCCGACATCCTGGTCGTGGCGATCGGCCGCCCGAAGTTCGTAACGGAGGATATGGTGCGTGACGGGGCCGTGGTGATCGACGTGGGGGTCAACCGCGATCCCGAAACCAGCAAGCTGTGCGGCGACGTCGATTTCGCCGCCATCGAGCCCAAGGCGTCGGTCATCACCCCTGTTCCCGGCGGCGTGGGGCCGATGACGATCTGTTGCCTGATGGAGAATACGATCGAGTGCTTCCTGCGGCGTATCGCACGGAAATAGCCCCGAATCGCCTGCCCCGGACGTTGTCCGCCTCCGGTGCCCTCCCCCGCAAAACCCGAAGTGAAAACTTCGGGTTTTTTAGTGCCTTGCCTTTTCCCGGCCTTCGCCGTTGGGGGAGGGCGGCGGTTTTTCTGCGGCCTGCTTCGAGCAATGCATGTCCGGCATTTTGCCGGGTTCGGGCTCCTCTGATGTCGATTTTCAGGATGCTTGTATACAGATGCGCCCATGGGCTATATCTGAAAGCCCGAATAGGTATACAAAAATGCTTTTTGTGTAGGCTTATTCGGTTCATATGGTGCAATGATGCGGTTTTTATTTAACTTTGAATATCATTAATGAACGAAATTGTGTGACGAAGTGTGAACAATTTGGTGTAATGTGAATAATTACGTTCTGTAAGAGAGGATAATTGGGGCTGTCGGTTGAATTCGTTTGAGCGGGTTGCAGGCCGTCCAAAAAATGTATAACAATTTAATAAACTATCTAAATGAAACTTTTTTACTATGCGGCAGCTGCTGCAGCCATGGCTTCGGCCGTTTTCTGTTCTTGCGATAAACAGGACGAAGTTACCCCCCCCCAGCCTGAAATCGCGCCTGTACAGTTCGTAGGTGTGACGGCACTCGATGTCGTTACGCGTGCCGAGGCGAAACCGTATGCAGCCGATTTCAATGTTTTTATTCCCGGCGTTACTGCTGCAACGAAACTGGTGAAATTTAGTGCCGATGCATGGACTGTCGATGGCGATCCCATCTTGGTGGATCGCAAGGGCGGTACGCTGGTTGCGTGGGCGCCTTCGGCTTTGGCCGTGACTACTTCTGCCAGTGGCGCCGAATATACGCTGACGGCGCAAAAGGATGCGGCCGCACAGGATTTGATCTACCAACCCCAGCCTGTCAATGCTGCCAATGCGAATGCTGTCGCCGTCGAGATGAAGCACGCCTATTCCAAACTCTCTTTCCTGGCAACGGCCGGCAGTGGATACACGGGTGCTGCCAACCTTACTCAGGTGCAGATTACCGGTGGAATCCATGCGACCGGCACGCTCGATATGGTAGCCGGCACGGTGGATCCGGCCGGCACGGCGACGGGGACGCTTACCCTGGCCGCCGGCGAAAAGGCGCTTGTCGTGCCTATGGCCGCTAAGCCTACCCTTGCCGTGACCTGCACGATCGACGGCGAAGAATTCACAACAAGCATTACGGCTGATACCATGCCGTCGCTGCTGGCTGGCGTGGAATACGAAATTACGTTGACGGTCATCGGCCAGGAGGCTGTCATCTCTTCGGTGAAGGAGGTTCCCTGGACTACGACCGAAGTGAACGGCGGAACCATATACTGACGACTTTAAGTGACGATATGCAAAACGGAAAGCCGCAGACTGTAAAGTCTGCGGCTTTCTTGTCGTGGGTGCGATATCGCACCTTGCGTTGCGGCGCAGCAGGGCGGTACTACCTCTTGGCGTAAGTGCAGTGCAGTGCCTCGGGCAGCGGAGCCCCGGGGGCTCGCCGCCAGACCATGGCCCTGTCTTTCGAGGCGTCGCCCGTCCCGAAATCGAAGCCGTCTTGCGATGAGAATGTCACCGGGACGGCGCCTTCGAAGCCGTATTTTGCATAGAACCCGTGCAGCCACTCCTCGCTCGGGATCAGGAAGGCCGCCTCGTCGCCCTGCTCGCCGATGAGCCGCATCGCTTCGCGCATCAGCTTGCCGGCCAGTCCCCTGCGGCGGAATTCGGGCGCTGTCGCTACGCCGTAGATGTAGGTCGACCGTCCCAGCTCGCTCTCGAACGGCAGCATGTGGAGCATGGCCGCCGTACGCCCTTCGCATTCGGCCGTCAGCATCCTGCGGCGGCTGTAATAGCGCATCAGGAACGAGTCGACGAACTGTTCCTCGTCGCCGAACGCAGCCGTCCACAGCTCCTTGCAGGCGATTTCATCCGGGTGCAGGTGGATGGCCGCATATTTGTGCTGGATGACGGCGGGGTGGTAGGAGAGCTTCGACTGGCGCAACCCGTCGATCCCGAGGTCTTCCTCGCGGTTTATCATCGTGAAACGCGCGGGAAGGTGCTGTGCGAAGAGTTTGTTGATGATCGTGAAGGCGCCGTCGTAGTCGGTGTCCGCCTTCTCGACATGCGTGTCGAACGTATGGTCGTTGACCGCCGAACCGTATGTGAACGCGATCAGCCTGTCGCCCACGTAGATACAGCCGCCGAGCATTTCCAGTTCTTCGAAATGTTCGAAAGCCCGCTGCATGGCCCGCTGTTCGGCGCACAGCTCCGAGGTGTGCCCTTCGTGGGCCCGGCGCCATTCGCGTTCGAGCTGCATGCACTCCCCGAACCGCTCGCGCGTGAGTTGCTCGTACCGGAAACCGGGGTACTCCGCCATGAAACGGTTGATGTGGTTGCGTTTGGGCTGGTATTTGCGTCCCGTGAGGTTGCGCAGGTCGTCGGCGTTGTAAACGTAATCTTCCATCCCGCGGTCGGATTCGAACGCGAACAGCCCGGCGTGCATGTTGCGAACCATCTCGCGCCCCTCGTCCGTAAGGCCGATGATGCGCAGCCGCTGGCCGTGCGCATGGGCATCTTCGCGCAGGGCGGGGATGATCCGGGCGAAATCCCCTTCGCCGACGGGTTGCATGTACCCGATCTTCTCTCCGCCCCCGATCTGGAAGCGGATCACCAGGAAGCCGTCGATCTCGGCCCAGGCACTGCGATACATCGCCTGCCAGCAGTACATGTTGGCGAATGCGAGGTCGCAGTTATAGATGCCCGAGGGCATGGTATAGCGCTCGATGGTCTGTTTATCCTCGAGGCGCACGGGTTTGAATTCAATCATGGACGATGTAACTCTTTTTTTCTGCATGGGAATAGTATTGCTGGACAAGGGCGCGGAAGTCCTGCAGGAGGGATTCCCCGGCGCTTGACGCCGCCGGTGTCTCCTGCGCGTCGTCGAAGCGGATCGTGCCGTCGTTCGTCACGGCCTGGAACGCCCCGTCCCAGCTCACCGACCATTGCGGTCGCTGCGGTTCGTTCAGCACGTCGCGGCCGAATGCGAAATAGGGCTCCCTGTTGCCCAGCAGCCCCAGGAGCGTGGGCATGATGTCGAGCTGCTGCACAACCTCGCTGACCTCGCCCCGCAAGGCGCCGTCGGGGGTATACATGAAGCCGATGATATGGTAGTTGCCCGGATAGCTGCGGGTTTGGGCGGCGAATTTTTCGGAGGACACATGGTCGGCTACGAATACGAAGAGCGTGCGGCGGAACCATTCTTCGCTTCCGAAACGCTCGAAGAAGAGCCGGAAGGCGTTGTCGTCGTAGGCCACGCCCTTGTGTATCTTCGTGTATCCGTCCGGGAGTTTGTCTTCGTATTGTGCCGGGACGACGAAGGGGTGGTGCGACGAGAGGGTGAACAGCGTGGCGAAGAAAGGTTCCGGCATCCGGGAGAGCTCCTCGCCCGTGAATTGCAGGAACGGTTCGTCCCAAATGCCCCAGTACCCGTCGAAATCGCCTTTGCCGTACTTCGCCTCGTAGTCCTCGCGGCTGACGAGCCGTTCGACGCCTGCCGAGCGGGCGTAAGCCCCGAATCCCATCGAGCCGTATTCCGAGCCGCAGAAGAATGCCGTCGAATAACCCTGGTCGCGGAGCATGGCCGGCAACTGCCGGCTTTCACCGAGCGATTGCGGCATCAGTACGAACGGCGTCCGGAACGAAGGGATGCTGCCCAGCACCGAGGGCATGGCCTGTATCGAGCGCGTGCCGTTGGCATACATGCGTTTGAAACAGAGTCCGCCGCGCATCAGCGAGTCGAGGAACGGCGTGAAGCCCTTGGTTTCCCGCCCGGCATAAACCTCCGGCATCAGGTAGGCCGAATGCTCGGCCGACATGCTCTCCATGATGAAGACCATGACATTGCGCCCTGCCAGGTTCACCGCCGCACTGTCCGCGGGCGGGTGTACGGGCGTAAAATGCTGCGGCAGCTCTTCGGGGGTGAAATATTTTTTGTAATTGACGCTTCCCGCGCTGCCGATCGTCCGCAGGATGCAGAACGGGTTGCTCAGGATGAGGTTCGCCTTGCCGCTGTCGTCGGTATAGAGGGTGGCGTTCGAAAGGGTGATCGGTCGTGTCATGCGGGTCATGCCGCCGCGCATGCCTGCGATCGAGAGCCCTGCACCTGCGGTGAAGATCACCGTACTTCCGACGTAGTAGGCCCAGCCGCGGCTCAGCAGGCTTTCCTCGCGCACCTTGCGGCCGTAACCCCATGCCAGCAGCGCCACGAGGGCTGCGGCGACGAGTACCAGGTACCAGTTTTCAGCCATGAACTTACCGACAAGCTGCACCGAATTGCTGTTGTCGGCAAAGAAGATTTCATCGGCGGTGAACCGTTTCTGCGTGTACCGGAAATAGACGCAGTCGGACATGTTGACAGCCACGACCAGCACGGCGTTCACTGCGACGTAGTACCAGTACATCAGTTTGCGGTACCAGCCGCGTTCGCGCACATGCAGGGGCAGCAATGCCAGCAGGACGAATATCCCGTTGGCATAGACGACCGATGCCGTGTCGAACTTGAGCGCCCCGGCGAGCAGCTGCCACAACTCACCCCGGCCGATCGTCCCCAGCAACTGCGCGTTGTAGAGATAGAAAACCACGCGGCAGAGCATCAGTACCGCGTAGAGCAGTGCGATGCGCCGCAGCAACAGGGCCAGCGGGGTATGGAGCAGGCGTTTCATGGATTAACCGTTGTCCGGACGATTCTGTGACGACAGCGCGTCCTGATTATTCGCAGGCCTTGAGCGACATGTCGAGCGACTTGATCTGGTGCGTCAGGGCACCGACCGAGATGAAGTCGACGCCGCATTCGGCGTAGTCGCGCATCGTCGAGAGCGTGATGCCGCCGCTCGATTCGGTCTCGCAGCGGCCTGCGACTTTCTGCACGGCCTCGCGGGTCATTGCGGGCGTGAAATTGTCGAACATGATGCGGTCGACGCCGCCCGCGGCGAACACCTCGTCGATGTCCTCCAGTGAGCGCACTTCGCACTCGATGGGAATATCCTTGCCCTTGGCCCGGAGGTACTCGCGGGCGCCGTGGATGGCTTTGCGGATGCCGCCCGCGAAGTCGATGTGGTTGTCCTTCAGCAGGATCATGTCGAAAAGTCCCATGCGGTGGTTCTCGCCGCCGCCGATCTTCACGGCCATCTTGTCCAGCACGCGCATGCCGGGCGTGGTCTTGCGCGTGTCGAGCACCCGGGTATGCAGCCCTGCGAGGCGGTCGACGTAAACGGCGGTCTGCGTAGCCACGCCGCTCATGCGCTGCATGATGTTGAGGATGATGCGTTCGGCCTGCAGCAGCGAGCGCAGGCGTCCCGAGACGTAGAACGCCACGTCGCCGGGCTTCACGCGGTCGCCGTCGCTGAGTACCTGCTCGAATTCCATCTCCGGGTCGAGACGGTGGAATACGACCTGCGCGATCTCGATGCCGGCGATGATTCCCTCCTGCTTGCACAGCAGGCGCATGCGGCCGTGTTCGTCGGAGGGGATGCACGAGAGCGACGTGTGGTCGCCGTCGCCGATGTCCTCTTTGATGCAAAGCTCGATAAGAGCGTCTACGAATGGTTTGTATTCTGCCTTCATATCGTTACGGTTTTCGATGCAAAGTTACAAAAGAATCGTTCCCTTGTACACGGCTTTGTGGTCGAGCGTCTCGTCGCCCACGGGAATCTGCGCGTTGCGGCAGGTGAAGATCACCTCCAGGACGCCGTTGGCGAGTCTGCCGGTGAACATCGGGATTGCGAATCCCTTGCCGGTTTGCGGGTCGTAATACGGTTTGCCGCCGATGTAGGGGATGATCGGATCGGCCGTGCTCGTCAGTTCGTAGATGCCGTCGCCGTCCGAGTCCTCGTATTTCAGTTCGGGGATAACGATATTGAGTGACATCGGCATGGACTGCGCGAAACGCACGTTGTACATCGTGAGCTTGAACAGACCGCTGTTGTCTTCCGTAAGTTCGAAACTTATGTTGTTTGTCACAAAGGGTGTCGCCGACGGGGTCTGATTGCTGGTAATGGTGAGCGTGCCCCCGAAAGTGGCCTTTTGCCGGTTGTCGTTGTCGTCTTCGGTGTTGCATGCCGCACAGGCCGCGAGGGCGAGCAGGATAAGGAGTTTTTTCATTGTGCTATTGTCGTTATAGGTTAATATTCAGTGTTATGCCGAATGTCCTGGGGCGTCCGCGCTGTACGAATTCGTTGCCGATGGACTTGAAATAAAATACGTTGTAACCCGCGTCCGCGAGGTTGCGCCCCCATATGTCGACCGAATAGTGTTTCTGTTCGAAACGCAGGGAGGCTTCGGCCAGCGCATAAAAGGGCTGCGAGAGCGAATTCTCCTCGTTCCACCAGATGCGCCCCGCGCAGCGGACACCGGCCTGCAGGACGATATTTCCGAGCCACTGCACCCCCGTGGGGATCGTCCACGCCCCATTTGCGGACAGCGTATGTTGCGGCGCGTAGGGCAGGTAGTTGCCCTTGTAATCGGTTTTCCCGTCGTTATAACGGACGAATTTGGCATTTGTGTATCCGTAGGCCGCATTGATGTCGAGGTTCTGCCACGGCGATACCTGCAGCGACAACTCGCCGCCGAAACTGCGCGTGCGTCCGGCATTGGTCATCATGCGCCCGGTGGTCGTCCCCTCGGGGAAGATTGTGAGCTGTTGGTCGCGGCAGTCGATGTAGAAGAGTGCGAAATCGCCCCGCACGGCGCCTTCCATGCACGAAAAGTGCCCGCCCAATTCGTAGTTCCAACTGTATTCGGGTTCGTAGCTCACGACTTTATCCGCGTCGTAGACCGTCCCGAACCCCATTTCGTTCATCATCTTCTGCTGGAGCACGTCGGAGAACATCTGCGTGTTGAACCCGCCGGCCTTGTACCCTTTGGCCACCGAAACGTAGAGGTTGTGTATCTCGTCGAAGGCATAGAGCACCGAGAATTTCGGCAGTACTTCGGTGAAATTCCGCTTGAGCGTATTGCGGATGTCGATCGACAGGGGGTAGTGCCCCGTCGTGCCGCTCACGCGGTCGGTCGCCGTGTAGCCGGTCTGCGTGGAGCTGCGGTAGCGCAGGCGGGTGTGCTCGTAGTCGAAGCGCAGGCCCGCGGTGAAGCGCCAGCGTCCGGCCGTGTAGTTCGATTCGTGGTAGAGCGCCCCGCCTGCCGAGGGGTTGCGGAAGCGGCTGCCCAGCAGCAGCTCGTCGTTGTCCCATGCGTCGTAGGTGTATTGTGGGTCGTGTTCGTTGGCGTTGCTGAGTATCAGCTCCTCGATGCCGGTCTGCTTGAAATGCACCGGGGCGTTCATCACGCCGTGGCGGTAGAATCCGAATGCGCCCAGCAGCCAGCGGTACGCCCCCCGTTCGTGCGAGCGGAATACGATGTCCTCGGTGAGAGTGTGTTCCGTACGCGCCTGTTTGAGCGTGAAATACGAAAGGGGCAGGAAGTCCTGGTCGAGGATCATCTCGTCGTCGGAATACTGGTAGCTGGTGATCGAGGCCACCGAGAAACTGCCGGCGTCGTAGCGCACCGTGAGCCCGTCGCTGAGGGTCGTGCGGCGGTAGGAGCACGGGTCGTTGTAGCGTATCTCGCCCGGGCGGATGACCGTCTGCCCGTCGTGCACGATTTCCTCGCCGACGTAGGCATAGGGATACCCGCCCTGTTCGAGCACCGAGAAGGAGAGCGTATTGTCGATCCGCAATCCCGCACGGTTGCGCCACTGCGCCTTCCAGCGTCCGCCGCCCATCCGCTCCCAGTCGCATTTCTCGCCCGTTGCGAGGTTCTCGAAGAATCCGCCCGTATGCGTGTAATAGCCCGTCACGGCCATGCCCAGGTCGGGGTTTATCCTGTAATAGGACGAAGCCCTGAACCGGTAGCTGTCGCCGCTGCCGTATTCGGCGCTCAGGCGGACACCCTCGTACGCGAGCGGCGAGAGCGTGTATACGTTGATGACGCCGCCCATCGTGTTGCGCCCGTAGAGCGTCGACTGCGGGCCCCGCAGCACTTCGATGCGCTCTGCGTCGGCCAGCTCCATGTCGTAATTGTCCTTGTTCAGCACCGGAACGTTGTCGATGTTGAGCCCCATGACCGGCTGGTCGATCCGTGCCCCGAGCCCGCGGACGTAGATCGACGAGGTCATGCGCGATCCGTAGTCGGGGACGTAGAAGTTGGGGACGTTCTGCGAGAGGTTTTTCAGGGCGTCGACATGCCCCCGTTCGATGGCGCGGCTGCCGACGATGGCTGCTGCCACGGGCTGCGAGCGCAGCACCATGCCCTGCTTGATGGCCGTTACCTGCACCTTGTCCACCACGATCACCGTGTCGACAGCCGTGGGGTCGGCCTCGCCTGCGTTCGCAAACTCCCCGGTTGCCGTGCCCCCTTCCGTTTCCGTCTGTCCGCCGTTCCCGTCCAGCCTTGCGGCCGCAGTGATTTCTCCGGTCTGCATCCGTTCTCCGGCGGCCGCATGTCCCGCCGCGGTTCCCGCTGCCGGGAGTGGCGCAGACGAATGCCTTCCCGCAGCAGCCGACAGGAGCGGCAGCAGCAGGAGTGCTATGAACAGTTGTTTGCGGTGCACGATAAGACGTTTAATTCAGCTGCAAAGTAACGGAATTATTTCGGAAGCTGCAATCCTAATTTGTGAGGAGGCGTTCAGAGCTCGTCGACCGCGACATATCCGGCCGTCATGGCGTAGATCGCCAGCCCGGCCACCGAGCGAATGCCCAGCTTTTCCATGATGTTGCGGCGGTGGGAGATGACCGTCGTCAGCCCGATTTGCAGGCGGTCGGCGATCTCCTTGTTCATATAGCCCCGGGCGATGAGGGCCAGTACCTCGGTCTCGCGTCCCGTGAGCTGTACGCCGGCGGGGTAAGCGGCGCCCCCGATGTCGTGTTCGTGGTGGTGCGCCCCGCGGTGCATACGCAGGATATCGCGTACGACGGTCTCTTCGCTGGTGCAGACGTCGATTCTGTGCATGTCCGCATAGGCCGGCTGCGGCTGCCCGTTGCAAAGCAGGATCGTCTTGTGGCGCAGCGGGCGGAAATACGAACTGTGCGTGACGAACAGCTGTGCCGCGACGAAGAAGTGGAAGAACCGTTCCGGGGCTGCTTCCGCGAATGCTTCGAAATCGCCGAAAAGCTCCACGTCGGCCATCGGGATGATCTTTTCCAGGATGGCTTTCAGCCCGACGCCCATCAGGACGTTGGGGGCTACGACGGCTATGGCGGGGCGCTGCTGCATCGGTTTATTCGTGGTGGTAGGGTTCGTTGTTGAGGATGGTGAAGGCCCGGTATATCTGTTCGGCGAAGATCGCCCGCACGATCTGGTGCGAGAAGGTCATGCGCGAGAGCGACAGTTTCGCATCGGCGCGCCTGTAAACCTCGTCCGAGAACCCGTAGGGGCCGCCGATCACCAGTACCAGGCGTTTCACGCCGCTGTTCATCCGTTTCTGAAGCCAGTAGGCGAATTCCACCGAGCGCATCTCCTCGCCCCGCTCGTCGAGCAGTACGACGTAGTCGCCGTCCGTTGTCTGGCGCAGGATGGCCTCGCCTTCGGCCGTACGCTGTTGTTTTACCGTGAGGTTCCTGGTGTTTCGGACGTCGGGCAGGGCCGTGACCCCGAACCTGCAGTAGAAATTCACACGCCGGGCGTACATCTCGACCAGCGCTGCGACCTCCTTCGAATCGGTTTTACCTATGACGATCAGTTCGACGGTCATTGCCTACAAATCCGAATTCCACTCGCCGTCGGCATCCGCACAGATCACCGGGCGCGACTTCTCCACCGACTTGAGCCACTCATAGGCTTTGTACATGTTGTATCCGTTGCCCGATTCGCCGCCCAGCGCGAATGCGATGACGCACGAATGGTTGCGCGAACGGTAGTACATCGCCTTCACGCGTTCGAGGTATTCGTCCGCCAGCGACGGGTCGTTCGACGGTGTGCCGCCGACCTTCCGGTCGTCACGCTTTTCGGGTGCGTTGATGTTGGCGCAGTCGATGACGTAGAGCCCCAGCTCGTCGCACAGGTCATAGAACCACCCCGGCTGCGGATAGTCGGGGCATATCGTATTGTTGCCCTTGGCCTTGAGCGTTTTCAGCTCCGCGAGGGTCGTCTTGCGGTCGGCAGCGGCGTTGTATCCGGCCTTGACCAGTTTCAGCTCCTTGTCGAAGCGCGTGAGGCGCCCGTCGACGAGCTCCGTCTTGCCGAAGCCGATCTTCAGCGGCATGTATTCGCGGTAAGCCCCGTCGCGGCGCGTGAAGAGCATCACCTTGTAGAGCGGCGGGTTCTTGGCGCCCGGCTCCCACTTGTTGGCGTTGGTGCCGTAGATGAAGGGCGTGAAGCGCACGGTGTCGGTCGAACGTCCGGGGATCGTGACCTCCTGCATGTTGAACTCGAGCAGCTTGCCCTGCGGCGAGTAGATGTCGTAGCCTACGGTCACGGGTTCGTCGTAGTTGAAACCGTTCTGCGCGACGATCGCCAGCTCCAGCACGCCGAATTTGCGTGTCGAGTCGGGCACGAGCGCGATCTCGAAATCGCGGATCGAACGTTTGGTCTGCGTGTAAAGGTAACAGTTCTCGAAAGCCTTGCGCGAGGCGGGGACGGCGTTGATCCGGTCGGCGGCACTGCGGCGCAACGTCAGCGCGATGGCGTTCTTGCCTTCGCGGATGTAGGGCGTCAGTGCGAATTCGGCGGGCGTCGAAGGGTCTTCGACTTCGGCCACCTTGCTGTCGTTGACCGTGAGGGTGTAGGCCGTGCCTATGTTTTCCAGATGCAGGTAGACGACCCCGTCCGTCCACACGTAGGGTATTTCGACCACCTGCCCGACGGCAACCGCGTCGCCCGATGCGGCGAACGGTTCGGGCGTGTAGGCCATATATGCGTCGGCGCCTGCTAAGTTGCGGGCATCAGCGTCATGGCGCTTGTCGTAGGGAATGACCTCCGTGCGGTAAATGCGGCCCCCTTCGACAGGGCGGAGCGCTACCGGGGTTTCGGGCTCGGGGATCAGCAGGTCGTATGCCTCCTGCGCCCGGGTGCCTGCGGCGCAGAGGATGGCCGCCGTCAGCAGTATCGTACGTTTCATGCGTGTGTTCTTAATATAGGTTAGGCAAAGGTACTTTTTTTTTGCCAAATCGCAAATAATGGATATCTTTGTAAGTTCGAAAAAGAGCCGTTAAAGGCATAGATAAAATTGATCATATGAAAACGCAGAGAATCGTAGAAATTCTGAAGTCGGGCGTCGTGGACACCGACATTGTCGTCAAGGGATGGGTGCGCACCAAGCGCGGGAACAAGAATGTGGCGTTCATCGCCCTGAACGACGGATCGTGCGTTGCGAACATACAGGTGGTCGTCGATCTTTCGAAATTCGGCGAAGAAGAGCTCAAACCCATCACTACGGGTGCCTGCATCCGCGTCGACGGACGGCTCGTGGAGTCGCTCGGGTCAGGGCAGCGGGTCGAGGTGCAGGCCGCGAAGATCGAGGTGTACGGCACGGCCGACCCCGAAACCTATCCCCTCCAGAAGAAGGGGCACTCGCTGGAGTTCCTGCGCGAAATCGCCTACCTGCGTCCGCGAACCAATACCTTCGGTGCCGTGTTGCGCATCCGCCACGCCATGGCGTATGCCATCCACGAGTATTTCAACAAACAGGGCTTCTATTATTTCCATACGCCGCTCATCACGGCTTCGGACTGCGAGGGCGCGGGCGCCATGTTCCAGGTGACGACCCTCGACCTGAACGATGTCCCCAAGACCGATGAGGGCAAGGTCGACTATGCGCAGGATTTCTTCGGCAAGTCGTGCAACCTGACCGTCTCGGGCCAGCTCGAAGGCGAACTGGGGGCCCTGTCGCTGGGACGTATCTATACGTTCGGCCCCACGTTCCGCGCCGAGAACTCGAACACCCCGCGCCATGCGTCGGAGTTCTGGATGATCGAGCCCGAGGCTGCCTTCTACGAACTGGAAGACAACATGGAACTGGCCGAGGATTTCCTCAAGTACCTGATCCGGTATGCGCTGGATAACTGTGCCGAAGACCTCGAGTTCATGAACAAGATGTGGGACAAGGGTTTGCTGGAACGTCTGAACTTCGTGCTGCACAACGATTTCAAGCGCCTCGACTACACCGAGGGCGTCGAGATACTGAAGGCTTCGGGCCGCAAGTTCGAATTCCCCTGCGACTGGGGGTGCGACCTGCAGTCCGAGCACGAGCGTTACCTCGTGGAGGAGCATTTCAAGCGCCCGGTCATCCTGATCAACTACCCCAAGGATATCAAGGCCTTCTACATGAAGCAGAACGACGACGGCAAGACGGTACGCGCTATGGACGTATTATTCCCCGGAATCGGCGAAATCATCGGCGGTTCGGAGCGCGAGGCCGATTATGGCAAGCTTCATGCAAGGGTGCAGGAGCTCGGTATGAACGAAAAGGAACTCTGGTGGTATTTGGATACCCGCCGCTGGGGTTCGGCCCCGCACTCCGGCTTCGGCCTGGGCTTCGACCGGTTGCTGCTTTTCGTGACGGGCATGACCAATATCCGTGACGTGCAGCCTTTCCCGCGCACGCCGAAGAACGCCGAGTTTTAAAACCACCTGGGAAGGCTGTTTCGTACCGGCTGCATAACCCGAACTCGAGCATTTTCCTGTCCGGGCTGTGCGGCGCAAGTCCCGAAATCCCGCTTTTCCATACGATTTTCCGGCTGCGGCCGTTTGTGTTGTATACTAACCCCCAAGAAGAAACCAAATTCGGAATCTCTAATTCTTAATTTGGAAAAAGTATGGCTATTAATCAGAAACAGGTACTGTCGCTTCAGCAGAAGCTCTCGCCCCAGCAGATTCAGATGATCAAGTTGCTGGAGCTGCCCACCGTGCAGCTCGAACAGCGTATCAAACAGGAGATCGAAGACAATATCGTGCTGGAGGAAGAGGATCGTGCTGCCGAGGACGAGGAACAGCCCCAGCAGATTTCGGTCGACGAGTATTTGCGTGAAGACGACACCCCTTCCTATAAAAGCCGTATCAATAACTACTCGAAGGACGACAAGCAGCGCCCGGTCTTCCTGACCGAGGGACGGTCGTTGCAGGAGTACCTGATCGAGCAGCTGGGGTTCCGCAACCTTTCCGAGCGCGAGATGAAACTGGCCGTATACCTGGTCGGGAGCATCGACGAGGACGGTTACCTGCGCCGCGACCTGGAGTCCGTGGCCGACGACATCGCCTTCACGGTCGGGATCGAGACCTCGGCCGAGGAGCTGGAGAAACTGCTCGGCATCATCCATGAACTGGAACCCGCCGGCATAGGCGCCCGCAATCTCCAGGAGTGCCTGTTGCTGCAAATGGCGCAGATCCCTATCAATTCGCGGCCCCGCCGGCTGGCGCGCAAGATACTGACTGCCTATTTCGACGAGTTCGTCAAGAAGCATTACGAAAAACTGATGTCGCGCCTGCAGGTTTCCGAGGACGATTTCCGCGAGGCCATCGCCGAGATCAGGCACCTGTCGCCCAAGCCCGGCAACCTCTATGCCGAGGGCGGAACCGACACGACGCCCTACATCATCCCCGACTTCATCCTCGACTATCAGGACGGGCATTTCCAGCTGTCGCTCAATTCGTATAACGTCCCCGAGGTGCGCGTCAACCGCCGCTATATGGACATGATCCGCGAAATGGTCGGTGCCGACGGCCTTGTCCGCGAGAAGGACAAGGAGGCGATCCAGTTCGTGAAGAACAAGATCGACTCGGCCAAATGGTTCATCTCGGCCATCAAACAGCGCCACGATACGCTTATGCGTACGATGCAGACCATTCTGGACTACCAGCAGGAATATTTCAAGGACGGCGACAAGTCGAAACTGCGGCCGATGATCCTCAAGGACATCGCCGACCGCACGGGGCTGGATGTGTCGACCATCTCGCGCGTGGTGAACAGCAAGTACGTGCAGACGCAGTTCGGCATCATACTTCTGAAGTCGCTCTTCTCGGAGGCGATGCAGACCGACAGCGGCGAGGAGGTGTCGAGTTACGAGATCAAGAATATCCTGCAGGAGTGTATCGACGACGAGGACAAGCGCCATCCGCTGACGGACGAGACGCTGATGGACATCCTCAACGGCAAGGGTTACCGCATCGCCCGGCGCACGGTGGCCAAATACCGCGAGATGCTGGGCATTCCCGTCGCCCGGCTCCGCAAACAGATATAGCGAAGTTTTGACCCGGCGGCTTCGCGTACGCCCTTTTACCGGACGGCCGTGCTGCCGGAAATATGCCTTCCCGCCGGATGGACAATTGCCGGACAGCTGCGGGGCGGGAGGCCGTGATAAATTTGAATGATGTATAAGAAACTTTCGAACGGAATATCGTGGGTGCTGCACCCGTTCCTGCTGCCCCTCTACCTGATCGTCGTGCTGCTGACGCTCACCGTTTTCGCGCATTATCCCGCCAATGTGAAGTTCTACCTGCTGTGGGTTGTCGTGCTCTATGCGATGATCATCCCCCTGCTGGCGTTGGGCGTGCTGCGCTCATTGGGACGCATTTCCGACTTTAAGGTGGACAACCGGCGCGAGCGGCTGCTGCCGCTGCTGGTCGGGGCCGTCTGCTACGTGCTTTGCGCCATCACCATCGCCAAGATCCCGTCGGCGATCTTCCTGCGCAAGTTCATGATCGCTGCGGCGTGCTGCGAAGTGCTCTGCTTCGTCGTGTCGTTCTACTGGAAGATCAGCCTGCACCTTACGGCCATGGGCGCTGCCGTGGCGCTGCTGGTGGTGATGAACGTTGCGGGCGTAGGCAACATGATGGTGCCGCTGATGGTCGCCATTCTCTGTGCGGGTGCACTGGCCTCCGCACGCCTTTACCTGGGCTGCCATAACGGACAGCAGGTGCTTGCGGGTTTCTGCGGCGGCTTTGCCGTCGCGACGCTGGCTGTGCTGTTCCTGTAATCCGTTTTCGGGCCGGATATGCTTCCGGTGCGGGTCTCCGCACGAATCCCTCCTCGGCACGATACCCTTCGCACACGGATAATTCGCGCACGGACAATAAAAAATCCCGGGCTTCTGGCAAGGAAGCCCGGGATTTCCCATACTTAATACTTGGCTGCCGGTTATACGCAACCCTGCGCCAGCATGGCGTTGGCGACCTTCATGAAGCCTCCGATGTTGGCTCCGACTACGTAGTTGATGTAGCCGTCGGGCTGGGTGCCGTACTGCACGCATACCGAGTGGATGTTCACCATGATCGAGCGGAGTTTTGCGTCGACCTCTTCGGGCGACCAGGTGATACGCATCGAGTTCTGCGTCATTTCGAGCCCCGAGGTCGCAACGCCGCCGGCATTGGCAGCCTTGCCCGGGGCGAAGAGCAGCTTGTGCTGCTGGAAGATGCGGATGGCATCGGGGGTTGAGGGCATGTTCGCCCCTTCGGCTACGCAGATGCAGCCGTTGTCCACGAGCGCCTGCGCCTGGTCTCCGTTCAGCTCGTTCTGCGTGGCGCACGGCATGGCGATGTCGCACTTCACGCCCCACGGGCGCTCGCCGGGGTAGTACTTGGCCGACGGATAGCGGTCGGCGTACTCCTTGATACGTCCGCGGAAGATATTTTTCAATTCCATTACATATTCCAGTTTTGCCTCGTCGATGCCTTCGGGGTCGTGGATGTAACCCGACGAATCGGAGAGCGTCACGACCTTCGCACCGAGTTGCGTCGCCTTCTGGCAGGCATACTGTGCCACGTTGCCCGATCCCGAGATGCAGACGGTCTTGCCTTTGAACGACTCCTTGCGCGTGGCGAGCATCTCCTGTGCGAAGTAGCAGGTGCCGTAGCCCGTCGCTTCGGGGCGCAGCGGGCTGCCGCCCCAGTCGCGTCCCTTGCCGGTGAGCGTTCCCGTGAATTCGTCGCGCAGGCGCTTGTACTGCCCGAACATGAAGCCTATCTCACGGCCGCCGACGCCGATGTCGCCTGCCGGGACGTCGGTGTCCTGTCCGATGTGGCGCTGCAATTCGGTCATGAACGACTGGCAGAATTTCATCACCTCGTTGTCCGAGCGCCCCTTGGGGTTGAAATCCGAACCGCCCTTGCCGCCGCCCATCGGCAGCGTCGTGAGGCTGTTCTTGAAGGTCTGTTCGAAGGCGAGGAACTTCAGGATCGACAGGTTGACCGAAGGGTGGAAGCGGATGCCGCCCTTGTAGGGGCCGATGGCGCTGTTCATCTGCACGCGGTAGCCGCGGTTGATCTCGATCTCGCCTTTGTCGTTGAGCCAGGGCACACGGAAAATGATGACGCGCTCGGGTTCCGCAATGCGTTCCAGAACTTTCATTTTCTGCAATACGGGGCTCGCCACGATGTGGGGAGCCAGCGATTCGGCGACCTCGCGGACGGCCTGGTGGAATTCCGGCTCATTGGGATTGCGGAGGGTTAGTTGCGCCATGAAATCTTCGACGTACTGATGTGCTTGCTCGTTCATAGTCAATCTGTGTTTAAGGGTTTATGGAATCTGTTCGGTGGTAAAAATAATGTATCTGTTCGAGTTTTGCAAGTTCTTTAAGAAATTGCTAAAATATTTTACTTATGCCGTTTGCGACTTCTGCACCCCATCTGCTTACTGTCCGGGGGAGTGCGGGGAGCGATCGGTAAATATCCGTAATAAAAAATGACAGATCCGCCGTGAATCTGTCATTTAAAAAAAATATGATTTTTTTTCAACTATTTCGTGTTTTCTGCCGTCCCCTTGCTGAATTCGAATCCGATGTATACGTTCTTGTACTGTTCGAGCAGGGCGACGACGGTTTCCATCGACGAGATTTTGCTGCCGTAGGATTTGATGATCTCGATGAGCTTGCCCACCGGGAAGACCAGTACCATCTTCGTCCCGCTGAGGTAGACGTGCCCCGGAACCTCGCCCAGGTCGAGCTTTTCCTTGCCGAGCTTCTCCTTGGCGAATTTCATCGCGGCTACATGGGTCGAGGGGTCGAACGTATAGGTGCCCGACAATTTGTAATTGCCCATTTGGGTACTGAATGCGCCGTCTTTGCCGAATGTGACCGAACCTGCGCCGGGCTTGATGCCCACCGTTTGGTAGACCTTGTCGAGCTGGCTCTTGACGGTACCTTCGAGTGCCGATCCTCCGAGCTGGCTCAGCAGGTCGTTGCCTTCGAATTTCACGCCCGGAGCGGAGTAGTTCCACGTCCCGACCAACGCATATTGGGTCAGTTTGCCGCCTGTCGCCTTGTCTGCGGCCTCCGTCGCGGCCTTTTTCAGTGCTTCCTGCCAGTCCTGTGCCGATGCGGCGCCGCCTGCGAGCAGCAGTGCCGCGGCGATGGACAAAAGGGTTTTCTTCATTTGGATTTTATTGGTATTTACGGTTTACAGTGTTTCGAGTTCCTTGAGCCATACGGCTGCCGAGGCGTCCGAAGGCATACGCCAGTCGCCCCGGGGCGACAGGGCCACCGAACCGACCTTCGGGCCGTCGGGCATTGCCGAGCGCTTGAACTGCTGCGAGAAGAAGCGGCGGAAGAATACCTCCAGCCATTTCCGGATCGCAGCATGGTCATAACTTCCGCGGAATGCCTGTTCGGCCAGGAACAGGATCTTCGCCGGACGATAACCTCCGCGGATGAAATTGTAGAGGAAGAAATCGTGCAGCTCGTAAGGGCCTACCAGGTCTTCGGTCTTCTGGCTGATCCTGCCGTCCTTGTCCGCCGGCAGCAATTCAGGGCTGACCGGCGTGTCGATGATGTCGAGCAGCGTGGCGCGGGCTGCCGCATCCGACTCGGTGTCGGCCACCCATTTTACCAGATGGCGCACCAGCGTCTTGGGCACCGAGGCGTTCACGCCGTACATCGACATCTGGTCGCCGTTGTAAGTCGCCCATCCCAGGGCCAGCTCGCTCAGGTCGCCCGTGCCGACCACCAGTCCGCCCTCCATGTTGGCGACATCCATCAGTATCTGCGTGCGTTCGCGTGCCTGGCTGTTCTCGTAGGCCGCCGAGCGGTCTTCGGGGTCGAGCCCTATGTCCCTGAAATGTTGCAGGCAGGCGTCGCGGATCGGGATTTCGCGCACGGTGACGCCCAGGCTGCGCATCAACTCCAGCGCATTGTTGTAGGTGCGATCCGTGGTGCCGAATCCGGGCATCGTGATGCCGATGATCCCCGTGCGGTCGAGTTGCAGCTTGTCGAACGTGCGTACCGCCACGAGCAGAGCCAGCGTCGAGTCGAGCCCGCCCGAGATGCCGACCACGGCCTTCTCGCAGCGCGTGTGTACCAGCCGCTTGGCCAGCCCGTGCGACTGTATCTGGAAGATCTCCTCGCAGCGCTGGCTGCGGTGCGCTTCGTCCTGCGGCACGAACGGCATCGGATCGATATCGCGGTCGAGCGCCGCCGCGCGCAGCCCTTCGGGGATTTCCATTTCGATCACGGTGTTCTCCGCCGCGCCTTCATTCACGCGGAACGAGGTGTTCCTGAGGCGTTCGAATTCCAGCCGCTCGATGTCGAGGTCGGCCACCACCAACTGCTCTTCGAGCACGAAGCGCTTCGCTTCGCGCAGGATCTTCCCGTTTTCGGCGATGATGCCGTTCCCGGCGAATACCAGGTCGGTCGATGATTCGCCGAAGCCGGCCGAGCAGTAGACATAACCCCCTATCGTGCGTGCCGACTGTTGCGCTACGAGCTGCCGCAGGTAGGCGTGCTTGCCGACGGCCTCGGGCGATGCCGAGAGGTTGAAGATCACCTTCGCGCCGCTGAGTGCCATGTGCGACGAGGGCGGCACTGCCGTCCAGAGGTCTTCGCACAGCTCCACGCCGAACTCCGTGCCGTTGACCTCGAACGTGAGGCCTGCGCCGAAATCCGCAGCCTGCCCCGCGACGGGGATCGTCTCTTCGGAGATGCCTGCGCCCGATGCGAACCAGCGGTTCTCGTAGAATTCCGTATAGTCGGGGATATAGGTTTTGGGGACGACGCCAAGTATGCGCCCCTGCGTGAAGACCACGGCGCAGTTGTAGAGCGTCTGAGCGTGGCGCAGCGGGGCCCCCGCGATCATCGTCAGCGGCAACTTGCGCGTGTCGCGTACCAGCCTTGCTAACGCCTCGTCGGCCGCGTCGAGCAGTGCGGGTTGCAGCAGCAGGTCGCCGCAGGTGTAGGCCGTCAGGGCCAACTCGGGGAACGCGACGATCTCCACGCCCCGCTGTGCCGCTTCCTCGGCCATAGCGGCCATGCGCTCCGCATTGAAATCGCAGTCGCCGACCCGTACGTGCGGCACGGCTGCCGCCACTTTCAGAAAACCGAAGCTATCCATATATACGTTATGTTATTCCGCCCACAACTGCGCCAGGTTCAGGATCACCTGCTCTGCCTTGTGCATCGTGGTGAGCGAGCAATATTCGAATTTGCCGTGGAAGTTCATGCCCCCCGTGAAGAGGTTGGGGCAGGGCAGCCCCATGAACGACAGGCGTGCGCCGTCCGTACCGCCGCGTATGGGGCGTACGATCGGGTTCACGCCGGCCATTTCCATGGCCCTGAGCGCCTTGTCGATCACCTGCGGGTGCGGCTCGACCATCTTGCGCATGTTGAAATACTGGTCTTTGAGCGTCAGGGTCAGCACCCCGTCGCCGTATTTCTTCTTCAAAAGGTCGACGCAGGCCCACATGAATACCTTTTTCTGCTCGAATTTCTCCGCATCGTGGTCGCGGATGATATAGCTGACCGAGGCTTTCTCGACCGTGCCGTTCAGCCCTACGCAGTGGTAGAACCCTTCGTATCCTTCGGTGTACTGCGGACGTTCGGCGGCCGGCAGCAGTCCTTGCAGTTCGCACGCCACGTCGAGCGCATTGACCATCTTGTTCTTGGCGTATCCCGGGTGGACGTTGCGTCCCTGAATGTCGATTTTGGCGCTTGCGGCGTTGAAGTTCTCGTATTCCAGCTCACCCTCCATGCCGCCGTCGACCGTGTAGGCGAAGTCGGCGCCGAAGGCCCTGACGTCGAAGAAATCGACCCCGCGGCCCACCTCCTCGTCGGGCGTGAAGCCGATGCGGATTTTGCCGTGTTTGATCTCGGGGTGTGCGAGCAGGTGCTCCGCGGCGGTCATGATTTCCGCCACGCCCGCCTTGTCGTCGGCACCCAGCAGCGTCGTGCCGTCGGTATGGATCAGCGTGTGCCCCTTGAAGAACTCCAGCTCGGGGAAATCCGCGACCCGCATCGTCAGCTGGCCGTTCAGTGCGATGTCGCAGCCGTCGTACTCCTCGATGACGCGGGGTTTGACGTCCTTGCCGCTCATGTCGGGCGAGGTGTCCACATGGGCGATGAACCCGATCACCGGGGCATTCTCGCAACCCGGCGTCGCAGGGACGGTGCCCATCACGTAACCGTACTGATCCATCGAGACCTCGGTCATGCCCAATGCCTCCATTTCGTCGCGCAGGGCGGCCAGCAGTACTTTCTGTTTTTCGGTCGAAGGGAACGTCGTGCTCTCCTCCGACGACTGGGTGTCGTAGGAGACGTATTTCAGGAATCTTTCTTTGAGGTTCATGGTGTTGTGTTGTTTATGGGGTTACTATTGTGGCTGTCGAGCCGTTGACGATTGCTATGGAATGCGTGCCGTCGGGGTTTACTACGACCGACGTGTTGCCGCACGGGGACATGACGACCGCATGCCCTCCGTCGGGCGTGACGGCGACGGCGGGGTAGGAAGAGCCGGTGACGGATATGCTCGTCCCCGCCCTGCTCTGCCGTTGCGGGTTGCCGGCTGCTGCCGGGTTCTCCATACCGTTTCGCTGCACGACGGCCAGCGAGGCGCAGCCCTGCAGCAATGCCGCGGCGGCGAGGAGTATGATTCCGTTTTTCATGCGGTGCTGTGTTTCCTATTCTTCTTGCCTGGCCCGGAGCGTGTGCCATGCGAAATAGCCGATCAGTACGAGGTACATCGCCAGCCCCGTCCACTCGGCGGCGTTCGAGGCCGCCCAGCCGCTCAGGAACCAGTCCACCTCGGCGAATTTCAAGAGGGCGCTCACCACGCCCATCAGCGCGCCGCCGGCGATGAAGCCCGAGGCGATGAGCGTTCCGCGGTCGAAACGCGCCTTGTTGAGCCCCTCGTCCTTCGAGCGGTTCGATACGAACCATGCCACCAGGCCGCCCACGACCAGCGGTGCGTTCAGCTCCATCGGGATGAACATGCCCAGCGCGAATGCGAGGGCCGGGACACCGATCGAGGTCAGCACCAGCGCCAGTGCCGCGCCGCAGAAGTAGAGCATCCACGGGGTCTGCCCGCCCGTCATCAGGGGTTGTATCACGGCGGCCATGGCGTTGGCCTGCGGGGCCACGAGGGCGCCTTCGCCCACGAACCCGTACGATTTGTTGAGGATGATCATCACCCCGGCTACGGTCGCCGCAGCAACGAACGTGCCGAGGAATTTCCAGGCCTCCTGCTTGCGGGGCGTCGTGCCGAGCCAGTAACCGATCTTCAGGTCGGTGATGAACCCTCCGGCCATCGAGAGCGCCGTGCAGACCACGCCGCCGATGATCAGCGCCGCCGTCATGCCCGTCGTGCCGCTCAGCCCGACGCTCACCAATACCAGCGACGAGAGGATCAGCGTCATCAGCGTCATGCCCGACACGGGGTTCGTGCCGACGATGGCGATGGCGTTGGCCGCCACGGTCGTGAAGAGGAACGAGATGACGAAGACGATCAGGATGGCCGTGACGGATTGTACCCAGCCGTCCAGCAGCCCGAAGTGGAAGAATACGAAGACCGAGATGAGCGTGGCGATCAGGATCGTGAGGATTCGCTTCATCGTCAGGTCGCGCTGCGTGCGTTCTACCGCAGCCGTGGCGGTTTTGTTGCCCCCCCCCAATTCCGATACGGCCAGCCCTACGGCCTGGCGGATGATCTTCGATTGCTTGACGATGCCGATGATGCCCGCCATGGCGATGCCTCCGATGCCGAGCGGTTTGCCGATGAAGGCGAAGAGGTTTTCGGCCGTGAAGATGCTGCCGGGGTCGGCGAGGATGTCGGCGCGCGTCACGCCCAGCAGCGAGGCCAGCGCCGCGGGGTCGATCGTGTCGGCCAGCGACCCTACGAGCGGTACGACGAGGAACCACACCAGGCACGAACCCGCCGTGATGATCATGGCGTATTTCAATCCGATGATGTAGCCCAGGCCCAATACGGCGGCCGACGTGTTGAGCGAGAATACCACCTTGAACTTGTCGGCTGCCACCTGTCCCCACGCACAGATGCGCGTCGATACCGACTCCGTCCACATGCCGAACGTACCTACCGCGAAGTCGTAGAGGCCGCCTATGAGACCCGCCACGGCCAGCAGTTTGGCCTGGTTGCCGCCCTTCTCGCCCGAGATCAGCACTTCGGTCGTGGCCGTAGCCTCGGGGAAGGGGTATTTCCCGTGCATCTCCTTGACGAAATATTTGCGGAACGGGATCAGCAGCACGATGCCCAGCAGCCCGCCAAAGAGCGACGAGAGGAACACCTGGTAAAATGCCGCGTCGAGCCCGAGGATGTAGAGCGCCGGGAGGGTGAAGATGGCACCCGCGACGATCACGCCCGACGAGGCGCCGATCGACTGGATAATGACGTTCTGTCCCAGCATGTTCTTCTTACCCATCACGTTGCCCATGCCGACGGCGATGATGGCGATCGGGATCGCCGCTTCGAATACCTGCCCGACCTTCAGGCCGAGGAAGGCCGCGGCGGCCGAGAAGACGATGGCCATGACGATACCCATCGTGACCGAGTAGGGCGTCACCTCCCTGGGCGACGACGAGGCGGGCATGATGGGCGTGTACTCTTCGCCCGGTTTGAGTTCCCGGTAAGCGTTCTCGGGCAATGACGTAAGTTGTTTTTCCTGTTCCATTTATTGAGGTTCTTTGATGTACTTGTCCAGGTCTTTGAGAATGTAGTAGCGGTTCAGCGACGCCGGGGCTTTCTTTGCGTCGAGATAACTGTATATCGCGCCGACGGCAGCCGCGAGGCGCAGCCGTTCCGCGTGCTGCTCCGATGCAGCCACCATGTCGAAGAGCAGTTCGGCGAACTTGTCCAGTTCCTGGTCGCCGAACCCGTATTCGTCCGTAAGCCGGCCGATGAAATCCGCCTCATCCAGCAACGTGTCGATGTCGATGTCCAGTTTCTCGGCCAGCTCCGTCTTGGCCGTCGTCCGTATCTGCTCCGGGGAGGCCGATTGTCTCATCAGCCCGATTTTGGCCATCAGGGCGGCGATCAGCTCCCCGATCCTGTTGATCTCCCGTAAGATATAATCTTCCATGTCCTTAGCGGTTGTCGCCGCTGCCCGAGATGATGTGGCGTTGCATGCGCGAGCGGAGTTTGTCGACGTTCATCTGCGCCACGTCGTCCAGTTCGTACCCCAGGTCGCGGGCGAGCGTCGCGCAGTACCACAATACGTCGCCGATCTCCTTGACGATCTCCAGCCGCTTTTCGTCCGAGAACTCCTCGTGGGCGTCGCGGATGACCTTTTTGACCTTGTCGGCCACTTCGCCCGCCTCGCCCGTAAGCCCGAGCGTGGGGTAGATGATGCGACGATTTTCGGGATAGATTGCCGTTTCGAGTGCGTGCTGCTGGTATTCGTTGAGTGTCATGGTTTTGATTTTGAGCGTGAATATTGGGTGGTACCGAGGGCAAAAATAGCAAAATAATTTAAAAATACGCATAAAAAAGCCCCTGTTCCTATGGAACAAGGGGCAAAGGATTTTTTGAGGGGGCTGTGCGGGCATTCCGTTGCCGGACATTGCCGAGTGCCGCATGCTGGCTGGCAGTGGAGGCCGGACGGTCTGCTGTCGTCCGCGGCCGTGCCGGGGTACGGGTTCAGCGCCGGCGCCGGCTGTGCGGGCCCCCGGCATGATTGCCGTCCGCACGGCATTTCCCGTTATTTCAGCCTGCGGAGTTTGCGGTCTGCGTCGGTAGCTTCGCGTATGGAGATTGCAAAGCCGCCGCCGCGCGCCATCTCCACGTCGAGTTCCGTGCGTTGTCCGACCTTCCCGGTGCGGATGACATACGCCTGCGGATTGGTCTGGTAATCGGCATCGGGGGCATCGGCGTAGAGCGTCGCCACATACTCCTTGCCGGGGGCGAGGTAGTCGAACGGGAGCGTCACCGTACGGCGGTTCTCGTCCGTCACGCCGCCCACGAACCACTCGCCCGTGCCTTTGGCCTTGCGCGCCACGACGATGTAGTCGCCCGGCTCGGCCAGCAGGTAGCGGCTCTCGTCCCAATCGATGGCCACGTCCTTGATGAATTGGAACGCGTCCATGTATTTTTCATAGTGTTCGGGCAGGTCTGCCGCCATCTGCAGCGGCGAGTACATCGTCACGTACAACGCCAGCTGGTTGGCGAGCGTCGCGTTGACGTGCGAGTGGTTGCCGGGGTTGACCTCCGCGACGTCCATCACGAAGATGCCGGGTGTGTAGTCCATCGGGCCGCCCTGCAGGCGCGTGAAGGGCAGGATCGTCACATGGTGGGGCTTCGAGCCGCCGAACGCCTGGTACTCCGTGCCGCGTGCCGACTCGTTGCCGATCAGGTTGGGGTAGGTGCGGCAGAGGCCCGTCGGGCGCACCGCCTCGTGGGCGTTGACCATGATCTTGTGGTCGGCGGCCCGGCGGACGGCATAGAGGTAGTGGTTGTTCATCCACTGCCCGTAATGGTGCTCTCCGCGGGGCAGGATGTCGCCCACGTATCCGCTCTTGACCGAGTTGTACCCGTATTTGTTCATCAGGCGGTAGGCCGCTTCCATGTGGCGTTCGTAGTTGCGCACCGAAGCCGACGTTTCGTGGTGCATCATCAGCCGGATGCCTTTCCCGTGCGCATATTCGTTCAGCGCGGCGATGTCGAAATCGGGGTAGGGGGTCATGAAATCGAAGACGTAATCCTTCGTGTGCCCGAACCAGTCCTCCCAGCCGACGTTCCAGCCTTCGACGAGCAGCTGGTCGAACCCGTGTGCCGCCGCGAAGTCGATGTAGCGCTTCACGTTCTCGTTCTCGGCGCCGTGGCGGCCGCTGGGTGTGCACCGGGCGTAATCCGTCACGCCGAGCTGTACCGACGGCACGTCGCGCGTATAGGCCCAGTCGCTCTTGCCGGTGATCATTTCCCACCATACGCCCATGTATTTCACGGGCTTGATCCACGAGGTGTCGTCATAGGCGCACGGCTCGTTGAGGTTCAGGATCAGCTTCGAGGCGAGGATGTCGCGGGCGTCGTCCGAGACCGTCACCGTGCGCCACGGGGTGTGGCAGGGCGCCTGCATGTAGCCTTTCCACCCCTGTGCGTCGGGCGTAAGGTGCGAGGTGAAGATGAAATTCCGGTCGTCCAGGTCGAGGTGCATGCACGCATAGTCGACCAGCGCCGCTTCGTGGATGTTGATGTAGAGCCCGTCGTCGCTCTTCATCTGCAGGGCCGTCTGTACGCCCGTGGGCGAGAAGGGCGTCTGCGACGAGTTGGGCGTGATGGCGCCGGGCATCAGCTCCCGTATCTGCGAGAGCTTCGACTCCGTGTAGTCGTACTCCTGCGTGTCGTAGTCGCCCGGGATCCAGAACGCCGTGTGGTCGCCCGCCATGGCGAACTGTGTTTTCTCCTCGCCGATGACGAAATAGGTCAGCGACTCCTGTTCGGGGAATTCGTAGCGGAATCCGAGCCCGTCGTCGTAGAGCCGGAAGCGGATCGTCATGTCGCGGCCTGTCGCGGCCTGCCGCAGCGTGACGGCCATTTCGTTATAGCGGTCGCGGATCTCGGCCTGCTCGCCCCATACGGGACGCCATGTCTGGTCGGACTCGCTGCGGGCCACCTGCCCGAGGGTGAACCCGTCGTAGAGCGATACCGGGCGCCCCGGTTCGCCCTTGCGGATTTCAGCTCCGAATTCCAGCTTCGGGGCTTCGCCGCGCAGTTCGAGCCCCATGCCGCTGGGCAGGATCACGGGGCGCTCCTTGTAATCGAGCGTATAGGTGGGGCGGCCTCCGTCCGCCAGGCTGAATTCCAGGCGGAGGCGGCCGTCGGGCGAGAGGAGCGTCTCCTGTGCCGTGCAGGCTGCACCGGCCAGCAGCGCGCAGATATATAAAAATATTTTCTTCATGGTTCGGTCTTGTTATTTACGTTTGAATTCTACGATCAGCGCCTGCCGCGGGCCGACCGTGGTGGCGTCGTCCACCTCCGTGGCTTCGCCCGTCAGGACGTTGCGTCCGTCGCTCAGCCCCGAGGCGATCTCGGCATAGTGCGACCACGGCACCTGTTTCTTGCCCCGCGAGTTGTTGATGAAGACGAATACCGCGTCGGTGTCGTCATAACGGAAATAGGCGTAGGTGTTGTCGCGCGAGAGGAAGTGCATCGTGCGGCCGTTGTGGATCACGGGCTTCGACTTGCGCCATTGGAAGAGCCGCTGCGTGTAGTCGAAGAGCCCCGCCTGTACGGCATCGCGCTGCGCCGGGTCGAACAGGTTCACCGCGTCGCCCTCCCAGCCGCCGGGGAAATCCACGCGCAGCCCGCCGTGTCCCTGCGAGAGGTCTTTCGAGGTGAACATCATCTCGTCGCCCGAGAATATCTGCGGGATGCCGCGCATCGTGGCCAGCATCGCCATCGAGAGTTTCAGCCGGTCGGGGTTTCCGCGTACGATGTCGCCGATGCGGTCGGTGTCGTGGTTGGCGACGAAGATCATCATTTTCGACAGGTCATGGTAGACGAAATCGTGCGACAGGCAGTCGTAGACGCGCGTCATGCCCTCGCCCCAGCGGAGCGAGTCGGTGGGCAGCGCCCGGCAGATGGCCTCATGCAGCGGGAAATCCATGATCGACGGCAGGTGCGAGTCGAAGCCGTCCTTGTTGGGATTGCCGCCCTGCCAGTATGCCAGTTGGGGGATCGACGACGTCCAGCATTCTCCCACGATGTTGAAACCGGGGTATTCCCTGCGTACGGCCGCGCACCACTCGCTCATCGGCACCTTTTCGTTGTAGGGGTAGGTGTCGACGCGGAACCCGTCCAGGCCGGCATACTCGATCCACCACACGGCCCATTGCTTGAAATATTGCAGCACGTAGGGATTGTCGAGGTTCATGTCGGGCATCGACGGCACGAACCAGCCGCTCTCCTGCAGGTCGAGGTCGTAGCGCGAAGCGTTGGGATCCATGTTCGTCGAGAAGCAGACGTTCGTCCCGGTGTATTCGGGGAACTGGTGTATCCAGTCCCTGAAAGGCAGGTCTTTCATCCACCAGTGGCCCGTGCCGCAGTGGTTGGTGACGATGTCCATAATCACCTTCAGCCCGTGCTCGTGGGCTTTGCCGACGAACTCCCTATACAGTTCGTTCGAGCCGAACCGGGGGTCTATGCGGTAGTAGTCGCCGCAGGCGTAGCCGTGGTACGAACCTTCGGGTTCGTCGTCCAGCAGCAGCGGCGTGGGCCATACGGCCGTGGCGCCCAGCCCTGCGATGTAATCCAGGTGGTCGATCATCCCCTGCAGGTCGCCCCCGTGGCGGCCGAAGAAGGCGCTGCGGTCGGCGCGCTCCCGCGTGTGGGGCGTCGAGTCGTTCGACGCATCGCCGTTGGCGAAGCGGTCGGGCATCAGGAGGTAGATCATGTCGGCCGTGGTGAAACTCTTGCGTGCGGCCGAGCCTTCGGCGCGTGCCGCGATCTCATAGGGAACCTTGAACTGTCGTTCCCCCTGCGAGAATACGAGGTAGTAGGTGCCCGGCTCCGCGTCGGGCTTCACCTCCACGTCCACGAATAGGTAATTGGGACTGTCGGCCTTGTGGCGGGCCTTCACCCCGACGCCCCGACCGCCTTCGATGCGGACGTCGTATGCCGCGATACCGGCCCCGTTGACGAGCAACTGGAGCGGGGTCTGCATTCCCGTCCACCACGAGAGGGGTTCGACGCGGGTAACCTCGCCCGAGGCGTCTGCCACCGAGGCGGGGTCGAATGCGGACTGTCCTGTCCCTGTGCAGGAGAGCAGTCCGGCTGCTGCGAGTGTCATGAAAAATCGGTTCAAAATATCGTCGTTTGTAAAGTTAGCAAAAAATCGGTTTCCAGCGATTCCCGTTTCGCCCGGGGTATCCCTGTGCTTCTCGTGCGCATCCCTGTGTATCTCGGATGGTTTACTGTCTATTCCCGTCGGGTTCTATCGGGTTCCCGGCGGTTTCCCGGCGCTGTTTCCGCGCATCCCCGGCGCATGTCCGCAACCTTTATCTCCTGTCTTGTGCGAAGACCAGCCATTGCCATGCGGGAAGCACGGTGCGGGTGCCGCCCGTGTATTCCTTCCCGGTGAAGAACTCGCGGCGCGAGCCCTCGAACGGCAGGTCGAATGCGACCTCCTCCGCACTGAGGTTCGCAGCGACTGTCACCTCGTTGCCGCCGGCCGTACGGGAAAACAGCATCAGGCCGTCGGGTGTTCGTTCGCCGAGCGGGTATGCGGCCTGCCCGCCGCGTTCCCCGGCTGCGAGCGCCGGGTTCTCGTGGCGCAGCCGGATCAGTGCGGCGTAGAAATCCGTAAACCCGTTGCGTTTCCACGCGGGGACGGGGTCTTTCTCGAAGAACTCGAAGCGGTGGTCGAACCCCATCTCCTGTCCGGTATAGACGAGCGGCTGCCCGTTGGGCAGCGTGAAGGTCAGCAACGCCGTCACGCGTGCCGCGTCGCCCATGCGCTCGAATTCCGTCCCGGCCCACGAGTTTTCGTCGTGGTTCGAGGTGAACATCAGGCGGAACGCCTCGCGCGGCATGGCAGCGGCATCCCTGGCGACGTAGGCACGCAGGTCTGCGGCGCTTTTGCGTCCCTGTGCGATGTCGTTCAGCAGGTGGTGCAGTTCCCACGCATACGAGGCGTCGAACGCCCCGTCGTGCAATGCGGGGGCTTCGCCCTCGGCGAGCAGGTAGATGCCGGGGTACTCCTTCCGCAGTGCGGGCAGCGTCTGCTGCCAGAAGTCGATGGGTACCTCGCACGCCATGTCGCAGCGGAATCCGTCGATGCCGCGGTTGAGCCAGAAACGCATGGCGGCCGCCATTGCGGCACGCATGTCCGCGTTGCCGTAGTCGAGCTTGGCGATGTCCGTCCAGTCGTACTGCACGATGGTGTTGCCCAGCGAGTCGCGCACATACCAGTCGGCCGGACGCTCCTCGATCCAGCGGGCATCGGGCGAGGTGTGGTTGGCCACCCAGTCCAGGATCACGCGCAGCCCGAGTCTGTGGGCGTCGGCTACGAACCGGTCGAAATCCTCCAGCGTGCCGAATTCGGGGTTGACGGCTTCGTAGTCGGAGATGGCGTAGTACGAGCCGAGGGTTCCCTTGCGCTCCTTGACGCCGATGGGGTAGACGGGCATCAGCCAGACGACGTCCACGCCCATCTCTTGGAGCCGGGGCAGGTGGCGTGCGGCCGCCGCCAGCGTCCCTTCGGGGGTGTACTGGCGCACGTTCATTTCGTAGACGACCGAGTTGTAACTCCAGTCGGGGTGGGCGGCCGGTTGCTGCGGCCGTGTGCCGCAGGCAACCAGTACCATTGCGAGAAGTAATGCGGGCAACCGTTTCATGGCGAGTCGTTTAGAGCGCGAACACTACCGACGACCAGGCACCCATGAGCAGTTTCGACGAAGCGTCGCCGCGCTGGAGCTTCACTTCACCTGAGACGCCTACGGCCTTGTCCGGTTGGTCGGTAAGGGTCAGTATCTGTGTCTCCTGGCCGAAGTTGTGCACGACGAGCATCCGTTCGCCGTCCAGCTCGCGGTACCAGGCCGCGATGGATTGCTGCGAGGTGTTGCCGTCGTTGTAGACCGGGTGTTTGACCATCTTGCCCTGCGCCAGCACGGGATAGGTGTTGCGCAGCCGGGCGAACGTGCGGTAGAGGTTGAGCAGCGAACCGTCGTCGTCGGCCTGCGCCTCGACCGAGATTGCTGCGGTCAGCATCTGCATGTCGATCTTGCCCGAGAGGCTTCCCGAAGCCAGTTCGTTGCCCGCCTTGTCCCACAGGATCGGGGTGCGGACATATTCGTCGCCGTTGGATTTGGTGCCCCAGTACCCGAGCTCTTCGCCCTGGTAAATGTAGGGTGCGCCCTGCGCCGTGAGCAGCACGGCGGCCGCCACCTTCATCTTTTCGACGGACTGCCCCAGGTCGGAGCCCGTGCGATCCTCGTCGTGGTTCGAAAGTTTCGTGGCTTCGATATAATCGCTGCGGTACTGTGCGTAGAGGGGCTGCACGTCGAGGATGTCCTTGACGAAATAGCATCCGATGCCGTTTTGCAGCGCCCATTTGAGCTTGTACCAGAACGTGAATTCGAACAGTGCCGGCAGCCCCCGGTAATAGGGTGCCGCCTTGTCCGCTTCGTCGAGCATCTCGCCCACCATGTAGAAATCGCCCTCTCCGCCGGCGGCCTTGTAGCTCTCGTTCATGCGGTCGTAGAATTTCTTGAGGAACGTGGGGTTCTCGTCGTTGTAGGCGTTGTGGTAGATGTGCTTCACGGCATCGAGGCGGAATCCGTCCACGCCCATGCGTACCCACTTGTCAGCCGCTTCAGCGACGGCCTTGAACGCCCCGGACTGCTCGGCCTCGGCGGCTTTACCGTAGTTGAGGTCGGCGAATGCCGCCGTCCAGAAGTGCGAATGGTACATCGTCGGCAGCGAGAACTGTACGTTGGCCGGGTCGGCCGAGCGGTTCGACATCAGGGTGAAGGGCTCCCCGAACCGGATGATCGTCCGGTTGTCCGGGGCGCCGTATTTGGTGCCTGCGGCCCACGACGTGGTCGAGGTGCGGACGAGGAATCCCCAGTCGGAATCGAAGTCGAGCGTCAGTTCGTAACTGTTGCCGCCCCTGGCGTAGAAGCGTTTGCTCGTGCCGTTGCCGAAATAGAGGTACTTGTCGTCCGCGCCGCCCTGCGTATTGTCCGCATCCGCGGCATCGGTCGTTTCGGTAACGGTCACCGTCGGGCTGTCGGCATTTGTCCAGTCGAGTACGAACTTGAAGCGTCCCGCGGCACCCGCCCCCGTGTCGGTCGAGAACCATTGCCCGGCATCGTAGCCTGCGGCGCCCTCGGTGGCGATCTGGTCGATCCGTCCGGCTGCGATGTCGGCCTGCGGGTCTTCGGAGAAGATATAGCGGTCACGGTAAGGGCTCCCTTCGGACGCGGCGGCCGATTTGAACCACGGGTGGTCTTTGCCTGTATGGTTGAGCACGTAATCCAGGTAGACCCGGATGCCGCGGGCATGGGCCGCGTCGATGAATGCCCTCAGGTCGGCGTCCGTCCCGAAGGCGGGGTTGACCGCCTCGTAGTCGAGCACGTCGTAACCGTGGTACGAAGCCGCCGGATGGATCGGCGAGAGCCATACGGCCGAGGCGCCGAGTGCGTCGATGTAGTCGAGCCGCCGGGTCAGCCCCCGTAGGTCGCCCACCTTGTCGCCGTTGCCGTCGGCGAAGCTGTATACCAGCAGCTGGTAGCTTATGTCGGCGCGTTTGCGGTTGTCCCACGCATCGGGCTGGGCGACGACCTGCTCACCCTCGAAATCCTGGGAGGCATCGCCGCTCTGTGTCACGGTGACGACGACCGGATCGCAGCCCGGGGCGGTGAAGGTAAGCGTCGCGGAGCGTTTCGACGACTCGTTTGCGATCGCCGTGACCGCGAACGACGTGGAGGTTTTGCCCGATGTGAGGGCCGGGGTGCACCATGCGGTATTGTCGCTCTGCGTCAGCGACCACGCGCCCGCATCGGTGCGTAGGTCGAGCAGCCGGCTGCCGCCTGCGGCTTCGAATTCTATCTCCGTGGGGGTCACGGAGAGCATACTGCCGCCGGTATCGCCGGTCTTGTCGTCGCTGCACGACACGGATACGGAAAGTACGAGTGCCAGCAGCAGGAAAAGAAATTTTTTCATAGCGGAATCTCGGTTAAAGTTCGTTTCGGGGCCTGCCGTCCGGTCAGGGACGGCAGGCCAGAAACGGGACGGCAGCCTGTGCGCCGTCCCGTGAAAGGGTGGCCGTTATTCGGCCTCTGCCGGGGTTTTCCCCTCGGACATGATGTATATCTGCGAATTCGCGAGATCGAAATAGATGTCGTAGGTGCCGTCGAGCTGGACTTTCATGTTCTGCGAACCGCCGCTGGTGATGATGTCTACGGCCTTGTTGATGTCGACCGCACCGCCCGACGCCGTGCCGTAGTTCTTGGAGTCGTCCCAGGCGTTGTTGAAGCGGATCTTGAACTCGCTGGCGGTGGTCAGGGCTACGCCTTTGCGAACGAGGTAGGCGCCCTCCTCGCTCATCGAGAAATCGCCCAGGTCACCCCATCCGGTGATGTTGCCGACCAGTCCCCATGTGTCGGCGACCAGCTCGGGCTTGGCGCCTGCGGCCATCACGTAGGCGCGTCCCGCCTCGGGCAGCAGCCAGTAGTCGTACGTGCCGGCTTCGGCGATCACGGCATTGACCTTGTCGGCGGAAACCTTGAAGGCCGAGCCGATCGTGCAGGTGTAGGGGCTGCTGCCGGCGAATGCGGCGTCGGCCCCGATCCACTGCGACTCGTCGCCGCTCTTGAAGAGGAATTCCGAGTTGGCGGCTACCTCGATTCCTGCGGCCTTGTAGGCCACGATGTTCGAGCTGGCGCTCTCCATGGCCGTCGGGCCCCAGTCGGGGGTTGCGACGGTCTGGCCGTGGATGTACCAGTCGGCCTTTTCCGGCCCCGGGTCGGGTTCTTCGCCGCCGCCCGTGCCGTAGTCGCCGGCATTGAGTTCGTAGGTGATCTCCGCAGAGTTGTTCAGGGTTGCGTATACGCGGTAGTTGCCCGCCGTGGCCTTGATGTTGTCGCCGTTCTGCGAAAGGCGTCCGTCCGCCCCGCCGAAGTTTATCGCCCAGTCGTTGTCCGCACGGAATTTGAATTCCCCGGCGGTCAGTGTGACGTCGACCCAGAAACGCTGTTTTTGGGTGTCGAAATTCATCTCCGTGTCGGTGTCCCAGCCGCCCGGAGTGGCATCGCCGATAATACCCATCGAGTTGAACGACAGCTTATTGCTTAACGTTAATGTCGAACGGTCGAATACGAAGCGGTAGAAGCGCTTGGAATAGACCATGATGTTTCCGGAACCGCCGCTGGAGATCAGCGTGATCGACGGGGCTTCCGTTTCCGGAGCCGCAGCATCACCGTCGGTGCCCCAGTTGCAGGCATCGTTCCAACCGGCTTCGCCGCTCAGTTTGAAGCCGTTGGCGGCTTTTTCGCCCAAGTCAACGATAGCTTCGTAGGTGACCTCGTCGCCGGAGAAACAGAACAGTCCCTGTGCGTTGTCGAAATTCCAGCCGCAGTAATCGCCGATTACCCAGACCTGGGGATAGGTACGCTCGGCCGTCGTCACGGTCATGCGGACGGTGGCGGGGGCGGAGTAGAATTTTTCGAAGTCGGTGCCGATCGTGGCGCTGATGTAGAAATCCACGTCCGTAGGTTCGCCCGAGGGAACCCCCAGGCCGCCGTCTTCCACGGACAGCGCAAGGATGTTGTTGAGGCTTTCATAGGTCTGTTCCGACGAGGTGCCGTTCATTCCCGTGAAGAGCACCAGTTTCGCACCGTCGTTGTACGAGGCTTCGATCGAGTAGTTGATCTGGGTGCGGACGCCGAAGTCGGCGGCGTCCCAGGTGAAGGTCTGCGTCGAGCCCATGTTGTCGGGCGTAATGACGATCTCCCCGGGCAGCGCATGCAGCACGGGCGCCACGACCTTGTCGGGGTCGTAGGCCTTTACCTCGTCGAGCTTTTGGCAGGCGGAGAGGAGCCCCGTCGCAGCCGCCAGCATCATCGCATATCGTGTAATTTTCATAGTCGTACGATTTTTAGGGTTGGTTATTTATCGGTTGCGTTTCCGTAGCCGGGATTCTGGTGCAGTTCGGGGTTGGAAGCGAGCTCCGACGAAGGGATGGCAAAGATTTTCATGTAATCATCGAACCCCTGTCCGGTGAAGGTGCCGCCCTTGTATGTCCAGAGGAACGACGGGGTGGTGAACTTGCCGTAGCGGATCAGGTCGGTGCGGCGGTGCCCCTCCCACATCAGCTCGCGGGCACGCTCCTCGAGCAGGTAGTCGGCCGTGACCGACGAGGGGGCCGATACCCCGGCGCGGTCGGTCAGCTCCTTGAGCTTCGGCAGCGCGGTGTTGGCCTGTCCCAGGTTCATGCAGGCCTCGGCGTAGATCAGGTAGATCTCGCCCAGGCGGATCATCGGGAAGTCGATGTCGCTGTATGCCTTCGATGCAGCCGTGGCAAGGAATTCGTCGTTGGTCATGTCGTGGGGGATATTGTTGAACTTGAGGCAAGTCCACCCGTTGAGGAAGACATAGAGCGCATCGTTCATCGACTCCTGGCGGCCTTTGATGTAGAACATTCCGCCGCGTTTGTCGTTGACCGTATATTCGCCCGTGGTGTAGTCCGCGTTGCGGGCGTTGAAATATTTCTGTACGTATTCGTAGGGTACGCGGATGCCGGCCCAGCCGTTGTTCACGCCGTTGATCTTCTGTTCGGCCGTCACGTCGGTGGCGGCGATGGCTGCCAGCGTCAGGTACGACGTGCCGCCGTAGGACTGCGTCTGCTCGGCGTCGTATGCCACGCCGAAGATGATCTCCTTCAGGGCGTCGGCGTTCTCGCCGTTGTCGCCGCGGAAGAGGTCGGAATACTCCGGGCAGAGCGAGTAGCCCATGCCGAAGATCGCTTCGCAGGCGGATTTGGCCTCCGTCCACATCGGGGTGCCGGCATAAACCTCGGCATTGAGGTACATGCGGGCCAGCAGGCCGTTGACCGCACCCTTGTCGGCACGCGGGTAGTTCGAGCGTGCGGCAGGCATCGCGCTTTCGTCCGAAGCCAGGTCGGTCAGCTCCGAGATGCAGTAGTCAAAGACATCCTTGCGCGAGGCCTGTTTGGGGTTCACACCGCCGCCGAAGGGCGAGGTCTCGGTCGTAAACGGCACGTCGCCGAACACGTCGAGGGCGATCCAGTAGAAATAGGCGCGCAGGAAACGGGCCTCGGCACGGAAGCTCTGGATCCTGGCGGCCAGTTCGCTGCTCACGCCGCGGTCGGAGAGTTTGTCCGAGGCGGTCTGGCGCAGGTACTCGTTCACGTAGGCGATGCCCTGCAACGTACGTACGTAGACGGCGTAGGTCGCGTCGTTGTCGGCGTCGGACCACGTGTCGGTATTCATGGCGCGAACCCAGGCGTCGTTCTCCCAGGCGCATTTGCAGGCGTCGGCCGTAACCTCCTGGATCGTCCAGAATGCGCGGATGAGCTCCGAGGCGCCGCCGTCGCTGACCTGCAGGTCGGTGGTGTCGTTCGAGACGAAATTGAAATAGAGTTTGGTGAGCCCGGCCAGGTAGCCGTTCTCGTCTTTCCCGTAGACGGTCTCCGAGGTCGAGTCGGACGGGTTGAGGGGCAGGGTGTCGAGATCCCCGATGCACGAAGTGAGCAGCATCGTTGCGCCTGCCGCCGCCAAGGCGAAATGTTTTATGTCGATTTTCATGGTTCGTTCGTTTTTAGAAGTTTACATTCAGACGCAGCGAATAGGTGCGCGGGCGCGGCCAGATCGAGCCGTCGATGCCGTTGACGCCCGGTATTTCGGGGTCTACGCCGCTGTAATCGGTGATGACGAATACGTTCTGCACGCCGAAGGCGACGCGCATCGAGCCCTTCCAGTTGCCAATCTTGTTGAACGTGTACCCGAGGTTGATGTCGTCCATGCGGAAGAACGAAGCGTTTTCGAGGAACATGTCCGAATACCACTGCTCGCCGCTGTTGGCCTTCGTAAAGCCGGTCTTCTTGACCAGCCGTGCGAAGTTGGGCAGGTTGCCGGCGTTGATGTCGATGTTGGACGTCGAGTTGGCCGAGGCGAAGTCGTTGAAGACCCAGTTGCCCGCCGAACCGTGGCCGTTGAAGCCGAAGTCCCAGTTCTTGTAGCTCAGCTTGAGGCTGATGCCGTAGAAGAAGTCGGGGTTGGGGCTCTTGTCGGTCATGTAACGGTCGCCCTGGTCGATCTGGCCGTTCTTGTTGCGATCCACCAATGCGTTCTGGATCGGCTTGCCGTCCTGGTCGTAAACCTGCTGGAAGCAGTAGTAGGTGTAGGGTGCATAACCCACCATGTGGCGCTGGAGCAGGTTGCCCGTACCCTTGGTGATGCTGCTCACCTGGATGGCGTAGTCGGGGTCGTCGGTGTTGTTGAGCTTGGTGAACTCGGTGTGCTGGAACGTGCCGTTGAAGCCGACCGTGAGGTTCCAGTCCTTGGTCTGCACGGGGATGAAATTCAGGTTGAACTCCACGCCCTTGTTCTCCATCGAGCCGATGTTGGTGAGCACCGTGTTGCCGAAGTTCGAGCCCATGGGGGTGATGACGTTGTTCAGGAGGTCGTCCGTCTGACGCAGGTACCAGTCGACGCTGCCGTTGATGCGCCCGCCGAGGAACCCGAAGTCGAGGCCGACGTTGTAGGTCGTCGTGGTCTCCCATTTGATGTTGGGGTCGTAGGCGCCCGGCGTGAGGTAGAACATGTGCCCGGCGCTGCCCATGTAATAGGTCTTATAGACGTCGGTCGACATGTAGTAACGCGCCAGGTAGGGATAATTGGAGCCGATCTCCTGCTGCCCGGTCTGCCCCACGCTGACGCGCAGCTTGAGGGCCGAGACGGCACGCGAATCCTTCAGGAAATTCTCCTCGGCGATGTTCCACGCAAAGGCGCCCGAAGGGAAGAGGCCCCAGCGGGTATCCTTCGAGAAACGCGATGAGGCGTCGTCACGCAGTGTGAAGGAGAAGAGGTATTTCGAGGCGATCGAATAGTTCAGGCGTCCGTAGAACGAGAGCAGATAATTCTCCTGGCGGTTGAACGGGTAGCGCGAATCCTCGCCCTTCTGCTCGTGCGTCTCGTTGAAATAGGATACCGAGTGGTCGGAGCTGTAGAAATGCTGCCACGAATAACCGGCCATCACGTCGAGGTGGTGGATGCCCCACTCCTTATTGAAGTTGGCGTAGAATTCGAGCAGCTGGTTGCGGCGGAAGTTCGTCGTCCACGAATACTGTCCCCAGCCGCGGGCCTCGGTGTCGGTGTATGCCTGGAACGAGCCGGGGTTCACGCCGTCGTAGGTCTTGGCGCTCGATACGTCGAGGCCGAGGTTGAGGTTGAAGCGCAGCGCCTCGAAGCCGTGAACCTTATAGTCGATCTGGGCGTTGCCGATGAAACGCTTGGCACGCGCCGTATTGTCGCGGTCGTAGAGCTGCGAGAGCGGGCCTGCGCCCAGCAGGGTGTTGGGCGTGAAGTCCTCGCCGCGGCCCGATCCGTAGTTCCAGTATCCGTTGGTGGTCGTGTAGTCGATCGAACCGTCGTCGTTGCGGAAATAGGGGTCGATCGTGGGGTTGAAGAAGGCCGCCGAACCCACCACGCCGCCCGAGGCGTAGCGCTGCGACGTGATGACGCCCTTGGCGTTGAGGTTGACCGTGAGGTGCTTGTCGAAGAAGTTGGGCGAGAGGCTCAGGTCGAGCGTCCCGCGTTCGTATTTCGATGTTTCGAGCGTACCCTGCTGGTTGGTGTAGCCCACCGATGCGCGGTAGGGCATCCTATCGTTGATGTTGCCGATCAGGCTGACGTTGTGGTCATGCGAAATGGCGGTGCGGAAGACCAAGTCCTGCCAGTTGGTGTTCTTGTCGCCGAGCATCGACTGCACCTTGTCGCCCGTGGTCGTACCTGCGGGGTATACCTGGTCGATGTAGGTGCGGAACTCGCCGGGCGACATCACGGGCAGCTCGTCGGAGTTGGTCTGGACGCTCACGCTGCCGCTGTACGATACGCGGGGCGTGTTGCCGCGCCCCTTCTTGGTGGTGACGAGGATGACGCCGTTCGAGGCGCGCGAACCGTAGATGGCCGCCGCCGAAGCGTCCTTGAGCACGGTGAAGGATTCGATGTCGTTGGGGTTGATCGTCTCCAGCGGGTTGGCCATACCCTTGCCGCCGTCGACTGCGATGGGCACCCCGTCGATCACGATCAGCGGGTCGTTCGAGGCGTTGAGCGAAGCCGCACCGCGCACGCGGATGGTGGCGCTCGATCCGGGGCCTCCGTCGCCGGGGATGATATGCACGCCCGGAACCTTACCCTTGAGCATGTCCTGTGTGGAGACCACGGCGCCGCGGTTGAACTCTTCGGCCTTGATCGCCACGACCGAACCGGTCATGTCGTTCTTCTTGACCGTACCGTAGCCGATCACCACCACGTCGTCGATACCCATGGCATCCTCTTCGAGCGTGAGGTGCGCCAGCAGCGACGAACTGGCCACCAGGCTGACGGTCTTGTAACCGACATAGCTGACCTCGATGACCGACTCGGGGCCGGCGGCGCGGATGGCATAGTCGCCGTCGATGCCCGTCGAGACACCGTTGGTCGTGCCCTTTTCGACGACGGTAGCGCCCAGGATCGGCATCCCGGACTTGTCGACAACTACGCCTTTTACCTCATAACCAGCGTTTTGCGCCAGCGTGAGGGGGGGGGGTAAATTGACATATGAGCAAGATACCCGCACACATAGTTAAAAATCGTTTCATAAGAATTTTGGTTAGTTTATAAGTTGATTTTATGGATTGTAGGTCATTGGGCCTTGTGTTCTTTGACCAGGAAGACCGACACGGCGGCCAGCAGCATGAATACCCCGGCGAGCGCCAGCATGTCGGCCGCATCGGAGGCGAAGCAGTACTTGACGATGGCACCGCCGGTCAGTCCGATGACGATCTGGGGGACGGTGATCGTGAAATTGAAGATACCCATGTATACGCCCATGCGGCGTGGCTCGACCGCGCGCGACAGGATGGCGTAGGGCATGGCGAGGATGCCCGCCCAGGCGATGCCGATCCCCACCATCGGGAGCATCAGCGCGTACTGGTCGTGCAGCAGGCACAACCCCGCGAAGCCCAGCGCCCCGGCGAGCAGGCAGGCAGCGTAGACGGGTTTGTTGCCGTAGCGCGCGGCGACGCGCCCGAGGAACAGGGCGGCGATGCAGGCGGGGATGGGGTAGGTGCCGTTGAGCACGCCGACCCATGTCTGCGTGGCGCCGGCCGAGAGCACTTCGCCCGTGGCATGGTCGGTGACTACACCCGTGATGGCGGGTTTGAGGTAAGTCCACATCAGGAAGAGCGCCGCCCACGAGAAGAACTGCGTGACGCCCAGCCGCACCATCACGCCGGGGACGTTGCGCATGAGGCCGACGAAGCTCATCGGTTTGGCGTCCTCCTCGGAGAGGTTGTTGTAGCGGGCGAACTCCCCGGGCGGATATTCCCGCGTCTTGAACGAGGTGACGAGCACCGTGAGCAGCAGGATTGCGCCCCCGGCATAGTAGGAGTAGGCGATGTGCGGCGAAACATGCCCCGGAGCGGCCTCGTCCGACACGCCGAGCCATGTCATGACGAGCGGCAGGATAGCGCCGACGACCGCACCGAGGTTTATCAGGAAGGTTTGTACCACGTAGCCCTGTGTCTTCTGCGAATCGTCGAGCATGTCGGCCACCAGCGCCCGGAAGGGCTGCATCGTGACGTTGAACGACAAATCCATGAACAGCAGGATGAAAGCCCCCATGGCGAGCGGGGCGAAGGCGAGCAGTTTGGGGCAGTTGGGCATGAGCACCAGCGCCAGCGCCGAGATCAGCGACCCGCCCAGGATGTAGGGGATGCGGCGGCCCCAGCGCGTCCAGGTGCCGTCGGAAAAAAGCCCCACGATGGGCTGGACGATCATGCCGGCCAGCGGTGCCGCCAGCCAGAAGTAGCTCAGGTGGCTGACATCTGCCCCCAGCGATTCGAAGATGCTCGACGTGTTGGAATTCTGGAGCGAATATCCGATCTGCACGCCGAGGAAGCCGAAGCTGAGGTTCCAAATCTGCCAAAATGAGAGTTTAGGCTTGGTCATTTCGGTTTTTCGGTTGGTTTTCAGGTTATACAAATTTTAATAAAAAAATCCGGACGGCGAACCGCAGGGCGACGAACGGAAGGTTCAGCCGGATGAACGGGCGGATTTTTGCGACGAACGGTAGCCCGCGGGGGACGATTTGGAATTTCCGCGGAAAAACACTACCTTTATTCATAATAAACAAAACCCGTATATACTTTAATACAGCCTCAGTCAGCCTATATGCGATCGCTCAAAGTGTCCGGAATCATCCACCTGTTCGCCGTGCTCCATGCCGTGGTCGCCCTTTCGTGCCATCTGGCGGGGATCAACGACGAGTTGGTGCTGACGCTGCTGACGATCGTGCTGATTGTGCTGATCTGCCTAAAACGGGGACTGAACGTGGAGTTCACCGCTGCCAGCGTGATCGTCGTCAACGTGATCGGCTACCTGCTGGGCACGGGCGGTGCGCAGTTGATCGAGCTGTTATTGCACGCCCCGCCCGTGGTGCATGCCGTCTCGACCTTCATCACCACCGAGATCCTGGGCTGGAGCATCGTGTGGTTCACCAAGTTGTTCCGCCGCGGCGACGACACGGCGAGCCGCTCCTCGGCTTGGACGCCCCGCATCGGGTTGCTGCTGCTGGCCGTGGGGGTGATTTTCGTGCTGAGGCTGGCCTATGTCAAGCTTTTCGCCTCGCCCTCCTTTTCCACAGACCGCCTCTACCACATGGCCGACTTACTGGCTTCCAACTCCGCGGCACTGATTATCCTGCTGTGCGTCAATATCATCTATGTCCGGCATACGCGCAGGCGTGAAACCCGGCATGGCCTGATCGCCGAAATCGCGGCCTTCCTCCTGTTCGTGCTGCTCACGTCGGCCTGCGTGGCGCTCATTACGGGGCTGCACCTGCCGTTCGCCTTCGACCGCTCGTTCACCGCACGGGAGTTCCTGCAACTGTGGATCGTCACCCTGCTGGTCGAGGTGACCCTCTATTCGGTCGTATTTATGGTCGATTACGCCCTGGTCGCACGTGCCGTGCTGCGTGCCGAGCGCGGCAAGGCGCACCAGGCGCAGTTCCGTTACATGAAACTCAAACAGCAGGTCAACCCCCATTTCCTGTTCAACTCGCTCAATATCCTCGACTGCCTGGTCTGCGAGCAGCGCACGGAGCAGGCCAGCGCCTACATCCATAAACTGGCGGGCATTTACCGTTACATGCTCCAGAACGAGGAGGAGACACTCGTGCGCCTGCGCGAGGAGATGGCTTTCGTGGGGATGTACGTCGACTTGTTGCAGGTGCGTTTTCCCGAGGGGTTTCGCGTGGAGACCGACATTCCGGACGAGGCCATGAACCGCCATGTCCTGCCCTGCTCGGTGCAGCTGCTGATCGAAAACGCCATCAAGCATAACTCGGTGGGGGCCGACCGGCCGCTGGTGATCCGCATCGTCGCCGTGGCCGAGGCCGTGACGGTGTCGAACAACCTTCAGCTGAAGGTATCCGGCAACCCCTCGACCCGTGTGGGGCTGAACTACATCCGCCAGCAGTACCTCGACCTGTCGGGCATCCCGATCGGGATACGCCGTACCGATACCGAATATTGTGTCACCTTACCGTTGCTGTAATATGAACGTACTGATCGTAGAAGACGAAATGATGGCCCAGGCAAACCTGGCGCGAGCGCTGACCCAGCATTTTCCCGACGTACGGATCGTCGGGACGACCGGCTCGGTCAGGGAAACGGTGCTCTGGCTGCGCACGCCGGGGAACAGTGCCGATGTGATTTTCATGGACGTGGAACTCTCCGACGGGGATTGCTTCGAGATATTCCGCCAGGCGGACGTAACGGCGCGGGTCATCATGACCACCGCATATGACAATTACGCCGTGCGGGCGTTCGAGGTCAACAGCATCGACTACCTGCTCAAACCGATCGACCTCGCGGCGCTGCGGCGTGCCGTGGAACGTTGCCGTGTGCGGAGCGGGGGCATCGACCCCGACGTATTGCTGAACGCAATCCGCAGCCCGCGCGAATACAAACAGCGCTATGTCGTGCGTTTCAACGACCGGATCGTCCCGGTGCAGACCACCGACATCGCCTATTTCTACTCGGAAGAGAAAAACACCTACCTTGTCACGAACGACAACAACCGCTACATCATGGATCAGTCGCTCGACGTCCTTTCGGACGAACTGGATCCCGGGCGGTTTTTCCGCATATCGCGCAGCTGCATCATCGCCATGCCGGCGATCGTCAGCATCGTGAAATACCTGGGCAACCGGCTGAAGATCACGGCACGTCCGCGTCCGGAGTTCGAGATGGTGGTGAGCCGGTCGCGGGTCGACGACTTCCTGAAGTGGCTGGAGGGGAATGGCTGAGCCTTGGTCGCGACGGGCAGGTCTTCGGCCCCCCCCCTCCGTTTCCGGGTTTTGTCCTCCGGCCTTCCGGGTTACCGTTCCTGCGGCGGGCGGGGGCTCCGGTTCCGGCGGGAGAGGGGAGTTCCGCAGAGGAGTTCCTCTGGAATTTTCCGCCGAGGACTGAAAGTTCACTTTGAAGGATCATGCTGCGGGCGTTCCTCCGGAGGCGTCCTTCGAGGGCTTCGGTTGAGAGATCCCAGGAAGGGATTCCCGTGGAAGGTTTCCGCAGGGGCACCCGGGAGGATGGCGCGGCGGCATGATAAAAGGGGCGCTCCGGAAATTCCGGGGCGCCCCTTATTTTTGCGGCCGGGGTCGGCGCTGCCGCAGTCTGCCCGTCAGCGGCGCCCGCTGCAGGCGATCATGTCGTGCAGCGACTCGTTGAAAGTCTCCTTGTGCAGCAGTTCCTCGAGCGGGAGGTGCATTCGGTAACGCCAGTAGTATCGGGCGACGGCCGGGACGTTGATGCGTTCCTTGGCCGGGTCGGGGTAGCGCAGTTCCCCGTCGGTCGAGAACCAGTCCTGCAACGGCAGGATGGTGAGCATCGCCGGGGAATTGAGGTGCATGTCGAGGATGCGCCGGCATATCCACGGCTCGCAGAAATAGGGAACGTCGCCCCCGATGCCGAGTGCTTCGTGGTAGAAGCGCGCCGTGAGTTCGCGGTCTTCCTCCCACCATGCCCGCAGCGGGTTCATGTCGTGCGTCGAAGTGGTGCAGACCGAGAAATAGGGGTAGTGCGCCGGGTCGGCGAAGAGTTCCCCCGGCGTCTTGGGCATGCGCTGGATTTCGAGCGAGAGGATTTGCAGTTCGTGCATCGTCTCGGGGACGCTGTCGGGAATCATGCCCAGGTCTTCGCCGCAGGTCAGCATCTCGGTCGCCGAGAGGAGCACCGGGAGCTTGCGCAGGGCGGATTCCTGCCAGAAACGGTTGTGCCGGTGGTAGAAGAAGTCGGTATAGAGCCGGTCGAAAGCTGCACGGCGCTCTCCGTCGAGCCGGCGGTAGGCGTGCGTCGAGTGGGGGGCGATGCGGGGGTGGAAATAGCCCTTGCGGCGCGGGTCTTCGATGAAGAGCACGTCGTCGAGCAATGCCATGAGCCCTTCCCGCAGCCGGGTCTGGCGTTCGTCGTCGCCCGGGAAGCGGGCTGCGACCTTGCGCTGGGTGGCATAGGCGGGCAGTAACCGCCCCTCCTTCATGCAGGTGGCGCGGACTTCGCCGGCCAGGTCGCCGAACAGTTCCCCGAGCATGTGTTCGTCGGGCGCCGGGGTGGTGTAGCGTCCGTCCTGCGTGTCGAAGCCCATGCCGCGCAGTTCATCTGCGGAATAGGGCAGGGCGGGGTTGAAATAGCCCAGCAACCCGTGTACGGCATGCGTGGGAATCTCCCAGATGCGGAAGAACCCGAGGATGTGGTCGATGCGGAAGGCGTCGAAGTATTCGGCCATCTTGGCCATGCGTGCCCGCCACCAGGCGTAGCCGTCGCGTGCCATGCGTGCCCAGTTGTAAGTCGGGAATCCCCAGTTCTGCCCGACGGCCGAGAATGCGTCGGGCGGAGCCCCGGCCTGCGAGTCCATGTGGAACAGGTGCGGGTAGAGCCATGCGTCGACGCTCGTGCGGCTGATGCCGATGGGCAGGTCGCCCTTGAGGACGATGCCGTGGTCGCGGGCGTAGGCGCAGACCTCGGACAACTGCGTATGCAGGTGGTATTGGACATAGCAGTGGAATGCGATGTCGCGGCTGTGGCTGCGGCAGTAGGCGTCGACGGCTTTGCGGTCATAGCGGGCGAAGCCGCCCCAGCGGGTGAAGTCGGGCGTGCCCGTTTCGTCGCGCAGCGTGCAGAAGGCGGCATAGGGGATGAGCCAGTGTCTGTTGGCGGCGATGAAGTCCTTGTAGTCGCGGCGTGCTGCAGTGCGGGTTCCGTGGCGTTCGAACGCCCGGCGGAGCAGCCGCAGTTTGTGCCGGTTGACCCGTTCGTAGTCTATTTCGGGGAGGGCGTTCAGTTCGTTGCGCAGGGTGCGGTACTCGTCGTCCTCCACGACGCCCGCGGCCGGCAGCCGGATGAACTGCGGGTGCAGGGCGAAGGTCGAATTGGCGTTGTAGGGGTAGGAGTCTTCCCATGTGCCGGTCATGGTGGTATCGTTGATCGGCAGTACCTGGATGACGCGCTGCCCGGTGGCGGCCGCCCAGTCGATGAGCCGTTTCAGGTCGTAGAACTCGCCGACGCCGAAATCCTCTTCCGTACGGAGCGAGAAGACCGGGATCGCCGTCCCGGCGCCCCGCCACCTGCGCTCGGGGAACCGCGGGTACGCCGCGGCGTCGAGGGCGTGTTCGCCGGCGCCGGGCAGCTCGCCCCAGGTGCGGTTGGCACCCTCCTCCCACAGGATGGGGGTGAGGGTCTTGCGGTCGGCGATCAGGAATTTGTATTCGAACCGGTGTGCGGTATGCAGCGTGAGTTCCCATTCCGGGAAGCGGCTGTCGTCCATCGGGACGATCCGTTTCCAGTCGCCCAGTTCACGGCCGCTGCCGGCGACGGCGAGCGTTTCGTCCGGCCGCAGGGTGGGCAGCACGACGCGCAGCGTGATGTTGCCGGCCGCTTTCTTCGGATTGCCGGTTTTCCCGCGGCCGAAGATGCCCCGGGTGAATGCCGAGGAGTAGAACGGCGTGTCGGAGGGCATCTCCTGCCAGCGGTCGCGGATGCGCAGCGTGCGCACCCCCTCCCGGGACGGGAGCCGCAGCGTGTGCGGCCGCCATTCGCTGCGGATGCATGTGCCGTCGCGTTCGATTTCATAGCGGTATTCGGTATCATCCCTCTGGGTATAGCGGTCGATGGCGCCTGTCCAGATGCCTCCGTCGGCGTATTGCAGCGCAATGCGCCGTTTGCCGATCCGCATGACGAGCTGTTCGCCCCAGCGGGTACGGTATTCGATGCTGATCAGGAGTTTCATGGTTCGGTATGTCGTTTGGTTCGGAATCGGTTTATACAAAATTAAAAAAATAATCCGGTTTTGTCTTTCCGGCAGGGAAAATTCAGAGACCCCGGATGAATTCCGTAACGACGGCCACGAGGTCGGGGTCGATCGGCAGCGTGCTGTCGCCGTAGGCTCCCATCTGGTCGATGCGCGTGCGTCCCGTGCATTTTTTGAGCGGGTGGGTCATCCCTGCGATGATTGCCTTCCGGGCCCGGGGCTGTGCCTTCGCCAGTGCCTCGGCATTGCCGGGCGGCACCTGCAGGTCGTTGTCCCCGCCCACGACGAGGATCGGAACCCGCACCTTGCGGATCTCCTCGCGCGGGTCGTAGCGCAGGCTGGAGATCCAGAACGTCTGTACCGAAGGGTGGAACAGCGCTTCGAGCTGCGGCGGGCAGGATTCGACCCGTTCGCCCCGTTTCAGGGAGGCGGTGATCGCGTTGGCCTGCAAGAGCAGATCCATGTTGTCGGGCAGGAGTTGTGAGGCCAATTGCAGCTGGAGTATCTCGTCGAGCGGGTAGCCGGCGCCGGCCACCGAGATGACGGCAGCGACCTTCGGGGTCTGTTGCGCCGCGCAGAAGGCGATCAGCGCCCCTTCGCTGTGGCCGATCAGTATGACACGGCGGAAGCCCTCGTCGGCAAGGTCGTCGGCCCATGCCGCGGCGTCGCCGATGAAATCCCCCAGTACGGCGTCGGCCATTTTTTCCGGCTCCGTGAACCGGCTCGCACCGATGCCGCGTTTGTCGTAGCGCAGCGAGGCGATGCCTGCCTTTTCGAGCGCCTGCGCCAGGTAGAGATAGCTGTTTACATTGCCGTTGCGCGGAGTGGGCCCCGAACCGGCGATGATGACGGCCACGGTTTCCGTACCTGCATCGGGGGTGAGCAGCGTGCCGTAAAGCGTTCCGAAATCGCGTTCGAGCGAGACGTTCCTTTCGCCGGCGGCGGTATGCGCGAAGACCAGCAGGAGGATGGCTGTCAGCAGGTGTTTCATGGCTTATGGGTTTCAGGTTGTTCTCGGTCGGTGTTTTTTTGCCTGTGCGGCGTGTCGTTCCGGTCTGTTTGCCGGCGTTTTGTTCCTGCGTATCGTGCCTGTGCCGGGTCGGTGCCGGGCCTGTGTCCGGCGGGTCGTGGCGGCGGGGTTACAGCTCCCCGACCGCCTTTTCCAGTCCGATGCCGCGCGAACCCTTGATAAGCACCAGCGCGTTGTCCACGGGGTGTGCGCGGAGCGCTGCGATGAGGTGTTCCCGGTCGGCGAAGAGCGTGATCCGGGCGGGTTGCGGCTCCATGCCGGCATGGGCCCTGGCGAATTCCGTGCCGACGAGCATCACTTCTGTCTGCGGAGCCTGCGCTGCGAGACGGATGACAGCGGCGTGTTCCTGCTCGGACCAGGCGCCCAGTTCGAGCATATCGCCCAGGATCAGCAGGCGGCGGGTACGCGCGCCGGGCGGCTCGGCGAGGAAATTCGCGACCGATGCCCGCATACTCGAGGGGTTGGCGTTGTAACAGTCCACGATGAGCGTGTTGCGCCCCGTCTCGGTGCGCTGCGAGCGGTTGTTGTCGGGGACATAGCTGCCGACAGCATGGCGGATACGCTCGTCGGCGACGTCGAAATAACGTCCGACGGCCACAGCTGCGGCGATATTGAACCGGTTGTAATGCCCTTCGAGGTGGTTTTCGAGGCCCTCGGCCAGCGTGACGCTGTAATATTCCACGGCCAGCCCGTCGCGTTCGGCGGCCATGTTCGTCAGCGTCTCGTCCTCGCGGGGTACGAAGGCGCGGCCGCCGTTCGCGGCCAGGTAGTCGAACAGTTCGCCCTTGCCGCGGCGCACCCCCTCCGGGCCGCCGAAGCCTGCGAGGTGTGCACGGCCGATGTTGGTCAGGATGCCGTAGTTGGGCTCGGCGATCGAGGCCAGCAGGGCGATTTCGCCGCAGGCGCTGGCTCCCATCTCGACCACGCCGAACCGTGTGTCGCGGGTCATGGCGAGCAGCGTGAGCGGCACGCCGATGTGGTTGTTGAGGTTACCGCGCGTGGCGTAGACCTCGAAGCGTTCGGCCAGCACGCGGCTCACCAGCTCCTTGGTCGTGGTCTTGCCGTTGCTGCCCGATATGGCGAGTATCGGGATCGCCAGCCGGCGGCGGTGTTCGCGTGCCAGCTCCTGCAATGCCCCGAGCGTGTCGCCGACCAGCACCATACGGTCGTCGGTGACGGCTGCCGGGTCGTCCACGACGGCATAGGCCGCGCCTTTTTCCAGCGCCTCCGCCGCGAAGCGGTTGCCGTCGAACGTCGTGCCGCGCAGGGCGAAAAAGATGGAATCAGCCCCGATGTCGCGCGTGTCGGTGGAGATGTGCGGGTGTTCCTGGAAAATATCGTATAGTTCGGACATGTCAGTTCGCGTGTATGGGGGTTCCCGAGGGCATGGGGTAGGGCCCCGGCTCTGCGGGTTGCCCGAAGCGGGGGTTGCCCGCGGCGTCGAAGTCGAAGCGTTGCAGGCGCACGTCGCGCCCCCAGTTGTGTACCGTATCTTTTTTCGAGTGGTAATAGATCCAGTGTTCGCGCCCGTCGGGCGAGGTGGTGAAACTGGCGTGGCCGACGCCGTGTATGCGGTCGTTGCCGGTGAAGACGGGGCCGCTCTTGATCCATGATGCGGGATCCAGCGGGTCGCTGTCGGGGGTGCGCAGGCGCAGTTGCCCGAGCTTGTAGTGGCGCGACCACGAGCCGCGCGTGGAGTAGACGATGAACAGGTCGTCGCCGTGCCGCAATGCCGACGGGCCTTCCTGCAGGGAGATGTGGTCGCCCTGTTCCCACGGCTGGTCGGGCCGTGACAGCAGGATGCGCGGCCCGATCCGTGTGGGCGATTCCATGCGGGCGATGTAGAGCAGCTGGTCGGTGGCGTCGGTGTCGCGCTGGCGCTCCCAGCCGGACCATACGGCATAGAGTTCTCCCCGGTGTTCGAAGATCGTCATGTCGATGGCCCAGATGTTGTCCGTCTTGCCGTCGGGGTTGTCGCCCGTATAGAGCATGCCGCGGTCGCGGTAGTCGCCCAGCGGCGTGTCGCACTCCAGCACGCCGGTGCGCTGTCCCGTGAAGGGACTGCCGGGGACGGGTGCCGCGGCGTAGTAGATGTACCATTTGCCGCGGAGGCGGTGCAGCTCGGGCGCCCAGATGTTGAAACTGTTCCACGCCCCGCTGTCGGCAGGCTGCCAGACGACGCGCTCGCGTTCGAAACGCGTCATGTCGTCCGATTCGGTCACGGCGATGCCGCGTCCCGATTTGAAGCAGGTGTAATAGCGCCCGTCGTATTTGGTGATCCACGGGTCGGCGCCGTCGCGCAGCGGGTTGGTGAAGGTGGCCTGCGGCGCGGAGCACGAAAGCATCCCCGCCACTAAAAAACAGCCCGCAGCGAATCGTCGCAGCAAGGCTGTGGTATGGAACGGCATGCGTTTCATAGGTGTCAGATGTGTTTGTCCCCGTTGTGGAACTTTACTTCGTCGATGAATTTCTTGATGTTCTGTTCTTCGGCGCGGGGGCATATCATCAATACGTCGTCGGTGTCCACGACGATATATTCCTTCAGGCCGCTGATGACCGCCACCTTGCCCCTGGGCAGCGAGACGATGCTGCTGCGCGTGTCGTAGAGGTAGCACCCCTCTTCGGGGACGGCGTTGGCGTAGCGGTCTTTGCGGGCGTGCTGGTAGACCGAGCCCCACGTGCCGACGTCGCTCCAGCCGAAATCGCCGCAACGGACGTAGACGTTGTCGGCTTTCTCCATGATGCCGTAGTCGATCGAGATGGCGCGGCACTCCGAGAAGACCATTTCGACGATGGCCTTTTCCGAGTCGGTGCCCAGTGCCCGCATCATGCCGCTGAACATGGCATGGTGCTCGGGCAGGTATTTGCGGAAGGCTTCGACGATGGCCTGCACCTTCCAGATGAAGATCCCCGAATTCCAGTAGAACTCGCCGGTCTGGAGGAAGGTCTGCGCCAGTTCGAGGTCGGGTTTTTCGGTGAAGCACTTGACCTTGCTGATGGCGTGGTCGTCCGAGACCTGAATGTAGCCGTAGCCCGTGTCGGGGCGCGTGGGTTTGATGCCCACGGTCAGCAGGGCGTCGTGCCGGTCGGCGAACTCGAGGCATTCGCCGATGATCGTGCGGAAATCGTCCTCGTTGAGGATCAGGTGATCCGACGGCGTGACGATCATCTCGGCATCGGGGTTCTCCCTGAGCAGCGTATAGGCCGCATAGGCGATGCAGGGGGCCGTATTGCGGCCGATCGGCTCGCAGAGCACCTGTTTCTCCCCGATTTCGGGGATATGCTGCAACACCAGATCCTTGTATTTGTGGTTCGTCACGACGAGGAAATTCCCGGCGGGGACGATTTTTGCGAAGCGCTCGTAGGTATGGCGGATAAACGATTTTCCGGTTCCCAGGATGTCGAGGAACTGTTTTGGCATCAACTGCCGGCTCTTGGGCCAGAAACGCGATCCGATGCCGCCGGCCATGATGACACAATATTTATTGCTTGCCATAAGTTATAATATGGAATTAAGTGAGACAAAGATAAAAATATTTTGTAACTTTGCCGCCTATTGCAGGAATAATATTTTTGTACCCCCGATGAAGATAAAACTGTTCACCATACCCAACCTGCTGACCCTTTCGAGCCTGCTTTGCGGCTCGTTCGCAGTGGTTTCAGCATTGGTTTACGGCGATCTGGCGCTGGCTTTCTGGCTCACGATCGCCGCCGGTGTTTTCGACTATTCCGACGGTTTCGTGGCCCGGCTGCTCAAATGCCCTTCCGCCATCGGCGTACAACTGGACTCGTTGTCCGACATGGTCTCGTTCGGCTTCGCCCCGTCGGCCGTGCTTTTCGTCCTGTGGAACAATTCCCTGCCTGCGGATGCCGAAGCATGGCTGCGCTACGGCGGCAGTGCACTTTGTTTCGCGGTGGCGGCCTTCTCGGCGCTGCGGCTGGCGAAATTCAATATCGACGAGACGCAGCATACCGAGTTCTGCGGCCTTCCTACTCCAGCCAATGCGCTGTTTTTCATATCTTTGGGGTGGATTAAGGTGAAGACGGGTTTCGACTTGGGTTACTGGTTGCTGCTGCTCATCCCTGTGATGTCGTGGCTGCTCGTTTCGCCCGTGCGGATGTTCGCCTTCAAATTCCAGCACTTCGCCTGGAAAGGCAACGGGGTGCGTTATGTTTTTATTGTATCGGCGGCGCTCCTGCTGGCCGTGCTGGGTGTCCGTGCCGTGCCGGTCGTGATCGTCCTCTACATCGCAACCTCGGTCGTATGCTGGTTGTCGATGAAGGCAAAAGGCTGTGGACAAGCCGGATAGTTGTGTATTTTAAGAATTTTTATTAATTTTGCCCCGGATTAGCGTTCCATGTCGAGGTTGACGAATAGAATATTGCTGGCAGCTTTGCTCGGTCTGTTCCTTACAGCGCCCGGCATCGTACGTTCGCAGGGTTTCAACGCCAGGACGCTGCAGCGTGCCCAGCAGCGCGGGGAGACGGGGAACCTTTACGGTACGAACCCTTACGAGCAGACCGGCGAGGAGGGGGAGGAGGGTCAGGACGGCCAGCCGCAGGATACGACCAAGAAGGAACGCCGGATCCGCAAGCCGCTCGAATCGTATTTTTTCAGCGATTCGATCCGCGCCCTGAACAATTTTCGCTGGAGCGTCAAGCGCGACTACAACCGCGTGGAGATAAGCCCGCTCGACACGACGCTCACCGACTGGCGCATCGACTACCCCTTCTTCCGCGAGGAGGTGGGCGACATCGCACAGGGTGCCCTCGGGCAGACATCGCTGCCGATGAACTATTTCCGGCGGCCGCAGTTCTTTGATTTCAGTTTTGCGAGCCCCTACTATGCGTATACGTACGACATGGAGAACGTGCCGTTCTACAATACGAAGAAGCCCATCATCCGCATGACGTACCTCGAGTCGGGGCAGAAGCGTTTCCGGGAGGAGAACTTCAATATCATGCACGCGCAGAATATTTCGCCCACGACGGGGTTCAACGTCGATTACAAGGCGCGGGGAACGCGCGGGCAGTATATCTGGTCACGGACGAAGAACCACAACCTGTCGGTCGCCTTCAGCCATACGGGCAAGCGCTATTCGGTGCATGCGGCCTATTACAACAACCACATCGAACAGCAGGAGAACGGCGGCGTGGTCGGGACGTGGGCCATCGCCGATACGACGTTCCAGATGCCTTCGGGCGTGCCCATGAAACTGTCGGATGCCGAGGCGCAGAACACCTACCGCAACAATGCCTTCTTCATCACGCAGTCCTATGCCCTGCCGTTGCAGCGCGTGACGGAGAACGACTTTTCGCTCGCCGACCTGTCGGCGGTCTATATCGGCCATTCGTTCCAGTACAGTTCGTGGAGCAAGGTCTATTCGGACAAATATGCGCGGTATATCGACGAAAGGGCGCACCGGGACGAACAGGGCAATTTCGTGCCCGATACGCTGGACTACTACCAGAACTGGTATATCAACCCCGACCAGACGCGCGACTCGATCTACGAGCGGGTGATTTCGAACCGCTTCTTCGTGCAGGCGCAGCCCTGGGATCGTAACGGCGTGGTAGGCACGATTGATGCAGGCATCGGTATCGACATGCATACCTACTCGCAATTCGAAATGAGGGATTACCAGACGGGAAAGTATACGAAGGTCAACAAGACCAGCTATTTCGCATACGGTTCCGTCGGAGGAAAGATAAAGAAATATGTCGACTGGGACGCGAACCTCAAGTTCTACCCGTCGGGATACAGAGGCGGAGACCTCACCATCGGCGCCCACCTGGCGCTGACGGGATATCTCCGCGGACACCCCCTGATTCTCGAAGGCCGGTTCACGATGGAGCGGCGTTCGCCCAACTACTGGCAGGAGAATCTGTTCTCGAACCACTACGTGTGGTCCACTCCTTTGAATAAGGAGAATGAAACTCGGTTCGAGGTGAAGTTTTCAGTCCCCGATTATGCGTTTGAAGCGGGGGCATGGCAGGGCGTCGTCGGCAACAAGATCTTTTACGACAAGGAGAGCCAGATCGCCCAAAGCAGTGACAACGTAAGCCTCACGAGTGTGTACGCTCGCAAAGATTTCCGCTTAGGCGGACTTCATTTGGACAACAGGGTATTGTTGCAGTGGAGTACGAATCAAGAAGTTGCACCCGTTCCGCTTTTGAGCGCGTTCCTTTCGTATTATTACGAGTTCTGGGTCGTGCGCAACGTATTACGCCTTCAGATCGGTTTGGACGGACGCTATAACACGCGTTATTATGCGCCCAGTTACAACCCTGCGCTGTCGGCCTATTACAACCAACGGGACGTCGAAGTAGGCAATTACCCCTACATGGACGCCTTCGTCATGGGAAAGTGGAAGAGAATGCGGATATTCATCAAATATCAGCATGTGAACAAGGGACTGTTCGGAAACGGAGAGTATTTCTCCGCGGCGGGTTACCCGCTCAATCCGGGCATGTTTAAAATCGGTATCTCATGGGGTTTCTATGATTAGCGTATTGTTCTGCGCGGTATGAACTGCCCGCAAAACAACATTTTATGTTAAAAAAGACAGTTTTAACTTTTGCGTTCTTAACAATCCTGACAACTTTTTACGGCTTTAACGCCCAGTTCAGCACACCCGTGACGGACGACATGCTGCTGAACGATGATGCGGCCGATTTCGGCAATTCGCTGCTCGGTGAGGGCGACTATGTGATCTCGGCTTATGACAATGTCATTCGCAACATCAGCGAAAAAGAGGGCCACGACTGGCGCCTGATGAGCGCCATCGCCTACCATGAATCGCGGTTCACGCCCGACATCACCTCGCGCAGCGGGGCCCGCGGGCTGATGCAGATCATGCCCTCGGTGGCACGCCAGTTCGACGTCCCGACCGAGCAGGTCTCCAATCCCGAGACCAACATATGGTTGGCCAACAAGCTGATGTCGAAGATTATGAACACGCTCCGTTTCCCCGAGGGGACTCCCGAGAAGGATCGGATGAGCATTATCCTGGCCTCGTACAACAGCGGGATCGGCCATGTGAACGATGCGAGGCGCCTGGCTCGGCTCAACGGCGAGGATCCCAATTCGTGGGAGGTCGTGGCCCGCTACCTGCAACTCAAGGCGCAGCCCGAGTATTACGAGAGCGAGGCGGTCAAGTGCGGACGTTTCACCGGCAGCCGGCAGACGCTGGCCTACGTGAACGACGTGATAGGACGCTATGACAAATACTGCCGGATTGCTCGGAGATAACTCCGGCAGGAATTGAAAAGTCTGAATCTACAGCAAAAAGGCTGAACCCAGGGGTTCAGCCTTTTCTCTTTATATCTTCTGAGTTGCCGGCGGACTTGTCCGGCGCCGGGTCAATAGACCCACTGGAAATCGTCGACGTACATTACATTCGTCGTGCAGCCCACCATGTAATCGCCGTAGGCACTCGTGGAGCAGGAGATGATGATGCTGTACTTGCCGGTGGGGCGTCCCGCAGCCGGGTCGTAGAAGTTGAGCGGCAGGGTGGCCTCTACCATTTGCTCGCCTTCGGTCGACTTGTCGACGAACAGCGACCCGTAGGCGATGAGTTTCCCTTCTGCGGTCTGGGTGGTTTCCGCCGGATCCCAGGTGCCCGTGGGGGCATCCGTCCCGGATGCGACCCGGTGGCGGCTGTTCCAGTCTACGATGGCCACGAAGATACGCGCCTTGTCCGGGTCGCCTTTGCCGACCGGGGCCCCGGGGTGTTTGCTGGCGTCGATCGTGCCCAATGTCGCATGGTATTTCACCTTCATGCCCGAAGGGCGCGCCGTCCAGTTGTAGGGCTGTCCGAATTCCACTACGCCCGTCATCAGGCCGTCCTTGTAGAAGATGCCGGACATCAGGTTGCCGGCTGCGATGTTGACGAGGGGAGGGGCTGCCGCGGCCAGCTTCGCGCAATAGCTGCCGCCCATTCCGGCGTAGGTGCCCTGTGTGCAGAGCGACCGGGCAAATGAGTTGTTACCGCTGGCCCAGAACTCCGCATTCGTATTTTCGCTCGTGAAGCACGACAAGCCCGGGTTTTCCATGTTCCCGTCGGGGATCGTGTCACCCGCGGGTGTCGTGTATTCGGCGGTTTCGGTCTGCTGCCCGCCGACGAGAAGCCGGAATTCATACGTTTGCCCGGCGTAGACGCCCTTGGTCGTGACGAGGCGTTTTACGGGGATGCCCGCATCGTTGGTGAGGCTTGTCCATTCGGGTGCGATCGTGCTCGTAAAGATGCCGCTTTCGTCCTGTGCGCCCTTCTGCGTCGTCTGCCAGTCGGCGGTACCCTTCAGCCGGTACTGGATTTCGGCGGTCGCATAATCTTCCGGCGTTACCATCGTGGTGACGACGGCCGTGTTGTTCCAAAGGTCGATGTCGCGGACGCCTATCTTCACGTTGGTGGGCTGGACATGGAGCATCCACCGCTCCGTGCGGCCGTGGCAGGTGACGTCGACCAGACGAACCGTTTCGAAGCCCGTGGCGGAAAGTTCCTCGGCCGTGGGCGAGTAGGCGGTGATGTCGGCAGGCCCCAGTTTGAGGCTGGTGACCGTGACGGCCTTCAGGTCGGTGCCTTCGGCGACATAGGCCGTGGCCGTACGCGCCTGCGTGTCGATCAGTGTCGATCCGATCTGCCCGGCGACGGTGAACGACCGGGCTATGGGCTGCTCGGCCACGATCGTCCACTCGTAGTCCTGGTAGAGCGAGAGCGTGACATAGAGCGGCGCCCGCAGGTCGAACTCCCCGCTCAGCGGCTGCGAAGTCCTGATCTGGCTGATGAATTTCTCTTTGTCGGTCATCATCGGGTTGGATGTGGCGACGTCGAATTCCGCCTTGTCGATGGTGACCTTGCGGATATCGGTCTTCTCGTCCAGCGTGAGCGTCACGGTACGGTTCACGAGGCTGATGCCGGCCACCGTGAACCCCTTGCCCTCGATGCTGCGGATGTTGAGCTCGATGGTGGGGTACGGTATGTCGTTCTCGATGCACGACGCTGCCAGCAGGAGTGCCGCCGCCGAAAAGAGTATGCGTAGGTATTTCATAGTTTACTGCTTTTTCTTGTCCCACAAATGTATCGTCATACCGAAGTTGATGGCCGCGATATTGAGCCGGAAACGCATGTTCGAAGCCTTGCGCGAACCGATCTTGTTGCCGTCGGCATCCTTCTGGGTGATGCTCGTATACTGTATGCCGCCCAGCCCGAACGAAATCGTCGCACAGACGTTGGGGAAGATGTATACGGCAGCTCCCGGGTTGAACGCCAGCTTTACCTGCGTTTTGTCGTTGTAGGTGCGGTTGGGTGCGCCTCCTTCGTTATGATCCGGGTCGTATGCGAAGCTCGAATGTCCCGTCGAGAGCGCCAGCTCGAACTCGGCGAAGAGCCCGAAGCGTCCTTTGGGGTCGAGCCCCGCATAAGAACGGTGGAAAATGCCAAATGAGTATTCGTCGCTCGAAAGATCGACGTAGGGGAGCTGCCCCGAGAGGTCGTTGCCCTCGCCCGCATCGAAATAGGTGTTGTCGAGCGTGCCGCCCATGTGGCTGTATCCGAAACGGATGCCGATACAGTTGTTATCGCGGTAGAAATAACCGACGAAGGGTTTTACCGTTGCGATCGTGGCATCCGCATCGATGTTGTCGAAGATGAGCATGAGGTCGGTGTCGTCGCTCGAAACCGTACCGTAGGAGGCCGTAAGACCCATCATCACTTCGCCCTTGTAGGCGAATTTGAGTTTGTTGATCTCGCGGTCGATGCGGCGGCGCGTGGGCAGGAAACGCTCCACCTGGGGACGCTTGTGCTTTTCGGCCGGCATGGCTGCGGGCATCGGCGCCGAGGGTGCCGCCGGGGCGCCGAGGGTGCCCGCTGCGGCTGCGGTGCCCGTTTCTGCGGCGAGTCCCGAAGCTGTTTCCGCCGTGGCTTCGGTGCCCGTTCCGGGGGTGTCCGAAGTTTCCGGGGGCACGGTGTCCTCGTTGCCGGAGGGGGTTTCTTCGACTGCGGCCGTAGCGGCCCGCTGCACCGCGGGGAGGGCTTGTCCCGTCTCCGCTGCGGCGCCGAGCGTGATGAATACCGATAAAATGGAAAGTATGATTCGTTTCATGTGCGTGCCGTGTTTAGAGATAGAATGCCATGCCGAGCCCTATCGAGAAGATATTGACTTTGAAGTTCATCATGCTGGCGTCGCGCTTGCCGACCGTCACCTGGTTGTGTACCTGCTTGGTGTGGCTGTAACTGATGCCCATCACGCCGACGTTGACCTCGACGGCCATGTTGTTCGTGGCGAAGGCGATGATACCCGGCGAGATGCCCAGCGAGAAGGTATAGCCCGTCTGGTAGGTGCCCTTCACCGGGGAGTCCTTGGCAAAGCGTGCCTGCGTACCGCCGCCCGAGAGCTGCATCTCGTTGAAGAGTGCGAAACGCTTGTTGCGGCCCAGCGGGATGTACTGGCGCCAGATCATGGCCACCGAATAGCTCTGTTGCAGCGAATAGCAGTCGTTCAGCTCGAAATTCAGGTCGGAGTCCTCGCCGCCCAAGTTGAGGTCGGCCTTGTCCAGCTTGAGCAGCGAGCGCGAATAGATGAAACGGCCTCCGAGTGCCATGTTGTCGCGGAAGGCATAGGCGATCATCGGGCTGACCTTGAACGTGTAGCCCTTCGATTCGATGCCCTCGATGACCAGGAACCTGTACGTATCGTTCGAGTGGGTCGAGTAGGAGGCCGTCCCTCCGAAGATCCATTGCCCGCGCGGGACGAAGAGGTTGTGTTTGTCGGTCAGGCCGCGCTGGCGCCGCATTTCGTTGACGGTCTGAGGACGTTCCTCGTGCTGCATGCAGCTCGTGCTGTCGGCCTGCGGGGCGAGGGACGCCGCGGCGTTCGTCTGTTGTGCACGGCTCTCCGGCGCCGTGCCTGCCAGGAGCAGGAGTGCCAGGAGCGTACTGGTGGTTATCTTGCGCATTGTCGTGCGTTTACGTTTAATCGTTAATATACCCATTCGAAATCGTCGACGTACATCACGTTGGTGGTGCAGGCATCCATGTAATCCCCGTATGCACTGGTGGAACAGGATACGACGATATTGTACTTCCCATCGGGAGCGGCGGCCGTGTCCTGGTAATAGTTTATCGGCAATATAACTTCTACCATTTCATCGCTCTGGGTCGTTTCTTCGATGAATTTGGAGGCATACCCGATGATGGGGCCGTTGGCCGCTTCGGTTTGTGTCTCCGGATCCCAGGTGCCCGTCGGGGCTTTTGTCCCGGCAAATACTTTCTGTTGGGCCGTCCAGTCCACGATGCAGACGAATATCCGGGCCTTGTCCATTTCGCCGACGGGAATTTTCCCGCCGTGGAGATTGTAGTTGACTTCCCCGATCGTAGCGTGGTATTTGAACCTGACGGCTCTCGGGCGGGCGTTGTAAGCGAACTTTTTGCCGAAAGAGACGTTGCCGCCCATCCCGCCGAGAACCTGGATGGCGAAGTCTCCCGTGAATAGGTTGCCCGGTGCGGGAACCTTGGCCAGCGTATTATATGTCGCGGACAGTTTGGCACAGTATGTCCCGACGCGTCCCGGCATCGCCTCGTCACGGGTACAGAGTTCCTTGGCGAACACGTTGTAGCCGCTGCCCCAGAAGGTATAGTTGGTGTCGGAACCCGGGAATTGCTGGGCGCTTCTCCACGATTCCAGGCTTCCGTCGGGCATGGGTGTGCCCTCAGCGGCCGTGAACCGGCCGCTGAGTTCCTTCGAGCCGACCGTCGCTTTGTAGTCGTACGTATTGCCTGCCGATATGCCGGTGCCCTCTTTGAGACGCGAATAGGGCAGTACCGTGGCCGGGGTGCTCCAGTCCGCCGTGGTTTTCTCTTCCCACTGGGGCGCATAGGTCGCCGTGATGAAATCGTCGCCCTGCGACGTCCCGGCCATCGGCTGCCATTCGCCGCCGCTGCTGCGCAGGCCGAATTGCACGGTGGTGCCGGGCGTGAACGAAACCACGCGCAGCGTGACCGTATTGGCCCACAGGTCGTAGTCGTCCGCCGTTACGGGAACCAGTCCCTCCAGGCGGTAGGTCGTAGCGACCTCCGAGGAACCGCCGTTGGCGTCCTCGATGCGGAGCGTCACTTTCTGGTCGCCGGCCTGGCACGAAGCGAAGAACGCATCGGAGAGCGTCAGCCGGACGTTGTATTTGTCGACCGGTTCGAGGAAGATGCCCTCGGTCGTGCCGTTGAGCGCGTCGTAGCTCTTGTCGCCTACCGAAACCGTAAACCGGGTCAGTTCCGAGAAGGCCATGATCCGGTATTTCTTCTCTCCGGATCGGTACTTCTGGATTTCGGTGATGTCGAACCCTTCGCTGATGACGGCCGGATCGGGGCTGAAGATAATTTCGTCGTCCTTGTCGTCGGTATCGGGGTCGACGCTGATCAGCACACAGTCGATATAACCGGGCAGATCGGGCGAATATTTGAACGTGAGGGTATACTTGCCGCCGGCTTTGACATTGGGGATGTAATCTTCCATTTCCACGTTCTTACCCTCGACATGCGTTCCGCGGAAGAGCCAGGCCAGCGACGTCGTGCCTGCGGGCAGGGTGTAGTAACCCGTCCCTTCGGCCGTGAACCTGAGCGCCGGGACGCTGCCCGCTTCGGCGGCTTCCTCGTCGACCTTTTCCCCGCCGGCAATCCATACGGAATAGCCGGGGGCGAGGTTCTCGGCGAGCGTATCGTCGAATTTCACCTCTACGACGGTGTTCACGATCTGGCAGACGACCGCAACGTTTGTGGTTTCGCCGGGTTTGACGGTGAACTTCTCCTCGCCCTTGTATAACCGTTTCGTGAAATCGGCGGGGGCTTCCTCTCCGGCTTCGACCGCTACGCGATAAGTGCCGGCCAACAGTTCCAGCCGTTCGGGACAGGCCTCTTGCGAGGTGTATTTGCGCAGCAGGCCGCCCTCGTCGTTGTAGATGTAGACGGTCTGGTGCTGCAACGGGTCGTATTCGCCGGTGTCGGCTGTCTGCCGGGTCGAGACCGTCATCGCCATGACGCCCGTGCGATTGTCGCTGCCCGCGGCGGAGTCGTCTTTCGAGCAGGCCGCGCCGAGGAGCACCGCGAGCAGTACGGCAAAATATGAGATATATCGTTTCATTATCGGTCGGCTTTAGTGGACGATGAGTTTGACAGTCTTGTGTGTCAGTACATTATCGTTGTCCGTCACGTCGAGGACGAAATTATGCTCGCCCGGGATTTCCAGCAGTATCTCGACGAATTTGGTGATCGAGAAGGTCACCGACGTCTGGTTCTTTACCTGCTCGTTGATCGGGAACCCGAATTCGCCGTGCAGGACTTCGACCAGTTCGTCGGGGATGTCGCAGATGTCGAATTTCTCCGGCAGGTTGATCACCGGCAGCAGCGGCCTGAGCGTTTCGGAGTCGATCGTCACGAAGAACGACTTGATGCCTTTGTCGGCCTCGATGTCGATGTCGATCACCATGTCCTTCTGCACTTCGTATTGCTGGTCGATGTCGTAGCCGCGCCACGTGATCCGGGGGCCCGTCTGCCCCGAGCTTTTATCGACTACGAGCGTCAGTACGGCTTCGGACGAGACGTTTTTTGCATCGGTCATCGTGAAGGCGAAGGTGTGCGTACCGTCGAATTCATAGAGCGCCCTGATCTGCCCTGCGATGTTGAAACTCTTGGCCGTCTGTCCTTTGAGTTCGCTGCCTACGGGGTAGCCGAAGCCCTTGAGGATAATCCCTGCCGCCGAAGATGCGTCGAGGGCGCAGAGGTCGAATGTTTGGGGCAACTGGATGGCGGACATCGACGCCAGGAACTGGCTGTTGGTGGAGCCGACGGTCACTTGCAGCGATTCGATGCCGTTGGGCGAGGAGAGGTCGAATGCGAACGGTTCGATGCAGTTCCCTTCCGCGTCGAACATGGCGTCGGTTAGCGTGAAGGGCTGCGTCATGTCGTGCCCGGGCCAGGTGAGTGCCGGGGCGTTGGGGTCTTCGAGGAGCTCTTCCCCGAGGTTTTCCGTACCGTCGACGACGAACTTGTTGTCCTGGAGGATGCTGTTGTCGACTTTGACCGAGAAGAGGATGTTGCCCTTGTCGGCGTAGCCGATTACGACCGAAACCTTGCGCCACTGCCCGGCCTTGACCCCGGTGATCTGCTTGCTGAATTTAGCGGGGACATCGGTGTCGGCGAAAGTGCCGTCGAATACGAAGTCCAGGGTGTTTTCCAGTGCCAGCGGTTTGAAATAGGCCGCCCGGGTTTCGGTTTTGAGGGAATCCAGGCTGGTGTCGCCCAGCGATACGGTGGCCTTGCTGGTGTCGGCCAGCATATCGGCCAGCTCGGACGAATATTCCACCGAGACCTTGATGTTCTGCAGGGTGCAGACCACCTCTTCGGGCGAGGTCGTCTGTGCCTTGGTGATCGTAAAGTCGCTCGTCGCCCCGTAGACGGGGTGTTCCCAGGCCGCGTCGGGCATCGTGTCTTCCGAGCGGACTTCCATGCGGTAGGCGCCCACCTTCAGTTCCATCGGCGTCTTGAGCTGCTCCTTCAGCTGGGCATAGGTCATTTCGAGTACCTGCGCGTTGTCGGCGTCGAGGATCTCCACGATAAAGCTGTCCACGTCGGGAGCCGTGGCGCGCGTCCCGGATGCGATGCGTGCGGCCTGCGTCTCGTCCGACGTGTCGTCGGGACGGATTTCGGTTTCGTCGTAGACGACTGTCATCGAGAGGTTGCCGATCGACAGATAGCCGGTCGTCCCGGCGGGCTCGGGGTTCGGATCCTCCTTGTACGGGGGCTCTTCGTTTACACACCCGGTCGCGAAGAGTGCCGCAACCGCTAACATCGTAAGAAATTTGGTAAATGTTTTCATATCTTTCCCTGTTTTTATTTCTTTTCGGTATCGTCGATGGCTCCCTCGTTGACCTCGCAGTCGAGCGTCCGGGTATCGGTGTAACTGTCGCCGAGTGTGATGGTCAGCGTGGCGCTGCCCGCGTTTTTGGCATCGTAGGTGATGATGTGGCAGGTGCGCGGCGTCGTGGCGTCGAGCGTCTGGGCGGAGAAAGTCACCTCGGGGCCTTCCCCCGTGCCCGTCGGGCTCTGGCGGCGTGCCGTGCCGGTCACCGTGAGCCGCGTGCCACCCTTGACGAACACCGGTTCGTCGGCAGGATCGCTGCCGGGCGTGAAGGCGAATTCATTGCCCGAGGCCGTCGTCACGGTGAACCTGGCATCGTGGAAATAGGCGAGGAACTGCTCCGTGGCGCGGATTACCACCTGCGAATTGGCCACCGTGGCGGTCAGATCTGCATTTACCGTGCGCCGGGGCAGCACTTCGATCTTTTGTTCGGCATAATAGTAAGGTTTGCCGGCTCCTTCCGCATCAGGGTCGCCGTGGGCGATCGCGACGGTGTAGCTGCCCATCCGGAAGACGGTTTCGCTCTGCTCGAACTCGGTGAGCGTATCCCATTTCTGCGTGCCCGTTTCGCCCGTTACCGTGAGCGAGAAAGCCCCGGCTGCGGGCGCTTCGGGCGTGCCTGAAGCCTCGGCCGAAGCCGTGTCGATCGACGTGTCGGCCGTGCAGTTGACGGACAGGGTGCCGTATCCCGTCGCTTCCGTGTCGTTTTCCGTGGAGCATCCGGCGGCCAGCAGGCCCGCCGATGCCAATAGATATATAAGTTGTTTTTTCATAACAGTCCGGATCGTTCGGTAAAAGATGTTATCGGAATTCTCGGTTGCCTCGTGCGCTGCCGGGAGTACGGCGGGATATGCCGTTGTGCCGCCGGTCGGATTACCGGTGTATGAAATATCCCGAGGCGTTTGCATGGGTCGGGATGTCCGGAATTTTATGCGCATGGGTATGAGTTTTTTATTGGCAATGTGCAAAAATAGACATGCGGCGCGTATCTTGGAAATAAATTCAACGAATGCCCGGTTTTTCATCACGAACACCCTGTCCGGCGAACCTGTTCGAACCTTTTTTTTTGTCTTTTTCGGCACAGGATGCACCCGCCCGCGGGCTGTGTGCCGACCGTCCGTGCTGCACGGCGGCCCGCCGCGGCAATACCCCGCGCAAGAAAAAACCTCCCTGCAATCGCAGGGAGGTCGGGGATAAAGGCCTCTGGCCTTCCGGATATTCCGGCGGGTTAGTATACCCACTGGAAATCTTTGACTGAAAGGGTATTTACGGTTCCATTCAGATAGTCGCCATAGCGGCTTGTTGAGCAGGATATGATAATCGTGTATTTCCCATCCGGTGCCGGGGCACTTTTGTCATAGTAGGTAAGAGGAATGCTCAATAATTGGTCTGCTTCCTTATCCTCTTCGAGATAGACAACGCCGTATGCAATTAACCCTGTTTTTTCGGTTTCACTCAATCCGTTCAGTGTTTCAGGGTTCCATACTCCGCTCGGGGATGCATTGTTTCCTGATGTTACATTGTGCCTTGCATCCCAATTGACAATGCATACCATAATGCTTGCCTGGTCATGTCCTGACGTAAGTTCATTGGCATGACTCCACTTTGTATAAAAGTCGGAACCGAAAGAGGTTTTGTATGTCAATTCGAGTGCGGTAGGTCGGGCTGTGTAGGTGTATGGCTGCCCGAACCCGACTGTACCATATGAACTCATGCCTCCTATTCCGGATTTGTTGAAGGTAAATGTCCCTGTAAACAGGTTGCCCGGGGCCAGAACTTTTATTCCAATGAAAGATAGATCGACCCCCGAGGCCGTCATTACCGTATAAGGAGTAATGAAAGCGCAGAGAGTTTTAGTTCCATTGGTCATTGTATTATTGCCGCTTCCCCAGAATGTTGCATTCGTATTATCTGTAGTATAGCATGAGCTTCCCGTAAGGGTCGGTATTGTGTCTCCTGACTTTTTTTGGAATTCTCCCGATATTACCTGCTGGGTATTTTGGGCATCCGTGTATATAAGTTGGTATTCATAGTCGTTTCCGGCAAAAACACCTGTCGTATTGTCAACCGTATAGGTCATCTTGCCCGATGCATTGGTTGTTCCCTCAGACCATACAGGTTCAATCGTCCAAATGCCATTTCCACTGTCCGAAGCATCTTTCCAATCCGTTGTGTTTTTTATGCGGTACTGCACCTTGACGTTAGTCGCATTTGACGGGACGTTGGCCACAGTAAACGTCGCCGTATTGGTCCATAAGTTAGCGTCGTCATTGTATGTAATTGTAATGGGTGCCGCCGGAATTTGGAACGTCAGTTTTTGTACGGTTTCCTGCCCGGCCAAATCTGTAACATGGACTTCAAAGATATGCTTACTACCAGCTTCAGCTCCTAATTTCACCAGCGGTACAAGGTTGGTAATATTAAAAATTGTAGATTTTTTGTACTGAATCTCTGATGTGCAGGCCAGCCCAAGCCCTTCGAACGGGATTGCTCCTAAAATAGACGTTTCGTTGAAAAGGTCAAGGGTCGTAATGCCCATTTCATTGTTGAGATAATCGGACGTGATATCTACCGAAAGGCCGGCAATTCCTCCCGGGACATTGATTGCTATGGCCGCCGAATAATTGAGCTCCATATCATTACCCTTTTCGGTGGTAATGTCATGCACTTGGTCGATTGTTTTCCCGTCTTCCCCGGGCCATACGAGCGACGGGGGCGCGATGGAGGCGAACTGCAGGTCGGCGACCGCTTTCTTATAGAGCGTTCCGGCTTCGAAGGCTTCGGTGCGGTCGACCGTGACCGTGGCCATCTGGTTGTCGGAGTCGATTACGTCGAGCGTCAGCGTGGGGTAGAGGTCGGCCGGGACGTTGAAGAAGGCTTCGACGTGGTCGCCGCCCGCCGCATCGGGCGTGTATTGCAATGCGATGACGTTCGACTGGTCGGTTGTGCTGAGGCTGGCAACTGTCTCGGCACCCCCGTTTTCGAGGCCGAAATCGAGGCTCGAAGCCGAAAGCTTCTGGGTTTCCCCGCCGGCGGTCAGCAGCAGGTATTTCACCTTGTCGGCCGGCGTGGCGATGGAGAAATTGAGGATCGACGTGAGGCGGTGCAGCGTGAAGGTGACGTCTTTGCCGTCGGCCTTGCCCGCCTCGTCGTCAGCGGTGTATGCCCTGGGGGTGGCGACCAGCGCGTCGTAGGCGCTGTTGAAATCGTTGCCCGCCTGCGTGCGCAGGTTCCCGAACGGGAGGTTGGCCGTGGTGCCGGTGACCTTCGCGTGGGGGAAGAAGGCATAGTAATTGCCGCCGCCCGCTGCGAAATCGTTGAGCGAACCTTCGAATGCGGCCGAGGTGGCGTTGTAGTCGAATTTGGCAGCCGTGGCCGGTGCCGTGCCGCCGGTTTTGACAGGCAGGATGCCCAGGGCGTCGCCAGCTTCCCATTCGGCCGTGAAGGCACTTTCGCCGACATGGATGTTGGCGCGGGTGCCGTCGTTTTCGGCGACCTTGGCATAGACTTTAATAAGCGAACCGTTGCCGGAGTCCGGGGCGGTGTCCGCTTCGTCGAACTTGTTGCAGCCGGCCAGCGATACGAGGGCGGCTGCACAGAAGAGCGGTTTAAGAATTTTTTTCATGGCGCTGCGGTGTTAGGCTTCGTCGGATTCGCTCATGAAGCTGTCGTCATAGGACATCGGACTAACAGGCCCGCTTGGATTTGATGTGGCAAACCCCTTTTCAGTCGTAATCTCGATTACTTCGATGGTAGGGACAGAGTACTTCCCCCCCCCTTGTTTGGCTAATTCAATTCCCATGATATGCAAAAGTTTAAAGTGACATAACAAAAGTAGGTTTGCGCAGCCGCAAATGAAAATAAATTCAACGAACCCGGGCAATTTCATCATAAACGCCCGCTGTTTCACTATTTCCCGTCCTCGCGTATGTGTGCCGATCCGCCGGGAAGGGCGCAGGAGCCCCATAACTTGTTGTCATATCGCCCGATACGACAAAAAACCTCCCCGCAGGTGCAGGGAGGTTTCGAAAGGGAGGCCGTGGTGCCGCCGGGGTTTGTTATTGCCGGGGTTTTAGTATATCCACTCGAAGTCGTCGACGTACAGTTCGTTGCTTTGGCTGCCGCAGAAGAATGCCCCGTAGCAGTCCGAGGAGCACGAAATCATGATGTTGTAAGCCTTCGACGGGATGGGCGTCGCGTCGCGGTCGTTGTAGACGATCGGGATGGTTATGGTCTGCCAACCGTCGGTCGAGGCCGTGAATTTGTGGTCGCCGTACGCCAGGATGCCGATGCCGGTGTCCGAGGGTTCGAACGTCCCGCTGATGTTGTATTCCCCGCTAAGCGCCTTGGTCTGGGATACGTTGTCGATTCGGGTGTCCCTGTCGCAGATACATACGAAGATGCGTGCGGGGGAGATGTCCGAGGTGGACAACTCGTCCTTCTTCGCCCCCAGGGTCTGAATGTTGCCGACCGTCGCCCTGGCTTTGACCCGTAGCGCCGTGGGACGTGCAGTCCATGCGTAGGGCGAACCGAAGCTGGCCGTTCCGCCGCTCCATCCGAATATGGAAACCGTATAGTCGAAGGAGCCGGTGAACAGGTTGCCGGCAGCGAAGATCTTGATCGACCCGATCGAGGTCAGGTTCGGCTTCAGGTATGCACAGTAGGAACCGCTGGTATTCCCGATCCAGATGTTTTCGTTCTTGGTGCATAGGCCCGTGGTCTGTCCGTTGTTGCCCGATGTCCAGAAGCTGTTGCCGCTCGCATTCGGATATATGATGTTTTTGTTGCTGCCCAGGGTCTCGTACTCCAGTCCTCCATGCCGCCGTTTTGGATGGGGTCGCCTTTCTCGGCGGTGAGGTCGATCGTGCCGGAAGCCTTCGTCGTGCCGTCGATGACGAGCCGGTATTCGTATCGGTGGCCGGGGCGGATGCCGGTTTCGCTTATCATCGTGTTGTCGGCGTTGTAGGCGCTGCTGATCGTGGCTGTGAAAGTCCCGTCTTCGGCATTCTGCGTCCCCTTGACGGCTGCCTGCCAGGTGCCGTCGGTACGTTTGTATTCGACCGTCGTGTGCTGGAAGTCTTCCGGGGCGACCACACATGCGAGCGTCGCGGTGTTCGTCCAGAAGTTCGCGTCGTCGTTGTAGGCCGCGCCCGAGGTGATCGCCGAGGCGATGGTCTTGGCGTATTGCAGGGTGACCGTGGTCTGCTGCCCTGCGTTGTCCGTGACGGTGAACCTGAAGTCGGAGTATGCGGTTTCCGTCACCTCGGCGCAGACCATGGCCAGCAGGTCGATCAGCCCTCCGATCTGGAAGAATGCGTACTGCTGGTCGAGCAGCTGCGAAGGGGTCGGGAATCCGAGTTGGGTGAGCATCTCGGCCATATTCTCGGTCGCCGGGGCGGTCAACTCCATCGTGGGGGCAAGTCCGGCCAGCTCCAGCAATCCGCTTTCGGTCAGCACCGGGGCGATGATTTCCACCTCCATTTTACGGATGCCGCCCGGGACACTGACCTCGATATCGGCCTCGTTGCCCGTGTCTGCCAGCTCGTAACGCTGCGAGAGGTCGTGTCCGAGCCACTCGATGGTCGGGGGCGTGGCTTTGGCGAAGGTTCCCGTCGCTATTTTGGTGTAGACCCAGTTGGCGACCATCGGCGTGGTACGGTTTACCGTCACGCTCGCGGTGTTGCCCTTGTCGGTGCAGACGGTGAAGACCAGTTCCCCGTAGTTCTCGTCGGGCAGCACGTTGAAGAACGTCTCGCTCAGGTCGGCCGAGGGTGCCGTGCCGTCCTTGTAGGTGACGGTGATGCGCTCCGAGTCGATCGACACGGTGCCGCCGGCGGGCGACGGGCCCTCGGCGACCAGCGTGGGGTTGACCGCGGCGATGTCGTATGCGCTCGTCGGGAGTTCGAAGGTCAGCTGCTCGGAAGCGATCGGTTTTACGGCCGTCAGCATAACCGAAGCCACCTTTTCCGACGCTGCGCCGCCCTGCATGCGCAGTGCGAGGATCGTCGTGAAACGGTTGAGGTTGAATCTGAGGGCTTCGCCCTGGGGTGTCATGCCCGGGGCGGCGTTCGGGTACAGGATCGCATCGGCCGCCAGCAGGTCGTATTCGCTGTTGTACCTGTTACCCTCCTGCGTACGGAGCGCGCTGAACGGAACGGTCACCGTGGTCTTCGATCCGGAGACGCTCGCCGTACCGTTGTGCGGGTAGAATGCGCGGTAGTGCCATTCGCCGGTTTGGGAGGGCAGCGTGCCCTTGAACGTGCGGGATTCCGGGTCGAAGGCGAACTGCCCGAGGGCGGAGAAGTCCTGGCTGCCCGGCGCCTTGTGGATGACCCCGAGGATGTCCACCTCGTTCCACGAGCCTGAAAGCCCGTTTTCGAAGTCTACGTCGATCTCGGCGCGGGTCTGCTGGCGGGGGGCGATGTCGGCGCGGAGCCCGACGACGGCCTCGTTTGCACCCGGCTTGGGGGTCGCTTCGTCGAAATTGCTGCATGCTGCGCCGAGGACAGCTGCAAGGAGAACCGGAATGGAAATGTAAAATCTTTTCATGGCAGCTGCTGTTTATTCGTTGTCGTAATAATCATCGTAGCTGCCCATGGGACTTACTCCCCCGGTTCCGGGGTAATCTGATGCGGCAAACCCCTTCTCGGTTTGCACGTCGATCTGTTCGAGCAGGGGTGCGACATAGCATGGTCTCCCCTCCCGATTGGTGGTTACTGTCTTCATAGTCAAATGTTTTTTAGTGTCGAGAACAAAAATAGGACTATGCGAAGGCAGATGAAAATAAATTCAACGAACCGGTGGATTTTTTCAATGAACCAGCCGATTTGAGGGATAGCGATCGGGCTGAAATGATGAGATAAAGAACGTAAAAGGATGCATGGTGGACAAAAAAGGCCATCCGGGAAATCCGGATGGCCTTGCGATGCGGGGACGCCCCCGCCCGTTATTTCACGTATTTGTCGAGCCAACCGAAGAATTCGCGGTTCCAGACGAGCGAGTTCTGGGGTCTGAAGACCTGGTGTGCCTCGTTTTCGAATTCCACCAGCCGCGCCGGGATGCCGCGCACGCGGGCGGCCGTGAAGGCTTCGAGCGACTGCGTGTAGGGGATCCGGAAATCGTATTCACCCGTGAAGATCAGGATCGGCGTATCCCATTTGTCGACGAATTTGTGCGGCGAATTGGCGTAGGAGCGCTGTGCGACCTGGTTCGACCGATCCCAATAGGGGCCTCCGTAGTCGTTGTTGATGAAGAACAGTTCTTCGGTCTCACCGTACATCGACTCGAAGTTGAAGATGCCGCAGTGGGCGATGAACGCCTTGAAACGCTTTTCGTGGCAGCCGGCCAGGAAGAATACCGAGTAGCCGCCGTACGATGCCCCGACGCAGCCCATGCGGGTTTCGTCGGCCCACGGCTCCCCGGCCACGTCGTCGATGGCCGAGAGGTAGTCGCAGATGTTCTGCCCTGCGTAGTCGCCCGATATCTGGTCGAGCCACTCCTGCCCGAACGAGGGCAGGCCGCGGCGGTTGGGCGCCACGACGACGTAGCCCTGTGCGGCCATCAGCTGGAAATTCCAGCGGTAGCTCCAGAACTGCGACACGACGCTTTGCGGGCCGCCCTGGCAGTAAAGCAGGGTGGGGTACTTCTTGGCCGGGTCGAAATCGGGCGGCAGGATCACCCACGTCAGCATCTGCTTGCCGTCGGTGGTCTTCACCCAGCGTTTCTGCACCTCGCCCATCCTGATGTTGTCGTAAACCGGTTTGTTGATGGCCGAAAGCTGCGTCAGCGTGCCGTCGGCGGGGTCGACGCCGAAGAACTCGGTGGCCATCGAGATCGTGCACATTTCGGCGACGATCCTATCGCCGGCCATCGAGAAGGCGTTGATGTCGTGGTCGCCGCGGGTTACCACCTCGACCTCGCCTACCGAGGGTGAGATGCGGCAGAGCTGGTGCGTCGCCTCGATCGGTGCGATGAACCAGATCGTGTCGTTGTCCTCCCAGACGACGTTCATGGCGTTGTAGTCGAAATCTTCCGTCAGATCCTGCATGTCGCCCGTCCGGCAGTCGTAGAGGAACAGGCGCGCCTTGTCCGACTCGTTGCCTGCGCGGCGCTGTGAAAGGAAGGCGATTTTCGTGTCGTCGGGCGACCATACGGGGTATTTGTCGTAACCGGCCATGACGGCCTTGTCGCTTGCGACGGGCTCCCCGGTATTGACATTGACCGGCTTGCAGATGTTCTGCGTCACGCCGCTTTCGAGCACATAGACGAAGATGTCCGAGTCGGTCGAAACGGCGTATTCGGTGCCGGTGAGCGGCTTACAGGTATAGGCCAGCATCGTGCCTGCGTTGTTCCAGGCGATTTCGGCCATGTCGAAATAGGGCGCCAGCGGGGCGTCCCACTGTGCATCGGGCATGATGTCCGTGCCTCCCGTCACGAGGCCCTTGCCCAGTTCGCCGATGAAGATATGGCGGTAGGAGCCTTCGTCCCAGTAGTCCCAGTGGCGGGCCATCAGGTCGTCGTAAATGCGGGCCTTCGACTTGTCCATGTCCTCGTATACGTCCGACGATTTGCGCCGCGCCGTCTGCACGGCCTGTACCCACCAGATGTGTTTTTCATCGGGGCTGACACCGAATCCTTCGACGTCGGGGACACCCTCGCCCCCGCCGCTGCCCGTTATCTGGGTCGCGTCGCCGCCAGCGGCGTTCATCCGCCATACCTGCATCGAGCCGCTGCGATCCGACAGGAAATAGATTTTCCGCCCGTCGGAGCTCCACTCGGGGGCGGCGTTGTTCGAGGCCGTGTCGGTGAGCCGCGTTACGGCGCCCGATGCCATATCCTGCACCCAGAGGGTCGTCACGCCGCGGTTCTGGGCCATGTTGTAGTCGGTCTGCGCATAGAGGAGCGTCTTGCCGTCGGGTGAGAGCGACGAGGAGCCTGCACGGCTCATTTTCCACATCACCTCGGGGGTGAGCCTGCCTGCGGCGATTTCGTCGGCCGTCAGGGCGTTGTCGATCGTAAGTGGTTGCGGGCGCCTGTCGTCGCATGCGCCCAGTCCCACAGCTGCAATAGCCATAAAAAGGAGTAATTTTTTCATTTTGGTCGGGGTTTCTTCTATATTATTCGTATTTTCGCGTTCAAATCGAGCCAGCATGGACTATACCGTATATTTTGCAGATAAAGCCGTGGTTTTCACTGCGAAGACCCCTGGCGAGGACTGGTATGCCGTGACGCCCGCACCGGACGGCGGCATATCACGAGCGAAGGTAACGAAAATTCTCGAATCGTACAACAAGGCGGCTGTCGTCACGCCCGATCCCGGGGCGGCGTTCGGGGCCTTTGCCGCGGAGTTCGCGCTTATAGAGGCGGCGGGCGGCGTGGTGGTCAACGATTGCGGCCAATGGCTGATGATCCGCCGCAACGGCCGCTGGGACTTACCCAAGGGGCACCTCGAATGCGGCGAGCGGATCGAGGAGTGTGCGGCCCGTGAGATCGAGGAGGAGACGGGTGTCCGCGCCGGGGTGGTGCGACCCCTGTGCGATACGCTGCATGCCTATTATTTCCCCAAGACCGAACGCTGGGAGCTGAAACGCACCCACTGGTACGAGCTTCACACGGCATCCTGTGACCGGCTTGTGCCCCAGCTCGAAGAGGGGATCGAGCGGGCGGCGTGGTGTACGCCCGCGGAGGTCGCCCGCAACCTGCGGGATGCTTTCCCGACGATCCGCTGCGTGGCGGCGGCGATGGGAAAGTAGCGCGGCGGCGATCATAGGGGTTGGGGGGACACCGGGGCGTTCCGGCTGTCTTTTCTGGCCGGCGTAACCGGTGGGTTTTCCCGCCCTCCCCCGTGGCTTTCTCTTCGGATCCTTCCCCGGACCCTTCCCCGGACCTTCCCCGGACCTTCCCCGGATACTTTCCCCGATACTTTCCCGGCGATGCCCGGCGGAGCCCCATCCCGGTTCCCGTCAGGCGAACAGGTCGTTGAGCGATTCGCTCATGCTCGGATGGGTGTAGATCGAATTGCTCAGGTCGTGTGCCGTGACGCCGTGCTTCATGGCTGTGGCGACGGTGTTGATGACTTCGCCCGATTCGGCTCCGAAGAGCGTGCACCCCAGTATCTCGTCGGTCTTGGCGTCGATGACGGCTTTGAGCACACCCTCCGTCGAACCCAGTATCCGAGAACGCGGGAATGCCGCGACGGCGATCCTGTTGACGCGGATGTCGCGCCCTGCCTTGCGTGCCTCCTCCTCGTGCATGCCCACGTGCGAGAGCGTCGGTTCGATGAAGACCGAATAGGGGACGGGGCCCCGGTTGGTCGTGGTACGGGCTCCGTCGCCCAGCAGCACGTTGCGTATGATCCGGAAGTCGTCCAGCGAAACATAGGTGAATTGCAGCCCGCCCGTCACATCGCCTGCGGCGAAGACATGGGGAGCCGTCGTGCGCAGGTGTGCGTCGACCCTGACGGCACCCCGGTCGTCGGTTTCGATTCCGGCGGCCGCGAGGTTCAGCCCTGCGGTGGCGGGGCGGCGTCCCGTGGCGAGCAGCACGGCGTCCCCGACGATTTCGTATTTTCTGCCCGTCTGCGTGTCGGCGACGGCGACCGTGACGCCCTCGGCGGTGTCGCTCACCGATTCGACCCGTGCGCCCATGCGGAATTCGATGCCCTTTTTTTCCAGCGCCTCCCGCACGGCGGCCGCAATGTCGCGGTCTTCGCGCGGGATCAGCTCCGCGAACCCTTCGAGCACGGTGACTTTCGATCCGAATGAGGCGTACATCGAGGCGAATTCCAGCCCGATGTATCCGCCGCCCACGATTACCAGGTGCTGCGGCAGCTCTTCGAGCTCCATGATCGAGGTGCTGGTATAGACCCGCCTGCTCTGCGCGATGCCTTCGATGGGCGGGATTACCGTCTCGGCGCCGGTGTTGATGACGATGTATTTGCCGCCGATCTGCTGTGTCCCCCGGGCGGTTTTCACGGCGACGGCTTCCGGTGAGGCGAAACTGCCTTCGCCCGTGTAGACGTCGATGCGGGCGTTGTCGGCCAGTTTATGGTAATTCTTATCCCGCAACAGGTCGACCAGCGCCGTTTTCGAGGCGACGGAATCCCTGTAATAATCCCGCCGCTGCCCGAAGGTAAGCGGATGCCCTGCGGCTGCGAGCCCGGCGCTGTGGATCAGGGCTTTGGTCGGTATGCAGCCGATGTTGATACAGGTTCCCCCGTACATTTTATCCGAGCGTTCGACCATCGCGACGCTCCAATCGTGTGCGGCCAGTTCGGCGGCGAGGGTCTTGCCCGCTTTGCCGAAGCCGATGATGACGGCATCATATTGTTTCATAACTTTCCCTGTTTTAAGTTTCCCGGCGGCATGTGGCCTTCTCCGGCTCATTGTTCCCGTAATGCAAATATCGGGGTTTTATGCTGTCGGGGAAATGGCCGCACTGCCGGATGTGTTGGCAATAATTCCCGTTTGCGGGTTGCGGGGCGTTATTCGCCCGCAGGGGACTCGAACCGCAGCCGTGCGGTGTCCTTGTATTTGCGGGAAATTTCGATTTCCTGTCCGCCGACGTTGACCCGCGAGGGGTGGTATTCGCCGACGTGTGCCGTGTTGACGATATAGGAGCGGTGGATGCGCAGGAAGCGCCGGTCGAGCTGCGATTCCCATTGCGAGATGCGCGTCTTTGTACGGTAGGCCTCGCCCGATGCGGTGTGCAGCCAGACTTCGCTGTCGTTCGATTCGACGTAGAGTATCTCCGCAGGGTCGAGCGTGATTTTCCGCCGCTCGGATACGAAACTGATCGTTTTGTCGTAGGGGCAGCGGGCCGTGAGGTAGTTTTCGAGCATGATCTCGGGGGCGACGAAAGCGCCCGGTATCAGCAGCAGGAACACAGGGTTGAGCAGCAGCCCCGGCATCTGGCCGACCCCTGCGCCGAGGATGTAACGCCCGGCCAGCATCAACGCGAGGTATTCGATGCAGAGGATGCCCAGAGCGAGGTATACGGCGTCGAAAATCCCCTGTCGGGGATTCCGGAACGAGAGCTGCGGCACGAAATAACGGGCGGCGAGCATCCCCGGCAGGAACATCGCGCCCAGCAGCAGGGCATCCGTGAAGGGATAGCCCAGGCTGACCAGTACCAGTGCGATGACGACCGTGGCCGCGAGCCACCATGCGACGGGGAGGAAATGTTTCATGCGACGATCCGTTTCAACAAATATAGGTAAATAAACCGCATGTCCGTCGTCCCGGAGCCCGGAAAAATGCTCCCGTGGGGCGGACGGCGGGATTCGACCGCGCAACGACGGGTTTCGCCTGTCCGTTTTTTTGCCGGTTCGGGGCCGGATGGACTATCTTTGTTGCAGGGAATAGTCCCGTGTCCGTTTAAAATTTTATCGTATGTACCAGTTGTTTTTCGAAGGCGGTTCTTACCAGATGTCTTTGCTGACCGCCGAATTGATTTGTATGCTGTTCGCTGCATGGAAAGCCCCGGCATGGGTGAAGGAGATCGGGTTGCTGGCTTTGGTGAGCGGGATCTTCCTTCAGATTCTAAGCATGTACCATGCCTTTGACGTCATTCAGCAGGCGGGCGATATTTCGCCGACGCTGCTGCTCGGCGGATTCAAGGTTTCGTTCATTACGATCATGTACGGAATGCTGATCTACGGGGCGTCGCTGGTTATCCGGATGCTCCAGAAACCGAAAATCTGAAGCAGGAGCGCCGACCCTCCGAGGCCGGCGCTCCTGCCCGTGGTTTGGCCGTCATTCCGGTTTTTTCAGCAGCCGTTCCTGCACCGCATAGGCTTCGGCGATCAGTTCGGGCGGATAGTCGTACAGTTCCAGGATGCGGATTGCGTTGCGGGTCGTCAGCGGCCCCGTGTGCAGCTGGTAGTCGAAGACCAGCTGCCCGTCGACCACCTCTTCGCGGAAGTGGTGCAGTTCGTAGCCGTCGCTGTCGAGCAACTCCGCCAGCTCGATGTCGTGCGTCGATACCAGCACGATGTGCGGGCCGCGGTTGAGGTGCGAGAGGACGGCTTTCCCGGCGGCGATGCGTTCGGTCGTGTTCGTCCCCTTGAACAGTTCGTCGAGGGCGAACAGGCAGGGGGCGGAATCCTGTGCCGCTTCGAGGAAGCGTTTGACGGTCAGCACCTCCTGCAGGTAGTAGCTCGTGCCTTCGGCGATGTCGTCCGTAATGCGGATCGAGCTCAGCAACCGCATGTACGGTGCCGTATAAGAGACGGCGAAGCATATGTCGAGGGTCTCGGCCGTCAGGGCGTTGAGCACCAGCGTGCGGATGAAGGTCGTCTTGCCCGACATGTTGGAGCCGGTGAGCAGCAGCCCCGTGCCGTCGAGGACGAGCGTATTGGGCACGCAGCCGTCGATGAGCGGATGTACGACCTGCTCGGCCTTCAGGTATTTTCCGTCGACGAACTGAGGGCGGCAGGTCTGGGTTTCGCTGCGCAGGCGTGCGACGGAGATTGCGGCATCGGTCTCCCCGATGAAGCGGAACATGCCGTGGATCGCATCGCGCCGGGCCGTGATGCTGCCGATAAAGCGCTGGAAGAGGATCACCTCGATATTGAAGGCGACTTTGGCCAGCTCGATGAAAAGCCATGCGATGGCGGCCAGCTCGTTTGCGGAGTCGCCCTGCGTCCCGACCACGCGGCTGCGGCGTTCGACCTCGGCGACCTGCCGGATTTGTCCGGTGGCCTCCTCCGTGCCGGGCACCTCTTCGACAGCCAGTTCCCGGGCTGTGCGCAATGCCAGCGAAAGTTGTTTTACGGCCGAGCTGTAGAGCGAGACATTGAGCTTGTTGCTGTAATGGATATAGAGGTTCACGGCGAAGACCGCCATGAACAGCAGCAGCGACAGCGGGTAGAACGGGGCGGCGAGCAGCGTCGCCACGGCGAGCAGGGTGAGCGGGTATACCCAGGCGAAATAACGGACTTTGGCCGGTGTGTCGAAAATCAGGTTTTGCAGCCCGTAGGCATCCTCGTCGGTGAGCCGGGAGAGGGATTCGGTGCAGCTGGCCGCAAGTTCCCCGTTGCGGGAGAAACAGTCCGTGCTGCGGCCGAAAGCCTCGGCATCCTCCTGTCCCCGGAGCGTGCGTATGCGGGCATAAAGGCATTGCTGCCCGACTTTCGAGGTCGTGCGGTCGATGCGCTCGAATACGGCGTTGAGGTCGAGGTCGGCCGTGGTTTCGGCGTCGATCGTATGGCTGGCGTCCTCCGCCGGGCAGTTGTAGAAATAGCGGCTGATCAGGTCGAAGTCGCACGGCGGGCGCTCTCCGGCGGGAAGCGCCGAAGGCCGGAAAAGGGCTGATAGATAACTTGTCGGTTTCATAATCGCGTGCGTTTATAGGTTTTCGTGTGCGCGTCGCGCCGACGAATGCTTGCGTGATCCTTGCCTGAGCCTGCGGCACGGCGTCATACCGCCTTTGGCTGCGTGTCCCCCGGCGTGTGCGGCAAACATCTCTTCCCCGCCCGGAATCATCGCCCCGGGGCATCGTGCCTGCGGAACCGTGCCCGATTTGCAGGGGCTGTGCCGGACTTCGTCTGCCGTCCGTTCAGACCTGCGGGGCGGCGTTCATCGCCCGGGCGATCCCCTCGGCGATCTGATCCAGCGCCCCTTGCAGCTTGTTGCCGATCATCATCTTCATCATCATGTTCAGGTCGATGCGCAGCACCAGCCGCAGGCGGGTGTCCGCGGCGGAGACTTCCTGCAACTGGATCCAGAATGCGAAATCCATCGGTACGCCCCCGTCGTCGCCGACGACCTTGACGTATTTGCCCGGCTCGCGCTCCTCCATGCGGAGTTTCACGGTGAAGCCTTTGGCCTTGAACGAACAACTGTCCTCGGTAGCCTGCCACTCCTCGACCTTGTCGGCAAGGGCGGGCGTGAGGTTGTCGAAACGGCTGATGACCGCGTAAATCTGTTCCGCGGGATGCAAAACCTGTTGTTGCTTGGAGATATATTCTTGCATTGCGTGTGTAAAACTTGTATGAAATGTGTTTCAGAAATCGGATGCGGTTTCGGGCGCTGCAAAGATAGCGTTTTTTTGCATGACGCGCAAAACCGGCGCTATTCCGGCCGGGGAAAGAAGGCCGCCCGGTAGCGGGCGATGTCCAGGTCGTCGGCGATCTTGCGGGCGAAGAGGTACGGAACTTCCGCCGCCGTGTCCCGTGCCTGCAGCAGCCGGGGCAGGTCGTCGGTGCCGAATGTTTCCGGATGGGGCGCCCCTTCTCCGACCCATCGGGTGTAGACGAGGGGACGGCGCGTATTCGCACCGGCGAATTCGGAAATGCCCATCAGGGTCTGGAAAAAGATCTCGTCGCCGCAGTGCGAGTGTCTGAATGCGCGGATATAATCGGGGTGGGTGCGCAGATAATCGAACACAAAATCCCGGAAGCGGTCGGTGACGACGATCCAGTTGGAACCCTTTTCGAGCGGCGGCAATGTCCTGAAATAGGGGTTGTCCCCGGGGCGCAGCCGTTTGTAGAGCCTTTTGCGGAAATAGCCCGGCAGGCGCCCGATCCAATCGTTCCTGTCGGGGTAGTGGCACCACTGCATCTTCTGCGTCAGCTCGGTGATGTGCAGTTCGGGCTGCATGTCCGCGAACTGCCGCGGGTAGCACGCTTCGAGGAAATCGTGTATCTGCCCGCAGGGGCGTAGCGGCAGGGTGTCGCCCGAGAGAATGGCGATGTAGCGGTAGTCGCCGTTACAGGTGGCCCGGAGCAGTTTGAGCATGCAGTCGATCTGGCCGTACTCGCCCCAGTACACCTTGCTGCGCGGGTGGATGAAACGTGCCAGGGGACGCAGCGGCGCAAAATCCCGGATGTCGGATTTCGCATCGACATGGATGAAAATATCCGCTTCGGGGTGCTGCAACTGCCGGCACAACTCCTGCAGGACAGGGGTGTATTTATGGCATTCGATGCAGAATGCGATGCGGAAACCGTCTGCCATGGTCGTAGTGTCGCGGGGCGTTGGCCGGGCTTCAGTCGATTTCGAACGTGCGTGCCGTGTCGCTGTCGACGGTGATGCGCACCGTCATCACGTTCTCGGGCAGGAGCTGCTCGATCTTTTCGGGCCATTCGACCAGGCAGAGGTCGCCCGAGAAGAAATACTCTTCGTAACCGAAATCATAGGCTTCGCGGATGTCGTTGATCCGGTAGAAATCGAAATGATGGATACGGCGGTTGCCCTTGCCCTTGTACTGGTTCACGATGGCGAACGTAGGACTGGTTACGGTGTCCGTGGCGCCCAGTTGGGCTGCGATCTCGCGGATCAGCGTGGTTTTGCCCGCGCCCATTTCTCCGCGCAGTGCGACTACCGTGCGGCGGCCGAGCGCTTCGATGACCGCCTCGGCGACGTCCGGCAGTTCGTCCTGCGAGGTGATGTGGATCGTTTTCATATTACTGCTTGGGTTTTAAGACGATATAAGGCACGATCATTTCTTCCATCGAGATGCCGCCGTGCTGGAACGTGTTGCGGTAATAGCGGATGTGGCGGTTCGCATCGTTGTTGTAGACCAGGAAATCCGAATTGTAGGCGAAGATATAGCTCGACGTGAGGTTGCTCGACGGCAGCTGTACGTCCTCGGGTTTCAGTATCTCGTAGACGTCGCGCGAGTTGTAGGCCAGGTTGCGCCCCGTCTTGTAGCGCAGGTTGGCCGAGGTCTCGCGGTCGCCCGTCACCTTGACGGGGTTGTCCACGCGGATGGTGCCGTGGTCGGAGGTGATCACGACCGTGTGCCCCCGCTCCGAGAGGAGCTTGAGGATGGTGTAGAGGTCGGAGTGCTCGAACCACGAGCGCGTCAGCGACCGGAATGCCGCGTCGTCCTCGGTCAGCTCGCGGATGATGTCGGTCTCGGTACGGGCGTGCGAGAGGATGTCGAGGAAGTTGTAGATGATCACCGAAAAATCGGCGTCGTACACTTTTTGTATATTGTCGACCAGCCTGCGGCCCTGTTCGGGGCGCACGAGCTTGTCGAACGAGAATTTCCAGTTCTTCCCGTTCTGGGCCATCAGCCGTTTGAGGAACTCCTCCTCGTACTGGTTCTTGCCGCCTTCCTCGTTGTCGTTGAGCCATTTGTTGGGCATCAGCTTGTCGATGGCCAGCGGCATCAGGCCGGCGAAGATGGCATTGCGGGCGTATTGCGTCGCCGTGGGGAGGATGGCGCAGTAGAAATCGTCCTGCGCCACGTCGTAATAGCCCCGCAGCAGCGAGGAGATCGACCGCCACTGGTCGTAGCGGAAGTTGTCGATCAGCAGCAGCGTGGTCTTCGGGTTTTCGTCCGCCACCGGGAAAATGTTGGTGCGCATGAGCGTGTGCGACATCACGGGGGTTTCGTCCGAGCGCTTGTTGATCCAGTTGTAGTAGTTACGGCGTACGAACTTGCAGAATTCCTGGTTCGCCTCGGTCTTCTGGTAGGTGAGCACCTCCTTGATGCCCTGGTCGGTGGATTCCGAAAGCTCGACCTCCCAGTTGGTGAGCTTGCGGTAGAGCGAGCACCAGTCCGAAAAGGTCTCGGCCATCTGCAGCGACGAGGAGATACGCCCGAATTCCGACCGGTAGTCGGCCGTGGTCTGCTCGGTGACGAGCTGCTGTTGGTGGACGTTCTTCTTGATCGAGAGCAGCACCTGGTTGGGGTTGACGGGCTTGATGAGGTAGTCGGCGATCTTCGAACCCACGGCCTTGTCCATGATGTTCTCCTCCTCGCTCTTGGTCACCATGATGACGGGCGTCGTGGGGCGCACCTCCTTGATCTTGGGGAGGGTCTCGAGTCCCGTCATGCCGGGCATCATCTCGTCGAGGATTATCAGGTCGTAGGCGCCTTCGGCCGCCATGTCGATCGCGTCGTAGCCGTTGTTGCAGGTGTCGACTTCGTAGCCTTTCTGTTTGAGGAACAGGACGTGGGGCTTCAAGAGTTCGACCTCGTCGTCCACCCAGAGTATTTTGACCATACGGTTATCGGATTTTAGTTCGCAAAATTAGTTATTTTATTATCAAACGCAAAAACCGGGCGTTTATTGGGTCGGCGGGATATTATCCGCGGTTCCGGGGCGTAAATCGCCTCCGGGACGGCTTGCAGCGGCGTGCCGGAGAGCCCTTCCCCGGGAATCGGTGCTCGAACCCGGGCGGGGCGAGGATGCCGTCCCCTCCGCCGCCCGTGTGGAGGACTGCATGCCGGATGCCGGCGGGCGCGGGCGGGCAGCCGCACCGGCATCCGGGGAGGGGGGGGGCCGTGCCGGGACTCTTCGGGCGCAATGATGCCCGGAAAAGGCTCCTCCCGTTTCGGCGGGTTTGTGGCTAATATGTTGATTATTAGCGATTATTCCGTGCGGCTCGCTCCGGTGTGCCGTCCGGATATAATTGCCTGGCACATAATATTTTAATTTTCCGCCGAGTTTTGCCCGATATTTGTTATCCTCTTGTTCCAGTGGCTGGTAGGGGACTGCCGGAAAAATAATGAAAAAAAGTTGCGGTTTATTGGCTAAAATGTAAATAAAGCGTATATTTGCAGTCCGAATGTCTTCACACGAACTTAATAATTTAATACTATATAAACTATGACAAAGGCAGATATCGTAAGCGAAATCGCTAAGAGCACCGGCGTTGAGAAGGTGCAGGTTCAGGCAATCGTCGAAGCTTTCATGGATAGCATCAAGACCTCTCTGACCAACAAGAACAACGTGTATCTCCGCGGCTTCGGCAGTTTCATCGTGAAGAAACGTGCAAAGAAAGTCGCACGCAACATCTCGAAGAACACGACCATCACCATTCCGGAACATAACATCCCCGCTTTCAAGCCCGCCAAGAGCTTCGCTGCGAAGGTGAAATAATTCAATAAATAAAGAACCTCTAAAATTTAAGGACTATGCCAAACGGAAAGAAGCATAAGCGTCACAAGATGGCTACCCACAAGCGTAAAAAACGTCTGCGCAAGAACCGCCACAAGAAAAAGTAGGGTAGCACCTTAGTGCTAAACGATAGATAAAGCTAAAGGAGCCCCGGGTTCTTTTAGCTTTACCTATTTTCTGCGGTTTTTTGCGGCCGGGGCCCGTATCCCCGGGGGGAATGCAGGTTCCCGGATCGCCGTTTGCGGACGTCAGGCCCTCTTGCAACGCAGGTTATGAGCCCCCCCCCGCAGGGGCATTGCGACGCAGTGCCGCCGAAATAAACCAGGGTATTTCCTTACCCGCCATGTTGCCGGCCGATGGCCCGGACAATATTTTCCTTTGGAGTTCGCCGCCACTTCAGACCAAAATGCGGCCTAACCGGTTTCAGTATTCCGCAACCCTGTTTCCGGGGTGCGACACACGATATAGATGAACAGAGAATTAATCGTTAACGTCAACCCGACAGAAATCTCCATTGCGCTGTGTGAGGACAAGGTGCTTGTCGAACTCAACAAGGAGCAGTGCCAGACGGGTTTTTCCGTGGGGGATATCTACCTCGGGAAAGTACGCAAGATAATGCCCGGGCTCAATGCAGCCTTCGTAAACATCGGGCACGAAAAGGACGCTTTTATCCACTACCTCGACCTGGGAAGCCAGTTTCCCTCGTTGCAGAAGCTGGTCGCTTCGCAGCAGCCCGGCAAGCGGGGAATGCGCGTCGAGGGCATGAAGCTCGAGCCGCCCGTCGAAAAGACGGGCAAGATCGGCGACTATCTTCAGGTCGGGCAGAACATCATGGTGCAGATCGCCAAGGAGGCCATTTCGACCAAGGGGCCCCGCCTGACCTCCGACATTTCGCTGGCCGGCCGCAACGTCGTGCTGGTGCCCTTTTCGTCCAAGGTGTTCCTTTCGCAGAAGATCCGCTCGGCGGACGAGAAGAAACGCCTGAAGCGCATCGCGGCTGCGGTGCTCCCCAAGAATTTCGGGGTCATCATCCGCACGGCGGCCATGGAGGCCAAGGACGAGGACATCGAGCACGACATCCAGTCGCAGATCGACCGCTGGCGCAAGACCTGCGCCGCGATCAAGAAGAGTACGCCGCCCGCGCAGCTGATGAGCGAGATGAACCGCGCCAATACGATCATCCGCGATTCGCTCAACGGCTCGTTTTCGCAGATCGCCGTCGACGACGAGGCGATGTACAACGACATCCGCAATTACATCCGCCTGATCGAGCCCGAGAAGGAGAAGATCGTCAAGCTTTACCGGGGCAACGTCCCTATCTTCGACAACTTCGACATCTCGAAGCAGATCAAGTCGCTCTTCGCCAAGTACGTCTCGCTGCGCCGCGGCGCCTACTTGATCATCGAACACACCGAGGCGATGAACGTCATCGACGTCAATTCGGGCAACCGCACCAAGGCCGAGGACAACCAGGAGCAGACCGCCATGGACGTCAACCTGGCGGCCGCGAAGGAGATCGCCCGCCAGCTGCGACTGCGCGATTTGGGGGGTATTGTCATCATCGATTTCATCGACCTGCACAAGGCGCAGAACAAACAGGCGCTCTTCGACGAGATGGTCAAGCTGATGTCCACCGACAAGGCCAAGCATACGGTGCTGCCGCTCACCAAGTTCGGGCTGATGCAGATCACCCGCCAGCGGGTGCGTCCCGTGGCCGTGGAGGAGGTGTCGGACGTCTGCCCGACCTGCAACGGCACGGGCAAGATCGAGCCTACGGTATTGCTGGACAAAAAGATCGAGAACCAGATATCGTTCCTCACGCAAGACCGGGGACACAAGTATATCAAGCTGGTTGTCAGCCCTTATGTGGCTGCTTTCCTGCGGAAGGGCATTTGGTCGCTGCGCCGCCGCTGGGAGTGGAAATACAAACTCCGCCTGCGTGTCGTCGAAGACCAGAGCCTCGGCATCGTCGAGGTGCATTACCACGATGACAAGGATAACGACCTGATTAACAAGTGACGCTATGACTGCCAGCGAGCAGCTGGCGCAGTTCGCCGCCGGGTCGAAGGCCCTGCCGAAATTGTGCCGCGAATATAAGAAGGAGAGCGCAACCGTCCACCTGAAAGAGCTGGTCGGCGGTGCTCTTTCGTTTTATGCGGCGGCGGCAGTGGCGAAAACGGGGGGCGTGCATATCTTCGTGGCCGAAGACCGGGATGCCGCGGCCTACCTGCTGAACGATTTTTACAACCTGTTGGACGAGAAGCAGGTCTATTTCTTCCCCTCGTCCTACAAGCGTTCGGCGGCCTACGGCGCCGAGGATGCCCAGGGCGTGGTGCAGCGCACCGCGGCGATGAACGCCGTGCGGGGCTTCACGAAGGGATACCTGGTGGTCTGCACCTATCCCGAGGCGCTGGCCGAACGGGTCGTCGACGCCGCGACGTTGCAGCGCGACACGATTGCCGTGAAGCTCGGCGACAAGATTTCGATCGCCGTGCTGGAAGACGCCCTTGCGGATGCGAACTTCACGCGCGTCGATTTCGTCTACGAACCGGGGCAGTACTCCGTGCGCGGTGGTATCGTCGATGTTTTTTCCTATTCGGAAAGCAAGCCTTACCGGATCGACTTCTTCGGCGACGAGGTCGACTCGATCCGCCGTTTCAATATTTCGAGCCAGCTCTCGGCCGACAAGCTCGACCGGGTGGAAATCGTCCCCAACCTCAATGCCGGCGAGGCACCCCGGGTGTCGTTCGTGCAGTTCGCAGGTTCTGGGGCAACCTGCTGGTTCTACGATGCCGACTATGTGCTGCGCCGCGTCAACGATCTGCGCCGCAAGGTGCTCGCGGACATGGAGGAGCCCGGGCAGATCGACCGCCTGCTGACCAGCCGCAACGTGCTGTTGCGCGACATGGCCGGCAACAGCGTGGTGGCGCTGCGCGACAACCTGCCGGAACGCCCCGCCACGGTGGCCGTGGTGTTCGACACGGCCCCGCAGCCCAAGTTCAACAAGAATTTTGAGATGCTGGCCGACGACATGATCCGCAATTCGCTGCGGGGCTATGCGACCTACATCCTCTCGGAGAACAAGGTGCAGGTTGAACGCCTCGAAAACATCTTCCACCAGATAGGGCGCGGGCAGGCCGCCGTGCGGTCGCTCTCCGTTACGCTGCACGAGGGGTTCGTGGACAACGACCTGAAACTGTGCCTCTATACCGACCACCAGATTTTCGACCGTTACCAGCGTTACCGCATCAACGGCGAGATCCGGCGCGACGAGCAGATGACCGTCGCCGAGCTGAACCAGCTCCGCCCGGGCGACTATGTGGTGCATATCGACCACGGCGTGGGGCGTTTCGACGGGCTGGTGAAGATCAACGAAAACGGCAAGGTGCACGAGGCTATCAAGCTGGTATACAAGGACGGCGACGTGTTGTTCGTAAACGTCCATTCGCTCCACCGCATTTCGCGTTACAAGTCCGGCGACGGCGAGCCGCCGAAGGTCTATAAACTCGGCAACGGGGCATGGCAGAAACTCAAGAACGCCGCCAAGAAGGCCGTCAAGGATATCTCGCGCGAGCTGATCGCCCTCTATGCCAAGCGCAAGGCCAGCAAAGGGTTCGCATTCACACCCGACAGTTACCTGCAGCACGAGCTGGAGGCGTCGTTCCAGTGGGAGGACACCCCCGACCAGCAGACGACCGTCGCGGCCGTCAAGAAGGACATGGAGTCCGACCAGCCGATGGACAGACTGGTCTGCGGCGACGTGGGCTTCGGCAAGACCGAGGTGGCGATCCGCGCGGCATTCAAGGCTGCCGTGGACGGCAAGCAGGTGGCGGTGCTGGTGCCGACGACGATCCTCGCCCTGCAACACTACCGCTCCTTCTCGGAGCGCCTGCGCGATTTCCCCGTGCGGGTCGAGTATCTCAACCGCACCAAGACCGCCAAGGAGGCGGGGCAGATACGTGCCGACCTCGAATCGGGGCGTATCGACATCCTGATCGGTACCCATAAGATACTGGGCAAGCAGATCAAATTCCGTGACCTGGGGCTGCTGATCATCGATGAGGAACAGAAGTTCGGCGTCGCGGCCAAGGAGAAACTCACGCAGATGGCCGTCAACGTCGATACGCTGACCCTGACGGCGACGCCGATCCCGCGCACGCTGCAATTTTCGCTCATGGGCTCGCGCGACCTGTCGGTCATCTCGACCCCGCCGCCCAACCGCCAGCCGATCGTCACCGAGTCGCATGTCTTCTCCGAGGAGATCATCCGCGACGCCGTCGAGGCCGAGCTCGCACGCGGTGGCCAGGTCTATTTCGTCCATAACCGCGTCGAAGACCTGATGTCCATCCAAGGGCTTATCACGCGCGTATGCCCCAAGGTCCGCGTGGCCGTCGGACACGGCAAGATGCCGGCCGAGAAGCTCGAAAAACTGATCATGGATTTTATCTACGGGGAGTTCGACGTGCTCGTCTCAACCACGATCATCGAGAACGGCATCGACATCCCCAATGCCAATACGATCATCGTCGACAATGCCCAGAACTTCGGCCTGAGCGACTTGCATCAATTGCGCGGGCGCGTGGGGCGCAGCAACCAGAAAGCCTACTGCTACCTGCTCTCGCCGCCCGAGGAGATGCTGTCGTCCGATGCGCGGCGCCGCCTGCGGGCGATCGAGGAGTTCTCCGACCTGGGGTCGGGGTTCAACATTGCGATGCAGGATCTCGACATCCGCGGCGCGGGCAACCTGCTGGGTGCCGAGCAGAGCGGGTTTATCGCCGACATCGGTTTCGAAACCTACCAGAAAATCATGAACGAGGCGATCGCCGAGCTGCGGGCCGAAGGCTTGCAGGTGGCGGGTCTGGGTGCCGCCGAGCAGGATGTCGTGGAGCAGATGCATTACGTGGATGACGCGCACATCGAAATAGAGGTCGAGGCCGGGTTGCCCGATGCCTACGTGGCGCAGCAGGCCGAACGCCTGAAACTTTACCGCGAGCTCGACTCGACCAAGGACGAAGCCGCGTTGCAGGCCTTCGAGAGCCGTCTGGCAGACCGTTTCGGCCCCCTGCCGCGCGAAGCGCAGGAACTGCTCAACGTCGTGCGCCTGCGCTGGGAGGCGATTCGCCTCGGCATCGAACGGGTGAAGGTCAAGAACGGGCTGATGATCCTCCACTTCGTCGGCGAGCAGAACTCGCCCTATTACAAAAGCGATACCTTTATGGAGTTGCTCCGCAAGGTCACGCAAAATCCCGCCAGATTTGTGCTCAAACAGCACAATAATCGTCTGGCGATGACCGTTAGGAATGTCAAAGACATTGAGGACGGGTATAAAACACTGCAACAGCTTTGAATTTAGTCGTAGATATCGGGAACACCCTGGTAAAACTCGCGGTTTTCGACAGGGGGGAACTTGTCGCGCAGCGTTGCACGGAGCGGTTGCACCCGTCGATGCTCGAAGAACTGCTCTCCGAATGGCCCGTGCGGCGCGCCGTGGTGGCGTCGACGCGCGGCGAGGTCGATGACGTGGCGGCGATGCTCCGCGGGCGGGTGGATTATCTGCTGGAGTTCACCTCCCAGACCCCCGTACCCATCGGCAACGCATACCTTACGCCCGAGACGCTGGGGCGCGACAGACTGGCCGCAGCCGTCGGCGCGACAGTGCTCTATCCGGGTGTGAACGTGCTGATCGTCGATTTCGGTACGGCGGTGACCATCGACCTGGTGACGGCCGACAATACGTTCCGGGGCGGCTGCATCTCCCCGGGGGTGAAGACGCGTTTCAGGGCGCTGCACGATTACACGGCCAAGCTGCCGCTATGTGCCGCGACCGAGGATGAAGGACTCTCGGGGCTCACGACCGAAGAGGCCATCGAGTTGGGCGTGATGAACGGGATCGCCTTCGAAATCGAAGGTTATGTCGTGCGCATGCGGGAACAAATCGACGGCCTGTGCGTAATTTTTACCGGCGGGGATGCAAAATTCTTTGTTAAACGAATTAAAAATACGATATTTGCAAACTGTAATCTGGTCTTTTGCGGATTGAATAGAATTTTAGAGCACAATGCAAGTGAAGAACACCTTGATTAAGCTGGTTGTTGCGGCAGCCGTGATGCTTCCTTATGCCGTATCGGCCCAGACAAGCAGTATTAACGCATTCTCTCCCTATACGATGTACGGCATCGGCGAGATCAATACGCCCGGTACGACGCAGATGCGCTCGATGGGCGGCGTCGGGGTGGCCATGGGCACTCCGGGCAAAATCAATCTGCTCAACCCTGCAGCGTACAGCACCATCCCGCAAAAGAGTTTCCTCTTCAGTTTCGGCCTCGAGGGACAGAATTACTACAATTCGCAGAAGGTGGACAATGTGTCCAAAAACACGGCCTATAATACGTTCAATTTCCACGATATCGCGTTCCAGATGCCGGTCGCCAAGAAACTCGGCCTCGGGTTCAGCCTCACGCCGTACAGTTCGGTGGGCTACCGTACCAAGTATACGCAGGATTTCGACCCGAACGATCCGGTTTGGGGCAATGTGGGACGCGTGCAGTACGTCTATCAGGGCGAAGGCGACGTGACGGAGGTCAAGGTCGGCCTGGGCTGGGAGATTTTCAAGAATTTCTCGTTGGGTGTCGCGGCGCAGTATTACTGGGGCGACATCGACCGCAGCTTCGTGATGACCCCGACGCCGATCACGGGCGACGGAACCTTCTCGTCGACGGTCGGCAGTGACAATTACAGCATTTCGAGCATCAAAGGACAGGTCGGTGTCCTCTGGAAGGCTATCATGAACCAGAAACGCATGCTGACGTTCGGTGCTACGTACGATTTCGGCGGCAACCTGAATCCCGATGTGACCTCGCGCATTTATATCGGCGACCTGTACAACTCCACCGTGAAGGGCGATACGACCCACCTGGCGCTTGCTTTGCCGCGTCAGCTTTCGGTGGGGGCTTATTATATGACCTCGAAATGGACGCTTGGGCTTGACTACGTCTATCAGAACTGGACCGGCGGCAATAAGGCGACCGAAATGACCGGGGTCAGCGGCCCGGACAAATCTGCATACGAAGTGGCCTATACCAATACGAGCATGGTGAAAGTGGGCGTGGAGTATACGCCGAACTATTACGACGTGCGCAGGTTCATGAAACGCTGGGCCTACCGGGCGGGTTTCCGTTACGGAACCTACAACCAGACCTACGACGGCAATAAAATCGGAGAATACGCCGTTACGTTGGGTGTAGGGGTGCCTGTGAAGTTCCTCGGCAGTTCGACCATCGACGTGGGCGTGGAATACGGACGTCGCGGCTATAACCTTTCCGAGCGCCTGGGACTGGTGCGGCAGCAGTATTTCAAATTCTCGGTCGGATTCTCGCTCTTTGCGGGTGCCGAGAACGGGGAATACTGGTTCCGCAGGCCGAAATACGATTAGTTTTTGAGCCGGAATATTGCACGTCCGAGGAATTAGTAGTAACTTGCGACCCCGACACGAACGTAGTTTAACTGACGAAAACACAACATAGAAATACAAAAATTAATCTCTGACCGATGAAAAACGTAAAATTTCTGCTTTCTGCCGCTTTGGTATTTTTGGCTTCGGCGGCTTTGGCTCAGGATTTCAGTGGCCCGCAATATGCGAAATGGGGCGCTACTCCCGAAGAGCGTGAACAGAACATCCTTAACAGTAATTTCCTGAAAGAATCGTGCGACAACCGTGACTACGATGCCGCAGCACACTACCTCAAGGGGCTTATCGACAAGATACCCGATGCAGCGGAGTCGATCTACCAGCGCGGTGCCGTCGTGTATAAGAACAAGATCAACCGTGCCAAGAGCGTGGCGGAGAAGAACATGTTCATCGACTCGCTGATGCTGATGTACGATATGCGTGCCCAGTATTTCGGCGATAACGTCAAGCCCGGCAAGACGGCCTTTATCCTCGACCAGAAGGCGCGCGAGTTCCTGCGCTACAAACCCAACGACCGCAAGGGCATCCGCGAGGCATTCCGCGCGGCAATCGCGCAGGGCGGCGACAGCACCGACCCCGAGACCGTGGTGGCCTATTTCTCGAACCTCTGCGAGGATTATAAGAATACCGACGAGGTGATGCCCGATGAGATCATCGCCGAGTACGACCGCCTGACCCCGTTCTTCGAGAAGAACCCCGAGGCCGGCGATTACAAGTCGCAGTTCGACGCGGCTTTCGGCCTGAGCGGCGCGGCCAGCTGCGAGAACCTCGAAAATCTGTTCCGCGGCAAGCTGGAGGCTGCTCCCGACGATGAGGCGTTGCTGGCGCAGGCCGTAGCCCTGATGTCGCGTGCCAAGTGCGACGGCGATTTCTATTTCTCGATTGCCGAGAAATACTATACGGTGAAACCTTCGTCCGAAACTGCGATGTTCCTTGCGCAGGCCTTCCAGAGCAAGGGCGACTATACGAAGGCCATGAAATACCTCAACGAGGCGCTTGCCGTCGAGACGGATCCCGCAGAGCGTCAGCTGCTGCTGGTGCGCATGGCGCTGGTCGGCCTGGTTTCCAACGACATCCAGGGCGCCGCATCGGCTGCCCGTCAGGCCCGCGACCTGAATCCCGAGGACGGTGTGCCGTATTTCGTACTGGCCCAGTGCTACGGCATTTCGGCAGCTCATTGTGAAGGTTTCGCCGGGCCGGCTACCTTCTGGGCAGCCTACGACACGATGGCCAAGGCCGTCGAGCTGCTGCCGAGCGATTCGGAATACCGCGAACCTGCCAAAACCTCGATGAACGCATTCCGCAGCCGTTTCCCGACTTCGGAGGAGTGCTTCTTCAACGAGTTGCAGGAAGGCGCACGCTATACCGTCAACTGCGGTACGGCTGCCGGTGTGTCGACTACTGTGCGTCCCCGCTAATTGATGGACAGATTTATCGCAAGATACGTGATGGTAGCACTCTCCGTTGTGGGGAGTGCTATCTTGCTATTCTCTTGTGAGCGTGAAGAAGAACCCGAATCGGAGGCCCGGATAGAGATGATGATGACCGAGTACAGCGAAAACCTGTCGGTCGTCATGTCGCAGAACGGCCGCCGTTCGTACCATTTCAAAACCCCGCTGCTCGAAGGTTATTCGCTGGCGCGCGAGCCTTACCGCGAATTTCCCAAGGGGGTGGAGATGACTACCTATAAGGACGATTCGCTCTCGTCGGTCGATGCCGTGCTGACGGCCAACTATGCGATCCATTACGAGACCCGCGACCTGTGGGAGGCGCGGGGAAATGTCGTGGTCGAGAAATCGGACGGCAAGAAACTCTATACGCAACAGCTGTTCTGGAACGCGCGAACCAAGAAAATCTATTCGAACGTCGATTCGAAAATCGTGCAGAACGACGGCCGCGACGTGTTCATCGGCGAAGGTTTCGAGTCGGACGAGGAGTTCAAGGACTGGCGCTTCCGCCGTATGAAAGGGCGCATGGAGGTCGAGGTCAAACCTAACGAATCCGATTCTACGGCTGTGCCCGAACCTGCCGGCCGGACTTCGGATTCGCCCCGCCCTGCGACAGACCGGCCTGCCGCTCCGGTTGCGGCGCGGCCCGCGGCACCGCTTTCCGAGGAGCCGCCTTTGGCTGCACCAGCTGTCCGCCCCGACGGGGAGGAGGAGCTCCGCCCGGCCGAACCGGTCGGTGAAATCCAGCCCCTCCGGCGTGCCGTACATGCGGACGAAGCGGGGGAGTAACCCAAAATAAACAGGACGATGCTTACTTCGGTCATACTGATTATCTTAATGCTGTTGTTGTCGGCATTTTTTTCGGGCATGGAGATCGCTTTTACGAGCAAGAACCGCCTGAAGCTGGAGATCGACCGCAAACAGAGCCGCATGTTCGACCATATCGCGGAGATTTTTTCCCGCCACCCCGGGCAGTATATCACCACGATACTGGTGGGCAACAACATTGCCCTGGTCATCTATTCGCTTTACATGTCGTTGCTGCTGCGCGGCATCTTCTATGCGCTGGGGTGGGAAAGCATCGCCCGCAACGGTTCGGTCGCCATCGAAACGGCCGTGTCGACCGTCATCATCATCTTTGCTGCGGAGTTCCTTCCCAAGTCGATCTTCCGCAACAACCCCAACTTCTATTACCGTGCCCTGGCGCCGGTGATCTATTTCTTCTACCTGCTGCTCTATCCGATCGCCCGTCTCACGACGCTCATCTCGCATGGCATCCTGCGCCTGGCGGGGCGCCGTGTCGAGGAACGGGCCGTGTCGCACAGCTTCGGCCGCGACGACCTCGCGGCACTGCTCGATACCAATACGTCGGAACCGCGCCCCGAGCCGGACAACGAGTTCAAACTTTTCCAGAATGCGTTGGATTTCGCCGACCTGCGGGTTCGCGACTGCATGGTGCCGCGTGTGGATGTCGAGGCGGTGGATATCGACGACACGTCGATCGGGCAGCTCACGGCGCGGTTCGTCGATTCGAAATATTCGCGTATTTTCGTCTGGCGCAAGAGTATCGACAACATCGTCGGTTATGTCAATTCGAAGAGCCTGTTCACGCGCCCGGCCAATATCGCCGACGTGATGATGCAGGTCAATTTCGTGCCCGAGACCATGCCGCTGCAGCTGATGTTGCAGAATTTCATCAAGCACCGCAGCAACATCGCCGTGGTGATCGACGAGTTCGGCGGGACGGCGGGCGTCATTTCGCTCGAGGACGTGCTCGAACAGATTTTCGGCGAGATAGAGGACGAACACGACATACCCGACCTTACCGAAAAGCAGGTCGGCCAGGACGAGTATGTCCTCTCCTGCCGGCTGGAGGTGAAATACCTCAATGAAAAATACGGGCTGGGGATCGAAGAAAGCAAGGAATACGATACGCTGGCGGGCTTCATCATCTTCAATTACGACGGGATCCCGACCGCTGGGGAAACGGTTTTCATCGGCGGCCTGCAGTTGCGCATACTGCGTACGACGCGTTCGCGTATCGAGCTGGCGAGGGTCAAGAAATTGTAGGAATTTTTATATTATAATAAAGGCCTTTTCCGAATAAATTTTACTACCTTTGACTGCTAATTCGAAACAAACGAATAATTAACGATTTATATGGCAAGTTTAAACACTCTTCGCACCAAGTTCGGCATCGTGCTGTCGATTGTCATCGCAGGCGCCCTCTTGGCTTTCATTCTCTCCCTGAAGACCGAAATGGGCTTCTCGGGTAACGACCCCCGGGTCGGTGTCATCAACGGTAAAAAAATCAACTATTCGGAGTACTACAACCAGTACGAGCAGATCAAGGCGCAGAGCGGCGCCCAGGAGAGCGACGAACAGCAGTCCGCCATGCTCGCCAATGCTGCATGGCAGGCCCTGATCGGCAAGTATGTGCTGGAACCCGGTTTCGACAAGATGGGGCTGCGCGTTACGGAGCCCGAGCGTTTGTCGATGGTCAGCGGCCAGCATCCGTCGCAGGCGTTCTACAACGCCTTCGCCGATTCCCGCACGGGTGAGTACAACGTGGCTGCCGTCGGACAGTTCCTCGCGCAGGCCGAAACGAATGCGCAGGCACAGCAGGCGTGGGCGCAGCTCAACGAGCAGGCCCGCATGGAGCGTGAGATCGCCAAGTACCTCGGCCTGATCAAGGGCGGCGTGTATGTCAATGCACTCGAAGTTGCGAACGGAGTGAATGCGGCCAACAATACCTATTCCGGGAAATGGGCCGGCAAGAAATATTCGACGGTTCCCGATTCGCTGATCCAGGTGAAGTCCGGCGACATCAAGGCATACTACAACAGCCATAAGGATATGTTCAAGCAGACTCCCTCGCGTACGCTGTCGTATGTCGTGTTCGAGGTTACCCCCACGGACGACGATATGCTCGCTCTCGAAAAGAGCGTTGCCGAGGTGGGCGCACAGTTCGCCGCTACGGAGGAGCTGAAGTCGTTCGTACGTGCCAACCGCAACGGCAAGATCGCCGATACCTATGTTTCGGCGGCTCAGCTTTCGGAGGACGAGGCCAAGGCACTGCTGGCGGGTGAGACTTACGGCCCCGTGCTGAAGAACAACCAGTGGACGATGGCCCGTGTGCTGGATTCGAAAATGGTGCCCGATACGCTGGGAATCCGCCATATCGTGCTGCCCTATACGCAGGAGGCGCTGGCCGACAGCCTGCTGACGGTAATCAAGGGCGGTGCCGATTTCGCACAGCTCGCCTCGCAGTATTCGGTATACGAAGCTACGGCAGCCAACGGCGGCGAAGTGGGCGTGGTGCCCTTCTCGGCTTTCACGGGCGAATTCGTTGCCGCGCTGGCCAATGCCAAGCGGGGGGACGTGGTGAAGGTCGCTTCGGGCGATGCCATCCAGCTGATGCAGGTGTACCGTGCCGACAAACCTTCGAAGCACATGCAGGTGGCGACGATCACCTATCCCGTCGAGGCTTCGGCTGCGACGCGCCGCAATGCCCACAACCTGGCCGGCACTTTCTCGGTGAATGCCAAGGGCTCGGTCGAGGCGTTCAACAACGCCGCTTCGGAAGCGGCCGTTACTCCCCGTGTCGCCTCGCTGGCGCAGGGCGAGCGTACGATCCGCGGCCTGGAGGATTCGCGTGAGGTTGCCCGCTGGGCTTACGGTGCCGAGACGGGCGATCTTTCGGAAATCTTCACCGTCGGAAACGACTATGTGGTCGCTACGCTGACCGAGATCGACGACAACGAGTACACCCCGGTCGATAAGGTGGCTGCGCAGGTTCGCGCCCAGGTTCTCCGGGACAAGAAATACGATTATATCACCAAGCAGATCGCCGGTACGACGCTCGACGAGCAGGCTGCCAGCCTCGGTTCCGAGGTCGCCGATTTCGACGGCGTGACTTTCGGTGCCTTCTACGTGAACGGCCCGGGTGTCGAGCCCCGTCTGGTAGGCGCCATCGCTTCGACGACCGAGAAAGGCGTCCTGTCGGCTCCGGTGAAGGGCATGTCGGGGGTTTATGTTTTCCAGGTGGATGACATCCAGACTTCGGACAAGCAGACTGCCGAGGGCGAGAGGGTACGTGCGCAGGCCATGGCCGAGAGCATGGCGCAGCAATTCTCGGTGCAGGCCATCCAGCAGATGGCCAACATCCAGGATCTGCGCGGCGAATATTTCTAAGCCTCGGATAAAAAATACGATATAGTTTTGAACGCCGGAATATTCCGGCGTTCTTTTTGTTATTTTTGCGTATATTTAAAAGTCGTATCAAAACATATCGCATACTATTATGAATAATTTTGTTTATCACAATCCGACGAAACTTGTTTTCGGTAAGGGGCAGATCGCCCAGCTCGCAAAGCTGATTCCTGCCGGCAAGAAGATTATGATTACCTTCGGCGGTGGCAGCGTGCGCCGTAACGGCATTTACGACCAGGTCGTCAAGGCCCTCGAAGGCCGTGACTGGGTCGAATTCTGGGGCATCGAGCCCAATCCGTCGGTCGAGACCGTCCGCGAGGCCATCGCATTGGGGCGTGAGCACGGCTCGGAGTTCCTGCTTGCCGTGGGCGGCGGGTCGGTCATCGACGGTACGAAGCTGATCGCTGCAGGGCTGCTTTATGACGGCGACCCGTGGGAGATCGTTCTGAAAGGGCAGGCGGATAAAACCGTTCCCCTCGGGACGGTGCTCACGATGTCGGCGACGGGATCGGAAATGAACAACGGCTCGGTGATCTCGTGCCATGAAACGAAGGAGAAATTCCCGTTCAACGGCGACTACCCGCTCTTTTCGATCCTCGATCCCGAGGCCTTGTTCTCGCTGCCTCAGAAGCAGATCGCCTACGGCTTGGCCGACACCTACGTGCATGTGCTGGAGCAATATATGACTACGCCCGGGCAGTCGCGCCTGATGGATCGTTGGGCCGAAGGCATTCTGCATACCGTGATCGAGATCGCACCCCGGATCCGTGAGAACCAGCACGATTATGCCGTGATGTCGGAGTATATGCTTGCGGCAACCCTGGCACTGAACGACATGATCCGTATGGGAGTAGCGCAGGACTGGGCGACGCATATGATCGGGCATGAGCTGACCGCACTGCACGGGCTGACGCACGGTGCGACGCTCGCCATTGTCATCAACGGTACGTTGCGCGTGCTGCGCGGACAGAAGCGCGGCAAACTCCTGCAATACGGCGAACGGATATGGGGTATCACCGACGGTTCCGACGAGGAGCGTATCGAGCGGACGATTGCAGCCAACGAGGAGTTCTTCCGTTCCCTGGGGCTTTCGACGCATCTTTCGCAGGAGGGCATCGGCGAGACTACGATCGCCGAAATCGAACGCCGCTTCAATGCTGCGGGCAGCAGGTTCGGCGAGGCGCGCAATGTCGACGGGGCGATGGCGCGCAGGATTCTGGAAGCCTGCCTGTAGCTTGTCCCCGAGACCATCTGTATCCATGAAAAAATCCCCGCCGAGACGTCTCGGCGGGGATTACCGTATTCTGTCGAACCGTTATTCGGCGAGCAGGATTTCCAGGATCTTGATGGCGGCCGTGGCGATCGGGGTGCCGGGGCCGAAGATGGCGGCGGCGCCGTCGCGGTACAGTTCGTCGTAATCCTGGTGGGGGATTACGCCGCCGACAATCACGATGATGTCCTCGCGGCCGAGCTTCTTGAGCTCTGCGATGATCTGCGGCACGAGGGTCAGGTGGCCTGCAGCGAGCGACGAAACGCCCACTACATGCACGTCGTTCTCGACAGCCTGTTTTGCGGCCTCCTCCGGGGTCTGGAACAGCGGCCCCATGTCGACGTCGAAACCGATGTCGGCATAACCCGTGGCTACTACCTTGGCACCGCGGTCGTGGCCGTCCTGGCCGAGCTTCGCGATCATGACACGCGGCTGGCGGCCTTCCTTCTTGGCGAATTCGGCGCACAGCTCCTTGGCACGCTCGAACTGTTTGTCGTTTTTCACTTCTGAACTATATACTCCTGATATTGAACGTATGACGGCTTTGTAACGGCCTACCACCACTTCGCAGGCGTCGGAAATCTCGCCCAGCGAAGCGCGTACCTTGGCGGCTTCGACGGCCAGCTCCAGCAGGTTGCCCTGCTTGGTCTTCACGCACTCGGTGATCGCTGCGAGGGCCTTCTTCACGGCGGCCTCGTCGCGCGAAGCGCGCAGCTCCTGCAGACGCTTGATCTGGCTCTCGCGCACGGCGGTGTTGTCTACGGCCAGGATGTCGATCGGGGCCTCTTTCTCCAGGCGGTATTCGTTGATGCCGATGATCTTCTCCTCGCCGGAGTCGATGCGTGCCTGCTTGCGGGCCGCAGCCTCCTCGATGCGCATCTTCGGAATACCGGTTTCGATAGCCTTGGCCATACCGCCCAGTTTCTCGACTTCCTGGATACGCTCCCATGCCTTGTGGGCGATCTCGTTGGTGAGCGACTCCACGTAGTAGGAGCCTGCCCACGGGTCGACTTCGCGGCAGATATTGGTTTCCTCCTGGATGTAGATCTGCGTATTACGGGCGATACGTGCCGAGAAGTCGGTCGGCAGGGCGATGGCCTCGTCCAAAGCGTTGGTGTGCAGCGACTGGGTGTGTCCCAGGGCGGCGCCCATGGCCTCGATGGCGGTACGTGCCACGTTGTTGAACGGATCCTGCTCCGTGAGCGACCAGCCCGAGGTCTGCGAGTGGGTACGCAACGCCAGCGATTTAGGGTTCTTGGGCTCGAACTGCTTGACGATCTTGGCCCACAGCATACGTGCCGCGCGCATCTTGGCGATCTCCATGAAGTGGTTCATGCCGATCGCCCAGAAGAACGACAGGCGGGGGGCGAAGGCGTCCACCGACATGCCTGCGTTGATACCTGCGCGCAGGTACTCCAGTCCGTCGGCCAGCGTGTAGGCCAGCTCGATGTCGGCCGTGGCGCCTGCCTCCTGCATGTGGTACCCCGAGATCGAGATCGAGTTGAACTTGGGCATGTTCTTCGAGGTGTACTCGAAGATGTCGGCAATGATGCGCATCGAGAACTCGGGGGGATAAATATAGGTGTTACGCACCATGAACTCCTTGAGGATGTCGTTCTGGATCGTACCGGCCAGCTGGTCGAGCGTGCAGCCCTGCTCCAGACCCGTCACGATGTAGAATGCCAGGATGGGCAGCACGGCGCCGTTCATGGTCATCGACACCGACATCTTGTCGAGCGGAATGCCGTTGAACAGTACCTTCATGTCCTCGACCGAGCAGATCGACACGCCGGCTTTGCCCACGTCGCCCACCACGCGCGGGTGGTCGGCGTCGTAGCCGCGGTGCGTAGCAAGGTCGAATGCCACCGACAGACCCTTCTGCCCGGCGGCCAGGTTGCGGCGGTAGAATGCGTTGGACTCCTCGGCGGTCGAGAAACCCGCATACTGGCGGATCGTCCACGGGCGCATCACGTACATCGTCGAGTAGGGGCCGCGCAGGAACGGGGCGATACCTGCCGCATAGTTCAGGTGCTCCATGCCTTCGAGGTCTTGGGCCGTATAGGCGCCCTTGACGGGAATACCCTCGGCCGTCAGCCACGGCTCGACCTGTCCGCAGCCTTTCGAGGCGCAGCAACTTTTCTGCTGGCCTGCGTCGTATGTCAGTTCTGAAAATTTAGCTCTCATGATTAGATTCCCATCTCTTTAAGGTAGAACTTAAGTGTTTCCAAGACGTTGGACTTCACGTTTATGAAATTCGTGATGCCCTGCGCTTCCAGTTCGGGTGCGCAGGCCGGTGCCCCGGCAACCACCAGGATCGCCTTGCCGCCGAGCAGCTCCTTGACTTTCGGGGCTGCCTCCGCATAGTCGTCGTCGCTTGCGCAGACCACGACGATCTGCGCCTTGGATTCGAGTGCGGCCTTCGCGCCCTCTTCGATCGACTTGAAATAAGTGTTGTCGATCACCTTGATGCCGGCGCATGCGAAGAAATTGCACGAGAACTGCGAGCGGGCGCGGGCCATGCCCAGGTTGCCGCACGTCAGCATGAATGCCTTGGGCTCCTTGCCGCTGCGATCCACCTGCAGGCGCATCTCTTCGAACGCCATGGCGCCGCGGTAGGGGACGAGTACATTGCCCTCGGCCTGCTTGCGCGTAACGGACTCGGCGGTGATCTCCTTGCCGGCGACCTCCGTAAAGTTGGGATATTGGTTGGCGCCGAGCAGCGTCTGGCGGCGCGTAGCGATGTTCTTGTCCTTGGCTGCGGCCGACGCTTTGATACGCTCGACGATCAGGCCGGCCTTGTAAGCCTCGGTGTAGCCTCCCTTCTCCTCGATTTCGAGGAAAAGCTTCCAGGCTTCGGCTGCGATCGACTGCGTGAGGTTCTCGACATAGTACGAGCCTCCTGCCGGGTCGACGACCTGGTCGAAATGCGACTCGTTCTTGAGCAGCAGCTCGACGTTGCGGGCGATGCGCTTCGAGAACTCGGTCGGGTTTTCGAACGAGGCGTCGAACGGCATCACCTCCAGCGAATGTACGCCGGCGATCGTGGCCGACATGGCCTCGGTCGTGCCGCGAAGCATGTTCACATAGGGGTCGTAGACGGTCTGGTTCCACCGCGAGGTCTCGGCGTGGATGTGCATCTTGCAGGCGCAGTTCTTCGCCGGGCCGTAGCCCTTGACGATGTTGGCCCACAGCATACGTGCCGCGCGGAATTTGGCGATCTCCATGAAATAGTTGGAGCTTACCGAGAACGAGAAGCGCAGTTTGCGTGCGGCCTGGTCGACGTCCAGCCCTGCGTCCATCAGGCGTACGAGGTAGTCGTGGCCTGCCGAAAGGGTGAATGCCAGCTCCTCGACGATGGTCGAACCCGAGTTGCCGAACGTTTGCCCCGCAACGGTTACGATGCGCACGTGCTTGTACTCCTTGGTCTTGTGGATCAGCTCGACGATGCGGGCGATGCACTTTTCACCGTTGGGCGAGCAGAAATCGCCTTTCGACGAAAGTCCTTTTACCAGCGGGTCGATGCAGAATGCGATGCGGACATCCTCCTTGGCGATGCCCTCCTTTTCGACTTTGGCCAGGACGAGCTCGGCGACATGGGCCGTCTTCTCTCCGCAGAAGGTGATTTCGACAGCCTCAATACAGATGTCCTTGAGCAGCGTGTCGAGGTCTGCGGCCGAAAAATCCGCCGACGCGATGCAGAAGCCGAGCGAGTCGACACCTGCGTTGAGGATTTTCAGTGCCTCGGCGTTTGCCTCCTTGGGGCATACGACGCTCACGGTCTGGTGTACGCGCCAGCGGTTGTGCGCGTGCGTACCGCGTACGTAAGGGAACTCGCCTGCCTGCGAGCCCAGGAACTTGATGCCCTCGAGGTTCTCGGCGCGGTAGTAGGGCCGGACGTTGAAACCTTCGCCCGTTTTCCATACCAGCTTGCGCTCGTAATCAGCACCTTTCAGGTCGGCCGTAATCACCTCCTCCCACTTCTCGGTCGGAACCGGCGGGAATTCGGTGAACAGCTTTTCACTTTTGGTATTTGCCATAACTATTTAGAGATTAGTATAAGTGTAGTTTCAAAATTGCACGTAAAGGTACAAAATTATTAGTGATTGAAACAAGAAATTGTTAATAAAATAACACTATATAATTTCTTTTTATAATATAGGCGATTTCGTTTGCTTTCGGCAACCGCCGGAAGAAGTTTTTTAGTTGTGGTGAAATAGTTTAATATTGTTCTTAATAGCCATGAAAATTACGAAAAACTAAAAATGTGAAAATTCGGGGATATGACGAAAATTTAAGGGTGTTTTTCGGAAAATTGCATTGAAATTCGGCGTTTTTATGGAAAAATGCATGTAATTTTTCGGAAAATGCTGAAAAAATAGGGCGTTTTTCGAAAAAATGCCGATTTTGTGAAAACAACGTAACTGAAAAAATATTACATTTGCAAGCGAGATCGATACATACGGCGGCAGGGGTGAAGCCGCGGGTTAGTCAGGTTGGGCGGAGTATGCCGCGAGGCAGTTGCCCTCCGGAATTTTAGGTTAGGTTTTAGTTCAGCAATTATTCGGCTTCCGCCCCTGCGCGTATGTTTTTAATGGAATGCTAATCCAATTCAATTACATCTATGTCATCATTGCTCAGATTCAAGATGGTCGATGCGGCCATAAACCACACCGCCGTCGAGGTGAAGGCTCCCGAAGGACGTCCTTCGGACTATTTCGGGAAACGGGTATTCGGGCGCGCAGCCATGCGCAAGTATTTGAACAAGGCTACTTACGACGCCCTTGTCGATACGATGGAGAACGGTACGCCCCTCACGCGGGAGGTTGCCGACGGTATCGCGGCGGGCATGCGCCAGTGGGCGCTGGAGCACGGTGCCGACCACTATACCCATTGGTTCCAGCCCCTGACGGGAGGTACGGCCGAGAAGCACGATGCGTTTGCCGACCCGGACGGCTTGGGCGGGGTTCTGGAGGAGTTCTCCGGCAAACTGCTCGTCCAGCAGGAGCCCGATGCGTCGTCGTTCCCCAACGGAGGCATCCGCAATACGTTCGAGGCTCGCGGTTATTCGGCCTGGGATCCGACCTCGCCGGCCTTCATCGTCGACACGACGCTCTGTATCCCGACCGTCTTCATCGCCTATACGGGCGAGGCGCTCGATTACAAGGTGCCGCTGCTGCGCTCGATCTCGGCGGTGAACAAGGCCGCGACCGAGGTGTGCCACTATTTCGACAAAAACGTGCAGCGGGTCATCTCGTATCTGGGCTGGGAGCAGGAGTATTTCCTCGTGGACGAAAGCCTCTGGGCCGTACGTCCCGACCTGATGCTCACCGGGCGTACGCTGATGGGGCATGAATCGGCCAAGAACCAGCAGTTGGAAGACCACTATTTCGGTGCGATCCCGACCCGTGTGATGGCATTCATGAAAGACCTCGAATACGAGTGCCTGAAACTGGGCATCCCCGTCAAAACCCGCCACAACGAGGTGGCGCCCAACCAGTTCGAACTGGCGCCGGTCTACGAGGAGGCCAACCTTGCCAACGACCACAACCAACTGCTGATGACCGTGATGGACAAGATCGCCCGCCGTCACAAGTTCCGGGTGCTGTTGCACGAAAAGCCCTTCAAGGGGATCAACGGTTCGGGCAAACACAACAACTGGTCGCTGGGGACGGATACGGGCGTGAACCTGCTGGGGCCTGGCAAGACCGCTTCGGAGAACCTGCAGTTCATCACCTTCCTGGTGAATGCCATTTCGGCCGTACACAAGCACAACGGCCTGCTCAAGGCGGCGATCATGAGCGCCACGAACGCACACCGCCTGGGAGCCAACGAGGCGCCCCCGGCAATCATCTCGACCTTCCTCGGGACGCAGGTGTCGGCCGTGCTGGACAAACTGGCGGCCAGCAAGGGCGACGACGCGATCCGCTTCGATGCCAAGAACGTGTTCAAGATGAGCGGGATTTCGCATATCCCGACGCTGCTGCTCGACAATACCGACCGTAACCGCACCTCGCCGTTCGCGTTTACGGGCAACCGGTTCGAGTTCCGCGCCGTAGGTTCTTCGGACAACTGTGCCGAGGCGATGATCGTGCTCAATGCGGCGATGGCGCACGAACTGGCCGAGTTCAAGCAGAACGTCGATGCCAAGATCGAGGCCGGCATGAAGAAGGAGAAAGCCATCTACGAGGTGCTCAAACAGATGATCAAGGCCTGCAAGGCCATCCGCTTCGACGGCAACGGCTATTCCGACGAGTGGAAGGCCGAGGCGCGCAAACGCGGCCTGGACTGCGAAACCTCGACGCCGCTGATTTTCGACCGTTACCTCGACAAGCAGACGCTCCGGATGTTCGGCGACACGGGCGTCTTCTCGAAGGTCGAGCTCGAAGCCCGCACCGAGGTGAAGTGGGAGACCTACACCAAGAAAATCCAGATCGAGGGGCGCGTGCTGGGCGATCTGGCGATGAACCATATCGTGCCGATCGCTTCGAAGTACGAGGCATTGCTGCTCGACAAGGTCTACAAGATGTCGCAGATCCCGGGGCTGAACGCTTCGGCCGACATCGAACTCATCAAGAAGATCCAGTACCATACGGCCGAAATACAGCGGCTCACGGCCGGGATGGTCGACGCCCGCAAGGTGGCCAACAGGATCGAGGATCAGCGCGAGAAGGCGATCGCCTACCATGATACCGTAGCCGCATGTTTCGACGAGATCCGCCGCCACATCGACAAGCTGGAGGAGATCGTCGACGACCAGATGTGGCCGCTGCCCAAATACCGCGAGCTGCTTTTCCTGCGCTGATCGCGTTGCATGGCGCTAAAATAGTATTTAAAGGGGTAATCCGGCTTTTCGAAGCCGGATTATTTTTCTATCTTTGTCGACATGAAAATCATTGCAGACAGCGGATCGACCAAATGCACGTGGCTCGTGACCGACGGCGTGCATACCTCGGAATACCGGACGCGGGGAATCAATGCCGTGCAGCACTCCCCGGAGCAAATACGCGAAGCGCTTGCCGAACTGCCGCCGTGCGGCCCCGTCGAGGCCGTCTATTTCTACGGCGCAGGGTGCGGGGGCACCTTCCCCGAAGCGACGGAGAAGATGGTGCGGGAACTCCGCGCGCATTTCGGTGCGGGACATATCGAGGCTCAGACCGACCTGCTGGGGGCTGCGCGGGCGTTGTTCGGCCGTGGCGAAGGCGTGGCCTGCATCCTCGGCACGGGCTCCAATTCGTGCTGGTGCCGGGGCGGTGAAATCGTGGAAAACGTCCCGCCGCTGGGTTATGTCCTCGGCGACGAGGGCAGCGGTGCTGCGCTGGGACGCAACCTGGTGAACGGTATTTTCAAAGGGCATATCCCCCTGCGGGAGGAGTTCCTCGCGGCGCATGGGCTGACCTATGAGGAGATCATCCGCCGGGTCTACCGCGAGCCGTACGCCAACCGTTTCCTGGCGTCGTTCGCGCCGTTCGTACATGCGCACCTGGATTGCCCCGAGGTGCGGGCTATGGTGGCGGGAACCTTCGCCGATTTCGCCCAACGCAACCTGAGCCGCTATCCCGTGCATCTGACGGTCGCCTGCATCGGCGGCGTTGCCGCCGCATTCGAGGGGCTGCTGCGCGAGGTGCTCGCACAAGGGGGGTACCGGGTCGGCCTGATCGCCGCATCACCTGCCGAAGGACTTATCGAATACCATTATGGAAAATAGAATAACCGAACAGGCTTCGGCCTACGATAATTTACAGCGGATGTCGGTGCACGACATCCTGACGGGCATCAACCGCGAGGACGCACGTGTCCACGAGGCCGTGGCCAAAACCATCCCCGTGATGGAACGGCTCGTGGAACGGGTCGTCGAACGCATGGAGCGTGGTGGGAGGATGTTTTACATCGGGGCAGGTACGAGCGGGAGGCTGGGCGTGACGGACGCCTCGGAGCTTCCCCCGACCTATGGCGTGCCCTTCGACAGGGTCATCGGCCTGATCGCCGGCGGCGACGGTGCACTGCGGCGTGCCGTGGAGAATGCCGAGGACGATACCGCAGGGGCTTGGCGCGACATGGCGCCCTACCATCCCACGGCGGACGATGTCCTGGTCGGGATCGCCGCGTCGGGTACCACCCCCTATGTGGTCGGCGGCCTGCGCATGGCGCGGGAGCACGGCCTGTTGACCGCCTCCATTACCTGCAATCCCTCGTCGCCCGTGGCGGCCGAGGCGGAATATGCGCTCGAAGCGGTCGTGGGGCCGGAGTTCGTGACGGGGTCGACCCGCATGAAGGCGGGCACGGCACAGAAGCTGATGCTCAACATGCTGTCGACGGCCGTGATGATCCGCCTGGGGCGTGTCGAGGGCAACCGCATGGTCAACATGCAGTTGACGAACGATAAACTCGTGGGGCGCGGCACGCGCATGGTGGCCGAGGCTTCGGGGCTTTCCGAGGCGCAGGCACGGGCGTTGCTGCTGCAATACGGGTCGGTGAAAAAGGCGTTGGAGCATGCACCGAAGCCTGAGTGACTATATCTCGCTGCTGGAGCGCGAGGGTGAGCTCGTCCGCATAACGGCTCCGGTGTCGCCGGTGGAGGAGATCGCCGAGATAACCGACCGGGTTTCGAAAATGCCCGGCGGCGGCAAGGCGTTGCTGTTCGAAAATACCGGCACGGATTTTCCCGTGCTGACCAACATGTTCGGTTCCGCACGCCGCATGGCGCTGGCGCTGGGTGTCGGGTCGCTCGGCGAATTCTCGGAACGGGTCGACGGATTGCTGCGGCAGGCCATGGCGCCGCGCCCGTCGTTCGCGGACAAGTTGCGGGCGTTGCCGCTGCTGGCCGGGATGTCCCGCTGGTTTCCGCGTACGGTGTCGGGGCGGGGCGAATGCCAGCAGGTCGTGCAGACGGGTGCTGAGGCGTCGCTCGCGGCGCTTCCGATCCTGAAGTGCTGGCCGGCCGACGGCGGGCGTTTCGTAACCCTGCCGATGGTGAACACGGTCGATCCCCAGACGGGCGTGCGCAACGTCGGCATGTACCGCATGCAGGTCTTCGACGACCATACGACGGGCATGCACTGGCATATCCACAAGACGGGGGCCCGGCATTACGATGCCTGGAAACGCTCGGGGCGGCGGATGCCCGTGTCGGTGGCGCTGGGCGGCGATCCGGCCTATACTTATGCCGCGACGGCGCCGATGCCCGACAACATGGACGAATACCTGCTGGCCGGGTTCCTGCGCCGCCGTCCCGTGAAACTCGTGAAGTGCGTCACCAACGATATTTATGTCCCGGCCGACTGCGATTTCGTGATCGAGGGTTATGTTGACCCTGCCGAGGAAAAGGCTGTCGAAGGCCCCTTCGGCGACCATACGGGGTTCTATTCGCTCGAAGACCGTTATCCGCTTTTCCACGTCACGGCCCTCACGCGGCGACGGGATGCGGTATACCCGGCCACGGTCGTGGGGATTCCCCCGCAGGAGGACGCCTGTATCGCGCAGGCAACGGAGCGGATATTCCTGGCGCCGATACGCATGGCCCTGCAGCCCGAAATCCGCGACATGACGATGCCCGAGGCCGGAACGGCGCATAACATCGCCGTCGTTTCGATCGACAGCCGCTATGCCGGACAGGCCATGAAGGTCGCCCAGTCGCTGTGGGGCGCCGGGCAGATGATGTTCAACAAATACATGCTCGTCGTTCCGGCCGCGACCGACGTGCGCGATACGGATGCATTGGCGCGGCTCGTGCGCAACCTCGACCCGCTGCGCGACATAGTCCGCAGCGAGGGGATTCTCGATGTCCTCGACCACGCGACGGCAACGCCGGGCTTCGGCGGAAAAATTGCATTGGATGCTACGGCCTGCGGTACCGGGGGCGGGAGTGTGAATCCGCAGGAGTCTGCCACGCATGTGCTCTCCGATTCCGTGCGGGGTGGTGAGGGCGTGCGTCCCGCAGCGGATGGCGCAATATCCGGGGCTTGTGACGGGCAGGGTGACGGCGGGCAGCCCCTCCTTCCGGCCGGCTACCGCTCCGACCTGCTCGAAAAATGGGGTGTGGCGGTCGCCTTCGCCGCGCCGGATGCCGAAGTGCCGGTTCCGCCGGGGGTGAAATACCTCGCCGTGTTCGACCCGGCGGCATCGGAACTCACGGCTGCCGAACTTTTGTGGCTCGCTGCGGCCAATACCGATCCGCGGCGTGATGTGCGGACGGAAGGTGCGGCGTTGGTGATCGATGCCCGGAGCAAACGCCCCGGGGCGGGGGAGAACCCCGGCCGTTTCCCGAACGTCGTGACCGCGTCGGAAGCGACTGTCGCTTTGGTCGACCGCCGCTGGCCGGAATATGGCTTGGGGGCGTTTGTCGGTTCGCCGTCGCGGCGTTACCGCCGCCTGCTGCTCTCCAACGGGGCGCAGTGGCGTTGAGGGGGGGGCTGACGGGTACCGTAGCCCATTTCGTGCCGCCGGGGTTGTTTTCAGGGCATCCTGCCGGGGGATGACCGGTGATAAATAGTTTCTGCATATGGCAAAATTTTTTTCAGACCGTGAAATCCGCGCCGTGGCGGTATTCCTGCCGCTGGCGGGATTGCTTATAGGCGGCATCGTGCTCCTGCGTCCGAAGGCCGATCCCCAAGCAGCTTTTGTGGCCGGGATGGAGATGGAAGGGCGGGCCGATTCGGTTGACCTGCGGCCGTTCGACCCCAATACCGTGGACTACGACGGACTTCGGCGGCTGGGCCTGTCGAAGCACGAAGCCGTGAGCCTGCTGAAGTACCGCGCTGCGGGGAAGATCTTCCGTATCCCGGAGGATGTGACGCTTTGCTACGGCATCAGCGATTCGATCTACCGCCGCCTGGCTCCCTATATCCGTATCGGGCGCAAATATGCCATCGCGCCCCGGCAGTATCGTACGGGACGCGTCGTGCCCGAACCCATGCCGCCCTCGCGCTTTCGCATCGACACCGTGGGGGCGCGTTACCTGCGGGCCATCGGGGCGTTGTCCAAGCGGCAGGCCGAGGCCTTCATCCGCTGGCGCGACCTGAGCGGGATCTACGACATGGAGGAGTTGCGCGCCTGCTATGTCGTGAGCGATTCGGTGGCTGCGGCGCTCGAACCCTATATTATCTTTCCCGAGCGCGGAGCTGCGCCGGTCGACGAACCCGTGGAGATCAATACGGCCGATTCCGCGACGCTGCGCGGTGTGGTGGGGATCGGAGCGCGGACGGTGGTGTCGATCATGAACTACCGCGCGAGGCTCGGCGGATTTGTCCGTTTGGAGCAACTCGCAGAGGTTCCGGGAGTCACGGAACGCAATTATGAGAAAATTTTGAAACAAATTTGCTGCGATAGTTGTGAAATTCGGAAAATTGATATTAACTTTGCAACCCCGAAAGTCCTTAGACGGCATCCGTATATTCCGCCGCAGAAACTTCGGAAATTACTTAAAACAAGACAGTTGAAAGGAGGTTGGAGTACCGCTGAGGAATTGGTTGAAGACAACATATTGACCCGCGAAGAGGCAGCACGGCTGGCTCCTTACCTGCGGTTCGGTACCCGAAGCGGGGCTGACGATACGGACAACGACACGACATGGGGCGAGGTATCAGGTGATGCGAACCCCGGAGGAATTTAAGTAAACGACGAAATTAAAAAAACAAAAAAAAGAATACTACTATGATTATCATGCCGGTAAAAGAGGGCGAAAACATCGAACGCGCCCTGAAGAAGTTCAAACGTAAATACGAGCGCACGGGCGTCCTGAAGGAACTCCGCCGCCGCCAGTATTTCACCAAGCCTTCGATCGCCAAGCGCGAGGCGATGCAGCACGCTGTTTACGTAGAGCACATGTACCGCGACGAGGATTAATCCCCGTTGGTACCCGTATCCATATGCCCCGGCTAACCGAAGCCGGGGTGTTGTAGGTAATCGAATATGCAGAAAATAGTAAATATCTTGTTTACAGGTATTTAATTCTTTGTTCTGCATGTGTTCCGAGCAATAAAATTGCAGAATCGGGCAGGTTTGACGGTAAGTTATGTTACTTATCCGTTACCTGCCCGAAATGCTTTGATTTGCATTTAAGGCATTTGTTTTCAGTTCGTTGCATCGAATTTCCGCATAACAAATAACTTGACATTTACGTTTAACCCATCCAAAAGTTCAAGTTATTATGCAACGCAGCACTTTCAAAGTCCTTTTCTATGTGAAAAGGCAAGCCGAGAAATCGGGTCAGGTTCCCATTATGGGCCGTATCACCATCAACGGCACGATGTCGCAGTTCAGCTGCAAACTCACCGTTCGTTCTTCTCTCTGGGATGCCAAAGCGAACAAGGCGGCAGGTAAGAGCCTCGAATCGCAGCGCATCAACGAGAAGCTGGAAAATATCAAGACCAATATCGGCAAGCAATACCAACGCCTCTGCGACCGTGATTCGTATGTCACGGCCGAAAAGGTTCGCAACGCCTTCCTCGGTATGGGTGACGACTGCCGCCTGCTGTTGCAGACTTTTGACGAATACCTCGCAGGCTTTCTCAAACGTGTGGGCAAAGACCGCGCCTATTCCACCTACGAGGATTACTGTCTGCGTCGCAGGCGTCTCGCCGCTTTCCTCGAATACGAATACCACGTCAAGGACATTCCTTTCAAAGAGCTGAAGCGGGATTTTATCGAAAAGTTCGTCGTCTACCTCTCTACGGTAAAGGGGCTTGCTTCCGGGACGATCTGTGCCGGAGTCAAGAAACTGCGTCTGATGACCTACACGGCGTATAAGAACGGCTGGATTTCTGTCGATCCTTTCGCGGGGTTCCATGTCAGACCCCAATACGCCGAACGACGCTATTTGTCCGCTTCGGAATTGCAGGCCGTCATGGACGTCGAACTTCCCAACTACCGAACAGGCATCAACCGGGATGTCTTCGTTTTCTGCGCCTTTACGGGCCTGAGCCATTCGGACGTTGCAAAGCTGACTCACGCCGATATTCACACGGACGACAACGGGGATCATTGGATCATCGACAAACGGCAAAAGACAGGTACGCAGTTCCGTGTCAAGCTTCTTCCCGTCGCTGAAATGCTCTACAAGCGTTATAAGGATACATATCGCACAAGCAAGAAGGTTTTTCCGCTTAAAGGCACTTATAAAACACTGAACATGTCGTTACGTCATGTTGCCAGACATGCTGGTCTGTCGTTCAACCCGACGATCCACATGGCGCGGCATACCTTTGCCACAACGGTCACGCTTACGCAGGGCGTACCTCTGGAAACGGTCAGCAAGATGCTGGGACATAAACATATCACCACGACCCAAATCTACGCCCAAATTACCAATGACAAAATCGGGCAGGATATGGCGGCGTTGAGCGAAAAACTCGACAGCGTCTTCAAGATTGCGCAATAACCCGGCGTTATCCCGGAATATCGTATATCTAATATTCCCTATTTCCGCCGGCAGGGAATTAAACACCGGAGCTGAAAATCCGCAAGGCCATGCGAATCGCCCGAAAGGCGAGCCTTGCGGATTTCCATCTCCGGCATTTTGCTGGCCGCTACCGTCGGAATAGGCGACTTTCTGCGCCCCGGACGCTACCCAACGGGCGGCTGCTCCGCAGCACGCATATCAGAAGCCCGAAGTAACCGGTCATTGCATTGCCTGTTCAAAACGGTCGTCTGTTGTTCTTTTTTTCGTGGAGATAATTCAGCTCGTCGCTGTAAATTGCGATTACGAAGCGCAGCATATTGTCGGCCAAAGCCGTAAGCCTTGTCGTGTCATCACCCAACAGGTGGAGTATTTCCGACACTTTGTGCTTGGTTCGGGTACTGACATAGATCGCCGAGCGGTTACGGCAATCCACCGACGCGAAGAACGTGCGTTCGAAATCCGGCAGCGCGATCTTTTTACGCCGGAATCCGGAAGACTCCTTTACGGGAGTCGTTTGGGTGCCGACGTCTGTTTTTTCAGCAGTCGGTGCCGATACTCCGGATACCGTTTCCGATGTGTTTCCCTCAGGAGTGTCCGTATCTTCCTCTTCCGGTTCGGGAATCCTGCGGACGACTTTCGAATCCAAAGGGGCCTGTCCGGCGATCATCTGACGCATCAGCTCCTCGTCGACTTCGATACGGGGATGTTTAGAAGGATTGGGTGCAGGTTTGTCTGTTTCTTTCAATGAATCCATGGTGCAACGTTTTTGAGATTGATTGTTAGCTATACTGTCGTAAAGCGTGTATGTCCGGTTTTATGTTTTAAACCATTCAAAATACCGTTTTCCGTTTCATGCGGTTTATATCGGGATAATGACCGGAATAAGAAAACCGACCTTTCATGCTGCAAGATACAACCGACTGAAATACCTCGGTTCCGATGTCCGCTCACGACCGCTCCAGTCCGCACCGATGGCTTTTTTTTGCGCCCGGACGGTTGTAATATTGCACCGGGAACCGACCCGTCCCCGGAAGCCGTAACGGAGGAGTTTTCAAACTTTCGATAGAAATTCTCCGGCGCGGATTTTTGTTTCTGCAAAGAAACAGCGAGCTGTACCTTTGTATGCCGAAAAGTTTTTCGGCATACGAAAGGTGCTCGCTCTGCGAGGCTGGGTGGCGTTCCCGAGTCACGCCACTTAAACTACCAGACTGATGACAACCACGAAAAAGAGGATCGGACGCCCGACAACGACAGATCCCAGAGTCCACAGGTATAATTTCAAACTCACCACGGAAGAGAATATCCGCTTTAAGCAGATGCTTTGTAAGGCGGGATTGGAGCATAACCGCAGCCGATTTATCGTAAAACGCATCTTCGGCGAGGAGTTCGTTGTCGTTAAACGCGACCCTTCGAAAGTGCAGTTTATTGCCCGTCTGAATGACTTTTATTTCCAATTTCAAAAGCTCGGGAACAACTATAACCAGATTGTAAAAGCCATCAACGCGCACTTTTCTAACGTTGCTATCCCGCATCAGATCGCTATGCTGGAGCAGCGAACCCGCGAGTTGAAGGCCCTGAGCATCGAGATTCTGAACCTCACAAAACAGGCTAAGGAATGGTTGCGAATATAAGATCGGGCTCCTCGCCCGGTGGAGCGTTATACTACAATAAGGAGAAAGTGGATAAGGATGAAGCCGAGGTGCTGCTTTGGCAGAAGATGCTCGAACCATACGATAAATGCGGACGCCTTGATATTGACGTCTGCATGGAGAGCTTCATGCCGTACCTCGAAGCCAACCGCAGGACTACGAACACGGTTTTCCATGCCTCGCTGAACCCTTCACCGGAGGACAGGCTGACAGACGAACAGCTCCGGAAAATCGCCTGTGAGTACATGGAACGCATGGGTTACGGCGAACAGCCTTATATCGTTTTCAAGCACAAGGACATTTCCAGAGAGCATCTCCATATCGTGTCGCTGCGCGTCGATGAGCAGGGCCGCAAACTCCCGCATGATTTCGAGGCCCGACGTTCGATGGAGATATTGCGTGATCTGGAGTGTAAATACGGCCTGCAGCCGAGTGTCAAGGGGCAGGAACTGACGGACAGGGAGGGCCTGCGGAAAGTGAATTATCCCGAGGGGAATGTCAAGCAACGGATCTCGTCCGTCGTCCGGTCGTGCCTGCGAAATTACAAATGCTCGTCCTACGGAGAGTTTCGCACGCTGCTGGAACGCTTCAATATTTCGGTCGAAGAACGTACGGGAACTATCGACGGCAGAAATTATGCGGGGATTATCTACGGTGCCCTGACCGACGACGGATATGGAATCGGCACGCCGTTCAAATCGAGCAAAATAGGGAAAGATGTAGGTTATAAAGCCCTTCAAAGGTATTATGAAAACTCGAAAATAAAACTGAAAAAAGAAGGCACACTCGACCAGCTGCGGCAAACGGTCAAAGATGCTATGAGTCCGAACAATACACGGGACGAGTTTCGGCAGTTGCTCAAAGCGGAGAACATCGACGCGATCTTTCGCATCAACCCGGTCGGCAGAATCTATGGCGTGACTTTCATTGACCATAACAAAGGTATCGTTGCCAACGGGTCGGTATTGGGCAAAGAGTTTTCGGCGAATGTCTTCAACGAATTGTATCCGGCTCCGAAAGAGGTGCGGCAGGTTGCAGAACGACAAGCGGAACAGAAACACGAAGAGCAAAACCATGCCGCCAATCCTATTTCTGGCATTGTCGATACGGTATTGGATTTGGCCGACACGCGGGCTTATGAAGAACAGCAACGGCTGATACAACGGCGAAAAAAACGGAGATCACATAAGTAAGGGATATAGATGTATTAAAAATTATATGATATGTTCACAGGGTTGCATCATTCATTTTAATCACGGCATGCCTCACATTACGGGATATATGATGTCGAGCATCAGATATGAAGGGCGTATTTTCAATGTCAATGTCGAATCCTTCGAAAGGAAGAGGATTGATTGACGCAGTTGTTTTCGTTATGTGGAAGTCGCTATAATAATGTCAAACAGGAGCCATAAAGTCCGGCTTTTTATTTAAATAGTTTGTTTCTTATCCAAAATTCTTATCTTTGTAAATGAATACCTTATATTTCAGACGATATGCGCAAGGATGCTGTGCCGAAATAAAAATCGGGAACGCTATTTGATCGTCAAACTGAAAAACCAAAGCTATGAAAAAGATCATTTGTCTTATCGCAATGGCTCTGTTTACCGTGACGGGTTGTACGTCCGTGGAGATGAATCAAACAAAGACTGATACCCCAGATGATAATACGCAGGGAAACGCTACTACTTTGTCCTGCGCCGATTATACGCTGAATCCTCTTTGGAACTGGGCTGAAACGCCCGCCAATCAACTGATCGTGATTCGCAGCCAAGCGGAACTGGCGGATTTTATATTTCCCAACGACAAATTGCCCGAAGATATAGACTTCGAAAAGAACACGCTCCTTTTGGTTGCAGGACAGGCCACAAACGGAATCGAAAGCGTCAAAAAAAACTTTGTAAAGGCGGATGCTCAATATATATATTCCGTAACTTTTCTGCTGAACGACACCACCGAAGCCCCGAAATGGCGTGTAGCGCAGTTGGTTCCGTTTGTTCCGAGCGAAGCGAAAATATCGCTCGATCTGGAGATTAATTAGCCTCCTCCTGCTTTGCCAGCAGATAGTAGCAGGTCGTCGTGAAAAAATTTCTCACATAAGGTATTTTCCCGATAACTGGAGATAGTATGCGCGGTTTCAATCCGAATTTCACTTGATAATTCGGGTTTATGAAATATAGCCGCTGATTCACTATACGTAATCCCGTTGCCGTTACTAATTTATGGAAACCCTCGATAGTGATGCGCGTATCCCGAATTTCAAAAAAACATTTCACAGTACTTTCCTTTTCGCCGCATGCCCTGAACACGAAACGGAAAAGAGATCGGGGCAACAGGTGGATGTAAGGACAATTGGCGATAATCCGGTTCTTCGCCATTTGCTGATGTCCCCCGAACGGCATTTGCCATGCGGGGAATCCCAGATACAAAAGGCCGTCAGCTTTCAAAAAGGATTTTAAATGCAACATCAACCGCTCTTTTTCGGGAATATGCTCCAACGCATCGTGCAGGATAATCAGGTCGTAAGGTTGTGTGTCGCTGTAATCGAAAATGTCCGAACAGATAAACGTCCCTTTCAACCCCCTTTCGGCGAAAAGTGTCTTTGCGGTTTCGATTGACGGTTTATGAATATCTATTCCTGTTACCGTGGCCCCCTTTGCCGCAAAAATGGAAAGAATGCCGCCAAAGCCGCAACCGACCTCCATTACCCGGCAGTTACGGCCGAATTTCAAGGATGTGTGCTGTTCAATGTAAGGGAGATAATAGTTCCGGCAGGAAGTTGCTGTTTCTTCAAAGTAGGCGGAACGATCCTGATGGCGTGTTTGCATGGTGGAAATTTGAAAAAACAAAGGCGGAGAATCCGATTCTCCGCCTTATCGGTAAAAATTACTGTAAGGAAAGTTCTAATGACGAAGTGAGTTCGACGGTAAAAGGTTGTGTGATAATAATGCTCTTGGCGTTGGTAAACGTCAGCTTGGCATTATTCTTAACGGTTACGTTCGTCGCGGAAATCTCATCACCCGAAATAACAGTATCGGTTGTTACCGTCTTGTCGTTGAAATAGACGGTAGAACCTGTGTTTTTTGCCTTTATAACAGCGGCGTAAGCATCTACCAAACCATAGCCCATTTGGTTGTTCCAAGTTCCGTTGGTGTGGCCCGATTGGGTCGTATAGGAATAGTTGCCACACTTTTTAGCCGTACTTTCGATAATATCCGCAACCTGCTTTTGCGTCAAATCCGGATTTACGGAAAGAACCAATGCGGCAACCCCTGCGACAAGCGGACAAGCAAACGAAGTCCCGCTAATGGCGGATGAATAACCGCTATTAGTGGTGGTTGTAATAACATCCTCACCCGGTGCAACAACATCCAGAGCAGAACCATAATTGCTGAACGATGCCCGCATACCGCTGCTGCTGATTGCACCCACCGCTATAACTTCGGGATTACAATTTGCCGGATAACCAACGGTCGATTGATAATCATTGCCTGATGCAAACACAACGACGCACCCCTTTCCCGAACGTCCGTTTCTCAACGCATTGGAAATAGCATCGTCAATGACTTGGTATTTGACCGAAGAACCCCATGAATTCGAAATAACGGCAGCGCCATTATTGCAGGCAAAATTGATTGCATCGGCCCTTTTCTGCCGACTGTCGGGATTTCCCATAAGCGTATTACTTATAGACATCAGTTTGCAGTTAGGAGCTATTGAAGCGATGCCGATTCCATTATTGGTTTTAGCACTGATAAATCCAGAACAATTAGTCCCATGAGTGCCATAAACCTTGCTCGGACGAGTTCCGGTTTCACTGTCGTAGCTGATTGTGTGGACATTCAAATCGGGGTGATCTAACTGTATTCCATGATCGACAACAGCGACAATAATGTTTTCAGATCCTAAACTTTCTGCCCGCGCGTTTTCGAAGTTAATGTCTACTCCAGCGGTCGCCGTGTTTTTCAAATGCCACTGCGAACTGTAAAGCGGATCGTTTACCACGGCATATAAGTCATCGTCACACATCAAATCCGGCTGACAAGCCTCGAAAAGCCCGGTTTCATAAAATATGTTAGCCATGTCCAACGCATTGCCTGCGGATTCATTGGTGCAGGAAAGCGTGTACCAGTCACGCATATATCCGTTTCTGCCGAGTATCGTCACTTTGTTTTCTTCGGCGAACTGTTGGAGAGTACGCAAATCTTTTATAGATTTCACTTTTACATAAAATAGATGGCTCAATCCCGCTTCTTTTCCGTCGGGTAACGTGAAATAGGGGGCAGAATAAATTATAGCTGATGATTTCGCTGCGTTTAAATCATTTGTGGAAATCGTAGCCCAACTATAATCCTCCGCAGGCAAAGAGTTGTTTTCGTCGATTGGCTCCAAATGAGATGAAAGAACAACTTTCTGCATAGAAGTTTCCGCCTTGCTTGTGCCCGGTGCGGACGCTGTAAAGAGCGATGATAAACTATTGGCATCCGATGTTTTAAAAAGGATGAACTGTTTATCATTTTTCGGGGTCAGGTAAATTTTCTCTCCGTTATACCAATAATAGGTTCCAGTTACACCCGCGGCCCTCGTTTGCGGAGAACCCTCGTTCAGTTCTTCCGGCGACTTCTGGCAACTGGTGAATACTATTATCGACAGAAAGAAAATACCGATTATATTCAGTATTCTTTTCATAATAATTGGCGTTTAATTATTTTCCGGATTTGAGCGCTTCGATTTCTGCTTTCAGAGTTTCGATCTGGCTGTTAAGCTCCTGAATCGACTTGGTAAGCAGAGGAATCAATGCGCTGTAATTTACGACGCGGTGGCCCTCGCAATCCACGGCCACGATGTCGGGAAGTACCTGCTCGATCTCTTGGGCAATGAATCCCATTTCTTTGGGATTGGAAATACCCGTCGAACGTCGGCTGGTCTTGAAATAATGCGCCTTATCGGCCCATTCAAACGATACGGGACGCAGTTGCGCAAGGGTTGCCATTGCGTTACCTAACGACTGGATATTAGTTTTCGAAGCGGCATCGGAGTTCGTATAGACGTTACGGGCGTACAGGTCGATGAAACCGCCATTCTCCGTATCGTAGAGTACGAGTTTGTCGGAGTTGCTGGAAACGCGCGAATCTGCGGGGCCGAGGTCGAATTTTATCATCCGATCGCCGAATTTCCAACAATGTGCCCAACCCTCCCAATTAGTCATATATCCGTTATAACGCTCCATAGCGTTATAAACCAAATAACCATTCTGATATCTTAATTGTGCATGGCTATTAAATGCGATGAAACACAATACAATTAATGCTAATACTTTTTTCATGGCCTTGAAGTTTAAGTTAGTAGTGAATTTTTGTGTGTGTAATAAAGACTTGCACTAGAGAGTTTGGAATATGGTGGATTAGCAGTCTGACAATACGACTAGTAGCTACTTCTGTCCTCCCTTTCTTTGTCTTACATTGTGTTATTCGATGAATAAATCACCTGCAAAAATATTTTTGTCTATCGACAGTTCGATCGTGTAAAATCCCGGTTCCAGTTCGGGGATCGGAATGATGCTTTTCCCGTTGAAAAGGTCGAACTGTTCTGTAACCTGACCATAGTTGCCGGAAATTACCAACAGTCCCGTTTTACTCTCTGTGCCCGATGTAAAAATGACCTCTATTATATCCATCGAACGATCATAGAATACAAGCGGTGTGTTTTCTGATAGACAAACGGGGCCGCCGCCGACTTTTACCTGCTTGACGATAACCGCTTCTTTTGCTTGCTGCTTGCCGCCACCATATACTGAATGGATGCCGGAAAACAGCATGAACAAACCTACAATTACGAACATTGCAAAAGATAATTTTTCATAAGTTTATTCGATTTAGAGTGAGATATTTGTGTATTTCAAAATTAGAGCAAATGTCCCCGAAACCCAAAAAATAAGGGCCGCTAAAATTTTTCAAACAAGGAGAATTCCTGCCTGAAATACAGGCTATTATACACATCAAAAAGCCCGAAAATTTTTCAGTTTTCGGGCCTTGCTCTAATATGCTCTAAATCAGCAAATTACCAGCAAATCTTTATTGTCAACAAGTTTTGCTGGCAAAAATATTGATTATCTGATATTTACGAAATAATATTGAGAATCACATCTTTGGTTGTAATATGCGAAGCTATTATTTTCTTTTTCAAATGGAACTTCCGCATGTATATTGTTTTTAGCGTTTCATTGGTAATAACGCTTATCTGTTGCGGTGAAAATCCGGCATAGAGCAGGCATAGCAATTCCACGAAACATGGCTTGATTTTCGGATATTCGGACTTGAAATTAGAAATCACATTATCGTATTGTTGATTTAGGGTATTCTCTAAATCCGATATTATCGTTTTATCCAAAATCTTTTCGGATAAAATGCCTTTGACTTTCTCCTGGTTTCCGGGGATTTACAAAGCAATGCTGTAACTGAATGAGTTACGGCATTGCTTTTTTATGAGGTAATGATTTAGAAACGCAAGTCTCGAATAAACTTACATCGAGGTTCATCCTGTCAAACAACTCTATACAAATATACGAAATATCTGATAAAAAAAGCAAATATGATTTTTATTACTCCATTTGCCGATTTATGGCGGACATCAGCGTCACCGTCGATCATTTTTTCCTTTGAGCGGACTGGAACGGTCTGGAGCGGACATAGGAATCGTTTTCTGAAGGCTTGGATTATCTTGCACATCCTTAACGCAGAAATCACCTAAACCCTCAGCATTATGGATTGCGTCCTTATGGAAACGAGCGCCTATAAAGAGTTGCAGGCGCACCTTCAACGTCTTCTGGAGCGAGTGTCTGCGCTCCATTCCCTCTCCGCCCAACCGACAACTGTCCGGTGGCTTACGGCCGAGGAGGTCTGCAAGGCCTTGAGCATCACCAAGCGGGCCTTGCAATACTACCGCTCCGCCGGCATTATCCCTTATACAGCATTAGGGAATAAAGTACTGTTCCGGGACGACGACATCCGGCATCTCCTGGAAAAGAATCTGATAAAAAGCCTGTAGCATGCCCGAAGAGATCATCACCCGCGACAGCGCCGCGTTCAAGGAACTGTACCGCGACATCGTCAAAGCCATCCGGGCTGTCGATATTCTGATCGACACGCACCGCCCGACCATCGGAAATGAACTGTACCTGACCAGTGAGGAGATTTGCAGCATCTTCAGCATCTCGAAACGCTCCTTGCAGAATTACCGGGACAACCGCCAAATCCCTTATACTACTCTTGGTGGAAAGATTCTTTATCCACAGTCCTCGCTTTATAAACTGCTGGAACAGCATTATATGAAAGCGCAGCGCTGATGTAGCCTGTATAAGGGGAAGATCAAATCACTCTTCCCCTCCTTTTTTGGACGTATAACTGATATAGTTGCTCGGATGGATCACGCATATCTGCCCATCCGGTGTCCCGAAATCAATGAGGATCGGATATTTGTAAAGCGGAAGATAGTATTTCTTTCCGAAGGACTTGCGGATTGCCTCCGCAGCCAGCAGGATTCCCGATTCGGCCGTTATGGGACGATCGTATCCGGGATATAGTCGCATGATCTCCATGCGGCATTTATTGATGTCGTCGAGCGTAAAGACCTCTCCCCGGATGATGCGCAGCAGGCGCAAGGTAAGTTCGTATTCGCGGGACAAATTTCGACGTTGGTCGCCGTTTGGAGCTTCTTCCAACTCTTTCTTCAGCCGTTCGGCTCTTTCTTCGAATGTTGCCATATTTATAGTCTTTTTTGTGTAATGATTCTGTTATCGGCAAGGGGCAGTAAAATTCCGAGGCCTTTGCCGTCATTCATCCTGCGGCAGAAAATCCCGGACGTATTTCCTGGCCGTGTAAATGTCGCGTTCGATGGTAAGTCCGAACGGCAGACGAAGAGATGCCAGCTCGGAGAGCATTAGGTAGCCCCACTCCCATTCGTAGATATGGCAATAACCGAACAGGCGCCAGTCGTCGCCTTCACGTTCGGCTTCGGTAATGAGCCATGTCCCCGTACCGCAGGGGTTGAAATATTTGACGAGGACTTCGGCATCCATTCCTTTTCCATCCTGTGAGTGGAAAGGGTGTTTCTCGAATTTCGAGATAATTTCTTTCGTGAGCAGTTTCATAAGAAATAATATTTTGACTGTCCGGAACGCCCGGACAGCAAGAGACGAATAGCCGCTGCATGCGACAAAGACAAGGCGAAGACCTTGGCGTGTCGTCCGCAGCGGCTATCTTGCTGGACGGGTCGGCGTAAGAAAAAATCATTTACAATCCTTGTTCACAGCAGGATAAATGGTTATCTTTGTTATGGACTACTCTAAATGACAAGCAGATGATGAATCGGATCATATTAATCGGTAACGGCTTCGATCTGGCGCACGGACTGCCGACGAGTTATGCGGATTTTATTCGTGGATACAATATCACTTTGAAATTAGGATTGCTGGAGGGTGAATATGAGCGATATGATGGTCTATGTTCTGTCAATATTTCTGATCCGGAGGATAGGAAAACCCTGGAACAGTTTCGCTGGATGTTGCAAGATAATACGTTTCGGTTTATACGAAATTTGGGAGAAATAACACCAGCAGAACAATATGATCATTTCGTCAGTGATCATTTAATTTATGAAAGTAAGTTCTTCGAAACAATAAATAAAGCCGTCGAATCAAAAAAATGGGTAGATATCGAGGGAGAATACTATTCACTGCTCAAAAAAGTTTTCAAGGACAAGTCTTGTAAGTATGGAGATCCCATTCAACTCAATGAAGAACTGGAATTGATAAAGGGGGCTTTGACGGGCTATCTAAAATCTGTTCAAAAGCATTATATCAAATCAGAGTTAAGGAATCCGGATATTGAACAAATTATTCATGAGCCATTTAACTTTCGTGATGTCGCCGTGAGTGCTCAAAAGCAATTTCTGGAATATATCGTGAACAAGTGGGCCGAGAAAAACAGGATTGAATCGACAGGCGAAGAAACCAAGGCGGATGAGAGTTTCGCTGCAATAGCATCAAACCTCGTAACAAACTGGGAAAATGAAGGGCTGAAGTCCAAATTCATTGAAGAAATTAAAAACGGCAATGGTGCAGTTTGCGACGAATTTGCATATCCGGAGAGAACCCTAACCCGTTGGTTGAATTAAAATAAAGCATCTTTAACAAGACCAATTTTACGATGGTTACAGAAGTTGATGTATTGCAGCACGGTCATAGCAGCGATTTTTGCGGCAGTACGTGTAAACAGTCCGCCTGTCTGCTTTGCATAATTGCGTACCATCATGAATTGGTCGTTAAGTTGAGAGAAAACGGTTTCGATTCGCTTCCTGAAACGCCTGTAAGCCCACGAAGGATTTCTCCAATTCTTTTGGTTCAAGCGATACGGGACTTCAAGCTTGATATGAGCCGTTTCGAAAAGGTCTTGTTGCACCTCAGCACTTAAATACCCCTTATCTCCAAGCATAAGACAGTCGTGATAATCCCACTTTGCATCATCCAGATAATGTATATCATGAACATTTGCAGCCGTTATATCATAAGAGTGAATAACACCACTTATTCCACAGATAGCGTGGAGCTTATACCCATAGTAATACATTTGTTGGGAGGCGCAAAAGCCTTTGGAAGGTGCGCTTTGCGGATTATCATTTCCCATAACGCAACGCTTGGCTCGTGCCAGCTGGCATACTTTGACAGGCTTGGAGTCTATCACAAAGACATTTTCCCCACCGTCTATGCTCTTGGCAATATCCCTGCGGATGTCTTCTGCAAGACAAGCCGTGAGTTTGCGACGGACGTTGAACTGTCTTCTGGATATAAGGTTAGGGATATGTTCGGGAGATTCAGCCAATCTCTTAAAGAGGTTGTTCTCGCTGTCATAACCGAATGCTTCGGCTGTAAGAGAAAGAGCTATAACTTCCAAATCAGAAAAGGTGGGAATAACTCCACGGCGAGATACATTGCCATGTTCATTTACACGATTTCCTGCAAATTTCTTGCAGATGTCGTTGATTTTTGTGAATTTTTCGATGAAGTTGTGCATACGACGGTTTGAACTCAATAGTTTGGATGCTATTAAGTTACTAAAAACCAGAAATATGCACAACCTTTCATTTGTCATTTTACTAACTTTTTAATTCAACAACGGGTAACCCTATTATTGAACTTCAACTATACGAAGACTGCCGACTTATATCTTCCAGCAAATTCAGACATTCCCGTAAATCATATTCACGGAGAATTGGATAATGAGCAGAATCCTGTTATTTTCGGTTATGGGGACGAACTGGACGAGGATTATAAGACTATTTCGAATCTGAATGATAATAGCTACCTAACCAATATCAAATCTATCCGTTATCTGGAAACGGACAATTACCGTCAATTACTTCAGTTTATTGACACCGGTCCCTATCAGATCTATATCATGGGGCATTCGTGCGGCAATTCGGACCGCACATTGCTCAATACTTTATTCGAGCATAAAAATTGTGTATCGATAAAACCTTATTATTACGAATGGACTGACGAAGAAGGAGGTCATAGCGATAATTATATCGAGATCATCCAGAATATTTCGCGTAATTTCAACTCCATGCAGTTGATGCGCGACCGTATCGTAAATAAATTGTATTGTCGGCCTTTGCCGCAAAAACCTAAAGTGGCAGCGATTGAATGATCGCTGCCACTTGTGTCTATTCCTCCGGTTCCCAGTCCGGAATCTGTATTGTGTCCTGTATTTGGGGACAGTGAATGATTTCCACTTCTTCGTATTCATAAACATTGCAACTGCCGAAAAGAGAAGCTGCCAGTGTACCCCAAATTGCAACAAGCAGACAGAACAGAATTGCATGCTTGATTTTTTGTTGCTTCATAATAATTTGTCATTTTAAGAGTTCAGCAATTTCCGGATCGAGATTACCCCGATACTCCATGCGCTCGTCCAATCGACAGGCTTCGAGGAAATGGCGGCGGCCCTCCTCCTTGCGCCCCAGCCGCGAGCAGGCGATAGCCCGCAGGTACTCCGTCGCGGCATCTTCGGGCATCGCGGCCAGCAACTCCATCGCCCGCTCGTTGTGATCCAGCGACAGATGGGCCACGACCGTGTTGCGGTCGTTGTAGTCGTTCAGAATATAGAGTGCTTTGGCGTATTTGCGTTTCTGCAACAGCTCCACGCCGCGGGCATAGGTCGTGTCCAACTCCGTGGTGTGAATCGTATCCTTTACCATCCCCTTGCGGCGCAGATTGTAACGGAAATTCACAGCCCGCAGCTGCGGGTAGATCACCGAACGGATATAGGCATACTCTTTCGGGAACCGCAGCCGGATGGCCTGCTCCCGCCGGTCGGGATTCTTTTCTGATGCAATTAGCGCAAGAATCGCCTCGCGGTTTTCAATGCTTTTGTCCGTGCGAATGCGCTGCGTCAGCTCCGGCCAGTTCTCGGCCACCCACCGCACGATAAGCATCGTGTCGATGCTTCTGCCGTATCGGCGGACAAGATAGCGTTTCAATGCCTGTGCCCGTCCTTGCGAAAGACGGTCGTTGAAAGCGTAAGCTCCTTCCGGAGACGATGCCGCCGTCAGCGTGATGGTATCGACCCAGAACTCCTGCTGTTCGACGATCTGCCGTATCAGGCCGGTGATCTTGTCCAGCTGTTGCCGGTTGTCGCCCAGCGTATCGACCACGCGGGTATCGCCCACGAAAAACTGAATGTAATTGCGATCTTCGACGGTCACGAACTTGTCGATGACCTTGATGCGATACCTCGGCACGGTATCTACGAAGGAGAGCATCGAAGATACGACGTAGCTCAACGTATCGGACGGCGGCAGCCGGTAGGCGCTGTCGTCCACGGCCAACACCTGTCCTTGAAGCGTTACCAGCATCTTTTTCGAGGTCTCGTCGGTTTTCACTGCTTGGGAATAGTAATACGTGACGGTGCTTCGTCCTTCGACCAGTGAATCGAGCCGGACGTCTTCGGGATAGGGAAACTTCACGAAACGGTTGAAGGCCGCCTCGCGCCCCACGGTATCGGGGCGGAAGCGTTCGACATAGGTTTCGTACTGCCAGTAGTCGCGCTCTTGCAGCAGCGAGAAGCGTCCGCCGCGGATCACCAGATCTTCGAGCGCCACGGATTCGTCGGGCTTGTGCAATATCGGCGTGATTACGACGCTGCGGCTTCTGCCCAACAACTGTTTCGGCAGCGTCACGATGAAATCCAGCACGACACGACCGTTGCGCTCGGGAATAGACCGCATCTTCGCCACGACCGTCACCTGCTCGATCTGAAGCGCCATGACACGCTCGCCGTCGGCAAGCGTATCGACCGGAGCAAGAAAGAACGTGTTGCTGTCACGCTGCAACTTCACGACCTGCGGGCGGTAGTCCTGCTGCCGCTCCTGCCGCTCGGCGCGGGTAAGCTGCGAGAGCGAGGCTGTCATCTGCTGCCGCTGAAGCCGTCCGGCCACCGAACAGCCGAACATCATCCATAAAACCCCGACGGTGATTCCTACAGTTATGATTTTACGTGTGTTCATCGTTAAAAGATGTAGGAAAACGATACCTCTAACTTTGTCGGCGCGAGCGTCCAGCGGCGGTAATGGTAGATATACTCGTCGTCCCAGTCCCCGACCGTGGGGTCGCGGCGCGTGTCCTTCGTGCGGTAAAGCCCTACGCCGGCTTCGACGGCGACGTTCCAGCGTTTCGAGAGCATCCACGCATACCCGTAGCTGACACCCAGACCGCAGGCATGACCTTTATAGCGTTTCGTTCGGCTTCCGAGGTCGTAACCGACATAGGTAAGGTGCTGTCCGAGAAAGTGTCCCACGAAGGATTCGTAGAACCAGTAGCGGCCGCCGAGCTGCACGGCATGGAAGTTCATCGAGAGGGATGCGGTTTGCACCGGGTTCCAGTAGCCGGACAGCTCCAGCGACCAGTTGTCCGTCAAGGCCGCTTCGGCCCCGGCGTTCAGCGTCGCGCCGCATGCGGCAAGGGCGTTGGCCCTTACGGCGAAGATCTGCGCCGCAGCCCGGCGGGGCACGCCCCACAAGGCCGCCAACAGCAAGACCGCCGTAATGAATATTCGTTTCGTTTTCATTTGTTCTGTCTGTTTGAAGATTATTGTACGGCGTATTCGACCATTCCGTTCTCGGATGCCGTGCGGGAGAAAGTCGCTTCGTAATCGGTCACGGAGTAGTCCGTGTAGCCAGTTCCGAGATCGAGCGTCGCCGAGGCGCGTCCCCTCATCCGATCCGCCTCGATCTTTACGTTCATCGTACAGGTCAGCGTCTTGGTCGCCCCGCCCCGCAGCACTACCGTCACTGTGGGGTTTAGGGTAATCGTCAGATCGTTCATAACCGGATAGGTCCCTTCCGCAACGACCTCGATACCGCCCGATATTTTACTGAAGGAGCACGTAAAGCAGGAAACGGTTTTGATTCCCGTGACAAAGGAGTCGAAGAAGGCGCTGTTGCCCTTTTCATCCGTCACGGTGATGCGGTAGGGATTCTCCCCGACGGCCTCGGGACGAATACGCAGCGGGTAGGTGCCGTTCCCCGCCACCGTATAGCCCGTGACGGGCCCGATGTCATCCGTCAGGTTCCGGAACAGGGTCGGCGTACCTTCGACCTGCACGGTATAAGTCCCGTCGTAGTCGTCCTGCTCGATGGTGAAGTCCACGCGGGCGCGGTCGAGCGCCGCCAGTTCGAACTTGTCCTGCGTGAAGGATACCCGCAGCGGCTCGCGGACATAGCTCGTCTGCAGCACCCGCTCGGCATGCAACCCTTTTTCGTCGGTCAGGACGAGGCGCAGCCGCACGTCGCCTTCCCGCTGCTGCGTGTAAGTGATATCAGCGGTTCTCTCCCCGTCGCCGGGGAGAAATGGATAAGGCACTCCGAAGAGGATCGGCTCGCCGTCCAGGGTAACATCGCCGTCGCCCTCTTCCCGCTCGCAGGTCAGGAAGCAGGTGCTCCGGTCGTTGTTCGTGCTGACGACCCGGAGCTGCGCCGTGGCGATCCCTCCGGGCGCATGACGTTCGGCGAAAGGCGTCACGGATACCTCGGTGGTCGAAACCCGCCAGTCCACGGTATTGCGTCCCAAAATCCGCGCCTCGATGCGGTAGACCCGGTTGCGGGCGATGTTGAAGTCCGAGGTGTTGTTCTCCCCCAGGTAGATGCGGTAGACGACGTGCAGGCCGTCCGCCTCGCCCTCGATCAGGATATAAGCGGCATATTCCGGGGCGTTGGCCTCGTTCTTCTGCTCCTGTCCCGGAATCGAAACGTTCTCGCCCTGCAGGTTCTCCGGAAGGTAGTAAACGGCGGAATAGCCGTCGTCGTCCGCCGGGAAGGCTTCCGTCGCGGCGCACTCCCCGTCTGCGGTGATGCGGCCCTCGCCGAAGAGCGCCGCGAAGCGCGGGACGTTGCACAGACGTACGGAACGCACGGAAAGCGAACGGCTGAAATCGGCAGCCACCGTGTAGCTGAAATCGACCTTCGCCACGGCCCGCACGAGTTCAATAGCGATCTGCGTCGTGCCGCGCACGGTAAACGTCCGCATGGCGGACATGGGAAGCGTTCCGGAGTCTGATCCGTCAGGGTTCCATGCGCTGCGCAGCGCCCGCACCTCGGCTTCGGGCAGCGGCCCGGTGTCCGTGCCGAGGTTGGCGACGGCATAGAGGGTGTATCGGCCGTCGGGAAGCTCCAGCGCGACGGTGCGCTGCGAGGCGGCGTACACGTGCCGTGCCGGAGCATCGTTTGCCGGGAACAGATAAAGGTTGATATCCTCGACGCGGCTCTCGTCCGCAACAGCCCGCGTGCCGGGCAGAGCGTCGCAGGAGAACGTGAAGGTCACATGCCGGGGGCCGTGTACGGCCGGAGTGCATACGGGCATCTCGTCCGAGCAGGAGCCGGCGAAAAGCAGCGTTCCCAAAAGGATATGAATGAGGGTTTTCATGGTTTTATCTGAAATAAGCGTAAATAACGGCGGGATCGTCGTCCGGGGAGAAACGGTACTGTTCCTCGTAGCTCAGAACCCCGGTATGGTCGGCATTCCGGCACCAGCCTTCGAACAACCGGTCCGCATCGGGTGTGGCGACGAGCGTACAGCCTTCGTCAGGACAATATATGAGCGAGTACCACGAAGCGAGCGTCATGTCTTCGACCACACGCAGCGCATCGGGCGAGGCGACGGTGCCTTTCCCGTTGCTGCCGTCGAACCATTTGGTGTAGACCCGAAGCAGGTGGGCGTAACAGTACGGGAAACTGAACGAGGCGACCTCCCCGTAACGGTCGAGGATCTGAACCCGGAACATAAAGCGGCACTCCTCGCGCGTGAAGGACGGCGGCCAGTAACGGATATCGTAGTCGTTCTCCGGGCCCCGGATCTCCATCGTCCTTGCAACGGCGCCCCATTGGCCCTCGAACCCGAAATACCGCACATCTCCGGTCTTCAGCTCCACGAAGGCTTCGACCCCGGTCTCTTCGTAGGCCCCGCCGAGCCGCAGCGTCAGGCGCATCGGCTGCCGCTCCAGCAGGAAACCGTTCGACAGCGCAGCCTCCGGCGTGCACAGCACCTCTACGGTATAGGCCCGGATACGGGTGTCGACCTCGGCGTCGCCACGGATCATAATATCGAGCCTATAGTGCGTATTGGCCCGTATGTCGAAGTTCGAGGTGTTGTTGCCGCCCGGATAGATATAGTAGTCCAGCACCTTGGAGCCCCGCAGAGCGCGGATGCGCAGGAACGTCGCATCCGCCGGGGCGTTCGCGGGGCCCTTGTCCCGCTGGTCGGCGATCGAGGGAACCTCGCCCTGCAGGTTCGGAAGCATGTAGAACGTCCCCGTCAGGGTCTGCGACGACGAGCCGACGATTTCTCCCGCCGTATATTCCGCAGCCCGCAGCCCGGGGTCGAAGACCGGCATCCGGGCCGGGAGGTTCACGGGTTGGACGCTGTGCAGGCGGATGTCGCCGGCATCCGGTGCGACAGAGATGTTATAGGTGACTTTCGCCACGACGCGCTGCACCTCGACGGTCGGAAGCGTCACCGTTTCATCCGACGAGGGAATCGACACCTCGCCTTCATAAGCCATCGGCAGCGTATCGTAGTCGTCGGCGTGCGTAACGGCGAGATTCTCCCATGCCGGGCTATCGCCCGTGTCGCGGCCCATATTGGCCGCAATGCGCAGCAGGTAGTCGCCCGGCAGACACTCGAAGCGCAGCGTCGGGGAACTCTGGTAACGGTGCAGGACGACATTACGGTCGGCGTCGAGAAGGTAGAGGTTCAGGTCGCGGATCGCCTCTTCGTCCGCAGCGTGGGTCACGGCCGTCATCGGGTCGGGACATACGGACATGCGGACTGAAACGCCGCGGGGTTGCGGGCATGCCGATCTGTCCTCGGCGATGCAGCTCCACAGAAACGGGAGCACTGCGAATATCCACAGGTATCTTTTCATGGCAGTGGGAATTTTACGAGGTTTCAACTACTCCCGGACGCAACGCACGGGATTGGCGGCATAGCGGTAAAAATCCGTCGTATTGACGAACGGCGGGTAGTTGCTCGTGTCGAATACGATCGAGGTGCAGGCCACGTCGTGGAACACGCCGGTCGAGCCTCCCCAATGCAGATAATACGGGGCATTGGTGTAGAGCCTTCCGAGCGACCCGTTGCGGTCGTAACGCCCCTCATAGAATGTTCCGCCCAAAGGTATCTTCGCCGTTTGCGTGCCGTTGCAGCGGATCGTAACGTAATAAGGTGCCGATACGCTTATCCGCTCTATTCCCGCGAAATCCTCGGCACCGGGCACTTTCCAGCCCAGAGGGCACGGATCGTAAATGGATTTATGGCTGGTGCGGCTGATATTGTTTTTCCCGGTCGTGACGTTGCCCCAGAGGTTCGGGTGGTGGTCGCAGAGCCAGTCCAGCGAAGAAGCCCACTCTTCCCAGTCCTCGAAGGATACGCCGTCCATATAGGTCGTAGGATGCGCTGTGGCCCATTCGAGGGTCATCACGTCGTAGGGCGACTCGGTTCCGGAAGTCCGCGGATCGCTCTCGGCATATTCGAATCCCGCGGCATAGACGGTCGGAGCCTGTATATAAGCGTCCGTCGCCATGGCCGGATACGGGAACGGGTCTTTGCGACCCCACTGGTAGTAAAGGCCGCGCGAGGCGGGCAGTGTATAATCCGTTTCCAGCGCTCCGAGGTTACGATCCATAAAGACAGCTCCCGAAGCATAGGTCTGTGCCGTGGCCGCCGGATCGTAGTCCACGGCCCAGATATGCCACGACCAGAGGCATTCCCCACGGCTGTCGAAAAGCCCGATCACGGCGTTGCCGTGCGTCGTACCGGTCGTAAAGGTGATTCGTCCGTCCTGATATCGCACATCCTTAACGATCGCCTCGCTCAGCGTTCCCGTTTCCCACAGTATGCGGGCAGAGACGCCCGACAGACGCTTGGGAGTGACGTTGAGCGTCGTGCAGCCGTTGCCCATCGTCGTGGCGTCGAACGAATAGGAGGTGTTCAGCGCGGGAGCGATATAGCAGTTGGCCGTGCCCTCGTCGTCGAGCGGCCGGGTGTTGGCCGTGAATTTCGGGAAGATCGACGCATCGTTCGATGCGGGAGTGTAGAGATAGGTCGTCGATGACGACAGCCGCTGCGTATAGCCGTCCGTCGTGTACCATCCCTCGAAGCGGTAGCCCGCGGCAGGAAGCGCCACCAGCGTACAGCCCATCTCGTGACACATGACCACATGGTTGCGCGTTCCGGCGATTTCAGCGGTATAGAGCGCTCGGGAGACGTTCACCCAACCTTTGCCGTTGTCGGCAGTCTCAACGACGACCTGAAGGCGGTTTGCAAAGCGGCGCTCGAAATCGAACGACTGCGCAAGGCCCGCATCGTCTGCGACCGTCACGGTATAGGCTACTTGGGAGTTCGCCGCGGTGTAGACCGGAAGGTCGTAGTAAAGGAAATATTCATTCAGCCCCGGTTGGTTCGCAAGCTCCAGATCGCGGCCCGTGCCAATGGAAGCGTCGTCTACGAGCAGGCGGTTCTTGTCGCCCTGCGAGGCCGTGATACGTCCCCGCAGCGTCAGGGGCGCGGGATCGCCCTCCACCTCGACGAACAGTTCGCCCATCACGTCGTAAGTGCAGTAGCCGCCGATCGTATTGCCCGCGTAGGAGTCATAGACATCGAGGGTATAGCTGCTTACCCGGGTGTCGACCTCGCTGTCGCCAAGGATCGAAATCGCGAGCCGGTAATGGACGTTGGCCCGGACATTGAAATCCGAAGTGTTGTTACCGCCCAAATAGACATAATAGGCCAGCATTTTCGCACCCCGCACGGCACGGATCAGCAGATACGACGCATTCGCGGGGGCGTTGTCCGGATTCTTATCGCGCTGGTCGGTAATGGACGGAACCGTGCCCTGCATATTCGGAAGCAGATAGCAGTTCCCCGAAATATGCTGTCCCGAAATCCCGCTTTCCGGGCAGTCCGTGTAGTCGTCGGGGGCGTCCGACGGCCGGGCCGCCACGTCGAAGACCGACACCGCACGCGGCACGGAACAAAGCTGCACGGAGCGAAGCTCGATGTCTGCGGGTTTGACGGCGATATCGTAGGATACCTTCGTCACGACACGCTGCACCTCCACGACCGGAAGTGTCAGAATACCGCCGGACGAGGACGTGATCGTAACGTCGCCCTCATAGGACATCGGCAGCGTATCGTACTCGTCGGCGTGCGTAACGGTGAAGTCTTCCGATGCGGGATTCTCACCAAGGTCACGGCCCATATTGGCGGCGATACGCATCCGGTAGTTGCCGGGCAAGGACGTGAAGCGCAGCGTCGAAGAGCTCTGGTAGCGGTGCAGGACGATCTCGCCGTCATCGTCATAGAGATAGAGGTTCAGGTCGCGGAGCGCCTCTTCGTCCGTAGTGCGGGTTACGGCCGTCATCGGGTCGGGACATACTGTCAGCCGAACCGAAACGCCGCGGGGATGAGGGCATGCCGACCTGTCTTCGGCGATGCAGCCCATAAGGGTCGCGGCAAGACTTATCGACAGGATATATAATAATCTTTTCATAGCTTTGAAAGAAAAAGGGCTCCGCCCGAAACACAGGACGGAACCCGGTACGACATGCGGACTATGCTCCCAGTTCGACGGACTGCGTGACGGGTGTCTCCCAGTCGGCGACGGTCACCGTCACGGCGCAATCCTGACCTACGAGACCTGTGATATTGGCCGCGATACGGTAGTAGCCGTTGCGCAGGATCTCGCCCGCGGCCTTGCCCGTCAGCTCCACCGAGTAGGTCACCTCCGAGCGGTCGTCCGTGGTCGAGCCGTTGCCGTCCAGATCGTATGTAGCGTTGATTTCCAGCAGCACACGGTTTCCTGCCGTTAAAGAGCCGTTCTCGAAGCAGTAGAACAGGGCGTTGTATTTACCCGATGCCGCGGCGAGGGTTTGGGTATGCGTGTAGCTCATGGCCCCGGGCGTCGGCGTGCCGGCTACGACCGAAGACTGAGAGGCTGCCTTGGAGAGTTTTACGGAGTTGATCGTGAGCTCTCCGGCGTACTTGTCGGCGAACGACGGGTCTATGGTCGTCTGGAGGGCCACTTTGGCTACGGTACGTTTGAGCGTGATGCCTACCGACGTCGTGGAATTCACGGCGCCGATGGTTTTCGATGTCGAGCCCGACATCACGAAGCCGCCCGAACGTTTGGCCGCGGAGGACACTTCGGCGAAGGTGCCGTTATAGTCGGCAGCCGACTTTTCCACGAGGGCCGTAAGGGCTGCGCGGGTCTTGGCCGACGAGGCGTCGTAGTTCGCTACGGCGTAGAATGAGCACTCGGTGCCGGCCGCAGATTTGGGAAGCGCGAAGGTCGCCGATTTGGAAGCGAGCTCCGACGAAGTGAAGTCACGGCGGATGATAAGTGCTCCGCTATTGTCGAAGGCGAAGACCGAGAGCGACGAGAGCGAGGATTCCCACGACTCGGCCTTGGCCGAAGTGTCGAAGAATGCGCGGGTGTCGGCCTCGTCCGCTCCGGTGAGCGTGATGGCGATCCGTGCAGTGTCGGATGTTTCAGGCATCGCGGGGTCGAGCGTGTCGTCGGTTTTGTCGCACGAGGCGAACAGGGCGGCGGCTATGGCGGCCGCAGCAAAAAGAATCTTTTTCATCGTGTAATAAGAAATTAAGTGAATGAACTATTTACGCTTGTTGCGTTTTGGATATCGGGGTTGTTCGGAGTATGGGACAGGCGGCTTTTCCTTGCGCGCCGGGCTGCGGTAGCCGGGAACGCCGTTCTCGTCGATCCATGTGCGGATGCCAGTGCGGAGTTCTTCCTTGAGCTGCCGGAATTCCGGACGTTCCGAAAAGTCGTCTTTCAGATCGTAGGCCCGAAAGATTGGAGCGCAGATACGCACCAGTCGCAGGGCGATCTCCTGTCGTTGGTTTTCCGGAATGATCGGGAAGTCCGTGGCGAGGATCAGGTGGACGGTGTCGTATTTCGAAAAGAGCAGACCCCGGAACAGGACTTTGTCGGCGGCACGGACGGCCGAAGCGGCAGGCACTCCCAGTTCAACGCTTTGTGCGTAGCTTTCGAAGGCCAGACGGCTGCGCCGTTCGATCATCACATGGTGGAACTGACGCGGAGGATGGCGTATTTCGAGGAAATGCCGCAGGCGCTCCCGGAACCATTTTTCATCGGGGGTTTCCATCGCAGGAGCGGATTAGCGTTTGCGACCGCGGCCCTGACCCTGATCCGGAGCCTGCTCCTGCGCTTTCTCGGCCTTCTGCTCCTGCTTTTCCTGTTGCTCCTGACGGCGCTGCTGCGAGAAATCGTAGACCACGCCGTTCGAGCGGGGGTCGATACGCAGGATACAATTCAGCGCCTTGCCGTTCTTGCCCAGAATGGGATGTTCCTTCTCTTTCGAACAATCCAGACCTTCGGGGCTCAGCAGGGCCGTGCGCTGACGGTCGTCGAGCTGTTTGTCGAGTTGCGGAGAGATATAGGGGCGGCTGAACTGGTAGTCGGTCATCTTGTATTCGTTCGAGAGGACATCGAAGCCCACTTTGCCTGAATAGGTGATGTCGCTGCCGCGCATGGAGCAGCCTTCGACGAAGACGCGGCCGCCCAGAGCCAGTTCGTTCTGCTGCGTATCATCCAGACGCACGCCGTTGAAATAACGCAGATCGGGAACTTCGTTTTTCGGAATGGTGACAAGGCGGTTCGTCGCGGGATTCAGCGTGGCGAAGCACCACTCCTTCTCTCCCGTGTGCGGATTGGGAAGTTCGTACAGCCGGTCGGGGGTCTTTCCGGCCAACAGCTGCTCCTTCTCACTCGTGGAGAACATCATCCGGTACTCTTCGCGCTCGAACTCCGGACGCGGAAGGGCACTCGTCAGACCGACCTGCACATCACCGTTCATGTCCTTATAGGGATGCAGGGCGAACTGACCTGCGACGGGAATATTGCCGATCTTGAGGGTCACGTCATGCAGGTCCGTCGTCGGAAGGCCGTGCTTCATCGCCTCCAGTTCTTTGGGAGTAACGATGATACCCATCTCTTTCAGCTCCTGCAACTTCAGATCCGGAGTGTCGAACTTGACCTTTTCGAGTTGGTACGAGGTGACGCGATGATCGTAAAGGGCTTTGAGGCCCTCAGGGTCTTTGGGATTGTCGGCAAGGCGCAGCAGCGATTGTGTGACTTCGCTGGCCTTGTCGGCGGCGACTTTCAGAAAATGAAACGGCTTGGCGTTCTCCTGCGACATGAAGCCCTTGATGAAGGCCGCGACTGCGGAGCTGTTGCGAAGTTCGTAGAACGCCGGTTTGTTGGCCGTGAGCGGTTGCGTCGTCGTAACCTTGTATTGGTTACCGCTTTGTTTGAGGTCGGAGACGGCCTCCACGGCGCCGTTCTGCTCGTTGTAGAGCAGGAGCGTTTCCTTGTACTTCGGATCGGCCTGTTCGGGGGTCTGAATCGGTTTTTGATTCTGATTTTCTTCGGGCATAACACAAAATGTTTTAAGTGAAACAAAAGGTTCATGCCGCGAATATAGAAGCATGTTTTCCGAAACGATGCCCATGTCCGCTCCAGTCCGCTCCAGTCCGCACCGAGGCAAAAATTACGGTTTTTTCTTGGGTAAAAGTTTCGCGAGATCCGGATCGGCTTCGATACGTGCGATCTCCCGGCGGACAAGCTCCGCAACGTCGGCTTTGACACGGTAATAATTCTCTTTGACGATCTCCTCCATGTGATCCTTGCCGTCCTCACCGACAAAAGAGGATATTTCGGGAATGGGGACATAGGCTGCTGTTTCCGCCTTGACCTTATCGTTGTCGATGACGATCTCGGCATAGAAGATCTTCTGCTCGATACGCTCGTCGAAGTTGTCGGCGACCGAGCCGACGAACATGCCCTGCGTGAGGTTGGAGATTTTCGAGGCAGGGATCAGTGTTTCCAACTGCGTATTGGTCGAGGTGGTGACGTTCTCGTTCGATACCGAGTGCGACTCGCGCAGTTGCACGATCTTGCCGAAACGCTCCGACAAGGTGCGGGCCGTGTCGCCCACGACCTGTCCCGAGAAGATATTGCCCACAGTATTAGTGATGACCTTGGCCTCTTTCTCCCCGTAGTCGCGCTCCAACTGCGAAAAGTCCTGAAATCCCAGACAGACGGAGACCTTGTTCGAGCGGGCCGTGGCTATGAGGTTATCCAGCCCCCGGATATAAATCGTCGGTAGTTCGTCGATGATAAGCGACGATTTCAATTTCCCCTTTTTATTGATAAGCCGGATAAGGCGCGAATTATAGAGTCCCAGCGCCGCGCCGTAGATGCTCTGCCGGTCGGGGTTGTTGCCCATGCAGAGGATTTTCGGCTCCTCAGGGTTATTGATGTCGAGTGTAAAGTCATTGCCCGTAAGCACCCAATAGAGCTGCGGAGAGATCATACGCGAGAGCGGGATTTTCACCGATGCCACCTGTCCCTGCAACTGATCCTGCGCATTGCTTTTCCACGCATCCATAAAGGGTGAGAGGTAGTTTTCCAGTTCGGGATAAGATGAAAGAATCGGGAAAATCTTTTCGAGAGGTTGGCACAGAAACTCGATGGCGTGCGGGAAGGTACAATAATGTCCGTTGTCATAGATTTTCAGGTACCAGATGATCGCCGCCAGCAGAATGACGGCCGAATCGGTGAAGAAGTCGCCCTGCTTGTCCACCCACGTCTTATTGAGGTTCAAAAGCGTGACGTAGGCGCTTTCGTAGGCATCCGAGATATCGTCCATGAAGCGGGCGTCGATGGGATTGCAGCGGTTCGAGCGGCGGGGATCGTCGAAGTTGATGATGCAGAATCTCGGTTTGACGGTGTATTTGTCCAGATGCCGGAGCAAGTGGTTATAGGCGATGCGCGTCAAATCGTCGAACTTATAATCATAGATGAGCATCGAGAATCCCTTCTCGATATGCTGTTTGATATAGTTGTTCAGTACTGCGTAGCTTTTCCCGGAGCCGGGCAATCCGATAACGGCCGTTGAACGGTAGACGTTTACAACCGATATCCACCCGTTCCGCCATTGTCCTTTATAGCGGTAACGCGTAGGTAAGTTCACCGAGCAATCGTTGTCAATACAACGTTCCTCCTGAAGAAAACTTTCGTTATTGTCATTGAAAGGATCGTCCATAAGCGGCTGTTTCATCAATCGCCGCAGCCACACGCCGGCGGCCAGCAGGCTGAGGTAGCCCGCACCGAGGGTCAGCGTGTAGCTCCAGCCCCGGAAGCCGATCCCAGCGGGCAGCGACAGCAGAAAGCCGTTCAGAAAGAACAGCGGGAAGCCGAGGCAGGCGGCAGCGACGATATGCCGCCTGTCGACCCTGCCGTTGCGGACGCTCTTCGTGCCGTAGCAGCCAAGCGCGAGGAACAGAAAGGCGCAGAGTTTCGTAATGACGGGAGAGGAGAAAAGAAGAGTTGTCCGCTGGATATCGAGCAGGAGACGGTCGGCATAACCGTAGGTCAGGCCGCATGACGAGAGCCATTCGTAGCAATACCAATACACGTGCAGCACCAAAAAAAACACGCCCAGCCCGCGGGCGAACTGCACGATATTTTCAAGGGCTTTCAAATCATCTTCCTGTTGCATGGCAGAGAATATTAAAAGTCCCGAAGATACATCTCCGGCAGAAAAACAGGTACCCATGTCCGCTCCAGTCCGTCACTGTCCGCACCGCATAAAGAACGCTCCGAGAGATGAATCCCCGGAGCGTGATGCTGAATAAAAACAGACTGCCTATCGCTGGCTGTAGGCAATCAGATTGTTGCGCAGGATGTCGAGAAAATGCGTCAGACGCAACTTTCGGTTGATGAGCGTATGGCGGCACTGCTCCGGGTTGTTGATACGGACGTTGAAAGTTCCGGAAAGCACATCGACAAGTGTCGCCAGATCGATCCGTGTGCCGTCGATGCGGCGTATGGCTCCGGAGAGTTGCAGGGCCGTAGCAAGCTCCATGATATCCGTAGGTGTGAATTGCTCGGAGAGGAACAGCGGCGACTTGGGGACTTCGACCGACACCGGGGCGGCGATGGACGGATAACGAACCCGGGTAAAGACTAAACGGATCTCGAAATTCGTCAATAGAAGCGCCGATTTGAGCAACAACACTTGCGGAGATTCCTTTTCGACAATTCGCTCCTGCAACCGCATCAGGCAGGATTGGAGGCGGGCAAGTTCGTGCAGCAGGTCGAGGGACGATTTACAGGATTGAACAGTAAGACCGTGCAGCAGGTCGATGTAATCTTCATAGGCAGCGTCGAGAGTCTTCTGCTCAGGGGACAGTAATCGTCGGTTGAGAGATGTTTCGAGCAGGACGATAAATTGGCTTTTGTCCAAGTTTTCCATAATTCGACTTACACAGAATTGGTTGGTTTGCTTTGCAAAAATAGGAATTTTCAGGATACCCAATTACATGTCCGGATATCCGCCCGGATATAAAAAATCGAAAAAAATCATTCATCTTCCTTATTCAAGGAATAAAGCAGTGCATCGGTAAATTTTGTGCGATCTTTCTTGCGTTCCAGAACACGGCGTTTGACATCAGTCGGATCGCCGAGTTTAACATGCAATGTATTCTCGAAGACCCGAACAACCAAATTGAATGGAGCTGTCGAACCATCTGCCAGCACGAAAGGAGGTGGAGTCATCCGATCGAGTCCGCAAAGGATTTCCGAAACGCTGATCGCAGGATAGTGTTTGGACCAATGGAGCGGTGAAGTAAATGCAGGTTCAGATATGAAAGATCGCGGGTGTTCAATACGATGATATAACAACTCTTTTTCCAAGCAGATAAATTCGAGAGTCATGTCGACAACCCGGTGTATATATGGCGGAAGCGAAACGGACGGTTCATGAATTCGAGAAAGCAGAAATCGAAACTGGATTTGCGTATAATTTAACGTATGTAATGCCGACAGACAATCTGTGTCATCGCAAAGTGCTGTAATGAGGCGGGCAAATTTCAAAAAGTAAGTTTGCAGCCTTTTTTCAGAAACAACTTTTCGATTCAATGATTTTAAGATGGCTCTGAACAAAGATGTATGCAACAATTTGTCCATCTATATTTGTCGTTTATTACAATGAATTAAATTGCATATATTGTATCTGTAGGATAATTTTCTTATCTTTGCCAAACGGCGAATAGCTGTCGAATCCTGTCATCGACACCTGAAAATGCTACAAAGACAAGATGGACGGGATGATAGGAGAATCGTGCAAAAACAGCACGGGCTCTCCTATCTGTTCATCGGGTTGTAGCATTCCTCAGGTGTCAATAGGTTAAGTCCGTGCTTTTATTTTATGCTATTTCATTTATGGTTTAACCGAAAAGCATGATTTTGCCACAATAAATTTATAATTTATGCGTTTCATAAAGAAAATACCGGTTACGATTCATTAAAAGTGAATTTTTCAATACAAAAAGACTTACAGATGCTCACATTCTGAATCGGTCAACATTTACATCCGGATATTTTCTTATTGCCGTTCGAATATTCTTCGAACGGCTTTTTTATCCGAAAGTTAAAAACACCCGCACACCTCAAAAGATGTGCGGGTCAAAATCGGGTCGCTTACAGATGCTCAACCGATTCTAAACAAGCCAACAAATACACCTCTGAAGAGTTATTCGGCCGTAGCCTCGTCGTAGGTGATGGTGTAACCGCTGCTGACGAACGTCCAGTCCTGCGGGCGGTTACCATTCTCGCAAGTAACGGTTTCCTCCCAAGCTCCGTCGGCAATGGAATTAAATAACGATAACTGGTTCCGTTCAGATGTCCGGCGCAGGTTGAAGTGCATGATCGCTCCGTAACCGGCCTCGGTCAAATCATAGGCATAATTGCCATACTGACTAATCTGATAGGCGGAATAGTAATTACCCAGATTGATCGACATGGGTGCATAATGCTCCTTGGTTACGCCGGAAGTGCTGATATACGTGTTGTAACCGAAGTTGGAATAGACATGGTCGAGCTTGGCTCCGGCTGTCGCGTTGATCTGATTGTAGCCGATATTGTACTGGAAGAGGGTAATCAACTTGCCGGCGGGCAGCTTGGCGCGCAGTTTGGTGATCAGGTTGCCATACGAACCGGAAACGGAGGTCACCGTGCCGCCGTACTCGTTGTCGAATCCGATACCGTCGAGTCCGTACTTATTTACGGCATAGGCGAGAATCGTTGCAAGCTGATCGGCCTGCGTGTCATTGAGACTCGTGAAGTCGATATTCTGCCAGTTAGGCAGGATGGTGAGCACGACTTTGATGCCCTTAGCCTGCAGACCGGCTACATAGGTGGCAGCACCGCCGTTTTCGAGCAGGTTGGTCATCTTGTCGTTCAGATAGAGGGTCGGACGCACTACTCCGTTGACCGTCTCCTTGTTGAGATTGGCGGCGAAGAACTCCACGATATCGGCAT